>VOFG01001376.1_pt1:0-435000 | contig 504000 bp, 676 predicted proteins | sample 5384171 | NCBI WGS metagenome assembly VOFG01 (sample SAMN12384726, study PRJNA508395) | human gut metagenome | isolation source: healthy gut F | host: Homo sapiens
AGTGGCAGATGCGCAGCAGAATCAGGAAAGTGAAATACAATGAAAGTTACAACACTAGACGAGAACCGTGATATCGGCCATGCCTTCGGCTATTATGACTATGGAGAGGAAAACAGGAATGGGGTCCGCTGCCTTTTCCGGGAAAGAAGCCACGGCAAACTATATCTGCGCTTATGTACGCGGGGTGCTGCGGGGCGGCTTTTCGCACACCACCAGCGAGCGGGGCGAGGGCCATATCGCCTACAAGCTGCCGAAGGAGAAGATGGGGCTCAAGACCATGTGGCCCATTGCCTGCGGGAATGCCGCACAACTCTACTCTGAAGCGCCTTTCTACGGTTTGGAATCGCCATCAAGCGGGGCGGCGCTTCCCTAAAAAGACCGCATGGACAAGGAAAAGAAGCCTTATATTTTCGTTGGCCTTGTCTGTGTGCGGAGAAATATCAGGGCAGGGTTATATGCGCAAGGTGCTGAACTTTGCATTTGCCGAGGGCGATCGAAAGGAAACCTATCTTTCCCGTGATTTCCGGGAAACTGCGGCACTGCGCTTTCCCGCGCAGGCAAAGGAACTGAACACCGCTTTCGATATGTCCCTATCACGACACCTGCACAGAATATGGCTGCCCAGAGCTGTGCCGCTGCTTTTGCGACAGTGATGACATCAGCTATACCGGGCTGCATCCGAAGCTGATCTGGGAGAGAAGCATGACGCTGGGGCGTGGAAATGACCGCTGCGATTTCTGTATGAAGGTCAGATAATAGTGGCGGCATATTGGTATGCCGCAAAAAGCAGTATCGGACGAACTTTCCGGTACAGCCCGATGCAAAGGTCGCCTGCTGGTACGGAGAAAAAGAAGGGCATATGAAAGTTGATGATGGAATATCCGGTGCAGTGTGGGTGTAATGCTCATGTTGCATCGGGCTTTTTTGCGTAAAAATAATATTTGATAATGTTGATTTTCAACTGTTCTTAACTCAAATATTGTATCTTAACTCAAAAAGAGTTAAGATTGGAGGCGTACAGGAACTATCTACAAGTCAAGCTGCGAAGGACTTGGAACTGACACCTACTTTTATATCAAGGGCATCGAAACAGCTTGAAGAAATGGGATTGCTGCATATAAAGAAAGAAGGTGTGCCGCAGTTTTATCGGTTTAGTCACCCAATTACAAATCAGTATCCTGCGATGATTGAACTTTTCACGCGAAAGCTGGATGCCATCCAACTTCCAGAAGATGCAGATGAACGAGTTGAAGAAGCCATGGAAGAATGCAGAAGGAACTGTGGAGGAATAGGATCATGTCAAAAGATGAGTATTTGATTACCGATGCACCGCTGAAAGCGCTGACGGTTTTTGCAATGCCGATGATTCTCGGCAGTTTTTTTCAGCAGGTATACAATATGGCTGACTCCATTATCGTCGGTCAGTTTGTGGGTTCCTCTGCACTGGCAGCGGTAGGTGCCTGTGCAGCCCTGACAAATGTTTTCATTTGTGTGGCACTGGGTGCCGGTGTCGGTGCTGGTGTGCTTGTGAGTCGCTATTTCGGTGCCAAAGAGTATGGCAAAATGAAAACCATTGTGTCTACATCACTGATCAGCTTTTTACTTCTGAGCATCATCCTTGGTGTCTTTGGCTTTTGCTTTTCCCATGCGATGATGAGCGGGTTACAGACCCCTGCCGATATTCTGGAGGAAGCGGTACTGTACTTGCGGGTCTATTTTGTGGGCTTTCCGTTTTTGTTCATGTACAATATTCTCTCCACCATGTTCACTTCCATCGGTGAATCAAAAATTCCGCTGGGGCTGCTGATCTTTTCATCCATCCTGAATATTGTGATGGATCTTTGGATGGTAGCCGGTCTGGGACTTGGCGTATTCGGTGCGGCGCTTGCAACTCTGATTGCCCAGGGTATTTCCGCTGTTTTTTCACTTTTGATTTTCTTATACCGGATGCGGCGATACCAAAGCCCGTTTCAGTGGTTTGATGGGCGCAAGCTGCGCTCGATGCTTCGGATCGCTGTACCCTCGGTTCTGCAGCAGTCTACCGTGTCGATCGGTATGATGATCGTACAGGCAGTGGTAAATCCTTTCGGCACACAGGCTCTTGCAGGATATTCGGCGACGATGCGGGTGGAGAATGTTTTCTCCCTGATCTTCGTGTCCATCGGTAATGCAGTTTCGCCGTATGTTTCCCAGAACCTTGGGGCAGGCAAAACCGAGCGTATCAAAAAAGGTTATCATGCGGCATTGGTGTTGGACGTGTGTTTTGCGGTGGTTGCCTTTCTTGTCATTGAAACACTGCACACGCAGATTTCTTCGCTATTTCTTGGAAAAGACGGAACCGCGCTGGCTTATCAGGTGTCCGGAGATTATATGAGATGGCTTGGTTACTTCTTTATCTTCATGGGGATTAAAATGGCAACCGATGGAGTTCTTCGCGGACTCGGCATCATGCGACCGTTCCTCATTGCCAATATGGTAAACCTTGCGATCCGCTTGTCTGTGGCTTTGATCTGTGCACCGCGTTTTGGCATCGACTTTGTCTGGCTTGCCGTGCCGGCCGGCTGGCTTGCTAACTTCCTGGTTTCCTATGCGGCACTCAGAAAATCCTGGCCGGGCGAGAAAGTGGAGCCATCTCGGATATTTTCATAATCCTTGAAATTGTCCTTGAAATATGCCATCATTAGTCCATGGGATGCAAAAGCATAAAAGAGTTAGAAAGAGCAGGTATCATATATGAAAAAGAAGATCATTGTTGCAGTAGTGGTAGTTGTTGTGATTTTGGCGGCGATCGCGATTATCTCTGTCCTGGCACAGACACCGGCGCTGATCTGACCGGAAAGGAAGCAGGACAACGCTTATGAAATTGTTATACGGTACCGGCAATCCGGCAAAGGCAGCTGCCATGCAGAACCGCATAGCCGGACTTGGCATCGAACTGATCAGCCTGCAGGATCTGCGGGCACAGGGTATGGAGATCCCCGATGTCCCGGAGACAGGCAATACACCTCTGGAGAATGCCAGGCAGAAAGCGCATGCTTATTATGAAGCTTTTCGTATGCCTGTATTTTCCTGTGATTCCGGGTTGTATTTTGAAGATGTCCCGGAGGCGGTCCAGCCTGGGGTACATGTGCGTACGGTGAACGGTGTGTATCTGACGGATGAGCAGATGCTAGAGCACTATATCGGACTGGTAAAACGCTATGGAAGGCTTACGGCAAAATACCGCAATGCCATCTGCTATGTGCAGGATGAGGAACATGTATATGAGGCGATGGAGCCTGACATGGAAAGTGAGAAATTCTGGCTGACGGATGTACCCCACAGCAGCATCCGCAGAGAGGGGTTTCCGCTGGACAGCATTTCCCTGGATCCCGAAACCGGAAAATATTTCTATGATCTGCCTGAGACAGCGGTTGACCGGGTGGCGGTAGAGGAAGGGTTTCTTACCTTTTTCCGGAGGATCTTACAATACAGATGAAGAAATGTAACTATTCAGAGGCGGTTTTGCGAATGGGGTTCTGAGTAGTTACAAAGAAATCATAAAACAACAAAGTGCGGAGAGGCGCTTGGATAGGAGAGTATATGACAGTAACAAATGCAGTGGAAACAACAATGATCTGGGGAACTGTAAGCAGTGCAAGTATGGTGGGGATGGTGATATCTCTGCTATTATCCGTGGGGTTACCCATATTTTTAGGTATCTTTATCTATAAGAAGACAAAGGCATGGGTGCCGGCATTTTTCATCGGCTGCGGTATCTTCGTGGGCTTTGCCATGATCTTAGAGCAGATCTGCCATGCCATCGTGCTGACGGTGACCGGAAGCGTGATCCGGGACAATATCTGGCTGTATGCGATTTACGGTGGGCTTGCAGCAGCACTTTTTGAGGAGTGTGGGCGGTGGATCGCCATGAAATTCTGCCTGAAAAAACATCTTACCAGAGAAAATGCATTGATGTACGGAGCAGGACATGGAGGCATTGAGGCTTTTCTGATCCTTGGTATGTCTTCTATGAGCAATCTCCTTACCGCAGCCATGATCAACGGTGGTCTGATGGAGAAGACTATGACGGCATTGGTGCCCGCACAACAGGAGGTAACCTACCATCAGCTCTCTGTTCTCTGGACCACGCCGGCTTACCAGTTCTATCTCGCACCGGTGGAGCGGATCAGTGCGATCGCTCTGCAGATCGCGTTGTCGATTCTTGTATACAGTGCGGTGAAGACTGGCAGAAAGCTGCATTTGGCAGCAGCCTTCGGACTGCATTTTGCAGTGGACTTCTTAACCGTGATATGCGCCGCTGCCATTCCCACCTGGGCATTGGAACTGGGACTGTTATTGGTGATTGCAGTGATCTGTGTAGTGGTATACCAATTGGTATATGTACAGATGGCAGAGAAAAAGGCCTGACGGAGACGAAAACCAGCAGATAAGAAGGAATGGATTAAAAAAAGGCGAACGTGTCATGAGTCATAAAATATGATATAAAAGATATGAGGCAACGAACAATGAAGATTAACAGAGAAAAAGCACTGGCAGCATTTCAGAAATACACGGACCGTTATGACAGCAGCCGGGACATGATCCGCCTGAAAATAGAACACACCTACCGGGTCTGCGGATTGTGTCAGCAGATCGCCAGATCTCTGGAACTTCCGGAGGAAGAGGTGGACATTGCGTGGCTGACCGGACTGCTCCATGATGTGGGACGCTTTGAACAGCAGCGGGTATATGGTACCTTCGCCGATGCGGATTCCATCGATCATGCGAAATACGGAGCAAGGATTTTATTTGGTAAGGTCTGGGAAGAGAAACACAGACTTGCTTCCGGAAGCGAAGAAAGCCTGCCCGAGGAAATTCAGGCAGACGCCGGAATCAGTATCCGGGATTTCGTGGAAGATGCTTCCTGCGATGAGCTTCTGTGGACGGCGGTGTTTTATCACAGCGCCTACCGGATTCCGGAAGAACTGGACGAACGTACGGCAATGTTCTGCCATATCTTACGGGATGCGGATAAGATTGATATCTTGAAGGTCAATGTGGAATTCCCGCTGGAAGAGATCTACAATGTGGACACCGAGGTATTATACCAGGAGGAAGTGACGCCGGAAGTGTTGCAGAGCTTTGATGAGGAGCACGCTGTACTGCGTTCCCTGAAGAAAACAGCGGTGGATAATGTGGTTGGACATATTTCACTGGTGTACGAGCTGGTCTATCCCGAGAGCTGCCGTATTGTGAAGAGACAGGGGTATCTGGATCGACTGATGAATTTTGAGTCACGGAATCCTCAGACGAGAAAACAGTTCGAGCATATCAGAGAACATATGAGAGAATATCTTGCCGGAAAATAATGTTGGATACCTGACAGACAGAAAGCAAACTGAAAATCTCACGGATGGCGGAGAATACCGTTATTCGTGAGATTTTCATTTACAAAGAGCGAGTTTTCGTTTTGTATATCGCAGATTCCTCCTGCACAGACTAAACAGTAGCACTTGATCGATAACATATGCAAAATTATGTTATCGATCAAGTGCACGATTGTTATGCAAAAACAGGATGCCTGTAAAATGAGGCATCTTCGCAGAACGCGGGAAAGGAGTTTGCAATGGATGGATTGACTGAGGGAAGCGGCGGAACAGAAGCGTTTCCCTTGAATGAACTGCCGGTAGGATTCGGCATGGCGCTGGCGATGAATGAACAGGCCATGCAAGGCTATGCGGCACTGACAGAGACGGAGAAGGAACATCTGATCCTCCGGTGCCGGGATGCTGGATCCAAAGAAGAGATGGAGCGGATCGTGGCATCATTGGTACCGGGAGAATCGGCGGAGAGTGTTATTGCCAGCCTCCGTCAATAAGGATCTGTCCGGTGAGATAGGTTGGCGCCTGGATGAGCTGGAGGACAAGTTTTGCGACTTCCTCCGGCTGGCCCAGACGGTCGGCGGGAATCTCTTCCCGGAGGGCGTTCATTTCCTCGGGGGAGAAGCAGTGGTTCATGGCAGTATCAATAACACCGCAGGAGATGGCGTTGACCTGGATATTACTGGGAGCCAGCTCCTTGGCCAGTGCTTTGGTGAAGCTGTTCACACCACCCTTGGAGGCGGAGTAAGCCACTTCCATGGAAGCTCCCACATTTCCCCAGACGGAGGAAATATTGATAATGCGTCCGCTGTGCTTCAGCAGCATCAGAGGCACTGCCAGACGGCTGGTGTAGAAGCAGGAGCTCAGGTTCGTATTCAGGACATGCTGCCATTCTTCGACACTCATATCCGTGAGTAGACCAATGTAAGAGATTCCGGCGTTGTTGACCAGTACATCCAGATGGTCCAGGGAGGCAAAAACTTTTTTGATGGCAGCGGGTTCCGATGCGTCCGCAGCCATGGCGGTGCAGGTGATGCCATATTTTTCTTCTAAACAGGCAGCCACTTCCTGAAGGTCTGGCAAGGTATGGCTACAGGTGAGGATCAGATGGTAGCCGGCTTCGGCCAGGGCTTCTGCGATGGCCTTACCGATGCCGCGGGAGGCACCGGTGACAAGAGCCAACGGTGCGTTCTTTCTTGTATTCATGTAAAGTATCCTTTCTGAATTATTGTTTTTCATTCACGGCGGCAGCCCGGCATAAGTCATCCGCAAAGTCCATCAGCTACCACGGGTTCCGCTATTCTACAGCAAGCTTTGGAGATAAAACAGTGCCGGATGCTAAAAACCTGTAAAACGAGTGTAGCACAGATGGACTTGCTTTTCCATAGGGGAACTGCTACACTGGACAAAAGGAGAGAAAATTATGTACGATTTGATCATTATCGGTTCCGGTCCCGCAGGGCTGTCAGCTGCAGTCTATGGTAAGAGAGCGGGACTGAATCTACTTATTATAGAAGAAAAGCCCATGAGCGGCGGTCAGATCCTCAATACCTATGAGGTGGATAACTATCTGGGACTTCCCGGCATCAGTGGATTCGATATGGGAATGACGTTCCGGCATCATGCAGAGAAACTGGGAGCGGAGTTCCTGGAGGCTACGGTACACAGTGTGGAAGAACGAGGCGATTACAAATGCGTCTATGCGGGCAACCAGGAACTGGAGACCCGTACGGTGATCTTTGCCACCGGTGCGGAACATGCCAGATTAGGAGTACCCGGCGAGGAAGAATTGAACGGCATGGGGGTATCCTACTGTGCTACCTGTGACGGTGCCTTTTTCCGGGGTAGAACGGTGGCTGTGGTCGGCGGCGGTGACGTGGCACTGGAAGATGCCATCTATCTGGCAAGAACCTGCGAAAAGGTGTATCTGATCCACAGAAGAGATAGTCTGCGGGGGAGCTATGGTATTGCAGGAGGAATTAAAGAGTCTCCCTAATGTGGAGATTCTCTATGACCATGTGGTTACAGAGATCTGTGGCGAGGACATGGTGGAAAAGCTGCGTATCAAAAATGTGAAGACAGAAGCGGAAAAAGATCTGGAGGCAGCAGGCATCTTTATCGCTGTAGGCATCCATCCCAACACGGAGCTGCTGCGGGAACTGGTGGCAGTCGGGGAAGACGGTTATATCCCTGCGGATGAGACCGGAGAGACCGGCCGCCCCGGCATTTATGTGGCCGGAGATATCCGTAAGAAACCTCTGCGCCAGGTCGTAACAGCGGTGGCAGACGGTGCCAATGCAGCAGTCAGCGCGGGAAATTACTGCAACCGTTTTAGTTAACAGACACAGATTAGTAATAAATTCATTAAGAAATTCGGAAGAAAACCGAAGAATATTTAAAGAAAAGAGTCACCTGGATGGTGGCTCTTTTTTATGTAAAAACACCGCAAACCCGCATGAAATGGGAACTTTTGACAATATTGACAATTAATTCACTATATTGACAAATGGGAGTTCGCGTGATATATTTGTTAACGGATGTAACAAATTCGTAACAAATGATTTGAAAATGTAAAGAAATAAGTTAAGAAATTGAGACAGCTCCAAGAGTTTCAGGAGGATAGAATGGTTCGTAAATCTGTAAAAATTACCGTTTGCACCATGGCAGCGGTTATGGCTTTTTCCGGAATGAATATCACTGCAAATGCAGCAGCATCTTCATCTGTACTGCCCAGCGGCGGTATCGAGCTGACCCTGGCAAAGGGCAACAAGCTGGAGAGCCTTTCCACAGGTACCAACAGCACGAAACAGATTGAAAGCATTATTGAGACTGTGATCCGTGACGATCAGATGGATACCACCCCGGAAGCATCCGAGGAGGAGTCCTTCAAGAATCTGGTAATCGCACAGGTGAATGATTATGTAAATGTAAGAAGCCTGCCCAGTGAGGAAGGTGAGATCGTCGGTAAATTGTATGACGATTCCGTTGGTCTCTTCATTTCCGAAGAGAACGGCTGGTATCAGATTTCTTCCGGTTCCGTAACCGGTTATGTAAAAGCCGAGTACTGTGTGACCGGCGACGAAGCAGTAGAACTTGCCAAGAAGGTAGGAACCCGACTGGCAACCGTTAACACCACCACATTGAAAGTTCGTACCGAGCCTTCGCTGGAAGCATCGGTGCTGGGTCTGGTTCCTCTGGAGGACGATCTGGTAGTATCCGATGAGACCGATGGCTGGGTACAGGTAGATACCGAGGAAGGTCTTGGATGGGTCTCTACAGAATTTGTTTCCCTGCATACGGAATTCGTAGAAGCAGAATCCAAAGAGGAAGAAGCAAAGCGTCTGGCAAAGGAGAAAGAAGAGAGAGAAAGAGCACGTGCCGCAGCGGCAGCCAAGGCAGCCACAAGCAGCAAGAGTTCTGGCGCTTCCAGCAGCGCTCCCGCAGTTACTTATGCGGCCAGCGGAGACAGCGAGATGGGTACCGCAGTTGCCGACTATGCATTACAGTTCGTTGGTAACCCTTATGTATACGGCGGATCCAGCCTGACCAACGGCACCGACTGTTCCGGATTTGTAATGAGTGTATATGCTAACTTCGGTGTAAGCCTGCCTCATTCCTCTTCTGCAGACCGCAGCCAGGGTTCCGCGGTTGACGGACTTGCCAATGCACAGGCAGGTGACCTGATCTGTTACTCCGGACATGTGGCAATCTACATTGGTAACGGCCAGATCGTTCATGCATCTACCGCCAAGACCGGTATCATCGTATCTAATGCGGATTACAAGAAGGTACTGGCAGTTCGACGGATCTTCTGATTATATAACAGAAAGTACAAGGCACTGTGTGGAAACACACAGTGCTTTTTTGTGTATACGATGAGCGAGACTACTCGATTGCACCGTGTCATGTGGTCGGTTTATTTTCCATGTGGACAGGATGCTGTGGGGACAGTGGAACTTAAGTGCCGATAAGGCAAAAAACTATAAGTTGTATAACGAATTGTGCAATTTGTCAAAATATTGTTACGCGATGAAATGGGGATTGACAAAACGGAACTATACAAAGTATACAAAAAAAGTGACACGAACGTAAAAACGACAGAAAAGAAATTTAAATACAAAATAAGTTATCCACATCCAAAATGCCAGAAAATAGGATAAAAGTTACTTATACACCAAGTTATACACATTATCCACAGAAAAACCGGCACTGCAAGGGGGATAAATTTACGAAAAAACAGGAACAAATGTTTTGTGAACATGTAATAAAAATAATAAAATGACAGGATTTGTCGATTTTAGGGTTGACATACAGAATGTCAAAAACAAGTAAAAAACTTCTTAAATTGTTGCAAAAGCTGTGCTATTGTGCTATAATGACTATACAATAAATACAAGGGATGCTACATAAAACCTTGTAAATAAATACTTGGAAGGGATGATCAGCATGAAGTTTATTATTGTTGGCAGAAACATCGAAGTTACACCAGGATTAAGAGCAGCAGTGGAGGAAAAGATCGGCAAGCTGGACAAGTATTTCAATCCCGACACAGAAGTACATGTAACATTAAGCGTTGAAAAAGAACGTCAGAAAATTGAGGTGACCATTCCGGTAAAGGGAAGCATTATCCGTTCGGAGCAGGTAAGCAACGATATGTATGTATCCATTGATCTGGTGGAAGAGATCATTGAGAGACAGTTGAAAAAATATAAGAACAAGATCGTTGACAAACAGCAGGCGGCAGCTTCTTTCAGCAAAGCCTATGTAGAGAATGATTACACAGACGATGACGAGATCAAGATCGTTCGTACCAAGAAGTTCGATATCAAGCCCATGTATCCCGAGGATGCCTGCATTCAGATGGAACTGTTGGGACACAACTTCTTCGTATTCTGCAACGCAGAGACAGATCAGGTAAATGTAGTGTACAAGAGAAAGGGCGATACCTACGGACTGATCGAGCCGGAAGTATAAAACCGGACAGAAAATTAAATAAAGACAAATTTACAGCCTGCCGGAGTTTCCGGCAGGCTGTTTTGTTGTATGGGAAATGATATGCCCCGGAGATTTTCGAATTGTCTGAATACCGGAAAAATCAGAAACATAACCTGTAAGGAGGAACTGAGAGCAGGACAGGGAATGGACAGAGAAAAGAGAATGCGGGCATGGATCCGGGCAGAGGTGATGCTTCTATTTATAATGATGGGAGCATTTCTGCTTCGGGAGACAGGACGGACAGAAAGCATGGAACAGGCGGTGGTCACCGCAACCTCGGCTGCGGGAAAGGATTATATCAAATGGGTGGACTTTACCGTATCCTATGAAGCGCTCTGCCAGGCATATGACTGGGATGTGGATACGTTTGACACGGAACATCATGTGGAGTGGATCCCGCTGCTTGCATATACTGCAGCCAGAACCGGAGGGGAATTTGACAAAAGGCGCTGAAGATCCTGAACGAGACGTCGGAGAAGCTGGCTGAGGGAGAGGCAGAGATAGAAACTCTCACAAAAGATATGAAATACTATCCGTATTATCTGGAAGCTTACAGCGCGGCACTGGGAGGACTGGTGGGAGAATACGAGGCAGAGGTGATTGGAGAAGACGGACAGAGCACCTGGCAGAAAAAATACGGATTAAAAGGTTATTGCCCCATTGCGAGAGGATTTGATTATACTCATTATGATGATTTCGGGGCGGGAAGAAGCTACGGATATAAACGAAGGCATCTGGGCCATGACATGATGGGGCTCGTCGGTGTACCTATCATTGCTGTCGAGTCCGGCACTGTGGAAGCCCTGGGCTGGAACCAGTACGGCGGCTGGCGCATTGGTATCCGCAGCTTTGATAATAAGCGCTACTATTACTATGCACATCTGCGGCAGAACTACCCCTATGCGGAAGGACTGGAAGAAGGCAGCGTGGTGACGGCGGGGGATGTGATCGGTTATATGGGACATACAGGTTACAGTACCACAGAAAATGTAAATAATATAGAAGTAACCCATCTGCACTGGGGATTGGAACTGGTCTTTGATGAAGAACAGAAAGAGAGTGACAACGAGATCTGGATCGATGTCTATCCGCTGACCTGTTTTCTGGCAAAACACACGCAGGAAGTGCAGAAAGTCGAGGGAACAAGAGAGTGGATCCGCACTACAAAAATCCGGGAATTCTGATTTCTAAAAATTTCATTTGTTATTTTGTTATTTTTTTGACAAAAGCATTGCAAAACAGATTTCGCTATGTTAAAATGGGGACAGTGAAATGATAAAAAATAACAATCTACATTTCAGAAAGCAAACCAAACGAAAACAAAAAGTGGAGGACAAACAAATGGCAAAGAAAGTTGTATTAGCAGGCGCTTGCCGTACCGCAATCGGTACCATGGGCGGAACCTTAAGCACAACTCCTGCACCGGAGCTGGGCGCAATCGTTATCAAGGAGGCTCTGAAGAGAGCAGGCGTTGCTCCCGAAGCAGTTGACCAGGTATATATGGGATGTGTAATCCAGGCTGGCCAGGGACAGAACGTAGCACGTCAGGCAGCTATCAAAGCCGGACTTCCTATCGAAGTTCCCGCAGTTACCATGAACGTGGTATGTGGTTCCGGCCTGAACTGTGTGAACCAGGCAGCACAGATGATCATGGCCGGTGATGCAGATATCGTAGTAGCAGGTGGTATGGAGAACATGTCCATGGCTCCTTACGCAATTCCTCAGGGACGTTACGGATATCGTATGGGTAACGCAACCATGGTTGATACCATGATCAAAGATGCACTTTGGGATGCTTTCAATGATTATCATATGATCAAGACCGCAGACAACATCTGCGAAGAGTGGGGACTTACCCGTGAAGAACTGGATGAGTTCGCATTAAAGAGCCAGTTAAAGGCTGAAGAAGCTCAGAAGAACGGTGCCTTCAAGGCAGAGATCGTTCCCGTAGAAGTTAAGAAGAAAAAAGAGACCATCGTATTCGATACCGATGAAGGCCCTCGTCATGGTTCTACCATCGAAGGTCTGGCTAAGCTTCGTGCCATCAATCCCGGTGGATTCGTTACCGCAGGTAACGCTTCCGGTATCAACGACGGTGCAGCAGCTATCGTTGTTATGAGCGAAGAAGAAGGCTAAGGAGCTGGGCGTTAAGCCTATGGCTACTTTCGTAGCAGGCGCTCTGGCTGGTGTTCGTCCCGAGGTTATGGGTATCGGCCCTGTAGCTTCTACCAAGAAGGTAATGGCAAGAACCGGCATGAAGATCGAAGACTTCGATATCATCGAGGCTAACGAAGCATTCGCAGCACAGTCCGTAGCAGTTGGTAAGGAACTGGGCATCGATGTAGATAAGCAGCTGAACCCCAACGGCGGTGCTATCGCTCTGGGCCATCCCGTAGGAGCTTCCGGATGCCGTATTCTGGTAACTCTGCTGCATGAGATGCAGGCAAGAGGTGCCAAGACCGGTCTGGCTACTCTGTGCATCGGCGGTGGTATGGGATGCTCCACCATCGTTAAGATCGAGGACTAATGGAATAACAATTCGCTGGGGCGGTAGAATCTCTATCGCCTTAGTGTGGTTTTGAAAATACTGATTGAAATGTGAAATGAGGTAAAAACATGGATTACATTTTGTATGAGCAGAATGGCAATGTGGCAACCATCACCATCAACCGTGAAAAGGCACTGAACGCTCTGAATTCTCAGGTACTGGATGAACTGAACGCCACATTGGATGCAGTAGATCTGGCAACGGTTCGCTGCCTGGTGATCACTGGTGCAGGCGGTAAGTCCTTCGTGGCAGGTGCAGATATCGGAGAGATGAGCAGCCTGACCAAGGCAGAGGGCGAGGCATTCGGCAAGAAGGGTAACGATGTATTCCGCAAGATGGAAACCTTCCCCATTCCCGTGATCGCTGCTGTCAACGGCTTTGCTCTGGGCGGCGGATGTGAGATCTCCATGAGCTGTGATATCAGAATCTGTTCCGATAACGCAGTCTTCGGACAGCCCGAGGTAGGTCTGGGAATCACTCCCGGCTTCGGTGGAACCCAGAGACTGGCTCGTCTGGTTGGTGCAGGCATGGCAAAGCAGATGATCTACACCGCACGTAATATCAAGGCAGCAGACGCTTACAGAATCGGTCTGGTAAATGAAGTATACAGCGCCGAAGTAGATGCAGACGGCAATGTGGTAAAGAGTGCACAGGAAGTAATGCTGGCAGCAGCGCAGAAGTTGGCAGCCACCATTGCAAAGAATGCTCCCATCGCAGTTCGCAACTGCAAGAAGGCTATTAACGAAGGCCTGGATGCAGATATGGATCAGGCAGTAGTGATCGAAGAGAAGCTGTTCGGTGACTGCTTCGAGACAGAAGATCAGAAGTATGGTATGGCTTTCTTCCTTGACAAGAACAAGGAGAAGGTAAAAGAGCCTTTTAAGAATTGCTAATCATTACGAATATAAAAGTATAAAATCAGGAGGATTTACCATGAAAGTAGGTATTATCGGTGCAGGTACTATGGGACAGGGCATTGCAAAGGCATTTGCCCAGGTAGACGGATATGAAGTAGCTCTTTGCGATATCAAGCAGGAGTGGGCTGAAGGCGGCAAGGCAAGATCGTAAAAGGCTATGCAAGACTGGTAGAAAAAGGAAAGATGACCCAGGAAGCAGTTGACGCTATCGTAGCTAAGATCACTCCGGGCCTGAAGGAAGATCTGTGTGCAGACTGCGATCTGATCGTAGAAGCTGCATTTGAGAACATGGAAGTTAAGAAGACCACCTTCGGTGAGCTGGACAAGATCTGCAAGCCCGAGTGTGTATTTGCTTCCAACACTTCCAGCCTTTCCATTACCGAGATCGGCAACGGACTGACCCGTCCTCTGATCGGTATGCACTTCTTCAATCCCGCAGACCGTATGAAGCTGGTTGAGGTAATTGCAGGTGTGAATACTCCCGCAGAGACCGTAGACACCATCAAGAAGATATCTGAAGAGATCGGCAAGACCCCTGTTCAGGTAAACGAGGCAGCAGGCTTTGTTGTTAACCGTATCCCTGATCCCTATGATCAATGAAGCAGCTTTCATCAAGATGGAAGGTGTATCCGATATCGCAGGTATCGACGCAGCTATGAAGCTGGGCGCTAATCATCCCATGGGACCCCTGGAACTGGGCGATTTCGTAGGACTGGATATCTGCCTTGCCATCATGGATGTTCTGTACAACGAGACCGGCGACAGCAAGTATCGTGCATGCCCTCTGATCCGTAAGATGGTTCGCGGCGGCAACCTTGGTGTGAAGACGGGCAAGGGCTTCTATGTATACAATGCAGACCGCACCAAGACTCCTGTGGATGCACAGTAGGCAAAGGGTAAAATAACTGTTCGGAGCCGGATACGGCTCTGGACAGTCTAAGTTCATAATTACAACCAAGTATAAATAACAATGGAGGATTAACATCATGGATTTTACATTATCCAAAGAGCATGAGATGGCGAGACAGCTGTTCAAAGAGTTCGCCGAGAACGAAGTAAAACCTCTTGCGCAGGAAGTTGACGAGACCGAAACCTTCCCCAGAGAGACCGTTGAGAAGATGGCTAAGTACGGCTTCATGGGAATTCCCGTTCCCGAAGGAGTACGGCGGACAGGGCTGTGATACCCTGACCTACGCTATGTGTGTTGAGGAGCTTTCCAAGGTTTGTGCAACCACCGGCGTTATCGTATCCGCACATACCTCTCTGTGTATCGATCCTATCATGACCTTCGGTACTGAGGATCAGAAGAAGAAATATGTTCCCGATCTGGCAAGCGGCCGATAAGATCGGTGCTTTTCGGTCTGACCGAGCCCGGTGCAGGTACCGATGCTCAGGGACAGCAGACTAAGGCTGTATTAGATGGTGACGAGTGGGTCATCAACGGATCCAAGTGCTTCATCACCAACGGTAAAGAAGCTGATGTATATATTGTTATCGCAGTTACCGGTATCGTAGAGAAGAGAGGCAGAAAGATGAAGGAGATTTCTTCCTTTATCGTTGAGAAAGGTACTCCCGGATTTACCTTCGGTACCAAAGAGAAGAAGATGGGTATCAAGGGTTCTTCCACTTACGAGCTGATCTTCACCGACTGCCGTATCCCCAAGGAGAATATGCTTGGTAAGCAGGGACAGGGATTCAAGATCGCAATGCACACTCTGGACGGCGGACGTATCGGTATCGCTTCCCAGGCTCTGGGTATTGCAGAAGGCGCTCTGGAGAGAACCGTTGCTTACACCAAGGAAAGAAAGCAGTTCGGAAAGTCCATTTCCGGATTCCAGAATACACAGTTCCAGCTGGCTGATATGGCTACCAAGGTGGAAGCTGCCAAGATGCTGGTATACAAGGCTGCACGCAAGAAGGACGAGTACAAGACCAATCCTAAGATCTCTTACTCTGTAGAAGCTGCTATGGCTAAGCTGTATGCTGCTGAGGTTGCTATGGAAGTTACCACCAAGGCTGTTCAGCTGCACGGCGGTTATGGTTACATCAGAGAGTACGAAGTAGAACGTATGATGCGTGATGCGAAGATCACCGAGATCTACGAAGGTACTTCCGAAGTTCAGAGAATGGTTATCTCCGCAGATCTGCTGAAATAAGCAAGCAGGCATTTGTCGGAAATTTTATTAGAAAAGTAAGGAGAAAATACAATGAAAATCGTTGTTTGTATTAAACAGGTACCCGATACCAAGGGCGGTGTTAAATTCAATCCTGACGGAACTCTTGACAGAGGCGCAATGCTTGCTATCATGAATCCCGATGATAAGGCTGGTCTGGAAGCTGCACTGAAGCTGAAGGATGAGTTCGGCGCAGAAGTTACCGTACTGACCATGGGTCTTCCCAAGGCAGCAGATGCTCTTCGTGAGGCGCTGGCTATGGGTGCTGACAAAGCAATTCTGGTTACCGACAGAGTCCTGGGCGGCGCTGATACATGGGCTACTTCCCAGACAATTGCAGGTGCACTGCGTAATCTGGAGTATGATCTGATCATTACCGGACGTCAGGCAATCGATGGTGATACCGCACAGGTTGGTCCTCAGATCGCTGAGCATCTGGGACTTCCCGTAATCTCTTATGCACAGGACATCAAGGTTGAGGGAGACAAGGTGATCGTTCAGAGACAGTATGATGACAGATATCATGTAGTAGAGGCTCAGATGCCCTGCCTGATCACTGCACTGTCCGAGCTGAATAAGCCTCGTTATATGACTCCCGGCGGAATCTTCGATGCATGCAAGGCAGAGATCACTACCTGGGGCAGAGCTGATCTGAAAGATGTTGATGACAGCAACCTTGGCCTGAAGGGATCTCCTACCAAGATTGCAAAGGCATCCGATAAGGTTCGTAAGGGCGCAGGTGAGAAGATCGTTCCCGATTCACCTGAAGACGGAGCAGCTTACATTGTAGCTAAATTCAAAGAAAAGCACATCATCTAATATAGGAGGCAAACCATGGTAACCAATAATATTGAAGAATACAAGGGTGTATATGTGTTCGCCCAGCAGGTAGACAATGAGATCAGCGGTATCGCATTGGAGCTGCTCGGCAAAGGTAAAGAGCTGGCTGCAAAGCTGGAGACCGAGGTAACCGCGGTTCTGATCGGTTATAATGTAAAGAATCTGGCAGATAAGCTGGCTGAGTATGGCGCAGATAAGGTAATCCTTGTGGACGATCCCGAACTGGAGACTTACAGAACCGAGCCTTATGCACATGCACTGGCATCTGTTATCGAGAAATATAAGCCTGAGATCGTTCTGGTAGGTGCAACTGCTATCGGACGTGACCTCGGCCCTACCGTTTCCGCAAGAGTTAAGACCGGTCTGACTGCTGACTGTACCGTACTTGAGATTGGTGATTTCCCTCTCGTTGCTATCCCCGGACAGGAGCAGAAGCACAACCAGCTGCTGATGACCCGTCCTGCATTCGGTGGTAACACCATCGCTACCATCGCCTGCCCCGACAACAGACCGCAGATGGCAACCGTCCGTCCCGGCGTTATGCAGAAGATCGCTCCTATCGCAGGTGCAAAGGCTGTAATCGAAGAGTACAATCCCGGATTTACTCCGAACAACAAATATGTAACCATCAAGGAAGTCGTTAAGGCTGTATCCGATACCGTTGATATCATGGATGCTAAGATCCTGGTATCCGGCGGCCGTGGAGTAGGCAGCGCAGAGAACTTCAAGACTCCTGGAGGATCTGGCAGAGGTTCTTGGCGGTACCGTATCCTGCTCCCGTGCAGTTGTAGATAATGGCTGGAAGCCCAAGGATCTGCAGGTTGGACAGACCGGTAAGACCGTTCGTCCTCAGATTTACTTTGCAATCGGTATCTCCGGTGCTATTCAGCATGTAGCAGGTATGGAAGAGTCTGATCTCATTGTTGCCATCAACAAGGATGAGACCGCGCCTATCTTCGATGTGGCTGACTACGGTATCGTAGGCGACCTGAACAAGGTAGTTCCCGCTCTGACCGAGCAGCTGAAGGCTGCAAAGGCTGAGAAGGCAGCAAACTAATTCGTAACAACGGATTAAAAACATATAAGAACTCCGCCTGATTCCCCGGTTCGTCCGGGAGTCGGGCGGAGTTCTTTTCTGCAAAAAACTGATGCAACTTGTGCAAGTTTCTTGCCTTGTATGCTTGCGCTGAGGGAAGCAAAATAGTAAAATAAATTGATACCAAGGGTAACAAGGTGAAAAATAAATTTTTCACCTGCAAATTTGTGCCTTCGGCTCAAAGTTTGCAGGTTGTTGAAAGGCGTGAGTAGTTTTATGGCAAAACAAAAAGAAGTAAAGACCAACGCAATGCGGATCCTGGAATCTTTGAAGATTCCTTATACCCATCACACCTACGAGTGTGAGGAATTCGTGGACGGTCTTCAGATAGCTGACAAATTATCCCTGCCCTATGAACAGGTCTATAAGACGTTGGTCACCGTGAGCAACAGCAAGAATTATTTTGTATTCGTTATCCCTATTGCGGCGGAGCTGGATCTGAAAAAGGCAGCGAAATCGGTAGGGGAAAAGAGCGTGGAAATGATCCACGTAAAGGACATTAACGCCATTACCGGTTATATCCGCGGCGGCTGTACTGCCATTGGCATGAAAAAGCAGTACGTGACCAGAATCGATGAAAGCGCAAAGACACAGGAGCAGATCTATGTCAGTGGCGGCAAGATCGGATCTCAGATCCGTCTGACACCGGAGGATCTGGCCAAGGCAGCGAAAGCAGAATTTGCCGATATTATCCGGCATGAAAATTAACCGGGAAGGTACCGTAAGGATCTGACAATTACGAAAACATATATAAAGGAGTACCTATGGAAAAAGAAAAAACAATTCTCGATTACGACACCGTGGCACTGGATGAAGCACAGGATGCGGTGATCATCATAGACCAGACCTTATTACCCGGCAGGATCGAACTGATCGCTTTACATACGGCACAGGAAATTTGGGATGCCATTTATCTGTTGAAAGTCAGAGGGCTCCGGCCATCGGCGTAGCGGCGGCACTGGGTATTTATCTGCTGGCAAACCGCATCGAGACCGAAGATTTTGAAAAGTTTTATGAGAAATTTACCGAATATAAGGAATATCTGGATTCTTCCAGACCCACCGCAGTCAACCTGTCCTGGGCATTGAAGCGTATGAATGCCGTGGCTGTGAAGGCCGGCAGAGAAGAACACAAAACAGTGGCAGAAGTGAAGGAAATCCTGCATGATGAAGCCTTGCAGATTCGGGCGGAAGATGTGGAAGTATGCCGAAAAATCGGAGAATTTGGCCTGGAACTGGTGAAACCGGGAGATGGCATCCTGACTCACTGTAATGCAGGACAACTTGCAACCGTAAAATACGGTACTGCAACCGCACCTATTTATCTGGGACAGGAGAAGGGCTACAACTTCCATGTATTTGCGGATGAGACCAGACCACTGTTGCAGGGAGCCAGACTGACTGCTTTTGAACTGCATTCCGCGGGCGTGGATGTCACACTGATCTGTGACAATATGTCCGCTTCTGTAATGTCCAAGGGCTGGGTGCAGGCAGTGTTCGTAGGCTGTGACAGAGTGGCAGCTAACGGAGATACGGCCAACAAGATCGGCACCAGCGTAGTAGCAGCGGTAGCAAAGCAGTACGGTGTACCGGTATACATCTGTGCACCTACTTCCACGATTGATATGGCTACTGCCACCGGTGCGGATATCTGCATCGAGCAGCGTAAGGCGGAAGAGGTTACTGAGATGTGGTACAAGGAGCGCATGGCTCCGGAGGGTGTAAAGGTCTACAATCCCGCTTTCGATGTAACGGATCATGAACTGATCGCTGGGATCGTCACGGAGTACGGGTGTGGCGAGAGCTCCTTATACCGAGAGCCTGAAGGAGATCATGAAACGCAAGGCACAGAGAGGCTGATGGTGTAGATATGAAGCGAAATGTAAGTCTTGCGGAGATATCCGACGGCCGATTATACAAAGCAAATGATATGGTAAAAGCGGATTGCGGTGGTTGCAATGGCTGTTCCCGGTGTTGTCACGGCATGGGCAATTCCATTATCCTGGATCCCTATGATGTGTACCGGATGACTACAGGAATGGGGAAAAGCATGCAGGAGCTATTAGCGGCATCGGTGGAGCTCAATGTGGTGGACGGTGTGATCTTACCGAATCTGAAAATGCAGGGGACAGAGGAAGCATGCGCTTATCTGGATGAGGAAGGAAGATGCAGCATCCATCCGTACCGTCCCGGAATCTGCAGACTGTTTCCGCTGGGAAGATATTATGAAAATGGAGGATTTTCCTATTTTCTTCAGACCGGGGAATGTGCAAAGGAGAACCGCAGCAAGATAAAAGTCAGTAAATGGATCGATACCCGGATCTGACCCGCAATCAGCAATTTACCTTACAATGGCATGACCTGTTACATGCCATGGAAGAAAGACTGACAGGAGAAGACGAAGGGAAACAGAGGGAAGAAAATCTCCTGCTGCTGCGTCTGTTTTATTTATTGCCGTATGAGGGGACGATAGATTTTTACACACAGTTTACAGAGAGGATGGAACATTGGAATGGACAGAACGGACAGATTTAACAGTTTAAACAAGCTCTCCATTGAGAAGCGCCTATTGAAAGTATTTCGTAAGACCACGATACTGCTGAGCATGACGGGTGTCATCGCCTGTGTGGCCATGGGAATCGTGAGTTATCAGTATTCCTACGCCTTGAAGCATTACGGTTTCGCGCAGGGTGACATCGGTAAGGCGATGATCGTTATCGCGGAGATGCGGAGTGAGACCCGTGCCGCCATCGGCTATGATGACGATACACTGATCGCTACAGCAAAAAATGCCCATGACCTGACGGCGGAACAGTTGGATACCTATATCAGTGCCCTGGAAGACGATATGATCACGGATGAGGGAAGAGCTATCTATCAGCAGATCAAGGATGGAGCAGCTTCCTATCAGCAGATCGAGGCACAGATACTGGAACTGGGAACAGCTTCCGATTCTGCTAAGCGGATGCAGGCACAGCAGATGGCAAGCGAACAGATGGATCCCGTATTTCAGCAGGTCTATACAGATATGACGAGCCTGCTTGACAGCAGTGTAACGAAGGGAAATACCATGGAAGCCAAACTGAATGTTTTCCGTGTGGTTATTTTTGTAGTAATTCTTCTGATGATCGGAAGGCTTTGCAGGGATCTGAAAAAGCTGGGAAAAAGAATTGCCAAAGGTATCTCCGGACCGCTTAAAGCGCTGGCAGACAGACTGGAATGGGTTTGCTGCAGGTGATCTGTCTTCAGAGTTCCCGGAAGTAAAGACAGAGGACGAAGTGGCAGAGATGAATCGTGCCGCCATTGCAATGGCTGAAAATCTGCGAATGATCATTGAGGATATCAAGCAGGCTCTGAATGCCATGGCAAATGGTGACTGGACGGTAAAATTTCTTTACCCCGATCTCTATGCAGGGGATCTGGATGAATTGAAGGAAGCCCTGAGAGATATCAAATATAAGATGAACGAAGCATTGTACAATGTAAATTCCGTATCCGGACAGGTATCCATGGGTGCCGGAAGCCTGGCAGATGCCGCACAGTCTCTGGCTGAGGGCGCTACCGAACAGGCAGGAGCTGTACAGCAGCTACAGGCAACCATTACCAATATTACCTCTATGGTAGACAATACCGCAGAGCATACGAAGAATTCCAGCAGACAGGCACAGGAATACTCTGCTAAGGCAGATGAAGGCCGTACCGAGATGAATCATCTGATGGAGATCATGAAACAGATCAACGAGACTTCCGAGAAGATCAGCAACATCATCGGTGAGATCGAGGATATTGCCAGCCAGACCAATCTGCTGTCCTTAAATGCGTCCATTGAGGCAGCCAGAGCGGGAGAGGCCGGAAGAGGTTTTGCTGTGGTGGCAGACCAGATTGGTAAGCTGGCAGAGCAGAGTGCGCAGTCCGCTGTCAATACCAGAGAGCTGATCGGCGGTACACTGGAGGAGATCCATGCCGGCAATGAAGCTGTGGATCATGCGTCCCAGACGTTGAGCGTTATCGTGGAAGGCGTCCGCAGGATCGCACAGGATTCTGAGGAACTGACCCAGATTGCAGCTGCTCAGTCAGATGCCATGAATCAGGCGGAGAGCGGTGTGAACCAGATCTCCGAGATCGTACAGTCCAACTCTGCGGCAGCAGAAGAATTATCCGCTACCAGTGAGGAACTGCTGGCTCAGTCCGAGAATATGACCAATCTGGTAAAGCAGTTCAAGCTGATCGATGAGGAGAAGATTCAGGCGAGAAAAAAGGAGGCTGACCATGCCGGTATTTGATTTCAGCAGTATCCCGGAAAATGAGAAGAAGCAGGATCCCGTATGCACCTATACCATGTTCCGTTCCAATGAGGCTGCGGCAAGTCCCGAAAAGCCGATCCTGATCCTGGACAACAGCAGCGAGCAGTGGAAGCACCATGCTATCGGTGTCTTCGGCAATCAGAACAAACGCACGAATTTCGAATTCAGGGAAGAGGGCAGCAGTGCCTATGCCGATATTTTACAGATCGATGCAAGATTCGTAAGCCTCGTCAGATGGTTAGGAGAAAATCACATCAATGTCAGGCTTTCCGGGGAAAACCGGGAAGAAGGCTATGTGGTATACAAGATCCGAGAGACTGCATTTGGCGGCGGAACCAAGCTTTCGGCAGAAGATGGATTTTTACAGTTCATGATGGAAAGACTGTTCGCCAGCAGTGCTCCCGCAGAAGAGGAACAGGGGGAGGACGAAGAGGAAGACGGCGATGATATGAAGCTTACCAGCCTTCAGAGTATCTCCGATTTCATGACATGCGCCGGAAGGACCATGCCGGAAAACATCCGCCTGTGGGCCAGAAGAAATCTGGCGGTGGCCAGATCCCATGAGGTGTCTCCGGAAGAGAGAAGACATGCCCAGAGAGCGCTGTCCATCATGATGAACATTCAGTGGAAGGGCAATTACTTCGAAGCCATTGATCCGGTGGAAGCCAGACGGATCCTGGACGAGGAATTGTACGGCATGGAGAGAGTCAAGCAGCGGATCATGGAGACCATTATCCAGATTAACCGTACCCACACCTTACCGGCTTACGGACTGCTTCTGGTGGGTCCGGCCGGAACCGGTAAATCCCAGATCGCTTATGCGGTGGCGAGGATCCTGAAATTGCCCTGGACAACATTAGACATGAGTTCCATTAACGATCCGGAGCAGCTGACCGGAAGCTCCAGAATCTATGCCAATGCCAAGCCGGGCATTATCATGGAGGCTTTTTCCATGGCGGGAGAGTCTAATCTGGTATTCATCATCAATGAGTTGGACAAGGCGGCAAACGGCAAGGGTAACGGCAATCCGGCGGATGTGCTTCTGACACTGCTTGACAATCTGGGATTCACGGACAACTATATGGAATGTACCGTTCCCACCTTTGGTGTCTACCCCATCGCCACTGCCAATGACAAGGAGCAGATCAGTGCTCCGTTAATGTCCCGTTTTGCAGTGATCGACATCCCGGATTACACACCGGAGGAGAAGAAGATCATTTTCTCCAGATTTGCATTGCCGAAGGTGCTGAAAAGGATTGGACTGCAGGCAAACGAATGCACACTCACCGAAGAGGGACTGGATGCGGTGGTGGAGATCTATTCCAACACCAGTGGAATCCGTGACCTTGAGCAGGCGGCGGAGCATCTGGCAGCCAATGCCCTGTATCAGATCGAAGTGGACGGGGTAAAGGAAGTTGTATTTGATGCAGAAAAAGTGAAGAAATTATTTCTATAAGTAATAGAAGCAGGTAGTCGCAGGATGCGGTTGCCTGCTTTTTGTGCAAAGTCGGGGGCTTTTGCCCCGGCATCATTATAGAAAAACGAGTAGAGGAGAGGGACATGACAAAGAAAGTATTAGTGATCACGGATGCACAGAACGAATTCATCACCGGGGCGCTGGGAAACAAGGAGTGCGAGGCGGCGGTAAAGTATATCGTTGCGGCAGCAGAAAGCGGGGAATACTACAAGGTGATCTTTACAAAGGATACCCATACGGCGGATTATCTGCACCCAGGAAGGAAAGCGTCTGCCCGTTCTGCACGGACAGGAAGGCACAGAAGGATATAAGATCCATCCGGATATCGTGAAGGCGGTACAGGAGCATTATGCGCCGGAACAGATCCTTACGGTGAAAAAAAGCCTACTTTTGGCAGTCTGGATTTTGGGAATACGCTGAAGGCAATCTGGGAAGAGGTGACGGCAGCAGGAGAGGCAGCAGGGGGTGAATATCCCATGGAAGTGGATTTTACCGGATTCTGCACCGGAATCTGTGTGTTAAGCAATGTGGTCATGGCAAAGGCATTTGTACCGGAAGCGAGAGTGTGTGTCATTGAGAAGGCCTGTGCCTGTGTGACACCCCAGACGCACCAGACGGCCATCGCAGCTATGGGACCGATCCAGGCGGATGTGATTTAGAGAACATATCATATTTACACAGTTGTGAATCTAAGAGAGAAAGAGGATAAAATCATGCAATTACCACAGATCATCAACAGCTTACTGGAAAATGATATGTACAAGTTCTCTATGGGACAGTGTATCTACCACCAGTTCAGCGCTTATAAGACTACCTGGACCTTCAAATGCAGGAATACAGATGTATTTTTCACATCTGAAATGGTAGAAGAAATCAAGGCGCAGATCCGGGCCTATTGTGACTTACGTTTTACGGAAGAGGAACTGGCTTATCTGGAGAACGTAAAATGGATCAAGGGTTCCTATGTGGATTTTTTACGTTTGTGGCAGCCCAGATACGAGGATTTTGAGATCGGCACGGAGGCGGACTGCGGTCTGACCATCGAGACCAAGGGATCCTGGCTGAATACTTCTATGTATGAGATCCCGACGCTGGCTATTGTTAATGAAGTATTTTTCCGTATGAATTATGACTATGAGAAGCTGTATGCCTCCTTCCGGGAGCGTCTGGCAGACAAGCTACAGAAGCTGGTGGACGGAACGTATTGCCTTGGAAATTTCAGTGAATTCGGTCTGAGACGCCGTCTCTCTGCAGAGGCACAGGAACTGGCAGTACAGGAGCTGGTGGGGCATAATAAGGATTATAAGGACTCCGCCTGCATTGGTACCTCCAATGTCTATCTGGCAAAGAAATGGAACGTGACACCGGTAGGCACTATGGCCCATGAATGGATCATGTGTACCGGGCAGGGCAATCACAAGCACAATCCGGCATATTCCAACTGGTATGCCCTGGATGCCTGGGTGAAAGAGTATGGCATTTTGAACGGAATTGCTTTGACGGATACGATCACCACGGATTGTTTCCTGAAAGATTTCCAGCTGACCTATTCCACTCTGTTTTCCGGCGTGCGGCATGACAGTGGGGATCCCTTTGCATGGGGGGAGAAGCTGATATCTCATTATGAATCTCTGGGGATTGACCCGAAGCGCAAGACCCTGCTGTTCAGTGACGGCCTGGACTTTGCACGGGCAGATGAACTGCGTAAGGCATTCCGGGACAGGGTGACGGTGGCTTTCGGTATCGGAACCTATATTGCCAATGATACCTGCGAGGAACCGTTGAATATTGTCATGAAGACCACTGCCTGCAACGGCATGGATGTGGCAAAGATCTCCGATACTCCCGGCAAGGAAATGTGTAAGAATGCGGATTACGTGGATTATCTCACCAGATGTATCAGATGGAGACTGGAACATGACAGATAGGAAGCAGCAGAAAATCAGAAACGGCGGGAATACAGCATGGATGAAAAAACAGAATAGAAAACAGAATCGGTGTGCTGGATGGAATCCGTGCCATAGCCATCGGGATGGTAGTGTGGTTTCATTTCTGGCAGCAGACATGGCTGACACCGTATCTTCGGATTCCAACAGAGTACACAAAATATATTGGACTCACGGAGATCAACCTTGCTGGATGGGTCAGATATGGATTCGTTTTTGTGGATATGATGATCCTGCTCAGCGCATTCTGCAATTTTTATCCTTATGCAAGATCTATTGTTCTGGGAGAGGACTGGCCGGATACGAAGACATTTTACAGAAAGAGGGCAGCAAGAATACTGCCTTCTTACTATTTTATGCTGGCGATCGATCTGTTTTTCTATATTTTACCGGGACATAAATATCGGAATGTGGGAGTATTGTGCAAAGATATTGTGACACATGTATTTTGCGTTGCACCAAATTGGTCGGACACTTATATATCCACATCTTTTAACGGCGTGTTATGGACGGTACAGATGGAAGTGATCTATTATCTGCTGCTGCCGTGGATCGCAAGATTGTTCCGCAAGTGGGCCTTTGCCACTTATAGTGTGATGTTGATGATTTCCGTTACAAGTACCGCGGTGATCCTGAACTGTTTTGCGGGAAAAGAGAGAAATTATGGAAATAATATTCTGACGTTTATGGGAATCTATGCCAATGGCATGCTTTGCTGCATCCTGTATGTCATGTGGAAGAAATATGTGACAGAAAATAAATACTCGCGGCTGGCAGGAACAGTGATCTCTGTTTTGTGTATTTTTCTGATGAACGGGATGATTCATAAATACGACGGGGATGTGAATCTGCAGGCAGTTCAGCTGCAGAGCAGGCTGGTGCAGTCGTTTCTGTTTGCATTGTTCCTTTTCAGTACGGCCTGTGCGGGAGAATATTATCAGAAACTATATTCCAACCGGGTGGCATCACTTTTTTGCAAATTTTCCTATAACCTGTATCTCTGGCATCAGATGATCGCCGTCTGGCTGAAAGAAAAAGAATTCCTTATTGGAGCGGGGATACGCCACCAAATATGACAGGTGACCGTGTATGGCAGTTGAAATATCAGATACTGATTATCGTGGTGTCTGCGGCGGTGGCGGTAGCAGTTACTCTGATCGTGGAAATTCCTGCGGCCCGATATCTGCTGAAAGACAGGGACAGCCATAAGGAAGAAGGAAAACAGCATGACAGGATATGAACATATTGAGCACACGTTTGCACCGGTGTACGATGCGGATTCGCTGGTGCTGATCCTGGGAACATTGCCCTCGGTGAAATCCCGGGAGAACCATTTTTATTACGGCCATAAGCAGAACCGTTTCTGGAAAGTGATGGCAGATCTGTGCGGGGAACCGGTGCCGGAGACCATAGAGGAGAAAAAGAAAATGCTACTGGCTCATCACATTGCCGTCTGGGATGTAATCCAGAGCTGCGATATTAAGGGATCCAGCGACAGTAGCATCCGCAATGTGGAGCCGACGGATATTCGAAGGATTCTGGCGGAATCACAGATCACGCGGATCTATGCCAACGGTAACAAAGCAGGAGAGCTTTATCGAAAATATCAGCTGCCCATGACCGGCATAGAAGCCACGGTGCTGCCCTCCACCAGCCCGGCCAATGCGGCATGGAGGCTGGAGAGTTTGTGCGAAGTGTGGCGGGGAGACGATAGTACTTTTTATAATTTTTGAAAAAACGACAAAAAATGAAAGTACTATTGACAATTCATGAGATGTTTTATATAATTTATGAAATGATACCAAAAGTATCAAAAGCAAAAGGGGATTATCGTATAGAACAGACCGCGCATCTAATAAGGATGCGCGGTCTGTTTTTATATATGGCATATAGTAAAATATAATTTAGTAAATCATGATTGACTAAATTATAAATTAGCATTATGGTAAGGATGCGGAAATGGAGGGCAAGGGAAACTTGTAGATAGCGGAGAAAGGCTTGGTAATATAAATTGAGCAAGGAAAATGTGGATATAAAATATGAATTGATACCCTATGATGGGTTTATCGGCTCAAAAAAGAATTTGATTTTGATAAAGCCATTTATGATTTGAATAGTCAGATTGAATTATTATCAAGCCAGGCGGATAACTTGGATTATGTTGTCGCAATTGCAAGTGGTATTGCTTGTGGCCTATTGGACATTCTTTGGGTCGGAGAGTTTGATCTGACGAATGGACGCAGTATTGCCAGTGATAAAGTGGATGCCTTCGTAAAAAAGACAGCAGAAATGTTTGAGGGCGAGAAATTTGATGATGTAAAATCCGCAGTGAAAGCGTTGGAGAAACGATTCCCAATTCCGAGTGATGGAAATACACCTGATTTCGGTGGTGGACTGCAACATCATCTGAGAGATTTTGCTCACCATCCAACAATTGTAGGTTTGGCATTCTCTTTATTAACGCAGTTTACGGAAAAATCATATGGAACAGATGTTAACGGGGTATTCCTTGTTGTTGATGTTCCGGAAAAAAGCAAGCCTTTCATTGGAAAGGATGTACCGCAGAAGATTTTAATGGGAACTATAACATGGTTCTTCCATCTTGTAAGTGATGTTGCTGGGTCAAGCAGCACGGCGGGTGTTACCGGTGGTACGGGAATTCCTGGACCAATCCTTGCTTTGGCAAAGGAGATTTCGGCAATACCGTTTTTCAAGGATATAAAGGTCGATGATGATATGTCATTGTCCCTCTTTCTTTCAAAGTTGTTTAACGGTACGCTTATGATGCAGCGTGATGAAAATGGACAGATTATCAAGGAGTCCGTTGTTAAATTTGATTTGCGTGGCGAACTTGGTGTTGCTGTGGAATTATGTAAACAGGCTGTTCCGGTAATTGCTAACGAGTGCATTGTGCGTGCATTTTATTTTATAAGACGACTTGCAATGGCAATGAAAGAAAAATGTGTGAGTTGCCTTGCAGACATGAAGAAGATTGACTGGAATTCTGTTAAGCCCGCAAACAACCCGACCATTGCACGTATGCTGACTGTTTCAACGGGGGTATTTACTGCACTTGATATGGGTGAGGCAATTGCAACACAAAAATATTGGGTATCCATTAATTATGTAGGTGTGGGAAGATTTGCGGTTGCTATCGGTTCTGATGTGAGTTGGGGACTTAAGGCTCGAAATGTTAAAAAGGTTCGAGATGTATATGAGAATATAAAGCAGCAGACATTCAGAAAAGCCGATGCAGATATCTATAAAAGAATAGGAGCAGACATGGATATACAGATGGATAAACTCGGTCTTTCGTTGGAGCAGACAGAGATACTTTATAACCTTGAATATTACAAAACACTCAATGATATAGAGCGTACCAACATTCCTATAACCAGAGAAGGCGTTAAAGAACTGAAAACTACATGGCTTCAAGACTGGGCGAAGTTTATCTCTGATGGTTTTGAGAGTTTTACACAGGTTCCTGGAGCGAAAATGCATTGGTACACTATGGATGAATTGCAACAGTGCATTGCCGGACAAAATCCTAATGAACCGTGGTATCGATTAATTCTTCTTGAAGCAATGTTGTTTGAACCGTATTATCCGCTTGGAATGGAGAAGGATAAAAAAGGTAATGATGTACCGTGCAAAAAATACAAGCATCTGAACAATCCGATTAACGGTTTCAAAAAAAGCGAAGGTGACCGATTCCTAAACGAGCAATTTACGGGCAAGTATTGTGAAAAAGAATATGTAAAACGATTGCGTAAGTCTTATGACAAGCGAATGAATGAACTTAATGAGGTCCTTAAGACTGTGATTACGTCTCTGTCCATCACTGCGGTTATCTCAATAGTTACTGTTGCAACTGCGGGTGCCTTTGCGGGACCGATTGCTGTGGCATTGGTAGGCTCAAATTTTGCCGGGCTTAGTGGGGCAGCATTGACCAGCGCCTGTCTTGTATATCTTGGTGGAGGTGCTATAGCAGCAGGCGGTGCTGGAATGCTTGGTGGAACAATTGCTATTGTTGGCGGCGGAGCTGCACTTGGAATAGGGGTTGGTGCCGGAGTCGGTGGTGCTGTTGGTTCAGCAGGACTTTTAGGTAAGAAAAATACCATTATGCAATCGGCAAAATTGCTCACTTCTGTACGAGAAATTTTCCTTAATGATGAACACGATGTCGAGTTTTCTAACAGCGTGTATGAGCAATATCTTCAGAATATTACTGAAGTCGAAAAGGGTCTTGTGGAACTCAGATTAAAGAAAGATGTTGCAAAGGGCAAAGAGAAAAAAACCATTGCAGAATCTATAAAAAAGGCAGAAGAATCTGTGGAAGCAATGAAAGTTGCCCGAAAGAATATGCTCAAGTACAACAGCTCTTTTGCAGAAGGCTTGCAGGTACAACGATAAATTGCATTGAGAAATGGGGTGGATAATAACACTGAAATCGAGGTGAGAACATGGCAAAGAAGAATAACGGAAAAGATTTTCTGTTTTCTGATGACTGCGGATTTATAAATGGTGATGATGAGGGTGGAGAGTCTTATCGATATTCTGATGGAAGTGGATACTATCACGGTGCTGATGGAAGCGAAGGATACATTTATTCTGATTTGACATTCATTTTGTTGGGAACAAATATGGACCTTCATGGAGTACCAATCTTAGTATTTCTTATTTTGAGAAGTATGGAAGAATTCCAAGTATAGAAGAAAGAAAACAAATTAGAGAGTATTTGAGTTTTTTTGTTGGAAAGAGATTGATGTATGTAGGGGAGTCTTCATTTGACGAAAATGGCAATCAAATCGGTTTCGTTATGAAAAATCCAGGGACATATGGTTTTGATATAAAAAAAAAAGAATGTATATCTGGGGCAAAGACGCCTATTAAAGATGATGTATCGTTTCTTCATAATTATTTGGATACAATTCAAAAATATATAGAGCCATTTTCGGAATTATATGAGAAACTTGATTTTGCTTCTTTTTTTTCGGCATATTGGTATGCTCAAAAAGTTACACAGCCTATGGACTTACCTATACTTTCCGCTGCATTGGAAAATTTGAAAAGAAAGTGGTATGAAGAAGTTGAAATTAATCCAGAAACAGTGCTTATGGACAAAAAAGATTTTTCTAAAAGAATAAAACCAATAAAAAAATGGTGGAAACACAGTTTGCAGGAACGGAGTATGTGGAAAGAATGAAGAGAAGTGTTGAAGGTATGAACCGCATGTCTGTGAGTGAACAATTAACACATTTTTTTTGAAGGAATAGACATGCCCGTTGGTAAAAAAGAGAAGAAGGCGTTGCAAGCACGAAATTTTTCTGCGCACGGTTTATATGCTGGAGATAGTATTGATTACGAAGAACAGTTTATGACAAGTCAGGTATACGAGTGTATCTTGGTTAGGGTAATATTAAAATTGCTAAAATATGAAGGAAATTATATTGATTATGGGACTATTGGATATCCGGAAAAGAACATTAACTGTCCAAGCGGAAGTGAAGTTGGTGAAACCCCTTAGTAGTAAGAATTCCCATTTTACTACCAATTTTACTACTAACAGGTAGTAATAACTTGCTCAATCTTGCTCTGATTTGCCACAATCTGCATTTTCAGAGCATATCATCATAACCCAGGAAATCCTTGCAAAACAGGGCATTCTGGGGCAAAACAAGGAGAAACAAGACAATGATAAAAATACTATTTGTTTGCCACGGCAATATCTGCCTTGCTCCGCAAATCCTTATAAATGTTGAGTTTTTCACATAGTAAGTTTGCATTACGACAGGTTTACGACACCAATTTCGGATGATTTTTTGAGTGAAAATGGAAGCCGGGCTATGATGAAAAAATCAAATGGCAGATAAAAATTTGTCAAGTCAAAAAAGGAGCGGTGAAAATGGTGTATAACATATGCTTTTACGACAGCGAAAAAGATGCTGTTGTCGTAACGGACATGGATGGAAAGCAACTGGTAATAGATTGTAAAAAGGCAGAGACTCAGGTGGTATTTGATGAGCCTGAGGATGCAGGAATCCTTGCCAGGTTCGCAAGAGAAGAGCCAGCAGGATATGTAGGCATGGCGATGCGTCCGGGCGGCTTGCAGGATTATGTGGATGTGTGGAATGAGTTGAATAAGAGGTGATGAATTGTGGATGGTAAACGTATAAGAGAATATTGGTCAAATGAAATGCAAGCTTTACTTGATACTTATAAGCAGTTTCAAGTGCTGATTCCAGCAAAAAATAGAAATGGTGCAGATCACAATGGAGAAGATGGAAGATATGTTGAAACTTTAATCAGAGAATATCTAAAAAGATATCTTCCTAAGGATTTGGAAGTTTTGACAGGGTTTATTTTGCGCCCTGCGGTAAAAACTGGGCTTAAAAATAAATGTAGACAAGACCAGCAAGATATGCATTCAACACAGTTGGATATTATAGTGTACGATAGTGCAAAATATCCAATATTTCAGAGATTTGGGGAAAGTGTAATTGTTCCCCCAGAAGGAGTTGTTGGGATTATTTCAGTAAAAAAGCATTTGCATGACACTGATGTGACCCATGAATTATCTGTGTTAAAAAAAGCTGCTACATTATGTAAATGTGAGAACGATAAGAATGTTAATATTAGGGGCCCGTTTTTAGCTTTGGTAGCAATGGATTCTTTTGAGAAAAAGAGAAGTGCACGGAAGATTGGATTTTGCCAAGATGCAACAAGAATATAAAAGTGAAGAGGATTATTTCGACGATTTGATAGGATATATTGGGGCTTTGAGTAAATGGAGCATTTTTAAAAGCGTCCGAAAACAGGCGCAAAGGCTGAATACATATTTTTCGATCATACTGATGAAGAGCAGCATATAGGATTTCAATTCCTTTTAACAGGATTATTGAGTGTGTATTATGATGAGACGAGAAACTTTATTTCTAGACCAGGATTCACAGCTTTTCCCTCATATAGAAACTGTAATAAAAAACTGGGTGTAATAAAAACAAAAGGTATACGTTAAATAACGGAGAGGGATAAGTCTTAAATGGCTTATCCCTTTTTGCAAATATTATGAGAAGTGTTTTTTAACTTGATTTATGAAATTATGGTCACCATATTTTTTGGCGATATTTAGAATATCTGATTTTGAATAATATGATAATGTGTATTTAGTAGTAGTTTCTTTGTGCTTTTCTAGCAAAGTAGCCGATTGTCCGTCAAAACCACCTAATGACCAGATTTGAAACTCATATGTTCTTTGAGGGTAAGTGTTTTGTAGCCATTTCCTAAATGTTGGTACAATTTCAGATAACCATTTTTGGACATATTTAAATGATAACGAGGATTTTGTTGCTTTACACTCAATAATAATAACTTTATTGTCTTTGCATACAAGAACATCAATTTCGTTTTGGGTTCCTCTATCATTGGGGATAAGCTTGTTCATTTCAATATATGACACGCCTAGTTTGTTATAGAAGGAACCAACCATGTATTCAAATAAGTCTCCCATTGCATTATTAAATCGTCCTTCGTTTTTGGCAATGTTTTCAAGTAGTAAGTCAATTTTTGAGGCATCTTTTAGTAAGATGGCGGTTGCATTTTGAAAAACATTATATATATCGGAGAGAAGGCTAGTATAGTTGTTGTCATATATATTAGAGAGTATTCCGACAAATATTTTCTGTTCTTTCAATAGTCTTAATGCATCGGGTTCAACATTATTAACAAGTAATACGGGAAAGAAGTTTGGAGCATTTTTAAAATGTCGTATTATATTTATTTTTCCAATAAAATAAGTAATATCAGAAACGGAAATCGTATCTTTATAAATGACATCAGCAATTAAAAAGCCAGGTTTTTGTTCTAACTGATTATATATTGGCTGTACATATGAAGGGCATGTTGCGTTCCATTGAAAATGGGAGAACTCAGCAATATTGGGAAAGATGGTGGCTGAATTATAAGCAATTAAGTTCAATTTCGCAGCCCATGAAATAAAATCACTTACAATTATTTTACATATTCTGTTATGGCTATTATAGTGTGTAAGATCGAATGTGCTTCCAGAATATGAACCATTTAAAATGTAGTATTCGGTGTCATATTCATAAATTATTTCAGCTGTTAATAAATCAGCTATGTTTCTTGAAAACAGACGATGTCCTTTGGTTTTCTTGATGGGTGAATTGGAATAAATTGCAAATGAGTTTTTGGATATAATTCCATAATTGTTTTCTAAGGCAATTAATAAAGGGGCTATAGTGGAAGAATGTTTCTTTAGCGAAGAATACAGCATTTTTGTAACTAGATGTATTATATTGTTCTTCCAAATAGCAAAAGATTTGATTCTTTTCGAATGGAAAATATTTAATTTTTTGAATGGGTGAGCGGGCGCGAGATATTGCTTTCCTTGCGGCCTCATTACTAGCATTGTATTTCTTTTCATATTTTTTGGCTAAATCCCCAGAAAGCATAGGGCCATATTGCTTTAATAGAATTTCAATACGATTCATTTTTACTTTTCTCCTAATATGTCACACGACACTATTTATAATATATAATATATTTGTCACCTATATTAACACATAAACAACGAGAAATAAAGGATTTTTAGGTATATGATGTCACAGTATATTTATTTTGATTGAACTTATGTCTTTTGTTGAAAAAACTATTGAGATTTGCAAACTTCAATTTCTGATTGAGAAACACGGCAAAAAGTGCTATAATATTATGCAGTATAAATGTCAGATTGTTCATCAAAATTGGAGGATTAAAATGGCGGTTAACTATGATAAATTATGGCGTATCTTAAATGAGCGTGGGATGATGAAAACAGAGCTTATAAGAGAGGCTAAAATCAGTACAAATGCAATGGCAAAGCTTGGCAGAAATGAAGATGTACGTGTAGGGATATTAGAAAAGATTTGTTTGGCACTGGATTGTAAGATGGATGATATTTTGGATATTGTGCCAGAAAGTAAGGAGAATAAGTAAATGCATAAATTTATTGAAATACCCATATATGCGTTAGATAAAAGTACATTACGTGTAAGGTATGAAAAATATGTAGATACATTACGTCGAGAGGTTTTTCCAGACATAATAGAAGAAACGTTCCAAAGATGTTTAGAAATTGAAACTTATCCTAAAAGAGTGTGGGAGTATAATCATATAGTTGGTTATGTTGTTATTGGTTATGAATTTGGTGATATATCGTTCAAACTATATCTCCCTACACCGCAAAAACAAAGGTATATGTGGAGAACTTCTAAAAAGACCTTTTTGTATGATGTACATTCGAACGGCACACATTTCCGGGTGAATGAAAGCATGTGTAATGAAGACATTCAATACGAGATAGCGGATATGTTGGATTCAATCATAAAAGAACAGGTGCCGAAGAAGTATTATGTAGATAGACAAGCTTTTGATAATATAAACAGTAAGATTGATTATTTGAAAATTATTAACGAAGTCGATAATAAATAGATTTAAGTATCGAGGTTATACATATGACAGGCGAAAAGTTTACATTAATGCAATACTCAGTTAGTGCAATCCTTGGTTTGATTGATGCAGAGGATTTTGTTATTCCTGAAATTCAGAGACCATTTGTGTGGAAGAGAAGTCAGGTAAGAGATTTAATTGACTCATTGTACAATGGTTATCCAACCGGATATATTATTACTTGGAAAAATCCCGATGTTAAGACAAAGGATGGCGGTAAAGCAAATGGAAAAAAAGTGCTGATTGATGGTCAGCAAAGAGTTACTGCATTAATGGCTGCTATTGCCGGAAAAGAAGTTTTAGATGATGACTTTAACAAGGACAGAATAAAGATAGCATTTAATCTTTTGGCGGAGGATGAGACAAAGAGTTTTGCTGTGCAGGATGCGTCTCATTTAAAGGATAAGCGTTGGATACCGGATATTTCAGTTGTGTTTGATACTGAATTTGATTCTTTTGATTTTGCAATGAAATATTGCGAAGTGAATGAAGGTATAAAACCCAATGAAGTGAATAAGGCTGTAACTGCATTGAAGGGAATTGCCAATCGTCAGATAGGTGTTATTGAATTGGATGCGGCTTTGGATATTGACGAAGTTACAGAAATCTTTATCCGTATTAATTCTAAAGGTACAGCTCTTAGCCAGTCGGACTTCGTAATGTCTAAAATGGCAGCAGATACAATTCATTCAGGTAGCCTCATGAGAAAGACTGTGGATTATTTCTGTCATTTGGCGGTAAAACCGGATTTCTATTCACAGCTAACACATGATGCGGAATTCCAGGCTTCTAAATATGCGGATAAAATAAAATGGTTAGCAAAAGATTATGATGATATCTACGATCCGGATTATGGAGATATGCTTAGAGTATCATTTATGCATCAGTTTAGAAGAGGTAAATTAGCAGATTTGGTTAGTTTGCTCTCAGGACGAGATTTTGTTACGAAGGAATTTAGAGAAGATATTGTAGAAGAGTCTTATGGAAAATTGGACGCGGGTATTATGAATTTTATCAACCAGTACAATTTTTCTCAGTTTGTTATGGCAATTAAGGGTGCCGGGTATGTATCGAGCAAGCTCCTTAATTCAAGGATGACATTGGACTTTGTCTATACATTGTATCTGATGTTGTTAGATGACCCAGCAATTCCCAATGTACAGATAAAGAGATATGTGCAGAAATGGTTTGTTCTTTCAACCGTGACTTCAAGATATATTGGTTCACCGGAAACACAGATGGACCGTGATATGAGAACTATTGGTGAGAAAGGATTTATAACATTTTTAGCAGATGTTGAAGCATCAGCACTTTCAGAAACTTTCTGGACAGTTACATTGCCTCAGAATTTGGAAACATCATCTGTTAACAGTCCGGCGTTTAATACATTTTTAGCAGCACAGATTAATATGAACTGTAATTCTATGTTGATGAACGGTACGAAAGTTGCAGATTTAATTACTATTTCCGGGGATGTGCATCATATATTCCCGCGCAGTTATCTGAAAAATAATGGCGTGGATAATAAGACGAAATATAACCAGGTTGCGAATTACATATACCTTGATACACAGGTAAATAAAGCAATTAGTGATGATGCGCCGAATGTATATTTTGGAAAGGTTTTGAATCAGTGTGACGGTGGAAATATTGTACTTGGAAATATTGCAGACAGAGATTTGCTTGCAACAAACCTTGAGGAGAACTGTATTCCACAAAATATTATGAATATGACAGTTGAGAACTATGATGAATTTTTAACTGAAAGACGTAAAATGATGGCAGCGTTGATACAGAAGTATTATGAGAGGCTGTAAATTTTTTGTATACCAACTTCCGATAATAAGAATTATCAAGAAGTTTAACGAAGGATAGGAGGTAGTTATGGTTTCAAATTTTGAATTTTTGGAAAAAGATTTTCCAGTACTTGCAAACTTTGGAGAACTTGCAGAAAAGTACTGTTATTCAGATTCCAATTCATGCTTGATGAAATTGGGGATGATTGGTGAAACTATTGTAAATCTTATGTTTACATATGACAGAATCGCACTGCCACAGGATAATACTGCTGTGGCTAGAATTGATACCTTAGTCAGAGAAGGCCTTTTAACAAGAGATTTGGCTACCATATTGCATGGACTTAGAAAAGTCAGAAATAAGGCGGTACACGAGAACTATTCTTCGGTAACAGATAGTAAGAATTTCCTGCTTATGGCATATGGCATGTGTGAGTGGTTTATGCAGACTTATGGGGATTGGAGTTATACCCATAAGGATTTTGTTATACCAGAAGAAAATGTAATGATAGTTTCCGTGGATAAGGAGGCAGAAGAAAAGAAAGAAGCAGAACTTGCAAAGCAGGCTGAAGAAGATGCGGCAAATGCTCCAAAAGTTGCTCGGGACGAACGTAAAAAGCAGGCAAATAAGGTTGCGAATCAGAGACCTAAGACAGAAGCTGAAACTCGCTTTTTAATTGATGAACAGTTACGAATGGTAGGTTGGGAAGCGGATACAGAAAATATTCGATATTCTAAGGGTGTAAGACCCACAAAGGGAAGAAAACTTGCTATCGCAGAATATCCTACCAATTCAACAGTTGGTAATCGTGGTTATGCGGATTATGCTCTTTTTATTGGTGAAAAATTAGTGGGCATTATAGAAGCAAAAGCAATTCATAAGGATATACCTTCTGTTATTGATTATCAGGGGAAAGATTATCCGAGATGCATCCGAGAAGAGGATGAAAAGTATGTTATAGGTAAATGGGGAGAGTTTAAGGTTCCGTTTACGTTTGCTACAAATGGCAGACCATATTTGGAACAGTATAGAACAAAATCCGGTATTTGGTTTTTGGATTTAAGAAAACCGGATAATTCACCTATGGCATTACATGGTTGGATGAGCCCTGATGGAATGGAAGAACTTCTTGCGGCTGATGCTGATAGTAGAAATAAGGAACTAAAAGAGATGCCGTATGATTTACTTACAGACAAGGACGGGTTAAATTTAAGACCATATCAGTTAAATGCAATTAAGGCGGCAGAGGAAGCTGTAATTAGCGGAAAACAGACTGCATTGCTGGCAATGGCAACAGGTACGGGCAAAACAAGAACGGTATTGGGTATGATTTATCGTTTCTTAAAAACAGAACGTTTCCGTCGTATTTTGTTCCTTGTTGACCGTACCGCTTTTAGGCGAACAAGCGCAGGATGTATTCGAAGAAGTAAAGATGGAAGATCTTTTAACGCTTGATGATATTTACAATATTAAGGGCTTAGAAGATAAAACTATTGATAAAGAGACAAGAATTCATATATCAACAGTACAGGGAATGGTTAAGCGCATTATGTACAATAATGGTGAAACTATGCCTGCTGTGTCAGATTATGATTTACTCATAATAGACGAAGCGCATAGAGGATACATCCTTGATAAGGAAATGTGTGAGGATGAAGTTCTTTACAGAGATCAGAGAGAATATCAAAGTAAATACAGAGCTGTTATAGAATATTTTAATGCCATTAAAATTGCACTTACAGCCACACCAGCATTGCAGACAACAGAGATATTTGGTCAGCCGGTGTTTAAGTATACTTATAGAGAAGCGGTTATTGAGGGATACCTTGTAGACCATGACGCTCCACATGAATTAAAAACAAAATTGAGTTCGGAGGGCATTCATTATAAACAAGGAGAAACTGTGACAATATATGATCCTGTTACGGGAGAAATTACTAACAGTGAACTTATTGATGATGAATTGGATTTTGATGTGGATTCATTTAACAGACAGGTCATTACAGAACCTTTTAATAGAGCTGTTTTGGAAGAAATTGCAAAGAATATAGACCCGGAATCTCCGAGAGAACAGGGAAAGACTTTGATTTATGCGGAAAATGATGATCATGCAGATTTGATAGTTTCAATTCTCAAAGACATATATACGCAGTATGGTGTAGACAATGATGCTATTATGAAAATTACCGGTAGTGTTGCAAATGGAAATAAAAAAGAAAATACAGGAAGCTATTAAGAGATTTAAGAATGAGGATTATCCATCAATAGTGGTTACTGTGGATTTGCTAACGACAGGTATTGATGTTCCGTCCATATCTACACTTGTATTTATGAGACGGGTAAAATCACGAATTCTTTTTGAGCAGATGTTGGGAAGAGCAACGCGTTTATGTAAGGAAATTCATAAAACACACTTTGAAATATATGACCCTGTTGGTGTATATGATGCACTTGAAGATGTAAGCACTATGAAACCGGTAGTGGCTAATCCGGCTACAACATTTACACAGTTGTTGGATAGTTTGCAGGGGATGGAAGATGAGGCTCATGTACAGAATCAGATTAATCAGGTAATTGCAAAATTACAGCGTAAAAAGAAGAATATTGATTCAAAAACAATGGAACACTTTATTGATATGTCTGGTGGTATGGATCCGACACAGTTTGTTGTGGATTTACAAAATAGAAAGCCGGAAGATGCAAAGAAACGTCTGCTTGCATATTATGATTTGTTCAAAATGCTACAAGAGAGCAAAATAAATGGTGGCAGACCTGTTGTAATTTCAGATAAAGAAGATGAATTGATTAGTCATACAAGAGGTTATGGAAATCAGGATGCCAGGCCAGAAGATTATTTGGATGCATTCTCAAATTATGTACAGACGAACATTAATGAAATTGCAGCTTTGAAAATTATATGTACAAGACCGCGCGAACTTACACGAGACAGTTTGAAATCTCTGTTGCTTACTTTGGATAGAGAAGGCTATACAGTGCAACAATTGAATACTGCTATTTCTCAGCTTACAAATGAGGAGATGGCAGCAGACATTATCAGCTTAATTCGCCGCTATGCAATTGGTTCTGTGCTAATTAGCCACGAGGCAAGAATCAGGAAAGCTGTCGATAGATTGCGTAAGGCACATACCTTTACTATGCAGGAACAAAACTGGATTAAGCGTATGGAAGATTATCTTTTGAATGAAGCGGTACTTAATGTGCAGGTTTTTGATGAAGATAGCCGTTTTAAGTCACAAGGTGGCTTTGCAAAGATAAATAAAGTATTTGGAAATAAATTAGAAAGCGTTGTTATAGAACTCAATGAGTATCTGTACGATGATGGAGGAAGAACTGCATGACAACACAGGAAATAGTATCAAAGCTATGGAATCTCTGTAATGTTTTAAGAGATGATGGTATAACATATCATCAATATGTAACGGAGCTTACATATATATTGTTCTTAAAAATGGCAAAAGAAACAGGAGCAGAATCTCAGATTCCGGAAGGATATCGCTGGGATGTTCTGAAAGCTAAAAGTGGTGTAGAACTGAAAAAGTTTTATAAAGAGTTATTAAATCATCTCGGCGAGAATTGTACCGGACGTGTGCGTGAGATTTATCAGGGTTCAGCAACTAATATAGATGAGCCTAAAAATCTTGAGAAGATTATTACAACTATTGATGGGCTCGATTGGTTTTCTGCTCGTGAAGAGGGATTGGGAAATCTCTATGAAGGTTTATTAGAGAAAAATGCGAATGAAAAGAAATCTGGTGCAGGTCAGTATTTTACACCGAGGGTTCTTATAGATGTAATGACAAGGTTGGTTAAACCACAACCGGGAGAACGGTGTAATGATCCTGCATGTGGTACATTTGGGTTTATGATTTCTGCAAGTCAGTATGTACGTGAAAATACAGATGATTTCTTTGAACTTGATGCCGATACCGCAAGATTTGAAAGAGAAGAAGCTTTTTCAGGGTGTGAACTTGTACATGATACACATAGGCTTGCATTAATGAATGCCATGCTACATGACTTTGAGGGTGAAATAAAACTAGCAGATACATTGTCTAATGCTGGTAAAGAAATGAAAGGTTATGACGTGGTGCTTACAAATCCGCCTTTTGGAACTAAAAAAGGTGGAGAGCGTGCAACCAGAGATGACTTTACTTTTCCTACAAGCAATAAGCAATTGAACTTTTTACAACATATTTACAGAAGTTTAAATACTGATGGCAAGGCGAGAGCTGCAGTAGTTCTTCCGGATAATGTATTATTCGCAGATGGCGATGGTGAGCGTATTCGTAAGGACTTGATGGAAAAGTGTAATTTACATACAATCCTGCGACTTCCTACAGGTATTTTCTATGCCCAGGGTGTAAAAACAAATGTGCTTTTCTTCACAAGAGGAAAGACCGATAAGGATAATACAAAAGAAGTATGGATTTATGACCTTAGAAATGATATGCCTTCTTTTGGTAAGACCAATCCACTGAAAAAAGAGGATTTTGATGACTTCGTAGCTTGTTATGCGGATGGTGATTTATCAGCCCGTAAAGAAACATATAGTGAAGAAAATCCGAATGGCAGATGGAGAAAGTTCACTTATGAAGAAATTTTGGCAAGAGATAAGACAAGCCTTGATATTACTTGGATGAAGAGTGATACCGGAGCAGATGATTATACTCTGGCAGAGTTGTTGGAACAGATAAAAGAAAAATCAGCAAATATATCTAAGGCTGTAAACGAGCTTGAAGTACTTATAGGAGAGGTGGAAGAATAATGGATACAAAAGCATTAAGACAAAAAATTCTTGACCTTGCTATTCGTGGTAAATTAGTTCCACAAGATCCGAGTGATGAACCTGCATCTGTATTACTGGAGCGTATCCGTGAGCAGAAAAAAGCAGATGGTAAAAGAAGGAAAACTGAAGGCTAAGGATATTAAGAATGATACAATTATCTTTGTGGGTGAGGATAATTTACATTATGAGAAGTTCCAGGATGGAAGCGTGAAATGTATCGAGGAAGAAATACCGTTTGAAGTGCCGGAGGGGTGGGAATGGACGAGATTAGGCAATTTAAGCTCCTTGATTCAGTATGGTCTTAGCAATTCAGCCGAAGCACAAGGAACGCATCGTTTACTTCGTATTACAGATATTCAAGACGGAAAAGTAAATTGTGAAAGATGTTCCGTTACAACGGTGGAGAATGCAGAGAACTATCTTTTAAGAAAAGATGATATTGTATTCGCAAGGACAGGTGCTACTGTCGGTAAATCGTTTCTTGTAACAGAATTGCCGTTTGAATCTGTATACGCTTCATATCTTATCAGGATAAGATTATTTGATTGCATTTCACCAAGCTACTTATACCAGTTTTTCAATAGCTATTGTTATTGGGAACAGATAACTGATAAATCTGTTGGTGTGGGACAGCCCAACTGTAATGGAACATCATTAAAGGAACTTTTCATACCATTGCCACCACTACACGAACAAAAAAGAATTGTTCCTGCTGCCAATGCTCTTTTGAAATATGCTTCGGTTATCGAATCAGAAAGGGCTTCACTACAAGAAATAATCAATCTCGCCAAATCCAAGATACTTGACCTCGCCATCCGTGGTAAACTTGTTCCGCCAGACCCGAATGATGAGCCTGCGTCTGTGCTCCTTGAACGCATAAGAGCCGAGAAGGAAGAACTCATCAGGCAAGGCAAAATCAAGCGTTATAAAAAGGAATCTTTTATCTTCCGAGGTGATGATAACTCTTATTATCGCTATAAAAACGGAAAGGCTGTTTGTATTGATGATGATTTGCCTTATGAAGTTCCAAATGGATGGATATGGGCTATATTGCCAGAGGTAGTATTATTTCAGGAAGGTCCAGGTATTCTAAAAAAAGATTTCAGAGATGAAGGTATTCCTTTAATTCGTATTTCTGGTTTGCAATCTGATAAAGTCCTTTTGGACGGATGTAATTATTTAGACCCTGTTATGGTTGAAAACAAATGGAAACATTTTAAACTTGAATTGGGAGATGTAATATTGTGTACAAGTGCCTCTATAGGCAAAGCCTCTATTGTCGGTCCAGAAGCTGTAGGGGCAATACCATACACTGGCCAAATAAGATTTAAAATGACCCAAAGCCTTATACGAGAATATTTTTTATATTTTGCCAATTCGGATACTTACCTAAATCAGATTGATCGTATGAAGACTGGAAATTGCATACAGCATTATGGACCAACACATTTAAAAAAGAAGTGTATATACCAATACCACCTATTGAGGAGCAAGAACGAATTATAAAACAATTATCTTCATTACTTTCATCACTTTATGAAATAGAAGAAAGCATTACCATGTAACAATCTTATCAATCAAGGACTGCTGCTCTGTGGCGGTCCTTCTTAAATAGATTCTTGTTGTTTCTATACTTTCGTGTCCCATAAGGTCCGCAAGCAAAGCAATATCATTGTATTTTTCCAAGAAATTCTTTGCATACAAATGTCTAAATGAATGCGGGTAGATTACCTTAGAATCCAAACCATACTTATCAGCATAATTTTTTAATTGTTGTGATATGCCACGTGTAGTAATGCGTTCACCAAATCGATTTAAAAAATAGATATCCAGTTGTACGTTGTTCTTCTAATAACCATTTCTGTGTTTCTTCCCTAAGCTTCTTTGGAATATATAACCGGCGTAGCTTGCCACCTTTGCTGTATAAGTCAAAATATCCAAGATTAACATGCTCGATTTTAATACGGATAAGTTCACTTACTCTTGCTCCGGTAGCTCCTAAATACCATACAACAAAGTACCACTGCATATTACCATCTTTTTTCAACTGTTTCTTTAAAAATGTGTAATCCGCGTTACTTACAACATTTTCTAAAAATGTTTTCTGCTGAATTTTTACTGCACTTAATCGTAATTTGTCCTTTCCAATGTAGTCCAAATACTTGTTGATTGCTTGTATCCTAAGGTTTACGGTTTTAGGTTTGAAAAATTCCATCAAATATCCTTTATACGCATGAAGATTCTCGGTATTAAAATCTTTGTAATTGGATATAAAATAGTCTACTGTCCATAAATATACAGAAATCGTATGCTGTGATAGATTTTCCTTCTTTAAATAGTCTTCAAATGATAGTTTCATCCTGTACCTCCAATTGATATGAATGTTAGCGAAATTCTTTGTCAATTGGAATTATAATACGGTCAAGAATGCTGTTTTCTCTTATTATGAGAAGAGAGGGGATGAAATACGTTGTATAGACGAGGAATTACCTTTTGAGATACCTGATAGGTGGGAGTGGATGCAACTGGAAAATTGTTGTTGCAAGGAGATTCGTCGAGGGAAATCACCGAAGTATATTGAGCAAAGTGAGACGCTTGTTTTTGCGCAGAAGTGTAATACGAAGTATAATGGTATTGATATTGGTTTAGCCTTTTATTTAGACGAAAGTACCTTGAATAAATACCCAGAGGATGAATACATGCAGGACGGAGATATCGTTATAAATTCCACTGGTACAGGTACATTAGGTCGTGTTGGATTTTATCGTGCGACGGATAATTACAATAGCTTATCTATTGTTCCAGATTCACATGTAACAGTTATCCGTTCCAGTCGAGAAATCCATGCCTTTTATTTGTTTGCATTTATGAAAGCAAATCAATCCGAACTTGAAAAGAAGGGTGAAGGCTCCACTAATCAAAAAGAACTGAAACCTCTCACTTTGAAAGAATTGTATGTTCCGGTTCCTCCATATGAAGAACAATTAAGGATTGCGGTATCGATAAATAATGCATTTTCACTTATATCAAAGTTGGAAAAGAGCCTCAAATAAGGCTCTCTTCCAATTTTTCTATTGTAGCAAAAGTAGTTTTCAAAATATAGCAGATTCTTCTTTGTTCATCAATTGGTGGTATAGGATAAAGCCAATTTTCGATATCGTTTCTACTAATTGACGGTGAATTATCACCTTTCATATATTGATTTAAGCCATCCACGACATACTTTGATATCATTAGATAAAACATATAATCTGGTAATAATAGTCCATTGGAATTACATACATAAAAACCTGTCGATGCAATTGAATGGCTGTGTATTTCTTCTATTAGTGCAATATTTTCAAGATAAGGTCTGACTAGCGAAAATAACACACTTCCAGAGTTAATTGCTCTGCTGGCTCGACTAGGTGCTTCTATTACAGGAATGCGCTTTGTTTTCTTTATGCAATGCAACCTATTATCTATAGAATCGATATCAATATAATCAAAAAATTCACCTTGAGGCTTGGTGGTTTCCATTCCAGAAAAGCATGAACATCCCCTACACCATATCCAATTATCAGGAAGATTAAAAGGAATTTCTGTATCAATATTTTCTATGTCATCCCCTATCTTCTCATAATAAGAGTTATCATCACCTCGGAAGATAAAAGATTCTTTCTTATCACGCTTGATTTTACCTTGTTTTATCAGTTCTTCTTTCTCCACACGAATACGTTCTAAGAGTACGGATGCTGGCTCGTCATTCGGGTCTTGAGGTACAAGCTTGCCACGGATAGCAAGGTCGAGGATTTTAGATTTTGCTTTTTTTACAGAAGCTGTAAGTTCATTTTTAAGGACATCTATGTTGCGAATCTTATTAATACTATCAGCAAGAATGGATACTATTCTCTGTTGTTCTTCTACAGGTGGAAGGGAACTAAATATGTTCTCAAAAAATTTAGAGAAACAAATGGTTGTAATCCTCCAGAGGGCTTGTTTTTCATATCTTCTTGTGCATAATCAAGAAAATACATTACAAAATGATTGCTTAAATTCTTACTAAATGTAAACTTGAATAAAGCAACATTCTTTATTGAAATCAAAATATCTTCAGTAACCATAGATGGATTCCCAATTGTTCCAATCATTGCAAATAGGATATCACCAATATTTACACCGGAGCGATCATTTATACTGATAGCATCTTTTTCTGATATATATTTTACATTGCTATAATCAATACCACCTTCAACAAGATTTTTACTGGTGATCAATGGTATTCCCTTATCCACATATGTTGGAGTATCATGTGTTCCATCACGAACATCTACTATAGAATTCAACCTGCACCAAGCCCACCCCTCCGGCAACTCAAATGGAATCTCATCTTCGATACATTTCACGCTTCCATCCTGGAACTTCTCATAATGTAAATTATGAATTCAATTTTTCTCTCAATTTCCACTCAATTTACATTCAATGTAGGTTGGGTGGATTTTTTATATTCTATACCTACAAAATAAAACGCCCGCAGGGCAGAAAGGCAGGTACAGAGTATGTACGAAGAAAATAATTCACAGGACAAGCCGGTTGTAATCGGCATTGATCATGGGTTTTCGCTTATGAAGACCAAACATCACATTTTTGGTAACGGAGTAGTGAGGTGTAACGGCAGACCACCGGTTGCAGAGAATGGATTTTATTATGATGGCAGTTATTACTGCATTGGTGGGGAGCGTAAGACAGTTCACGAGGATAAGACAGCGGATGAGGATTTCTTCCCTTTGAAGCTGGTAGCTGTAGCCAAGGAAATTAAGACAAGAGGACTGCCACGCACCTTGCGTGTAGTGTTGGGTGTGGGAGTTCCTTTTAAGCGATTTGGCAAGGAACAGGCGAAGCTGGTAGCGTATTTGAAACGAAGTGGTCCACATTTTATTGAGTTTGAAGAGAAGGATTATGTCATAACAATTGAAAATGTATATTGTTTTCCGCAGTGTTTTGCGGCGGTGGCAGACCGTATGGGCAACATGCATGGACGATATATTGTAGCGGATATCGGTTCTTGGACCAAGGATATCATCTTTATTGACGAGAGAAAGGTGCAACCGGATAAATGCGTCACCGTACCCAACTCCATAATTACCCTGTTTCAGGAAATCAATGCGGCTGTTGCAGAGGCTATAGGTGGTAGAGTTCCGTAAAGTGTGGTGCAGAATTTCATATTTGGTAAGGATGTGGTAATTCCTGAGGATGTTAAAGAGATTATCATATCGAAGCTGAAAGCATTTGCAACGGATATAGAAGGTATGCTTGAAGAGAGTGGGTTTGACCTTGCTTATTACAACATTCTTTATGTAGGTGGCGGGGCAATCATTATGAGAAGATTTGGAAATGCAAGAGAAAATGCAGCTTATCTTGAGGATATCAGACTGAATGCCAAAGGCTATGAACTTCTGGCAACTCATCAGATGAATAAAAGGTAGGTCGGTATAATGCAGAAAACAAAAGGCGGATGTCGCTGGACCATCAGGCTGAGTAATAAAGATTATGCACAGAAGGAAGTAATCCGGATGTTTGAATATTTACTGGCAACCAGTGATTATGCAACGGAATCTGATATTTTCCGGGAAGGCATTAAAAGCCTTTATCGGGAAAAGACAGAACCGGATAATGTTAAGGACTGGGACAATCGAATACAGGAATGTGCCCGCATTACAGCAGATAATGTGTTGGAACGAATGCAGACTATGTTGGATGCAACAGTGCGTAAAGGTGGTCTTGTGGCTGTGGCAGGAGCTGTTACAGATGCAGATGAACCGGAAGAAACAGATGCAGATATGGCACCACCGGAGGCAGTTGAAGAACTGTCGGAAGAGGTGGATGATTTCTTAAGTGACTTCTTTGGTTATTTATAAAATATCTTGAGTATCGTCAAGGCTGACAAAGTGGCGTCAGGTAATCGCTTCTGGCGATTGGCTGTACGTCTGCTTGTCAGACGGTGGTGCATAAGTGAGTAGTAAATTTCATATGGAAGCTGGGGCTTGGGGATGTCAAATCCCCAACAAGTTCTGCCCCGTGTCTACACGGGGCGGAACTTGCTCTACTATTCGCGACTTAAATGGAGCGTATTCGCAAGCGTTAGCGCGCGTATTCGTGAACGACCTTAGGGGAGTGAGCATATAACCGGAGGGCGGAGCGTAAGCGACGGCGAAAGATAAGTGCCGTATCTGGCACAGGATAGACAAAGCAGATTTAGAGGAGGATTTATATGGCAAGAAATGGAGTTCAATTTAATATGTGGCTTTCAGAAGAGGAGAAAGCAAGGATTCAGGAAAAAGCAAATAAGGCAGGCATCAGTATGTCGGAGTATATCAGAAGGTGTGCCCTTAGCAGGAAAATACCACAGTATGGAGATGTGGCAGTATTAAGAGAGATTTCAGCGGAGCTTGGTAAGATTGGTTCCAATTTGAATCAGATAGCACATCATCTGAATGCCGGCGGCAGTGTTTATTCGGTATATTATGATTTACAGGAAGTGATAAAGGATTGGAATGATATGCGTTTTCGGATGTTGAAGCAGGTAGAGGATGTCTGCTGTGGCAAGTATCATTACAGGAGGAGTGCGTAATGGCAATCATTAAACACATACCGGTAAAGAACAGATATTATTCTGCGGCTGTGGCATTTATCTCAAAGATATCATTTCCTATGCAGCCAGGCCCAGAGATTGGTAGTATCTCTGACGCTTAATCATAGGAGGAAGCCCACCGTTGGCAGAGCAGATCCTCCTGTTGTTCCAGTAACTGATGAAATATCTCCAAATAAGAACTCTCAGCTCATCCGTGGTCAGGCTTTCCGTATTGTAGCGGTCATAGAGAAGCTCGCTTTTCATTCTGGCCCACATGCTTTCACATCGAGCATTATCGTGGCACCTGCCACCATCACTGTTCATGCTTTGTATAATGCCATATTTAGAAAGCGCCTGACGGTAGGTTTCACTGGTATATTGTCTTCCTCTGTCGGAGTGCACAATGGCACCTCGCAGATCAGGATGCGCCAGATAGGCATTATCCAGTGTATGCTCACACAGAGTTGCCTTCATGTTTGTTTCCATTGCCAGTCCCAGAACGCTGGAATCAAAGCAGTCGAAGATGGCTGAAACATACAGTTTTCCATCTTTTGCCTTGATTTCTGTGATATCAGTTACGCATTTTTCAAGTGGCTTATCAGCCTTGAACTCTCTCTTCAGAAGATCATCTGACTTACGTGCTTCCCGATCAGCCTTGGTAATGCCATTTGGCTTGCGCTTTGGCCGATGGACAAGTCCTATTTCATCCATAACCCTGTAAACGGTTCGTTCACTGGGGATCTTGATTCCCGTCGGATTCTTAAGGAGCAGTGCTTGGTACATGCGAATACGTCCATAGGTATCATTGCATTCATCCTCAGCATGGATCACTCTCATGGCATCAGCAAGATCCTGATATTTCCAAGGGCGATCTTTAATAGCAAGATATTTGTAGAAACCCTGGCGGCTGACGCCAAGCATCCGGCAATAGAATGAGAGTTTTCCCTTAATCACGCCGTCTTTCGTTTTTATGGCAATGAACATCATTCTTTGGTTCTTGCTGACTTCCGACGGCTGGCTGCGAAAAAAGCGCTTGCTTCCTCGAGAAATTCATTTTCCTCTTTCAGACGCCGGATTTCTTTGTCCTGATCTTTAACGCGTTTGCGGAGCATGGCAAGCTCCTCAGCAAGACTCATCGCGCTTTCCGGAGTATGTGCACCGTCGCCAATATCCAATGTGCCTGCTCTAACTGCTTTCAGCCATGTGTGGATGGTTCCTTCTGGGATACCTAATTCTTTGGCTGCCTTAGCACCGCCGATTTCTTTGGCAAGTTTGACAGCCTGGATCTTATATTCCTGGTACTAACAGGTAGTAATAATTTGCTAAACTCTGCTCTGATTTGCCACTATATTCCGTCATTTCAGAGTAAGACATAAAACACCCGAAAACCCTCGCAAAACAGGGAATTTCCGGGCAAATTAAGGAGAAACGCAACAATGATAAAAGTATTATTCATCTGCCACGGCAACATCTGTCGTTCCCCCATGGCGGAATTCGTAATGAAAAAATTAGTATCCGATGCCGGACTCACCGCCCACTTCCAGATCGCCTCCGCGGCCACCAGCACAGAGGAAATCTGGAACGGCATCGGGAATCCGGTGTATCCGCCGGCGAAGGCGGAGCTGGCGAGGCATGGGATCTCCTGTGAGGGGAAGCGGGCCCGGCAGGTGACGAGAGCGGATTATGCGGAATATGATTATCTGATTGGTATGGATGGTGCGAATATCCGCAACATGCTGCGGATATTCGGGGGAGATCCGGAGGGGAAAGTAGCGAAGCTGCTTTCCTACGCGGGATCGGAACGGGATATTTCGGATCCATGGTATACGGGAGATTTTGGAACGACCTACGATGACGTTCTGGAAGGCTGTACCGCGTTCCTTGAATATTTACAACAAAACAGCAAAATCGACACATGATCTGACACTGCCAACACTGTACATATGACAAATGTGTCATGCGTGAAAAGTTCACAGAATCACCACATTTTTCTCACAATTCCTTCTGCAGATGTCCTTTATCATAAGAGACAGATAAGGGGAAAGAAATGTTCACAAGATTTTTAATGGAACAGGAGGAATGAGAATATGAGAAGATGGAATTTACCCCAGGTGAATACAAAAGTAATGTGTGCAGTGTTGACAGCTGCTATGGTGATGACAGGATTTACAGCCTGTGGCGGATCGACCACCGCAAGTGCAGCAAGCACGGAAGCATCGGAAAATAAAGAGACGATCGCACCGGAGAGTACGACGGAGAGCACGGAGAGCGGTGAAGAGAAGGTGGAATCTTATCTCGGCCAGATCACTGCCATTGATGGCAATGTGATCTCCATCGCACTGGCAGAGAAGCCGGAAGCACCCAATGGTGAAGCTCCTACCGGTGAGGCACCCAGCGGAGAAAAGCCGGATGGCCAGGCTCCTGACGGCAACGGTGGCGCTCCCAATGGTGAAGCCCCTACCGGCGAAGCTCCCAGCGGAGAAAAGCCGAACGGCCAGACTCCTGATGGCAATGGCAGCGCGCCCAACGGAGAAGCACCGAATGGTCAGAAACCTGAGAAAGACATGCTGGATGAGATGACCTTAACTCTCAGCGGAGATACTATGACTATCACAGTCAATGACGATACGATCATTACGATTGACGGAGAAGATGCCACTCTGGATGAACTTCAGGTAGGTGATACAGTATCCTTCTTCCTGGATGGTGAGACAGTGACTTCATTGAGCGTAGGTATGCCGGAGCCGACACAGCCTATGCAGGCCCCGGAGCAAAATTAAGCTGACGTAAGAGCATGGTTCCCAGAATTTCTGCCATTTCTTCCGGGGACTGGGGATCGGATTCTTTCAGCCAGGTCTCTACGACACCGACACAGCCGGTGATGATGAAGGAGCAGAGATATTTATAGTTGGCATCGGATTGCGCACTTTCCAGAACTTGGAGAGTGCGCTTTTCAATTTGATCCTTCAGACGGTTGACGAAAGCCAGATCTCCATGAGGCCCGATCATGACCTTGGCCAGATCTCTGTGCCGGTCCAGAAAATGGAAGAATTCCAACAACGGCCCCTGAGAGGCCAGAGAATTGGTAACGACCGGTTTCTGCTCCATGATTTCATTAAATTCCAGGAACATTTCATCCTCGATTTTATGGAGCATATCGTAGATATCATCATAATGCAGATAAAAGGTTCCGCGGTTAATATCCACCAGTTCAGTCAGCTCCTTGACGGAGATATCCTGAATATCATGGGTTTCTAACATTTTTACCAGCCCCTGTAATAAGAGAGCTCTTGTCTTGCGCACACGGCGATCCATTTTTTCCATAAGACAATCCACCAGCCTTTCCGGGAAAAGAAGAAATCATTTCCTATATGTAATACAAATCTGAATTTTTTCTAAAATAATAGACGAACATCGCGAAAATGTCTAAAAATAAACAATCACAACAAATCTGTAGCTTGCTTTTTTCTTCCCCATTATTATATTTTGCATGTGGCAGAAAATCAACACAAGTTCATTAAATGACATTAATACAATTTCTCATCTTTGTAGTAAGTCTTTACAGATGTTCAAAAACATTTTAAACTAGAGGTGTATAAAATCAAATACATAAATAAGGGTACAAAGAGAGAAAAAGCAGGAGGGAACTATGGCAGACAACGCAGAAAAAGACAAAAAAGATAATTCCTTTATGATGAAACTTGCCACGCTCATTGTAGACAAACGAAAAGGATTTTATCTGATCTTTATTGTTTTATGCATATTTTGCGTATTATCCATGAACAGAGTCAAGGTCAATAACGATCTGACCACTTATTTGCCGGACACAACAGAGACCAGAAGGGGACTGGATCTGATGGATTCGGAATTTACCACGTATGGCTCCGCCCGGATCCTGATCTGTAACGTGACGTTTGACGAGGCACAGAAACTGGCAGATCAGGTGGAGGAGATGGACGGTGTCAGCATGTTGGATTTCGATGACACCGAGGATCATTATCATGACATGGAGGCTTTATTGTCTGTCACTTTTGATGAGGAAGCAGACACGGAAGCTACACAGCAGCATCTGGATGAGGTATTGGATGCATTGTCCGATTATGATGTTTACTATTCTTCCGATATCGGTCAGGAAGAGCGTGACGCGGATGACTTGAATAATGATATGATCGTCATTCTGTTGTTGGCAGCAGTGGTTATCATAGCCGTATTGTTATTTACCTCTACGACTTATGCGGAAATTCCGGTTTATCTGACCACGTTTATCGTGGCAGCTATTTTGAACAAAGGTACGAACTACTGGTTCGGAACCATCAGTTTTGTTACGAACTCCATCGCGGTGGTACTGCAGTTAGGTCTGGCAGTAGACTATGCTATCATTCTTGCTCACCGTTTTATGGAAGAACATGAGGACAAGGATGCCAGAGAGGCTGTGATTGTTGCTTTGAGTAAGGCAATCCCGGAGATTTCCTCCAGTTCCCTGACCACCATCTCCGGTATGGTAGCCATGATGTTCATGCAGTTTAGAATTGGTTATGATATGGGTATCATTCTGGCAAAATCCATTATTTTCAGTATGGTGGCCGTATTCTTCCTGATGCCCGGACTGTTGTTGACCTTTTCCAAGGCCATCGACAACACCCATCACAAGAGCTTCGTTCCGAAGATCACAGCAGTCGGTAAGTTTTGTGTGGCTACCCGCTACATTATACCGCCTATTCTGATCGTAGGTGTTATTATAGCATTTTTCCTGTCCAATAAGGCAAACTACGTGTACGATACCAACACTCTGGAATCCAGTACTATGAGTGATAATAAATTCTCCGTTAGCATGGTAAATAAGGAATTCGGCATGGTGAACCAGCTGGCGGTCATTGTGCCGAACGGTGATTATGAAAAAGAGGCACAGACACTGAAAGCTCTGGAAAAGCTGGATGTGGTGAAATCCTGTCAGGGACTTGGCAATATCGAGGCCATGGACGGCTATATGCTGACGGATAAGCTGACCCCCAGGCAGTTTGCGGAACTGATCGATCTGGATATCGAAGTGGCGGATATGTTGTATTCGGCATATGCACTGGATCAGAGCGATTATGGTGCGCTGGTCAGTGGCGTCAGTGAATACGAAGTTCCGTTTATTGATATGTTCCTGTTCATTTATGATCAGAAAGAAAGCGGCAACATCACACTGGACGATGATCTGGAAGAAACTCTGACGGATGCTTATTCCAAGATCTGTATTGCGAAAGATCAGCTGCTGGGCGAAGACAATTCCCGATTTGTTCTGGAATTGAATGTTCCTTATGAGGGAGAAGAGACCACAGCAGCACTGGATCAGATCCGTAATACCGTGGCAAAGTTCTATAATATAGATGACATTCTGCTGGTCGGTAACGCCACCAGTGATAAGGATCTGGGCGATTCCTTCGCAACGGATAATACGATCATCACGGTGCTGACAGCATTGTTCGTTATGATCATCCTGCTGTTCACCTTCCAGTCCGCCGGTCTGCCGGTACTGTTGGTTGTAACGATTCAGGGTAGTATCTGGATGAACTTCTCATTGCCGTATCTGTTGAATGAAAATGTATATTTCCTGGGATATCTGGTAGTATCTGCGATCCAGATGGGTGCAACGATCGACTACGCTATCGTTATCACCAGCCGTTACATGGATCTGAAGACCTATATGCCGATCAAGGAAGCCGCCATCGAAGCACTGAACCAGGCGTTCCCTACCATTGTTACCAGCGGATCCATGCTGGTATCTGCGGGATTTATTATCAGCTATGTATCTTCCAATGCAGCGGTAGCGGCCATCGGACTGGCTCTTGGTCGTGGTACTCTGACATCTATTTTGTTGGTACTGCTGGCATTGCCGCAGACACTGCTGATCGGAGATATCATTATTCAGAAGACAGCATTTACACTGAAACGGGATCTGGCAAAGCCCTTGCCCTCCGCCGGAAGAATCCGTATGAACGGTCACATCAAGGGTTATGTCAATGGTGTGTTGGAGGGTGATTTCATCGGTGTCATTGATGGTGAGATGGGTGCGGTGGTGCGTCCCAAGGATACCGTGACGATGGAGGAGCGGGACGATGCCCCGGAAGAAAACTATCCCAGACTGGAAGCCCAGGAGCTGCCGGAGCACGAAGCAGCAGGACAGGAAGAACCGGCTGGAGAAAATACAGTGGAAGCAGCCGGAAAAGACGGGGAAATTTCGGACAACAGTGAGGACAGAAATACGGAAAAAACAGCAGAAAGCGAGGGAACAGAAGATGAACAGTAAAGAGATTATTATGTTTCCTGCTGGGAGCAGCATTGATCCTGCAGACACCGGCCACCGCCTATGCGGCAGAAACTTTGACCTATGAGCAGTACAGAGGCGGCAGCGGTTATAGCAGCACGATAAAGGAGCAGGATTATGCAGTCATAGAGATCAGCACGGAGGAGGATCTGCGGAAACTGGTGGAGAACTGTGTACTGGACAGTTGGTCCAGAGATAAAAAAGTAGTGTTGCAGAACGACATTGTTCTGAGCATGACAGGTGAACTCAGTATTCCTACGTTTGCAGGAATCTTTGACGGCAGCGGTTTTACTATTTCCAATGTGAAACTGACCGGAGACGGTTCGGCAGTGGGATTGTTCCGCTATGTGCAGGAGGGAGCAAAAGTCCGCAACCTTACGGTCACGGGGGAAGTATCTCCTCTGGAAGTCAGGATCAGGTCGGCGGTATCGTCGGTGTGAACTATGGCAGCATTGAAAATTGTAAATTTACCGGAAATGTGGTCGGTGATACGGATGTCGGCGGTATTGCCGGAGTCAATGCCGAGAGCGGAGAGATCCGTCGGTGTGAATCCTCCGGAAATGTGATCGGCAATCATTCCGCAGGCGGTATTGTGGGCAACAACCACGGTATTCTGAATAACTGCAGCAACAATGGCAATATCAATACGTACAGCACGGAAGTGACTTATGATCTGGAAGATATCACCATGGACAATCTGGAGCAGATCAACAGTACCTCCAATGTGGCAGCTCATACGGACACCGGCGGAATCGCAGGTATTTCGGATGGTAAGATTTATTATTGCTCCAATTCCGGTGCCATCGGCTACCAGCACGTAGGCTACAATACCGGAGGTATCGTAGGCAGACTGCATCAGGGCTATCTGCAGAACTGCACCAACACCGGATATGTGCAGGGCAGAAAAGATGTGGGCGGTATCGTGGGTCAGATGGAGCCGTTCCTGGAAATCCAGTATCTCAGTGACAAGCTGAAGGAACTGGATACGGAGACAGACAAATTCCTGGATATGTTGGATGCCACCCAGAAAGATGTGAGCAGCTATAGCAAACAGGCATCCAGTATTGCCAAGAGTATCAGTTCGAACCTGAAGGATGCCAACAATGCGGGAAGTTCTCTGACCGGGACCGCTCATGATCTGTGGTATATTTACAATCAAGAGTTGAACGGCGTCAGCAACGATCTGAAAGTCCTGAATGACGATCTGAACAAGCAGGCGGATAATGACAAGAATAACGGCAACAGTCATGACGTTACCATCAGTGGAAATGACATTTGGAATGGTAACTGGGGTGGCGATGGCGATCATGACGTCAGTGGCGGAAACATTACCATCACCGTACCGGACGATACGGAGAGCTATAAATCGGCACTGAAAAAATTCGGAGAGAATGCCACCAAGCGTCTGGATAACATGACGAATGCTTCCACGGATCGCAGTGGCGGTATCAAAGATAATCTGGATACACTGAATGACAGGCTCGAGAAGGCTTTTGACCAGTTGGGTCAGCTGGGGGATGTACTGGAAGCCGGGACAGACAGCACCAGTGCCCACATGGATGAGCTGATGGATCAGGCCAGAGTTCTGCGGAATCTGGTCAGCGAAATCCGGGATGATCTCTTCCGGTATGAAGGAATTTCTGTAGAAGATACTTCGGATGAGTCAGCCAGCAAGGAAGAGGTGAACCCCGGAGATCCCGATGCAGAGGATGACACCGCAGAACCGGAAGGAACCGAAGAAGCGCGCTATGATACTTCCAGCTTCCAGAAGGGAAAGGTCACCTTATGTGTGAACCGCGGTACGGTGGAAGCCGATACGAATGTGGGCGGTATCGTTGGACAGGTGGCAACGGAATACGATTTTGACCCTGAGGACGATATCACTTTAACCGGAACGGAGAGTTTCGATGTGGAGCAGACGGTCAAGGCAGTCATCAGAGACAGCCGCAACCTTGGAGACGTGACCGGTAAAAAAGACTATGTCGGCGGTGTGGTCGGTAAAGCAGAATATGGCGCAGTCATTTCCTGTGAGTCTTATGCACCCGTAGAGAGTACCGGAGGCAGCTATGTGGGAGGAATTGCCGGATCTGCCAGCTATGCGATCCGCAGCTGTTACAGCATGGGCAGGATCACCGGTAAAAATAATATCGGAGGTATTGCCGGAGAAGGCTGTGATATTTTCTACAGCTATGCGTACAATGATCTGGATATGTCCGGCGAAGGCCAGGGCAGCATTGCCGGAAAAGTCAGTGATGATGGAACTCTGTATGGCAACTATTATGTGGAAGGCGGAGCCGGTGGCGTAGACGGCATTGGTTATCAGGGCGGTGCTACCCCGTTGTCCTACCAGGAATTCTGCAGCAAAGACGTTCCGGACGCTTTCTCACAGTTTACCATTACCTTCCAGGCGGATGGTGTAGAAGTGGCTTCCTATAAATGCGGTTACGGGGATTATCTGTCGGCAGACCAGATTCCGGAAGTACCGGAGAAGGATGGCTATTACGGTGTATGGCCGGATTATGATTTCAGTGATATTACCGGTAATAAAGTGCTGGAAGCAGAGTATGAGGAATGGACCGCATCCATTGCTTCCGCAGAGAAAAACGATAACAATAAGGCACTGGTTATGGCAGAAGGCAACTTCTATCCCAATGCAGCATTGCATCTGCAGGTAGAGGGAAATACTTATACAGTATCCATGACCAATTCCATGGAAGAGGATGCACCGGACTATACCGGAGAAGCAACCTTGCGTGTCTACTGTGAGGATGCGGATAACACTGTCATAGAGGTAGTACAGGATGGAGAGTACACGGAAGTGGAATCCACTGTGATCGGCAGCTATAGACAGTTTACCATGGAAGTGCCCGGCAGCTTCCGCACGGTAGAGGTCGAGGGCAGTCATACACTGCTGATCGTACTTTGCATCGTCGGTGGTGCAGTCGTGATCCTGTTGATCGTATTGTTAGGGAAAAAAGCGGCAAAACGCCGGAAGACGCGCAAGGCGGCAAAACGTGACCGGAAAGCCGGAAAGGCTGACGAGGACCAGAGCGGCAAAACAGACGCAGCAGAAGATGCCGGACAGACGGCTGACGCAGAGGAATAACAATGATTCAGGCAGTTTTATTTGACATGGACGGTACGCTGATCGATACCGAAAAATATTACCGTATTTTCTGGCCGAAGGCACTGGCAGCCTGTGGGTATACCATGACAGATGAGCAGGCACTTACGATGCGCAGTCTGGGACGCCCCTTTGCCCCCAGACAGCTCAAGGACTGGTACGGTGAAGATTTTGACTATTATGTGGTGCGTGACAAACGAAAAGAGATGATGGAAGAAACACTGGACCGGGAGGGCATCAAATGCAAGCCCGGTGCCGTGGAGCTTCTGGAAGATCTGAAAAAAAGGCATATCACCGCAGCGGTTGCCACAGCGACGGATCTGGAGCGGACGGAAAAATATCTGGCGATGGCAGGACTTCGGCCGTATTTTGAGAAACTGATTTCGGCCACTATGGTAGCAGAAGGTAAGCCGTCCCCGGATATTTATCTCTATGCCTGCAAGCAGCTGGGACTGGCACCGGAAGAGTGCATGGCCGTGGAGGATTCTCCCAACGGAGTCATGAGTGCTTACCGCGCCGGCTGTAAGGTCGTGATGGTGCCGGATCAGACACAGCCAGATGAAAAATTAAAAAAATGTCTGTACGCCTGCGTACCGACCCTGGCAGATATCAGCCACCTCATTTAGAGGTGGCTATATTTGTCATAGTAGCTTGATTTTTGTATTCCAGTGTGTTATTATTTTAACGATTAGAGTGACTATTCGGAAGACAATGAAATCAAGCGGGACTGCTTTGTCATGCTTGCATGTAAAAAGCAGTTTTGCTTGATTTTAGGTGACTCGAATAGAGTCACCGCCACACATATGAGCAAAAATAGCTGCGCAGCAGCGAAAGCACGATTTATCGTGCGATTTTGCGAATAATGTGTGGAATGTATTCATACTTGGAGCCCACGAGGGGCGGAAAGGAATGGAAGAAAATGAATTTTGATGACATCGTAGCAAAAAGTAAAAGAGTGTGGGAAGAAGACCGTCGCAGTCTCCGTTGCACAGGACAGTGCAGTACTGGAAGCTGTACATGAGGCCAAGAGACTGGGCATTGCAGATGCAATCCTGGTAGGTGATGAGGCGAAGATCCGTGAGATCGCAGCCGGACTGAATATGGACCTCTCCGATTATGAGATCATCAATGAGCCGGATATGATCGAAGCTTCCCTGAAAGCTGTAAAGCTGGCACATGACGGCCGTGCAGATATGTATATGAAGGGTCTGATCGACTCCAAGAACTTCTTAAAGAGCGTACTGAACAAAGAAGTAGGCCTTCGTACCGGTGGAACCCTGTCTCATGTATGTGTATTTGAGATTCCCGGCATTGACAGACTTCTGTTCCTGACCGATGTTGCATTCATGACCTATCCTACACTGGAGGAGAAGGTTCAGATCATCAAGAACACAATTCCGGTATGTAATGCCTGCGGCGTTGCAGAGCCTAAGGTAGCACCTTTAGCAGCAGTTGAGGTTGTAAATCCCAAGATGCCCGTTACCGTAGATGCGGCAGAACTGACTAAGATGTGTGAAGAAGGACAGATCCCCGGCTGTATCGTAGACGGCCCGCTGTCTCTTGACCTGGCGATCGATCCCGAGGCAGCCAAGCATAAGGGAGCTACCGACCGTAAGATCCAGGGTGATGCAGATGTATTGCTGTTCCCGGATATCCATGCCGGCAACCTGGTATACAAAGCAATCGTACATATGGTAAAAGTAAAGAACGGATGCATCCTGACCGGTACCAAGGTACCCGTAGTCCTGACCAGCCGTTCCGATACCTTCGAGACCAAGGTATACTCCCTGGCACTGGCTGCAGTTGTAGCAGAAGAGATGAAAAAGAATCAGAAATAAGCTATGGATATCGTGATCGAAGCGGCTGTGGAAGCCGCGGGAGAACTGCTGTCGGCAGGTATAGATGCTGTAGTGGACAAAGCGGTAAAGCATAAGAGCGAATGTAAGAGTGAATATAGGAGGAAACACACAATGGCAATCAAGAGTCTGATCATCAACCCCGGTTCCACCTCCACCAAGATCGGTGTATTTGAGGATGAGAACTTATTATTTGAAGAAACCCTGAGACATTCTACCGAGGAGATCTCCAAATACGATACTATTTTCGAACAGAAGGATTTCCGTAAGAAGATCATTACCGATCTGCTGGCAGAGAAGAACTGCGATCTGAAGAGCTTCAACGTGATCGTAGGACGTGGCGGTCTGTTAAAGCCCATCCCCAGTGGTACCTATGCGGTAACCGATGATCTGCTGGAGGATTTAAAAGTAGGTGTACAGGGTCAGCATGCTTCTAACTTAGGCGGTATTCTGGCAAGAGAGATCGGTGATGAGATCGGCGTTCCCTCTTACATCGTAGACCCCGTTGTAGTAGATGAGCTGATGCCCATCGCAAGATATTCCGGTCTGGAAGAGATTCCCAGAGGAAGTATCTTCCATGCCCTGAACCAGAAGGCAGTTGCCAAGAGATATGCAAAAGAGGCCGGCAAGCCTTATGAGTCCTTACGTCTGGTAGTCGTGCACATGGGCGGCGGCGTATCCGTAGGCGCACATGAGGACGGCAAGGTTGTAGACGTATTCAGTGCATTTGACGGTGACGGTGCATTCTCTCCGGAGCGTGCAGGCGGTGTGCCTTGCGCAGCACTGGTAAAAATGTGCTTCTCCGGAAAATATACTGAGAAGGAGATCAGTGCAAAGCTGATCGGCAAGGGCGGCCTGAATTCTTACCTGGGTACCAACGATATGCGTGAAGTTACCAAGCGTGCCAATGAAGGCGATGCCAAGGCAGCGGAGGTGAAGCAGGCATTCCTGTTACAGGTAGCCAAAGACATCGGTGCTATGGCCTGTGTGCTGAACGGCAAGGTAGACCAGATCGTTATCACCGGAGGCATTGCATATGGTGAGGATGTAGTGGCTAAGCTGAAAGAGAGATGCGGCTGGATCGCTCCTGTGACCGTATATCCTGGTGAGGACGAGCTGTTAGCTCTGGCTCAGGGCGCTCTGCGTGTCATGAACGGCGAAGAACAGGTGAAGCAGTACTAATTTAGAGTAAAAATATAGAACTCCCGGTGGAATGATTCCATCGGGAGTTTTTTACTTTAGGGAATAGACTTTCTGTCAGCATTATGATTTTAACTAAAAATCAGCTTTGACAGAATCCCCAGTACCAGCATGTGTACCGGATAAAAGGCATAGCAGGCAAGCTGGATCTTACGGTTATGCGCGCCCTGGCGTCCATGGTAGCACCACAGAAGCGGCAGACACAACAGCGCCAGTCCCTGTTCTGAAATCTCGAAGGCATGACCGAAAAGCTGTAATGGAATCTGCATTCCTGCCAACAGCATGACATTGATCCAGTAGAGCCCGGCAAACTGTCCGGCAAGCTGCCACCAATTTTTCCCATGGAAGAGATAGAATACGATAACAGTCAGAACGCCTTCTCCGTAATAGTCGAACATGAGGAGGGTTGCCAGCACGTAGCCCACTGCAGATAGCAGCAGGATCGACGGAATCCACAGCCAGACCGGACATTTTTTCCGTAGGGTATCTATTGCCCAGATACACAGGAAGCCTGTGAGCAGTGTCCAGATCACGTTCTGATGAAACGGGTAGAATAACAGCCCACTGTACATCAGATTGATGGGAAGCTCAGAAAGAATGGCCAGAAGAAGCAGGCGCATGCAATATTTTTTCCTATCATGGGTATGGAAGAAGCCTTCCACCAGGAAAAAGGCGAACATGGGAAATGCCAGTCTGCCGATGCCGGTCAGCCACCAGGCATCTCCGGCGAGGGTAGCCCACAGGTGATCACAGAACATGAACGCCATAGCGAGGATATGCAGCGTCAGAGCACTGAGATCCGGTGGGAAAATAGAACAATGGGATACTTTGTTTTGCAAAATAAAACTCCTTTCAAAATTCCTTACGGAAGGATATAGTTGCATTATATCTTGTTTATGCGCTATAGTAAATATATCTGTGAAAGAGTATATGAAATTCCAATGATGGCCTACCCGGCATTTATATGCCGCAAAGCCTGTCGGGCGCACAGATATTGACAGAAAAACAAAATGCAGCACAGGAGGAATACAATGCGTCGTAACGATCGTGAGATTACAGAATTTTCGGAAATGACAGATGTCATGAAGAGGTGTGATGTGTGCAGACTTGCACTGAATGATGAGGATGGCTATCCGTATCTTCTGCCGTTGAATTTCGGAATGGAAGAGACGGACGGCAGAGTGACACTCTATTTTCACGGGGCAAAAGAAGGAAAAAAATATGACTTGATCCGTAAGGATGTCAGGGCAAGCTTCGAGATGGATTGCTCCCACAGACTGGTGCTGTCGGAGAAAGAAGATGGCTGCCAGTGCACCATGGAATACGAGAGCGTGATCGGTCAGGGAACTATAGAGATCCTGTCGGATGCGGAAAAACAGAAAGCATTGAATCTTCTGATGAAGCAGTACTATCCTGACAGAACGGAGAATTTCGTATTCCGACCGGAAGTCGTAGCCATGACGGAGATATTCTGCCTGAAAGTGGAGCATATGACGGGGAAGAAACGTTTCAAAATGTCGTAGAAGATATCTTCTATTGATATCCCTACGGGATAGGGCAGCAGGAAAATAGAGATAAAATAGAGAGGATGAGGGACAATTATGTATACAGACGGACAGATCTATATGGGCCTGGCAGATGGTCAGCGTGTGAATATGCCGCTGAATATGAGTAACCGCCATGGACTGATCGCAGGAGCCAGCGGCACCGGCAAGACGATCACTATGAAGGCTATGGCAGAATCTTTTTCAGATGCGGGAGTGCCGGTATTTTTGTGTGATGTGAAGGGGGATGTCTCCGGAATTGCCACAGCCGGTGTGGCTTCGGAATCCATGGACAGGAGGATTGATAAATTCGGTATCCGCAACAGTTTTTCCTATAAGGCTTATCCGGTCTGCTTCTGGGACATCTATCAGGAGGGCGGCCATCCGGTGAGAGCCACCATCTCCGATATGGGACCGGAGCTTTTATCTCGTATTCTGGGGCTCACCGCTGCGCAGGGAGGTGTATTGAATATTGTCTTCCGGATCGCGGATGACAAGGGACTTTTATTGATCGACTTAAAGGATCTGCGTATTCTGCTGAATTATGTGGCAGAACACAAGGATGACTATCTGACCACCTACGGAAGTATCTCCAAGCAGTCCGTGGGCGGTATTCTGCGGGCGCTACTGCCTCTGGAGAATCAGGGCGGAGATCTCTTTTTCGGAGAACCGGATCTGGATATTTATGACTGGATGCGTACGGATGTGTACGGCAAAGGTATTGTCAATGTGCTGAACTGCGTAAAACTGGTGCAGAATCCCACACTGTATGCCAGCTTCCTGTTATGGATGATGTCAGAATTATTCCAGAAGCTTCCCGAGGCGGGAGATCTGGAAAAGCCGAAGCTGGTATTTTTCTTCGATGAGGCACACCTGTTGTTTGCTGATGCACCGAAGATACTGGTGCAGAAGATCGAGCAGGTGGTAAAGCTGATCCGTTCCAAGGGCGTGGGTATCTATTTCGTGACTCAGAGCCCCAGTGATATTCCCGATTCCGTGCTGGCACAGTTAAGCAACCGGGTACAGCATGCCCTCCGGGCGTACACTCCGGCGGAGCAGAAAGCTGTCCGGGCAGCAGCACAGTCCCTGCGGGCCAATCCTGCCTTTAAGGCAGAAGAAGTCATCATGGAACTGGGCGTAGGTGAGGCACTGACTTCCTTTCTGGATGAGAACGGCGTGCCCGGCATTGCCCAGCGTACCTCCATCATCTGCCCCCAGAGCTTTATGGGACCTGTGGATGAGACGGAGCGCAGGAATCTGATGGCGAGAGACGGCATGGGACGCTACGATGAGGCGGTGGACAATATTTCTGCCTACGAAGTGTTGACAGATACCATGGAGCATGAGGCGAAGGCAGCGCAGCTGGCCGCAGAGCGGGCACAGCTGGAAAAAGATAAGGAAGCGCTGGCAAAGCAGCAGGCAAAACTGCAGGAATCCACCGTAAAGCAGAAGCAGAAGGAATGGGAAGCCGCACAGAAAAAGAAGGAAAAGGCAGCGGAACGCAGACAGGCCCAGATCGAGCGTCAGCTGATCAATACCGGTGCCCAGGTCATCAAGAGAGGAATTTTGAGTACACTGTTTGGAAAGTAATTAGGAATAAAATTCTTTTGATGCTTATTCTGCCATCGTCAGCGGACGGAAAGATTATGCAAAACGATGGAAAGGCTAGAATAACTGGAACCAGAGAAAGTGTCCGCCAAAGATCAGCCAGAGGACGGACAGAACCGACAGCAGGATACAGACGATGGTTTTCGCCGGCTGCCGGGGGCGTCTGCAAAGTAACGGCGGTAGAGCGATGGCAAGCAGAAGGATCGTAATCCCGTCCCGGAAAAGCATAAGCCCGATGGCAAAGGCACCCAAAGCCAGGGTGAAGAGTGCTTCGTCTAAATTTGCTTCATTTTGTATAAATAAGAACGCACCAGTAAAGAAGAGAAACGCAAGAAGGATCACGGAAAAAATACTAAGACAGAGGATGCGAAGCCATTTCGCGGCTCTGTCTTTTTTCTGTTGTCTTACCTCGGTGATGACATCGCTCAGGAGTGTATTGGTGTCAGCAGAGGGCAGGGCAATCCGCTCACCGCGACAAAGCTCTTCAACCGATACCGACAGCACAGCCGCCAGATCGTCCAACAGAGAAATGTCGGGGTAAGCATTGCCGGTTTCCCAACGTGAGATTGCCTTGTTCGTAATATGTAACTGTTCGGCCAGCTGTTGCTGCGTCATTCCAAGAGCCATCCGCTGTTCTCTGATAAAAGTCCCTATTTTTGTTTTATCCATGTGCCCCTCCTGATTGTTGCATACGAACTGATATTTGATTTCAGTATAGAAGAATCAAGGGGAATTGGCAATCTACCGAAGCGAGAATGCCGGGAAATTAACTAGAAAGTTAGTAAAGAAATGCTATCAAATCCCCGTAGCCCTTGGCAAGGTATAAGAAACGCGGCACGCTCGCGCTCTGTCGCAGAGCGTTGCGGTACATAAGCGGTCACAATACGACCGCAATGCGTCCCTTGGGACGCTATGGTACCGACGTCTGCTTACGGCACTGCTTATTCTTATACCCAGCCGGGGCTACTGGTTTTTTGAAAGCTTTCCAAAACGCAGAACTCCCGGCGTATGCGGTGCCATGTCGAAGATGTTTGTCGGAGGATGTTGATATTTTCTAGAAAAAGTGCTGAAAGGCAGGGGGAAAGCGGACACGATGTCCGCGTCAGCCGATTGTCGACATGGATGTCGACTGTAGGCGGCCCCGTCATGACGAGAACTACTCATCACTTTTCGTAGAAAATTCACATCCGGAGACCTTACATCGAGACATGTGTATCGCATGCTCCGGGAGTTCGTGGATTTTGCCAATGTATTTAACTAACTTTCCATTTACTTTATTTCCTCCGCAACCAATTCCGCCCACGCCACAGCAAATCCGGCTCTGTGGGCGACCCGTTGGGAGGCAATATGTGACATGCTTGTGCCGTAATAGGGAACGGCACCTTGAGCGATGATATCCTGCGCCAGAAGTCTTACCAGAGTAGAACCCACATGCATTCCGACAGCATGGGAATCAACATTGATACCAATCTGCCAGAACAGAGGACTGTCGGCACTGGCACCGGCCATGCCAAGGATCTGTCCGTCTTTTGCTGCGGCAATACCCAGAACATCCGGGGCATAGGGATCGAAGGCAAATGCCTCATCAAAGCGGTTGTCTTCCCGGAACTGCAGAATGGCATTTTGGTCATACCGAATCAAATCGAAGGCGAGAGCATCAGACGCATCTGGCAAAGAAATGCCAGAGGAAGGCATGACATCGGCTTCCGGCAGAAAAAAAGGATGCGCCTGCGCAACACGGAGGTGGAACGGCAACAGCAGTTCTTCTATTTCCCGAAGTCTTTTCGCATCGAAGAACCATTCACCGGTTACATCGGCATAACGCTTTCTACATTCTGCAACAATTTCTTCGGAACCGGTAAATAATAATTTCCCATTGACGACAGCAATTTTCAAGCCACGGATCAAAGCCTCCTGAAAGCGGCGGCGTCCTTCCTGTGGAGCATAAATTGAAAAATGGTTCTCCGAATCAGCAACATCTGCGGGACTACAGCAGTAATCCAGTGCCAGTTGACGAGACAATTCTTCTCCATACATAAATGTCGGAACTCCTTTCACAATGGACCGCATCGGACGGTTTGAATGCTCGAAAAAGCATTTCACGCAAAGGTTCAGAATGTCTGTGGCTCCCAACCCTTCATCACCCGTTCCACGGTATACTCCGCAGCTTCCGCATCCGTCAGTTGGTGGGAGAAGTCGGCGCGGGTGGCAGGGGAGGCACCGGGGCCGTAGGAGTTGTATTCTCCGTAGTAGAAGTGGTCGTGGGGCTTTTTCCAGTCCTGCCAGCCGGCGGGGTGGATATGTACACCCAGTTCACAGTGCAGGAACACTGTCTTTGCCCATTCTCTCCAGGGACGTCCCAGATAGATGGAATTGGGCGGGCAGTCGCTCTCTAATTTGCATTCATGGAACACGTAGCCGTAGGGCTCTTCCTGCGGGGTGGAGGCAGCAGTCACATAGCCGTAGATTACTTCAGACTCCGGACTTTCCGGTGGAATCCGGTCTCCGGGCAGCTTGGAGAAGATCGTGCAATGCTCAAACCAGGCAATTCCACTGCCGAAGATGAAATCCACATCACCCTGGATAAAGCAATTCTCATAATAATGGCGTCCTATGGTCCGGGGCTTGAATTCTCCGGGACCCTTGAATCCGCCGGGCTGAGCCTCTTTTAATGGCAGGGGGGCATCGAAGATCGTATCCTGACTGCCTAAGAACCGGCAGTTATAAAAGGCATTGCGGTCACCGTCCACATAGACGGCCAGTGCCTGCCCTACGGTGTGGCCGTAGCCGGAATCGTTCTGGAAAGTCAGGTTTCTGGCGGTAAAGTCATGAGTGTCGATCCGGACGGAAGCAGTACGGAAGGTACCTCGCTTATCCCCCTCCGGCATGAGATCGAAGGCAGCATCTCCATAGACAAGGATCGTCTCGTCACCGCCGGTACCCTCAAAAGTAATATTCGGACGGGTGATTACCAGCTTTTCCCGATAAATTCCTTTACCGATATGCAGGATCACCGGCGGCAGCTCTGAAACGGGAGCCGGGAACTGCTTTCCGGATTCTGAGGCAGGAACATCCGGCAGGGAAGCCAATGCTTCTCCGATGGTGGCAAAAGAAGTGCCCGGAATTGTATTTCCGGACATATTTACATACAAATGAATTGTGTCTGACATAAATAGAATACCTATACCTTTCCGTACCTCCGCATTTTCAAGCCCATTTCTCCGCTTTGCTTCGGTCCGTGCTAAACATGTGCCACTGGCACATAATATATGCTTTAGTGCTTTGTATTATAGTACAATGTGAGGTACAAAATTGTGCGTAAAAAATAATTTTCAAATGATAACTTACAACAGCTTTTCAATTTTCAGATCCGGCTGGTCTGCCAGATTGATATATTCCTCGCCGTACTGTACTACAGGGCGGGACAATTTTTCCTTATTGATGTAAATGATTGTGACTTTTCGTCCATCGTTCAACAGACAACGGTTTTGCAGGCAGGAATTTACCACGTTTTCCAGGAAAGGAAGCAGAATGGAAACATCGTATTTCTGGAAGCCTTCCGTTTCGAACATTTCAATCACACAGAACGGACACAAAGGTCCTCTGTAACAGCGGGCTGCCGTCATGGCATCGTAGACATCCGCAATGGCTACCATCCGTGCATAAGGATCGATCTGGTTCCCTTTTAATTTCGCGGGGTAACCGCTGCCGTCACTACGTTCGTGGTGCATCAGAGCTGCATTTTTCACATGCACGTCCACATCCTGAGACTGCAGTAATTCATATCCCAGAGCAGGATGTTTTTTTTACCGTGGCAAACTCTTCCTCGGACAGTCTGCCGGGCTTGGCGATGATGGAATAGGGAATCAGCATTTTGCCGATGTCATGGAACAGACCGCAGGCAGTAGCCAGTTCCACGTCTTCTTTCGGAAGCTTCAGCCATCCCGCCAGAATATTACAGATCAGTGCCACATTCAGACTGTGGGTATAGGTGGAATCATCGTATTCCCGCATATTTTGAAGCATATCCAGAATACTGATGCTGCCGGAATGATTCGAAACAATGGAAAGTGTGTTTTTCAGCAGAGTTTTCACATCCAGGGCTGTATTCTTCTGAACGACCAGATTCATATTTTCCCGGAAAAGTTCGACTTCATTCTCAAAATCTTCTTTAAACAGATGAAATTCCGGAGAACTTTTGATCCGTTCATAGTGGGAGGATTCCGTTTCAGAAAGATCCGATGCCGGGAGTACATCTTCGGCGAAGATTGTGAGAATACCGTACAGATCCAGCTTCGTGATGAGCTTGTCCGTGAGAACCGTGCCCTTCGGAATCAGAAGTTCATGATCCAGATTGTAGACATCTTCTGCAACAATCATTCCGGGAATCAATTGTGTGATGGATAATCTCTTCATAGACCGTAATCCTTGTGCCTTTCGGTAACCTGAAAATCATCAGGTGCTTTCGTAAATCTTACTTATTTCAATTATAATAATTTTTCCCCGGACTGTCAATTTTCCGGGACAGAATAGATGAAGAGAGCTGTTCATAAAATTTTTACAGTCTTTTCACGGCTCTGCAGGCACAGAAAGGTTGAAACATAGAGGAAAATCTGCTACAATAACCTTTGAATTATGCGAAGACCCATGGACATTTTATTGTCAAAAGGGTGCGGAAACGAGGAAAAAATGAGCGTTATTGAGAAGATATTTGGCACGCACAGTTCCAGAGAACTGAAGCGTATTGAACCTCTGGTGGACAAGATCGAGGCACTTCGCCCTGCGATGCAGGCACTTTCCGATGAGGAGCTGCGGGGTAAGACCGAGGAGTACAAGAAGCGTCTGACCGAGGGAGAGACTCTGGACGATCTGCTTCCGGAGGCTTATGCAACCGTGAGAGAGGCTGCAAAGCGTGTTCTGAACATGGAACACTACAGAGTACAGCTGATCGGTGGTATCATCCTGCATCAGGGACGTATCGCAGAGATGCGTACCGGTGAAGGTAAGACTTTGGTGTCTACCCTTCCCGCTTATCTGAATGCTTTGGAAGGCAAGGGTGTCCATGTTGTTACCGTCAATGACTATCTGGCAAAGCGTGATGCGGAGTGGATGGGTCAGGTACATGAGTTTCTGGGACTGAAGGTCGGCGTGGTACTGAACAGCATGACCTCCGAGGAGAGACAGGAAGCTTACAAGTGTGATATCACTTATGTTACCAACAACGAACTGGGATTTGATTATCTGCGTGATAACATGGTTATTTACAAGGAACAGCTGGTTCTGCGTGGATTGCATTATGCCATCATCGATGAGGTGGACTCTGTACTGATCGATGAAGCGAGAACTCCTCTGATCATTTCCGGACAGAGCGGCAAGTCTACCGCTTTATATGAAATGTGTGATCTGCTGGCACGTCAGATGAAGCGCGGTGATGATGTACAGGAACTGACCAAGATGGACGCCATTATGGGTGTGGTACAGGAAGAGACCGGAGACTTCGTAGTCAACGAGAAGGATAAGATCATTAACCTGACCGCAGCAGGTATGGAGAAGGTTGAGAGATTCTTCCACATTGATAACTTCGCTGATCCCGAGAACCTGGAGATCCAGCACAACATCATTCTGGCATTACGTGCCCATAATCTGATGTTCCGTGATAAAGATTACGTGGTAAAGGATGACCAGGTACTGATTGTCGATGAATTTACCGGACGTATCATGCCGGGACGTCGTTATTCCGACGGTCTGCATCAGGCAATCGAAGCAAAAGAGCATGTAAAGGTGAAGAGAGAAAGTAAGACGCTGGCATCCATTACCTTCCAGAACTTCTTTAACTTATTCGATAAAAAGTGTGGTATGACCGGTACGGCTCTCACTGAGGAGACCGAGTTCCGTGAAATCTACGGCATGGATGTTGTTGTGATTCCTACGAACCGTCCCGTTATCCGTAAGGATCTGCAGGATGCTGTATACAAGACGAAGAGAGAGAAGCTGAACGCTATCGTGAATGCGGTAGAGGAAGCACACGCCACAGGACAGCCTGTACTGGTAGGTACGATCACTATCGAAGCCAGTGAGGAACTGAGCAGAATGCTGACCAAGCGCGGCATCCAGCACAAGGTACTGAATGCAAAATTCCATGAACTGGAAGCAGAGATCGTAGCCGATGCCGGTGTACACGGTGCGGTAACCATCGCTACCAACATGGCAGGCCGTGGTACGGATATCAAGCTGGATGATGAAGCGAAGGCAGCCGGCGGTCTGAAAATCATCGGTACCGAGCGTCATGAATCCCGCCGTATCGACAATCAGCTGCGCGGTCGTTCCGGTCGTCAGGGAGACCCCGGTGAATCCAGATTTTACATCTCCCTGGAGGACGATCTGATGAGACTGTTCGGTTCCGAGCGCCTGATCAGCATGTTCAATACCTTAGGTATCCCTGAGGGACAGGAGATCGAGCACAAGGCATTGACCAATGCCATCGAATCCGCACAGAAGAAGATCGAGAGCAACAACTACGGTATCCGTAAGAATCTGTTAGAGTATGACCGTGTCATGAGTGAACAGAGAGAGATTATCTACGAGGAGCGTCTGCGGGTACTGAACGGCGAGAGCATGCGTGATGTGATCTACAAGATGATCACCGATATTACCGAGAACTGTGTAGATATCTGTATCAATGACGACGCAGATATCTCCGACTGGGATTTCAATGAGTTAAATACCCTGCTCATTCCTACGATCCCGTTACAGCCTCTGACACCGGAGCGTGTGAAGAAGCCCAAGAAGAACAGCCTAAAGCAGCAGTTAAAGGAAGAAGCTGTGAAGCTGTACGAAGCAAAAGAAGCCGAGTTCCCCGAACCCGAAGCGATCCGTGAGCTGGAGCGTGTGGTTCTGCTGAAGGTCATTGACCGCAAGTGGATGGATCATATCGACGATATGGAGCAGCTGCGTCAGGGCGTAGGCTTACAGGCCTATGGACAGCGAGATCCTCTGGTAGAGTACAAGATGAGCGGTTATGAGATGTTCGATGAGATGACCCAGAACATCCGTGAAGAGACCGTAAGACTTCTGTTCCACATCAAGATCGAGCAGAAGGTAGAGCGTGAGCAGCAGGCCCAGATCACCGGTACCAACAAGGATGATTCCTTACAGAAGGGACCGGTAAAGCGTGAAAATGCAAAGGTATATCCCAATGATCCCTGTCCTTGCGGCAGCGGCAAAAAATACAAGAACTGCTGCGGACGGAAAGCCTGATGCTTTCTGACAACAGTCGGAAGACGGGTCCCTACCCAAGGACGACCCACCTATGAGCAAATGGGCTTAGACCTTTGATCCTGGCATCATTAAAATAATAGAATAAGAAAGTGGGTCGTTAAGTGGTTGAGATCAGATGAAGACAGAAATCCTGTCCTACGAAACACCTTTAGCGGAAGTGAGGGATTCACTTTGACCTTGCTAACAAGGCAAAGCGGATCGAAGAAATGGAACGTGAGATGGAGGCTCCCGGATTCTGGGATGACCCGGAGCGTTCCAATCAGAAAATGAAAGAACTGAAGAACCTGAAGGATACTGTGGGAGAGTGCGACAAGCTTTCGACACAGTTCGATGACATCCTGACCTTGATCGATATGGGATATGAGGAAAACGATGCGTCTCTGATCCCTGAGATCCGTGAGGAGCTGGATGAATTCATCAGGGAATTCGACGAACTCAGGATCGGTACATTATTATCCGGAGAATATGACAAAAACAATGCGATCTTAAAGCTCAATGCCGGTGCCGGAGGTACCGAGAGCTGTGACTGGTGCGGTATGCTGTATCGCATGTATACCCGTTGGGCGAGCGAAACAAGGGCTTTACCATCGAAGTACTGGACTACCTGGATGGTGATGAGGCCGGGATTAAGTCAGTGACTTTCCAGGTCAATGGTCTGAATGCCTACGGCTATCTGAAGTCTGAGAAGGGTGTACACCGTCTGGTGCGTATCTCTCCTTTCAATGCCCAGGGTAAGCGTCAGACATCCTTTGTATCTCTGGATGTTATGCCGGATATCGAAGGAGATCTGGATGTGGATATTGATGAGAAGGATCTGCGCATCGATACTTATCGAAGCAGTGGTGCCGGTGGCCAGCACATCAACAAGACATCATCTGCGATCCGTATCACTCATATCCCGACGGGAACAGTGGTGCAGTGTCAGAACGAACGAAGCCAGTTCCAGAACAAGGATAAGGCAATGCAGATGCTGAAAGCTAAACTGTATCTGTTAAAACAGGAGGCAAATGCCGAGAAGCTGTCGGATATCCGCGGCGAAGTCAAGGAGATCGGCTGGGGCAACCAGATCCGTTCCTATGTATTGCAGCCTTACACATTGGTCAAGGATCACCGTACCGACGTGGAGACAGGCAATGTGGATGCAGTGCTGGATGGCGGACTGGATATCTTCATCAATGGCTATCTGAAATGGATCAGCGTACAGGGAGATAAGAAGAACACAGAGAATTAACAAATTCAAGTTTGTAAATGACACATTCCAGAAGGAGTGAAAGCTTTCTGGAATGTGATTTTTTATAAGGGAGAAAATTACATATGAGAAGCGATAGGAGAGTCCATGGGCAGCAGAATTGTGCTTGCCCTGATCGTTGTGGCTGTGATAGTTACGGCGGCAAAAGTGATCCCTTTGGTCCGGAATCGGGTACAGACTTCCCAATATCCGGTGATCGAGCTGGCAGATCTGCAGGGAATGGAACTGGAGAGCTTAAGTGATGGAAAGTTCAGTTTCAGCTATCCGGCAGAAGACTGGGAAGTGTGGGAGCAGGTGACGACGGATTATCACCCGCTTACGATCTTCTATAAAGGGACAGCGGATGACGGCTCCACAAGTATCTCGGTGGCGGAGAATGACACCGTGGTCACACAGTTGAAACCGGAACTTCTGCAGGTAATGTTGGATGGCTTAAAAGAACAGGCTCCTTATATGGTGATAAAGGAAAGTGAAATGCACAGTATGGAAGGTACACCGGTGTTCTATCTGGAGGACAATATGTCACTGACCCAGGAAGGACTGGATATGATGGTAGATACCGGCGCGTGGACAGAGGAAACGATAGAAGCCATGGGCGGCCGTGAGGCACTTTTTAAGTAACAATATTGCTTCGGACCAGATTCAGATCTATCAGTTGAAAAATGGAAAAATTTATGTGTATACCGGAAATTATACGGATGATGCGCAGAAAGATATGGTACTGGACACCATCACGGTGATAGCACAGACAATAAAGAGCACAGGCAATTAATGCCTGTGCTCGTTCTGCATCAGATCCAGAAAATATAAGGTCTGGGTCATGTTCATATATGGCACCAACCACAGAGTTCCGATACCGAAGCTCAGCAAACACAGAAATCCCAGCGGCAGGAAACTCATTTGTAAGCAGAACAGCTCCCATTTATGTCCTTTCATAATGCGGAAGCTTAATTTCATCAGCTCCATGGCATTATACTGGGGAAATCCAACAGTAAATAGTAAGCCTGGGATAAACCAAGGGATAACGGAATATAGATACACATACCGATGACCATAAGCACAATGCACAGGATTGCCATGGTTATGGCGTCAAAGCCTTTACCTGACCGCAGGAGAAAATAGCAGATATCAAACGGCAGTGTACATGCCGTATTCAGCAGGATCAGTACTGCGGAGATCGAGCGATTTTTTGAATAAGTATTTGAAGCCGTAGAACAGATTGGCAGTTACAGCAGGTCTGCCGCAGGCAGTATTCAGATAAAATAATGTGATGCCGGTCTGAAATACTCCGGTGAAAATCGACAATAAAGTCGTACAGGCTGTCAAAAGCAGATATTCCGTCAGAGATGTCTCTGCGCTTCCCCCCATAAGTGTCCGTACGGTAAGGATCATAGTGAAGGTCATGCTGACGGCAAAGGTGAGGGAAAATACGATCAGACTCCGGCAGATGGACAGCAGGATGGCATTGCCGTAATGCCCTGCCATCTGATCTCTGGCTTTTTCTTTGAGTTGGGCTCTGGATGCATATTGTATCATAGAAATCCTCTTTTCTTTTTATTATTGCGTTCTATTGGTTATTCCGGCTGCTCCGGGTTTTGATTTCGTAACTGCAGAATGCATCGGAAAACATAGGCATGTCTTACAGGTAAGATTGCCAGAATTCTTCCATATCGACACCGTACATCTGCTGGTACATCTGATCCAGCATATTCCTATAAGAAGGATCGGTAAATACCGTGACAATGCTGCTGACCGTTATGAAGATACCGAGTGCCAGTCCCACACAGGACAGCCAGATCCCGGCAACACACATATTGTTCATGCGTTGCCCTCTTTTCCGGGTGAGCAATGCAAAGAGAATGCCCAGAGCACCGGTGGGAATGGACAGCAGTCCCGTGCAGCATAATACCAGGGAACAGATGCCGCAGACCATAGAAGCGATCGACAAACCCCTGTATTTCGGATCGATCTGTGGTATATTTTGATTCATTTCGTTATTCTGATTCTGATAATAATCCATAGAAAGCCTCATTTCCGGGCGGCATATGGTGAATTTGTCTGCCGCGCTTATATTAAGTACTGTACCATCTTTTCCTGTAATAAGCAAATGAAATAAGAATGAAAAGATTGAGAAAACTTCCGATTTCCAGTATAATATACCCATGCGCAAAACAAAATGGCAACAGGCCATCAGGAGGAACTATGGATATTATACAGAAAATCAAAGAAGAACTTCAGGTAGAAAAATGGCAGGTGGAAGCTGCGGTGAAGCTGATCGATGAGGGAAATACCATCCCTTTCATCTCCCGTTACCGTAAGGAGGTCACCGGATCTCTGAACGACGAGCAGCTGCGTAATCTCGATGAGAGACTGACCTATCTGAGAAGTCTGGAAGATAAAAAGGAGCAGGTGCTGAAGAGCATCGAGGAACAAGGAAAACTTACCGATGAGTTAAAGGAGAAGATTCTGGCAGCCCAGACGCTGGTAGTGGTAGAGGATCTGTACCGCCCCTATCGTCCCAAGAGAAAGACCCGTGCCAGTATTGCAAAGGAGAAGGGGCTGGAACCTCTGGCAGAATATATTCTGCGCCAGGAGGCAACAGAACCGGTGCTTAACGAGGCAGCAAAGTATGTTTCCGAAGAAAAAGAAGTAAAGACGCCGGAGGAAGCATTGCAGGGAGCACAGGATATTATTGCCGAGATGATCTCCGACGATGCGGATCATCGACTTTACATCCGCAATATCACCGTAGAGGAAGGCATTGTGACCGGTACGGCGAAGGATGAGAAGGCTCAGAGTGTCTACGAGATGTATTACAATTTCGAAGAGCCGGTGAAAAAGATTGCAGGCCATAGAGTATTGGCATTGAACCGTGGAGAGGCAGAAAAAGTACTGACTGTTAAAGTCAATGCACCGGAGGAACGTATTCTGCGTTATCTGGAGAAAAAGCTGATCACGAAGGAAAATGAATATACTACACCGGTAATCTGTGCCGCAGCGGAAGACAGCTACGATCGTTTAATAGCACCCGCTATTGAAAGAGAGATCCGTAACGATCTGACAGAAAAGGCAGAGGATGGAGCGATCAATGTCTTCGGTAAAAACTTAGAGCAGCTGTTGCTGCAGCCTCCTATCGCAGGCAAAGTGGTCTTAGGCTGGGATCCGGCATTCCGTACCGGATGTAAGCTGGCGGTAGTGGATGCTACCGGAAAAGTGTTGGATACGAAGGTAATCTATCCTACCGCACCGCAGAATAAGGTGGAGGAGTCCAAAGCTGAACTGAAGAAACTGATCAAAAAATATAATGTGGATTTAATTTCCGTAGGAAACGGTACAGCCTCCAGAGAGTCCGAACAGGTAATCGTAGAACTGTTGAAGGAACTGGATCGTCCGGTACAGTATGTGATCGTCAACGAGGCAGGTGCTTCCGTATACTCCGCAAATGTAAGCTGGCGACAGAAGAGTTTCCCAATTTTGACGTGGGACAGCGAAGTGCTGCATCCATCGCCAGAAGATTACAGGATCCCCTGGCAGAGCTGGTGAAGATCGATCCCAAGTCCATCGGTGTCGGCCAGTATCAGCACGACATGAACCAGAAGAAATTAAGCGATGCCTTAAGCGGCGTGGTGGAGGACAGTGTAAACAAGGTCGGTGTGGATCTGAATACTGCGTCCGCATCCCTTCTGGAATATGTCTCCGGCATTAACAAGACTATTGCGAAGAATATTGTAGATTACAGAGAAAATAACGGGCGTTTTGTAAGCAGAAAGCAGTTGTTAAAGGTGCCGAAGCTGGGACCTAAGGCATATGAGCAGTGTGCCGGTTTCTTACGGATCCCGGATGGTAAGAATCCTCTGGATGCCACCAGCGTTCATCCCGAATCCTACGAAGCAGCGGAGCAGCTGATGGCGAAGCTGGGACTGACAATGGAGGACATTAAGGAAGCCCAGAAACAGGCGGCAGCTAAGAAAGCTTCCGGCAAGAGCGGGGTACAGGCTTCCGGACAGAAGAACGGCAGTAATGCAGCCAATACAGCAAAGAAACGGGAAGAGCAGAAAGGTAAGACCGTAAGAGTGCATAATACCAATACCGCTATGGGCAAGGCTCTGGCAGCGGCCATGGGTGGTGTGAGCTTTGATAATTCTGCAGAAACTTCTACAAAGAAAAATGCACCGGCAGTACAGAATGCATCAAATGATGCAAAAGATATTTCCGGACTGGAAAAGCGTATTAAGAATAAGAAACTGCTGGCAGAAGAGCTGGGAATCGGCGAGATCACGCTGACAGATATCCTGAAGGAACTGGAGAAGCCGGGCAGAGATCCCAGAGACGATATGCCGAAGCCGATCCTGCGCAGTGATGTTCTGGATATGAAGGATTTAAAGCCCGGCATGATTCTGAAAGGAACCGTGCGTAATGTCATTGACTTTGGTGTGTTCGTGGATATCGGTGTCCATCAGGACGGACTGGTGCACATCTCCCAGATCACCGACCGCTATATCAAGCATCCGCTGGAAGCTGTCAGCGTCGGAGATATTGTGGATGTGCAGGTATTGACTGTGGATGTGGCGAAGAAACGTATCGGTCTGACCATGAAGATCCAGAAGCAGTAATATTATGACCCGCCCCGATATGAGCATAAAAGTGGGATGATAATCCCACGATATGCGAATAGAGGGTAGGGTGCTATGTGCCAGTGGCACATGTTTAGCACGGACCGAAGCGGAGCGGAGAAGTGGGAGTGCGTAGCACGGAACAATCCGCAGGCATCAAAGTCGGGGGCTTTTGACTCCAACATCGTATTATCATAAGAAGAAAGAGGGATAACACAGCAAAATGTTATTCCTCTTTCTTCTTATGATTTTATAACCAATAACACCAAACGATACGAAAAGTGAAATAGATCTTTATTATGCCTTATGACCTGTTTTGATAATAGGGCTTAAAGGCTTGTAGATGAGCAGTGTCACAACAGAGACCAGCGTTCCCTTGATGAGATTCATGGGAGCCACACATGCCACCACGAAGCTTACAATGCTGCCTTCCTTTGCCAGCGGATTGACTTCGGTACCCATTGCCAGGATGGCATCCAGAGGCATTCCGTAGAACTTGGAGAAGGCGGGAAGCAGATATACGGCATTGAATGCGGTACCGAATATCGTCATGACCAGTGTACCGGCAATGCAGGCAAGGATGGCGTTTTTCTTAGTTTTCTTAAAGGAATACACAGCGGAAGCAGGGATGATCAGGCTGCAGCCCACTACGAAATTCGCCAGATCGCCGATGAAAGCAGTAGAGGTACCTTTTATGCACAGCTTCAGCAGTATCTTCACGAATTCCATCATGACACCTGCTACGGGACCGAAAGCAAAGGAACCGACTAAGATCGGCAGCTCACTGAAGTCCATTTTATAGAAGCCGGGGGCAAAAAAGATGGGGAAGTCCAGCACATGCAGGATCATGGCGATGGCGGAAAACATACCGATCATGGCAAGCTTTCTGGTGTTGAAGATCGGCTCAGAAACTCCGTTTTTCTTCTGGGCACTCTTTTCCAGCACCACAGCCACCAGGAAACACCCCACGATGACCGCCAGGAAGATGACTACATAGGCCACATTTTCAGTTACAGTTTGCATTAATTTGTTCATTTCAGAACTCCTTTCCTATGAGAAAATCAAGGAAAGTCTTCAAAAAAGCCCCGGAATACAAGCTTCCGGGGCATGGGTATCACAAAAAAATATAAGTGATACGTCTTCTTTCATCCAGACTGTACTGTTGGTCCCGGATTCACACCGGATCAGCCGCAGAATGCATCTGCGGGTCGCGGACTTAAGGATGACCTATTACCGCCAGTAGGGAATTGCACCCAACCCTGAAGAACTTTACCTTATGCATGGAATATAACACTTTGTGAACATATTGTCAATATAGAAAATCTTTAGAATTTTCCCAACATTTTTTTCGGATTTCCCTGTTATAGTAGCTGTAATAACTATTCAGAACCGCATGCGCAAAATCGCCCTTCCAGAGCTTTCCTTTTGCATGACTCTGAATAGTTGCAAATACTATAGAAATGTGTTGACACTCAAAAAATATTATTGTATTATGCAAACAGTACAGTAACACAATGAAGAATACGCAGAAAATGTATTATGAAATGGGAGTATGTGAGGAATGAGTGCATTAGTAGAGATCAAAGATGTGTGCAAGGTTTACAATCCCGGGGAAAATGAGGTGCGGGCATTGGATCATGTGAGCCTGACCATCGACGAACAGGAATTTGTGGCCATCATCGGACATTCCGGAAGCGGTAAGTCCACGCTGATGAATATGCTGGGATGCCTGGATGTGCCCACCAGTGGAGAATATTGGCTCCATGGACAGGATGTATCCGCATTGACAGACGATGAACTGTCGGATATCCGCAACCGGGAGATCGGCTTTATTTTCCAGGGATTCAATCTGATCCCCAATCTGACTGCGGTGGAAAATGTAGAACTGCCACTGATCTACCGGGGAGTATCCAGAAGTGTACGGCAGGAGCTTTCCAGAGAAGCACTGAAAAAGGTGGGACTGGAACACCGTATGGATCATAAGCCTTCGGAGATGTCGGGAGGACAACAGCAGAGAGTGGCCATTGCCCGAGCTATTGCTCAGGCACCACCGGTGATCCTGGCGGATGAACCTACCGGCAATCTGGACTCCAATTCCACAAAAGAGATCATGGATATTCTGAAAGGTTTACATAATGAGGGGAGAACAGTCATCCTGATCACCCATGACAATGATATTGCGGCACAGGCAAAACGGGTGATCAAGATCAAGGACGGCAAAGTGGAATCCGATTCCGGACAGATCGTTCCGGTGGAGGAGCTGCAGACATCAGGAGCGTAGTGGAAAATAAATCTTTCACATGCAATGCCATGCCGCCGGTCACGGCTAACAAATTATGAAAAGATAAGAGTATGAATGAATATAGAAAGGATCATAAGTGAGGGATCATGGAACAACAGGAAAAAAACAGAACAGGCACTGAGTGCTAAAAAAATCAAGGAAATGAAGAAAGCAGAAAAGAGAAAGCAAAAAGAAGCAAAAAAGGAACAGAAGGCAAAGAACCCAAGCAAAAAGCGTAAAAAGCACCTGTTATCATTGCGGTGATCATCATCGTACTGATCATAATCCGTCTGGTAAGCTGTGCGTTTTTCGGCAATGTTGGAGTGCAGGTAAGCACGACCAATGCGTTTCGCGGAGACATCGAAGAAAATGTCAGCACCAGCGGAAAAGTAGCCAGTGAGGAAAAGACCGTTTTATTTGCTCCGGTCAGCGGAAGATTAAGCGAGATCAATGTGGCAGCCGGAGATGCCGTCAAGGCAGGAGATGTCTTGATGACCTACGACATGGATCAGATGGAGCAGCGCCTGCAGGAGGCGTCCTTACAGCAGGATAAGAGTAATGCTTCTTATAACAGTACTATGACAGAGAACAGCAAAAGTACAGCAAAACTGAATGAGGCCAATACCAATCTAGCAGTGTTGGATCAGCAGCTTACCGATTACAAGGCATATCTCAAGGAACTGCAGGATAAACTGAGTACGAGCCAGAGGGAGACCCAGAGACAGTTGTCTGAGGAGAGCTACGATCTGAGCAGAAAAGCGGCAGACCTAAACAAAGAACTGCAGGACGGTGTGACAGCAGAACGGGCCAAGGAAATCAATAAGGAATTACAGGATATCAGCAGCAGTCAGGCCAGAAATTCTTACGTGCAGTCTATTGCTAATTCCAGTGATTATGTAGTGAGTATGCAGAATGAGATCGCTACCGTGCAGGAGCATATTACGGAATGTGAAAATTACAAGGCCGAGATGCAGAGCCAGAAGGGCAGCAGTGAGGGAACGATCCTGAATGGCTATCAGTCGCAAGCCTATGCGGCAGATAAGGATCTGGCACAGCTGACCTATCAGGAGGCACAGGAACAGTACGATGCGGCGAAAAAAGGAATTGTTGCGGACTTTGACGGTATTGTAACGGAGTGTACCGGTGTCTCCGGAGCCAGCGTAACAGAAGGAGCACAGCTGATCACACTGGAGAGCAGCCAGAATGTGAAGGTTTCCTTTGATGCTTCCAAGTCCGATGTGGCAAAACTTGCCATCGGGCAGAAAGTAGATATTACCATCTCCGGCAATAAATACGAAGGCGAGATCAGTAAGATCAATCGTATGGCAACACTGAACGCATCCAATACGCCCATGGTAGGGGTGGAAGTACATCTGACTAACCCGGATGACAAGATCATCCTCGGACTGGATGCTAAGCTGACCGTACATACCAACAGTGCACAGGATACAATGTTGATCCCGGTAGAAGCGATCAATGCGGATAAAAATGGGGATTTCCTCTATGTGATCGAGAACGGCATGGTAGTCAAGAGGGCAATTACCTGCGGAATCTCCTCCGATGAATACACAGAGGTTCTGGAAGGCATTACTGAGGAAGACCAGATCATAGTGAACAGCCTCACGGGTATCAGCCTGGAGGAGGGCATGGCAGTAACGGCTGTGCCCATGGAACAGTAGGAGGCGGATCCATGACACAAGTATGGGAATACATCAAAATTGCATTGATGAATATCCGCAGTAATAAAGGACGTTCGATCCTGACCATGCTGGGCATTATCATTGGTATTTCCTCCGTCATCATGATCATTTCCATCGGTAACGGCGTAAAAAGTGGGATCAACGGAGAACTGAATTCTATGGCAGGCGGCCAGATCGCAGTTTATAGCAACGATACCGCAGAAAACGGTACGGAAGTGATATTTACCGAAGAGGATATGGATGCCATTCAGGAGAAGGTCCCTAATGTCAAGGCGGTAACACCGTCCTGGAGTTTCAGCGGAAGTGCCACCGGCAGAAAGGGAACCTTTGATGCTGCTGCAACTTTCGGAAAAGCAGGATTGGAATATTGCAACCAGGATCCGATCATCAAAGGACGCTATTTTACAGATTCCGATTATTATACGGCGAACAAAGTCTGCGTCATTACGGAGAGCAGTGCGAAAACGCTGTTTGGTAATACCAATGTGATCGGAATGAGCTTTGATTATACGTTGTATGGAGTGACACAGGAATTTACGATCGTTGGTATCCGTAAGGACAATGCATCGAAACTTTTCGGAATGGGAGGAGCCGGTACAGTGACCATGGAGGCACCCATCTCCACGATTTCGGACGGATATGGATTCTATGTGGAGTATACGGATCTGCTGATCGTCAGTGATGGTGCGGACAATGCCTCTCAGGTGGCGAAGGATGTGGTGAGATTGTTGGAGAACCGCCACGGTGTCAGAGGACAGAACGCCATCTTAGTACAGAACTTTAATGATATTATGAGCCAGATGGATCAGATCTTAAGCTACATCACCATTTTTGTGGTATTTGTAGCAGCCATCTCCCTGCTGGTGGGTGGTATCGGCGTTATGAACATTATGCTGGTATCCGTGACAGAGCGTACCAGAGAGATCGGTATCCGGAAATCTCTGGGAGCCAGGACCGGATCCATCCTGTTACAGTTTCTGTCGGAATCCGCCATCATTACCCTGCTGGGCGGCCTGATCGGTATTCTGATCGGTGTGGCAGGAGCCGTCGGAATCTGCAACCTGATTGGATTTACCGCAAAGGTGAGTGTGGGAACGGTGCTGGGAGCCAGTATGTTCTCCTCGGCTGTAGGTATTTTCTTTGGAATTTATCCGGCGAAAAAGGCAGCGAAATTAAGCCCTATCGAAGCATTACGGCATGAATAATATGTGATAAAAGTTAAATCATAATTAAATAAAATGTAAACTATAAGAACCGCAGGTCACAGATATTGGAATCCTTGCGGTTCTTTACTTGCTTTTTATGGGAAAAAATTTATAATGTTCTCTATAGTATGCAATCCTATGCGCAGTCGCCGGATGGTGGGGATGGGATTATAATAGCAAGTAACTATGCAGTCACATTATTATAAGGAAAGAACTCATTATGGTAGAATTGGATGTGAAGATTACATCGGGGGATTTATATGACTTTTATTGCGGCACAGCTACAACAGTGTGTCCGGACTTCTGGGAGCAGTGATTGGAGCTTTGGGCGTGATCGTGGGCATCTCGAGACAGTACTGGATCTATCTGATTCTTGGCGTGGTGATTCTGTTATATCTCCCATGGACACTCTATATCAAGAGCAAACAGCAGGCAGTAAACAATCCGGTCTTCAAGGAACCGCTGCATTATGTGTTGGATGAGAACGGCATTACCATCTCCCAGGGGGACAGCTCCACCTGTCAGAAATGGGAGGATTGCTTAAAAGCGGTATCCACCGGACGCAGCATCATTGTGTATACGGCGAAAAATAATGCAACAATTTTTCCTAAAAGTCAGATGCAGGATAAGACAACGGATGTTATTGAAATGATTTCCACCCATATGCCGCCCACAAAAGTGAAGATCCGCAGCTAGATGCATGGATACAGCAGAAGAATAGAGCATGTGGTTACTTCGCCATATAAAACTGCTTATCTGCCTGTATGCAGGCATTCGCAGAACGCAGTTTTGCATGGCTCTGAATAGTTACGAATTATATAAAAAGTAACAGTAACTGCATAACCGTAACATGTAACACGTAACATGTAACAATAGAAAGCGTAAGGAAAATGACAACAGGCGATTCAGCAGATAACAGAGAATTCAAAAAAGAGATCATAGAGACCCACAGTGCGGAAGAGACCTTTGCACTGGGACAGCGGATCGGCAGGGAAGCACTTCCCGGACAGGTCTACACGCTGATCGGTGATCTTGGGGTTGGCAAGACCGTATTTACCCAGGGCGTGGCAGATGGCCTCGGGATCACGGAGCCGGTGAACAGCCCCACTTTTACCATTGTGCAGATCTACGAGGAAGGGCGCATGCCCTTTTACCACTTTGATGTTTATCGCATCGGTGATGTGGAGGAAATGGAAGAGATCGGTTACGAGGACTGCTTTTACGGAGAGGGACTTTGCCTGATCGAGTGGGCGAATCTGATCGAAGAGATCCTGCCGGAACATTACCGGCAGGTGACCATAGAAAAGGATCTGGAGAAGGGCTTTGATTACCGCCGGATCACGATTGAGGAGAGGACTACAGTATGAAGATATTAGCTTTGGATAGTTCCGGTCTGGTGGCCAGTGCTGCTATTGTGGAGGATAACGTCCTGATCGCAGAATACACCACAGATTATAAGAAAACACATTCCCAGACCTTATTGCCGATGCTGGATGAGATCCGGCAGATGATCGATCTGGATCTGCATACCATTGATGCGATTGCTATTTCCGCAGGCCCCGGTTCATTTACCGGACTCAGGATTGGCGCAGCCACAGCCAAAGGACTGGGACTGGCACTGGATCTTCCGCTGGTAGAGGTCCCGACACTGGAGGGACTGGCTTTTAACCTCTGGGGAACGGACAAGCTGGTATGTCCCATCATGGATGCCAGAAGGAATCAGGTATATACCGGAATTTATGAGTTCTGTAAAGAGGAGATCCCGGAAAAGGAAAGCTCAGAACATCAACTTGTGATGCACAGTATCAAAGAGCAGTGTGCTATTGCCGTGGACGAGCTGGTGGAGGAATTAAACCGTCAGGGACGGGAAGTGATCTTCTTAGGAGACGGCGTTCCGGTCTACAGGGAACAGATCTTACAGAAACTGAAGGTCCCCTGCTCCTTTGCTCCGGCTGCCAATAATCGTCAGCGTGCTGCCAGTGTGGCTTCTCTGGGAGCTGTCTACTATGCACATGGCAGAACGGTGACCGCAGCGGAGCATGAACCCGAATACCTGCGTAAGAGCCAGGCAGAGCGGGAACAGAGAGGAACAGGAGAAGGCTGCAAAAGAGGCACAGGCATGAAGATAGAAGTTCGTAAGTTACAGAATACGGATATCGAAGAACTGAGCCGGATCGAAGCTGCGTCCTTCAGCATGCCATGGTTGGCGGAAGATTTCAGAGGACTTCTGACGAGAGATTATTGCCTGTATGTCGTGGCGGAGGCAGACGGTCATATCGCGGGCTGCGCCGGGCTGACGGACAGTTTTCATGAGGGCAATATCGACAACGTGGTGACAGCACCGGAATATCGAAATCTGGGCATTGGCGGCAAAATGCTGGAAGAGTTGTTACGCCTCGGCAATGAGCGCGGGATCACAGCATATACGCTGGAAGTCAGAGTGAGCAATGCACCGGCCATCCGCTTGTATGAGAAATTCGGTTTTGTCTCCGAGGGGATCCGCCCGAAATTTTATGAAAAACCGACAGAGGATGCCATGATCATGTGGCGCCGTTAACAAGTATTACCATCACTTTTCCGGCGGATTATCCATTATAATGATGCCAGGGTCAAAAGGTAACATTTACAGTCAGAAAGGTGGAAACAGGATGCGAAAAGAAGAAAACGGTAAATTACAGCAGGTAATCTGTAACGGCTGCGGCAAGGAGTTGAAAATAGAAAATGAAATCGTCCGTGAAGGATGTTTCGCCGCAGATGTGAGATTTGGCTATTTCAGCAGGAAAGACGGGCTCAGACACAAGTTTGACCTGTGCGAAGACTGCTATGACAAATGGATCCATACGTTTGCCGTTCCGGTGGAAGAAATGCCGGAGACAGAGCTTTTATAGACAGAAAGAACAAAAAGATGCTGCTTAGGCAAGATTGCGAGGAAAGATGTTAGACGTTTGCTTATTGGGAACCGGAGGAATGATGCCACTGCCTTACAGATGGCTGACCTCCCTGATGATGCGCTATAACGGGAAAAGTATTCTGATCGACTGCGGAGAGGGCACCCAGATTGCCATGAGGGAAAAAGGCTGGAGCCCGAACCCCATCGACATTATCTGCTTTACCCATTTTCATGCGGATCATATCAGCGGTCTTCCGGGAATGCTTCTGACCATGGGAAATGCAGAGCGCACGGAACCGCTGCTCCTGATCGGGCCCAGGGGACTTGCCAAAGTGGTGGCTTCTCTGCGGGTGATCGCACCGGAGCTTCCTTTTGAAGTAAAATGCATGGAGATCACGGAGAATGCCCAGACATTTTCTTTTGAAGGATTCCGTCTGGAAGCCTTCAAAGTGAACCACAATGTGCTCTGTTATGGGTACAGTATGGTGATTGACCGTGCGGGTCGATTTGATAAGGACAGAGCTTTGGAGCAGGAAATCCCCATGAAATTCTGGAGCCGTCTGCAAAGGGGGAGACTCTGGAGGAAAACGGAAGAGTCTTCACTCCGGATATGGTACTGGGAGCGGAACGAAAGGGCCTGAAGGTGACCTACAGTACAGATACCCGTCCTACTGAAAGCATCCGTCAGAATGCCCAGGGAGCGGATCTGCTGATTCTGGAAGGAATGTATGGCGAACCCGACAAGCTGGTCAAAGCCAGAGAACATAAGCACATGACAATGTACGAAGCGGCGAAGATCGCAAAAGAAGTGGGGGCACCGAAACTGTGGCTGACACATTACAGCCCTTCTATGACGAGACCTGAGGAATTCATGGATGATGTCCGGAAGATTTTCCCCGCAGCTTATGCGGCAAAGGACGGCTGGACCATGGAATTGAACTTTGATGAAGGGAAGTAGGAAAATATGAAAAAAAACAACACGTCGATGACGAAAATTACGGTTTTTCTGATCTTCCTCATTGTCCTGGTAGTGGGATATTATTCGTATCTGTCGGGAAAAAGCAGGACAGAACAGCAGGAGGCCATTATGTCAGAGGTGGATACGGCACTCTCCAGAGATCTGACCAATAATTATCCTGCGACACCTAAGGAAGTAATCAGATATTACAATGATCTGATCAAATGCTTCTACAATGAAGACTGTACCACGGAGGAGCTTCAGGAACTGGGCAGGAAATCCCTTCAGCTGTTCGATGAGGAACTCCGGGCAAATAATGAAGAAGATACCTATCTGACCCGATTACAGGGAGAGGTTAAGAACTATAAGGACAATAAGAGAAAAATAACAAGTGTTTCTCTTGCGTCCAGCACCAATGTGGACTATTATACAGCAGACGGATATTCTTTTGCCCGGATTGCCTGTGGCTATGGCATGACGGAAAATGGAAAAAAGAGTTCCACCATGCTGGTATATCTGCTTCGCAGGGATGAAAACCGCAAATGGAGGATCTACGGCTGGGAGACGGCGGATCAGTTGAATGACAGTCTGGAACAGCAGGAGAATAATTAAAAGCAAAGTAGGCAGAAAAATGGCAGAGACAGAAAAACAAAAAGATATTTATATTCTGGGAATTGAGAGCTCCTGTGATGAGACAGCGGCTTCTGTGGTGAAAAACGGCAGGGAAGTGCTTTCCAACGTCATTTCCTCACAGATTGCATTACATACCCTGTACGGTGGTGTGGTGCCGGAAATCGCATCCCGCAAACATATCGAGAAGATCAATCAGGTCATTGAGCAGGCGCTTGCCGATGCACATGTGACGCTGGAAGACATTACCGCCATTGCGGTGACCTATGGTCCCGGATTGGTGGGAGCACTTCTGGTGGGTGTATCTGAGGCAAAAGCAATCAGTTTTGCTACCGGAATTCCCCTGGTTGGAGTACATCATATTGAGGGACACATCAGTGCCAACTTCATTGAGAATAAAGAACTGGAGCCTCCTTTTATCTGTCTGGTGGCGTCCGGCGGCCACTCACATCTGGTGGTGGTCAAGGATTACGGTGAATATGAGATCATCGGACGGACCAGAGATGATGCGGCGGGAGAAGCTTTTGACAAGGTGGCTCGTGCCATCGGACTGGGATATCCCGGCGGTCCCAAGATTGACAAGGTGTCGAAGGAGGGTAATCCGGATGCCATCCACTTCCCCAGAGCAGCAGTGGCGGAGAATGAATATGATTTCAGCTTCAGCGGTCTGAAATCCGCAGTGCTGAACTATCTGAACGGATGCCAGATGAAGGGAGAAGAGATTAATCAGGCGGATGTGGCTGCTTCCTTCCAGAAAGCAGTCGTAGATGTGCTGGTGAGCCATTCCCTCCATGCAGTGAAGGCTTATGGACTGAATAAATTTGCCATTGCCGGCGGCGTGGCTTCGAATTCTTCCCTGCGGGCAGCGTTTGAGGAAGAATGCGGAAAACGTAACATAGCATTTTATCATCCCTCCCCCATTTTCTGTACCGATAATGCGGCGATGATCGGTGTGGCCGGCTATTACGAGTACATTAAGGGTGTCCGCAGCGGTTATGATCTGAATGCGGTGCCGAATTTAAAGCTGGGCGAGCGATAAGAACCGAAAAAAGACTTCAAGGAAAGACAGACACAATATGGTAGACAGAGTAGCACAGGACAGAAATGAGACAGAAGATTACAGCATGAAAAATGAGATGGAAAACGGACAGGAGCCTCAGGATAATGGGGAAAAGTCCAGATGTACCGCTATTATCCTTGCGGCGGGCAGCGGAAGCCGCATGCAGTCGGCGGTGGCGAAGCAGTTTTTACCGTTAAAAGAAAAGCCACTGATCTGGTATGCCTTGCATGCGGTGGAGGAATCCCGGATCATTGATGACTGCATTCTGGTGACGGCGGAGCAGGATATTCCCTATGTCCGGGAAGAAATCGTGCAAAAATATCATTTTACCAAAGTAAATATTATTACTTCCGGAGGAGCGGAACGGTATCTGTCCGTGGGGAGAGCCTTACAGCTGATTGCTGACGGACGGTTGAAAGTACCCAATGAGCACGGATATGTGTTCATTCACGATGGAGCCAGACCTTTTCTGACAGAGAAGATATTAGAAGATACCTATGCAGCGGCCGTGCAATATCAGGCCTGTGTGGCGGCGGTACAGAGCAAGGATACGGTAAAGATCAGTGACGGAGAAGGCTTTGCCCTGTCCACTCCGGATCGAAGAACCGTCTGGAATATCCAGACACCGCAGGTATTTGAGACCAGCCTGATCCTGCAGGCATACGAGAGACTGAAAAATCGTCTTCCCAGGATGCAGGAACAGGGCATTCAGGTAACGGATGATGCCAGCGTTGTGGAACTGTTTACTGAGACAAGAGTGAAGCTGGTAGAGGCTTCTTATCAGAATATTAAGATCACAACGCCGGAAGATATGAAAACAGCCGAGGCATTTCTGGAGGATTAAATCCTCCGAAGATGTCCCGGCTGTTCCTTTGTGCATTTCTATCAAGAGATTGTTCTATTTTTCCCGCATGGCACTGGGGGTCACTCCGTATACCTTCTTGAAGGCACGCCGGAAAGTATTGGAATTATTATATCCCACAGCAATATACAGCTCATTCAGACTGATATCGGTCTCCTTGATCAGTCTTGCGGCCTCCGTCATGCGGATATTCTCCAGATAAGTGGAGAAGTTGACTCCGGTCTTTTCCTTGAACATATGGGAGAAATAGCTCTCTGAGATCTGGAATTCATCGGAGATCTTGTTAAGCCCTAAGGAAGGGTCCTTGTAATTTTCCTTAATATATTTCTCAATGGTGGCGGATAACGTATTGTCATCCTCCTTATTGCCGAAGAGATTACACAGGGATAAGGCAAGATCTTCGCACAATTTGAAGGTCAGGTGCTCATTGAAACGTTCATCCAGCACCTTTACAGCTTCGGGATCCGCGTCCTGAGGCAGTGCAAATCTTGCTTTTAATAAAGTGTTACGGATATCTGACAGCAGGTATTTTAACAGGTTGACCGGCAGGGTACGTTCCTCGATATTCTCCTGATGGATCAGGTTGAACATCTCTAATACCTGCGGCGTATTGCCCGTGGAGATGAAGTGGATCAGCTTCGTGGAGATCTCCGGCGGATAATAGAATACGTTGGAATCCTTTTTAATGAATTCATACGGGAAGAAAATATAGTTCTTCGTCGTATAACTTACAGCTTCGGAGGCCTGCTGGTAGCATTCCCATACATTCATCAGGGAATCCGTATTGCGTCCGATACCGGCGAAGAGCCAGATGTCGTAAGTGTCCAGCAGATAATCATGCAGACGCAGGATGCAGTTGTTGATCTTCAGGATCAGATCCTTTTCTTCTTCCTCTGAGCAATGCAGCAAAACGGAATAGGTACGGTCCGAGGGGCTGAAATAGAACAGCGGTGTACCGAAGAAATTCTCCAGTGCGGACTCGATGATCTTTTCCAGTTCTTCCATGGATCCCACGCCGCCGGGGAGAGTGATTTCTGTATTGTCTCCGAAATTATTATAGTAGACGATGTACAACACATTATAATAAGAAGAATCCGCAATACCCAGATAGTTTTCCATGTAGGTAACTTCATCCTCGGAAGTAGCAGTACCGGATAACAGCTGTCTCACATAGGAGGTACAGATGATCGGACGCTGACTGTCTACCACTTCCTGCAGATTTTTCTGTACTTCCACAGCGGTCTGCAATTCCTGCCCAAGCTCAATGATCGGGCGGACATTGCGGCGGGAGAAATAATAGACCAGACAGCCGCCTGTAAGCAATGCCAGCAGGGCAAAAAAGATGAAAAGCAGCTGGGTGCCACCCAATCCGGCGGCCGCCTTGTAGGGCGGGAAGCTGAAATAGTAAGAATAACTGGTGTTATCCGAAACGTATTTCCCCAAAGTAAAGTTCTGTCCATCGATCCGGACCTCTGCATAGCCCTTATTAAAGTCCAGAGAATCCAACATTTCTGCGGAAATGCTGTCCGGAGTATTTATCGTAAGCACGGTGGAGTCATCTTCCGCGGTCACCGCCAGGAAATTATCACCATCCATCTGAACACAGTCGAACAGATCCGCCATCTTATCCTGTTCGAAGATAAAGCAGACCTTCGCATTGGCATCCATATAATAGAGATCGTTCAGGTCGATGATATACATATAGTATTTTTCGCTGTAATTTGGCATGAACTGATCCATGGGAAGAAAGCGGTTCTCGTATTCCGGTTCCGTCATGTAGGAGTGCCACATTTCCTTTTCGGTAGAAGGATACTTCTGGATCCAGCTATAGAACCGCTTTGCGGATATAAAATAAGTAGGATTCAATACATAGTCTGTCTCCGGAAAATAGACAAAGGACTCTTTTAACGGAAGAAGAGCTTCTGCATATACATTGGTAGCCAGAGAGTTCTGCAATTCATTTCCCATTTCCGTAAAAGGATAATAGGTATTCTCATAATTCATGACTTTCCGGAAAGTGTCGTTCTGCAGAAGCTGTCTGCAATAGACTTCCATGATATTCAGATCGCTTTCAAACAGCTCTGCATTGCTGATCAGGGTTGTCTCGTTCTGCTGATCATAAGAATCACGCGCGTTATTTATCGTAGAACGGTATAAAAAGATGAACAAAACCAGAATGATCAGCAGGAAAATACTGTAAGAGGTTACCATTTTCAGCATTAATGTATTGTTGTGGCTTGTATAATTTGTATCATTAAGGGTGTCTTTTTTATTAAAAATCATTCATGATCACTCCCGCGTCTCAATTTTTTAGATAATATACCGAATAAACCATGTCTATTGTATCAGTTACTTACAAAGGAAGCAAGATGTAACCCCTTTCAAATTTAAAAATATCAAATGTAAGTACTTTCAAAGAATGCAGTAAAATCAAGGGTTTGCAGAATCGGTGGTCAAAATTTGCACCCGAACGCAAAAATTGTAACTTGTTTTTCCCGGTGACGGATGGTAAGGTGAGGGCAAGTCAAGGGAATGACCCCATGACAAATCATGATTCCAAATTTTTAGGGAGGAAAGAAATGAAGAGAAAAGTATTATCCGTACTTTTAGCATCTGCTATGGTAGCTTCCTTAGCAGCATGCGGAAGCAGCAATGATGCTCCTGCAGCATCCACCGACAGCGCAGCAACTGGCAGCGCAGCAGCTTCTACCGAGGCAGCATCTACCGAAGCTTACAATCTGGAGGAGATTAACGTAGTAGTTAATGGTACTCTGACAGCAACCGTTGATAACGGCCAGGCTGAATTCGTTCAGCAGTGGGATGATGCAGTATCCGAAGCAATCGGTCATCCTATTAAGATGAACATTCAGCAGTTAGACCACTCCGGTTATACCGATGCAGTAGGTCGTCTGTTCGCAGGCGGTGACTATCCTGATGTAATGATCATGAGTGCAGATATGTTCAAGCAGTATGCACCTACCGGTCTGCTGTGGGATATGTCCGAAGCATATGCAAACGCTAAATTCCAGTCTCACCTGATCCTGCCTGAGATCAACGAGAACCTGAAGGATGAGGAAGGTCATCTGTATGGCTTCGCTCCTACCTATGGTAATGGATGTGTTACTTACGTTAAGCAGGCATGGTTAGATGCAGTTGGCCTGAAGGCTGAAGACATCAAGACTTATGAGGATTACTACAACATGCTGTTAAAGTTCCACAACGAAGATCCCGATGGCGACGGCGTAACCGGTGATACCTATGGTGTTATCGCAGCTGGTTTCATTGGTAACGAGGCTCCTTATGTAAACTATCTGCCTGAGTTCTGGCAGGATGCTTATCCCGCAATCCTGCAGGATGAGAATGGTACCTGGTACGATGGATTCCAGACCGATGCTACCAAGGCAGCTCTGTTAAGATTACAGCAGGCTTACAAGGATGGCGCTATCGACCCTGAGACCCTGACCGCTTCCACCAAGATCGCTCGTGAGAAATGGTTCTCTAACGATCAGACCGGTTCTTCAGGTGTATTCACTTACTGGGCAGGTTCCTGGTATCAGACTCTGACCGACAACCTGATCAAGAACAACGTAGATGAGAAGCTGGTTGAGCTGGCTCCTATCGCTGAGGTTGGCGCTTACCTGAACAGAGAAGCTCCTGTATGGGTTATCATTGATGACGGTGACGGAGACAATTCCCGTGAGCAGGCTATCTTCGATGCATTCATCGAGACCATGATGGATGGTGACAAGGTGCAGACACTGTGGACCTACGGTGCAGAGGATGTTCACTGGTCTACCAAGGCTGAAAGCTTTACCATCAATGCAGGTACTGAAAAAGAGAAGTCTTACGAGTACGAAGATGGTCAGTTCCACTTAAAGCAGTCTCCTAACGATCCTAACTCCGTATGGAAGAAGAACGCTATGGATCCCGCTCTGGTTATCTGCTCTCTGGACAACGGCTTTAACGATATCTCCAGCCTGGCTGCAGAAGGCAACAAGTTCTTCACCGAGAACTGCAAGGATGCTCCTCAGTCTCCTACCTCTGAGACCTACACCAACGAGTCCGGTACCATCTATGATGCTAAGCTGGCAGCTATCACTTCTGTAGTAGTTGATGGCGGCGATGTAGATGCAGCTATGCAGACCTACGTTGACACTGTTGGCAGTATCATTGATCAGTGCTTAGCTGAACTGAATCAGTAATTGAGACCGTAATAGAGTAGCGGAAGCTGCAAAATATGATATAATTATCCTGTCCCATCGGGATACAAAGCCCATGGGACAGGATATTTTAGAGAGAAAAGAATGTGTGAGATGAAGTTGAAAGGAAGAGGGATGGTATGAGCAAGAAAAATAAAATCACCACATCCACCGGCGTAGAAGTACGTCACAAGCCTTTGGGTCTCCGGATCTGGAATAACAGAGGCTATTATGTAATGTTCCTGCCTGTATTTATATTTATTTTGATCATGTATTACTGGCCCATGCTTGGTATTCGTTATGCATTCTACGATTACAAGCCCGTAGGTGCTCCTACTTTTGTGGGACTCAAGCACTTTTACAGTATGTTTAAGACCGATGCGTTCTGGAGTGCATTCAGGAACACATTGGAACTGAGTATCATGAAGTTATTGATCACGACCTTCACTGCGGTTATCGTATCAATCTTCTTAAATGAAATGGGAAATCTCTTTGCAAAGAAAACTTTGCAGACTATTATATATCTGCCCCACTTTATGTCATGGGCAGTAGTTGCATCTATCTTCAGCCTGTTCCTGTCTCCTTCCTCTACCGGTCTGGTAAACGGATTGCTGCGTGACTGGGGCATCCTGGCACCGGATGCCAAGGGAATTTATTTCCTGGCAAGCACTGCATGGTGGAGACCGATCTTCTACATTATCAATATCTGGAAAGAGACCGGTTGGGGAACCATTATCTTCCTGGCTACTCTGGCAGGTATCAACCCGGAGCTGTATGAAGCAGCTGATATCGACGGTGCAACCCGTATGCAGAAGATGCGTTTCGTAACGCTGCCTGCACTGTCCAATACTATTATCACTGTATTGATCCTGAACCTTGCTAAGGTTATGAATATGTTCGAGTCCGTATTCGTATTGTACAACAATGCGGTATACAGCGTATCTGATGTTATTTCTACTTATATTTATCGTCAGACATTCGCAATCGCTCTGCCGAACTATGGTTACTCTACAGCAGTTGGTCTCTTCAAGTCCCTGGTTGGCTGTGTACTGGTACTGATATGTAACTGGGCTAGTAAGAAGACCCGTGGCCGTGGCATTGTATAGGAGGTGTTAAACGTGGCAAAGACAGCTTATCGTAAACCTAAGAAAAAGGTTCATGTATTCGATATTGTAAACTACATCGTATTTATTCTCATTGGCCTCCTGGTTCTGGTACCTATCTGGAAGGTAGTAGTAGACTCCTTCAATGCTGTGGGTGTATACCAGTTCAGACTGTGGCCGGAGGATTTTACCTTAGATGGCTATAAGACCATCATTAATACCCAGAGACTGTACAGACCGTTCATCAACTCCGTGATCACAACCGTGCTCGGTACGTTCCTTGGTCTGCTCCTGTCCACCCTGGGCGGTTATGTACTGATCCAGTTTGATATGCCCGGACGTAACTTCTTCGCATATTTCCTTCTGTTTACCATGATCTTCTCCGGTGGTATGATCCCCGAGTATCTGGTAATGAAGCAGTTACACTTGGTTAACAGTATGTGGATCCTGGTAGTGAAGCACGGTATGAACGTGTACAACCTGGTACTGATGCGTAACTTCTTCGAAGGAATACCTGCCAGCCTGTTCGAGGCGGCCGAGATCGATGGATGCTCACCTATGGGAATCTTCTTCAAGATCGTGCTTCCTCTGTCCAAAGCAGCTCTGGCTTCTATCGGCCTGATGTTCGCAGTTACCGTATGGAATGACTATTCTACCGTTAAGATCTATATTACCAATCCTGACCAGGTTAACTTCCAGTATCAGTTACGTAATATGATCATGGATGGTGATACCCCTACCACGCAGTATTCAGTATCACAGAACACTCTGTTCTATGCAGCGATCGTATGTGCAATCCTTCCTTTCATGGCATTGTATCCTTTCCTGCAGAAGTATTTCGTAAAGGGTGTTAATATCGGTGCGGTTAAGGAGTGATTTTCTTCTCACACGTATTTAGACTTAGACAAGGGAAACTTCGGTTTCCCTTGTGCTGTATCTGTGAGTAAATTCCACAAGAAAAGGTGCGCAGGGGAAGCGCAGAAATGAGGCAGAAATGAATAAAATTTTTTTGGGCTGCTGATTCCACAGTCCAGACCAATGATTTCACAACATATCCACAGACGGGCATTGGTCAGGTATTTCCTTTATTTGTTAAAAATGAGTATCAGATAGTAAACCATGCCAAGAACGGCAGAAGCACCAAAAGCTTTATGGACGAGGGGAGACTGAAAGCCATAGAGGAGAAAAATTGGTGCAGGAGATTTCCTGTTTATCCAGTTTGGACACAATGACGAGAAAAAAGAGGATCCCACCAGATATACAGAGCCTTTTTCCACTTACATGGAGAACCTGGAGACTTTTATCCGGGTAGCCAGAGATCACAGTGCGTATCCGGTGCTGATCACCCCGTTGGAGCGCAGATGCTTCATGGATGAAAAACATTTGGGAATCGGTGCGCATTCCGACTATGTGGCAGCCATGAAACAGACCGCAGAGAAAAACAATGTGCCGCTGGTAGATCTCTACAGCATGAGCCGCATGGAACTGAAAAGAGCCGGCGAGAAAAACAGCAGAAGATGGTACATGTTCTTCCCGGAGGGCGAGTACAAAAATCATCCGGAGAAATCCGAGGATAATACCCACCTTCGTTATGACGGTGCTGTGAATTTCGCTTCTCTGATTGCTAAAGGGTTGAAAGAGATCGGTGGAATCTATGCAGAGATGCTGCTGGATGATCTGAAACTGTAATCCGGCAGATAATTAAGAAAAAATACAGAAGTCCGTTTCACAGACAAATTTTGTCAGTGAAACGGGCTTTTTTGTATCTTGATACAAGAACCCCATTTTTTTATAATGTTGCTATCATTATGACAGACAGAGGGAGAAGAGCATGAACCCATTTCAGTTAAGTAGAAACACTACCTTACTTTCGGATGCCGTAACAGAAAAAGCCGTAGAACTTGCCTGTGAGCGACTCCGGAGAGACATGGAAAAGACTTTGACTGACATAGTCAATAATAGAAACAGGATCATTTTGTGCAAAAAAGATCTGAAACCGGAACAATATGAGCTGGAAGTGACAGAACAGGAGATTACGATCTACGGAGCGGATGCCCGTTCCTTTATCTATGCATTAAATTACCTTAGTGAAACCTACCTTGGAGTGCTGCCATTCTGGTTCTGGAATGATCAGAAGATGGAAGTGAAATCTTATGTAGAGATTCCTTGCGGTACATACCATTCAGAGGCGGACAGGATCCGGTACCGCGGTTGGTTCATTAATGATGAAGTACTGATCAGCCATTGGACAGCCGGCGTATCAAAAGACTATCCATGGGAAATGGTGTTTGAAGCGCTGCTTCGCTGCGGCGGTAATCTGGTGATTCCCGGAACAGATAAAAATTCCAGAATCTATGCGCCTATTGCGTCGGATATGGGGCTGATGATCACACATCACCATGCGGAGCCGCTGGGAGCGGAAATGTTCCTGCGGGCTTACCCGGATCTGGAACCTTCGTATTTGAAACATAAAGATTTGTTTGAAGGATTATGGAAAGACGCCATCGGACGGCAAAAGGACGAGGAAGTCATCTGGAATATTGGCTTCCGGGGACAGGGCGATGTACCGTTCTGGGAAAATGATTCCGCTTTTGACACACCTGAAAAACGTGGAGAGCTAATCAGCAATATTATGAAGAAGCAATATGCCATGGTCAGAGAGCAGATTCCGGACGCAGTGTTCTGCACAAATCTGTACGGTGAAATTCTGGAATTATATCGGGAGGGCTGCCTGCAGATCGGAGGATGTGATCCTGATCTGGGCGGACAACGGTTACGGCAAGATGGTATCCAGACGTCAAGGCAATCATAACCCCAGAGTGTCAGCGTTGCCGGAGGAAGGAGATAAGGGACGGCATGGCACCTATTATCATGTATCCTTCTATGATTTACAGGCGGCCAACCATATTACCATGCTGCCTAATTCCATGGAGTTCGTGGAAAAGAGCTTACGGATGCTATGAGGCATGGAATTACGGACCTGTGGCTTGTCAATGCATCCAATATCAAGCCGCATGTATATCCTCTTTCTTTTATTGCCAATCTGTGGAAACAGGATGCTTGTCGGCAGAAGAGCATAGAAAGCGTTATGTCACCGAATACTATGGGGCGGAGAATGATACTGCGCAGCTTTCCATTATGGAAGACTGCATTCGCGATTATCCGAGGGCTATGTTACCCTTTGGAGAGAAAGAGGATGAGCATGCCGGAGAACAATTCTATAATTATGTTGTGAGGGATTTTATCTATAGCTGGATGAAGAACGGAGCTGCAGAACCGGTGGAAGAACTGTTCTGGTGTATTCATAAGGATACTTTTGCTGCACAGATGGAATGGTTTACAGGAAAATGTCTGCAGACGGGAAAACAGCTTGAGGGTCTGTATGAGTGCGGCCTTACCGTTGGGGAAAATGAATTATGGAAAGATTCCGTATTGCTGCAGGTGAAAATCCACCGGAATTGTCTACAGGGAGCTATCTTATTTACAGAAGCATTTGCAACATATGAACGGAAGGAATATAAGAAGGCCTTCTTCCTGTTGGGTAATGCTGCAGAAGCATTTGAAGCGGCGGACAGCGCCATGAGGGACCGGGAACACGGAAAATGGAAAGACTTTTATGCCAATGATTGCCTGACGGATGTGAAGGAGACACCTTACTGCCTGAAACGCCTGATGGGCTATATGAGAAATCTGGGAGACGGACCGGATTTTTACAAGTGGCAGAGAGAAGTGACCTACTCTGAGAATGACTGCAAAGTGGTTCTGATCACTAATATGGAAAATCATATGACGGACTGGGAGTTGTATCTTGCAGGGAAAAGCAGACAGTGGTAAAAAGCAAATAGTAGGAATATTTGTAACAATTACATGATAACAGACACAATTCATAGAAAAAACTGTATTCAGCAAAAAGAGGAAAAGCCCAAAAACGTGATAAAATGGGCTTTTTCTCATCTTAAAAAAATAAAATAAAAATTGTGTAAAAATGTGTTGACAATAGCAGACCTTTTTGTTAGAATAGCTTTTGTCGTCAGGTGAGCAACACAGATGACAAAGACTTAAGACACACATTCGGAGAGATATCGAAGTGGTCATAACGAGGCGGTCTTGAAAACCGTTTGTCCGAAAGGGCGCGTGGGTTCGAATCCCACTCTCTCCGCTAGGCATTCGTGCCGCCGATAATTATATAGATTATTAGAATCAACTATCTGGAGAAGTACCCAAGAGGTTGAAGGGACACCCCTGGAAAGGGTGCAGGTCGTTAATAGCGGCGCGAGGGTTCAAATCCCTCCTTCTCCGTTGGCTGTTGTAAAAAGTCAAAAAAACTTGAAAAAAGTTGTTGACAAACAGAAATGGTTATGATAAACTATCAAAGCTGTCGCTGAAAACAACGGCAAAGCAACACAGCTCTTGCGAAGCAAGAGGTTATGATCTTTGACAAATAAACAGTAATGCAACCCTGAAAATTCCAAGATTTTCAGAGAAATTCAAGAACAAGCAAGTTGATCGAAAGATTGACAAGCTACCCGAATTAACAGTAAACAATGCCAGATAAAACTGGCAGGACACAAACACCATTTTAACATGAGAGTTTGATCCTGGCTCAGGATGAACGCTGGCGGCGTGCCTAACACATGCAAGTCGAACGGACTTACATTGAAGCCTAGCGATATGTAAGTTAGTGGCGGACGGGTGAGTAACGCGTGGGTAACCTGCCTTGTACTGGGGGACAACAGTTGGAAACGACTGCTAATACCGCATAAGCGCACAGCTTCGCATGAAGCAGTGCGAAAAACTCCGGTGGTACAAGATGGACCCGCGTCTGATTAGCTGGTTGGTGAGGTAACGGCCCACCAAGGCGACGATCAGTAGCCGGCCTGAGAGGGTGAACGGCCACATTGGGACTGAGACACGGCCCAAACTCCTACGGGAGGCAGCAGTGGGGAATATTGCACAATGGGGAAACCCTGATGCAGCAACGCCGCGTGAGTGAAGAAGTATTTCGGTATGTAAAGCTCTATCAGCAGGAAAGAAAATGACGGTACCTGACTAAGAAGCCCCGGCTAACTACGTGCCAGCAGCCGCGGTAATACGTAGGGGCAAGCGTTATCCGGATTTACTGGGTGTAAAGGGAGCGTAGACGGTTTTGCAAGTCTGAAGTGAAACCCGGGGCTTAACCCCGGGACTGCTTTGGAAACTGTAGGACTAGAGTGCAGGAGAGGAAAGTGGAACTCCATGTGTAGCGGTGAAATGCGTAGATATATGGAAGAACACCAGTGGCGAAGGCGGCTTTCTGGACTGTAACTGACGTTGAGGCTCGAAAGTGTGGGTAGCAAACAGGATTAGATACCCTGGTAGTCCACGCCGTAAACGATGATTACTAGGTGTTGGTGGGTACGACCCATCGGTGCCGCAGCAAACGCAATAAGTAATCCACCTGGGGAGTACGTTCGCAAGAATGAAACTCGAAGGAATTGACGGGGACCCGCACAAGCGGTGGAGCATGTGGTTTAATTCGAAGCAACGCGAAGAACCTTACCTGGTCTTGACATCCCTATGAATAACGGGCAATGCCGTTAGTACTTCGGTACATAGGAGACAGGTGGTGCATGGTTGTCGTCAGCTCGTGTCGTGAGATGTTGGGTTAAGTCCCGCAACGAGCGCAACCCTTATCTTTAGTAGCCAGCAGTAAGATGGGCACTCTAGAGAGACTGCCGGGGATAACCCGGAGGAAGGTGGGGATGACGTCAAATCATCATGCCCCTTATGACCAGGGCTACACGTGCTACAATGGCGTAAACAAAGAGAAGCGAAGTCGTGAGGCAGAGCGAATCTCAAAAATAACGTCTCAGTTCGGATTGTAGTCTGCAACTCGACTACATGAAGCTGGAATCGCTAGTAATCGCAGATCAGAATGCTGCGGTGAATACGTTCCCGGGTCTTGTACACACCGCCCGTCACACCATGGGAGTCGGAAATGCCCGAAGTCGGTGACCTAACCGCAAGGAAGGAGCCGCCGAAGGCAGGTCTGATAACTGGGGTGAAGTCGTAACAAGGTAGCCGTATCGGAAGGTGCGGCTGGATCACCTCCTTTCTAAGGAAACGGAAGAAGTAGGGGTTGCATTACTGTTTGGTTGTCAAAGTGTAAGTCACTTCGGAAGCAAAGCTTCCTCAGTGATGCGGCATTCGCCGCATGCAGCCTGATAATAAAGCGAATATGAATGCAAGCATTCAATTCTCTTCATTATCAATCAGCACTTACTCATTGCAACACACATTCTGGTGGTTATGCGCTTAGGGGACACACCCGTTCTCATCCCGAACACGATGGTTAAGACCTAAGCGGCCGATGGTACTATACTGGAGACGGTATGGGAGAGCAGGTGGCTGCCAGATTCCCATGGGGGTATAGCTCAGTTGGGAGAGCACCTGCCTTGCAAGCAGGGGGTCAAGGGTTCGAATCCCTTTATCTCCACGATAGCCATGAGCGATAATTGTACAGGCGATCAAGCTCGATGCAAGTTCACTTGCATGAGAGCGAGAGCGACTGGACAACTAGTGCGAAGCACGTGACGAAATAAACGCGAAGCGTTTATGAGTCTTATCGCGAAATACCCAAGGTATTTCAGCAGGCTATTAACTGAGGGCTTATAGCTCAGCCGGTTAGAGCGCACGCCTGATAAGCGTGAGGTCGGTGGTTCGAGTCCACTTAAGCCCAGTTAAGTGAGTAACCTTACAACCTTTGAGGTAAAAGAGGTAATGCCCACTTAAGTCCAGTCGGTAGATACTAACAGATCTACCCAGTTTGTTCCTTGAAAACCGAATATTGAAATATTAAATCTATTATATCAAGTTTGCAAAACGATATAACAAGACATCCGAGGGATCTTGCAGAGATGTAAGATCAAACAAGCAAAACGAAACAAAACCTAAAGTAACATCACGCTAGATGTGAAGAACTGGTTGGCGGGAATCGCGCAAGCAGTCATTCGTAAGACTTCGTCTTACTCATGTCCTTTGCTTCGCAAATGATTTCCGAATAAATCAAAAGCCCTTATGCAAGCGAGCTTGCAACGGACTTTGCTTTATTCGAAACCGCTTGCTCAGTTATTAGGTCAAGCTAAAAAGAGCGCAGGGTGGATGCCTTGGCACTAAGAGCCGATGAAAGACGTGATAAGCTGCGATAAGCTATGGGGGAGGAGCAAATATCCATTGATCCGTAGATTTCTGAATGGGGAAACCCGGCTGAGCATACCTCAGTCACCGTACACTGAATCCATAGGTGTACGGAGGGGAACCCGGTGAACTGAAACATCTTAGTAACCGGAGGAAAAGAAAGTAAACACGATTTTCAGAGTAGCGGCGAGCGAAAATGGAAGAGCCCAAACCGGGATGCGTGCATCCCGGGGTTCGGACCGCAGATTTATGATTCTGACTGTAGCGGAACGGTTCTGGAAAGACCGGCCAGAGAGGGTGAAAGCCCCGTAGGCGAAGGGAAGAAGACAGAGCGGTATCCAGAGTAGGACGAGACACGAGAAACCTTGTCTGAATGAGCGGGGACCACCCGTAAGGCTAAATACTCCTCAGTGACCGATAGCGCAAAGTACTGTGAAGGAAAGGTGAAAAGGACCCCGGGAGGGGGAGTGAAAGAGAACCTGAAACCCTGTGTTTACAAGCTGTGGAAGCACTTTATATGTGCAACCGCGTACTTTTTGTAGAACGGTCCGGCGAGTTGCGCCGGCTGGCAAGGTTAAGCATTTCAGATGCGGAGCCGGAGGGAAACCAAGTCTTAAGAGGGCGTCCAGTCAGCCGATGCAGACCCGAAACCGGGTGATCTATCCATGTCCAGGTTGAAGCTGCCGTAAGAGGTAGTGGAGGACCGAACCCACATCCGTTGAAAAGGGTGGGGATGAGGTGTGGATAGCGGAGAAATTCCAATCGAACCCGGAGATAGCTGGTTCTCCTCGAAATAGCTTTAGGGCTAGCCTCATGATAATCTTGCGGAGGTAGAGCACTGAATTCCTGCGGGGGCGTCAAAGCTACCAAGGGATATCAAACTCCGAATGCCGTGTAGATGTTTCATGGGAGTCAGACTGCACGAGATAAGTTGGGTGGTCAAAGGGAAAGAGCCCAGACCACCGGCTAAGGTCCCAAAGTGTGTGTTAAGTGGAAAAGGATGTGGGGATTCAAAGACAACTAGGATGTTGGCTCAGAAGCAGCCATACATTCAAAGAGTGCGTAACAGCTCACTAGTCGAGAGTCCCTGCGCCGAAAATGTCCGGGGCTGAAACACACCACCGAAGCCGTGGAATTGCTCAGGCAATTGGTAGAGGAGCATTCTTAAGACCGAAGAAGCTGTACCGGAAGGAGCAGTGGAGGGATAAGAAGAGAGAATGCCGGAATGAGTAGCGAGAGAGAGGTGAGAATCCTCTCGGCCGAATATCCAAGGTTTCCAGAGTAAAGCTGATCTGCTCTGGGTAAGTCGGGACCTAAGGCGAGGGCGAGAGCCGTAGCCGATGGACAACAGGCAGAGATTCCTGTACCGCATATAAACAGAACTGTGGGGACGCATGCAGAAAGCATAAGCCGGGAATGGAAAGACCGGTACAAGCGGAGGAGGAGACGGGAAGGCAAATCCGTCCGTCAATCCAGAGCCGTTATGTGGAGCGAAATAAAGTAGTGAAGTATGCAGGCTGTGTGCCGAGAAAAGCCGCTATTGTTTTATATGTGCCCGTACCGTAAACCGACACAGGTGGATGAGGAGAGAATCCTAAGGCCGACGGAAGAAGCATTGTTAAGGAACTCGGCAAAATGACCCCGTAACTTCGGGAGAAGGGTGCCACAGAAATGTGGCCGCAGAGAATAGGCTCAAGCAACTGTTTAGCAAAAACACAGGTCTATGCGAAACCGAAAGGTGAGGTATATGGGCTGACGCCTGCCCGGTGCTGGAAGGTTAAGAGGAGAGGTTAGCTTCGGCGAAGCTTTGAATTGAAGCCCCAGTAAACGGCGGCCGTAACTATAACGGTCCTAAGGTAGCGAAATTCCTTGTCGGGTAAGTTCCGACCCGCACGAAAGGCGTAATGATTTGAGCACTGTCTCGACAATGCATCCGGTGAAATTGAAGTACCAGTGAAGATGCTGGTTACCCGCGCCAGGACGGAAAGACCCCATGGAGCTTTACTCCAGTCTGGTACTGGGATTCGGTACTGCATGTACAGGATAGGTGGGAGGCTTTGAAGAGAGGACGCCAGTCTTCTTGGAGTCGCTGTTGGGATACCACCCCTGCAGTATTGGGTTTCTAACCAGCCGCCGTAAGCCGGCGGTGGGACAATGCCAGGCGGGGAGTTTGACTGGGGCGGTCGCCTCCGAAAGGGTATCGGAGGCGCTCAAAGGTTCCCTCAGAATGGTCGGAAACCATTCGAAGAGTGCAAAGGCAGAAGGGAGCTTGACTGCGACACCGACGGGTGGAGCAGGTACGAAAGTAGGACTTAGTGATCCGGTGGTAGAAAGTGGGATTGCCATCGCTCAACGGATAAAAAGCTACCCTGGGGATAACAGGCTTATCACTCCCAAGAGTTCACATCGACGGAGTGGTTTGGCACCTCGATGTCGGCTCATCGCATCCTGGGGCTGTAGCAGGTCCCAAGGGTTGGGCTGTTCGCCCATTAAAGCGGTACGCGAGCTGGGTTCAGAACGTCGTGAGACAGTTCGGTCCCTATCCGGCGCGGGCGTAGGATATCTGAAAGGAGCTGGCCTTAGTACGAGAGGACCGGGCTGGACGAACCGCTGGTTCACCTGTTGTCTACCAATGGCATAGCAGGGTAGCCAAGTTTGGAAGGGATAAACGCTGAAGGCATCTAAGCGTGAAGCCCCCCAAGATAAGATATCCCATCCATAAGGAAGTAAGACCCCTGAGAGACGATCAGGTAGATAGGGCAGAGGTGGAAGTGCAGCAATGTATGGAGCTGACTGTTACTAATCGGTCGAGGGCTTGACCAAAAGGGAAGAAGTTCAAGGAATCTGTATGAAGTTTTGAAGGTATGTAAATATCAAGAATGATAATCCTCGATAGCTCAATGGTAGAGCATTCGGCTGTTAACCGAAGGGTTGTAGGTTCGAGCCCTACTCGGGGAGCTCTTTTTTTATCTGGAAGAAAACCCGGGGAAAAAAGACAGCGATTAGCCGTACAGAGAAAAAAGAAATAAGGCTCCTTGGTCAAGCGGTTAAGACATCGCCCTTTCACGGCGGTAACACGGGTTCGATTCCCGTAGGAGTCATTTAAATGGGCTTTTGTGCTCATACTAAGCCGATGTGGCTCAATTGGCAGAGCAGCTGATTTGTAATCAGCAGGTTATCGGTTCGAGTCCGATCATCGGCTCTTTGGACCTTTAGCTCAGTTGGTTAGAGCAACCGGCTCATAACCGGTCGGTCCCGGGTTCAAGTCCCCGATGGTCCACTAAAAGAAAAGTAAATAAGGCCTAATGGCTCAGTTGGTTGGAGCGCCGCCCTGTCACGGCGGAGGTCGCGAGTTCGAGTCCCCCTGGGGTCGTTCGCATGAAGTTTTTATAACATGCATGGGATCTTAGCTCAGCTGGGAGAGCATCTGCCTTACAAGCAGAGGGTCACAGGTTCGAGCCCTGTAGGTCCCATTTATGACGAAAGTCATATGCCGCAGTGGCGGAACTGGCAGACGCACAGGACTTAAAATCCTGTTGTGGAAACACAGTATCGGTTCGATTCCGATCGCCGGCATTCAAAACAAAATATGTGTGTGTAGCTCAGCTGGATAGAGCACTTGGCTACGGACCAAGGTGTCGGGGGTTCGAATCCTCACTCACGCACGTTGCAAAAGAATCCAAAAGTATTGCGATAATGCTTTTGGATTTTTTATGTCATAGATTACAGATGGAGGTTAAAAAATGAGTGCAGTCATTGTGTTGCAGCAAATGCTTGTATTATTTTCCATGATAGCAATTGGAGTATTTTTATGGAAGAAAAACTGGATAGATGTGAAAGGACAGAAAGCTCTTTCTAAAATGGTAGTCAATATTTTTAACCCATTGCTTCTTATATAAGTATCAGTGGATATGATTTTGAAAAATCGACGATGAATGTCGGACAAAATATGGTCTTTGTGATCGTATATTTTGTGTTGTTGTTTTTGATGGGATTTGTAGTGGCATTTTTATTGCGTTTAAAAAAGCCACAGAAGAATTTTTATCAAATGATGATGCTGTTTTCTAATATCGGATTTGTAGGGATTCCGATTGTAACTGCCTTATTAGGAAGAGAATATGTGTTATATATTGCATTTTATACACTGGTTTATAATGTACTTTTTATACACTTATGGAATTTATCTGGCGATTAAAAGCAATGTGGACGAAGGTGGGACAAGCGTCTTCTTTCCAATTAAAAGGATTTTGAATCCGGGAGTGGTTGGCTGTGTCATAGCAATTTTGATCTTCTTATGCGGACTGGACATCCCGGCACCGGTAGAGACGTTTTTAGATTATATGGGAAATACCTGTATTCCGTTGTCTATGATCCTTATCGGGATTTCCGTGGGACAGATGGAGCTTTCAAAGTTGTTTTCCAATTTGAAAATGTATGTATTTTTGGCAATCAAGATGCTGCTGATCCCGATCGGAGCCGCATTGATCTGTAAGCAGCTTCCGGTGGATGCAGGAGTGTATAAGGTGTTTGTCATTGAGTGTGCGGTACCGCTCGGAAGTATTATCACCCTGATTGCACAGGAATATGGTGCAGAAGACGATAGTGCAACGATCGGAACGGTCTTAAGCACACTACTATCAGTAGTAACGATACCGATCGTAGCGATTTTTTTATAAGGTTATAGCGGCAAATAGAAATTCGCATAGATATTTATAGAAACAAATAAAAATCTATACAGATATTTTGCTTGTAAGACAGAAAAGATTCAGATATAATGAAAATAGTCAGAAAAGTGTTGTACGAAATTGAGAAGGGAAAGCGATGAGCATGGTTAGGATAGAAAAAGGAAAACATCTTATCCATAAGGATGATGCACAGGAAAAGTTAGAGATCATCTTGCAGGGGCGTGTAAATATGATCGTAGGGGATGAAGTAATTCCATTGGATACGGGGACCATCATTGGAATTGCTGCCTGTGAAAAACAGAGATATTGCTGTGATTATATTGCTGCAGAAGATACGGTGTTGATGGAATACCCATATAAACAGGTTGCAGATTTAGAAAAACTTTTTGCGGAACAGCCAAAGTATGCAACGGTATTTCCGATGGCGGCAGTGAAGCAGGCGAACACGGTACTGAATTATTATGGTAAAAGAACCGAATTAGCGAAGAAACTCTATTCTATGGGAGTTGGAATGTACAGAGATTATAAGTATCTGTGCAGTAAGTATGATTTAACAGAAAAACAGTTGATGAGTATGGAGCATTTGGTTCCATTAGAGCAGAGTTATATATTAGAAGAGTGGAAACAGGGATATTTTCAGGCATTAGCAGGAAAAGATATGCAGAGTGTCAATGCTTTTTTAGGCACGGATTTTGCAGTTGGAATCGGAACGATGCTCTATGCAGGCAAGGTGATCAATGAAGTGCTTGCAAAAATGGAAGGAGTCCGCGACTATCTGCATTACTGGCAGGATATTCTTTTAGAAGAGGGCGGTGATGATCTGTTCCAACTCTATTTTGATTTAGAGATACGGGCGACAAGAAAGGGTGCAGATACATCCGATATTCAGCAGCGTATGGAAAAACTGATGGAGTTTATCCATGTGTCAGAGTTGTATGATGAAAAATTTGTGCGTGAGAGATTCATAGAATATGAAGGCTATGATTTTACTGCGATCCCGGAAGAAGAGATAGAACCGGAAACAGAAGCAGAAGAAAATGCGGCAGAGGCAGCACAGGCAGAACTCGGAATTTCACCGGAGGCAGTGTCAGATCCGCTTGCTTACATTTTAGAATATGCTTCTTATGATGCGGAAAAGATTGAAGAAATCCGTAAGCAGATTGCTACATATCGTGATCTTCCGGATATTTATTCTACAGATGACCATGTGGAAAACTCAGAAGATCCATTGCAGCGGTATATTATGAAGTTTATAAGGCAGCGATCAAACGGGCATTGCAGGAACAGGCAATTTCTCCGGTCTTAAGAATGTTTTTGATTTCGGATTTATGGACAGTGGTCTGTTAGGGGAGGAATATACGGAGCAGTTGTATGCGGTAGCAGAAAGACTTTCCGAGTGCAATTCCGAACATGTATATACAATGTATGAGTGGCTGAAGAGTATTTATATAGGAAAAAATGAGCCTTCTAAAAATGAGTTTGATCTGGATTATCCGGCGTACTTAGCAGATCTGCGTCGAAATGGAACGATTACAAAGAAAGAACAGGAAGAGTGGAAGGATGACCAGTGGAAGAAGGTAGAGTATGAGATTGAGAATATGTTTACCTCTTCTAACAGAGCAGTTTATGGTAAGATTTCTACATTTATTCCGATTTTATGTGAATATGATATTGTAAATAGTGTAGAAACGATGCTGGTGACAGCCGCACGGATCAATGAAGCCTTAGACAAGATCCGCAGTGTGGATTTCTCTATTTTTTACCGCGATACGACATTCTCAGATCCGGCACATGACATTACAAGAGAATTTTTGAAAAAGAAGTACTTCCGGATGTGATCCTGATGCCAAATGCCGGTACAAAGGCGATGATGTGGCAGGAAACAGCAGGAGGAAGACGCGATACATCTGCAAGATTTTTATTCCCGGTTATGACTGCCGGAAATCTGGATGAGTTGATGTTAGAGACTGCCGGAAGATTCCGGTGGGAGATGTGCCGTAAGGAACAGGGCGCACGTTGGAATGATATCCGTGAAATGTCATTGACCTCAGAATACTATGATTATGTTCAGTATTACAAAAAGAATCACGACCTTTCCCCGGAGGCAAAAGAAAAATTAAAGAATGCGCTCTGGAAAGCTAAAAATAATTACCGTGAAGTCTTTGTAAAGGATTATCAGGTATGGATTAAATATGAAGCAAAAGGCAGCTTTAGAAAGAACCGGGTAGCGAGAGGAATCCTCTTCCGTTATTGTCCGTTTGTCAAAGAGATCAGGGACAGTCTGAAGGTAAGCCCGATGTACCAGGAGATGATCCAGAAGTACGATATCATTATTGGCAGGGAAAAACGTCATGTGGCTCTTTTTGAGGACAAATACCGGAAGGCTGGCGGTGAACTGACCGAGGAAATGATCGTAAACAAAGAATTTTATGAAATGTAGTAGGTTTATTACGAAATGCAATATTTTTCATGTGTAATATTAAAAATAATAGTATGTAAGAATTTCTAATTCAGTATTTTTAGACTTATAATGGAAGTTTTAGATGAAGAAAGAACCGATGGAAAACCATCGGTTCTTTCTATGAGGGGAGTATAAATAATTAATAAGGGGTATAACTATAAAAGCATAAAAGCTTTTATAACCTACATTGTAATATAAAAAAATTTCAAAAACAATGTACATATGTGAATAATTGTACGAAATTCAGAGATACTATTTGTGCAATGAAAAGGAGGGAAAAATCATGGCAAAAAATTCTCAGAACAAAGCAAACAATGCAACAAATGCTCAGACAAGCAATGATGCAACTTCTAAAAAACAGCACAAATAGTGCAAAGTCTAAAGCAAGCAATGCATCTAAGAACAAATCCACAGATTCTACTAAGGATGCAAATAACTGCTACTAGAACCGTTTGACACCAATCGTTGAAAGCGGAATAGTATATAGTAAGAACAGATTACAAAGTAACTTTTGTAATCTGTTTTTCTATATAAAAATGTCACAGGAATGGTTAACAGTATCAGGTATCAAATAATCAGTTCGAAATCCAGGGAGGGGGGAGACAACAGATGTCACAGGAAGAGATCAGGACAATCGGAGTCAGGGATATTCCAAAGTATCAGGCACGGGAAGATGTGATATGGATCGATGTCAGGGAAAGAGAAGAGTATCTTCTTTATCATATACCGGGAGAAAAAAACCTTCCATATGATGATATGGAGCAGTGGGAAAAGCGATTGGATAAAAGTAAGATCTACGTTCTTTACTGTGAAAGAGGAAGTCTTAGCATGATGGCGGCAAAACAACTTTTAAAGGACGGATACTCTGTCTGTACATTGATCGGAGGAATCCGTGCCGTACAGGAGCGAAATCTGGATTAGGTGTGAAAAATGATTGACAGTAGAAAAAGGAACAGATAGTATAATAGTAGTTTCATGAGATTTATTAGAAAGAGAAGAAAGATGCAGAATTACCAATTAACAGCGCCTTGTCATTTTGGACTCGAGGCGGTAACAAAAAGAGAAATTTATGATTTAGGATATGAAATTACAAAGGTGGAAGACGGCAGGGTCACCTTTGCAGCAGATGCGGAGGGTATCTGCCGTGCAAATATTTTCCTGCGGACGGCAGAACGTGTACTTTTAGAGGTAGGAAGATTCCGTGCCACCACATTTGATGAACTTTTTGAAGGAATTAAGGCACTTCCATGGGAAAACTATATTCCAAAGGATGGAAAATTCTGGGTAACCAAGGCAACTTCGATTAAGAGTAAGTTGTTTTCACCTTCCGACATTCAATCGATTGTAAAAAAGGCAATGGTAGAGAGGATGAAACGTGAATATGACCTTACCTGGTTTCCGGAAGACGGAGCATCCTATCCTGTAAGGATTTTTTGATGAAGGATGAGGTTACGGTAACGATCGATACGACCGGAGAATCCCTGCACAAGAGAGGATACCGTAAGATGACAAGTAAAGCTCCGATTACCGAAACTTTGGCAGCAGCACTTATTATGTTAACCCCATGGCATGCAGACCGTATTCTGGTAGATCCGTTTTGTGGAAGCGGTACATTTCCGATTGAAGCGGCTATGAGGGCGGCAAATATCGCACCGGGACTGAACCGGGAATTTATTTCCGAAGAATGGACAAACCTGATTCCAAAACAGTTGTGGTATGATGTCATTGAAGAGGCAAATGACATGGTACATACGGACATCAAGGTGGATATCCAGGGATATGACATTGATGGAGATGTGATCAAAGCAGCAAGGGAAAATGCGAAGCGTGCGGGAGTGGAACACATGATCCATTTTCAGCAAAGAGCAGTGGCGGACATGCATCATCCGAAGAAATATGGCTTTATTATTTCAAACCCGCCATATGGAGAGCGGTTAGAAGAAAAGGAAAATCTGCCGGAACTTTACCGACAGATCGGAGAGATGTATCGTGGACTGGATGCATGGTCGATGTATCTGATCACGAGTTATGAGCAGGCACAGCAGTACATTGGAAGAAAAGCGGATAAGAACCGCAAGATTTACAACGGAATGTTAAAGACGTATTTTTATCAATTCCTAGGTCCGAAGCCGCCAAAGAGAAGAAATAATGAGGAGTCACATTGAAGTATTCAAAACGTTATATCTGTCTGACCATCATTTTGCTTTTGGTGGTTGCTTTAAAATTTAACAGGAACGGATCGGAACAGGTAGAGACTTTTCGTGGCGCACAGATGGAACCAAAGGTCTGGAATCCTCTGATCGCGGAAAGTGTCAATGAAAATCCGCTGTCTTTAGTCGTGGACAACCGTATCTATAGCAATGAGGATTATGATATTTATATGAACCACAAATTAGATATCATGATCCCGGTTTCACTGGTAAGAGACAGCTTTAACTGTAGTGCCGGTCTGTATGACAAAAAAAAACTCGTGGTAGAAAAACATGAGGAAAGTGCGGATTTTTCATTAGAGGACAAACAGCTTACGAAAAAAAACGACAATTATTATGTCTCTGCCTCAAAACTTTCGGAAATCATTGTCCTATGATTATTCCTGGGATATCCAGAAGAATACGGCGTCCGCAGCAGATGTTTCGGGAGCAACTTCTATTTATCCAAGCAAGTATGATCTGCGGGAAAAAGGACGCGCAACAACGGTCAAAAATCAGGGAAGCCTTGGCACCTGCTGGGCATCAGCGTCTGTCAGTGCGTTAGAGACCGCTCTTTTGCCGGAGGAATCCGTGCAGTTTTCTGTAGACCATATGACGTTAAAAAACAGCTTTTCGCAGACGCAGAACGATGGTGGAGAGTATACGATGGGAATGGCATACCTGACTGCATGGCAGGGACCGGTCTATGAAGCGGATGATCCATATGGAGATGGAGAATCCCCGGACGGATTAAAACCGGTGAAGCATGTGCAGGAAATGCAGGTGATCGAAGGAAAAGATTTTGAAAAGATCAAGGAAGCCGTATTTAAGTATGGCGGTGTCCAGACTTCGATCTACAGTGCACTTCGCAGTTCACAGAGCCAGTCGGAATTTTATAACAGCAGCAAGAATGCATATTGCTATATCGGAACGGAAAAACCAAACCATGATGTTGTCATCATTGGATGGGATGATAATTATTCCAAGGAGAATTTTTCAATGGCAATCGAAGGAGACGGAGCATTTATCTGTCAGAATAGCTGGGGCGGAGGTTTTGGCGATAACGGAGTATTTTATATTTCTTATTACGATACCAATATCGGTGTCCATAATGTCGTGTATACCGGCGTTGAGAGTACGAAGAATTACGACAGCATCTACCAGTCAGATCTGTGCGGCTGGGTAGGGCAGATTGGTTATAATAAGGAATCTGTCTATGGAGCAAATGTGTTTACTGCCCGGAAAAATGAAAAATTGCGTGCAGCAGGATTTTATGCAGTCGGCAAGGACACAACGTATCAGGTTTATGTAGTAAAAGATTTTAAAGATACCTCTTCTTTTGAAAAAAAGGAAAGGGTAGCACAGGGAAAATTAGACAATGCGGGCTATTACGCGATACAGTTTGATAAGGAGATCAAAGTGGAGCCGGGAGAAAAATTTGCAATCGTGATCTTTGTAAATACGCCGGATGCCGTACATCCGCTTGCCATTGAATATACGGCAGATGCTACCACTGCGAAAGTGGATTTAAGCGATGGCGAGGGATATATCAGCCCGGATGGAAGAACATGGGAAAGTGCCGAGGATACACAGTCATGTAATCTCTGTATCAAGGCATATGCAGGAAAGTAGGCGTGTGATGCAGGAAAAAATACTGAAGATATCAGCCTGCTTTTTGTGTGGCGTTAGCAATTGTGGCATGTGCATCTTTTTACTATCTGCCAAAACTGCATGATACGAGGCTGTCTTTTGGAATGGAACAGTTAGAGCAATTTATACTGACAAAAAGTGAAAATTCAGGGATCAGTGCCATTAATACCGATGTGAAGGCGAACTTCCCACAGCAGCTTCGGGTAGAGCTTCCGGCAGGCTGTGATGCAAGTCAGGTGGAGGTGCGTCAGAATTATAATTCGCAGACCGTGGATCTGATCATTCCGACCGATGAGCAGGAATTTTTGTATGAGAAACCTTTAGTCGGCAGCAGTAAAAATATCAGTGATGTGTTCATGGATTATGCAGGCGGAAAGGCAGTCATAGAGATTGTCTTAAACCAGGTGTTTGAGACGGAAAAGACCTGTGCAGGAAAATATCTCTATCTGGATTTTTGTCACCGCATGAAATCTATGATAAAGTAGTAGTAATCGATGCGGGACACGGCGGGAGCAAGCCGGGAGCCATCAAGCAGGGAATCTGTGAGAAGGATATTGATCTGGCTATAGTGTTAGAATTGAAGAAACTATTAGAACAAAAATAAAAAATCGGTGTATACTATACAAGAGTAGATGACAGCAATCCGTCCTTTGACAGCAGGGTAGACCTTGCAAACAAAGCGGATGCGGATCTGTTTATCAGCGTTCATAACAATTCCACGACAGGACCGGGACTCTCTAAGGTACAGGGAACACAGGTCATGTACGATGAGAAGAAACCCGATAAAGATTCTAAGGATTTTGCGCAGATCTGTTTAGAAGAGGTAACGAAATCCTGTGGCAGTGTCGATAAAGGTCTGGTGGCAGGAAATGATATTTTTATCATCCGAACGGCAGCAGTACCGGTCGCACTCATCGAAGTGGGATTTATGACAAATGAAGAAGAACTGACAAAATTAAATTCAAATGATTATCAAAAGAAAGTGGCAGAAGGCATTTATCAGGCGATCCTGCGGGCTTTTGAGGAAGGATACTAGAAATGAACAAGATTATTTTTGCAACCGGAAATGCCGGAAAGATGAAAGAGATCAGAGAAATTTTGCAGGACATGAACATGGAGATCCTGTCGATGAAAGAAGCAGGGATCGAAGCAGATATTGTCGAGGATGGAAAAACATTTGAAGAAAATGCGATCATCAAGGCAAAAGAAATCGCAAAATATACAGACGAAATCGTCTTAGCAGATGATTCCGGATTAGAAATCGATTATCTGAACAAGGAGCCGGGTATTTATTCTGCCCGCTATATGGGTGAGGATACGCCTTATGAAGTAAAAAATGCCAATTTATTGGAGCGTTTAAAGGGCGTAGAGAAGGACAAACGTACCGCACGGTTTGTCTGTGCGATCGCAGCAGTTCTTCCAAATAAAGAAGTCCTTACAACGAGAGGCACGATTGAAGGCTACATTGGAGAGAAACCGGTAGGTAAGAACGGATTTGGCTATGACCCGATTTTTTTATGTAGAGGAATACGGCTGTTCTACGGCAGAGTTGTCGATGGAGCAGAAGAATGAGTTGAGCCACCGTGGAAAGGCGCTGCGGGCAGTAAAGAGGAATTAAAGAAAAAAGGATTTTAGCGTATGAAAAAATTATGGTTGTAAGCGATACCCACAAACATCATAGAAATCTTGCAAGGGCGTTAGAGCAGGCAGGTACACCGGATCTGCTGATCCATCTTGGCGATGCTGAGGGATATGAGGATTACATAGCAGACATGGCAGGCTGTCCATTAGAGATCATATCGGGAAATAATGATTTTTTCTCCATGTTGGACAAAGAAAAGGAGATACGGATCGGAAAATACAAGGTGCTGCTCACACATGGGCATTATTACTATGTCAGTGCGGGACTGGACACACTGCGCAAAGAAGCCTATAGCCGTGGCATGGATATTGTGATGTTTGGGCATACGCACAGACCATTGATCGAATACGATAAGGAGCTTACCGTTATCAATCCGGGAAGTCTGTCCTATCCGAGACAGCCGGGAAGAAAACCGTCTTATATTATGATGGAACTCGACCGTGAGGGAGAAGCGCATTTACGATCCACTATTTATAAGGGCGCTAAAATATCTACAAAAGTACAAAAAATTCAAAAACATGAAAAAATTTTTAAAATTTTTAAAATTTCAAAAAAAATGTTGACAAGCATGAATGTCTATTATATAATATGTCTTGCGTCACGAGTGATGCAGAAATGAATATTGTGAATTACGGGGTGTGGCTCAGCTTGGCTAGAGCGCCTGGTTTGGGACCAGGAGGCCGCAGGTTCGAATCCTGTCACCCCGACTCTGCGGGTGTAGTTCAATGGTAGAACACCAGCCTTCCAAGCTGGATACGTGGGTTCGATTCCCATCACCCGCTTTGTATTTGCGAAATTCGAGAACATGTGTCTGTAGCTCAGCTGGATAGAGCAACGGCCTTCTAAGCCGTGGGTCGGGGGTTCGAATCCCTTCTGACACGCTGTGGTGGATATAGCGCAGTTGGTTAGCGCGCCAGATTGTGGCTCTGGAGGCCCAGGGTTCGAATCCCTGTATCCACCCTTGATGCGATAAGTTCAGCATCTGAAAAATGATGGGCTATCGCCAAGCGGTAAGGCACAGGACTTTGACTCCTGCATTCGCTGGTTCGAATCCAACTAGCCCAGGTCTTAAAAATTAAATATGGGATACTAGCTCAGTTGGTAGAGCACTTGACTTTTAATCAAGTTGTCCGGGGTTCGAATCCCCGATGCCTCAGTAACATGGACTTACTACAGTTTTGTGGTAAGTCTTTTTACATTTATTTTACCGAGTTTTTTCAAAGCATGATAGTAACGTTTTTCGGGCATACTATACTGAGATGTGAAAAGAAAATGAGGAAAGAGAGGAAGAAACGTGCCATCTACTTATGCACATGATTGCTTTGGAAAAGCAGTTTACAAACAGTTACCAAAAGAGATACAAAAAGAGATCAAAGCATATGGTCCGCTTTACATGCCAGACCGGCGGCAGAATTCTTTGAACAGGCATGGAAGAAGGGAAAGGAGCTGCCGGCGAACCGTGGCGGATTTGCCTATCTGTATGGATTTATCTGTCACTTTGTGTTAGACCACAGCTGTCATGGATATATTGAGGAAAAGATGCAAAAGAGCGGAGTGACGCATGCGGAGATCGAAGTAGAATTCGACCGGATGCTATTGGAAAAACACGGACACAATCCCATCACTTTGCACCTGACAAACCATATCCCGACAGATGCAACCTGTGCCGGTGTCATTGCGGAATTTTTTCCGGAAGTAACAAAGCAGGAGGTGCAGCAGGCTGTATCAGGATGCAATTCCGTTAGCAGTACAGTTGATCTGTGAATATCGGGATAAGGGACCGTGTGATGAGGTATATCAGTATACCTTTGGCGTGGATTAGGAGTATACGATGGAAAAAGAAAATGACAAAATTAGAAAAACAATGGGTATTATATGATGTGGGTAATTCAGCATTTGTGATGCTGGTATCCACGATCATACCGATTTATTTTAAAAATATGGCAACGGCAAGTGGAATCTCCGCAGCAAATTCAACCGCATATGGAAAGATGTGGGCATCAGCGACAGCAGTATGCTGCTCGCGCTGCTCTTGACACAGGTGGTTGCATTTCCGTGTTCTAGCCTGTTTGGAAAATTAGCACGGAAATATGAATCGGAAAAACTGATCTCTGTCTGCATCGGTGCCTATTTTCTGATCGCACTGATGTTTGTGCTTGGATTCATTACCTTTCAGCTTCAGCGGAGTGGCAGTTTTACGGGAGAGGGAAAACTTCGGCTTTTCCGATGTTAGGAAAGAAAACCTCTATAGAATTTGAATCAATAATATGGTAAAATGCATCCAAAACAAAGACAGGAGAGCAGCTATGACAGAAAAAAGGAAAAAATGTTAGCAGGCATGGTCTATGAAGCCGTTTTGGATGAAGATTTAAAAGAAGACCGGTTAAAGTGCAAGGATCTGTGCTTTGCAGCAAACCAGCTTCCACCATCTAAGATCAAAGAGCAGAGTGAGATATTTGCATCACTTTTTGCAAAAGCGGGAAAAGACTTTTTATATTACCACGCCGTTCTGGTGCGATTATGGATATAATATTGAAATTGGAAAAAAATTTCTACAGCAATCACAACTGTGTCATTTTAGACTGTGCAAAAGTAACATTCGGTGACAATGTATTTGTAGGACCAAATTGCTGCTTTGCAACGGCAGAGCATCCGTTGGATGAAACAGAGCGTAACCGCGGACTGGAGACAGCCAGACCGATTCAGGTGGGCAACAGTGTGTGGTTTGGTGCAGGCGTTACGGTCCTGCCGGGCGTTACGATCGGAGATAATGTAGTGATCGGTGCAGGGAGTATCGTGACGAAAGATATTCCGTCGCATGTGATCGCAGTGGGAAATCCGGCGCGTGTCATCCGGAGTCTGGAAAACAGTGGTCTGTATCGGATCGTACCATTAAAAGAAGTATATGCAAAAGACATCTGCGGTTGGAAATATGAAGGAGAATATTCCCTGTACAGTTATTCTTCCTGGGAAATGGCGGTCAGAAATCACTGGGAAATCGCGGATGCGAAAGTACGCGGGCAGGAGTACCGCGGAGTGCTAAATAAAGCAGGAGAGCTGATCGGCTATTTTAAGATGCATCAGGATGAAAACAGCGAGGTTGAGATAGGACTTGGAATGCGGCCGGAAGAGTGCGGTCAGGGCAAAGGGGCAGACTTTGTAAAAACCATTACGGATTATGTAAAAAACAGTATCCGGAAAGCCTTGTCTATCTGGAAGTTCGCCTATTTAATCAAAGAGCCGTGAAGTGTTATGAAAAAGCAGGCTATCAGGTGGTCTGTGAACATGACAGCATCAAACCATGGGGAACTTTCCGGTATAAAAGAATGGAGTTAAAAAGGAGGATTAAAGTTCCTTTAAAATGCTTCGGATGATATCCTGTCTGGTTACAATGCCGATGAAAAAGTTACGGTCATCCACGACGGGGATAAAGTTCTGGTTCATGGAGCGTTCTAATAACTCATCCATGGAAACATCGATTTTAACGGCAGGGTTAAAGTCCTTGCGCAGAATGTCGCTGACCTGATAATTTTCCTGTACCCGTAAGTCGTTGTTGCGGTATTCTAAGATATGCCAGAGAAAATCGCCTTCGCTGACACTTCCGACATAGGTGCCATCCTTAGAAAGCACCGGAATGGCAGAATAACCGTGGGCATGCATTTTTTCAATACCCTGACGGAGTGTGTTGGTGTCATAGACAAAAGCGACTTCGGATTTATTTTTTAATAACATTAATACGTTCATTGATTGTTCCCCATAAAATACATATTGACGTTCCTAGTGTATGGCATTTTCTGACATTTTTCAACTGCCTTGCAGCAGTTATAAGAAACTTTTAAGGAAGTTTAGAGTTGGTTTAGAATTACGAAAAGAATTGACAAGGAGTTCAGAATCCATTAGAATAGGAAAACGGATATGTTAAGCGGGCATGGCGGAATTGGCAGACGCGCTAGATTTAGGTTCTAGTGGGAGACCGTGCAGGTTCAAGTCCTGTTGCCCGTATTCAATGATGACAAAAGAGGGTTTCCTGAAGTATTTCAGGAAGCCCTCTTTGTGTATAAAAAACCAAAAATCATGCATGAATATGAATTTTATGGAATATGCCCAAATTTATTGACAAACTGGCGGTCAAAATGATAAAATACAACAAAGCTATGAGTTAAAAAATAGATTATATTTTGGGGTGCGATGAAGCGGGAAAAATCTCGCCCTTTTTTTTTATTTCAGGATAACACTTTGCCATAGTAAAATGGAAAAGTACATACCTGTCAGGAAATAAAAATCCTGTCGTACAAAAGTGAGAGGAAATGCTCATATAAAATATAATCTGGAAACAAGGAGTGAAACCAATGAAAGAATATATTGTCAAACGAGTGTTTCTTGCCGTCGTGACGATATTCGTAATCAGTGCGATTACGTTTTTTGCGATGAACCTGATACCGGGTGGACCGTTCAATACGGAAAAAGCATTAAGCCCGGCAGTTCAAAAAACTTTAGAAGAACGTTACAATCTGGACAAACCGGTATATGTTCAGTTCGGTATGTATCTGAAAAATCTGATGCATGGTGACTGGGGCGTGAGCTTAAAGAGCGGACGTGACATCTGGACAGATATGTGGTCCAAATTCCAGATATCAGCAAAATTAGGAGGAATGGCAGCGATTGTTGCGATTATCGTGGGAATTGTTCTAGGAAGTATCGCAGCGCTGAACCGAAATAAGTGGCCCGACCGTGTCATTATTTTCTTTACGACACTGGCAACGGCAATGCCGTCTTTCGTATTGGCAACCCTGCTGCTGTTAGTATTCTGTTTACAGTTGGAATGGGTTCCGGTCTGGTCATCGAGTGATCCGAATTATGTACTGCCTGTCATTGCTTTGAGCCTTTATCCAATGGCATATATCACAAGACTGACAAAAACAAGTATGTTAGACGCATTGAATCAGGATTATGTGCGTACAGCAAGAGCGAAGGGTGTAAGTACCAGAAGAGTTATTTTTAAACATGCACTTCGTAATGCATTGATCCCGGTCGTTACATATGTAGGACCAATGGTAGCCTATATTCTGGTAGGTTCCATGGTAGTAGAGAATATCTTTACCATCGGTGGTCTTGGAACAGCGTTTGTAACAAGTATTACAAACCGTGACTATACGATGATCATGGCAACGACAATTTTCTTAGCGGTTCTCATGGTAATTGCAAACCTGCTTACGGATATTGCTTATAAGATTATCGACCCGCGTATCACATTTGAATAAGAGAGGATAGAGATTTATGCAGAACGAAAATGGAAGTCCGAAAAAGAGTCTGTTGTCCGCTCAGGTCGATTTATCAAAATTTGACAGTTCCTATTTCAGAGCGGCTACGGAAGAGGAAAAAAAAAGCAACAGGATGTTATGAGTGAATCCACAACATTCTTTAAAGATGGTATCAGACGTTTAAAAAAAGAACCCGTTGGCAATGGGAAGTCTGGTAGTGCTGATCTTAATATTGTTAATTATTATCATAGCACCACACATTGTGCCTTACAGCTATGATCAGATTATAACGGTAAACGGTGTCCGTGATAAGAGTGCGAAGAATCTTGGTATGATGGAATACTCCCCAAGAGAACTCCAGTATATGGAAGAAACCGGTGAAAAATTATTCCCGCATATCTTTGGTACAGACAGTCTGTGCCGTGATTACTTTATCCGTGTTATTTACGGAACAAGAGTCAGCCTTGCAGTAGGTCTGGTAGCATCGATCATGGTATTGATCATCGGACTGCTATATGGTGCGATCGCAGGATACTGTGGTGGAAAAGTCGATATGGTAATGATGCGTATCGTCGATGTCATCTATTCCCTGCCGGATATGTTGATGATCATCTTACTTTCCGTTGTATTGAACGTAACGCTGGCACCGGCAATTGAAGGTACGGCACTTTCAAAACTGGGAACGAATATGATCTCCATATTTATCGTATTCGGACTGCTCTACTGGGTAGGTATGGCACGTCTTGTCAGAGGACAGGTGCTTTCCATAAAAAGCAGTGAGTATGTATTAGCAGCAAGATGTATCGGAACAAAAGGAAGTAAAATCTTAAGCAGACATATCATTCCGAACTGTCTGTCTGTTATCATTATTACAACGGCACTTCAGATCCCATCTGCAATCTTTACAGAGAGTTATCTGAGTTTCTTAGGACTGGGTGTTGCAGCTCCGCTGACATCGTTAGGAAGTCTTGCAAATACAGCAAGAGCAGGAATGCAGTCCTATCCGTCCAAACTGGTTATCCCGGCAGTGACAATCTGTCTGATCGTACTGGCATTTAACCTTTTAGGTGATGGATTAAGAGATGCGTTTGATTCAAAATTAAAGTAAGGAGATGCAGAGATGAGCGAAGAAGTAAAGAATACAGATTATGTGCTGGAAGTCGAAAATCTCCATACATGTTTCCATACAGAGTCAGGAGATGTCAATGCCGTAAACGGATTGTCCATGACCTTAGAAGCAGGAAAGACGTTAGGAATCGTTGGAGAGTCCGGTTCAGGAAAATCCGTAACCGCATATTCTATCATGCAGATTTTAGCAGAGACAGGAGAGATTACGGAAGGTTCCGTGAAATATAAGGGTGAGGATATTACAAAGTGGAGTGAAAGAGAACTGCATAATTTCCGCGGTTCTAAGTGTTCTATTATTTTCCAGGACCCGATGACCAGTCTGAACCCTGTATTTACTGTAGGAAATCAGTTGTGTGAGGCAATTCTGCTTCATACGGATAAAAAAAAAAAGAAGCAAAAGAAAGGGCGATCGAAATGCTCACACTCGTAGGAGTGAATGAGCCGGAAAGCCGTATGAAACAATATCCGCATGAGTTATCCGGCGGTATGCGCCAGCGTGTGATGATCGCAATGGCATTAGCCTGTGAGCCGGATATTCTGATCGCAGATGAACCGACCACAGCACTTGACGTAACCATTCAGGCACAGATATTAGAACTGATGCAGGATTTACAGAAAAAAACTTGGAATGGCGATCATCATGGTAACACATGACCTCGGTGTCATCGCAAGTATGTGTGATGAGATCATCGTTATGTATGGTGGTCGTGTCTGTGAACGTGGAACGGCAGATGATATTTTCTATCGTCCATGTCATGAGTACACCAAGGGACTGTTACGTTCCATTCCGAGAAAAGACAACATGAATGAACGATTGGTTCCGATTGGCGGTACGCCGATCAACCTTTAAATATGCCGAAAGGCTGTGCATTCTGCCCGCGTTGTGAGGCAGCAATGAAGATCTGTTTAGATGAAGTACCACAGGAGATTCGCATGAGTGACACACATTTGGCGAGCTGCTGGATGAATGTAAAGAAAATGTATGAAGCACAGGAGGAAAATAAGAATGAGTGAGGAAAAGAATCTGCTGGAAGTCAGCCACTTAAAACAGTATTTTCCGGTGCGTAAAGGATTTCACACCATTCCGTTAAAGGCAGTGGATGATATTTCATTTGCCATCAAGCCGGGAGAGACTCTTGGATTAGTCGGTGAGTCAGGATGTGGAAAAACCACAGTAGGACGTACACTGCTCCGTCTGTATCAGCCGACAGCAGGACGTATCGTTTTTGATGGAGATGTTCTGTTCGACAGCGGAGAGCAGTACGATGAAGAAGGAAAGATCATTGTTGATGCAAATGGAAATCCGGTAAAAAAGAAGAGCATTGATGTAGATATGCTTCCATACCGAAAGAAAATGCAGATGGTATTTCAGGACCCATATTCTTCCCTGAATCCGCGAATGACCGTAGAGGACATTATCGGAGAACCGCTGGATGTACATAAACTGTATAGCAGCCGTGCAGAGCGAAGAGACAGAATTTTGGAATTGATGGGATATGTAGGATTGAATGCAGAACATGCAACACGTTATGCACATGAGTTTTCCGGTGGACAGAGGCAGCGTATCGGAATCGCAAGAGCATTAGCAGTAAGACCGAAATTTATCGTCTGTGATGAGCCGGTATCTGCATTGGATGTATCCATTCAGGCACAGGTTGTCAACATGTTTGAAGATTTACAGAAAAAATTTGGCATGGCATACCTGTTTATTGCACATGACTTGTTGATTGTTCAGCATATTTCTGATAGAATTGCAGTAATGTATCTTGGAAAAATGATGGAGATCGCTCCTTCCGATGAGCTGAATAACCATCCGATCCATCCGTATACACTGAGCCTGCTTTCCGCAGTTCCGATTCCGGATCCGGAAACTGCAAGAAAAAAGCCATCGTATCGTATTAGAGGGTGACGTTCCAAGTCCGTTGAATATGCCAAGCGGATGTCCGTTCCGTACCAGATGTGCGTATGCAACAGAGCAGTGTGCAAAGGAGATTCCACCGTTAACAGACCGAGGCGGAGAGCATTTTGTAGCATGCTGGAATAAATAATCTGAGCAGGGTTTCTATCTCCACAGTGGAGTGAAACATAAAAAGAAAAACAGGAGGGAAAAATTAGAAATGAAGAAAAGACTTATTTCTACCTTATTGGTGGCAGCCATGGCAGTCAGCCTCGTAGCATGTGGCGGCGGCGACAAAAAGGATGCAGCCAAGAAATCTGATTCAGAGTCTAAAAAGAGCACAAACACAGATGTGTTAAACATCAACTTAGCTTCTGAACCAGCGTACCTTGACCCGGCATTAAACAGTTCTGTAGATGGCGGATGTTTAGCAGTGAACTCTTTCGTAGGTCTTTATACCTATGACAAAGACGGAAAATTAGTACCGGCATTATCTGACGGTGAGCCGGAGATTTCCGAAGACAAGACAACTTATACATTTAAGCTGATCGAGTCTAAATGGAGTGACGGAAGCGAGCTGACAGCAAAAGATTTCGCATATAGCTGGAATCGTGCAGCAGCAGAAGCAACAGCATCAGATTATTCTTATCTGTTCGATGTAATTGACAAAAATGATGATGGTACATTAAAGGTTACAGCTGATGACGATTATACATTAACCGTACAGCTTGCAAGTCCATGTGCATACTTCTTGGATTTATGTGCATTCCCTACATTCATGCCGGTACCACAGGCATCTGTAGAGGCTGCTGACAAAGATGGTTCTAATCCTGGAGCTTGGGCTCAGGAAGCAGGATTTGTCTGCAACGGTGCATACACCTTAGACAAATGGAGCCACAACGAGAGCATGGTATATGTTAAAAATGATAACTACTACGATGCAAAGAATGTAACCATGAAAGAGCTTCACTTCATGTTAAGTGATGATATGACAGCAGTATATGCTGCATACAACAGCGGTGACTTAGATTTCATCGATGAAGTTCCTACTGATGAGATCGCAAAAGCAAAAAGAGAGCGATGAGTTCCATGTAATCGATACTCTTGGAACATACTATGTAGCATTCAACGTAAACAGCGAAATGTTCAAAGACAAGACTCCGGAGCAGGCAGCTAAGATGCGTGAAGCAATGAGCCTTATGATCGATCGTAAATACATCGTTGAGACTGTAGCTCAGACAGATCAGAAACTGGCTAACTCTTTCATCCCGGCACTTGTAGCTGACGGAAACGGCGGAAAATTCAAGAAAGACGGATATTTCGATGCAGAGAAGACAGGCGCAGACAACGCAAAAGAAGCAATCAAGCTTTTTAGAGGACTGCGGATATACATTTAAAGACAATGGAGACGGATCTTACAAGATTTCTCCTGCACTTACAGTAAACTACATCCTGAATACAATGGACAGCCATCAGAAGATCGCTGAGGCAATCCAGCAGGATTTAGCAGTAATCGGTATCGACATGAAGATTTCTTCTGAGGACTGGAACGTATTCTTAGAGGATCGTAAACAGGGTAAATATGACGTTGCCCGTGAAGGTTGGTTATTAGACTATGATGATCCGATCAACATGCTTGAGATCTTTACAACAGATTCCGGAAACAATGACCCACAGTTTGGTAAAGATGTAAAATCCTGGGCTCCACAGAACTGGGATAAATATGATGAGCTGATCAAACAGATCCGTGTAGAGACAGATTCTGATAAACGTATTGATCTGATGCATCAGGCAGAGGATATGTTAATGGATACATGGGCAGTTGTACCACTTTATGAATACAACGATATGTACATGGAAAAATCTAACGTATCCGGCGATTATGCAAACCTCTTTGGTATGAAGTACTTCATGTACACAACAAAGAAATAATAGTAGTCGTGTGACGATAAGGAAAAGGACTTTGGGAGAATTCCCGAAGTCCTTTTTTTGTATGGGATAGGGTGTTGGAAGAGTAGCTGAATCATTAATTGCCCAAATGAATATTTCAGGTTTCCTTGTGCAGGACATTCCGATGAACCTCTGAATGCAGAAATCGTGTTCGCCAGTGGGCTTCACGATTTCTTGAGTTTCATCTCCATTGCACAAAAGGAAATCTTCCATATTCATTTGGGCAATTCATTTACAGTGTGAATGGGGATTAAAATTAGTCAAATATAAAACGGATATAAACATTGGTTATGGGTACCATACCAGGGAGTTATGGACTGTGAAAAAATGCGGAAAATTGCACGAATTTCCTTGAATTTTCGTGAAAAAGTGTATTGACAGAATCGTTTAGATGGCATAAGATTTTGGTTAAGAAATGTCAAGAGAACAAGGAGGAATTTATTATGAAAAAGGCAGTAAGTATCTTTTTTGGTACTCGCTATGGCAGTTGGATGTTTTGTCGGATGCGGTTCTAAAGAAGCGAAGAAAGATGCAGACAAATTCTATATCGGAGGTATCGGACCTACTACCGGTGATGCAGCAATTTACGGAACAGCAGTTATGAACGGAGCACAGATCGCTGTTGATGAGATCAATGAAGCAGGCGGCATCAATGGAAAGAAGATTGAGTTCAACTTCCAGGATGACCAGAGTGATGCAGAGAAATCCGTTAATGCATACAATACCTTAAAAGACTGGGGTATGCAGGTACTTATGGGAACCGTTACAACAACACCATGTGTTGCAGTAGCAGATAAGACAGCACAGGATAACATGTTTGAGGTTACACCTTCCGCATCTTCTACAGATGTTATTGCCGGTGATAATGTATTCCAGGCATGCTTTACAGACCCGAACCAGGGAACAAAATCTGCACAGTATATCGGTGAGAACAAACTGGCAAAGAAAGTTGCAGTCATCTACAACAGTTCTGATGTATATTCATCAGGTATTGAAGCAAAATTCATTGAAGAAGCAAAGAATCAGGGACTTGAGGTAGTAGCAGAAGAAGCATTCACAGCAGATTCCAAGACAGACTTCTCCACACAGTTACAGAAAGCTCAGGACGGAGGAGCAGAATTAGTATTCCTTCCGATCTACTACACAGAAGCATCTATCATTTTAACGCAGGCAGATCAGATGGGTTATCAGCCGAAATTCTTCGGATGTGATGGTTTAGACGGACTGTTAGCAGTTAAGAACTTTGATACAAAACTTGCTGAAGGCGTAATGCTCTTAACACCATTCGCAGCAGATGCAACAGATGATTTAACAAAGAAATTCGTAAAAAGAATACAAAGACAAATATGACGAAGTACCAAACCAGTTCGCAGCAGACGCTTACGATGCAATCTATGCGATCAAAGCAGCTATGGAAGAAGCAAAAGTAACACCTGATATGAGCGTAACCGATATGGGAGATGCATTAAAGAGTGCAATGACAAAAGTTACCATCGATGGTTTAACAGGTGATAAGATGTCATGGTCTGACAGCGGTGAAGTAAACAAAGATCCAAAAGCAGTCGTAATTGAGAACGGTGAATATGTAGGAATGTAAATTCCGGATTTCAAAAAGACCAATGGTGGGGGATGCCGTAAGGCACCCCCCTTTGTTGTCTTTTTCTGAAAAGACTGTGTTATAATAAGACGTTACCACATAAAAGTAATGATACAAGATAGAACCGTCTGCTTTGTATCATTACTTTTATCAAAGAGTTAGTTATGGAAAACGCAAGAAAAAAATAAGAAAGCAAGAGGTGTCCATATGAGTTTTATATCGTATTTGATTAACGGCATCAGTTTGGGCAGTATTTATGCAATTATCGCACTTGGTTATACGATGGTGTATGGAATTGCAAAAATGTTGAACTTTGCCCATGGTGATGTCATCATGATTGGATGTTATGTAGTATTTACCATGATGAGTGGTATGGGAATGCCGGCATTGCCGAGCGTGATCGCAGCGACAGCAATCTGTACGGTATTAGGTGTCGTGATTGAGAAGATCGCATATAAACCGTTGCGAAAAGCAACACCGTTAGCGGTTCTGATCACAGCAATCGGTGTCAGCTATCTGCTTCAGAATATCGCGTTGCTGATATTCGGTGCAGATACAAAATCCTTTACTTCTGTAGTATCACTTCCGGAACTGAAATTAGCCGGTGGAAGTCTGGTAATTTCAGGAGTAACAGTTGTAGCAGTTGCAGCCTGCATCATTATTATGATCGCATTGATGCTTTTTATCAAAAAATCCAAAGCAGGTCAGGCAATGTTAGCCGTATCAGAGGATAAAGATGCAGCACAGTTGATGGGAGTAAATGTCAATGGAACAATTTCTTTAACATTTGCGATCGGTTCCGGTTTAGCAGCCATTGCAGGTGTACTGCTCTGCTCCGCTTACCCGTCCCTGACCCCGTACACAGGATCCATGCCTGGTATCAAAGCATTTACCGCAGCAGTATTTGGAGGAATCGGTTCCATCCCGGGAGCATTTATCGGAGGAATCCTGTTAGGTGTCATTGAAATCCTTGGAAGAGCCTATGTATCTTCCCAGCTTTCCGATGCGATCGTGTTTGCAGTATTGATTATTGTTCTGCTTGTAAAACCTACCGGTATTTTAGGTAAGACAGTAAATGAGAAAGTGTAGGTGGGCAGGATGAAAAGTAAAATGAATTTTAAGACAATGAAGAAATCTTCAAAAGATGCATTTATTACATATGCAATGGTAGTAATTGTCTATCTGATCATTCAGGCAATGGTTATGAGCGGTTCCATGTCCAGTCTGATGCAGGGAATGTTAGTACCGCTTTGTACCTATTCTATCGTAGCGATCGGATTGAATCTCTGTGTCGGCTACTTAGGAGAATTGAGTCTGGGTCATGCAGGATTTATGTGTGTCGGAGCATTTTCCAGTGCATTTTTTCACAAAATGTATGGAGGATTCATCCATGAACCCGACCGTTCGTTTTATCATTGCATTATTGATCGGAATCGTGTTTGCAGCATTTTTCGGATTCCTGATCGGAATTCCGGTATTGCGTCTGCGTGGTGACTATTTAGCAATCGTAACACTGGCGTTTGGTGAAATTATTAAAAACGTTATGAACGTACTTTATGTAGGACGTGATTCAAAAGGATTTCATTTTTCCATTAAGGATGCAACAGCATTAAACATGGATACAGACGGTGAACTGATCGTTAATGGTGCAAAAGGAATTACCGGAACACCACACCAGTCCACATTTACCATCGGTGTGATCTTGATCATTCTCTCTTTGATCGTTGTATACAATCTGGTAAATTCCAGAAGCGGACGTGCGATCATGGCAATCCGTGATAACCGTATTGCAGCAGAATCCGTTGGAATCAATGTAACCAAATTTAAACTGATGAGCTTTACGATTTCAGCAGCCATTGCAGGAGCCGGCGGTGTGCTCTATGCACATAACCTGTCAACACTGACGGCGCTTCCGGCAAACTTCGGATACAATATGTCCATTATGATCCTGGTATTTGTAGTACTTGGAGGAATCGGAAATATCAGAGGTTCTATTATTGCAGCAGTGATCTTAACCTTATTACCGGAGTTATTGAGAGGACTGAGCGATTACCGTATGTTGATCTACTCTGTTCTGTTGATCGCAATGATGCTTTTTAACTGGGCACCGGGAGCAAGAGTGTTCAGAGAACGCATGAAGAGCAAATTAAAAAGACAAAGGAGGAAGCATAAGATGGCATTATTAGAAGTAAAAAGTCTTGGAATCTCCTTTGGAGGACTTCGGGCAGTAGATGATTTTAATCTGAAAATAGAAAAAGGTCAGTTGTATGGTCTGATCGGACCAAACGGTGCCGGCAAGACCACGGTATTCAATATGCTGACCGGTGTATACAAACCAACTGATGGAAGTATTTTCCTAGATGGAGAAAATATTACAGGTAAAAAGACGATCGATATCAACAAACATGGAATCGCAAGAACGTTCCAGAATATCCGTCTGTTCCATCAGCAGAGTGTAATTGATAATGTAAAGATCGGACTTCACAATGAGCATACTTATTCCACACTCAGCGGAATCCTGCGTTTGCCGTCCTATCGTAAGACGGAAAAAATAATGAATGAGAAGGCAATGGAGCTGTTAGAGGTATTTGATCTTCAGGACGAAGCAGATATCCTTGCATCTAATCTGCCTTATGGAAAACAGAGAAAATTAGAGATTGCAAGAGCATTAGCAACAGACCCGAAATTATTATTGTTAGATGAGCCGGCAGCCGGCATGAACCCGAATGAGACCATTGAGCTGATGGAAACCATTCGTTTTGTACGTGATAAATTTGACATGACCGTGCTTTTGATCGAGCATGACATGAAGCTGGTTTCCGGTATCTGTGAGGAACTGACGGTGCTCAACTTCGGACAGGTGCTTGCACAGGGAAAGACCAGCGAGGTACTGAATAATCCGGAAGTTATCAAAGCATATCTTGGAGAGTAGGAGGAAATTTGAAATGGCAATGCTTGAAGTAAAAGATTTGGAAGTGTATTACGGAATGATTCAGGCGATCAAGGGAATTTCCTTCCATGTAGAAGAGGGGGAAGTCATTGCACTGATCGGAGCAAACGGAGCCGGAAAGACCACAACATTGCAGACCATTACGGGAATGCTGAATGCACAGGCAGGAAGCATTCAGTTTGAAGGAACGGAGCTTACAAAGATCCCGGGACATAAGATCGTATCTATGGGAATGGCACACGTTCCGGAAGGAAGACGTGTATTTGCACAGTTATCCGTATTGGAAAACTTAAAACTGGGAGCATATACCAGAAAAGATAAGACCGAGATCGAAGAGAGCTTAAAGCGGGTATACAAGAGCTTCCCACGTCTGGAGGAAAGAAAGAACCAGTTAGCAGGAACTCTTTCCGGTGGTGAGCAGCAGATGCTTGCCATGGGACGTGCGTTAATGAGTAAACCGAGAATTGTGTTGATGGATGAACCGTCCATGGGATTGTCACCGATTTTTGTAGAAGAGATTTTTAACATCATCAAAGAGATTTCAGCAGAAGGTACGACTGTCTTACTGGTAGAGCAGAATGCAAAAAAGCTCTTTCTATTGCAGACCGTGCATATGTACTTGAGACAGGAAAGATCGTACTTGAGGGAGATGCAAAAGATCTTTTGAATGATGAATCCATTAAAAAGCATATTTAGGAGAGTAGGTGTTTGTATGGGCAATACGGTAATTACAATTGCAAGAAGTTACGGAAGTGGCGGAAGAACGTTAGGAAAACTTCTCGCAAAGAGTTGGGAATCAACTACTATGACAGAGAGCTGATTCGTATGGCATCTGACGAGAGCGGAATTAATGAAGCCTTATTTGGCGAGGTGGATGAAAAATTAAAAAATCCCCGCTTTTCAGAATCGTAAAAAGGACATATCGGGGGAGATCATTCCACCGGAAAGCGGCGAGTTCGTATCCGATGACAACCTGTTTAACTATCAGGCAAAGGTGATCAGACAGCTTGCTGAGGCAGAGTCCTGTGTTATCATAGGAAGATGTGCAGATTATGTGCTGAAAGAATTTGACCATGTCATCAGCCTGTTCTTCTATGCACCACGCGAGGATTGCATCAGACGTGTGCAGGAGATTTCAAGTGAACCGGAAAAAGAGATCATCAAAAAAATCGAAAAGACCGACAAATACCGTGCAGAGTATTACAGATACTATACGGGCAAAGAGTGGAATGATGCGAGAAACTATGATTTCTGCCTGAACACAACCTCCATGAGTTACGAAAAGCTGGTGGAAGTAGTAAAATCTTATATTGATATCTGTAGGAAATAAAAATGGAAGCATTAGAAATTGAGCGAAAGTTTTTAGTAAAAAACTGCCGGAAGATTTAAAACAATATGAATGTCGGCAGTTAGAACAGGGTTATCTGTGTATAGAGCCGGTGGTGCGTATCCGACGTTCTGATGACACCTATACACTGACCTATAAAGGAAAAGGTCTGTTAGTACGGGAGGAATACAATCTGCCACTGACCAAAGAGGCATATGAACATCTAAAGCCAAAGGCAGACGGTATTCTTATCACAAAAAACGCTATAAGATACCCTATCAGAGCTATATGATCGAACTGGATATTTTTGAAGGAGAACTGGCACCTTTGCAGCTTGCGGAGGTGGAGTTCCCATCAAAGGAAGAAGCAGAAGCGTTTGAGGCACCGGAGTGGTTCGGTGAGGACGTAACGTTTTCCGGTCAATACCAGAACAGTTCTTTGAGCCGGAGACATATCGCAAAAGAATAAAAAAGATTCCCATGTCAGGAAATGTGACGTGGGAATCTTTTTTGATTCATATTGATTCTGGTGCGGATGCAGCGTTTTAGTTCCTGAAAACGCTGACTGATCGGACCGTCTTCAATGACAAGGTCCGATACAACCGCCATCGTATCAATCATGTGGTCATCTACAATGTCTTCCATTTCATTTAAAATAGTATAACGTTCTTCGTCAGAATCTGCATCTAAGAAAGCTATCAGTTTTGGAGAAATGCCATCCGGAAGCTCTTCTGTAGTTTCTTCAAAGGAAGGTTCACAAGAGGTGGTTTCCAAAGGCTTTGGAACGTTCCGGTCATCCTCCGCATCTATCCGCTCAAAACGCATCGGCTGTGTACTGTCCGGATATTTTACAAAATCTGTCTCGCTCAGAAACATCGAAAGTGGTCTGACGTAGACCTTAAAATCATCATAAAGTGCCTGATAGACTACCATATCCTCGCCTGTTTCCGTGTTCAGCGCGAGTGTGACAATCTGGTAAAGTCCGCCTTTAAAATGCCGGTATCTCCAACCGGGCTGTGGTAATTGTTTTTCCATAAATCATGCCTGCTTTTCTAATAATTAATATCTGTTTAGAAGTTCCATGCCCTCTGCTACAAAAAATCCCGCTCAAACGTAAGATGCGGTTCATAGCCTTTGACCATCAGATCATCTAAAGTACGCATCAGGTCTTCAGAGGTTTCATCAGAAGTTGTGGAGTCAGCAAGTACGGAGTTCATGGCCGGATTCCCGGAAGAGTCAGCGACCGGAACTGTAACGGTCTTCGTAACCTTAGTATCCATATTCTGCGGGACATCTTTTGAAAATTCTGTCGGATTTGAAAGTTTGTCTTTTGAAAAATCTTCAGAGACATTTCGTTTTGCTCTCGTAAAGACATTTTCCTTTGGTTCCTGCGGTTTAGAATGTTTTCTGGATACAGGGGAAGATTTCGGGTAACTTTCGGTTGGATGTGTTTTTGGATAAGTATAGCCTTTCGTATTTTTGGCATTTTTTGCTTTTTTCCTGTTTATTCTGGCGAGCTGATCTTAAAAGAATCAAAGCTACGATAACCAGCCATATGATAAACGTACCCATAAATCACCTTTCCATTTCTCTGAATTATCTGTCTGATGCTACGACTCTATTATAATGAATTTGCATCAAAGAAACAACTGTAAAATCAAAGAAGCATAACTGGACAAACAAAAGGGGACAGTCTATAATGAAGAAAATAAAAAAGTCAGTACAGGAGGAAAGAGCATGGCAAAAGTAGGAATCTTTTTTTGCGGACGGTTGTGAAGAAATTGAAGGACTTGCTGTTGTGGATATTTGCCGGAGAGCAGGATTAGAAATAGAGACCATTTCCATTATGGGAAGAGATATTGTGGCTGGTTCCCATCGGATCAAATTCCAGACAGATGCGGTATTTGAAGATGTGGATTTTGATACATTAGATGGAGTGATCCTGCCGGGCGGAATGCCGGGAACATTGCAGTTAGGGGATCACGAAAGAGTGAACGGGATCATCCGGGAATTTGCAGAGCAGAAAAACTGGTGGCTGCAATCTGTGCCGCACCGAGTGTCTTAGGAGCAGCAGGGATCTTAGAGGGAAAGACTGCTGTCTGCCATCCGGGATTTGAAGGCGAATTGAAAGGTGCCAACGTCATTTATGAAAATGTGGCAGTGGATGAAAATATCATTACCAGCCGCGGCATGGGAACGGCATTTGACTTCGGACTTGCCATTGTCAGCTACTTCATGGATGACGAAGTTGTTGCAGATGTCAGAACACATATGATCTATTAATTGAATTTGTAAAAACTTACCAACATATTTTTATTGTAAACAACCATACTAGTATCAAGACAAGCGGCAACGCAGTCTTAGAATAGATTACAGTAAAAATTATGGAGGTGAAACCTATGAGCTCAAATACAAGTTCAGGTTCTAACACAAGCAGCATGGCAGTGCCAGAAGCAAAAGAAGCAATGAAACGTTTTAAAGAGGAAGTTGCATCCGAAATCGGAGTACCGTTAAAAGAGGGTTACAACGGAGATTTAACCAGCAGACAGGCTGGTTCTATCGGAGGCGAGATGGTCAAGAAAATGATCATGAAGCAGGAAGAGCAGATGTCCGGAAGATAGAGGAGTGATGAGAAGTCCGAAATGTGGAAACCCATATTTCGGACTTCTTTGTTTGAAAGAAAATAATTTTGTTCTGTGTTTATAAAAGAAAAACGCATGAAGAAGCGTGGATTTATCAAAAATAGATATTTTATTGACAAGAATATACAAAAAAAAGCTAAATTATCTTGGAAAAATCACAAATATGTATTATAATAAAGGCAATATATATAAGAGAAAGTGTACGCATAAAGGAGGAATTAGTATGTTTGGAAATAAAAATGCCGGTTCAAAAGCGCATACGGGTTCTGGAAATACAGGGGAAGCGTTAGAAAAGTACCAAAAGATCTATGGTGAAATGGGACATATGATGGAGACAATTGGTTTTGATACCCAGCAGCTCTCCTGGCTTGCAAAGAAGAACAAAGAAGCCTTTGCAACACTCGTAACGAAAAACCATAAGATTGCAGAATTTTCAAATGAGAATCTGACGAAAGTAGAAGAAGTAGAGAACGGCATCCGTCAGGTTAGCAGTAGCAGTGAAGAGATCAACAGTAGTATTACCAAGGTTGAGGCAGAGGCTGACAAGACACTGGATCAGGTAAATGGCGGACGTAATACCGTCATGGAGACTTATGAGATCTTAAAAGAATTAGATAATACTTTTAAGGTAACACAGGAGACCAATGAAAATCTGTTAGAATCCTCTAAGAGCATCCAGAAGATTGTAGAGTACATAAAAAATATTTCAGAGCAGACCAACCTGTTATCCTTAAATGCAAGCATTGAAGCAGCCCGCGCAGGTGAGCATGGAAAAGGATTTGCCATTGTAGCAGGTGAGGTAGGAAAACTTGCAAATGAGACAGACAGCTTTATCGGAGAGATCGAGCAGATCGTCAAGAAATTAGAAGAAAATGTCAGCAGTGCACATCAGTCCATCGAACATTCCGGAGATTCCATCAATCGTCTGAATGATATGATGAGCAAGACCGTAGAGGTTTTAAACCAGACACAGGGCTCTGTTGATAATATGAAAGAGAGCATGGCACAGCTTACCAATGTTTCTAACAGAAACGTAAGTGTGTCCGCAGATATGGAAAATGCACTGAATGATTTAGTGGATCACATCTCATCCAGTGATAATGAGACAAGAGAATCCATTGCGATGATCGAGAGCCATCAGGCAAAGAATGATTCCTTATTAGAAGGCTGTGATAACTTGAACAACATGTGCGAGAAACTGCAGTATCTGATGTGTGAGATCAAGGATAAAGATGAGATCACGATCGGAATCAATCCGTTTACTTCTCGGAAGACATTAAACAGATGTATGCTCCAATCTTAGAGAGAATTTTTAAATCCATTGGCAAGAAAGCAAAAGTTATGATTGTTAAGGACTACGATTCCCTCGGTGTTCATATCAAAGACGGTATTTTAGATGGTGGATGGTTCTCACCAATGGCATATACAACTGCATGTGAGATTGCAGACATTACACCGGTAGCAACACCAAAAGTAAACGGTAAAGATTATTACAACGGATATATTATTACAAGAGCAGATTCCGGAATCAATTCCATCAGCGATCTGGAAGGAAAGCATTTCGGCTATGTAGATAAAGGAAGTGCATCAGGATATCTTTATGCAAGATACAGCATCCAGCAGGATGGTCATGATCCGGAGAACTTCCTCGGCGAAGTTACATTTGCAGGAAGCCATGATCAGGTTATCGCAGGTGTATTGAGCGGAGAGTACGATGCAGGTGCAACTTACAACGAGGCTTATGAGAAAGCAGAGAAAAATGGTGCCGATATGTCTAAGATTAGAATTATTTCTAAGACCGGTAACATTCAGAAGGATGCAATTGCATTCTCGAACAAGATAGATCCTGAACTGATGAAGACGATCAAAGATGCATTTGTGAACTTCCACGACTTCAACGGTCTGACCACTCCGGTAACCGGATTCGTAGAAGGTAAGGATTCTAACTATGATTTGATTCGTGATGTGCAGAAAAGTAAATAAAGTTTGAAAAAAAACTGGTATTTTTCCCTGACACTGTGCTATAATTTCTAAATGACTGCTAAAAGGACAGCTTTCTGTCCTTTTTCGCAGTCCTAAGCATGGAAGTACATCGTATTTATATATAAGGAGGAAATTGTAATCATGAGTGTACAGGTAGAGAATCTCGAAAAGAGCATGGCAAAACTTACCATCGAAGTTTCTGCCGAGAAATTAGAGGAAGCTTTACAGGAAGCATACAACAGACAGAAAAACAGAATCAGTCTTCCTGGATTCCGTAAAGGTAAAGTGCCAAGAAACATGGTAGAGAAAATGTATGGACCGGAAATCTTTTATGAAGATGCAGCAAATCTTTTAATCCAGAAAGAATACGGAGCAGCAGTAAAAGAGAGCGGTGAAGATGTTGTTTCCCAGCCGGAGATTGACATCGTTCAGTTAGAAAAAGGAAAACCATTCATTTTACAGCAGCAGTTGCCGTAAAACCGGAAGTAACACTTGGCAAGTACATGGGCGTAACAGTTACTAAGATTGATACGACTGTTACAGACGAAGAAGTAGATGCAGAAGTAGAAAGACAGAGAGAAAACAATGCCCGTAGCATTACCATCGAAGACAGACCGGTTGCTGATGGAGATACAACAGTCATCGACTTTGAAGGATTCGTAGATGGAGAGGCATTTGAAGGCGGTAAGGGAGAGAATTATCCGTTAGTGATCGGTTCCCATTCTTTCATTGATACATTTGAAGATCAGCTGATCGGCAAGAACTCAGGTGAGGAAGTAGAAGTAAACGTTACTTTCCCGGAAGAGTATCAGGCAGAAGATTTAGCCGGAAAACCTGCAGTATTTAAAGTAAAGATCAACGAGATCAAAGGAAAAGAACTTCCTGAATTAGATGATGACTTTGCGCAGGATATTTCAGAGTTTGATACTCTTGCAGAATACAAAGAGGATGTTAAGAAAAAACTTCAGGAGCAGAAAGAAGCTGCTGCAAAACGTGATAAAGAGGATGAGGCAATCCGTAAGATCATTGACAAATCAAAAATGGAGCTGCCTGAACCAATGATCGAGATGCAGGTTCAGAACATCATCAACGATTTTGCAACCAGAATTTCCCAGCAGGGACTTAGCATGGAGCAGTACATGCAGTTCTCAGGAGCAACGATTGACAGCTTAAAAGAGCAGGTACGTCCGGATGCAATTGAGCGTATCCAGAGTTCTCTTGTATTAGAGGAGATTGCAAAAGCAGAAAACATCGAAGTATCTGATGAAGAATTAGATAAAGAGTTCGAGAGACTGGCAACAGCTTACAGAACAGATGTAGAGAGCTTAAAAGAATATGCCGCTGAGAGTGAGATTCAGGCAATTAAAGATGACCTTGCACTTCAGAAAGCAGCAGATCTCATTATGGAAAACGTAAAAAAGAGAGAGCAAAACCAAAGAAGAAAGCAAAAGAAGAAGACAAGGATACAGATAAAGAAGAAAAATAGTAAGCGTTGAATTGCAGACTGGTTCTATCACAGGACCGGTCTGTAGTAGATTTTAAGCACTATTTTATAAAGTTTTTATAAATTGGAGGTTATATCATGAGTTATATTCCTTATGTCATTGAACAGAACAGCCGTGGAGAACGTTCTTACGACATCTATTCAAGATTATTAAAAGACAGAATTATATTTCTCGGAGAAGAAGTAAACGAAGTGACTGCAAGCAGTATTGTGGCACAGATGTTATTCTTAGAGTCAGAAGATCCGGGGAAGGATATTAATTTCTATATTAATTCACCGGGAGGCATTGTACCCTGTGGATTTGCAATTTATGATACAATGCAGTATATTAAGTGTGATGTTTCTACCATTTGTATCGGTATGGCTGCGAGTATGGGAGCATTCCTGTTAGCCGGTGGTACAAAGGGCAAGAGAATGGCATTGCCGAATGCTGAGATCATGATCCATCAGCCGTCCGGCGGAGCAAAAGGACAGGCAACGGAGATCCAGATCGCAGCAGAGAACATTTTAAAGACAAAGAAAAATTAAATGAGATTATCGCTGCGAACACAGGAAAACCGATCGAGCAGGTGGCACAGGATACCGAGCGTGATTATTACATGAGTGCCGAAGAAGCAAAAAGAATACGGTATCATTGACAGTATCATTACAAACAGATAATTGTGAGTAAAAAGTGAGGGCAGCTCAAAATGAAGATTTGACAATTTTGGGATGTCCTCGTTGTAGATTGAAGGGAGAGTATATGGCAGGACGTAATATAGAAGACAAGATCAGATGTTCTTTTTGCGGAAAGTCACAGGAACAGGTCCGTAAGATGATTGCGGGACCAAATGGTGCATTTATCTGCGATGAATGTGTAGAGGTATGCACAGAAATTATCGAGGAAGAATTTGAAGAAGAGGAAAATGTGCAGCCGGAAGGCATGGCAGAGGAGATTCATCTCTATAAGCCGGAAGAGCTGAAAGCATTTTTAGATGAATATGTTATCGGACAGGACGAAGCAAAAAAAAGTGCTGTCTGTGGCAGTTTACAATCATTATAAGAGAATTACTGCTCCATTGGATTTAGATGTGGAGCTGCAAAAGAGTAATATTATCATGGTAGGCCCTACCGGTTCCGGTAAGACACTGTTAGCACAGACGTTAGCACGTATTTTAAATGTACCGTTTGCCATAGCGGATGCCACCACACTGACCGAAGCGGGTTATGTAGGTGAGGATGTGGAGAACATCCTGTTAAAGCTGATCCAGGCGGCAGATTATGATGTAGAGCGTGCACAGTACGGTATCGTATATATTGACGAGATCGATAAGATCACGAAAAAATCTGAAAATGTATCCATCACCAGAGATGTATCCGGTGAGGGTGTACAGCAGGCGCTTTTAAAGATTTTAGAAGGAACAATGGCAAGCGTACCTCCCCAGGGAGGCAGAAAGCATCCTCATCAGGAGCTGATTCAGATCGATACCACCAACATTCTGTTTATCTGCGGCGGTGCGTTTGACGGATTAGAAAAAATTGTGGATGCCAGAACAGAGCAGGGTTCGATGGGATTCAATGCAGAAATTGCAGATAAGAACCACCAGAAGATCAGCGAGGCATTCCAGAAAGCAATACCGGAAGATTTCATTAAGTTTGGCTTGATACCGGAGTTTATCGGACGTGTGCCGGTTACCGTATCCTTGAATGAATTAGATGAAGAGGCAATGATCCGCATTTTGAAAGAGCCAAAGAATGCACTTGTAAAACAGTATCAGAAACTCTTTGAATTAGACGGAGTGCGTCTGAACTTTGAAGAAGAAGCATTAGAGGCAATTGCGAAAAAAGCGATCGAGAGAAAGACCGGAGCCAGAGGACTTCGTGCGATCGTTGAAGGCATTCTGCTTGATCTGATGTATCGTGTGCCATCCGATGAATCGGTAATCGCATGTACGATCACAAAAGATTCCGTAGAGGAAGAAAAGGAACCAATGATTGAAAAAATATCGCATAAACAGGGGTTGATATTTGATGAGTAGTATTATAAAACAATTACCAACTGTTGCGTTAAGAGGGCTAACCATACTGCCAGGAATGGTAGCCCATTTTGACGTAAGCCGTGCAAAATCCATCAAGGCAGTGGAAGAGGCGATGATGGATGAGCAGAAGATTTTTCTTCTGACTCAGAAAAATCCGGAAGAGGAAGAGCCAACAGCAGAAAATCTGTACAGCATCGGATTAGTGGCAGAGATCAAACAGGTCATTAAAATGCCGAATGATCTTGTGCGTGTATTAGTCGAGGGCATCGAGCGTGCAGAGCTGAATTGTTTTACGGAGACGGAAGAATATCTTTTAGCGGAAGTGATCCGTTTTACAGAGGATGGCTTAGAGGATATCCCTGAAAATGCCAGAGAGGCAATGATCCGCTGCTTAGAAGAAAAATATGAACAGTTTTGCACTTACAATTCCAAGAATGGCAAAGAGGCGGCAAAACCGATCCAGGAGATCCATGAATTAGACCGTCTGATCGATACGATCGCAAACAGCATTCCAATCGGCTATGAGGAGAAACAGAGGATATTAGAAGCAGTTACCATTACCGAGCGTTATGAAGTTCTGATGGCAATTCTCTTACGGGAAATTGACATTGCAACGATCCGTAATGACCTTGCGATGAAGATTAAGAGTAAGGTAGAGAAGAATCAGAGAGAATATATTTTAAGGGAACAGTTAAAAGTCATCCGTGAGGAATTAGGGGAAGACAATACCCAGAGCGATGCAGAACAATACGAAGAGTCCTTAAAAAGTTAAAGGCACCGAAAGAAGTAAAGGAACGGATCCAAAAAGAGATTGACCGTTTTAAGAATATTTCTTCGAGTTCTTCGGAGAGTGCGGTAACACGCGGCTATATCGAGACATTGTTAGAACTGCCGTGGAATAAGGCATCAAAAGACAATAAGGATTTAAAGAATGCAGAGCGTATTCTTGATGAGGACCACTATGGCTTAGAGAAGGTCAAGGAGCGAATGTTAGAATTTTTAGCAGTCCGTAACCTGACGAGCAAGGGAGACAGCCCGATCATCTGTTTAGTAGGACCTCCGGGAACAGGAAAAACCAGTATTGCACGTTCAGTAGCCAAGGCTTTGGATAAAAAATATGTCCGTATCTGTTTAGGCGGTGTCCGTGATGAGGCAGAGATCCGCGGACATAGAAAGACTTATGTCGGAGCAATGCCGGGACGTTTAGTGAACGGACTGCGTAGTGCAGGCGTAAAGAATCCTCTGATCTTATTAGATGAGATCGACAAGATCAGCAGCGACTATAAAGGAGATACGGCTTCCGCACTGTTAGAGGTGCTGGACTCGAACAGAATAACAAGTTCCGTGACCACTATGTAGAGATTCCTATTGATCTATCGGAGGTGCTTTTTATAGCGACGGCAAATTCCGTACAGGATATCCCACGACCGTTGTTAGACCGTATGGAGCTGATCGAAGTCAGCAGTTATACGGAAAACGAAAAAAAGAACATATTGCCAAAGAGCATCTGATCCAGAAACAGATGAAGAAAAACGGTCTCAAAGACGGCGAACTTACGATCAGCAGTTCCGCACTGCGCCGCATGATCTCCGGATATACCAGAGAAGCCGGGGTGCGTAATTTAGAGCGTAAGATCGGAGAAATCTGCCGGAAGGCAGCCAGAGAGATCTATCAGGGAGATAAGACAAAGATCAAGATCACCGAGAGTAATTTAGAAAAATATCTTGGAAAAGAAAAATACAGCTTTGACAAGGCAAATGAACAGGATGAGATCGGTATTGTGCGTGGGTTGGCATGGACAAGCGTCGGTGGAGATACCCTGAAGATAGAGGTCAATGTTATGCCGGGCAAGGGCGATATTAAATTGACCGGGCAGCTTGGCGATGTGATGAAGGAGTCCGCTCAGATCGGACTTAGTTATATCCGTGCCATCAGTAAAAAATGGGGCATTGACAAAGAATTTTTTAAAGAAAACGATATACACATCCATGTTCCGGAAGGGGTTCCAAAAGACGGACCGTCTGCCGGAATTACCATGGCAACAGCAATGCTTTCAGCGGCGACAGGTAAAAAGTACGGGCTGACATTGCAATGACAGGAGAGATCACACTGCGTGGAAGAGTGCTTCCGATCGGAGGTTTAAAAGAAAAACTATTAGCAGCGAAAAATGCGGGAATTAAAACCGTATGTGTTCCGAAGAAAAACGAAAAAGATGTAGAAGAGGTTTCAGCAGAGATTACCAAAGGACTTGAAATCGTCTATGTGGAAAGCATGGATGAGGTTTTAGAGCAGGCTTTTACAGCATAGAAACATCAGGATATGGAAAGCAGGAGAAATCATGATTATCAAAGAGGTAAATTTAGAGACTGTCTGCGGTTATACAAGTAAACTGCCGGACAACCAAAAACCGGAAATTGCGTTTGCAGGAAAATCAAATGTCGGAAAATCATCTCTGATCAATGCGTTGATGAACAGAAAGTCGTTAGCAAGGACATCTGCACAACCGGGAAAGACACAGACCATTAATTTTTATAATATCAATGATGTGATGTATTTAGTAGACCTTCCGGGATATGGTTATGCGAAGGTGGCAGAATCAGAGAAAAAAAAAGTGGGGACACATGATCGAGAATTATCTGCATAACTCAAAGCAGCTTCGGGCAGTATTTTTACTGATTGATATCCGTCATGCGCCTTCTGCGAATGATAAGATGATGTATGACTGGATCGTCTATCAGGGATACGAGCCGATCATCATTGCAACGAAGATGGATAAGCTCAAAAGAAGCCAGATCTCGAAGCATGTGAAGTTAGTCAGAGAAGGACTTGGATTGAAAAAAAGAGAGTATCGTCATTCCGTTTTCTGCAACCAGCAAGCAGGGAAGAGAAGAAATCTGGAATCTGATGGATTCCATTTTAGAGAGTGAAGTTTCGGAGAATGAAGATGAATAGAAAAAAGTATGGATTTGTATTCTGCCTGCTGGTCGTGATCGCAATGATCTCCCTTGGTACGGTTTCGATTTATGTTAACCATGAGGAGAAAAAAGAGGCGACAGAACAGCTTCGGGTGGTCACCTCTTTTTATCCGATGTATGTTGCTGCGATGAATGTCACAGACAGCTGTGAATCAGTCACTTTGGAAAATCTGAGTGAACCACAGACCGGATGTTTACACGATTATCAGCTGACACCGGAAGATATGGTGCTGCTTTCAAAAGCAGATGTATTTATCATCAATGGTGGAGGTATTGAAAACTTTTTATCGGAGGTTGCTTCGCGTTATCCAAACCTGACGATCATCGAGGCAGGAGAAGGTATCGAAATGTCCGGTGAAAATGCACATCTGTGGATGGATACAGAGAAATATCAAAAGCAGGTGCAAAACATTGCCAAAGGTCTGTCAGAAGTGGATGAGACAAATAAAAAAATCTATCAGAAAAATGCAGATGCCTATTGTGAACAGATAGCTGATCTGACAGAAGAATATCGTGATACCTGTAATGGCAACGGTCAGAAAGTAGTTCTTTTCCATGAGGGATTAGAATATGCGGCAAATGAGTGGAATATGAATGATGTCTATACACTGAATCTTGACGAGGAACGTCAGGTCAGTGCTGGCGAAGTTGCCGATGTGTTGTCAGCGATTCAAAAAGACGGTGCAAAGATGATTTTAGCGGAACGGACTTACGGCGAAGAATTAGCAGAAAGTGTAAAAAAAGAGACAAATGTTCCGGTAGTCTATTTAGACACCTGTGTACGGGGAAAATATGAAAAGGATGCCTATTTAAAAGCGATGCGCAGCAATTTAGAGGCGTTAAAGGAGGCATTGCAGTGATGAAAAAATTATCGAACCCTGTGGGCTGCACTGTATCAAGATGAACCACTTAGGTGTAACGATTGGAAATCAGACTATTTTAGAAGATGTCAATATGCACATTCACTGTGGGACACTGAATGCAGTGATCGGACGCAACGGTGCCGGTAAGACCACCCTGATCCGGGCAATTTTAAATGATATTCCGCATGAGGGAAGTATTGATTTTCGTGATACGGAAAACGGTCATATGCGGCGCATGAAGATCGGTTATGTGCCACAGTCTTTAAATATTGAAAAAAAAGGACACCACTCAGTGTCTATGATCTGATGGCATCTTATCAGGAAAGGCACCGGTATTTTTATATAAGAAAAAGCGGCTCTATGAAGAAATTCAGGAAGCCCTGCGTATTTTTGAGGTAGAAGATCTGATCGACAGACAGGTGTGCAATCTTTCCGGCGGTCAGCTTCAAAGGGTGCTGTTGTCAATGGCAATTATGGATGAGCCGAATCTTTTTATTATTAGACGAACCGGTGTCCGGTATTGACCAGAACGGTATGGAATTATTCTATCGGACCATGGATTATTTAAAGAAAAATTTTGATCTGGCAATTATCCTGATCTCCCATGATCTGGACTATGTGGCAAAGTATGCAGACAAAGTCCTGCTGCTGGATAAAACGATCCTAAAGCAGGGAACGCCGAAGGAAGTTTATGCAAGTGAGGAGTTCGAACGTATCTTTGGAATGGAGGGAAGAGCGTGATGCAGGCTGTTTTTACCGAATGGTTAGAATACGGTTTTATGAAAAATGCACTGCTGGCAGTTCTGATCATTACTCCGTTATTTGGAATTCTTGGAACGATGATCGTAAATAAAAAAATGGCATTTTTCTCAGATTCATTAGGACATTCCGCATTGACCGGAATTGCGATCGGAGCCGTGCTTGGAATGAAGGATACGACACTTTCTATGATTCTTTTTGCAATCGTATTTGCGCTGCTTTTAAATAAGATCGCGGAAAAGAGTACCGCATCTACCGATACGCTGATCTCTGTTTTTTCTTCGGCACGTATGGCACTTGGACTTGCTATTTTGTCAAAGGGAGGCAATTTCAGTAAATATTCAGCATTGCTGGTTGGAGATATTTTGAGCATTACCAGACGGGAAATTCTCTATTTAGTAGCTATTTTTGCAGTAACATTAGTCTTCTGGGTGCTGGCATTTAACAAACTGTGTGCCGAGAGTGTCAATGTGACGCTTGCAAAGAGCAAGGGATTCCGGTAAAAGTCATAGAGAATCTGTTTTCCATATTGATTGCACTTATCGTTATGCTTTCCATCAAATGGATCGGGATTCTTTTGATCAATGCACTGTTGATCCTGCCGGCAGCATCCGGCCGGAATATTTCGCAGAATATGAGGGAATATCATTTCTTTTCTGTGGTATTTTCCATTTTTTCCGGAGTGCTGGGACTTCTGGTGTCGTACTATACAAATGTTGCGACAGGTCCGATGATCGTGTTGATCGCATCGGTGATTTACTTTTCTACTTATGCCTATGGACGGAGGTTTGCGTAGTGAATAAGGACCCATTTAAAGAATATGTGAAACAGTCAGAACCGGGGAAGCGTGATAAGGGCTATGCGTGGCATACTGCGATTGGACTTCAGGCGGTAGATGGGTTACAGCCATCCCAATATTTGCTGGATACGGCAATTGAAACATAGAGGGGAATACAAGGACAACAGCCGTTTTTTTTAATAAAATATCTAAGGACACTGGGATTCGATGCAACGAACGAGATTTTTGCTGAAAATGCATGGTACTTTAGAAATGCACTTGTGCGGGCAAGTTATAATAATCTAACTAAAGGTGTCCATGAGATGACGGAATACTTAGAGTTGTTTTTGTGGAATCTGTTACTGGGTGAAAAAATGAGCTTCGGAATCGAACGATGCATATCAATGGTAAGTTCTTCGTAGCGGAAGAAACGAATATTGATTTGGAAAAGCGGACATTGAAGCAGAAAAAGCGGACATTGGGACCGAAAAAGCAGAGATTGATAAATGGCGGGTAGATATGTTACCGGATATATCTGATAAGACCGTAGGGCATATCGAGATCTTATTTGAGAAATATGGAACAGAAGAGGTCTTTGGCAGAACCGGTGTAGAGAGCACGACCGGTTTGAGGTCAACGAGAGCATCGGAACTGTTAAAACTGTTGGTAGAAAGAGGACTTGTCGAAAATGTAAAGGGACAGGGGAAAGGAAAATATCGGTTTCGGGAATAAGGTGTGATATATAAAAATGGGGCTGTCCACATAAAGTGTGACAGCTCCATTTTCTATGTCTATGTAAGAATCAAATTCTTAGAAGTCTGTTAAATCAGCAGCTCTTCTCTCTAAGAAAGCAGTCATTCCTTCTTTCTTGTCATGTGTAGAGCAGGTTACACCGAATAAGTTTGCTTCCATCTCAACTGCGTTCTGGATATCCATGTCATAACCGTTGTTGATTGCTGCTTTTGCAACGGAAACAGCGTAGCTTCCTTTGGAGATGATTTTCTTAGCCATAGCTTTTGCTGTGTTCATTAACTCTTCTTTAGCTACTACTTTGTTTACAAGACCGATTCTGTATGCTTCTTCAGCATTGATGTTGTCACATGTGAAGATTAATTCTTTTGCTCTTCCCATACCAACTAAACGAGCAAGTCTCTGTGTACCACCTAATCCAGGAATGATTCCAAGACCTGTCTCAGGCTGTGCGAAAGATGCATTGTCAGAAGCGATACGGATATCACATGCCATGGCGATCTCACATCCTCCGCCTAATGCAAAACCGTTAACGGCTGCGATTGTTACCTGACGCATATTCATCAGTTTGAAGAATGGAACAGAAGCTCTGATACCGAATGCTCTTGCCTCTGCAGCAGAGAAGTTCACCATCTCGGAGATATCAGCGCCTGCAACGAAAGACTTGAATTCGTTGCCCTTCTTGTCCGGACCGCCGGTTAAGATGACAACCTTGACATCATCTCTTGCTTCGATTTCTGTTAATGCTTCGTTTAATTCATCCAGTGTTTCGCTGTTTAAAGCATTTAATGCAGCCGGTCTAGAGATAGTAAGAACGGCAATTTCGTCTGCAACTTCAAGTTTTAAATTGTTCATGAAAAACCTCCTAAATAAAATGTCTTTGTGTACATTACTATGTAAGTTCATTCTATAACTTTGACAAAAATTGTCAATCCTTTCCTGTACTTTTCTGCCCTTTCTAAATATGTTATACTGTATACATAAAAAATCGTAGAAAAAATGGAATGAGGAAGCGAATGTTATCAGAAATCCAGTTAGAAAAAATAAATGAACCGTTACTGTCATGGTTTGAGACTCATAAAAGAGTTCTTCCATGGAGAGAATCCGACACCCTACCGCGTATGGGTGTCGGAAATTATGTTACAGCAGACCCGAGTAGAGGCAGTAAAGCCATATTTTGAACGTTTTACGAAGGAGCTGCCGGATCTCCGTCATCTTGCAGAATGTGACGAGGAACGTCTTTTAAAGCTGTGGGAAGGACTGGGGTACTACAATCGTGTGCGGAATATGCAGATCGCAGCAAAAACAGTGATGGAGGAGTATCAAGGAGAACTTCCGGCAGATTATGAAAAACTACTGACGTTAAAAGGAATCGGTCATTATACGGCAGGTGCAATTGCTTCGATCGCTTATGGGATACCGGTTCCGGCGGTGGATGGCAATGTACTGCGGGTCATCACGAGGATCACAGCCGATGACACAGATATTATGAAGCAGGCGTTTCGTACACAAATGGAGCAGCAGTTGAAAGAATCCATGCCAAAAGAAGCGGCGAGTGCTTACAATCAGGCATTGATGGAATTAGGAGCAACGGTCTGTGTCCCGAATGGGGAGCCGGACTGTGACAACTGCCCTGTACAAAATATCTGTATGGCTAAAAAAGAAGGGAGCCAGATGGCATATCCGGTGAAGTCCAAAGCAAAACAAAGACGGATTGAGAAAAAAACGGTTTTTGTAATCCGGGACGGCAGCCGTGTAATCCTGAATAAACGTCCGGAGAAGGGACTTTTAGCCGGACTCTATGAATTTCCAAATGTGGAGGGGCATCTGAGTGAAGAAGAGGCATTAGAATATGTAAAAGAAATGGGACTGCTTCCGATGCGGATACAGGAGTTAGAGGAGGCAAAACATATTTTTTTCACATATTGAATGGCAGATGGCCGGTTATGTGATCAAGGTTGCACAGCTAGAGGAGGACGATTCGGGATTGCTGTTTTTAGAGGCAGAGGACTGCATTCAGAATTATCCGGTTCCATCTGCATTTGAACGATATAAGAAATATATACGAAAACTGTTTTAGGGATTATTTCGTAATACGATTCGGGTGTCAAAAGGCGGTTTCAGTTTTTTGATTGGCAACGTGCACAAAGCCGAGTCTATTTTGTTCCGTTGTACGAAAATAAGAAAATCTAAGTCTGCCTGAGTTAGATTACGCTAGAGTGACGTGTACGTCTTAAACACCCCGTCCATGGGATGCTAAGACTTTGCTGCCGTCCATGGCAGCAAAACACTATACATCAACAGCCAGACTAAGATTTACTAATTTTCTCCCAAAGTCACAAAAGCAGTCCCAGGTTTGTGCAAGTTGCCAATTACAGATGTGAGCCGCCTTTTGACAACCTAATGTAATAAAAAATACAGGCATTCTCATAGAATAGAATGTCCTGTAAAAGTCTTTAAAAAGAGGGAGCCGATGTCTTTCGACATCGGCATACATATGAAAAAGAATGTATTATAATGGATTTAACCTCATTACGCTGTCTAGTATATATGGCAAATGTGAAAAGATTGTGATTACATTATGATAAATAAGTAAAAAAAAAATGAACAAAAAATGAACAAATTATGTAAACCGAAATCCTAAAATATTCTTAAGTTTCCAGAAAGAAGTTGGAATTAGAAGCATGAGTGTGTATAATAGACGATAGGTAATTGCGAAACTCGCGGTGCTCGTTCGCAACCTTGAACCAAAACAAGGAAGAATTCGCGCAGAGCACGACTTCTGGAATGAAAAATGGATAATCGGACATTTTAGGCGCACTTTAATAAGCTATGGACTTTATGAAAGTGGTAAGTCCTAAGCTATGAGTGGTTTTATGCTTCGAATATATTCGTGGTGATTGATCTTATCTGCGAGAACAACAGTAATAAGTTGTGTGATCCCGGCAAGAATCAGATCAGCATGCAGAGTCTTCTCATTTTGGGTTCGGCGTCCTGCAAGACAGAGATTGTCTTTGATGTGGTTGATATCTCTTTCGACAACAGTCCTGATTTTATAGGTATCATCCCATTTTTCGGTGCCGCGGATCGTTCCGGGATAAGCACGAAGATCCTTTTCCGGGTAGATGTAGACCATCCGCCCACATTTAGAAGAAGTACAAGGGTTGTCACAGAAACAATGACGATGGGATTTTTTGAGTTGATTTATCATAAATCCATTTCATTCTTGGACAGACAAATTTATATCTTGTTACTCCACTGCGAAGTTTGGAAGTGCCTTCGTACTTCATTTGTAAAGAAGGATCATGGGGACAACACGGAATACCATCTTCATTGATGGAATAATCCAGATTTTCAAGTCCGGATCTTGCATTCAGCGGAATATAAGCTTTCGAGAAATGTTTGTCATTACCAAAAGTGTTACCGGTAAGAAGGCTCTTATAGAGCTGTGCGGTATCGAAAGCAGCATCACCCATGAAGGTTTTTGGATTAATCAAAGGATGCTTGGAAAAGAAGTCCTTAAGTGTCGGGATTAAAAGCTTTGAATCATGAACACATTTATCTTCGTCAGGAGAATCGGATTTCTTTTCGACAACGATATCAGGATGTGAAGCCATAAAGTTTTTGTTATAAAAAGATATGTGGCGGATGATGCCCAATCCGTTAGTGACAATGCCGAACTTGAAGACATAGCAAAAATGCCCATTGATATAGAGCTGCTTAATCTCGGGATTAGCAGAAGCATGAGAAGGCATGGAACCATAGGCAGCTTTATAAGGATCATAGGATTTATCAAAGCCCTGAGCTTTCGCGTATGCCTTAAGCTGTTTGATGATCCTGTTAGCATACTTGGGATTATTTTCGGTAACAAATGCTTCTATGCCGGAAGAATCAAAGATGGTCATATCCGCTTTTGCAGAGTCAATCGCCTGACAGATAGGCTCGGTAACATCAACAAGGTTATCGAAAACAAGCTGGAGGTCATCTAAAAATCCTGTTTGAATCGGGTGATTTTGGAAGCGTCTGGGACTATAGTAAAACCACAGAATTCCCGAAGTGATTTTGAGTAAGCGAGAAAAATCAGGAGAAGCTGATCCGTAGGGATAGAGAAAATACGTTGAATAATCAAAGCCCACAGAAAAGCTTTGCAAAGGGTATTTACGGGTTCTGCCCGTCGATGCATAGAAATGATTTCTAAAAGAAATCGGAATTAACTCATCAATATCGATATGGGTTTCTAATAGAGAAAGAAAAGCAGGTTTGTCATTTTCAAATTTTTCATGGCAATCTGAAAAAATATCTGCCAAAGAAAGCTGTTTATATGGTATCATAAGTATCAGAATAACTCCTTTCTTGGATGTAGGTTTATAGTTTTTAGTCAACTCTATTATACCATATCCGGTGAGGAGTTATTTGTTTATAGGTAACAAAAATGCCGTATTTATGCGGCTTGTGGCGTTTCGCAAACGCCTAATAATAGACGAAAGAGAGAGGGGCACATCGCCCGGAGGAAAGTAATATGTATGACAGCATTATCGTTGGCAGTGGAATTGCAGGAAGTACGGCGGCAAGGAGACTGGCAGAAGAAGGAAAACGTAACGTTTTAGTAATAGAGAAACGCAGCCATATCGGCGGGAACTGTTATGACTGCATGGATGAACATGGTATCTGGATCCATCAGTATGGACCTCATATTTTTCACACGGAAATGGAAGAGGTTTATGAATTTTTCTCAAGGTTTACCATGTGGACATCTTTCCGGCATGAAGTGGTAGCACAGGTGGGCGAGCAGTTGAACGGTTATGGAAGTAAGGTCCCAATCATGGAACTTAGAAAAAGTGAGGATGCAGGGATCCGCGAGATCGCAGATTATGTCTATCAGAATATTTTCCTATATTATACAATGAAGCAGTGGGGACAGAAGCCGGAAGAGATCAGTGAGGAAGTAACCGGACGTGTACCGGTACTGATCTCGCGAGATAACGGATATTTTACGGACCGCTATCAGGGAGTTCCCAAGCAGGGATTCCACCGGATGTTCCGAAATCTGTTAGACCATCCGAATATTACGATCGTGTTAGATACAGATGCAAAAGAGATTTTAAAATTTCAGGAAGATGAGATTTTATTGCATGGCGAGCCATTTCAGGGTGAAGTGATCTATACGGGAGCAGTGGACGAATTATTTGACTGCTGTGATGGAAGACTTCCGTATCGTTCCCTGGATTTTGCATTTGAACATTATGATAGGGACTCCTATCAGGGCAGAAGTGTGGTCAATTATACAGTCAGTGAAGATTTTACAAGGATTACCGAGTTCAAATATCTGACGAAACAAAAAGACACGGATGGAACCACGATCGTGAAAGAATATCCGTTTGCATATACAGGGAAAGATGGAGAGATTCCTTATTATGCAATTTTAAATGAAGAGAACCGGAAGCTGTATGAGAAGTACCGAAAGCGGACGGAGCATTATAAGAACTTTTATCTGTTAGGAAGACTGGCAGAATATCAGTACTATAATATAGATGCCATGACAAAGAAGGCATTGGATCTAACTGAAAAAATTATCAATCAATAGGAGCAGAACAGATGAAATTATTAACGGTAGCTATCCCATGTTACAATTCACAGGATTATATGGAAAAATGCATTGATTCGCTGTTAATCGGGGGCGAGGATGTGGAGATCATCATTGTCGATGACGGTTCAAAGGACATGACACCGGAGATTGCAGATTCCTATGCAAAAAAACATCCGGAAATCGTGCGTGCCATCCATCAGGAAAACGGAGGACACGGAGAGGCGGTCAATACCGGAATACGAAACGCACAGGGAAATTTCTTTAAAGTAGTAGACAGTGATGACTGGGTAGATGCAGAGGCATATCAGAAGATATTGGCAACACTGCGTGAATTAGTTGGCAACGGAAGCCAGTTGGATATGCTGATCAGTAATTTTGTCTATGAAAAGAAGGGGCAAAACATAAAAAGTGATGAAATATACTTCGGCAATTCCAAAGGAAAAGCTGTTTACCTGGAAAGATGTGCGGCATTTTTCAAAGGGACAGTATATTCTGATGCACTCGGTGATTTACCGTACACAGCTTTTGAGAGACTGTGGACTGGAGCTGCCAAAACATACGTTTTATGTGGATAATCTGTTTGTCTATGTACCGCTTCCTTATGTAAAAAAATATGTACTATCTGGATGTGGATTTTTACCGTTATTACATCGGCAGAGAGGATCAGTCGGTCAATGAAAGCGTAATGATTAAGCGGATAGACCAGCAGATCAAGGTCAATAAAATCATGGTAGATTCCTATGATCTGTGGAAATTGCAGGATCGAAAGCTCAGAAAATATATGTTTAATTACTTAGAGATCATTACCGTGGTATCTACGGTTATGCTGATCCGTTCCGGCACAGAAGAGAACCTTGAGAAAAACGGGAGCTGTGGAATTATATCAAGCAAAAGGATCTGCGGTTATTCCATCATCTGAGAAATGGAATTATGGGTGGAACGATGAACCTTCCGGGTAAGGGAGGCAGAAAGATTTCGATCGCTGCATATAAGATTTCTCAAAAAGTAGTTGGATTTAATTAGTATTTGGATAATTACGAAAGGAACGAGTAGCAATAACTGTGGAAATACGGTTTTTGACTGCTCGTTTTGTTGCAGTATAGGATTAGGGTGTCAAAAGGCGGATTCAAGTTTTTTGATTGGCAAATTGCACAAAGCCGGGTCTATTTTGTTCCGTTGTACAAAAATAAGAAAATCTAAGTCTGCCTGAGTTAGGTTGCGATGGAATGACGTGTACGTCTTAAACGCCCCGTCCATGGCAGCAAAACACTATACATGAACAGGCAGACTAAGATTTACTAATTTTCTCCCAAAGTCACAAAAGCAGTCCCTGTTTTATGCAATTTGCCAGTCACTAAGTTGTGAGCCGCTTTTTGACACCCTAATCAGTATAGACAGGTAAATCCACGTTGCTACAAATGTGAGGTCACTTCATATTATCTATTCATAAAATGAAATGTATTTTTGATTTTGAACTGACGGCAGAGGAAATGCACCAGATCGAAGAACTTGATACCGGAAAGAGTCTTTTCTTCTCACATCATAATCCGGAGATGGTGGAATGGTTTATGAGTTTTGTGTAAGGATGTGGAATAATTGGCATTTAAAGGGATAGTAATATAGTAGGTTAAGGGAAGAAACATAAAAGTGTGAGATGCTAATTCTTTGTAAAATCAAAAGAGAAACCCCTCTATGCAGTATTGCCGTTTTTGTGATAAGATATATAAAAACTAATGCCGCGTCAAACAGTACCTGTATGGAAGAATGTTTGGACAAAGGCATCAGATTAGGAGCATAGGATGATAACTGAAAGATCAATGAATATAATTGTTACAGCCGGAGGAACGAGCGAACCGATCGATAATGTCAGAAGGATCGCAAATACGGGGAACCGGCAGACTAGGAAGTCTGGTCGCGGATGAATTAGCAGAGGCAGACTGGACAGACCATATATTTTATGTCTGTGCAAAGGACTCGATCCGCCCGGTATCAAAGCGGGTAACCTGTGTGGAAATACAGAGCGTTGCGGATCTGCAGGAGGCTGTAACAGAGCTTACAGAAAAATATGTGATCCATGGAGTCGTGCACAGCATGGCAGTCAGCGATTACAAAGTCCGTTCGGTATCAACGATTGATAGTTTATCAGAGTATTTAGAGAACCGGAGCGCAGAGACAGGTGATCTGCAGAAAAAAAATCGTACAGGAATGGATGAGACCGATTTACGGGAAGGGGTAGGAAAACTGTCCTCACAAATGGGAGCACCGTTACTTTTGTTAGAGCCGACACCGAAAATCCTTCCAATGTTCCGGGAAATGGCACCACAGGCGGTAATTATCGGTTTTAAGCTGCTAAGTCAGGTTTCCGTGGAGGAGTCTTTTCGATACAGCGCATCGTTTACTTGTAAAAAACTGCTGCGATTTTGTACTGGCGAATGATATGACAGAGATTGATGAAAACCATCATCGTGGTTATCTGATCGATCCGAAAGAAAAATACAGACCTTTGACACGAAGCAGGAGATCGCAAAGGGAATTGTTCAAACAATATACAGTGAGGTGGAACACAGATGAAGAAAAATATAATATTAGGTGTTACCGGAAGTATTGCAGCTTATAAGGCAGCCGATATTGCAAATACATTGACAAAAGAAGGACACAGCGTTCATGTGATCATGACAAAGGCAGGCATGGAATTTATCACACCGCTGACCATGCAGACCTTGACAAAAAACAAAGTTCACACAGACCAGTTTGCACCTTATGTGCCTTCGGAAGTAGAACATATTTCACTTGCACAGAAGGCAGATCTGTTTCTGGTGGCTCCGGCAAGTGCAGATTTTATCGCAAAAGCTGCTGCAGGGATAGCAGATGATATGTTGACGACGGTATTGTTAGCAACCCGGAACGTTCCGATTCTGGTTGCCCCTGCTATGAATACCGCGATGTACGAAAATCCGATCACACAGCGCAATATCAGAACACTGTCAGAGTTCGGGGTTAAGATGATCGAACCGCGTGAGGCATTACTTGCCTGCGGAGATTTAGGAAAGGGCGCATTAGCAGATACAGAGGATATTATCTCCGCGGTTCAAAAAAGCATTATGCAAAGGAATTTGAAAAGCAGGCAGAGTAAAAGTCGGCAGAAAAATGGCAAAAGAAAAACAGAAGAAAACAGCTTCTGATAAAAGAGTCATATAAAAAATAATAAGTAGTGAAAAAGAAAGCCCCATGGTAATCATACGAATCTGAAATCTGACGATTGGAGATCCGTACCATACCACGGGGGTTTTTTTGATTAAAAATGGCAGGAAAAAATTTAATCTTCCTGTAAATTATGTAGTTCGTTTAACAGATCATTTTTCAGATCATAGAGCTTCTTACTTAAATCTACATGGATCTCATGCGGATTGACAAAACGCTTGGTCTCATCCCAGATCGTGTCTTTTTTCTTTATTACAGATCTCCTGGATCTCCATAACGCTTGGAGATTCATAGATGCATTTTCCATCTTTAAAGACAGGTACAAGAAGCTCGCGTAATGTATAGCTTCCACCGGCTAAACGTGTCTTTTTCCAAGGCTCGTTCGGGTCAAAAATGGTCATATCTTCTTCCGGGTCAAAGACTTCGCCGACTAAACAGATCAGATCAGCACGGATCTTTCCGGTATTCTTGTCATAGATACGATAAATCGTCTTATTTCCGGGATTAGTAACTTTTTCCGTATTCTCAGATAACTTGATCTTAGGAATAAAAGTACCGTTCTCATCCCGGATGGCAGCTAATTTGTATACACCGCCAAAAGCAGGATTGTTTTTGCCGTGATCAGGTTTGTTCCAACACCCCAGGAGGTGATAACGGCACCCTGAAGCTTCAGACTCTCGATCAGGTATTCATCTAAATCATTAGAAGCAGAGATGACTGCATCCGGGAAACCGGCTTCGTCTAACATTTTTCGTACTTTTTTAGAAAGATAAGCTAAGTCGCCGCTGTCCATACGGATTCCGTAATAAGTCAGCGGAATACCGGCTTCACGCATTTCTTTAAAGACACGGATGGCATTCGGAATACCGGATTTTAACGTGTCATAAGTATCGACTAATAAGATGCAGGCAGACGGATATAATTCTGCATATTTCTTAAATGCCGTATATTCATCCGGAAAACTCATGATCCAGCTATGTGCGTGGGTACCTTTGACAGGAACATCAAAAAGCTGTCCGGCGAGGACATTAGAAGTTCCGGTACAACCACCGATCATGGCTGCTCTTGCTCCATAGATTCCGGCGTCCGGTCCCTGTGCACGGCGAAGACCAAATTCCATAACGCCGTCACCTTTTGCTGCATAGCAGACTCTGGCTGATTTCGTAGCGATCAGACACTGGTGGTTTAAAATATTTAAAATAGCTGTTTCTACTAACTGTGCTTCCATGATCGGAGCAACGACCTTAATGATCGGCTCACGCGGAAAATAACGGTTCCTTCCGGAATGGCATAAATGTCGCCGGAAAAATGGAAGTTGGCAAGGTACTCTAAGAAGTCATCATCAAAGATGTTCAGACTTTTCAAATAGGCAAGATCATTTTCATCGAAATGAAGGTCCTTGATATATTCAATGACCTGATCGAGTCCTGCGCAAATTGCATATCCGCCGTCACATGGATTGTTGCGGTAGAAGGCATCAAATACAACTACTTCGTGGTTCTGTGTCTTGAAATATCCCTGCATCATTGTCATCTCATACAAATCTGTCATCAGGGTCAGGTTTAATGTACTCATAATAATTTACATGAAAAAAACATGTACTCCTCTCTTTTTTCTTGTGGTACAGACCGTAGTCTGTGCTGTGACAGCAAGCTGTCTTGTCAGTCTAATTAACAGAAATTATACCACATTCTGCTATTTTTACAAGGTTGCATTTGGTTTTTCGCAGGAATGGTTGAGGAAAACAGGGATAACATGATATAATTTTCAAAAGTTGTGAGCCGACATAGGAAACAGTCAGGAGAAAAAACAGGTCATGATACAGCACATATTTTTGGATTTAGACGATACGATATTTGATTTTAAGAAAGCGGAGCGGATTGCCTTGAGCAGAACCCTGCGTGAAGAGGGGATCAAGCCGACCGAACAGATCTTAAACCGCTACAGTGAGATCAATCTTTCGCAGTGGAAACTATTAGAATTAGGAAAACTGACGCGTGAGGAAGTGTTAGTAAGGCGTTATGAGATATTGTTTCAGGAAGTGGGAATGTCCTGTGATGCGAAAAAATTTCAGAAAAGTATGAGGATTTTTTAGGAGAAGGACATTATTTTATTCCGGGTGCAAAAGAACTGTTAGAGGATCTGTCAAAAAATATCATTTGTATCTGGCATCGAACGGAGCCGTGAAAGTGCAGATGAGCAGGATCAAAAGTGCCGGAATTGAAAAATATGTAGAGAAGATATTTTTATCGGAACAGATCGGATACGAGAAACCAAGTCCGCCGTTTTTTGAAAAATGTTTCTCACAGATTCCGGATTTTAAAAAGGAAGAAGCACTGATCTTAGGTGACAGTCTGACTTCCGATATCCGGGGCGGAAAAATGCCGGGATCCTGACCGTGTGGTTTCATCCATCGGGAAAAAAGGTCGAAGAGGAGATCGTGCCGGATTATGAGATTGGAAAGTTAGAAGAACTGAAAACGATTTTGTCCTTTTATTCCTGAAAAAATGCAAGGGAACGGTTGACAATCCTGGCCGTTAGGATTTATAATTCTAACGAATCAGATAAAGAATTAAAAAGACAATGACGAAGACAGTAGGATATTGGCAAAAGTGACAGCGAGCCGGAGCAGGTGAAAGCCGGTATGAGTAGCCATTATTACGAACATCACTTCTAAGTTGCAGCCTGAACCCGGCATTAAAAATATATAGAAGGTATATATTAGGAAGAGATTATTTTTAAGGCAGGCAGTAGGTGCTGACGGAGGTCTCCACGTTACGGAGAACATGTATGCAGGAGCAGGGCTTCTAAGTACAAGGTAACAGGTGGTAACGCAGAAAATATGCTCGCGTCCTTTACGGGACACGGGTTTTTTATTTTATAAGTGCGGATGCCAAAGCTATATTTTTATATAGGTATATGGTACAAATCCAATATTCCAAGTTTCCTTGTGCAGGACATTCCGATGAACCTCAAAAAACAGACATCGTGTTCGCCAGTGGACTTCACGATGTCTTGAGTTTCATCTCCATTGCACAAAAAGAAACTTTCCAGATTGGATTTGTACCAATTACTACGATATCTGAAAATATAGCTTTGGCATCCGAAGCATAAAAAAAAGAAACCACTTTATGTAGTGAATATAATAGGAGGAACACAGATGTACAACAAAGTATCAACTAACATGAACTTTGTCGAGCGTGAAAAAGAAATTGAAAAATTCTGGCGCGACAATGACATTTTTAAAAAAAGTATGGAGAACCGGAAAGAGGGAGAGACCTACACATTCTATGACGGACCTCCGACTGCAAACGGAAAACCACATATCGGACACGTATTAACACGTGTTATCAAAGATATGATCCCAAGATACCAGACCATGAAAGGCAAGATGGTTCCGCGAAAAGCCGGCTGGGATACGCATGGACTTCCGGTAGAGTTAGAGGTAGAAAAACTCTTAGGTCTGGATGGAAAAGAGCAGATCGAAGAATACGGATTAGACCCATTTATCAAGAAGTGTAAGGAATCTGTATGGAAATACAAGGGAATGTGGGAAGATTTCTCAGGAACCGTTGGTTTCTGGGCAGATATGGAAAACCCATATGTCACCTATGATGACAACTTTATTGAGTCCGAATGGTGGGCATTAAAACAGATCTGGGACAAAAAGCTGTTATACAAAGGCTTCAAAATCGTACCATACTGCCCACGATGCGGTACACCTCTGTCCTCCCATGAGGTTGCACAGGGATATAAAGACGTAAAAGAACGTTCCGCAATTGCAAGATTTAAGGTAAAAGATGAGGATGCTTACATTCTGGCATGGACGACAACTCCTTGGACACTGCCTTCAAACGTGGCACTTTGTGTAAACCCGGATGAAACCTATGTAAAAGTAAAAGCAGGCGACGGATATACCTATTATATGGCAGAAGCACTGTTAGATTCCGTTCTTGGAAAACTTGCCGATGAGGAAAATGGTGTAAAAGCCTACGAAATCTTAGAGACCTATAAGGGCAGTGATTTAGAAAATAAAGAGTATGAGCCACTCTTTGATTTTGCAAAAGACATTATCGCAAAACAGCATAAGAAAGCATATTATGTAACCTGTGACACCTATGTAACCATGGGCGATGGTACCGGAGTCGTACACATTGCACCGGCATTTGGTGAAGATGATGCACAGGTAGGAAGAAAATATGACCTTCCGTTTGTACAGCTTGTCAATGGAAAAGGTGAAATGACCGAAGAGACACCATACGCAGGCGTATTCTGCAAAAAAGGCAGATCCAATGGTGTTAAAGGATTTAGAGGAAAAAGGCCTGTTATTTGATGCACCAAAATTTGAGCACAGCTACCCACACTGCTGGAGATGTGATACACCGTTAATCTACTACGCAAGAGAGTCCTGGTTCATTAAAATGACCGCAGTAAAGGATGACTTGGTACGCAATAATAATACGGTCAACTGGATTCCGGAATCTATCGGTTCCGGCCGTTTCGGAAACTGGCTGGAGAACATTCAGGACTGGGCAATTTCCCGTAACCGTTACTGGGGAACACCACTCAACGTATGGGAATGTGAATGTGGTCATCAGGAGTGCATCGGAAGCCGCGCAGAGTTAGCAGAAAAGAGTGGAAACCCGGATGCTGCACAGGTAGAACTTCACAGACCATACATTGACGCCGTTACGATCAAGTGTCCGGAGTGTGGTAAGGATATGCATCGTGTACCGGAAGTATTAGACTGCTGGTTTGATTCCGGAGCGATGCCGTTTGCACAGCATCATTATCCATTTGAAAACAAAGAAGTGTTTGAGCAGCAGTTCCCTGCAAAATTCATTTCCGAGGCAGTAGACCAGACGCGTGGATGGTTCTATTCCTTAATGGCAGAGTCTACACTGTTATTTAACAAAGCACCTTATGAAAATGTTATCGTTTTAGGTCACGTTCAGGATGAGAACGGACAGAAGATGAGTAAGTCCAAAGGAAATGCCGTAGATCCGTTTGAAGCATTAGAGCAGTACGGAGCAGATGCGATCCGCTGGTACTTCTATATTAATTCCGCACCATGGCTGCCAAACCGTTTCCACGGAAAAGCAGTACAGGAAGGACAGAGAAAATTCATGTCTACACTGTGGAATACCTATGCATTCTATGTACTGTATGCAGAGATTGATCAGTTTGATGCAACGAAGTATATTTTAGACTACGAGAAATTACCAGTTATGGATAAATGGTTATTGTCCAAACTGAATACACTGGTTAAGACGGTCGATGAGAACCTTGGAAATTACAGAATCCCGGAGGCAGCAAGAGCTTTGGATTCCTTTGTGGACGAGATGAGCAACTGGTATGTCAGAAGAAGCCGTGACCGTTTCTGGGCAAAAGGCATGGAGCAGGATAAAATCAATGCATATATGACCTTGTATACCGCATTGGTAACTGTCGCTAAGACAGCAGCACCGATGATCCCGTTCATGACAGAGGATATCTATCAGAACCTTGTCAGAAATCTGGATCCGTCAGCACCGGAAAGTATCCATCTGTGTGACTTCCCGGTTGCAAATGAGCAGCACATTGATAAAGAATTAGAAGACAATATGGAAGCTGTTTTAAAAATCGTCGTAATTGGCCGTGCATGCAGAAACACAGCAAACATTAAGACAAAACAGCCGATCGGAAAGATGTATGTCAAAGCAGATTTTGCACTGTCAGAGTATTTTGTTGAGATCATCGAAGATGAGCTGAATGTAAAGAGCGTGGAATTTACAGAAGATGTCAGTGCATTTACAAGCTACACCTTCAAACCACAGCTTCGTACCGTAGGACCAAAATACGGTAAATATTTGAAACAGATCCAGCAGACTTTAGCATCCTTAGATGGCAATCAGGCAATGGCGAAACTCAAGGCAGAAGGGGCGCTCAAGCTTGACAATATCAGCGACGAGGTTGTATTATGTGAAGAGGATTTACTGATCAGTATGGCACAGAAAGAAGGCTATGTTTCTGACAGTGAAGGTGGGGTTACCGTGGTACTTGACACGAATCTGACACCGGAACTGATCGAAGAAGGAATGGTAAGAGAAATCATCAGTAAATTACAGACCATGAGAAAAGAAGCAGACTTTGAGGTAACAGACCGGATCCATGTAACCTACAGCGGTTCCGACAAGGTAGGCGAGATCTTTGAAAAGTATGGTGAAAATATCAAGACAGTAGTCCTTGCAGATACTGTCACAGAGGGAACGACAGACGGATATCAGAAGGAGTGGAAGATTAACGGAGAAACAGTTCTTCTTGGTGTTCAAAAGGCACAGTAAACAATTATAAAAGAGGAGTTTGCTTATGAATAATGAGACTTTTGACAAAGCGCAATTTATAAAAGATGTACAGGACAACGTGAAGAACCTGTACCGCAAAACCATCAAAGAGGCAACCCAGCAGGAGATTTTTCAGGCTGTATCCTTTACGGTAAAAGATGTCATCATTGATGAGTGGTTAGCAACACAGAGAAGTTTTGATAAACAGGACCCGAAAATGGTTTATTACATGTCCATGGAGTTCTTAATGGGTCGTGCTCTCGGCAACAACCTGATCAACTTAAAGGCATACAAACAGGTAAAAGAAGCACTCGAAGAGATGGGACTGAATCTGGATGTCATTGAGGATCAGGAGCCGGATCCGGCACTTGGAAACGGTGGACTGGGTCGTCTTGCAGCCTGCTTTATGGAATCCCTCGCAACACTGGGCTATGCAGCATATGGCTGTGGAATCCGTTACCGTTACGGAATGTTCAAACAGAAGATCAAAGATGGTTTTCAGGTTGAGGTACCGGACAACTGGTTAAAAGACGGTTATCCATTTGAATTGCGCAGACCGGAGCATGCCTGTGAAGTAAAATTTGGCGGATATGTCCGTGCAGAAGCAGGTGAGAACGGAAGAACCCGTTTTATTCAGGAAGGATATCAGTCAGTAAATGCCGTACCATACGATATGCCGATCATCGGATATGGTAATAACGTGGTAAATACTCTGATGATCTGGGATGCAGAGCCGATGAACTGCTTCGAGTTAGATTCCTTTGATAAAGGAGATTACCACAAAGCAGTAGAGCAGGAGAACCTTGCTAAGAACTTAGTAGAAGTTCTTTATCCGAACGATAACCATATCGCAGGAAAAGAGCTGCGTTTAAAACAGCAGTACTTCTTTGTATCTGCAAGCGTACAGCGTGCCGTAGCACGTTTTAAAAAGAATCATCCTGACATTCATCAGTTACCGGAAAAAGTAACGTTCCAGTTAAACGATACACATCCGACCGTAGCCGTAGCAGAGTTGATGCGTGTCCTGTTAGATGAAGAAGGTTTAGAGTGGGATGAGGCATGGGAGATCACAACCAAGACCTGTGCATACACAAACCATACGATCATGGCAGAAGCATTGGAAAAATGGCCGATTGAGATCTTCTCCAGATTACTGCCTAGAATCTATCAGATCGTAGAAGAGATTAACAGACGTTTCATCCGTGAGATAGAGAAAAAATATCCGGGCAATCAGGAAAAAGTCCGCAAGATGGCAATTGTCTATGACGGACAGGTAAAAATGGCACATCTTGCGATCGCAGCAGGATATTCCGTCAACGGTGTGGCAAGACTTCATACAGAAATCTTAAAGAACCAGGAATTAAAGGATTTTTACGAGATGTTCCCGCAGAAATTCAACAATAAGACCAATGGTATCACACAGCGCCGTTTCTTAATGCATGGAAACCCACTGTTAGCAGACTGGGTAAGCAACAAGATTGGCGAGGACTGGATCACGAACTTAAAACATTTAAAGAAATTAGAGATCTATGCGGATGATAAGAAAGCACAGCAGGAGTTCATGCAGATCAAGTACCAGAACAAGCTGCGTTTGGCAGAGTACATCCAGAAGCACAACGGGTGGAAGTAGACCCACGTTCTATTTTCGATGTACAGGTTAAGAGACTGCATGAGTACAAGAGACAGTTATTAAATATCCTTCATGTGATGTATCTGTACAATCAGTTGAAAGAGCATCCGGAAATGGAATTCTACCCAAGAACCTTTATCTTCGGAGCAAAGGCAGCAGCAGGATATAAAAATGCAAAGCTGACGATCAAACTGATCAACAGCGTTGCAGATGTGATCAATAATGACCCGAGTATCAACGGAAAGATCAAGGTTGTGTTCATTGAGGACTACCGTGTATCCATTGCAGAGTGGATCTTTGCAGCAGCAGATGTATCCGAGCAGATTTCTACAGCAAGTAAGGAAGCCTCAGGAACAGGTAACATGAAGTTTATGTTAAATGGTGCTTTAACACTTGGAACCATGGATGGAGCCAATGTAGAGATCGTAGAGGAAGTCGGAGAAGAGAATGCATTTATCTTCGGTATGAGTTCCGATGAAGTCATTGAGCATGAGCAGAAACGTGATTACAATCCGATGGATATTTTCAATCAGGATCAGGATATCCGCAAGGTATTAATGGAACTGATCAACGGATTCTATTCACCAAATGATCCGGAGTTATTCCGTGATCTGTATAACTCACTGCTGAATACACAGTGTACACAGTTTGCAGATACCTATTTCATCTTAGCAGATTTCCGTTCCTATGCAGAAGCGCAGAAACGTGTGATGGAAGCATATAAAGATGAAGAAGGCTGGGCAAAGAGTGCAATTTTAAATGTTGCAAATTCAGGAAAATTCTCATCCGACAGAACCATCCAGGAATATGTGGATGACATCTGGCACTTAGATAAAGTAACAGTAGATATGAGTGTCGTTGAGGATTAATCGGCATTAATAGAATATAGGGATCGTGTGAAAAACCGGAACAGAAGGCTGGGAGGACTGGATGTTTCCGGTTTTTTTTTATGGGATTGAAAAATAAAGTTAAGTCTTTTATACTAATATTATAAAATGTGTGGTTAGATTTTGGGCTTGTGTTTCGCAAGCGTTGACGAAAAAACGGTAGGGAGATTTGCTAAAATTTTAAACGCAGATGCGTCTCTTCTTTCCTTCCCTTATTCAATAAAGAACGCATAATGAGTAACCACACATTTTTTTTGAGGAGGAGAAATGAAAAGTTTAAATGAACTAGAGACAAGAAATGAATTAGCAGATTACTTAAAGATACCTAAAAAACATTATCATATATCCTATATATAAAGAAGGTAGATGAGTTATATATATCCTTTGAAATACCAAAGAAAGGCGGGGGAGTTAGGAGTATAGATGCACCTGTAGAACAGCTGAAAAATATTCAAAGAAAAGTGGCAGATGCTTTATGGAAGTATCAGTTGGATATTTGGAAAAGCAGAAATGTAAATCCGAATATTTCCCATGCGTTTACACAGGGAAAAGGTATTATAACAAACGCACAAATTCATAGAAATAAGAGATTTGTATATAATTTGGATTTGGAATATTTTTTTGATAGTTTTCATTTTGGTCGTGTACGCGGATTTTTCTTAAAAATCGTGATTATCAGTTTGCAGATGAAGTAGCAGCAACGATTGCAAATTTATGCTGTTATAAAGGAAAATTGCCACAGGGGGCACCGAGTTCGCCAATCATTACAAATTTAATTTGTAATGTGATGGATATGAGATTGCTAAAATTGCAAAAAAATACAAGTTGGATTATACAAGATATGCGGATGATTTAACATTTTCGACAAATGATAGGAAATTTTTGGAAATTCAGGAACAGTTCTATCAGGAAGTTGCCAAAGAAATAGAATCCTCTGGTTTTAAGATAAATGATAAAAAAGACAAGATTACAATTTCGAGATTCCAGACAGGAAGTTACAGGGGTGATTGTAAATAAAAAGCTGAATGTGAATCGGGATTATTATAAGAGAACTAGGGCTATGGCATATGAATTGTATACAAAAGGCGAATTTTTTATAGATGGTGAAGCCGGAACCATGAATCAACTAGAAGGAAGATTTTCATTTATAGATCAATTAGAACAATATAATAATAAACGGGATGGAAATAAGCATAATTTTAACGAACTCAATGGGAGGGAGAGACAGTATCAAAAATTTCTGTTTTATAAATATTTTTTGTGAATGAAAAACCAGTCATTGTTACAGAGGGAAAAACGGATATAGTCTATATAAAAGCGGCATTAAAAAATTTGTATAAGGAATACCCGGCATTAGTTACAAAAAATAGTAAAGGAGAATTTGGATATAAAATCTCCTTTTTAAAAAAGACAAAAAGGATGCGGTACTTTTTGAATATTGTAAAAGATGGCGGAGATATAATGAGAAATATTTACAATTTTTTCACAAATCATGGAGGAGTTAAATTACCTAATTATTTAGAAAGCTTTAAAAAATTAAGTGAAACAATACCACAGAATCCGGTGATTTTATTATTGGATAATGAGTTTGAAGGTGGGAAACCGGTAGGTAAATTTGTAAAGTACTTGCAACTAACTGAAGAAGAAAAAAAGAGACTTTAAAAGAGAGAACAGACTTAATATAGTGGATAATTTATATCTTGTAGTCACACCATTAACGAAAGAAAAGGAGAGTGACATTGAGGACTTGTTTGATAAAGAAACATTGGCGAAAGAGATAAATGGGAAAAGTTTTTTTGCAAGAAGGATAAATATGATATCAATAAGTATTATGGAAAAGAAATCTTCTCAAAGCATATTATGAGAAATTATGAGGACATAAATTTTGATGGTTTTAAGCCGTTATTAAATAATATACAGTCAGTTGTAGAAAGTTATCAATCGTATAGAAAAGGAAAGTAACAGAGTGCAGAGGAGTAGTGAATATTGTCAGCTATTTGAAAAATATGATGCAAAGATATTATGGCTTCTACAATATAAGGTCATAGCAACTAAGAATGTAGTAATAGAAATGGGATATCTATGTCGTAAGCTGACAGCACAAAATTGAAATTATATAGGTAAACAGGAGAAAATATAATGGGAGAATTATCGAAGTTACCGAATATAGGAAAAACTGTAGAAGAGCAGTTGATACAGGTTGGGATCAATTCTGCGGATGAATTAAAGAAAACAGGTGCTAAGGCTGCATGGCTGAAAATACAGGAAATAGATGAATCGGCATGTATCCATCGGCTTATGGCATTAGAGGGAGCTATCCGGGGAGTCAAAAACGATGCTGCCGGAGGATGTGAAAACGGATCTGAAAGAATTCTATCAGTGGAAAAAGAAATAGAGAAATCAAAAAAGAAGAAGAGAAGTAATATTTTAGCTTGACATAAGTATTAATAAGTGACACGTTAAAACTAACGAACGGTAGCTTACAAACTATTGATAAGTAACAAGAGCGATTTTAAGAGAATAACATGATTCATAACCGAAAAGAAGAACATTCTCATTATAAATCCATTGCCGGACGCTAAGACGCAGAGCAGCAACGAAATGTTTTTTTGCCTGTGTCTTTTGCAATCATACAGGAGAAGGAGAAATGACAGGTAAATTAAAAAATAATGAAAAGAAGTAATACTATAAGGTAATTCATAAAAGGCATATGTCAAAAACGTTATTGACATATGCCTTTTATAGGGCTATTATATAAGAAAAGCGAGAAAGGAGCAGTTTATGCCGAGACCAGTAAAATGCAGAAAAGTCTGTCATTTCCCCAATGTTTTAGAATTTCTTCCGGCAGATGATACTGAGAAAAAAAACACCCATTGTTCTAACGGTAGATGAGTACGAGACAATCCGTCTTTTGGACAAGAAAGGTTACAGTCAGGAGCAGTGTGCAGAATCTATGCAGATTGCTAGAACAACGGTCCAGCGAATTTACGAGATCGCCAGGAAAAAGATCGCAGATGCACTTATCGACGGGCATCCACTCAAAATTGAGGGCGGAGATTTCAGAATTTGTGATGGTGAGAGCAGCAACTGTAGCTTTGGAGGCTGTTACAAACAGGAAATTTACAAAAAATATGCAGAAGAAAAAGGAGAAGGTATCATGAGAATAGCAGTAACATATGAAAATGGACAGATTTTCCAACACTTTGGACACACAGAGGCATTTAAGATTTACGATGTAGAGGAAGGGAAAGTAGTACATTCAGAGGTAGTAGATACCAATGGAAGCGGACATGGTGCATTGGCGGGAGTTCTTAATGCATTGAACGCAGATGTTCTGATCTGTGGCGGAATCGGAGGAGGTGCTCAGACCTCAATTTGATATGCATGATTATGGCAGTCTATTCTGGTCATAAAATGATTTCAGGTAATAAAAGAACAAGAAAACAGGTGAAAAATACAAAAGCGGAGGAATAGTAAATGTTAGAGTTAGGAATAAAAGCACCGGACTTTGAATTGCCGGATCAGAACGGAGAAGTGCATAAATTAAGTGATTATTTAGGAAAAAAAGTAATTTTATATTTTTATCCAAAGGATAATACACCAGGATGTACGAAGCAGGCATGTGGCTTTTCTGAGCGTTATCCACAGTTTACTGAGAAGGGAGCTGTTATTCTCGGAGTAAGCAAGGACTCTGTAGCGTCTCACAAGAGATTTGAAGAAAAATACGGACTGGCATTTACGCTATTAGCAGATCCGGAGCGTAAAGTTATTGAAGCATATGATGTCTGGAAAGAAAAGAAAAATTATGGAAAAGTATCTATTGGCGTAGTAAGAACTACATATCTTATTGATGAGCAGGGAATCATTATAAAGGCAAATGATAAAGTCAAGGCGGCAGATGATCCTGAAAATATGCTTAAGGAATTGGCATAATGAAGATTATTTTATCACCTGCAAAAAAGATGATTGTAGATACCGATAACTTAGCACCGGTTGAACTGCCTGTCTATATTGATAAGACAGCAGAAGTATTAAACTGGATGAAAAGCAAATCAAAAGAAGAACTGAAAGCTATCTGGAAATGTAATGACAAGATTGCAGAGCAGAACTTTAACAGATTGGAAAATATGAATCTTTATAACAGGCTTACTCCGGCTGTTTTAGCATATGAAGGGATTGCATTTCAATATATGGCACCATCTGTGTTTGAAATCCAGCAGTTTGAGTATTTGCAAAATCATTTAAGAATCTTGTCTGCGTTTTATGGCATTTTAAAACCGATGGATGGTGTGACTCCTTATCGTCTTGAAATGCAGGCAAAGGTTGGAATTGGAGATGCAAAAAATCTGTATGAGTATTGGGGAGAATTGTTATACCGCTCAGTAATCGATGACAGTAGGATTATCATTAATCTTGCATCAAAAGAATACTCAAAATGTATAGAAAAGTATCTGACATCACAGGACAGATATATTACGATTGTATTTTGTGAGTTATCCGGAGATAAATTGGTAACAAAAGGTACCTATGCCAAGATGGCTCGTGGTGAAATGGTCAGATTCATAGCGGAAAATAATATTGAAAATCCGGTGGAGATTCAGAAATTTGACAGACTCGGATATTCGTTTAGATCTGATTTATCTTCAGATTCAGAATATGTATTTGAACGCGAAATAAAATAGTTATTCAGGAAAAAGATGCTCAGTTTGGAAGCTTTTATAATAATGAGAATTATTACTATTTTTATTGACAGCAGGATGATGGTGGTATATAATCCTTATTGAGAACTAGTCCTAATAAGGAGGACGAATGACAAGTAGGAGAAATACCATTCAAAAAGATCTTGTAAGAAATACCGTATACGAAATGAGAAGACACGTTACGGCAAATGAAGTGTATGAATTTATAAAAGAAGCATATCCAACAATTGGAAAGGGAACTGTATATAGAAATCTTGATATATTGGTAGAGGAAGGTGCATTAAGAAAGGTTGAAGTTCCGGATGGACCGAACCGATTTGATTTTACATTGAAAAATCATTACCATGTAAGATGTATAAAGTGCGGTGAAGTTTTTGATGTGGATATGGATCAAATGCCGGATTTGCTGGAAAGAATTCATAACACTCATGGAATTGAATTTGTGGATTATGATATTTCATTTAAAGGCATTTGCCCGAAATGCAGGGAGAAGGTAAAGAAGGAACAGCATGGATAGAAAAGCAATGTATAAGTTGAGTTATGGACTGTTTATATTGACCGCCAAAGAAGCAGAAAAAGATAACGGATGCATCATTAATACAGCCATTCAGGTAGCTTCGGAACCAAACCAGTTAAGTATCTGTGTAAATAAGGCAAATTATACGCATGATATGATTCAAAGAACTGGAAAATTTACTGTATCAGTCTTAAGTCAGAAGGCACAATTTGAATTGTTCAAACATTTTGGCTTCCAATCAGGAAGAGATACCAATAAGTTTGAAGCATTTGAGCAGTGTGCCAGGGGCACGAATGGTATTTATTATATTACAGAAGGTACAAATGCATACATTTCCGTGATAGTTACTAAAACAGAGGACTTGGGTTCACATACGATGTTTATCGGTGAGATAACCGACATGGAAGTCTTAAGTGATATCCCTTCTGTAACATACGAGTACTATCAGAATCACATAAAACCTAAGCCACAGGCAGTAGGAAAAACAGAAGATGGTCAGACAATATGGCGTTGCAGAATTTGCGGATATGAATATGTAGGCGAGGAATTACCGGATGATTTTATATGTCCTTTTTGTGCAAGCACCCGGCATCAGATTTTGAAAAAGTAGTAAAGAAAACGGAGGTAAAAAGAGATGGCAGCAAACAAATATGCAGGAACACAGACAGAGAAGAATTTGTTAGAGGCATTTGCAGGGGAATCACAGGCAAGAAATAAGTATACCTTATTTTGCTTCTGTAGCGAAAAAAGGAAGGTTACGAGCAGATGTCAGCATTGTTTTTAAAGACTGCAGATAATGAGAAAGAACATGCAAAGATGTGGTTCAAGGAATTAGCAGGAATCGGTGATACAAAAGGCAAATCTGGCAGCAGCTGCAGAAGGCGAGAATTATGAGTGGACAGATATGTACGAAGGCTTTGCAAAAACCGCTGAGAAAGAAGGTTTCCCTGAGCTTGCAGCAAAATTCAGAGCAGTGGGAGAAATTGAGAAACATCACGAAGAGAGATATCGTGCACTTCTTAAGAATATTGAAACTTCACAGGTATTTGAAAAGAGCGAAGTTAAGGTATGGGAATGCCGAAATTGTGGACATATTGTGGTAGGAACTAAGGCACCTGAGGTATGTCCTGTATGTAACCATCCACAGAGCTATTTTGAAGTACATGAAGAGAACTATTAAGAAGATGAGATTATTACGAAGAAGAAAGTGATTAATTCAAAAAAAGCAGTAATGATAGGCTGTGGTTTTGTCGGTTCTGCATCTGTATTTGCTTTAATGCAAAGCGGCTTATTTACAGAGATCGTCCTTATCGATGCAGATAAGAACAAGGCAGAAGGAGAAGCGATGGATATCAGTCATGGAATTCCATTTGCCAGTCCGATGAAAATATATGCCGGAGATTATGATGATGTGGCTGATGCTGCAATAGTTATCATATCTGCCGGAGCGGGGCAGAAGCCGGGAGAGACAAGGCTTGATCTCGTAAATAAAAATGTATCAATATTTAAGTCAATCATTCCTGAAATAGCAAAGAGAAATTTTGCGGGTATCATCTTGGTAGTCGCTAATCCGGTAGATATCCTGACTCAGGTAGCCATAAAGTTATCAGGACTTCCGGAAAACAGAGTTATCGGTTCTGGTACAGTGTTAGATAGTGCCAGATTAAGATATAAGCTTGGTGAGCATTTATCTGTGGACAGCAGGAGTGTTCATGCATTTATAGTAGGTGAGCATGGAGACAGCGAAGTAGTAGTATGGTCATCAGCCAATGTATCCGGTGTTCCATTAAGTGAAATGTGTGAAATGCGTGGACATTACAAGCACAAGGAAAACACGGCAGAAATAGCTACAGCAGTCAAAAACAGTGCCTATGAGATTATCAATAAGAAGCATGCGACATATTATGGAATTGCAATGTCAGTAAAACGTATATGTGAAGTAATTATGCGTGACGAAAAATCAATACTTTCCGGTATCACACATGATTCATGGTGTATATGAAATTGACGGGGTTTCCCTAAGTATGCCGGCTATTGTAGGTGCAGATGGTGTTGAGTCAGATATACCTATAAATTTGAATGGCGAGGAAGCATTAAAGCTTAAGAAATCGGCAGATTCTTTGAAAAAGATTATAGAGACAATTGAACTATAAATTTTACACATGGAAGGAGATAAAAGCATGGAAGTAAAGTATTATATATGTAAGCATTGTGGAAACATTGTTGAAAAGGTAAAGGATAAAGGTGTTCCTGTAATTTGTTGCGGAGAACCTATGCAGGAATTAAAAGCCGGTGTGACAGATGCGGCTGTTGAGAAGCACGTGCCTGTATATACAGTGGAAGGCAATTATGTTCATGTCGTGGTCGGAGAGACAAAACATCCAATGCTTGAAGAACATTTCATTGAGTGGATTACATTAAATACCAATCAGGGAATATACAGAAAACAGTTAAATCCAGGGCAGGAGCCGGTAGCAGATTTTTGTCTTTGCGATGGTGAACAGGTAGAAGAAGTATATGCATATTGTAACCTGCATGGATTATGGAAATGCTAAAAGCATTTATACATATTAAGATTTAAGAACAGCACAAATATAACAGTAATATGAATTACAAGATTTATCCGAGAAAAAACAAATCTTCATTGTATTTATGGTGAAAAAAATATTACTAAAATTCCATTTAAAACAGATGTGTCAAATGTGATTTTGTATCATCATGAACCTGCCGATGGAACTGGCCCTTTTTAAAAAAAAAGTGGAATGAAATTCCATTGTTTGCAAGGACTTTATCAGACGATGAGTTTTAAGGACATCACTTTGAAATCGAAAAGAAACCATGACAGATGATGAGATAGCAGATGTTCTTGCACGAACGTTAGATGATCGTAAATCTGACTTTTGTTGCAGTTAGAAGGATGCTTAGGAATTAAAAAGGTAATCTCAAAAACAAAATAATCCGTGATAAATATAGGAACGTTTTGACATAAAAAGCATAAGAATCAGGCAGACAAGGACAAATCCTAGTCTGCCATATATTTTTGCCATTTATAAGCCTCTAACCATTCTTTTTGCAGATCAGCCAGCTCCTTCCCTCTTCCGTTTCGGATATAATCTAAAAAGATTTCTAACCGTTCGAGCGAGGCATCCTCTCCGACGGTCAGGATATAATCCTCCCAGAAGGAAAGTCCTGCCACTAAAAAAGCATTGAGGATCAGAGGTGTAATGGTATTTCCACTTAAAAAATGATCGTGCGGTGAAAGAGGAACATCGCCTGTGAAAGGGCATGGATGCCATCCCCTTTGCCTTGTAGGTTTCTGCTAAAAGCTGCTCTAACTTTGCAATATCCTCTTGGGTATGGTGTGCGGCTAATGCTTCCAGAGCCGGACATTCCAAAAAAGCGCGTACATCTAAAAGACTTTTTGCAGTCTGTGGATTCAGATAGCCACCATTATATTTCATAATAGCCATCAGTGTGTCGAGGTTGCCGTTTTGTGCATAGTCAGCCACCGTAACACCTTTTCGGCTGACCACGTCTAAAAAACCAAGACGGGAAAGTTCACGGATACCCTCGTGAACAATCGTTTTGCTGATGTTCATTTCATTTGCAAGCTCGCGTTCGGTAGGCAGTCGTTCCCCTGGTTTTAAGGCACCGGAGAGGATCATTCCTTCAATTTTTTGTATAAAAAGCTCCTTAATGGAAGGAGCGATGATTTCTCAAATTTCATAAGACACCTCTTTTGTATCGATTGGTCAGACCAGGACCATATAAAAAATATAGCATGTACAAAATATTTTCGCAATAGAAAAAAGCTGAAAAAGTTAAGTTGAAAGAAAGTTGAACTAAGGAAAACGCACAACCTTCCGATAAATAAGATAACAACGATTTATTGAGAAGCCAGGGACGGTAGATAAAAAGAAGAGATTCTTTTTGTGTACCGTCCTTTTACGCTATAGGATTCGGGTGTCAAAAGGCGGTTTCAAGTTTTTTGATTGGTAAATTGCACAAAGCCGAGTCTATTTTGTTCCGTTGTACGAAAATAAGAAAATCTAAGTCTGCCTGAGTCAGGTTACGATGAAGTGACGTGTACGTCTTAAACGCCCCGTCCATGGGGCATTAAGACTTTGCTGCCGTCCATGGCAGCAAAACACTATACATGAACAACCAGACTAAGATTTACTAATTTTCTCCCAAAGTCACAAAAGTAGTCCCAGCTTTGTGCAATTTGCCAGCCACTAAGTTGTGAGCGCCTTTTGACACCTAATCTTTATAGGAAATACGGTGCTTCCTATAGAGCAAGAAGCCCTTTGGGCGAAGATGCGCAGCTCGCGGAGAAGTAAATAGCTGTTATGCAGCACCGCTCGCGCGCGGAACAAAAGTTTCAGAGTGAAAGAGGAGGAAAAGAGATGGTCGTACAGTCGTCAAATATCGGAATGAGAAGCGAAAGATATTACAGAAAACGGGAAGAAGAGGTCAAGAGTCTGCAGCTTTGGGGAACCTCGAAAAACGGACAGGATGAGCTTCAGATGGGGAATACCCTAAAAGAAGGCGGCGTGGATGCAAAAGAGATTGCAGAAGCTAAAAACACGGTAAAGAGCAGCAGAAATATTCAAAAGCAGGAGGGCTCTGAACTGAAAAAGAGTATCCATCAGATCCAGGCAGAAGCGATCCAATACCTGTTAGACCTCTTTTTCGGGGATGGAAAAGGAAAACATACAGCGTTGGATATGCTTGGACAGACAAATGCGCAGGCATTTGGAGGAAGCTATCAGGAGATAAGCTATTATTCAGAAGAGGAGACAACTTCCTATCAGACCGAAGGAACGGTTAAAACCGCGGATGGCAGGGAAATGTCGTTTCAGATCAAAGTGGAAATGTCCCGCTCTTTTACTTCTTATATGGAAAAGAGAGTGGACTTTGGTGCAGCAAGGTTGTGCGATCCTTTAGTCATCAATTTAAACAGCTCCACCGCACAGGTGACAGATCAGAAATTCTATTTTGACTTAGATGCAGACGGAACGGCAGACCGGATATCCATGCTAAAGAGTGGAAGCGGATTTTTTAGCACTCGATAAAAATGGAAACGGAAAGATCGATGACGGTTCCGAGCTGTTTGGCACGCAGAGCGGAGATGGATTTGCAGATTTAGAGGAATATGACATCGACAAAACGGCTGGATCGACGAGGCCGATGAGATTTTTTGATAAACTGCGTATCTGGATACGGGATGAAAATGGCAATGACAGGCTGATCAAATTAAAGGAAGCGGGAGTAGGTGCGATCTGCTTAAAAAACGCAGATACACAATTTTCCTTAAATTCCCGGTATTCTAACCGGACAAATGCCTATATCCGGAAAACAGGAATCTTTCTATATGAAAACGGTGGTGTCGGGACCGTACAGCATCTGGATCTGGCACAGTAACCGGAAGTCATGGCAATTTAACTTGTATTTTTGCGGAAATGATACTATAATAAATGCATATTTATACAAGGAGGACTTATTATGAGAAACATGAGAAAGGCTGCAGCAGTTCTGTTGGCAACAGGAATGGTATTTGCATTGACAGCTTGCGGTGGAAACAAAAAGTAGAGAATACAGTAAATTCCATTGATGACTTAGAGGGAAAGAGCATCGGTGTACAGCTTGGAACAACCGGCGATATTTATGCATCTGATTATGAAGGTGACAAGGCAGGCACTAAGATTGAGCGTTATAATAAAGGAACAGATGCTGTACAGGCATTAAAGCAGGGCAAGATTGACTGCGTCATCATTGATTCACAGCCGGCAGAGGCATTTGTAGAAAAGAACGACGATTTACAGATTTTAGACGAGCCGTTTGCAGACGAGGAGTATGCAATCTGTATTTCAAAAAAAAGACAAACCGGAGTTAACAAAAGAGTTTAACAAAGCATTAGCAGAGTTGAAAAAAAGACGGAACACTGGATTCTATCGCAGATAACTATATCGGTGATGACACAAAGGGCAAAACCCCATACGAATCACCAAAAGACATTGAGTATCCAAATGGAAAACTGGTAATGGCAACTAATGCAACTTTTGAGCCATATGAGTACTATGATGGTGATAATATCGTAGGTATTGATGCAGATATCGCAAAAGCAATCTGTGACAAGCTCGGATATGAGTTACAGATCGAAGATATGGAATTTGACTCTATCATTGCAGCAGTACAGTCAGGAAAAGCAGATTTTGGTGCGGCAGGAATGACTGTAACAGAGGATCGTCTGAAAAACATTGACTTTACAGACAGCTATGCAAAAAGCAAAACAGGTTATCATTACCAGAAAGTAGAGCAGAGGGCTGACAAGTGAGTGGTTTTAAGGAAAGCTTCTATCAGAATTTTATTGAAAAAGACAGATGGCAGTATCTGTTGACCGGTTTGGAGAACACATTACTGATCACCATATTTGCGGTTTTGATCGGAGTAGCCATCGGTTTTCTGGTAGCGATTATTCGTGCGAGCCATGATAAGAATGGTTCATTAAAAATATTGAATTTTATCTGCCGGGTGTATCTGACGGTAATCCGTGGAACACCAACCATGATACAGTTGATGATTACATACTACATTATTTTTGCTTCCGTGAATGTGAGCAAGATCTTTGTGGCAGTATGTGCATTCGGCATTAATTCCGGTGCCTATGTGGCGGAGATTGTGCGTTCCGGTATCATGTCCATTGATCAGGGACAGTTTGAGGCGGGACGAAGCCTTGGCTTTAACTATGTGCAGACCATGCGCCTGATCATTTTGCCGCAGGCATTTAAAAATGTCCTTCCGGCACTTGGAAATGAAATGATCGTGCTGTTAAAAGAGACATCCATCAGTGGATATGTAGGAACGATGGATCTGACCAAGGGTGGCGATATTATACGAAGTACCACCTATGAGGCATATCTGCCACTGTTTGGAGTTGCGGCAATTTACCTTGTGATCGTTATGCTGATGACAGCAGGTGTCAATAGACTCGAAAGGAAATTGAGAACAAATGAACGTTAATGAAAATGCGCTGATTCAGGTACAGGATTTAAAAAAATCTTTTGGTACGCAGGTGGTATTAGACGGGATCACAACAGAAATCGACCAGGGAGAAGTGGTAGCCATCATCGGACCATCCGGTTGTGGAAAATCTACCTTTTTACGCTCCTTAAATCTGTTAGAAGAACCGACATCAGGAACGATCCTGTTTGAAGGAACGGATATTACAGATAAGTCCGTGGATATCAACAAGATGCGTCAGAAAATCGGTATGGTATTTCAGCAGTTCAATCTGTTCCCAAACTATACCATACAGAACAACATTACGCTTGCACCGGTAAAACTCGGATTGATGACACAGCAGGAAGCGGAGAAAAAGGCAAAGGAACTGTTAGAAAGAGTCGGACTCCCGGAACGTGCCAATGATTATCCATCCCAGTTATCCGGAGGACAGAAGCAGAGAATTGCCATTGCAAGAGCACTTGCAATGAACCCGGACGTGATGCTCTTTGACGAACCGACTTCTGCACTTGACCCGGAAATGGTAGGCGAAGTGTTAGAGTTGATGCGTGAGTTAGCAAGAGACGGAATGACCATGGTGGTTGTAACCCATGAGATGGGCTTCGCAAGAGAAGTCGCAAACCGTGTTCTGTTTATCGATGAAGGGAAAATCCAGGAAGAGAACACACCGGAGGAGTTTTTTTGCAAATCCAAAGAACCCAAGACTTCGGGAATTTTTATCCAAGGTATTGTAGAAAAAATTAAACTTAAGTTTAATAAAACACAGCACCGTTCATTAAAGGCGGCGCTGTGTTTTTGGATTTATTGGAAGATTTTCTTGTGGCTTAGAACTTATAAAAATGATACAATAATACTGTTGCATTTATGGGACACATTCGTTGTAGAACATAAGAAGGAAGAGAAAGAAAAGATTATCTGGTACGGAGGAAGAACATGGCATTTACACATCTGCATGTCCATACGGAATACAGTCTTTTAGATGGTTCAAATAAAATAAAAGAATATGTAGCAAGGGTCAAAGAACTCGGAATGAACAGTGCTGCCATTACAGACCACGGAGTCATGTATGGAGTCATAGATTTTTATAAAGAAGCAAAAGCGCAGGGGATCAATCCGATCTTAGGATGTGAGGTCTATGTTGCACCAAATTCCAGATTTGACCGGGAGACGGTACATGGAGAAGACCGATACTATCATCTGGTATTATTAGCAGAAAATAACACAGGTTACAGTAATCTGACCAAGATTGTATCCAAGGGATTTGTAGACGGATATTATTACAAACCGAGAGTGGACATGGAGGTTTTAGAGCAGTACCACGAAGGGATCATTGCACTGTCTGCCTGCCTTGCCGGTGAAGTGCCAAGAGCAATCACAAGAGGAAATTACGAAGAAGAAAAAAGAGATTGCTTTAAAATATCAGAAGTGTTTTGGAAAAAGAGAACTACTTCTTAGAACTTCAGGACCATGGAATCCCGGAGCAGCAGAATGTCAACCAGCATTTACTGCGGATGAGTCAGGAGCTTGGAATCGAGTTAGTGGCAACAAACGATATCCATTATACCTATGCCAAGGATGCAGAACCACATGATATCCTTCTTTGTATACAGACCGGAAAAAATTAGCCGATGAAGACCGTATGCGTTACGAGGGCGGACAGTATTACGTCAAATCCGAGCAGGAGATGGCAGAACTGTTTCCCTATGCAAGACAGGCCTTGGAAAATACACAGAAAATCGCAGACCGCTGCCATGTCGAAATAGAGTTCGGCGTGACCAAGCTGCCGCATTTTGAAGTCCCGGAGGGTTATGATTCCTGGAGTTATCTGAACAAACTGTGCTTTGACGGATTGAAAAAGCGTTATCCGCAAAACCACACGGAATTAGAAGACCGCCTGAACTACGAGTTAGGTGTCATCAAAGAGATGGGTTATGTAGACTATTTCCTGATCGTCTGGGATTTTATCCACTATGCGAGAGAGCATGATATCAGTGTGGGACCGGGAAGAGGAAGTGCGGAAGGAAGTCTGGTGTCCTACACAACGGGGATCACGAATATCGATCCGATCAAATATAATCTGCTGTTTGAGCGTTTTTAAATCCGGAGCGTGTCTCCATGCCCGATATCGATATTGATTTCTGCTATGAAAGACGGCAGGAAGTCATTGACTATGTCGTAAGAAAATATGGCGAGGACTGCGTGACCCAGATCGTCACCTTTGGTACGCTTGCCGCCCGCGGTGTCATCCGCGATGTCGGAAGAGTTATGGATCTGCCGTATGCTTATGTGGATGGCATCGCAAAGCAGATTCCGATGGAATTAGGCATTACGATAGAAAAAGCATTAAAAATGAATCCGGAACTCCGCACGATGTATGAAAACGATGAGAGCGTAAAGACACTGATCGATATGTCAAAGAGGCTCGAAGGACTGCCAAGACATACCTCCATGCATGCAGCCGGAGTCGTGATCAGTCAGAAATCCATGGATGAGTATGTTCCGCTATCGAGAGCGTCAGACGGAACGATCACAACACAGTTTATCATGACGACCATCGAGGAACTTGGACTGTTAAAGATGGACTTCTTAGGACTGCGTACCCTGACCGTCATACAGAATGCCGTGCGTATGGCACAAAAAAGCAGTGGAAAACAGATCAACATTGATGAAATAGATTATCAGGACAAAGGTGTCTTAGAACTGATCGGCTCCGGTAAGACAGAGGGAATCTTCCAGTTAGAAAGTGCCGGAATGAAGAACTTCATGAAGGAATTAAAGCCGCAGAGCCTAGAGGATATCATAGCCGGAATCTCACTTTACCGTCCGGGGACCAATGGACTTCATCCCGGCATATATTAAGGGGAAGAATCACCCGGAGGAAGTGACCTATGACTGCCCGCAGCTAGAACCGATCTTAGCACCGACCTATGGCTGTATCGTTTATCAGGAGCAGGTCATGCAGATCGTGCGTGACTTAGCAGGCTATACGCTTGGAAGAAGTGATCTCGTGCGTCGTGCCATGTCGAAGAAAAAAAAGGCTCCGTCATGGAGCAGGAGCGGAAGAACTTCGTCTATGGAAATGAAGAAGAAGGAGTTCCGGGCTGTATCGCGAATGGAATAGACGAAAAAATTGCAAATAAAATCTATGATGAGATGATGGATTTTGCTAAATATGCATTTAATAAATCCCATGCAGCCGCATATGCAGTCGTTGCATACCAGACGGCATGGTTAAAATACTATTACCCGGTAGAGTTTATGGCATCCTTAATGACCTCCGTTATGGACAATTCCACGAAAGTATCGGAGTATACACTGACCTGTCGGAAAATGAATATAGAGATACTGCCACCGGATATCAACGAAGGAGAAGGCGGATTTTCTGTTGCGGGAAATGCGATCCGCTATGGACTGTCTGCGATCAAGGGTGTGGGAAGGCCTGTCATTGAGACGATCATTGCAGAAAGAGAAGCCAATGGAGCATTTTCCAATCTGGAGGATTTCTGTAGCCGTCTGAATGGAAGGGAATTAAATAAAAGGACTATAGAGAACTTTATCAAAGCGGGAGCCATGGATGAGTTAGAAGGAACAAGAAAACAAAAGATCATGATCTATTCAGCTATTTTAGATCAGATCAACGATGAGAAGAAACATTCCATCGCAGGTCAGATGAGTCTTTTGACTTTGCAGATGAGGAAACAAAGCACGATTTTGAAATCCAGTTACCGGATGTGGGAGAATTTCCCAAAGAAACGCTGTTAGGATTTGAAAAAGAAGTCTTAGGAGTCTATATCAGCGGACATCCGTTAGAAGAATATGAAGAAAAGTGGAGAAAAAATATTAGTGCCACCACGAACGATTTTATCTGGGATGAAGAGACCGGAAAACGAAAGTATCCGATAATGAGAAAGTGATCGTTGGCGGAATGATCACGGATAAGACCATAAAATATACAAAAAAAATAATAAGACCATGGCATTTTTAACGTTAGAGGATCTGCTTGGAACCGTGGAAGTTATTGTCTTTCCAAGAGACTATGAGCGGTATCATACTTATCTGAACGTCGATGAGAAAATATTTGTCAGCGGTCATGCAAATGTGGAAGAAGATAAGAACGGAAAGATCATCTGTGAAAAAATCTATGGATTTGATGATACGAAAAAAGAATTATGGATGCAGTTTGCCACCAAAGAAGAGTATCAGCAGATGGAACAAAAACTATTCCAAATGCTTCTTTCTTCTGACGGCAATGACCAGGTTGTCATCTATCTTTCCAAAGAAAAGGCGATCAAGCGTCTTGCAAACAACCGGAATGTCCATATAGAGCCACAACTTTTAGAGAATCTTCGGGAGTGTTTTGGAGAGGATAACGTAAAAGTTGTGGAAAAACCCATTGAAAACCGTACGAAAAGAGATTAAAATGGAAAAAGCAGGAGGAAGAGAGAATGGCAAAAGAAGTTAAGACAATCGGTGTCCTCACCAGTGGAGGAGATGCACCGGGTATGAATGCGGCGATCCGTGCCGTAGTACGTCAGGCAATTACAAAAGGTTTGAATGTAAAGGAATCAAGCGTGGTTACGCAGGACTTTTACAGGAAGAGATCATAGATATGCATGCACAGGATGTTTCCGATATCATCCAGCGTGGAGGAACCATTTTACAGACAGCAAGATGTATGGATTTCACAACACCGGAAGGACAGCAAAAAGGTGCAGAGATCTGTAAAAAACATGGAATTGACGGTGTTGTAGTCATCGGAGGAGACGGTTCATTTAAAGGAGCACAGAAATTAGCAGAGCATGGGATCAATACGATCGGCCTGCCGGGAACAATCGACTTAGATATTGCATCCACAGAGTATACGATCGGATTTGATACGGCAGTTAATACTGCAATGGAAGCGATCGACAAGGTGCGTGATACCTCTACTTCCCATGAGAGATGTTCCATTATAGAAGTTATGGGACGCGGAGCCGGATATATCGCACTCTGGTGTGGAATTGCCAATGGAGCAGAGGATATTTTACTTCCGGAAAAATATAACTATGATGAGCAGATGATCGTAAATCATATTATCGAGAACAGAAAACGCGGCAAAAAGCACCATATCATCATCAATGCAGAGGGAATCGGACACTCCACCAGTATGGCAAAACGGATCGAGGCTGCAACCGGAGTAGAGGCCAGAGCAACGATCTTAGGACACATGCAGCGTGGCGGAAGCCCGACCTGTAAGGATCGTGTCTACGCATCGACCATGGGAGCGAAAGCCGTGGATCTGCTGTTAGAAGGAAAGACAAATCGTGTGGTAGGTTATCGTCACGGAGAATTTGTGGATTTTGATATTGATGAAGCACTTGCAATGCAAAAAGGAATTCCGGAGTACCAGTGGGAAATCTGCCGGAATCTGTCAAAGTAGGAACGGATATGATCACAAGTACGAGTAATGCACAGATAAAAAAAATCATACAGCTGAATACAAAAGGAAAGGCACGTCGAAATTCGCGTGCCTTTGTTGTCGAGGGAGTAAAAATGTTTTTAGAAGCTCCCTTAGACTGGATTGAAGAGGTCTATCTTGCAGAGAATTTTTTAGAAAAATATCAGGGATCGAAAAAAGAAGAGTATAAACAGGAGCTTTTAGAAAAATTAGAGACTACCGGATATGAAACCGTATCGGATCAGGTATTCCGTCATGCAGCGGATACGATGACACCGCAGGGAATTTTGTGCATCGTAAAAATGCCGGAGTACCGGAGAGAGGACTTATCGGGAGGCTCTGATCAAAAGAAAGCACCGCTGCTGCTCGTAACAGAAAATGTGCAGGACCCCGGAAACCTTGGAACCATGTTCCGTACAGCCGAAGGAGCGGGAGTGACCGGAATCCTGATGAGCCGCGATACCGTGGATATTTTTAATCCAAAGACGATCCGTTCTACCATGGGATCGATCTACCGGATGCCGTTTTTGTATACAGAGGATTTAAAAAAGACATTTCAGAGCTTCAAAAGAAGGCATACACTTCTACGCAGCACATCTGAAAGGAAAGGCTTCTTATGATGAGGCAGACTATCAGAAACCGAGTGCTTTTTTAATTGGAAATGAAGGAAATGGCCTGACGACGGAAATTGCCGACTTAGCAGATGTCTATATCCGTATTCCGATGGAGGGAAAGTTAGAATCCTTAAATGCCGCTATGGCAGCAGGGATATTGATGTATGAAGCGAACAGACAGAGAAGAACATAACGGAAAAGGCTATCGGATGAGATAGCCTTTTTCTTTAACTGTTCTTCAATCCGGTCAAAGACTTCCGGGGAGGATGCCTCAACGGTATGCATATGATTGCCGCCGGTAAGTTCCTTGAGCGGTTTTGCCGGAGTGGTAAAGAGACGTGTGGTAAAATCGTCCACATCCACACGGTTATTCAAGATCAGATCAACGGTAATGGCACCATAGATTTCATGCATGACCGTAACATCTAATACCTTTCCACCGCAGTCCACAAAGGTATAGAGTTCGTCCTGGATCTGCTCATCCGTATGTGAAACCGCAAAGGTACGTTTGAAATTCTCCGTGTCCTTTTACGGCTGATAGAGCAGATAGCCCCGATAGGTGCTTAAGATATTTTTATTGGTGGCACGTAAGAGTGCAATGTCCTGTACAATGATCTGACGGCTCACACCGCATTTTCCTGCAATTTCCGTTCCGGAGAGCGGACTTTCTGAGCCTGCAAGTAATTTTAAAATAAACTGACGACGTTCGTCTCCTTCCATGTTAGTCCTCCTCAATTACCTGAATTTCCATATAGTCAAAGTCAATATGTTCAATAAAACTGTCCTGATAAAAACGTGCCTTGCCATGGCGTTTAAAAAATCCGAAATGGTATTGTCTAACCAGATCGGAACACCAAGGTCAAAGGTGTGGCATGCTTCATCTAGAGCATGAAAAATTTTATGGGTTCTTGTATCGTCCCTGTCATCGGTCAGACAGAGATCTTTTTGCATACGATTGTCTTTAAATATTTTAAACCAGATCCGCATGGGAATATCCTTTCTAAAAAAAGTTCGATCACAAAATAGAATAATTTTACATCAAAACATATTATATCAGATATGGGCATCTCTTCACAAGCTTTTCTAATCGTGGTATACTATTATATATAACGTAACAAACATAACGGAGGTTAAGGTCAATATGCAGCAGCAGTTTGACGAAGGCGTCGACAGTTGGAAAAGTGTCATGTTCCTTTATAATTCAGCATTAAAAGAAGTCAGTACAAAACTGGAGATTTTGAACGATGAATTTCAGTATGTACATCAGTATAACCCGATCGAGTACATAAAATCCCGTATCAAATCCCCGGAGAGTATCGTAAAAAAAATTAAAAAGAACGGATATGAATCATCCATACAAAATATGGTAAATTATGTAAACGATATTGCGGGAATCCGTATCGTCTGCTCCTTTACATCAGACATCTACCGGATGGCGGAGATGATCGGAAAGCAGAACGATCTGACCGTAGTGTCTATCAAAGATTATATCAAGAATCCAAAACAGAGCGGCTATAAGAGCTATCACATGCTTGTGACGGTACCGATCTTTATGTCGGACAGAGTCATTGATACCAAAGTAGAGATACAGATCCGTACGATCGCCATGGATTTCTGGGCAAGTTTAGAGCATAAAATCTATTACAAATTTGAAGGAAACGCACCGGAATACATCAGCCGTGAACTGAGAGAGTGTTCCGGTATCGTATCCGTTTTAGATGATAAAATGTTGTCCTTAAATGAGGCAATCCTAAAGGCAAAAGCCGAAGCAGAACACGAAGCAAAGAGTTAAGGATGTTCTAATCAGTCCCACCCGGCATATATATGTAGGGGAGGGAAAAGATATGGAGCGTAAATCTTTTAAGTGGATGATCGTGGATCTGATGTTCATGTACATCGTGACCGGACTCGGGCTGATCCTCATGGCATTTTTAATGGAAAAGTTTCAGTTGAACGGAACATTTGTAGAAGTAGGGGTTACGGTGATCTATGTGGTATCAGGGATCGCAGGCGGATTGATCGCAGGAAAAAAGATGAAAGAAAAAATTCCTGTGGGGACTGTTATTAGGAAGCCTGTACTTTTTGATCTTGTTTGCCGTATCGGCAGCATTGGCCGGAGGGCTTCCGAAAGATCTGGTACATATGGGAACGACACTTGGGATCTGTATGGCGGCAGGAACACTTGGGGGCATGATGAGTTAAAAAATGCTTTTCAACTGAAAAATATTATGCTATAATGTCAAAAGATATTTTATTTTCGGGAAGCGAGAAGCAGATAACCGGAGAAATTTGAAAGGAGATTTCATTATGAAACACATAAAGACATTAAATACAAAAAAATTACAGAACACAGTAAAAAAAGGCGGATGTGGCGAGTGTCAGACATCATGCCAGTCTGCATGTAAGACATCCTGTACAGTAGGAAACCAGACTTGTGAGCAGAGCAAATAGTCCGTACAAAATCATAGATACATGGTATGAACGACCGTTCGCAGTTGCGTGCGGTCATTTGTGCGTTATATAAAGATGAAAAAAGTAACAGGAAAGAGAGGACTATCAGGTGGTTCATCAGTATATCAATAATGGTTATCACATTGTGTTAGATGTGAATAGCGGAGCCATTCATGTTGTAGACGAAGTGGTATATGATGTGATTCCGTTATTTGAGAAACACAGCAGTGAAGAGATAACAGGTCTGCTTCGTGAAAAAAATACAGCGAAGAAGAAATCCGTGAGGCTGTGGAAGAGGTTGCCCAGCTAAAAAAAAGAGGGAAGTCTGTTTACACCGGACACCTACGAGGCACCGCTGATCGATTTTAAGAAACGTCCAACCGTGGTAAAAGCACTCTGTTTACATATTGCACATGACTGCAATCTGGCATGCCGCTACTGTTTTGCGGAAGAGGGCGAATATCATGGAAGAAGAGCGCTGATGTCATATAAGACAGGAAAAGCGGCATTGGATTTTCTGATCGCAAATTCGGGAAGCAGAAGGAATTTAGAGGTGGATTTTTTCGGCGGAGAACCGCTGATGAATTTTGAGGTAGTAAAACAGTTAGTAGCTTACGGAAGAGAGCAGGAAAAACTGCATGACAAGCATTTCCGTTTTACCTTAACAACCAACGGCGTACTTTTAAATGACGATATCATGGAATTTGCCAACCGTGAAATGGACAATGTGGTTTTAAGTATCGATGGACGTAAAGAGGTACATGACCATATGAGACCATTCCGAAAAGGAGCCGGAAGCTATGATCTGATCGTGCCGAAGTTCCAGAAGTTTGCTAAGAGCAGAAATCAGGAGAAATATTATGTGCGTGGTACCTATACACATTTCAACACAGATTTTTCCAAAGACGTGCTTCATTTAGCGGACTTGGGATTTAAGCAGATTTCCGTAGAGCCGGTGGTTGCAGAAGAGACGGACGATTACGCGATCAAAGAAGAAGATTTACCGGTACTTTTTAAAGAATATGATGATTTAGCAGCAGAGATGGTAAGAAGAAATAAAGCCGGAAACGGATTCAACTTTTTCCATTTTATGATCGATTTAGAAGGCGGTCCGTGTGTCTATAAACGCCTTTCCGGTTGTGGTTCCGGTACAGAGTATTTAGCAGTGACACCATGGGGAGATTTGTATCCTTGTCATCAATTTGTCGGTAATGAGAAGTTTTTAATGGGAAATGTACATGACGGCGTAGTGAACACCGGACTTCAGGAAGAGTTCAAGTGCTGTAATGTATATGCGAAAGAAAAAATGCCGTGACTGCTTCGCAAGATTTTATTGCAGCGGTGGTTGTGCGGCAAATGCATACAATTTCCATGGAGATATATTAAAAACCTATGAAACAGGCTGTGAATTACAGAAAAAGCGTGTAGAATGTGCGATCATGATAAAAGCAGCCATGGCAGAACAAGAAGATTAAGAGAGGAAAAGAAATGAAAAGCATGAAAAAGAGCAGAGGGATCATCACTCTCATTCTCGTACTCGGAATTTTAGCCGGTCTGTGCTACTATTCCGCAACCATTATTTCTTCGACCGGAGTAGGAGAAGACCGGAGCATTAACCTTGGTCTGGATTTAGCAGGTGGTGTATCCATTACCTATCAGGTAGTCGGAGACAAGCCGACCGATGAACAGTTAGACGATACCGTCTATAAGTTACAGAAACGTGTGGAAGGCTACAGTACGGAAGCACAGGTATACAAAGTCGGAGATGACCGTATTTCCGTTGAGATTCCGGGAGTCAGCGATGCAAACAAGATTTTAGAGGAACTCGGAAAACCGGGAACTTTGGAATTCCAGACAGAAGATGGTAAGACCTTCATGGATGGATCTGCAGTTGCGCAGGCAAAAGCAGCAACCATTACAAATGATACCGGAAACAAAGAAAATATCGTAGAGCTGACCTTAACCGATGAAGGAGCAAAGACATTTGCAGAGGTCACATCCGCAAACGTCGGAAAAGCACTTCCGATCGTTTACGATGATGAAGTCATCAGTTATCCGACCGTACAGCAGGCAATTACCGGAGGAACTGCACAGATTTCCGGAATGGCAAACTATGAAGAGGCAGAGTCCTTAGCTTCCCAGATCAGAATCGGTTCCCTTTCCCTAAAGTTAGAGGAGATGCGTTCAGAGGTAGTAGGTGCACAGCTTGGAGAAGAAGCGATTTCAAGCAGTTTGAAAGCAGCAGCGATTGGTCTTGTGATCGTTATGATCTTTATGATCGTGCAGTACTTAGTACCTGGTGTGGTAGCCGCATTCGCACTTGCAATCTATACGACATTAGTGATCGCGACCTTATATCTGTTTGAGATTACCCTGACCTTACCGGGTATTGCCGGAATTATCCTTTCTATTGGTATGGCGGTGGATGCGAATGTCATTATCTTTGCCCGTATCCGCGAAGAGATCGCAGATGGAAAGAGCGTGGCAACCGCAATTGAAACAGGTTTTGCAAGAGCACGTTCCGCGATCTTAGATGGAAATATTACAACATTGATCGCAGCAGCAGTTCTTGGACTTCGCGGTTCCGGTACCGTAAAAGGATTTGCTTCTACATTAGCGATCGGTATTATCCTTTCAATGTTTACCTGTATGGTAGTTACGAAGGTGCTGATGCATGCAGTTTATGCGATCGGTGTCCGTGATGCGAAATTCTATGGTAAGGCAAAAGAGCGTAAGCCATTTGATTTTGTCGGAAAGACAGGAATCTTTATTGCAATCTCCTGTGCGATCATCGTGTGTGGCTGTGTAGGAGTAGGCATGCACAAATCAAGTGATGGAACCATTTTAAATTACAGTCTGGAGTTTAAGGGTGGAACGTCTACCGCAGTTGTGATGGATAAACAGTATTCCATCAAAGAGATTGATAAAGAGATCGTTCCTCTAGTAGAAAAAAATTACAGGCGACGGTAACGTACAGGCACAGGCAGTCGAGGGTACCAAGCAGATCATCATCAAGACCCGTACGTTGTCACTGGAAGAGAGAACAAAGTTAGAAAAGACCATGACCAAGAATTTTGGCGTGGATAAAAAAAGATATTACATCCGAAAGTATCAGTTCCACCGTCAGCAATGAGATGAAGACCGATGCGATCGTAGCAGTTGTGATCGCAACGATCTGTATGCTGCTCTATATCTGGTTCCGGTTCAAGGATGTACGTTTTGCGGGAAGTGCGGTAATTGCACTGAGCCACGATGTTATCATGGTATTTATCTGTTATGTGTTAGCATGGATTTCCGTAGGAAATACCTTTATTGCATGTATGTTAACGATTATCGGTTACTCGATCAATAATACGATCGTTATCTTTGACCGTATCCGTGATGCATTGAAAAAACATCATGCACAGACAAAGGCAGCATATAAAGAGATCGTCAACAAGAGTATTGCACAGACCATGTCAAGAAGTGTGAATACTTCCATTACAACCTTTGTTATGGTATTAGTTCTTTATATTATGGGTGTAACCTCTATCCGTGAGTTTGCACTGCCATTGATGGTAGGACTTTTAGCAGGTACTTATTCTTCTATTTGTCTTGCGAGTGAGATCTGGTATCTGTTGCGTACGAAAGGTATGAAGAAAGAATAATATGTGGTGGTATCTGGCAGTGATGAATACTTTGGGATTTGCACTGATGGGACTGGATAAAAAAGAGCCGGGGAACATCAGTGGAGGATCTCAGAGCGAACATTATTCTTAGTGGCGGCCTTAGGCGGAAGCGTGGGGAGCTGGCTTGGAATGTATATTTTTCACCACAAAACAAAGCACTGGTATTTCGTGATCGGAATACCGGTGATTTTTGTATTGCAAAACATTTTGTGGTACTTTATAATGATGAATAGTTAAAGCCAAAACAAGACAAATCAATGATGGAGGATAAACGAATGAATTTACTTCAGGAAGTACAGGCAGTAGACCGTGAGGTAGCAGATGCTATTACAGCAGAAATGGAGAGACAGAACAGCCATATCGAGCTGATCGCATCCGAGAACTGGGTAAGTCCGGCAGTGATGGAGGCAATGGGAAGTATTTTAACCAATAAATACGCAGAAGGATATCCGGGAAAAAGATATTATGGCGGATGTGAATGTGTGGATATTGTAGAAAATCTTGCAATTGAACGTGCAAAAGAGCTGTTTGGCTGTGAATATGTCAATGTACAGCCGCACTCCGGTGCACAGGCAAATATGGCAGTACAGTTTGCAATGCTGACACCTGGCGATACGGTTATGGGAATGAACTTAGACCATGGCGGTCACCTGACACACGGAAGTCCGGTGAATTTTTCCGGAAAATACTTCAATATTGTACCTTATGGAGTAAACGATGAAGGTGTCATTGATTATGATAGAGTCATGGAAATTGCAATGGAGTGCAAGCCGAAGCTGATCATTGCAGGTGCAAGTGCTTATGCAAGAGTCATTGATTTTAAGAAATTCAGAGAGATCGCAGATGCATGCGGCGCATATCTGATGGTAGATATGGCACATATTGCAGGTTTAGTAGCAGCAGGACTGCATCCAAGCCCGATCCCATATGCAGACGTAGTAACCACGACCACACATAAGACACTGCGCGGACCAAGAGGCGGTATGATCTTAGCAAGTGCAGAGTCCAATGAGAAGTTCAACTTTAACAAAGCGATCTTCCCGGGAACCCAGGGTGGTCCTTTGATGCATGTGATCGCAGCAAAAGCAGTATGTTTTAAAGAAGCATTACAGCCGGAGTTCAAGGCATATCAGCAGGGAATCATCGACAATGCACAGGCGCTCTGCAAAGGTCTGATAGACAGAGATATCAAGATCGTTTCCGGAGGAACAGACAACCATCTGATGTTAGTCGATTTAACGAACTATGACCTGACAGGAAAGGCAGTGGAGAAATTATTAGATTCCGTAAATATTACATGTAATAAAAATACGATCCCAAATGATCCGAAGTCTCCATTTGTAACAAGCGGTATCCGTTTAGGAACAGCATTTGTAACCTCCGTGGCATGAAAACAGAGGATATGGATGACATTGCAGAGGCAATTGCACTGATGATCAAAAATGGTGAGGACTCCGCAGAAGAGGTCAAAGCCATTGTGAAAAAAACTGACTGACAAATATCCGTTAAAATAATTCTTAAGAATTTTATAAAATCGAGAAAATACAAAAAGACATGCTATAATGAGCACAAATTGATTTTTTGTGCTCATTTTAAATTATGACATGATAAAAAATCAGAGTATTCAGGAGGCTAGAATGGATAAGAAGAAAAAATTATTATCGGTGTTGTGATCGCCGTGGTTGCCGTAGCGGCAGTCGTTCTAAGTATCGTATTGGCAAAAGGCGGCGGAAAAAAGCGAAAGATAAAGTGTATGTGGAAAAGTCAAGACAATCTGCGGCAATGATGCGGGGACAACGAACCGTTTTTCCGGTGTGGTAGAGGCACAGGACAGCTGGAAGATCAAACTGGATGGCGATAAAAAGGTCAAAGAGGTATTTGTCAAAGTCGGAGATGAGGTCAAGGAAGGAGATCAGCTCTTTTCCTATGATATGGACGAGACAAATTCACAGATCGAGCAGGCAAATCTCGAATTAGAGAGTATCACAAACGAGATTAACGATTACAACAGCCAGATTGCAACCTTAAGTGCAGAAAGAGATGCGGCACCGGAGGAAGCAAAGTTCGACTATACGACGCAGATTCAGAGTGTGCAGAATGATTTAAAACAGTCTGAGTACAACCGAAAGAGCAAACAGCTTGAAATTGATAAAATGAAACGATCTCTTGGAGATGCCGTGGTAACGAGCAAAATGGCAGGTGTCGTAAAGGCGGTCAACAACAGTAACGGTGGTTCCGATGACGGTTCTTCTGACGATGCATTTATGACCATCCTTGCGACCGGTTCCTATCGGGTAAAATGTATGATCAATGAGCAGAACATGTCTGAGATATCCGAGGGAGAGCAGATGCTGATCCACTCCAGAGTAGATGAAGATCAGACCTGGAACGGTACAATTTCAGGAATTGATATGGAATCGCCGCAGTCAAACGGTGACCAGTACACGGACAGCAGTGATTCTTCCGATACCACAACCTCTTCAAAATATCCGTTCTATATTAATTTAGAAAATTCAGATGGAATGATGTTAGGACAGCATGTGTTTGCGGAAGCAGATCTGGGACAGGGACAGAAGAAAAAAAGGTATCTGGCTTATGGAATCCTATATCGTAAAAGAAAAAAGGAAGCCTATGTCTGGGCTGATAACGGAAAGGGCAAGCTGGAAAAACGTAAGGTTGAGCTTGGAAAATATGACGAAGAACTTGGCGAGTACAAGATCAAATCCGGTCTGAAAAAAGATGACTATATCGCATGGCCGATGGATGGCTTGTATGAAGGTGTAGAAGCAGTTAAGAATGAGAGCGAAGTAGATTATGATGCACCTTTATATAAGGATCAGCAGGACAGTACAGAACCGTACACAGAGGACAGTGCAGAGCCGGCAGATGATGCGGTCGAACCAATGAGTGGTACAGGACAGCCGGTTGATGGGGTCGAAGCGGAGCCGACGGAGGAAACGACAACGGAAGAAGACGGTGCAGCACAGGATGCAGAACAGCCGGTCGATGAGAATGAGACGAGTGGAGAGGAGTAAAAATCCATGATATTGAACTTGGAACATATTTACAAAGACTATCAGCAGGAGAAGCTGGTGGTCCCAGTATTAAAGGACGTCTGCTTACAGGTAGAAGAGGGTGAATATGTGGCGATCATGGGACCGTCCGGTTCCGGTAAGACCACACTGATGAATATTATCGGATGTTTAGATCAGCCTACTTCCGGAGTCTATGAATTTTCAGGCGAAAATATTTTATCCTATAAAGACAGGGAACTTGCAGCAGTGCGTTCTAAAAGCATAGGATTCGTATTTCAGAACTTCCAGTTACTGCCGAGGGCAACTGCTTTAGATAATGTTGCACTGCCTTTAAGCTATGCAGGCGTAAAACCAAAGGAACGAAAGGAGCGGGCATTTGTAGCATTAGAGCGTGTGGGTTTAGCAGACCGTGCAGAGTTTCGCCCGAACCAGTTATCCGGTGGTCAGAAACAGAGAGTTGCCATCGCAAGAGCTGTAGTAAACGAGCCGAAGATCCTGCTTGCAGATGAACCGACCGGAGCATTGGATTCAAAATCGGGACAGCAGATCATGGAACTGTTTGAAAAATTAAATGAAGAAGGCGTAACGATCGTAATGATCACTCACGATGCAAAGGTTGCACACCGTGCAAAACGGGTAGTTCACATCATAGACGGAGAACTGACCGAGGAAAAGGAGGAAGAGAAGGATGAATAAAAAGAAAGTCGTAATTCTTGTCCTGGTCATTGTTCTGGCAGCAGGAGCTGTAGGTGGCGGAATTTTTGCCTTCAAAAAGCAAAAGGATAAAAAGACAAAGGTGGACGTTTATCCGGTATCTGTAATGGATATGGGTGGCGGATATGGTAACGGAGAGTCCTACAGCAGTGGAACGGTTACAGATGATAAGTCACAGGTGATCTATCTTGAAGACAGTGATAAAGTGGCGGAGGTCTATGTCAAAGAAGGCGATAAGGTCAAAGAAGGCGATCCACTGATGCGGTATGATATGGAAGAAGCAAATCTCAATGTCGATATGAAGACCTTGGATGTGGAAAATGCTGAAAATGATCTGGTGATCGCACAGCGTGAGTTAGAAAAACTGAAAAACATGACTCCGGTGGCAGAGACACCAACCGTACCGGACGAACCGGAAGAGCCGGCACCAAAACCGGAAGTTCCGGAAAAGACGGAGATGCCTATAACATCATCGGAAAATCCGCGAAGTCCTACGAAGGAAAAGGAACACAGGAGAAACCATACCGTTTTTTATGTACAGAGAAAGCGTATGTAACCGGAGAATATCTGAATTACCTGAAAAAACATTCCTATACGGCAGTCTTTGAAATCCATGAGGATAACAAGAAGGATGGAGATGTCCTGAATGCATGGCTGGTAAACGGAAGCAGTATAAAAGAAGAATACGATGCGGAATCCCAGTGGTCTGTTGCAAGCCGACAGGAAGTAACGGATGAAGATACCACAGAACCGGATACCACGGATGACAGTGCGGATGATGAGAGTGATAGTGGTGATGATGAAAGCAGTATGGGATATACCGCATCAGAACTTGCAGAAAAGATCCGTGAAAAAGAAAAGGAGATCCGTGAACTGGATATTACAAAGCGAAAAGCAGCCTTAGAGTTAGAGGAAGCAAAAAAAAGTATCAGGAGACGGCATATTAAAAGCCAGTGTCAATGGAACCGTAGACACAGCATGTGATCCGAGTGATCCGCCAAATGACGGTTCTCCGTTCTTAGAAGTAAGAGGACAGGACAGCCTCTATGTGACCGGAACACTGAGCGAGTTGATGCTAGGAGAAATCCAGACAGGTCAGAAGGTTCAGATCAGTTCCTGGGAGAGCGGCAAGACCTATGAAGGAGAGATCACGGAGATTTCCACTACACCGGTAGATGGCAGCAACTACATGGGCGATGGTAATCCAAATGCATCTTATTATACTTATAAAGCCTTGGTAAAAGACAGCAAGGGGCTGCATAATGGAGAAGGTGTAGATTTAAATATCAGCCAGGATGCAAATTCAGGAAGTTCCGTACTGTGCATCGAAAAAAGCATATGTGCGTACCGTAGACGGTACATCGTATGTGATGAAAGAAGATAAGAACGGAAGATTGAAAAAGCAGAAAGTAAAGACCGGAAAGACTTACTACGGTCAGGCAGTGGAGATTTTATCGGGCTTAGACGGAAGTGAATACATTGCATTTCCATATGGTAAAAATGTCAAAGAGGGCGTGAGAGTCCGCGAGACAGATGAATTGGCATATTAGGAGGAAGGAAGAATGATAGAAAATATAAGATTATCTTTTCAGGGAATCTGGTCCCACAAGATGCGTTCCTTTCTGACCATGCTGGGAATCATTATCGGAATTGCGGCAATCATAGCTATTGTATCTACAATTAAAGGAACAAATGAACAGATCAAAGAAAACCTGATCGGCTCCGGAGAGAATACGGTCACGGTCAGCCTGTATCAGGGCGACTGGGAATACGATATGTCTGCAGGCGTTCCGGATGGAGTCCCTGCGATTTCAGAGGAGATGTTAGACAGCATCAAGGATACCGATAAGGTAGAGGATGTATCTGCATTTTACAAAAGACAGGACTATGACAATATTTTTTATAAAAATGTTTCCTTAGCAGGAGGATATCTCTATGGTATCGAGCAGAACTATCTGGATACCTGTGATTTTATCCTGCGGGAAGGCAGAGGTTTTGACAAAGAGGATTATAAAAAACAGAGAAAAGTGGCACTCTTAGATTCGGATTCCGAGCAGACATTGTTTCAGGGAGAGTCAGCAGTCGGAAAAACGATCGAGATCAAAGGAGAGCCATATGTGGTTGTCGGTATTGTGACGAAAAGCAAGACCTTTGAGCCGGTCATCAATTCCGTAGAGGATTATTATACTTATATGCAGGAGTCGAGCGGTGCAGTCTATGTGCCAAAAGTAACGTGGCCGATCATCTATCAATATGATGAGCCGGAAAATGTAATTTTGCGTGTAAAGAGTACCGATGACATGACACGTGTAGGCAAAAGACCGCAGATTTATTAAATGAGAATCTGAGCGTGTCCGATGATACGATGAAATATAAGGCAGAGGATTTATTAGAGCAGGCGAAAGAGATTCAGGAGCTGAGTGATTCCACAAACTCCATGTTGATCTGGATCGCCGGAATTTCCCTTTTAGTAGGTGGTATCGGCGTTATGAATATCATGCTGGTATCCGTAACCGAGAGAACCAGTGAGATCGGTCTGAAAAAAGCACTCGGAGCAAGAAAAGGCATTATTTTGGGACAGTTTTTAACAGAGTCCGCAGTGCTGACCAGTCTGGGTGGAATTTTTGGCGTGATCATCGGGATCATACTGGCACAGGTCATTTCGAAAGTAAGTGATATGCCGGTAGCGATCAGTATTCCGGCAGCAGTCGGAGCGGTCGTATTTTCCATGCTGATCGGAATTATCTTTGGAATGCTGCCATCTTATAAAGCAGCAAACCTCAATCCGATCGATGCCCTGCGTCATGAATAGGCATATGATATGAAAAATTACTTGCACACAGGACATAATCGCGTTATAATGTGCAAAGAATAAGTACCAGGCGTTAACGGAAGCTACGATTGCAAAGGTGTTCAGAGAGTCGGTGGTTGGTGAGAACCGGAGATTGGAGCAGTCTTTCCACTTTCTCAGTCGGCAGTGAGAACTGCGGGGTGACAGTCCTTATCCTGTCGATGAGAGGTCAGGTCCATGAATTTAGTATTCGAAAAGATCTGACAAACCGGGTGGCAACGCGGAGTATACCTTCGTCCCTGTAGCACGTCAGAGTGCAAAGAGGGACGGAGGTTTTTGGTTTTTCTATAGGAAATGTTTTCTATAGAAAAAACTTTTGGGCGAAAAATGCAACCCTTAGTTCTTGATTTTTTTATAGGAGGATTTATATGTTAGATATTAAATTTTTAAGAGAGAATCCGGATATTGTAAAGAAAAATATCGAAAATAAGTTTCAGCAGCAGAAACTTCCATTAGTGGATGAAGTGATTGAGTTAGATGCAAAGGCAAGAGCAACCCAGCAGGAAGCGGATGATCTGCGTGCAAACCGCAACAAGATTTCTAAGCAGATCGGTGCTTTAATGGGCCAGGGTAAAAAGGATGAAGCCATGGAGCTCAAAGCACAGGTAGAAAAAAGATGCTGCCCGTCTTTCTGAATTAGAAGAAAAGGAAAAAGAATTACAGGGAAAGATTACAAAGATCATGATGACGATCCCGAACATCATTGATCCGTCCGTACCGATCGGCAAGGATGATTCCTGCAATGTGGAGATCGAGAAGTTTGGCGAACCGGCTGTTCCGGATTTTGAGATCCCGTATCACACCGAGATCATGGAGCGTTTTGACGGCATTGACCTGGATGCAGCAGGAAGAGTTGCAGGAAATGGTTTTACTATCTGATGGGTGATATTGCAAGACTTCATTCCGCAGTGCTCTCCTACGCGAGAGATTTCATGATCGACCGCGGTTTTACCTACGTGGTGCCGCCGTTTATGATCCGCAGCAATGTTGTGACGGGCGTTATGAGTTTTGATGAGATGGATGCCATGATGTACAAGATCGAGGGCGAGGATCTCTATCTGATTGGTACCAGTGAACATTCCATGATCGGAAAATTCATTGATACCATTAATGAAAAAGAAAAACTTCCATATACATTGACCAGTTATTCTCCATGCTTCAGAAAAAAAGAAAAAGGAGCACATGGAATCGAGGAACGTGGCGTATACCGTATCCATCAGTTTAAAAAACAGGAGATGATCGTAGTATGTGAGCCGGAAGAATCCAAACTGTGGTATGACAAGCTGTGGCAGAATACGGTAGATCTATTCCGCAGCCTTGACATTCCGGTCCGTACCTTAGAGTGCTGCTCCGGTGATTTGGCAGACTTAAAAGTAAAATCCTGTGACGTAGAGGCATGGTCGCCAAGACAGAAGAAATATTTTGAAGTCGGAAGCTGCTCTAATTTAGGAGATGCACAGGCAAGAAGATTAAAAATCCGTATCAAAAACGGAAAGGAAAAATATTTTGCACATACACTTAACAACACAGTTGTTGCACCGCCAAGAATGTTGATCGCATTCTTAGAGAACAACTTAAATGAAGACGGAAGTGTAAATGTTCCGGAGGCACTGCGTCCATATATGGGTGGAAAAGAGAAACTGGTGCCGAAGCATTAAGGGTAGTGTTCAACATTTCGATGAATCTTTAGCAAAGCAGGAAGCGTGTTAGGAAGAGGGAATGTTCAGCAAGCTCCCGCCAATGATTCCGAGTTTCCTTGTGCTAAGCATTCCGATGAACCTCCTTCAAAGCAGGAAGCATGTTCGCCAAGGGGCTCCATGCTTCCGGGAGTTTCATCTCCATAGCACAAAAAGAAACTTTCCATCATTGGCGGGAGCTTGCTGGGATATACGCTTTCTAAGACAGTTTGTAGAGAAGATGAGGAAGAAGTTAAATAAGAGATGTCACTCAAAAGAATGAGTGGCATTTTTTATTTTGAAATTCTATTCTGCAGCAGATAAAATGAGAAATAACTATATCTGCATTGTATATGAGATTCAGTGATGTAAATCCATTAAGTCAGTAAATATTTCCTAAAATTCATGGAGGATGCTTTTGATAATCCTTTTCAAGAGAATCCCTAATAGGCTATTTTAGAATTTTTCATATATAGATTCATTAAATAATTCTCAAAATGCTATTCTTTTAAATTTCTAAACAATTTACCCCAGAATTTTCCATATACACACAATGTAGACGGGAACAGCAGAATTGTACAAAATCCGGTTGTAACCCACTTCCCACCATGCTATAATACTCTCAAAGCATATTTTCTTTTTATATAAGGCGGCAATTCTGCCGTAGTCTATTACAAATCTAATTCAGATCAGAAAATTCATGCTTTTCCAACATTATGAACAGCAGGAGTTTTCAAGAAAAAGGATAAGAACTCCTGCGAGACAATTTCAAACAGGAGGTAATACTATGACAGAAACCAAAAACGAGATCCGTGTTGCAAAAAACCATAAGGACAGATTATTCCGCATGATATTCCGTGAAAAGAAAGAGCTATTGAGCCTTTATAATGCGGTTAACGGAACATTTTACACGAATGCAGAAGATTTAGAGATTGTAACCTTAGAAAATGCCATTTACATGAATATGAAAAACGATCTGGCATTTATCATGGATTCCTATCTGAATCTTTACGAGCATCAGTCCACTTATTCTCCCAACATGCCGTTGCGGGATTTGTTCTATATTGCAAAAGAATTACAGGGGCAGGTTAATCACAGGGATCTGTATCGCAACACACTGATCAAAATCCCGACACCGAGATTTTTAGTATTTTACAATGGTTCGGAAGAACAGGCAGAGAAGAAATATTTAAGATTATCAGATGCATTTCAAAAATCGATGGACGACCCGGATTTAGAATTGGTAGTAACCATGCTAAATATCAACCTCGGAAAGAATCGAAAGCTATTAAATCAGTGCAAGACCTTGAAAGAATATGCCATCTATGTAGAAAAAGTACGAACTTATGCAAAAAGTTTGAAGAATGTAGAAGAAGCAGTAGACCGTGCAGTGACAGAATGCATTAATGAAGGAATCCTGCGGGAGTTTCTACTTCAGAACAGGAAAGAGGCGGTAGAAATGAGTATCTTTGAATATGATGAAGAAGCAGTCTTTGAGATTGTCCGAAAAGATGAATATGAGAAAGGACATCAGGAGGGAATTATTGAAGGAAAAGTAGAATCTATTTTGGAATTATTGGAAGATATCAGTACAATACCAGATAAAGTTCGTGAAAGAATCCACAATGAAAAAAGATATCAAAGTCCTGAATAGCTGGTTAAAACTGGCGGCTAAAAGCAGAATCTATAGATGAGTTTGTATCAAAAATGTAGATAGCGGGGGGGTATATGTTCAGCGAGCTCCCAACAATGCTTTCAAGTTTCCTTGTGCTGAGCATTTCGATGAACCTCCCTAAGAGCAGGAAACGTGTTCGCCAGAGGACTTCACACTTCCGGGAGTTTCATCTCCATAGCACAAAAAAGAAACTCTTCATCATTGTCGGGAGCTCGCTGGGATATACGCTTTCCATACAGTTTGAGAAAGATTCCTAAAGACAATTTATAGAGGAAATAACAAGATTCAAATAACAGATGTTACTCGACAATGAGTGGCATTTTTGTTTTAGAACTTTTTACACAAAGCTGTTTCCTCGGCTATTCCACAGACAGTTGCGAGGCTTCCGTCGTGAGGAGCACGCTGCCGCTCATGTTTTGTGCCTGTCTGAGCCTGTAGGGCGAGTTGCACAAAACATGAGCAAAAAAAGGCATGTGCGACGAGCAGGAAACGCAGCATGTCCGTGGGAATAGCTGGGGATAGCCGCCTGTATAAACAAAGTTTCCAAGAAATCCCCTTGCCATCCCCAATTCCATATGTTAAAATCTTAACGAACAGTATTTCGGATGAAAACTGTATCATTTTGATAATGCATCCTTTCCATTTTTGTACAGCATGCAGCAGACAGAAATGGAGGTGCATAGCGATAGGAATAGGAATTATAGGTGCCGGGAAGGTAGGTACAACCATGGGAAAATATTTTGTTACCCATGGCGAAGAAGTCAGCGGATTCTACAGCAGAACCGTAAACAGTGCCAAAGAAGCGGCAAAATTCTGTAACACAAAATATTTTAGCGAGTTAGATTCACTCATTGAGGTAAGCGATACTCTGTTTATAACCGTGACAGACGGGGCAATAAAGGAAGTATGGGATTGCATTGCAGCAAAAGATGTGAAGGGAAAATCAGTCTGCCACTTTAGTGGCTCATTATCAAGTGATATATTTTCAAATGCAGAGCAGGCAGGAGTATCTGTTTGTTCACTTCATCCAATTTACGCGTTCAGTAACAAATTCACAGCTTATCAAAAATTTAACAGAGGCAATTTTTACCGTAGAGGGCGACGAACAGGCAGTTGCGGATATCTATCGGATGTTTGAAAAACTACCGAACAGGTTAGTACTGATCCATACAGAGGCAAAAATGCGTTATCATGCGGCAGTCAGTATGGCGAGTAACCATGTCATCGGGCTTTTGTCCATGGCAGTAAAAATGTTAGAAGAAGCCGGCATAGAGAGTACAGCGGCTTATGAAATGCTGACACCGTTGGTAAAAAATAACGTAGAAGCGGCATTGAAGTACGGATGCGAACAGGCGCTGACCGGCCCGATAGAACGGAACGATCTTGGTACGGTAAGACATCATTTAGAAGTGCTGTCAGAAGAACAAAAGGCGGTGTATGATGCGATCGGCACAGAACTGGTCAGAATCTCAGAGAAAAAGCATACCGAACGAAATTACCGGCAGATGAAAGAACTGTTAAGGAAAGAAAGTGAATGATTGGAGAGCAAAAATGAAGAACACAGTAGTAACAATACAGGAAGCAAAGAAACGCGGCGAAAAAATCACCATGCTGACAGCCTATGATTATTCTATGGCAAAACTGATCGATGAATCAGGCATCAACATGATCTTGGTGGGAGATTCCTTAGGAATGGTCATGTTAGGATATGAAGACACCTTATCCGTAACAATGGAGGATATGATACATCATACAAAAGCAGTTACAAGAGGAGCAAAAATGCATTGATAGTTGCGGATATGCCGTTTATGTCCTATCAGGCATCTGTCTATGATGCAGTCTGCAATGCAGGCCGTCTGATGAAAGAGGGACGGGCGCAGGCAGTCAAGTTAGAAGGCGGCAAAGAAGTGTTTCCACAGATAGAAGCAATCACCAAAGCGTCCATACCGGTTGTGGCTCATTTGGGACTGACCCCGCAGTCCTTAAATGTGTTCGGCGGATTCAAGGTGCAGGGAAAATCAGAAGAGGCAGCTAAAAAAATTAATCGAGGATGCCAAAGGAGCAGAAGCGGCAGGAGCGGTAGCCGTTGTTTTAGAGTGTGTTCCGGCAAAATTAGCAGAATTGATCTCAAAACAGATCAACATACCAACGATCGGCATTGGCGCAGGTGCAGGATGTGACGGACAGGTGCTGGTATATCAGGATATGTTAGCAATGTTTGGCGATTTTAAACCGAAATTCGTAAAGCAGTTCGGACAGATTGGCGAACAGATGAAAGCAGCTTTTTCACAGTACATCAAAGAAGTACAAAACGGCGTATTTCCGGCGGAACAGCATACCTATGGGATCAGCGACGAAATGTTAGAGAAATTATATTAAGAAAAGTATCTTATCAGAGGAGGAAAAAACATGCAGTTAGTCCATACAATAGACGAAGTAAGAGCACAGGTAAAAGCATGGAAACAGGAAGGGCTGAGTGTCGGACTGGTTCCGACCATGGGCTATCTTCACGATGGTCATAAAAGTCTGATTGAGCGTGCCGTAAAAGAAAATGACCGTGTAGTGGTCAGTGATTTTGTGAATCCGACACAGTTTGGAGAAAACGAAGATTTAGGAAGTTACCCAAGAGATATAAAGAGAGATGCGGCACTTTGTGAGGCGGCAGGCGTGGAACTTTTTATTTAATCCCACACCGGAGGAAATGTACTATAAAGACAACTGTACTTTTTGTGGATATGAACCGTTTGACGGATGTGCTTTGTGGAAAGACAAGACCGATCCATTTTTCCGGAGTATGCAGCGTAGTGACCAAGCTATTTCATATTGTAACACCGGACCATGCCTATTTTGGACAAAAAGGATGCACAGCAGTTAGCAGTGATCCGCCGGATGGTCAGAGATCTGAATTTTGATATTGAGATCGTAGGATGCCCGATCGTACGTGAGGCAGACGGACTTGCAATGAGTTCGAGAAACACCTATCTGAATGAAGAAGAGAGAAAGGCAGCATTAGTGTTAAGCCAGGCAGTCCGTTTAGGAGAAGAACTGGTAGAAGCAGGAGAAAAAAATGCAGCAGTGATCAAAGAAAAAATGATCGCCCATATCGAAGCGGAGCCGCTTGCAAAAATAGATTATGTGGAGATCGTGGATGCACAGAGTTTAGAACCTGTGTCAGAGATTCAGGGAGAGATCTTAGCCGCAATGGCAGTTTATATCGGTAAGACCAGATTGATAGACAATTTTATCAGATAGAGGGAGAGCGAAGATGTATTTAAAAATGTTAAAAGGAAAGATCCATCGTGCGATTGTAAAACAGGCGGAATTAAACTATGTTGGCAGTATCACGGTGGACCCGGTGCTGATGCAGGCGGCTGGGATCTTAGAATATGAAAATGTCCAGATCGTAGATATTGAAAACGGAAATCGTTTTGAGACCTATACGATAGCCGGAGAGCCGGGAAGCGGGATGATCTGCTTAAACGGTGCGGCGGCAAGACAGGTGCAGACCGGAGATCATGTCATTATCATGGCGTATGCACAGATGACCCCGCAGGAAGCAGAGCAGTTCTTACCGGCAGTCGTATTTGTCGATGAAAATAATGCGATAGAGCGGATCACCAGCTATGAAAAACATGGAGAGATTGCATAAGACAAAAATAAGGTTGAAAAATCTTACACAATATGATAAACTTTTTACAATTTAGGCATAGCACAGAATAAAAAAAAAAAAGAGAATCTCTTTTTGAGAAAATTTAGAAAGGACAGGGTAAAGAATGAAAGCTTTTCTGATCTTAGAAGACGGAACTGTCTTTGAGGGAACCAGTATCGGTTCACAAAAAAGAGGTTATCAGTGAAATTGTATTTAATACATCCATGACAGGATATTTAGAGGTAATGACCGATCCATCCTATGCAGGACAGGCAGTTGTCATGACCTATCCACTGATTGGAAATTATGGAATCACACCGGATGCAGAGTCAAAACGTCCATGGGTGGACGGATATATTGTCAGGAGTTATCCAGAATGCCAAGCAATTTCCGCTGCGAAGGAACGATACAGGACTTTTTGAAAGAAAATGACATACCTGGGATCGCAGGAATTGATACAAGAGCATTGACAAAGATCCTTCGTGACAAGGGAACCATGAACGGTATGATCACCACCGATGAACACTATGAGTTAGAGAAGGTTCTTCCGAGGTTAAAAGAATATCAGACAGGAAACGTAGTAGATAAAGTAACCTGTGATGAGAAAAGCGTATTAAATGGAAAAGGAAAAAAAGTAGCCCTGTTAGATTTAGGAGCGAAAAAAAATATTGCAGACTCCTTACATGACAGAGAATGCGAAGTAACGATTTACCCTGCCCACACAACAGCAGAAGAGATTTTAGCAACCAAACCGGACGGTATCATGCTGAGTAACGGACCTGGAGATCCGAAGGAATGTCAGGCAATCATAGAAGAAATCCGTAAATTATATGAATCCGATGTGCCAATCTTTGCAATCTGCTTAGGACATCAGCTCATGGCATTAGCAACCGGGGCAGATACCTATAAATTAAAATACGGACATCGCGGCGGCAATCATCCGGTCAAAGATTTAGAGACTGGAAGAGTCTATATCTCATCCCAGAACCATGGCTATGCAGTGGATGATAAAGCATTAGATGAAAACATTGCAGTTCCGGCATTTGTAAATGTCAATGATGGAACCAATGAAGGCTTAAAATATATCGGAAAGAACATTTTTACGGTACAATTCCACCCGGAAGCATGTCCGGGACCACAGGACAGTTCGTATTTGTTTGACCGTTTTATCACAATGATGGGAGGGAACCAGTAATGCCAAAGAATCAGGATATCAAAAAGTATTAGTTATCGGTTCCGGTCCTATTGTCATCGGACAGGCAGCCGAATTCGATTATGCGGGAACACAGGCATGCCGTTCTTTAAAAGAAGAAGGCATCGAGGTAGTGCTTGTCAACTCCAACCCTGCAACGATCATGACCGATAAAGAGATTGCAGACGAGGTGTATATTGAGCCACTGACCGCAAAAAAAAGTCTTAGAGCAGATCATTTTAAAAGAAAAACCGGACAGCGTACTTCCGACCTTAGGAGGACAGGCAGGACTGAACTTGGGAATGGAGCTTGCAGAATCCGGATTTTTAGAAGAACATGGTGTGAAACTGATCGGAACAACTGCGGAAACGATTTTCAAAGCAGAGGACCGTCAGGCATTCAAGGACACAATGGAAAAAATCGGTGAGCCTTGTGCGCCATCTTTAGTCGTACACAACGTAGAAGACGGTATCGCATTTACAAATACCATCGGTTATCCGGTCGTATTACGTCCGGCATATACCTTAGGAGGAAGTGGCGGTGGTATCGCCCACAATGAGACAGAGCTGATCGACATCCTTTCTAACGGACTGCGTTTAAGCCGTGTAGGAGAAGTATTAGTAGAGCGCTGTATCGCAGGCTGGAAGGAAATAGAATACGAAGTAATGCGTGATGCAAACGGCAACTGCATTACTGTATGTAATATGGAAAATATCGACCCGGTCGGTGTGCATACCGGAGACTCGATCGTTGTAGCACCTTCCCAGACCTTAGGCGATAAAGAATACCAGATGCTCCGTACATCTGCCTTAAATATTATATCAGAATTAAACATTACAGGAGGATGTAACGTACAGTATGCTTTGCATCCGACAACATTTGAATATTGTGTCATCGAGGTAAACCCTCGTGTCAGCCGTTCTTCCGCATTAGCATCAAAAGCAACCGGATATCCGATTGCCAAAGTAGCAGCGAAGATCGCACTCGGATATACCTTAGATGAGATCAAGAATGCCATCACCGGCAAAACCTATGCAAGTTTTGAGCCGATGTTAGATTATTGTGTCGTAAAGATACCAAGACTTCCGTTTGATAAATTTATCACGGCAAAGAGAACACTGACAACACAGATGAAAGCAACCGGAGAGGTTATGAGTATCTGCACGAACTTCGAGGGAGCGCTGATGAAAGCCATCCGTTCCTTAGAGCAGCATGTGGATTCCATGATGTCCTATGATTTTACGGAGCTTTCCAAAGAAGAGCTTTTAAAACAGTTAGAAGTGGTAGATGACCGCAGGATCTGGGTGATCGCAGAAGCGATCAGAAAAGGAATCTCCTATGATACGATCCATGAGATTACAATGATAGACCACTGGTTTATCGACAAAATTGCAATCCTTGTGGAAATGGAGGAGCGTTTAAGAAGCGAAGAACTGACTACAGACCTCTTAAAAGAAGCAAAACGGATAGAGTTCCCGGATAATGTTATTGCAGCACTGACCGGAAAGACAGAAGAAGAAATCCGCGATCTGCGTTATGAGAACGGAATCGTGGCAGCATTTAAAATGGTAGATACCTGTGCGGCAGAATTTGAAGCCAGCACACCGTATTATTACTCCTGCTTTGGAAGTATCAACGAGGCAGAAGAGACACATCCGGAGAAAAAAAGTACTGGTACTTGGTTCCGGACCGATCCGTATCGGTCAGGGTATCGAGTTTGACTATTGTTCCGTACACAGTACCTGGGCGTTTGCAAAAGAAGGCTATGAGACCATTATTGTAAACAATAACCCGGAGACCGTATCCACCGACTTTGATATTGCAGACAAGCTGTATTTTGAGCCACTGACACCGGAAGATGTTGAAAACATTGTGCGTTTAGAAAAACCGGACGGAGCAGTGGTACAGTTCGGTGGACAGACAGCGATCAAACTGACAGAGGCGCTTATGAAGATGGGCGTTCCGATTCTTGGAACCAAGGCAGAGGATGTCGATGCCGCAGAGGATCGTGAATTATTTGACAAAATATTAGAAGAAACAGAGATTCCAAGAGCAGCCGGTGGAACCGTCTTTACGGCAGAAGAGGCAAAAGAGGTAGCAAACCGCCTCGGATATCCGGTATTGGTACGTCCTTCTTATGTACTTGGCGGACAGGGCATGCAGATTGCATTGAACGATGAAGAGATCGAAGAATTCATGGCAGTCATCAACCGCTATGCACAGGATCACCCGATCTTAGTAGATAAATATTTACAGGGAAAAGAAATCGAAGTCGATGCGGTATGCGATGGAACAGACATCCTGATCCCGGGAATCATGGAGCATATTGAGAGAACCGGAGTACATTCCGGAGACAGTATTTCCGTATATCCGGCACCGACGATCGGAGGATATCAAGGCGACCATCGTAGAATATACAAAACGATTGGCAAAAGCACTTCATGTCATCGGATTAATTAATATCCAGTTCATTGTTATGGACGGACAGGTATATGTGATTGAGGTAAATCCGCGTTCATCCAGAACCGTACCATATATCAGTAAGGTAACAGGAATTCCGATTGTAGACCTTGCAACAAAAGTAATCATCGGTAATACCTTAAAAGGAATGGGTTATCCGACAGGTTTGGCACCGGAGGCAGATTACATCGCAATTAAGATGCCGGTATTCTCCTTTGAGAAACTGCGCGGTGCAGAAATCAGCTTAGGACCTGAGATGAAGTCAACCGGAGAATGTCTGGGTATTGCAAAGACATTTAACGAGGCACTGTACAAAGCATTTTTAGGTGCAGGAATTGTCCTTCCGAAATATAAGCAGATGATCATGACCTTAAAAGACGCAGATAAAGAAGAAGGTGTCGCAGTCGCAAGACGATTTGAGGCACTTGGTTACAAAATCTATGCAACCAGAAGTACGGCAAAATATCTGCAGGAGCGTGGTGTCAATGCCCTGCGTGTCAATAAGATCTCACAGGAGTCACCAAACGTTATGGACTTGATCTTAGGACATAAGATCGATTTAGTGATCGATACCCCGACACAGGGACGTGATAAGAGCAGAGACGGTTTCCTGATCCGAAGAAACGCAATAGAGACCGGTGTACACTGCCTGACATCCTTAGATACGGCAAATGCATTAGCACTCAGCTTAGAGAATGCAAGTGATGAGATGACACTTGTGGATATTGCGACAGTAAAGAATATCTAAAAATTAGGAATAATAGGAATCAAGTAATGAAAATAAAGTGATCAAATTACTAAGAATCAGGAAGTAGATAGTAGGAAAAACCGCGGAGTCAGATGACTTCGCGGTTTTTTTGCTTTTTAGCCAGTTTTGCTTTGGCTTTTCGGAAACGGTTCATCATTTCCGTGACATAAGAGTCAGTCTGAACTGTTTTAAAGTTTCCTCATCCACCTGGATGCGGTTATCCAGCGTTTTCATCATATCCTTGATCTGAAATTTTTCCGAAACATCGGGATCACTCAGATCATAAATCTGGTTATCCGAAAATCGTAAGATCAGAGGTTTCAAAAAATCATCGGGATTCGTCTCTAAGATCAAGGCTTTATCCCCACTGGTCAGATCGACGCATGCTCCCTGCGGAAGAATGTTGATACATTCACCGAGAGCCTGAACCACGGTAGAGTTAAAAAGTCAGGATGTTCAAACAGATATTTCATGGTCACAACCTCAGACTGTGGTTCAAAGCCATAGCGCATAGCGGTCATCTGGTCAAAGCAGCCGGCAACACGCAGAACCTGGGTGCCAAACCGCCAGGTATGCTCTTTCATCTCCGGATGGGCAATATGGTTTGCCGGATGGATCATCTCCGCGATTACTTGTAGCGTCATTTTTGGAAGATGATATTCATTGGTCTGCGGTTTTAAAAGTGCAAAAGCATCTCCTCTGGCAAGACACAGTTTTTTATAATCAGCACTCTCGACATCTTCAAAGTCCGTCAGTTGATCAGAATCCAGATAGAGATACCCGGTATCATACAAAAGAGCGGCTTCCACTAATGCAAGCTGTTCTTCATAGGAAAAACCGAGATGGTATGTCAGGATGGCACAGAGAATACCGGTATTCAAACCGTGTTTATAGACAAAATCACCGGAACTTCGGAGATTTTGTGAAAAAATAATCTTGTGGTCAAGGTTTCCAAACTCACGGATAATACTTTTACAAAGTTCAGAGAGCTTATCCGGTTCTTTTCCGGTTACTAACTTGCCAAGTTCATCCCGCAGCCGGAACATATACATGGTCTGGAACTGTTCAAAATGCAGCTCTTCTTCACTTAAAGGCGGCAGGGGTTCTGCCGGGTCTAAAAACATAGATTCCGATCAAAGAGAATTTGCGGATGCTGTTGATTCCCTGAGGAGTCAGTTTCGTGTTACGTTCGTATAAAAGAACCCCTAAGCGGTTATAGATGGGTTTTGCAAGTCTCATACCGGGACATAAATCTTCTGTTTTTACAAAATGCATAATATCCCTCCCAATACATTGGTTTTACATAGAATATTGATTTATTTTAGCATAAACGGATATAAATGACAAATGACATCTTGGAAAGCATAAAAACTATTGTAAAATAATTAATAAAAGAAGGCTTATAAAAAGTGCAAAAAAGAGGGATGAAACATTTAACAATGAAAAATAGAGGGTGAAGCAGTATGGGAAGCGTAAAAACTATCAAAAAAGGAATAGCCATTGCCTTGAGCATGATGCTGGCGGTAACCGTATTACCAACAGGATTTGGAGTGCCAAAAGTACAGGCAGCAGGCGAAATGCTGTATGTGGGAAATATACGGGTAACAGAGGCAAACGCATCGGATGTTCTTGGAAATAAGACTATTTCCTATCAGGCATCCGCGCATACACTGACACTCAATGGGGCAAATCTGACGACTCCGATGAAGGCCGGTAAATATATCTATGGCATTCGGTAGGAAGGAGCAGGACAGACGCTGAACCTTGTCCTGAACGGTACAAATACGATCACAACAGGAAATGTAACCGATGCAAAAGAGTGCTACGGAATTTATTTAAGTATGAATGATACCTTGAAAATTTCCGGTACCGGAACACTGAAGGTCACAGCCGGAAATGCAATGGATGACAGCATGGGAATTCTGACCGGAAGCCTTAAGATGGAGCAGGGAAGTGTAGAGGCACCTGCAGGAAAAGAAACCATATGTAAAATTAAACGTATCTTCCATTATGCTTCAGGTAAAAAAAGCAACTTGTAAAGTAACGGTAAAATAAAAAAGGAACTGACATGAAAAAATACGGAAAACTGCTCTGTGCATTTACTTTAGCGGTCACGGTAACCTTAACAGGTTCCTCCTCCATAGCGGTCCATGCAACAGAACAGAAAATTGAAGACACCAAAGGAAAACTGAATGAATTGCAGGAAAAGAAGAAACAGGCAGACCAGAAAGTAAAAGACCTGCAAAAAACAGCAAAGACAGCATGGGGCAGGAATTAGAAAATCTGGATGCAGAGCTGGCTGAGATCAGCACTTCTCTAACCGGTCTCGAAAATAAGATTACAGAAAAGCAGAACAGTATCCGTGAAAAAAAAAGCAGTTAAAGAAAGCAAAAAAACGTGCGAAAAAGCAGTATCAGAGCATGAAAAGCCGTATACAGTTCCTGTATGAAAACGGCAGTGAATCGCTTTGGATGTCCTTATTGAATGCGGAATCCATGTCGGATTTTATCAATCGGGCAGAATACGTCAAAGCGATCAGCAGCTATGACAGGGAAAAATTAGAAGAATGCGAGCAGATGTGTGCAAAGATAGCTTCTGACAAAGCCAAATTAGAGGAAGAAGAGAAGAGTCTGCAGGCATTAGAACAGAAGACAAAAGAAAAAAGGAACAGATGAATACGCTGATCGCATCCACAAAGGAAAACATCAGCAGATCGGAACAGGAAATCGGTGAGACGCAGAACCTCTCCGCAGAATATGAAGCCGAAATAGAAAAGCAGAAAGCATATGAGGCACAGTTAGAGGCACAAAAGGCAAAAGAAGACGCAGCAAGGATGAGTGAGATCAAGGCACAGGAAGCCGAAGGGGCAGATGGCTCCAAGGTGCAGACACAGGCGGGAGATTTAGAACTGTTAGCGGCACTGATCGAGTGTGAAGCAGGCGGAGAGCCATACGAAGGAAAGTTAGCAGTCGGCAGCGTAGTGCTGAATCGCGTGGCAAGCTCGCATTTTCCAAACAGTGTAGTCGGGGTCATATACCAGAGAGGTCAGTTTTCGCCGGTAGCAAGCGGTCGATTTGCAACCGTATTGGCAAGGGGGAGCAGATGCTTCCAGTACACAGGCGGCACAGGAGGTCATCGGTGGCAGAATCACGGTCAAATGTCTCTATTTCCGGAGAAATAACGGAACGATCCAGGGAACAGTCATTGGCAATCATGTGTTCTATTAACTTGAAGTAAAAGCGGGATTTTGTACAAACTATACAAAAAATCCCCGCTTTTTTTTCAATCTCGGAAAGGATTTTGATAAATTTTTAACAATAAGGTTTTTGTTGCATTTTTTAACAGATTATGCTATCATTATTAACGAAGTAAAGCTTAGGTTGAAGTACATAAATTCTTTTGATTTAAGCTTCGAGTAGTAAGGAATAAATTAAAAACTCAGCAGTTTTTCAATTTATTTTTTTTAAGTATGAGATTGTTAAAAATTAACATCTCATCCACACAAAGAAATCATAAAAAGGAGAAGAAGAAATGGCAGAAAAAGTAGTTTTAGCAGGCGCATGTCGTACAGCAATCGGAACTATGGGAGGAGCTTTAAGCACAACTCCGGCTCCAGTTTTAGGATCTATCGTTATTAAAGAAGATTAAACAGAGCTGGTGTACCAGCAGAAAAAGTTGATCACGTATATATGGGATGTGTAATCCAGGCAGGATTAGGTCAGAACGTAGCACGTCAGGCTTCCATCAAAGCAGGATTACCAATCGAGACACCGGCAGTTACAGTAAACGTTGTATGTGGTTCTGGTCTGAACTGCGTAAACATGGCTGCACAGATGATTAAAGCAGGAGATGCTGACATCGTAGTAGCAGGTGGTATGGAAAATATGTCTATGGCACCATACGCAGATATGAGCGGACGTTACGGACACAGAATGAACAACGCTACTTTAGTTGATACAATGGTAAACGATGCTCTCTGGGATGCATTCAACAACTACCACATGGGTAGCACAGCTGAAAACGTAGCAGATCAGTGGGGATTAACTCGTGAAGAATTAGATGAGTTTGCAGCAGCTTCTCAGCAGAAATGCGAAGCAGCTCAGAAAGCTGGAAAATTCAAGGATGAAATCGTTCCTGTAGAAGTAAAACAGAGAGAGAGAAACAATCATTGTAGATACAGACGAAGGTCCTCGTCCTGGCACAACAAAAGAGAGCATCTCCAAATTACGCCCGGCATTCAAGCCAGACGGAATTGTTACAGCAGCTAACGCTTCCGGAATCAATGATGGAGCAGCAGCAGTTGTTGTTATGAGCGAGAAAGCAGCAAAAGAATTAGGTGTTAAGCCAATGGCTACTTTCGTAGCAGGAGCACTTGGCGGAGTTGACCCATCTATCATGGGTGTTGGACCGGTTGTTTCCATAAAGAAAGTATTTGCTAAGACAGGCTTAACAATTGATGATATGGACTTAGTAGAAGCTAACGAAGCATTCGCAGCACAGTCCTTAGCAGTAGCACATGACTTAAACTTCGATATGAGCAAAGTTAATGTAAACGGTGGTGCAATCGCACTTGGACATCCGGTAGGAGCTTCAGGATGTCGTATCCTTGTTACACTGTTACACGAGATGCAGAGAAGAGACGCTAAGAAAGGTCTTGCAACACTTTGCATCGGTGGTGGAATGGGATGCTCTACTATCGTTGAGAGAGACTAATCAACAACAGGTATCAATAGCCGGTGTCTGATGGCACCGGCATCAAAAAGTTAATAAAATTCCATAAGGAGGAACTGACATGAAAGTTGGTATTATTGGAGCAGGAACCATGGGTTCCGGTATTGCACAGGCATTTGCACAGACAGAAGGATATGAAGTATGCTTATGTGATATTAATGACGAATTTGTAGCAAACGGAAAAGCTAAAATCGCAAAAGGTTTAGAAAAACGTGTTGCAAGAGGAAAAATGGAACAGGCAACTGTAGATGCTATCTTAAACAAAATCGTTACAGGTACAAAAGAAATTTGTACAGATTGTGACTTAATCGTTGAGGCAGCTCTTGAGGTAATGGATGTTAAAAACAGACATTCAAAGAATTACAGGATATCGTAAAGAAAGATTGTATCTTCGCTACAAATACATCTTCCCTTTCTATCACAGAAATCGGTGCAGGAATTGACAGACCGGTAATCGGTATGCATTTCTTCAACCCGGCTCCTGTTATGAAACTGATCGAGGTTATCAAAGGCGAGAATACACCGGACGAGTTAAAAAGACAAGATCGTTGCTATTTCTAAAGAGATCGGTAAGACTCCTGTAGAAGTAAACGAAGCTGCTGGTTTCGTTGTAAACAGAATCTTAATCCCATATGTAAACGAAGGTGTTGGCATCCTTGCTGATGGCGTTGCTTCTGTAGAGGGAATCGACACAGCTATGAAATTAGGTGCAAACCATCCAATGGGACCATTAGAGTTAGGTGACTTAATCGGATTAGATATCTGCCTTGCTATCATGAACGTATTATATGATGAGACAGGTGATCCTAAATACCGCCCGCATCCATTACTTAAGAAAATGGTACGCGCAGGCAAATTAGGACGTAAGACAGGCATCGGATTCTACGACTATTCAAAATAATAAGATGAGCAGAAGGAATAACGGGGAACATTCCCCGCTGTTCCGTATGCGAAATACCTCAAGATGAAACAAGCATTTTGGGGAATTTGCTCGTTTTAAAATAAATAAAGTAAATGGAGGAATATAAATCATGGATTTTTGTTTAGATAAAAAACATGAAATGGCGAGAACTCTTTTCAAAGAATTCGCTGAGACAGAAGTAAAAACCTCTCGCTCAGGAGGTTGACGAGACAGAACATTTCCCAGCAGGAACTGTTGAGAAAATGGCAAAAAGCAGGCTTTATGGGAATTCCTGTACCAAAGGAGTACGGCGGACAGGGATGTGATCCTCTTACATATACCATGTGTGTAGAAGAGTTATCAAAAGTTTGCGCTACAACAGGTGTTGTTGTTTCCGCACATACTTCTCTCTGCATCGACCCAATCATGACATTCGGTACCGAAGAGCAGAAGAAAAAATATGTAACACCACTTGCAAAAGGTGAAAAACTTGGTGCTTTCGCATTGACAGAACCAGGTGCTGGTACAGATGCTCAGGGATGCCAGACAAAAGCTGTTTTAGACGGTGACGAATGGGTATTAAACGGATCAAAATGCTTCATCACAAACGGTGAAGTTGCAGACGTATATATCATCATTGCTATCACAAGCGTAACAGAGGATAAGAGAGGAAGAAAGAAAAAGAACTTCTCCGCATTTATCGTAGAAAAAGGTGCTCCTGGATTCTCCTTCGGTACAAAGGAAAAGAAGATGGGTATCCGTGGTTCATCCACATATGAGTTAATCTTTGAGGATTGCAGAATTCCAAAAGATGCTTTATTAGGACCTGAAGGAAAAGGTTTCCCAATCGCAATGCATACATTAGACGGTGGACGTATCGGTATCGCTGCTCAGGCTCTTGGTATTGCTGAAGGTGCATTAGATGCAACTATCGCATATGTAAAAGAGAGAAAACAGTTCGGTCGTACAATCGCTCAGCAGCAGAACACTCAGTTCCAGTTAGCTGATATGGCAGCAAAGATTGATGCAGCAAAATTCCTTGTATATAAAGCAGCAATGGCAAAAGCAACACAGAGAGTATACTCCGTAGAAGCTGCAAAAGCTAAATTATTCGCAGCAGAAACAGCTATGGACGTAACAACAAGATGCGTTCAGTTATTCGGTGGTTACGGATACATCAGAGAGTACGATGTAGAGCGTATGATGCGTGATGCTAAGATCACAGAGATCTACGAAGGAACTTCTGAAGTTCAGCGTATGGTTATTTCTGGTGCTTTATTAAAATAATCGCGATTCCAGCGGATTGAAAATGAAGTCATTAAATCAAACATAAGGAGTGAAAATACCGTGAAAATTGTAGTTTGTGTAAAACAGGTTCCGGATACCAAAGGCGGAGTTAAATTTAACCCGGATGGTACTCTTGACAGAAGCGCAATGCTGGCAATCATGAACCCAGATGACAAAGCTGGATTAGAAGCAGCACTTAGAATTAAAGATGAGTACGGCGCAGAAGTTACAGTAGTTACAATGGGTCTTCCAAAAGCAGAGGAAGTTCTTCGTGAAGCTATGGCAATGGGAGCTGACAAGGGAATCCTTGTAACAGATAGAGTATTAGGTGGAGCTGATACATGGGCTACATCTACAACTATCGCAGGAGCTCTTAGAAACATCGATTATGATTTAATCATCACAGGTCGTCAGGCTATCGATGGTGATACTGCTCAGGTAGGACCTCAGATTGCTGAACACTTAGATCTTCCTTTAATTTCCTATGCTCAGGATATCAAGATCGATGGAGATTCTGTTATCGTACAGCGTCAGTATGAAGACAGATACCATGAATTAAAAAGCAAAAATGCCTTGCTTAATTACAGCATTATCTGAGTTAAACCAGCCACGTTATATGACTCCGGGCGGAATCTTTGATGCTTATGATCAGGAGATTACTGTATGGGGCAGAGCTGACTTAAAAGACGTAGATGATTCTGACCTTGGATTAAAAGGTTCTCCTACACAGATCGCAAAAGCATCTGACAAAGTTCGTAAGGTGCAGGCGAAAAAGTTACTCTTGATGCAACAGAGTCTGTTGACTACATCATGGGTAAATTAAAAAGAGAAACATGTAATCTAATAAGAATAAGGAAAAGTGGTGAATAAAAGTGGAAAAAATGAACTTAGAGGAATATAAAGGAGTATTTGTCTTTGCACAGCAGGTTGACAATGAGTTAACCCCAATCGCTTTTGAGCTGATTGGCAAAGGTAAAGAATTAGCAAAAGATTTAAACACTGATGTTACAGCTGTACTTATTGGTTCCGATGTAAAGAGCCTTGCTGACGAGTTAGCAGAGTACGGTGCAGACAAGGTTATCGTTGTAGACGATCCGGAGTTAAAAGACTACAGAACAGAGCCATATGCTCATGCACTTGCATCTGTAATCAAAGAGTACAAACCGGAGATCATGTTAGTAGGTGCTACAGCAATCGGTAGAGATTTAGGACCTCGTGTATCCGCAAGAGTTAAAACAGGTTTAACAGCAGATTGTACTGTACTTGAAATCGGTGAGTTCAAAGGTGTTGCAAACCAGTTATTAATGACTCGTCCTGCATTCGGTGGTAACACAATCGCTACTATCGCTTGCCCTAACACACGTCCTCAGATGGCAACAGTACGTCCGGGCGTTATGCAGAAATTAGAGCCTGTAAAAGGTGCTAAAGCAGAAGTTATCGAGTACAACCCAGGATTTACTCCTGACAACAAATATGTTGAAATTTTAAAAGTTGTAAAAGAAGCTAAGAGTGCAGAGAACATCATGGACGCTAAGATCTTAGTATCCGGTGGTCGTGGAGTTGGTTCTGCAGAGAACTTCAAGATGCTGCAGGATCTCGCTGATGTATTTGGCGGAATGGTAAGCTGCTCACGTGCAGTTGTAGATAATGGCTGGAAACCAAAAGATCTTCAGGTAGGACAGACAGGAAAGACTGTACGTCCTAACGTATACTTCGCAATCGGTATTTCTGGAGCAATCCAGCACGTAGCAGGTATGGAAGAGTCTGACATTATCGTTGCGATCAACAAGGATGATTCAGCTCCTATCTTTGATGTAGCAGATTACGGTATTGTTGGAGATCTGAACAAGATCGTTCCAGCTTTAACAGAGGCTTTAAAAGCAGAGTTAAATAAATAATCAGAATGATATAAGACTTAGAGGGACTGTCACATGAATGTGTGGCAGTCCTTTTTGCGTTATAGGATTAGGGAATATTGTGTTTCTTATAGAGAAAAAAAGCCCTTCGGGCGAAGATGCACAGTTCGCGGAGAAGTAAATAGCTGCGATGCAGCACCACTCGCGCGAAACAAAAGCTGTGCTGTGTAAGAAACCAGAGCGTGGAATGTGCAAAGCACACGTTTGTTTCAATATTATGTGAAAAAATTAACAATACTACTTGAAAAGCGTTTTATTTTGTAATATGATACATAAAGACTGTCATAACAGTCATTAGAATAAATACAGAAAAACCAGGAAAGAGAGGAAGAGACCATGAGAAAAATGGAAAACTGAATACCACTTATATGGTAGAGATGGCATTATTAATTGCGATCATTTTAATTATGGCTTTTACCCCTATCGGTTACATTAAGACATTCGGATTAGAAATTACGCTGATTGTTGTTCCGGTGGCGGTAGGAGCTGTAGTGTTAGGACCGACTGCAGGTGCAATTTTAGGAGGCGTATTTGGACTTACAAGTTTTATACAGTGCTTCGGAATGAGCGCATTTGGAGCGATGCTCTTAAGCATTAATCCGGCAGGAACATTTGTTGTATGTTTTGTAACACGTCTTGTAATGGGATGGTTGACAGGACTGATCGCACAGGGATTGAAAAAGGTAAAAGCATTAAAAGGAGCATCTGTCTTTATTGCAAACCTTTGCTGTCCACTGTTGAATACCCTGTTGTTTATGACAACACTGATCCTGTTCTTCTACCAGACAGAATTTATCCAGGGACTTGCAAAAAATATGAACGTGGCAAATCCATTTGCATTTGTCATTGCATTCGTTGGAGTAAACGGTTTAGTTGAGGCAGCAGCATGTTTCGTAGTCGGAAGTGCAATTACAAAAGCATTACAACATTCCGTAAACAAATAGAATCTATATAGGGAAGCCTATCTGTGAAAAAATACCCCTGAAGCGATGTCGTGATATGTTCCGGAATCCGGGACACATATCATATATACGACTTTCGTATCAGGGGTGTTTTTGTGATAGAATGAACACATAGGTAGAAGCAAGGAGGAACAAGGAAGTGGCAAATAAAAAGCTGATATCGTGGAATGTCAATGGTTTACGCGCCTGCATGGGAAAGGGATTCATGGAATTTTTTGAGCAGGCGGATGCGGATATTTTTTGCCTGCAGGAGATCAAGCTGCAGGAAGGACAGATAGATTGGAAAAAAGAAGGCTATTATGCCTATTGGAATTATGCAGAGAAAAAGGGCTACTCAGGAACAGCCATATTTACTAAAGAGGAACCGTTACAGGTCACTTATGGATTAGGAATCGAGGAGCATGATAAAGAAGGACGGGTGATCACATTAGAATTTCCGGAGTATTATCTGATCACTGTGTATACACCAAATTCCCAGAGTGAACTTGCAAGGCTGGACTATCGTATGAAGTGGGAAGATGATTTCAGGGCATATCTATTGCAACTTCGGAAAAATAAACCGGTCATTGTCTGCGGGGACATGAACGTGGCACACAAGGAGATCGATTTAAAGAATCCAAAGACAAACAGGAAAAATGCCGGATTTACGGATGAGGAGCGGGCAAAGATGACGGAACTTTTAGAGAGTGGCTTTATTGATACGTTCCGCTATTTTTATCCTGATATGGAGCAGATTTATTCCTGGTGGTCGTATCGTTTTAAGGCAAGAGAGAAAAATGCCGGATGGCGGATTGATTATTTTTAGTGTCAGAAGAGTACAAAGAGCATTTAGCAGATGCTAAGATCCATACGGAAGTTTTTGGCTCCGACCATTGTCCGGTCGAATTGGATCTGAAGTAGGAAGGACAGAAAAAATATGGTATACACGATCACTTGTAATCCATCGCTGGACTATGGTGTTACCGTGGAGAATTTTCAGATGGGGCATACGAACCGGACCGTGACCGAACAGATGAATGTCGGTGGCAAGGGGATCAATGTATCCATTGTATTAAAACATCTGGGGATTCCTACAAAAATACTGGGATTTACAGCAGGATTTACGGGAAGAGAGATAGAAAAGAGAATCAAAGAGCAGGAAATCGAGGCAGAATGGATACGGCTGCCGCAGGGAGATTCCCGCATTAATGTCAAATTACTTTCTAACGAAGGAACGGAGATTAACGGACAAGGTCCTGACATTTCTAAAAAAGAGGTGCAGGAGCTAGAGGAAAAATTAGGCATTCTTACAAAAGAAGATGTCCTGGTTTTAGCAGGCAATGTACAAAAGAGCTTAGGACAGACATTTTATGCAGATATGATGAAGAAGTTGAAGGATAGACAGATACGGACCGTGGTGGATGCATCCGGGGAACTTCTAAAAGCAGTACTGCCTTATCATCCGTTTTTGATCAAACCGAATCAGGATGAATTAGAGGGACTGTTTCAGGTCAAAATGAGTACGAAAGAAGAAATGTTTGCCTATGCGAAACAGTTGCAGGAAATGGGAGCATGCAATGTATTGATTTCTTTAGGGGGAGATGGTGCATTGCTTTTGACAGAACATGGAGAGCAGATGCAGTTAGATGCTCCAAAGGGCGAGGTGCAAAATGCAGTTGGTGCAGGAGATTCCATGGTGGCAGGTTTTTAGCCGGATATATGGAGCATGCTTCCTATGAAGAGGCATTTCAAATGGCAGTTGCAGCAGGAAGTGCCAGTGCATTTTCAGAGCATTTAGCAACCAGAGCGGAGATTGAGCAGATATTGCCTTTACTTCTGGATTCATATCAGATACAATAAAAACAATAATAATGGAAAAGTGAGGAAATAAAAATGGCACAGAACCCGATCGTTACAATCGAAATGGAAAACGGAGATATTATGAAAGCGGAGTTATATCCGGAAATTGCACCAAATACCGTGAACAATTTTATCAGTCTGATCAATAAGGGATTTTATGACGGATTGATCTTTCACCGCGTGATCAACGGATTTATGATCCAGGGAGGATGCCCTGACGGAAATGGTATGGGAGGCCCAGGCTATGGGATCAAAGGTGAGTTTGCACAGAACGGTGTGATCAATCAGATGAAGCATACCGCAGGCGTATTGTCAATGGCACGCGCAATGCATCCGAATTCAGCAGGAAGCCAGTTCTTTATCATGCATAAAGACGCACCACATTTAGACGGCTCCTATGCAGCTTTCGGAAAGATTACCGAAGGTATGGATGTGGTAAATAAGATCGCAGAAGTACGCACAGATTACAGTGACCGGCCAATGGAAGAACAGAAGATGAAAAAAGTAACGGTTGAGACGTTTGGAGTAGATTATCCGGAACCGGAGACCGTCTAGACATTTTATCATAGAATAAGAGTATGAAAAAAGAGCTGATTCAATTATTAAAAGGAAAAAATGCATATATACAGACCCATGACTTTCCCTGATCCGGATGCACTTGCCACAGCCTTTGCATTACAGGAGTATTTGAAATATTACGGGATCGAAGCAACAATCTGCTATGAGGGGAAATTAGAGCGGGCGAGTGCGATCCGTATGCTCGATAACTTTGGGATTCAGGTCAAAGGCGGACAGACCAAGGGAGCATTGCCGGAAGATGCCTGCGTGGTACTGGTGGATTCTCAGAATCAGAATTCCAATGTGACCGATATCGGTGGGCAGAAGTCCGCGTGTATTGACCACCATCCGGTACATCATGAGTGCGAGTATGCCTATCGGGATATCCGGAAAACAGGAGCCTGTGCAACGATCGTTGCGTCCTATTTTGTGGAAGATGGAATCATACCGAAGCCGAATGTTGCCGCAGCACTTGCCTATGCGATCAAGATGGATACTGCGGATTTTACCAGGGGAACAACACAAAAAGATACGGATATGTTTGCCTATCTGTTCCGGTATGCGGATTGGGATCTGGTACAGAATATGTATGCGGATACGCTGGAATTAGCAGATCTGTCTGCCTATGAGGCTGCAATCCAAAGTATTGAAATCTATGACCGGGTAGGTTTTGCATTTATTCCTTTTGAATGTCAGCCGGCATTGATCGCGATGATTTCTGATTTTATGAAAGCATTGGATGGCGTGGATGTTGTCATTGTTTATGCAAGACAGGAGGATGGAATCCGTTTTGCGGTACGCAGTGATGAAAAAACGCGTCAATGTAGGTGTCTTACTAAAAGAGATGCTTCACGGTATTGGTGATGGAGGCGGTCACCCTGCGATGGCAGGAGGCTGTATTTCCAAAGAGATTGCCGAACGGCTTGGAGATACATTGCATGAAACGGTAAAACGGCGTTTTATGCAGGGAATACAGGAGATGCGGGATGGAAAATCAATTGAGATGCGTAATGTTTAACCGCGAAGAGTTCCTGATAGAACATCAGCTAGATGCTGATGTTCTGTTTTTATTAGAGGGACTGTATCAATATGGGGTGCGGGTTTTAAATCTGGACGGAAAAACCACAAAAGAGGATATGGAAGAAAAGCTGTTGCAGGCAGGCTATCGGACAGAAGAAACCCTGTTAATAGCGGCAGAGGATGCAACACTGCAAAACGGAAGGGAGATCGGGCTTGCCACGATCGCATTTGTAAATCAGAAGAAAAATGGGCAGACTTATTCTGCGGCAGACATTGTCGTGGAATGATTTGGAGAGGTGGATTTTTATTTTTTTTAGAAAGAATCTACCAGAGAAAACATGGGATTCCGTGGCGTGTGATCGAGACGGAACGGACTTATCTCAGGGAGATGACGGTAGAGGATGTCGATGCCCTCTATGAAATCTATGCACAGGAGGGGATGACGGATTTTATTGAACCGCTCTGTGAGAAACGGAGGATGAGATCGCCTATACGAAGGCATATATTGAAAATATGTATGTCTATTACGGCTATGGAATGTGGTTAGTCTGTGATCGGGAGAACGGAGAGATCATCGGCAGGGCAGGCTTAAATACACAGGAGATCGAGGATGAGATCGTATTGGAAATGGGTTACCTGATACGGCAGGAATATCAAAGACAGGGCTATGCCTATGAAGTCTGTACGGCAATTATGGATTATGCAAAAGAGGCAAGTGGTTTTTCGGAATTGAGCTGTTTAGTAGAGGAAGAAAATCATCCGTCCTTAGGGTTGTTGCAAAAATTGGGATTTTCTTTTCAAAAAGAGGTGGATATCCTCGGAAAACGGATGAAAAGGTATGTTTATGCACTATAGACATTGCTTTTTTATCGTTTTTTTATTATAATTTATTCTATGTTTAGATATGCTGGTGGCGGTTTACAAAAGTATAAATTTAGGAAAAGTTGGTGAGAGAATGGTTGATATTTCTACAGAGAAGTTAGAAGAATTAGAAAAAATGAAGTGACTTCCCAGAATACAAAGCTTAAAAAAATGGAAGAATTTGTCAGTCCCGATAAGCTCTATCAGGAACTGATCCAGAGTGTGCGTAAATATCATCCATCTGCGGATATTTCCCTGATCGAGAAAGCATATCGGGTAGCAAGAGAGTCACATGAGGGACAGGTGCGTAAATCGGGTGAACCATATATCATCCATCCTTTGTGTGTGGCAATTATTCTTGCCGACTTAGAATTAGATAAAGAGACGATTGTTGCGGGACTGTTGCATGATGTTGTGGAAGATACGGTCATGACGGAAGAGGAGATTGCAAAAGAGTTCAACCCGGATGTGGCATTGTTAGTCGATGGTGTTACGAAGTTGGCACAGTTGTCCTACGATGCGGATAAGGTGGAAAAACAGGCGGAGAATCTGCGAAAGATGTTTTTAGCAATGGCAAACGATATCCGTGTCATTCTGATCAAATTAGCAGACCGTCTGCACAATATGCGTACCTTAAAATATATGACACCGGAGAAGCAGAAGGAAAAGGCAAGAGAGACAATGGATATCTATGCACCGATCGCCCAGCGTCTTGGTATTTCCAAAATTAAGATCGAATTAGACGATCTGTCTTTAAAATATTTAGAGCCGGAAGCATATTATGATTTAGTAGAGAAGATCGCACTGAAAAAAGAGTGCAAGAGATGACTATATCCAGAAATTAGTAGAAGAAGTCCGCAGCCATATCACCAATGCGGGCATTGAAGCAGAGATTGATGGAAGGGCAAAGCATTTCTTTAGTATTTATAAGAAGATGGTCAATCAGGATAAGACCCTAGATCAGATTTATGACCTCTTTGCCATTCGGATCATTGTAAAAGATGTCAAGGACTGCTACGCGGCATTAGGAGTCATCCACGAGATGTACAAACCGATACCGGGACGTTTTAAGGACTATATTGCGATGCCAAAGCCGAATATGTACCAGTCATTGCATACAACACTGATCGGACCGGACGGACAGCCGTTTGAGATCCAGATCAGAACCTATGAGATGCATCGGACAGCCGAATACGGTATTGCCGCACACTGGAAGTACAAAGAGGCTTCAAACGGTGGCAATGTAGAGAATCAGGAAGAAGAGAAGTTAAGCTGGCTGCGTCAGATTTTAGAGTGGCAGAAGGACATGTCCGATAACCGGGAATTTATGAGTCTGTTAAAAAGTGATCTGGACCTTTTTTCAGATACGGTATTCTGTTTTACGCCTTCCGGAGATGTCAAAAATCTTCCAACCGGCTCTACGCCGATTGATTTTGCCTATGCGATCCATTCTGCCGTAGGGAATAAGATGATCGGTGCAAAAGTCAATGGCAAACTGGTAACGATTGATTATGTGATCCAGAATGGTGACCGGATTGAGATCATTACTTCCCAGAACTCACACGGACCGAGCCGTGACTGGCTGAATATTGTCAAGAGTACACAGGCGAAAAATAAGATCAATCAGTGGTTCCGAAGTGAGTTGAAGGAAGAAAATATCGCAAAGGGTAAGGAACTGATCTCGCAGTATTGTAAGATGAAGAGTATTGAACTCTCAGACATCAATAAGCCGGAATATCAGAATAAGATTTTAAGAAAATATGGATTCCACGACTGGGATTCTGCTCTGGCAACCGTGGGACACGGAGGACTCAAGGAAAGTCAGGTTGTCAATCGGATGTTAGAAGAATACAAAAAGGACCATGTCGTACCGATAACAGACTCGGATGTTTTAGAGAATATCCAGGATGCGAATATCTCTAAGACGATCCCGCAGAAGTCAAAGAGCGGAATTGTCGTAAAGGGACTTTATGACGTGGCAGTCCATTTTTCAAAATGCTGCAGCCCGGTACCGGGAGATGAGATTGTCGGTTTTGTGACGAGAGGAAGAGGCGTATCCATACACAGAACGGATTGTATCAATATTATTAATCTGTCGGACATGGATCGTGCCAGACTGATCGATGCAGAATGGCAGCAGGGAGCAAGTGAGGGCAGCAACGGACTCTATCTTGCAGAGATCAAGATTTTTGGAAACAACCGTACCGGATTGTTAGTAGATATTACAAAGATTTTTACGGAGCGTGGAATTGATATCAATGCGATCAACTCCAAAACGAGTAAGCAGGGAGTAGCAACAATTTCCGTTTCCTTTAATACAAAGGGCAAAATGGAGTTGCAAAGTCTGGTGGATAAGATCCGTCAGGTGGAGAGCGTGATCGATATTGAAAGAACAACCGGTTAGAACAGAAGTGACAGGTGAGGTAAGGAATGGCAGATTTAAAGGTAAGACATTTAGTAGTCGGCGCGGTGGCAACGAATTGCTATATTGCAGAAAATAAAAAGACAAAGGAAGCACTGATCATTGATCCGGGTGACAATGCAGCGCGGATCGTACAGATCATCAAAGAGGATGGCGTTGTTCCGCTGGCTGTGCTTTTTTGACACATGGACATTTTGACCATGCAATGGCAGCGCAGGAGGTTGCAGAGCAGTATGGGATAAAAATCTATGCTCATGAGACGGAAAAGGAGACCTTAGAGACACCGCAGATTAATTTATCAGGAATGATCGGCAGAACATTGACTTTTCATGCGGATTGTTATGTAAAGGACGGCGAAATTTTAAATCTTGCGGGATTTGAGATCCGGGTGCTGCATACACCGGGACATACCCAGGGTGGTGTCTGCTATTATATCGAAGAGGAAAAGGCGTTGTTTGCCGGAGATACACTGTTTTGTCAGTCTGTTGGCAGAACGGATTTCCCAACAGGAAAGTCCTCGACACTGATCCACTCCATTCAGGATAAACTGATGCCGTTACCGGATGATACGATGGTCTATACCGGCCATGAAGACATGACAACGATTGGAATGGAACGAAAATACAATCCGTTTTTATAGAGAGCGTAATGGTGAAAAAATATGATTACAGTTAGTTTAAATGAGGCAGATTTTGAGTATGACATCCATTCATTAGTGAAGGCTTTTTATCCGAAAGAGGATGTCAAAGTATTTGCCGACAGTGAAAAAATTGCAGAGTTAGAAGAAAAAAGAAACTCCATTGTTCCACATGGAGGTTCTTTTTTTTTCGAGAGCAGAAAATGTGATTTCTGCCAGTGTCTTAAATGCAAAAGCGAAGACAGGAGAACCAGCTCTTGCGTCGATGCAGATACAGGTGGATTTTTTCTGACAGGAAAGAGACGAAAACCGACTGAAACGCGGTATTTATCAGATGTTTTCGGAGCATACGGGACAGACACTTCCGTGGGGGAACACTGACCGGGATCCGTCCGACAAAGATCCCGATGAGTATGTTAGAAGAGGGAAAGAGCGAGGATGAGATCCGCACCTTTATGGCAGACACTTATTTTTGCAGCCCGGAGAAAACAGAGCTTAGTATTGATATTGCCAAACGTGAATTAGGGCTTTTGAACAAATTAGACTATGAGAAAGGCTATAGTCTGTATATTGGAATCCCGTTCTGTCCAAGTACCTGTCTGTACTGTTCTTTTACTTCCTATCCGCTGTCTGCGTGGGAAAAGCGTGTGGATGAATATTTAGATGCTTTAGAAAAAGAGATTGACTACACAGCCAAGCAGTATCGGGATCGGCATCTGAATACGATCTATATTGGAGGCGGTACCCCGACGACTCTGGCACCTTATCAACTGGACAGGTTGATCAGAAAAATTAAATCCAGTTTTGATTTGTCTTATCTTTTGGAGTTTACGGTTGAAGCCGGAAGACCGGACAGTATTACAAAAGAGAAGTTAGAGGTTTTGCGTTCCCATGGGATTTCGAGGATTTCGATCAATCCACAGACCATGAAGCAGGAAACGTTAGATATTATCGGACGGCATCATACGGTAGAGCAGACCGTTCAGAGCTTTTTAACTGCAAGAGAGTTAGGATTTGACAATATCAATATGGATCTGATCGTAGGACTTCCAAATGAAAATTTAGAAGATGTCCGTCATACGATGGAGCAGTTAGAGAAATTACAGCCGGATAATGTTACCGTACATTCTCTTGCCATTAAACGTGCGGCAAGACTCAATATGTTTAAAGAAGATTATACAAATCTTAAAATGGAGAATACCTGGGAACATATTGAAGTGACGGCAGATTATTGTAAGCGGATGGGCTTGCAGCCTTATTATCTCTATCGTCAGAAAAATATGGCAGGCAATTTTGAGAACGTGGGATATGCGAAAGAAGGAAAGGCAGGAATCTATAATATCCTGATCATGGAAGAAAAACAGACCATCGTGGCATGCGGAGCCGGAGCTTCGACGAAACGTGTCTGGAATACGCCAAATCCGGATGGCACGCATCGGATCGAACGGTGTGAGAATGTCAAGGATGTAGCTCTTTATATCGAAAGAATTGATGAGATGATCGAGCGGAAAAAAGAGGCTTTTTGCAGAGGAATAAGAGGAAACAACATGAATCTGATCAATATAGAGAATCTGACAAAGGTTTACACGGAAAGAAAATTATTTGATAATACATCGTTTTTCATTACAGGATGGAGAAAAAGTAGGGATCATTGGTATCAATGGAACCGGAAAGACAACGCTTCTGCGGATGATCATGGGAGAAGAAGAGACCGATGAGGGCACTATCACGACTGCGAATCATGTAGTAATGCGTTATCTGCCGCAGCATCCGGAATTTGAGCCGGAAAAAAGCAGTCTGGAGTGTGTGCTGGAAGGAAATGTGACGGAAGAAAACCGTTGGTCTGTAGAAAGTGATGCCAAGGCCATGATGACCCGGCTTGGCATTAAAGATTTTATGCAGCCTGCAGGACAATTATCCGGTGGACAGAGAAAACGTCTCGCATTGATATCGGTACTTCTTTCTCCGGCAGACATTCTTTTGTTGGATGAGCCTACGAACCATTTAGATAATGATATGGCAGACTGGCTGGAGGATTATCTGAAAAAATGGAGGGGAGCTCTTATCATGGTCACACATGACAGGTACTTTTTAGACAGTGTGTGTAACCGGATCGTGGAGATCGATAAGGGCAAAATCTATAGTTATCAGACCAATTATTCGGGCTTTCTGGAATTAAAAACGGAACGGCAGGATATGGAAGCAGCCAGTGAACGGAAGCGTCAATCAATTCTGCGTGTGGAACTGGAATGGATACGCAGGGGAGCAAGGGCGCGTTCTACAAAGCAGAAATCACATATCCAACGTTATGAAGAGTTAAGGGATCGTCAGGCTCCGGTGCAGGATTCTCAGGTAGAATTAAGTTCTATTTCCACAAGAATGGGAAAAACGACCGTGGAATTAGAAAATATCTGCAAGTCCTATGGAGAAAGAACACTGATTGATGATTTTTCCTATATCTTTTTGAAGGGAGACCGGGTTGGATTTATCGGACCCAATGGCTGCGGAAAATCGACATTGATGAAAATTATCGCGGGTATTATCCCACAGGACTCCGGGCAGGTTATTATCGGACAGACCGTGAAAATGGGATATTATGCGCAGGAAATAGCTTCAGAAAAAAGCGAGGATGCACAGGAAATCGATCTGTCCTATATGGATCCGGCTCAGCGGGTGATCGATTATGTAAAAGATACGGCAGAATATATTCGGACTGTGGATGGAGTCATATCCGCAACAGTCTTATTGGAGCGTTTTTATTTCCACCGGAAAACAGTACAGTCCGATCGGAAAGCTGTCCGGTGGAGAAAAGAAAAGATTAAATCTGCTCCGGGTATTGGCAACATCCCCGAACTTTATATTGCTGGATGAGCCTACAAACAACCTTGATATAGCTACGCTGACGATTTTAGAGGACTATCTGGATCGTTATGAGGGCATTGTTGTTACGGTATCGCATGACCGTTATTTTCTTGATAGGACCATGAAGCGTATTTTTGCCTTTGAAGGAGACGGAAAATTAAGACAATACGAAGGCGGCTATACCGATTATTCTCTGAAAAAATCAGCAGAGAAAGAAGCGGAGGAAGCAGAACAGGAAAGGAAAACCGGTAATGGAGTAAAAACGGACGCACCGGTCAACCAAAAGGGACAACGTACCCGTGGCCCACAGAAGTTGAAGTTTACCTATCAGGAGCAACGGGATTATGAAACGATTGAAAGTGAGATTGCCGCATTGGAGGAAAAGATAGAGATGCTGGATCAGGAGATGGCAGCAGCTTCCACAGATTTTGTGAAACTCAATCAACTGGTAACAGAAAAAGAGGAGACAGAAAAGCTGTTGGAAGAAAAGATGGACAGGTGGAAGTATTTAGAAGAGCTGGCGGCAAAGATTGCGGAGCAGTAGAGAAAAATAATCTTAATAAAATCTTATAGAAACAGCAAAGAATAAAGAAGCCGCATTTGTTATACTTAATCAAAAATAAGATAACAGAAAAGTGAGGAATTTATATATGAAAAGAAAGTCAAACCACTTTACACAGCTTCTTTTTTGTGATAGCGGTAGTGGTAAGTGTTCTGTTTGTCGGATTGCTGGCAGTGCTCCTGTTGACCAATCAGTAATAGGAGGATCTTATTTTAGAATTCACAATATAAATCTGTCGTAAAAATTTCTGTAAAGCCGAATGAACAGGGTACAACAGAACAGGTTGGTTATAAACCGATAGATATTAAATTGTAAGTTGGAGAGGTTCGAAGTTGCTCATTGTGCGAAATACATAATTATGCTATAATTATGTCATAGAAAGGAGTGAGTCAATATGCCTCTTATCATGCCTATTAAGGAATTGCGGAATACAACTGAAATTTCTAACATTGCACATAAGCAGCAGGAACCTATCTTTATTACGAAAAACGGGTACAGTGATCTGGTAGTAATGAGCAGTGAATTATATGACAAATTTGCACGAATTAACCGCATTGACCAGGCTATTTATGAATCTGAACAGGAAGTCTTGAATGGGGCAGAAGCAACAGATGCCAATATAGTATTTGAAGAACTGGAGAAAAAGCATTTTGGATAAATACCAGGTAAAGATAAATCCTAGGGCGATACGCGAATTAAACAGTATTTACGAATATATTGCAAATAAAAAAGTCAGATATTGAGAATGGAAAAAAGCAGTTAGGAAGAATTAAAAAGCTATTTTGAAGTTAGCAACTTTTCCATATTCTCATCAGGAACGTACGGAAGGCAGATATGCGAAAGATGATTATAGGCAGTTGTTGATCGATAATTATATTGTTATTTTTCGTATTGATGAAGTCAACAAAATCGTTTACGTTATAACGGTACAATATCAGGGACAAAACCTATGAACCAGGCACCAAATGATGTAAGATAGATCATTTGGTGCTTTTATATGTTTTCAAAAAACATTTGACAAGTTACCAAACGGTTACTATAATACAGGGTAATCAACAGACAAACCAAGAAAGAGAGTAACATGGAGACCATTCTGATCATTGACGATGATGTTGCAATCGGTAATCTCGAACAGGAAGTGTTAGAGCGGGAAGGCTATCTGGTGCAGCGTGCCTATTCCGGAACGGAAGCACTGCTGCTTTTAAAAGAAAAGAAACCGGATCTGATATTGTTAGATCTAATGTTACCCGGAATGTCCGGTGAGGATATTTTACCTCAGATACAGGGAATTCCCGTGATCGTTGTCAGTGCCAAAACGGCAGTAGAAGATAAAGTGGAGTTGTTGCTCGGCGGTGCAGTTGATTATCTGACCAAGCCATTTGATACGAAGGAGCTGCTTGCGAGGATTGCAGTCCGTTTAAGAGAAAAATCCTCGCCCCGGTTATCTCCCGTTTACACCTATGAGGAACTGACGATAGACACGGCATCACATTCTGTTTGCGTTGCCGAAAAACAGATTAATTTAACAAGAACAGAATATGCCATTTTAAAACTTCTGATGCAAAATCCCGAACAGGTAATAGCGAAATCCGTTTTATTAGACTGCATCAGCATGGATACCTCGGATTGTACGGAGAATTCCTTAAAGACACATATCAGCCATTTGCGAAGTAAATTGAGAGAGGTATCAGGCAAAGATTATGTGGAATCTGTCTGGGGGATCGGTTTTCGGTTAAAAGGAACATCTTAACCATTTCTCAACGATTTTCTTAACCGTTTTCTTAACCTCTGCCGGATAGAATGTCTCTATCAGGCAAACACCGTCCATTTATATGGACATGACTGCGGCAGATAATATCAGGCAGCAGTTGTTTTTTCTCCTATGGCATATCCGGGATATAACTGGATGGCGCAGGCGGTCAGTGATCTGAGTGCGGCAAATGCACCATCACTTTCTCTGTGGAATCAGTTGAGCAGCTTATATGATGTATGCACATCGTCTCTACAGTGTTGGTAGTAGTCCTGTCGATCGTGTCATTAGTCATAATTATCATTGCGGGGATCAAAGATAAGAGCTGCAGATCCTATGGTATCTGTGCAGGGATCAAAGATAAGAGCTGCAGATCCTATGGTATCTGTGCAGGGATTACATTAGGAATGATATTGGTAGGAGCATTGGGGATGAACATGGTTCCAAAAGCATATTTTGGAGTCGTAGAACGGTTCAGTGTCTTTGCTGCCACAGGATTTAATGCGGTGCTTGGCATACATCTTTATCTGATGGATTCTAAACGGTAAAGAAGAATTTGGATACCAAGATATAAAGTAACGCAACCAAAGTTAACATGAATCTGAATAAAATGATAAGTTTGTATGGTGTAAAAAGAGATAAAACGGAGCTATAATAGACTCATCAGAAAGGAGATGGTCTATGGTGTTAGCAGAAAATCTGGTTATGATGCGGAACGTAAAAGGCATGACACAGGAACAGGTCGCAGAGGTCATAGGGATTTCCAGACAGTCTTACGCAAAATGGGAGCAGGGAGAGACAATGCCTGATATTGAAAAAATGCGACAGGCTTGCCGCTTTTTATGGAATTAAGATAGACGCACTGCTCCATTATGAGGAGAAAGTCGGAAAGACGAAGGTTGCACCGCCGCCGGAAGGAAAATTCCTATGGGGAACGGTCAAGGTCGGAAACCGTGGGCAGATCGTGATCCCGAAAGAGGCAAGAGATACGTTTGCATGAAAAGAAGGAGACCGGCTGGTAGTCCTCGGGGATGAGAAACAGGGAATTGCATTGATCAAGGCAGAAAAATTTGAAGAGCAGTTGAGAACAAGTATAGAACTTAGCAGAAGAGAAATGGAGGAATAGGGTATGAAGTGTCCAAAATGTGGAAAAGAAATGAGAACAGGTTATTTATTTACGAGCAAAGACGGAGCATTCAGTTTTGCGAATGAAGTGCCGGGAGTGTTTGAAAACGCGAAAAAATCAGAGGGATTCGTAGAGATCACACCTTTAAAGGCGAGTCACAGAACCAATATAGCAGCAAATTGCTGTGACGAATGCAGAATGGTTGCATTTGAATATTAGTCTGTAAAAAGTAAAGGGGGCAGAATGGTGAAACATTTAGTAATATATGTACATGGAAAAGGCGGTAACGCCAACGAGGCAGAACACTACAAGCCCTTTTTTGCAGAAAGTGATGTGATCGGTTTTGACTATCAGGCGCAAAATCCGTGGGAGGCACAAAAGGAATTTTCCTCTTTTTTTGAAGTGCATAGTCAGGGGTATGATTCGGTTACTCTGATCGCAAACAGTATAGGAGCATTTTTTTCAATGAGTGCTCTCACTAAAAAACAGGTTGCTCAGGCAATCCTCATTTCCCCGGTCGTAAACATGGAAAAATTAATTGTGGATATGATGATGTGGGCGAACGTAACAGAAGAAGAACTGCGCATCAAAAAAGGAAATTCCTACGGAATTTGGAGAAAAAGATAATCTGACATCCATAGAAACAATATCCGAATTTGCAGAGCGTATCGGTGCATCACTTACGGTCATGAAGGATGGGGAGCATTGGTTTCATACGGAGGAACAGATGGAGTTTTTAGATGACTGGATCAGGAATATAAAAGAAATTAAATCAGGATTAAATATATTGTGATTCGGAAGAGAATATGATGATAAAATTTCAGCGGGAGTGCATTTGAACGATGCACTCCCGCTTTTTACGTTAAATATTTATTATTTTGTTTCTTGCTTCTGTTTTTAAAGAACAGTAACATCCATATGCCTGCACAGACGATCAGAATACCGATCCATACGACAGGATGGCTATTGTCCCCGGTTTTCGGAGAGGATGGGTCAGTAGGATTTGTAGGATCTGACGGAGTAGCAGATTCATTTTTCGTGATGGTGAATGTGTCCTCTCCATCCGTGCTGCCATCCGTGTACTGAACAAGGAGTGTGTAATTTCCTGCAGGCAGTGTCTGCAAATATTCAGCTTTTTAAGGTGATGATGGTACTACCAGCCTCAATTTCGTAGTATTTTTTATCCACGACCGTACCGTTGATGACGATGCCGGCAAATTTCTTATGGTAGCCATTGACCTTGAAGGTCAAGCCGTTATCCTTGTTGTTTTCCTTCCAGGTGCTGCCGTCGCCTGAAGTGATATCATAGGCGGTTAAGGCCTTCAACATAGTATCCAGGATAGCCTTGGTGTGTTCACCTGCCATGTTCTTTTCGCCAGCAGACAGAGCATCGTAAGCCTTCTTTGCGTCTTCGTAGGCATCGATGGCAGCCTTGTTATCAGGCTGAGTCTTGTCAGCGGCAGGCATGGCCTCCGCTTTTTTCACGGCTTTTTCCGTGTTTTCGATGCTTTTGAGAGCGGATTTTATTGCATTTATGTTGGCAATAAGCTGTTTTTTCTGATTAGCTGTGTAATTACTGCCATGAGAGTTTAAAAACTTTTCCATGGCTTTGAGTGCCGTTGCCAAATCGCTCTTCTTACCGGTAGACAGGTTAGAAATAACAGGAATGACCGTGCCATCGGACAATTTGGTATTACAGCCCTTGCAGTAGCTGTTGCCGGTATGACCTGCTTTTTTGGTGGTAGGTTCTACCATGTCCCGGATTTCCGTTCCGCCTACATGATGTTTGGCATCCAGTGTACCATAGGCCTTAGAACAGGTGGTACAAACGGCTCTGTCCTTACAGGTTGCCGTGCCACCGGTATGTTGAGTCTTTTTCCGGCAGCTTTGCAGCGGGAGCACTTCTTCCAATGCCTGTGGGCATCACTCTGCCATGTGTTACTGGTGAAATCATGACCGAGGGCAGCGATTTCTTTGTAGCTGGTGTAATCGCAACGAGAACAAGTGTCATAAGCGTTCCAGCCTTTTTTCCGTACAGGTCGCAGCTTTGGCTTTATGAGAAATCTTGTCATGGCCGAGAGCAGCGATCTCTTTGTAGGTCGTATAATTGCAGTTGGTGCAAGTAAAATAAGTGTTCCAACCGATTTCCGTGCAGGTCGCAGCCTTTGCATCGTATTTGGCAAAATTATGACCAAGTGCATCTAATGTTTCTACTTTTGTTGCAGAGCATACGGTACAGGTATAGGTTTTCTGCCCTGCTGTTGTGCAGGTAGGCTGTGTAGTCACTTTGCCGCTATTCCACTCATGAGGGGATTCCGTGTCGGTGACATCACAGCGGGAGCATTTTTTCCAATGATGGTCAGCATCAGTTTGCCATGTATCGCCGGTAAAATCGTGACCAAGGGTATTGCCATACGGCAGACTGCAGCCTTCGCATATGGCTTTTTTCTGTACAGGTGGCAGTGCCACCGGAGTGGTTGACTATATTGTCCTTTCCATTACAGATAGAACATGAATGCCAATGGCTGGTAGAGTCCGTCTGCCAGGTTGTTCCCCAGTTGTGTTCGCATGCAACGAGAAGGTTGTTGCTTCCACTAAGAACGGCACTGATCGAGGTGTCGTTGTTTTCATACTGAAATTTGTCCGGGGTGGCATATGCCGCACGACCGGAAGCAATTTGAACGTAATTAGAACTATTTGGCTCCACTTCCGTTGTGACACCGATCGGGGCAGTGTTTGTCAGTTCACCCATAATTTTAATGATCTGTCCGTTAGGCAAATAGATATTGTTTGCTTTGCCACTCTTTTTGTTCCCGGTGACGTTGATATTACCGGAAATATTGAATTTTTTGCTTTCACCGTTAAAATATACACCGCCGCCGTTAACTGTCGCGGTGTTGTCTGTGACGTTGCCGCCCGTAATAGTGAGTAGTCCGCGTTCATTGATGTAAACACCACCGCCATTGCCGGTTGCGGTATTGTTTGTGATGCTGCCGCCATTGATTTGGAGTGCACCTTGGCCTTTGTTCCAATTTGAGGTGTTTTTGCCGCTTTTCACATAAACGCCGCCACCATCTGTTGCAGTGTTCCCGGTAATGGTTGCTGAGCCGGAGATTGTTAAAGTATCACAGGTCCGATAATCGCCTATGTGATATACACCGCCACCGTAGGTTGCGGTGTTGCCTGTGATATTGCCGCCGTTGATAGTGATATTTTCGTCGTATGTGTAAATACCGCCACCTTGCTCAGATTTATTGCCTGTAATGGTAATACCGTCGGATATGGTAAGGGTCATATTCGTGAATACACCACCGCCACGCTTATCTGCTGTGTTGTTGCTGATCGTGCCGCCGTATAGCTTTAGATAAGTGCCCACCGATATCACGCCGCCACCGGTGTCGGAACATGCATTGCCACTGATCTCACCGCCGTACATCGTGAAAGTGCCGCCGGTATGCATATTTACACCGCCGCCCTCATTGCTTGACCCGTTAATGACGTGGTTATTGGTGATCTTACCGCCGTACATCGTGAAGTCGCTTTGTTGCGATTCCACGCCGGCACCGTCGCCGGCGGCAGCACTATGAGCAGAAATGTCTATACGGTTCCCGCTAATCTCACCGCCGTACATAATAAAATCGCCCGTTGAACTGCTGTCCCCGAGTCTCACACCCCTTCCGTACACGTCGGCCGAGTGAGTGATCGTGCCGCTGCCTTTACAGTCACACAATACGAGTTGTGCGTTACCATAAACGCGGATGACCGCATCAAAAGCGTCTGTCGAATCAGTGGTTCTCGTGATGCTGTATCCGTTCAGACAGAGATAGAGCGTTTTTCCATCTTTGACAGGGAGTTGTTCGCTTCGTGCCGCATTGCCGCTCAGATAGACGTAGGCGGTGTTGTCGTCACCATAGTCAATATCCGATGTTCCGTCCCACGCCGTCCATACGACATCTGCACATTCTCCCGTATGGTCACCGATGTCTGTGTGCGTTGTACCACAGATCGGGTGTGTATGTGTGCCGTCATCTGCCAATGCAGTTACATTTGTCATGCACAGCGTGGCACATAGGAGCAGTACTGCTCCGAATACTCCTTTCCGAACTTTCATGGTTCATTCCCTCCTTTTCATATGTTCCTCAATATTCTTTGTTCACCTATGGACTTGACATCAAGGCAGACTTTCTTAATAATGGTATTATACATTGTTCATCTATGAACGAAGCAAGGGGTTGGAACGAAAAATATGGAAAAGGATACAAAAAGTTATTTCAGATCACGGAAGCAGCCCATGCCTGCGGTCTTTCCCGTAGTACATTGATGCGCATGGAGAAAAAAGGGTTGCTTACGCCTGCCTATATTGCAGCGGAGAGTGGGCGAAGGTACTACGACAACCATGATGTGGCACGCATTTTGCAGATTGAAAAATTCAAGAGTATGGGGCTTACTACAGAGCAGATCGCAGACTACTTTGCTCAGGGTGGTGAAATATCGACGCTGCTGGCGACGTTAGAGAGCCGTCTGCAGGACATCCAACGCAATGTAGAAGAGTTGCGACTGCGGACGATGGAGGCGCCGGGTATCTCCGTGCAGATCATGCGGCAGCCTGCTGTGACCTGCAGGATGCGGGAGTGTATGGGGCGTACGGTTGCAGATAAGTACGCGGATATGTACGATTTTTACAGCGAATGTGTCCGACAGGGCTGTGTTCTCTCCGAAGAGCCATTGTTTACGATTTCGGATCGACAGGACTATTTAGAGGGTTATATCAGCAGTGAGCCATATCCTTATACTGTCTGTGTTCCCGTGCAACCGGAAAAAGCACCTGCGGATGCGCTGGTATTACCGGAATGTCGTGTGTTATCGGTGCTGTACTGCGGTGATTATTCCGGTGTGGATGAGGCGTGGCTGACACTGGGGCGGGAGGTGAAGGCGCGCGGCCTGACACTTGCAGGTAATCCGCGTGTCCTTGGTATCGTTGCTCCATATACAGGTCGTGAAATCGAAAGCCGGCGGTATTGCTCAAGATTTGTCCTGCCGGTGATGGAGTGAGGGGAGTTGCGTCCTTTCACAGTTGTGTGTTCTTTTTTGTTACATAGTCAGAAATATTTTTCTGATTTTATAGAAAAGTATGGTTTTGAAGATATGTATTCCGGTGGATTTTATCCCTTTGAGAGCCTTGAAGAACACTGGGCTTACTGGTCGAGATATATTTTAATCAACCGCTATATGGACTGCGACAATGGAACCTATCAAAAATTGTTTGAACTTGTAAAAGATAAAGATTATTTTGTGCTGACGACCAACGTGGATCACTGTTTCCAGAAGGCCGGGTTTGACAAACAAAGGCTATTTTATACACAGGAGATTATGGACTGTTCCAGTGCAGCAAACCTTGTCACCGTGCCACTTATGATAATGAAGAGGTCGTGCGTGAGATGCTCAAACGGCAGAAAGATATGAAGATACCAACCGGGTTAATACCTCACTGCCCTGTCTGTGGAAAGCCAATGACCATGAATTTAAGGGCGGATGATACGTTTGTTCAGGATGATGGCTGGTATCGTGCGGCCGAAAGATATTCTGAGTTTCTCTGCAGGCATAAAGAGACAAAAATGTTGTTATTAGAGCTTGGCGTTGGAATGAACACTCCCGGTATCATCAAATATCCGTTTTGGCAGATGGCGGCTCAGAATCCCAATGCTTATTATGTGAGTATCAATGCCGGGGAAGCCTATGCACCGGAAGAAATCAGGAGAGGGCTATTTGTGTGAATGGGGATATTGGGGAGGTTATTTGCCGATGTCATTGACTCTGCTGTATGGGATGGGTATAATATGATTAGAATATTACTATCACTATAAAAGCAGGGAGGTATAGCTATGAATATTCGTCCATCCGCAGCAATTCGTCAGAATTATAATGAAATTGCTGATATGTGCAGAAAGACCGGAGAGCCAGTGTTCCTTACTAAAAATGGTGAGGGAGATTTGGTTGTTATGGATATTGGAACATATAATCGTAGAGAAAAAAATGCTAAAACTTCGTGAGGAACTGCTTGCCGTTGAGGAAGATAGAATGCGTGGAAGTAAGGGATACTCGGTTGAGGAAGTTACTGCAATGATGCGAAATGCGATCAGGGGAGGCAGAAGGATATGGAACAGCAGAGTAAGTATCGTGTGATCGTATCCGAGCGGGCAACGCAGATGCTCGTTTCACATGTTGCATTTTTAGCACAGACCAGCCCGGAAGCAGCCGAACGTCTGACGGTAGAATTTGAAAAGACAGCTCATTCATTAGAAGTGATGCCCCAGAGATGCCCGTGGCTTACAGGGGAATATAGTCCCAGAAAGGCTTACCGTTTTATTTTGTTTGAAAAACGTTATATGATAATTTTCAGATAGTAGATGACATCGTTTATGCCGACTGTGTGGTAGATTGCAGACAGGATTACAATTGGCTCATTCAATAACAATAGAATAATTATAACCCCAAAAACGTCACCCCCGCCGGTGACGTTTTTCCTATCTATAAAAATCCCCTTGGCAAGTGACCGACTGGTAACTATAATAAAAGTAACCAATCGGTCACTGTTTAATTTAAGAGGAGAATGCAAATGGAAACAAGAGAAAAAAACACCAAAGAAAGAATTTTAGAAGAAGCATTAAAACTTTTCTCGCAAAGCGGCTATATGGGAACTTCCATGAACGATATCGCAGCCGAATTAGGCGTTACAAAAGCCGCGTTGTATAAGCATTACAAAAGCAAGCAGGAGATATTAGAAAGTATTGTAGAACGAATGAATCAGATGGATGCAGAAAGAGCAAAAAATATGAGATGCCGGAAGGAAATATGGCAGAAGTGATAGCAGAAGTGATAGCAGGATATAAGGACACCGCACTGGATAAGATCAAGCAGTATACAAAGGTACAGTTTTTACATTGGACAGAGGAAGAATTTCCATGTCGTTTCCGGAAAATGCTGACCCTAGAGCAGTACCGCGATCCGGACATGGCAGAACTTTACCAGAACTATCTTGCAAAAGGTCCGGTGGCTTACATCGAAAAAATATTTGCGGGACTTACAAAAAATGATAAAGATGCAAGACAGTTAGCATTAGAATTCTATGGACCGATATTCCTGCTCTACAGTCTTTATGATGGAACGGACGAAAAACAGGATGTAACAAAAATGGTAGAGCAGCATGTAGAACGGTTTTCAAAGAGATTAGAGGATACAGAAGAAAGCAGTAAAAGAGATTGATAGACAGAGGAGGAAATAAAAATGAAAGCAATTATTTATACATCAAATGCAGGAAGCACGGTGCGATATGCACAATTATTAGCAGATGAACTTCATCTCCCGGTATATAGTGCAAAAGAAGCAAAAGAAAAAAGTACCTGCCCATTCAGAGATCATTTATCTTGGCTGGATCATGGCAGGCGGGATCAACGGTTATAAAGATATGGTAAAAAATATAATGTCCGTGCAGTCTGTGCAGTCGGTATGAGCCGGACAGGGACACAGACAGAAGAAGTGCGTGCAAAGAATTTCATACCAAAGAACATCCCATTGCTTACATTACAGGGCAACTTTGATCTGGAAAAATTGCATGGTGTATACAAGATGGCGATGAACATGATGGTAAAACAGCCGGAAAATCCTTAGCAGAGAAAACGGATCGCACACCGGAAGAAGATGATCTGTTAGAAATGATGACAAACGGTAAAGGACGGGTTTGTCTGGAAAATTTAAACGCAGTCATCGAATGGTATCATAACGAGCGATAAAAAGGAGGAAATTAAATTGAAACTTTATTTTGGTAATACAACAGCTGCCGTAACGACCATTATGATCGTGGCATTAATAGGCTTTATCGGATATTCCATATGGAACCGGACGAGTATTGACAGTTGGGGACGCAGAAGTCTGTTTGTACTGGTGTATGGACTGGTCGTATGCTGCTTTGGAGTAGCCATTATCATTCTTGCAGCCATAGCAACACCGATCGCAAGATCACAGCATATGCGTGAGATCTGGTTCTATGTCATGTCAGGGGGTGTTCTTAAAAGTTGCAGTGATGGAGATTTCGAGAATCTTCCCGGACGTTTTTGTTGTATCTTGACGCATCGTACCGCGAAAAGTATAATAAGGCGTAGATGTAAAAAATGCCTATGGGCAAATGAACGTCCGGAAAAAGAAGATGGAGGAATGAAAGATCATGGCATTAAAGAAGAAACCGGTTACAGGAATGAAAGATATATTGCCACAGGAGATGCAGATTCGGGACTATGTCATCAGTGTGATCAAAGAGACTTATGGAAGATTTGGTTTTACTTCTATAGAGACTCCTTGTTTAGAAGATATTGGAAATCTGAGCAGCAAGCAGGGCGGTGAGAATGAAAAGCTCATCTTTAAGGTATTAAAACGTGGAGAAAAGCTGAATTTAGAAACGGCAAAAACCGATATGGATGTGGTAGACATGGGACTGCGCTACGATCTGACGGTTCCGCTGGTACGTTATTATTCGAACAATGCCAACGATCTTCCGGCTCCATTTAAAGCATTGCAGATGGGAAATGTATGGAGAGCAGACCGTCCACAGCGTGGACGCTATCGCCAGTTTATGCAGTGTGATATAGATATCTTAGGAGAACCGAGCAACTTAGCAGAGATTGAATTGATCTTAGCAACGACAACAACACTTGGAAAATTAGGATTTAAGAATTTCCAGATCCGTATCAATGAGAGAAGGATCTTAAAGGCAATGGCAGCATACAGCGGATTTGCCGAAGAAGATTATGATACGGTATTTATCATATTAGATAAGATGGACAAGATCGGCTTAGACGGTGTAGCAGAGGAATTAGAAAAAGAAGGCTATGCCAAAGAGTCTATTGAAAAATACTTAGACTTATTCAAAGGCATTGAAAGTGCCGAAAACGGAATTGCCTATTTAGCAGATACCTTAAAAGAGGTCTTAGACGAAGAAGTTTCTAAGAGCCTGGATGAGATCATCACCAGTGTAGAAGCTACCAAAGAAGCAGATTTTGAAATGGTATTCGACCCGACACTGGTACGCGGAATGTCCTACTATACAGGCACCATTTTTGAAATAGCCATCCCGGAATTCGGCGGAAGCTGCGGTGGCGGCGGACGTTATGACAAGATGGTTGGAAGATTTACCGGAAAAGATGTTCCGGCATGTGGATTTTCCATTGGATTTGAAAGAATCGTACTGTTACTGTTAGAGAACGGCTTTGAGATTCCGACACAGCCAAAGAAAAAGCATACTTAATCGAAAAAGGCTACACTGCTGAAAAACTCTGTGAAGTTATGAAGCAGGCACAGGAAGAGCGAAAAGCCGGACAGCAGGTATTAGTCAGCCGTATGAATAAAAATAAGAAGTTCCAGAAAGAGCAGCTTGCAAAAGAAGGCTATGAAGAAATTGTGGAATTTTTTAACAGATAAAAAATGGAGGAAGATAGAAAATGGCAGAATCAATGAAAGGTCTGCACAGGACACACAGATGTACCGAGGTTTCTAATCAGAACATCGGCGAAACTGTCACTGTGATGGGATGGGTACAGAAAAGAAGAAATTTAGGAAGTCTGATCTTTATTGACTTAAGAGACCGTAGCGGACTCTTACAGGTGGTTTTTGATGAACCACAGGTAGGAAGTGAAGGTTTTGAAAAAGCAGGAAATTTAAGAAGCGAGTTTGTCGTAGCCGTAACCGGTGTGGTACAGAAACGTTCCGCAGCAGTGAATGAGAGTTTAAAAACCGGAGATATTGAGGTCATTGCAAATGATATCCGTATTCTTTCCGAGGCAGAGACACCACCATTCCCAATTGAGGAGAATTGCCAGACGAAGGAAGAACTGCGTTTGAAATATCGTTATCTGGACTTAAGAAGACCGGATTTACAGAGAAATATCATGATGAAGAGCAAGGTGTCCATGCTGCTTCGTAACTTTATGGAAAAAGAAGGATTTTTAGAGATTGAGACACCGATCTTAATGAAATCCACACCGGAAGGTGCAAGAGATTATTTAGTGCCAAGCCGTGTGCATCCGGGTTCTTTTTATGCATTACCGCAGTCACCGCAGCTTTATAAACAGCTTTTGATGTGTTCCGGATATGACCGTTATTTCCAGATCGCAAGATGTTTCCCTGATGAGGACTTAAGAGCAGACAGACAGCCGGAGTTTACACAGGCAGACATGGAGCTGTCCTTTGTCGATGTAGATGATGTCATCGATGTAAATGAAAGACTTTTAGCTTATGTATTTAAAGAAGCGATCGGAGTAGACGTACCACTTCCGATTCCGAGAATGACCTGGCAGGAAGCAATGGACCGTTTCGGTTCAGATAAGCCGGATACCCGTTTTGGCATGGAGTTAGTAGATGTATCAGAGACCGTAGCCGGATGTGGTTTTGGCGTATTTACCGGAGCATTGGAAAATGGCGGTTCTGTCCGTGGTATCAATGCCAAAGGTCAGGGTGCAATGCCAAGAAAGAAGATCGATAAATTAGTAAGTTTTGCAAAGGATTACGGCGCAAAAGGACTTGCTTATTTAGCAGTAAATGAGGACGGCACCTACAAATCCTCTTTTGCAAAATTTATGACCGAAGAAGAATTAGCGGCATTAGTAGAAAAGATGGGCGGAGAGCCGGGAGATTTACTTCTCTTTGCAGCCGATAAAAATAAAGTGGTATGGGATGTGTTAGGAGCACTTCGTTTAGAGCTTGCACGCCAGTTAGAGTTATTAGATAAGAACCGGTACAACTTCTTATGGGTAACAGAATTCCCATTATTAGAGTGGTCTGACGAAGAGAACCGTTTTATGGCAATGCACCATCCGTTTACCATGCCAATGGAAGAGGACTGGGACAAGATTGATTCCGATCCGGGAGCAGTCCGTGCAAAGGCATATGATATTGTCTTAAATGGTACAGAGCTTGGAGGCGGTTCCGTCCGTATCCATCAGGACGATATCCAGGAAAAAATGTTAGAGGTACTCGGATTTACCAAAGAGCAGGCGCATGAGCAGTTTGGATTCTTATTAGATGCATTCAAATTCGGAGTACCACCACATGCAGGACTTGCCTATGGTTTAGACCGTATGGTCATGCTGATGATGCAGTGTGATTCTATCCGTGATGTCATCGCATTCCCGAAAGTAAAAGATGCTTCCTGCCTGATGACACAGGCACCAAGCCCGGTAGATGAAAAGCAGTTAGAGGAGCTTGGAATCGAAGTAAGCGAGCAGGAAGAAACCGAAGCAGAATAATGATTTATTAAAAAAGCGGAACGTTCACCTTTTTAAGAAGAGTGAGCGTTCCATTTTTTTACTATACAGAAAACCGAAAATATTTCACGGCATTGTTATAACAGATGTCAGTCACTATTTTAGAAAGCATTTCCCGGTCATTTGGATATTTGCCCTCCTCGACCCATTCCCCGATCAGTTCACAGAGGATCCTGCGGAAATATTCGTGTCTGGTATAAGACAGAAAACTTCTCGAATCCGTCAACATCCCGATAAAGTTCGACAATACTCCGTTAGCTGCTAAAGAGCTTAGATGATCCCGCATACCGTCGTAGTGGTCATTGAACCACCAGGCACTTCCATGCTGGATCTTTCCAATTGCAGAATCATCCTGAAAACAGCCAATGATCGTATCGAGAATGGCATTGTCATTGGGATTCAGGGAATAGAGAATCGTCTTTGGAAGCTCATTTGTCAGTGAGAGTTCATTTAAAAAATCAGCCAGTTCATTTAAAGGAGCCGAATAGCCGATACTGTCAAAACCGGTGTCAGGACCTAAACGTTTGAACTGCCTTTGGTTATTATTGCGTTTGACACCATAGTGAAGTTGCATTGCCCAGCCTAATTTGTGGTACTGTTTTCCTAAAAAAGTAAGCAGGGCAGTTTCAAACTGCATACGTTCTTCGAAAGAAACCGGACGTTCATCGAGAACCTTAGAAAAAATAGCCTCTGCATCTTCTTCGGAGCAGGGTTTCCACGGAATATGGGAAAAACTGTGGTCAGAAATGCAGCAGCCATGCTCCTGAAAGAAGCCCATACGGCGTTTCAGTGCCAAACAGAGTGTCTGGAATGAAGAAATCTTTAAATGAGTCACTTCTCCTAAGGAAAGAAGATAGTCACAAAAGGCAGGACTGTCAATGGCAAAAGCACGGTCAGGCCTCCAGGTTGGGGAGTACCATAACATCAAAGCTGTTATCCTGTGAGATTTCCTCATGCCATTTCAGACTGTCAATCGGGTCATCTGTGGTACATATTAAATGTACATTAGATTTTTGATCAATTCTCTGGCACACATATCAGGATTGTCTAAGCGTTCGTTACATAATTCCCAGACCTCCGGTGCAGTCTTTTCACTTAAGATCCCATTATATCCAAAATAGCGTTGCAGTTCTAAATGACTCCAATGGTAGAGTGGATTTCCGATACATTTTTCTAAGGTCTTAGCCCACATAAAGAATTTCTCGCGGTCTTCCGCATCTCCGGTAATGTATTCTTCATCAATCCCATTTGCCCGCATCAGCCGCCATTTATAGTGGTCGCCTTCTAACCAGACTCTGGTAATGTTTTCAAACCGTCGGTTCTTTGCGATTTCACGCGGATTCAGATGGCAGTGATAGTCTATGATCGGCATATTTTTTGCATAATTATGATAGAGCAGCTCTGCCGTCTGATTTGAAAGTAAAAAGTTTTCGTTCATAAATGATTTCATTTTTTCCTCCTTGCATAAAGCGCAGAAATATTGGTCATGCTGATAAAAGTATTTCTTTCATAAGCAAAAAAATATACAAAAGGAATTGGAGGAATCATATATGAGTGAGAAAAATGAGGCACGCCCCTTTGGTGCGAGGGATAAATGGGGGTATTTGTTTGGAGATTTTGGAAATGATTTTACCTTTATCTTTGCAAGCTCTTATCTGATGGTTTTCTATACAAAGGTTTGGGGGATTTCTGCAAAGACCGTTGGAATTCTCTTTTTAGTATCCCGCTGTGTGGATGCGTTTACTGACATTGGAATGGGAAGGATCGTGGATTCCATAGAAACGGCAAAAGACGGGCGGTTCCGCTGCTGGCTGCGCCGGATGTGCGGTCCGGTGGCATTGACAAGTTTTCTGATGTATCAGTCAGGGTTAGCAGGGGCATCTATGACCGTCAAACTGATCTATATGTTTGTAACCTATATTTTATGGGGTTCAATATTTTATACGTCAATTAATATTCCCTACGGTTCTATGGCATCGGCGATTTCCGAGGAGCCAAAAGATCGTGCGGCACTTTCTGTCTATCGTTCATTAGGAGCTATTTTTGCAGCAACCTTTATCAGTGTCGTAACACCGCTGATCATCTACTATACCGACGTCAATGGAAATCAGGTGGTCAGTGGAAGGAACTTTACGATCTTAGCAGGCGTTTTTTCCATAGCAGCCATTATCTGTTATCTGCTCTGCTATGCAATGACGACAGAGCGTGTACAGATAGAGAAGAAAGAACGTGGGGAAAACACCGGTCTTGGTGCAGCAGTGAAAGGGATTTTTACAAGCAGGGCATTGATGTCTGTCATTTTAGCAGCCATTCTGCTCTTATTAGCAACACTGATGAGTCAGGGGATCAACACCTATCTGTTTGCCGATTATTTTAAAGATACCAAGGCACTGGCACTGTTCAGCCTTTTGAACCTGCCATCGGGGATCATCGTGGCAGTTGTTTCCGGAAAAATTTCCACGCGCTACGGAAAAAAAGAGTCTGCCGCGATCGGATGCTTCTGGGCAGGGATCATCTATCTGATCATTTACTTTTTACACACGAAAAGCCTTGCGGTGTTCATCACACTTTCTTTCTTTGCAATGTTAGGAATGAACTATTTCAATATGCTGATCTGGGCACTGATCACAGATGTGATCGATGACAAAGAGGTGCGGACACATTCCCGCGATGATGGAACCGTATACGGATTCTATTCTTTTGCAAGAAAAGTCGGACAGGCATTGGCAGGAGGAGTCAGTGGTTTTGCACTTTCCGCTATCGGATATGATTCCCTTGCAGCGGCGCAAACCGCGGAGGTACAGGGCGGAATCTACGGGATCGCAACGTTATTTCCAGGAATTGTCTATATCCTCGTAGGACTGGTTATGATATTCTTATATCCGTTATCGAAAAAAATTGTAATCCAGAATACAGAAGAATTGAAACGTCGCAGAGAGGAGACTTAAAACATGAAATTATCATTCAGATGGTATGGAGCGGATGACAAAGTAACATTGGAAAATATCCGTCAGATACCGAAAATGGAAGCCATTGTAACAGCAGTCTATGATGTACCGGTTGGAGAGGTATGGAGTGAAAAATCAATTGCAGATTTAAAAAACAGGTGGAAGAAAACGGACTGAAATTTGAAGTGATCGAGAGTATTCCGGTGCATGAGGAGATCAAGCTCGGAAAACCGGACAGAGACCGCTATATTGAGAATTATTGCGAAAATATCAAGAAGGTGGCAAAAGCAGGCGTGAAATGTATCTGCTATAACTTTATGCCGGTATTTGACTGGACGAGAACCCAGTTAGACCACAGATTGCCGGATGGCTCCACTACCTTAGTTTATTATCAGGAACAGGTCGATAAAGTAGATCCGCTGAAAACAGACAGCGATCTGACCCTGCCGGGCTGGGATGCTTCATACAGCAGGGAAGAATTAAAAGGGATTGTAGCAGAGTATCAGAAATTAAGTGAAGAGGATCTGTGGAACAATCTGGAATATTTCCTGAAAAAATCATTCCGGTAGCGGCAGAGTATGATGTCAACATGGCAATTCATGAGGATGATCCATGCTGGAGTATTTTTGGACTTCCACGCATTATTACCGATGAAAAAATCTTGACCGCTTCTTAAAATTAGTGGATGACAGACACAATGGGATCACACTCTGTACGGGTTCTCTTGGATGCTCCGGACACAACGATGTAGCAAAGATGGCAGCAAAATATGCGGCAATGGGAAGAATCCACTTTGTGCATATGAGAAATGTCAAGATATTGGATAATGGATTTGAAGAAAGTGCACATCCGTCCTCCTGTGGAACACTGGATATGTATGCGATCGCAAAAGCATTGTATGACAATGGCTTTGACGGCTATATCCGCCCTGATCATGGAAGAATGATATGGGGCGAGACCGGAAGAGCAGGATATGGACTGTATGACAGGGCGCTGGGGCAGCATATCTGAATGGGTTGTGGGAGGCAATTGAGAAAGAGAGTATGAAGTAGGAGAGAGTGGAGCGGGTGAGGGGGTGTTGGCTGGGTGTTCTACACACCGCCTTTTGTTCCATGTCTGGGATTTGGATGTTCTAAATACCCTGTGGGACGTTGCCGGATGGGGACGAAACCGGAGCAAATTCGCCATCCATGGCTCAGTTGCTCCTTTTGCGGGCATCCGTGCCCGCAAATTTCTGATATTGACAGGCTATTAAGAACATCCAAAATCCAGCCATAGTCACAAAGAGGAGGTGTGTAGAACACAGCAACATAACCGTCCCCTCAACGAACACCCCAACCACACGTTTCTCCTTCTCAATTGAGAAGGAGAAACGAAACACTTTTTAGTTGTGCTGAATTGGTATGTTGTGCTACCCCATGCATGACAGCGCCCCTCACCCCAAAAAAAGAACAACAACATTAAAAAAAAAGAATCATTATAGTGAAGAAGGAGAACACACATGAAACTACCACTTAATACAGACCTGACCGGAAAAACGGTCGTCATCACAGGAGCAGGAGGAGTCCTTGGTGGCATGTTCGCAAAAGCATTAGCACAGGCTGGCGGAAAGGTTGCACTTTTAGACCTGAATCAGGAAGCAGCGGAGAAAGCAGCAAAGGAGATCAGCGAAGAGGGTTATATAGCAAAAAGGCTATGCGGCAAATGTACTGCAAAAGAAAGCCTTGCAGCAGCGCATGAACAGATCAAAAAGACTTTGGCTTGTGCGATATTCTGATCAATGGTGCGGGTGGAAATAATCCGAAGGCAACCACAGATCAGGAATATTATGTGCCGGGAGAATTAAAAGAGGGAGAAAAATCATTCTTTGATCTAGAACAGAGCGGAGTGGAATTTGTATTCAACCTGAACTTTATCGGAACACTGCTGCCAACGCAGGAATTTGCACAGGATATGTTAGAGAAAGAAGGATGTAATATCATCAATATTTCTTCCATGAACGCTTATACACCGTTAACAAAGATTCCTGCATACAGTAGGGCAAAAGCGGCTGTATCGAATTTTACGGAGTGGTTAGAAGTGCATTTTTCAAAAAGCCGCATCCGTGTCAATGGAATAGCACCGGGATTTTTTGCAACAAAACAGAATCGAGAGCTTTTATTTGAAAAAGATGGCACACCGACACCACGAACAGGAAAAATCTTAGCAGCGACACCGTTAGGACGTTTTGGAGAATCCGAAGAATTGATCGGAACACTGCTGTTTTTACTGAATAACGAAGCCTCCGGCTTTATTACCGGTGTCGTGATCCCGGTAGACGGAGGATTTCAAGCATATTCAGGAGTATAAATGGAGGGCATATGGTAAAAGTAGATTTAACAAAAAACCTTATTTTTTAGAAAAAGAAGATATACAGTGGGTAGAAGATACCATTGCAGAAATGACAACGGAAGAAAAGATCGGACAGCTTTTTGTAAATATGGGTTCCGAGCGAAGCGAGGGGTACCTGAAAGATGTTTTAGAAAAATATCACATCGGTGCGGTGCGTTACAATCCGGGAACATCTAAAGAAGTGCATGAGCAGAACCGTATTTTGCAGGAAAATGCCAAGATCCCGCTTTTGATCGCAGCCAATACCGAAGCGGGTGGAAACGGAGCCTGCACCGATGGAACAGAGATTGGCGTAGAGGTTAAGATCGGAGCCACCAATGACCCGAAATATGCCTATGAGATGGGAAGAGTGTCCGGGATCGAAGCGGCGGCACTTGGATGCAACTGGTCTTTTGCACCCATCACCGATATCAACCGCAATTGGAGAAATCCGATCATTTCCTCGAGAAGTTTTGGTTCCGACCCGGATATGGTGTTAGAAATGTCCAAAGCCTATATGAAAGGTTTTATGGAAAGTAACATGGTCTGTGCCATGAAACATTTTCCGGGCGATGGAATCGACGAAAGGGATCAGCACTTAAGCAATTCGGTCAACACTTATTCCACGGAAGAATGGGATGCAACCTTTGGAAAAGTATACAGTGGAATGATCGATGCCGGGGTTCATACCGTTATGGCAGGTCATATCATGCTTCCTTCCTATCAAAAATATTTTAATCATCAGATGGAATTAGAAGACACACTTCCGGCAACACTGTCAAAAGAACTGATTGACGGACTCTTAAAAGAAAAATTAGGCTTTAACGGAATGGTCGTGACCGATGCGTCTCATATGGTAGGTATGACATCCGTCATGAAGCGAAGCAAAATGCTTCCGACAGCGATCGCAGCGGGTTGTGATATGTTCTTATTCTTCAATGACCCGGAGGAAGATTTTTCTTATATGATGGAAGGTTATCGTAGTGGGATCATTACAGAAGAACGCTTAGAGGATGCCCTTCGCAGAATCCTTGGCATCAAGGCATATTTAGGACTGCATAAGAAAAATAAAAAGAGATCGTTCCTCCAAAAGAAGGCTTAAACGTCATCGGAACTCCGGAATTTAAAGAGATTGCGGCAGAAGTATCGGACAAAGCCATTACACTGGTAAAAAATACGGGAACTTCACCGTTGCCATTATCCGTAAAAGAGCATAAGAGAATTCTGATCGTGCCACAGGAGACACCGAACCCGTTTGCATTTATGATGGGGGAAAGAATAAGAAAAAACCGGTTGAATATTTAAAAGAGAAGTTAGAGGCAGAAGGATTTGAAGTCACGATCTATGAATCCATGATGGATAAGATATTAAAAGCCCCGGAGGAAGAAGGAGGAAAAATGATGTTAAATATGTATGCCGGAAAAGCTCCGATTTCCTCAATCACAGATAATTATGATCTGATCATCCAGCTTGCCGAGATCACCAACCTCTTTGGAGTGACACAACGTATCAACTGGAAAATGAGTAAGGGAACGCCGGATATTCCGTGGTATGTGCATGAAGTGCCAACGATTTTTATTTCGTTAGCAAGTCCGTTCCACTTAGCAGATGTTCCGCAGGTAAAAACGTATATCAACTGCTATGACAAGAATGAACACACGTTAGATGCACTGGTGGAAAAACTTTTAGGACGTTCGGAATTTGCGGGAACAGATCCGGTAGATTCTTTCTGCGGTATGATGGATACCAGAATATAGTGGGAGAACAATATGAAAAAAAAAGAGCATGACTATTTAATCTGTATTGACAGTGACGGCTGTGCCATGGACACCATGAACAGCAAACATTTTTATTGCTTCGGACCGGAATGGGTAAAGCAGTACGGCTTAGAAGACATCCAAGAAGAGGCATTAAAATACTGGAATCAGATCAATCTCTATTCAAAAACCCGTGGCATCAATCGCTTCAAAGGACTTGCCATGGGATTAGAATGGGCAAAAGAAAAAGGTTATGAGACAGAGGCACAGGAGGAGTTCGTGGCTTGGACAAAAGAGGCACCGGAACTTTCAAATCCTGCCCTTCTGGCTCAATGCCAGAAAAAGAAGAATCCCTGTATGGAACAGGCACTTTTGTGGAGTATTCATGTCAATCTTGCCGTCAAAGAGCCGGGAATGGAACAGGGAGTATTTTACGGAGTCAGAGAAGCATTAGAAAAAATGAGCCCAAAAGCGGATTTAGCAGTGGTATCTTCGGCAAATGCACAGGCGGTGGAAGAAGAGTGGTCAAAGTATGAGTTAAAGCCATACTGCAAAGCACTGCTTAGTCAGGAAGCGGGCAATAAGGCAGAGTGTATCCAAAACTCTCGGCTCTCGGCTATCCGCCGGAGCAGATCCTGATGGTAGGAGATGCCATGGGAGATTATGAAGCCGCGAAGAAAAACGGTGTCTGGCTCTATCCGATCGTAGTCAATAATTAAAAAGAAAGCTGGCAGCAGCTACAGGAGGAGGCATATCCGAAGCTTCTGCATGGAACTTTGATAGGGGGTACCAGAAAGAATTGTTAGACAAGTTTGAGAGAGGATTTCAAAAACATTATAGCATTTAGAACGTATGGTAGGTGCCCTGCACAAATCGAATATTCCGGGTTTCCTTGTGCAGACCATTCCAATGAACCTCCTAAAACAGAAATCGTGTTCGCCAGTGGGCTTCACGATTTCTTGAGTTTCATTTCCATTGCACAAAAAGAAACCTTCCATATCCGATTTGTGCAGGCTGCTACGTTACGAGATGGAAAGGTTTGTGTTGTATGGGTGAGCATGTTACATAGAGATTAATTTATAGGATTAGAGTGTCAAAAAAGCGGTTCACAACTTAGTGGCTGGCAACTTGCACAAAACCGGGACTGCTTTTTGTGACTCAGGCAGACTTAGATTTTCTTATTTTCGTACAACGGAACAAAATAGACCCGGTTTTGTGCAAGTTTGCCGATCCAAAAACTTGAAACTGCCTTTTAATACCTTAATTTTTACAGGAAGTCTGCTTATTGGAAAATATACCTAATGTTTTTCTATTAAACGAATGGAGAATTCTTCCGGTGCATCTGAAAAGTCGATCGCGTCCATATTTCCGGCAGAATCATATTTTGCATTGTCATACCGGAATGTGGCTCCGTTTTTTTCTAAATGATAGATGGTACGTTTCAAATAGCGGCAGGAGATAGTAAGTTCTTTAGTGCTGCCGGATGAGAGATTTATAAGTCCATGCAGGGCATCGGAAAGGTTGTTGCCTGTGTGTGGGAAAGGCAGTGTGAGCTCATCAATTTTTAAATCCAGCATCGTGCGTACCGTCTGTCTGGTCAATCGGGTGATTTCTTCAAAATTGCCGGTGGCAAGCAGTTCCGGTTTTACCATCCAGGTTCCGCCGCAGGCAAGGATCTTTGGATAGTCTAAGAATTCAGTCAGGTTTTGCGGAGTTACTCCACCGGTCGGCATAAAACGCATGGTATGGTAAGGAGCTGCAAGAGCTTTGATCATGGACAGTCCACCGGAAGGAACGGCAGGAAAGAATTTTACGGCATCTAAGCCCATTTCGATCGCCTGTTCCATATCACTTGGATTTGAGATTCCTGGTGTGATCGGAATATTTTTTTCGATACAGTGGGAAACAACTTTGGGATTAAAGCCGGGGCTTACAATGAATTTTGCTCCGGCGGCAATGGCACGGTCTGCCTGTTCTGTTGTTAATACGGTACCGGCACCGAGCAGCATATCCGGGAACTGATCTGCCATGATGCGTATGGACTCTTCCGCGGCAGGTGTACGGAATGTAACTTCTGCACACGGAAGGCCGCCTTTGGTCAATGCGTCTGCTAATGGGGCAGCATCGTATTTGTGATCTATGGCAACCACCGGTACGACACCGATATTTGAGATTTCTTCTAAGATTTGGTTCATAATAATACCTCCTGTTGGAATTCCTATAAGGTATTAATGTCCGACAGGAGGTAAAAATATACGAATATCCATGATTAAGATAAAGTCTGGAATACATCACTCGTTCGCATTTTCAAAGAGCCTTTTACAATGTATTCGTTCTGCGGAGCATCCGGATTGCTCATCAGATAGAAAAGCTGCTGTAATGCTAAATCTACCGTGCGGTGGATCGGTCTGCAGATCGTATCAAGACTTTTAAAAAGCACTGTGCTGCGGTTTTCCGTAGAAAATCCGGTCAGGGAAAGCGGTGCATCATGCAATTTGTTATATTCATAAATATAAGGGGCAAGACGTTCCGTTACTTCGATAGAAGCAGCTAAAAGTCCGGTGCAGCCTTTTCCGGTGATGTGCGAAGTCAGATTCTCGATATAGTCGCGGTCTGTTGTATTACATTCAAAAATCCAGTCCTCGTGAAATCCTTCCGGTGTTGTCTCCATAGCGGCACGATATGCCTGAATGATCTCACGGCTTGTAGAAAATTTAATATTCCGGCAGATTAAAGCGGTCTTTGGGTATCCTGAATTTACCAAAGAAAGGACAGCCTGAAATGTTGCAGAGTAATCACTCTCTATGATCGAGGTATGTTCGCAGTCCGCAGGTGCGCGGTGGATAAAGACAACAGGTATATTTGGTGCAATGGCATCTGCAAGTTCCTTGTATTCGCTGGAATCGGAAAGAATGATGATGCCTTCTGTAGTCCGTCCGAAAAATTCAAGATAAAATCTTTTTCTTTTTCTAAATCGTGGTTTGTGAGTCCGATCACCAGTTTGTAATCTTTCTGGTAGAGTTCCTGTTGAAAAAGATCCATAAATGCAGTTGTAAAACTACTCGAAGCATTTGCTAAAATGAGTCCGATCGTACGTCTGGTTCTGTTTTCCATCGGTATACCACCACCTTTTCTGTCATTTTGTACATTATAACATGAATTATAAGAAAAATAAATGAAAAACACACAAAAGTGTTTACAACCAAGACAAACTTCGTTATGATAAGGATATTCTTATCAAACATCCCGTCCGTCACCAATGATAGGAGGTCATTGGTTGGAGGTTGTATTCTGGAGTCCCGCAAGAGGGGGCAGACTACAAGAAATATGAAAATCTTAGCAAATATCTACAGAATCCATTACGGTATGCAGGTACGGACCTTTGAAAATTACGAAGCATATGGAAAGTATCATTTTATGGAAAATATGCAAAAACAAAATAGGCAAAAAAAGAAAGGTCATGTCTTTGTGGATTGCAAAAACGACCGGAACAGACAGGTGTGGAGACTTCTTCAAAGAGCCGATACCGTTGTCATCAATTTTCCACAGGAGTATCCGGTACTTCTGAACTATTTTCAAAATCATCCCCGCATATCGGGAAATATCTTTTATCTTATCAGCAACAGTCCGTCTGATCCCATGGATAATGAAAAATATACCGCAGAGTGTTTCGTTTAGAACCGGAAGAAACAGGAGTCATCCCCTATGACGTGAGGTTTGAGCATTACTATGCAAAAAAATCAGGGGTTTGCCTGTCAAAAAAATCCGTTATAAAGGGAGAACCCTGTGGAGTAGGAGAAGAGTTTGCAGCTAAAACTTTTGAAATTGCTGTGAAACTTTTAAAAATGAATTGCGTTTTTGAGGGAGATACGTTATATTATTGCTAAAGTAAAGGAGAGTGATTTTTGGATTCGAGTGAGGCGATACGGCTCATAATTCTGGTGGTATTGATTATGCTTTCTGCATTTTTCTCATCGGCAGAGACAGCACTGACCACCGTCAACAAAATACGAATGAGAAAACTGAGCGATGAGGGCAATGAAAGGGCAAAGACGGTATTAAAGATTACGGAGAACTCAGGAAAGATGCTGAGTGCGATCCTGATCGGAAACAACGTAGTAAACCTTTCCGCTTCTTCTATTGCAACTACACTGGCAATTGATATGTTAGGCAGTAAGGGAGCAGGAATTGCAACCGGAATTGTAACACTGCTGATCCTGGTATTTGGTGAGATTTCACCGAAAACAATCGCAACGATCCATGCAGTGCCGATTTCAATGGCATATGCCAATGTCATCTATTGGCTGATGAAACTGCTTACACCGGTTATTTTTGCCGTAAACCAGATTGCAATGTTCTTCTTAAAGATTTTGCGTGTAGATCCGAATACGGATCAGAATAAGCTGACAGAAGAAGAATTGCGTACCATCGTGGATGTTTCCCATGAGACAGGTGTCATCGAAACAGAAGAAAAGACATGATCAATAATTTGTTTGATTTCGGTGATGCCCAGGCAAAAGAGGTCATGGTACCTCGAATTGATATGACATTTGCAGACATCAACAATACCTATGAGGAGCTGATCGAACTGTTCCGAAAGGATAAGTTTACAAGACTTCCGGTTTATGAGGACAGTACCGATAATGTCATCGGTATTATCAATATGAAGGATCTGCTGCTCTATGATGACAAGGAGACATTCCATATCAGGGATATTTTAAGAGAGCCGTATTATACTTATGAGCATAAAAATACCGCAGAGCTTTTTATGGATATGAGAAGCTCATCGATCAGTATTGCGATCGTATTAGATGAATACGGGGCAACCGCAGGACTTATCACACTAGAGGATTTATTAGAAGAGATTGTCGGAGAGATCCGTGATGAATATGATATAGATGAGGTAGACTCGATCGTATGGCTTGGTGACCGCGAGTATGAGGTGCTTGGTTCACAGAATTTAGAAGATTTGTGCGAGGAATTAGGACTGAAGTTTGAATCGGAAGATTATGATTCCATTGGCGGATATGTGGTCGGCTTACTAGATCATTTTCCAAAGCCGGGTGAGAGCATCACAACGGAGGATGGAGTCAAACTGATCGTCGAGGCAATGGATAAAAACCGTGTGGAAAAAGATACGCTTGATCCTCCCGGAACCGGAGAAAGAAAAAGATTTGTAAAATTGTTGCAAAGAAAGAGTAAAAGTTTTCAAAAAGATTTGACGTAGGCAAAAAGGTTTGCTATTGTCAAGACGGATATGAAACCCGTTTTGCAATAAGACAACGAGACTTTTGTTGTGCAGAGCAGCAGGAGTCTCGTTTTTTAAATCAGAAAAAGAATGAAAAGAGAGGGAATGAATGAAGCCGGAAACGAAGAAAATAGTAACAGCGTTAGGTCTGATCAGTTTTACCGTAGTCATGTTAGGGATCGCTTTGAATTTTGGAAGCGTATGCCGCTGGATCACGAGGCTGATCGATGTCTTTATGCCGTTTATCATTGGCATTGTATTTGCATTGTTTTTAAGCGTGCCAATGAACTTCATGGAACGGAAGGTATTAGCAGGAAAACAATTTGATAAAATGAGAAGGACACTGGCTATTTTGATCACACTGGTGCTGGTATTCGGCATGATCGGAGCGGTGGGGGCATTGATCGTTCCGCAGCTTACTAAGACCGTCAGCAGCATCATTCAGGCAGTGCCGGAAGCAATGCAGAATCTGGATAATTATCAGAATGAGTTATCCGAAAAATTTCCACAGTTTGCAGATACGATTATCAAGGTCAATTTAAGCAGTGAAAGAATCATCAACGAAGTCATAGGTTTTTAAATAACTGGATGAATAACTCAGACAGTTCGGCAATGGCAAGATTAAGCGGCACTTTAGGGAATGTGCTGAATCTGTTTATCGGTTTGATTTTTGCTATTTATGTACTGGCACAGAAAGAAAAACTGAAACGGCAGACAAGAAATCTGTTACAGGCATATCTCAAACCATCGGTTTCGGACGCAGTCTGGAAAGTGGGAAAATTAACAAGCATCACATTTCAGAAATTTATTTCAGGACAGTGTTTAGAAGCCTGCATTTTTGGGAACGATGTTTTTTATCACGATGACAATATTTAAAATACCATATGCACTGTTAATCAGTGTACTGATTGCAGTAACATCCCTGATCCCAATCTGGGGAGCATTTATCGGATGTATCATCGGCTGCTTCCTGATTGCGGTAGTGAATCCGATGCGCGCATTGGGATTTTTAATTATGTTTTTAATATTGCAGCAAATAGAGGGCAATCTGATTTATCCTCATGTAGTGGGCGGTTCGATAGGACTTCCGTCTATCTGGGTATTGGCAGCAGTAACTGTCGGCGGTAAACTGTACGGCATTGTGGGAATGATATTTTTCATACCAATCTGTTCCGTGCTGTATACACTTTTAAAGGAGAATGTCAGATACCGTTTAAGAAAAAAGAAAAATTTAGCAGTTGTTAAGGAGGAAGAAATAAATGCGTAAGACAAAAATTATCTGTACATTAGGACCGGCAACAGACCGTGGGAATGTATTAGAACAGTTAATCAAAGAAGGCATGAACGTTGCAAGATTTAATTTTTCACATGGTGACCATGAGGAGCAGAGAGGAAGAATTGAAAAACTCCGCAGTCTGCGGGAAAAATGCGGACAGCCGGTAGCGGCACTGTTAGATACCAAGGGACCTGAAATCCGCTTGAGGGATTTTGAGGGAAAAAAGTAATGTTAGAAAAAGGACAGACCTTTATTTTAACAGGGGAAGAGGTTTTAGGAAACAGAGAGCGTGCATCCATTACTTATGAGAACCTCTGGCAGGATGTGACCGTCGGAACAAAGATTCTGATTGATGACGGACTGATCGGGATGCAGGTGGATAAGATTGAAAATAAAGAGATTTACTGTACTGTTTTAAATGATGGAGCGGTATCAAACCACAAGGGAATCAATGTACCGGGCATTCATCTGGCAATGGATTATCTGAGCGAGAAAGACAGACAGGACATTTTGTTTGGAATCCAGGAGGATATGGATTTTGTGGCGGCATCCTTTGTGCGTTCCGCGGATGATGTGTTAGAAATCCGCCGACTTTTAGACGAGAATGGCGGCTGGAATATCAACATTATTGCCAAGATTGAGAATGGAGAAGGTGTGGACAACATTGATTCTATTATTGAGGTTTCCGACGGAATTATGATTGCCCGCGGTGACATGGGTGTGGAGATTCCATGTGAAGAGGTGCCGGTGATTCAAAAGATGATTATAAAGAAAGTATATAAAGCAGGAAAACAGGTCATCACGGCAACACAGATGTTAGATTCCATGATGAAAAATCCAAGACCGACAAGAGCAGAGACCACAGATGTTGCGAATGCCATCTATGACGGAACAAGTGCCATTATGCTTTCGGGAGAAACGGCAGCAGGAGATTATCCGGTGGAGGCACTGCGGATGATGGTTCGTATTGCTGACCGTACCGAGCAGGATATTGATTATAAAAAACGATTTTTCCGTTATGAAAAAGAAGAGCAGCCGGATGTTACCGATGCAATCTGTCATGCAACCTGTACCACAGCGCATGACCTGAATGCAAAAGCAGTCATTACCGTTACGAAGTCAGGAAGATCGGCAAGGGCAATTTCAAGATATCGTCCGGCGTGTCCGATTATCGGCTGTACCATGGAAGAAAAGGTCAGCAGACAGATTAACCTTTCCTGGGGTGTCTATCCAATCGTAATTAAGGAAGAAAAAAATGTATTTGATTTATTCGCACATTCTATCGTAGGTGCAAAAGAACATGGATATTTAGAATCAGGAGATACGGTAGTCATTACGTCCGGTGTACCGATCGGAAAATCGGGAACAACGAATATGATGAAAGTAGATACCGTACACTAAGAGAGAGGAGCATGCAGATGGCAGTCAGTTATCCAAAAGAACTTTCAAAGTGCAGTAATGAGGAGATTTATCTTGCACTCTTAGAACATGTAAAAAAACTTGCAGCGCAAAAAAGCAGGGAAAGATACAACAGAGAAAGAGAAGAAGAAATTATATTATATTTCTGCAGAGTTTCTGATTGGAAAACTCTTATCTAACAATCTGATCAATTTAGGGATTTATGAAGAAGTCCGAAAGGAATTAGAGGATGCGGGAAAATCCCTGTCCGAGATTGAAGAATTAGAACCGGAACCGTCACTTGGCAATGGTGGTTTAGGAAGACTGGCAGCCTGCTTTTTAGATTCTATTGCAACGCTGGGACTGAATGGCGACGGTGTGGGTCTGAACTACCATTACGGACTGTTTCGTCAGGTTTTTGAAAACAACGCACAAAAGAACTTCCAAACCCATGGATAGAAAAGGAGAGCTGGCTGACAAAGACGGATAAGACGTATACGATCCTGTTTGGCGGTTTTTCGGTGCAGTCACGGATGTATGATATTGACGTGACCGGTTATGAGAACCGTACCAATAAACTGCATCTGTTTGACATTGAATCTGTAGATGAGGACATTGTAAAAGAAGGGATTTCTTTTGATAAGACAGACATTAAAAAGAATCTGACGCTCTTTTTATACCCGGATGACAGCGATGATGATGGACGTATCCTGCGTGTGTATCAGCAGTATTTTATGGTGAGCAATGCGGCAAGACTGATCTTAGACGAGGCAAAAGAGCGTGGCTCGGATCTCTATGATCTGGCGGATTATGCCGTGATCCAGATCAACGACACACATCCGACCATGGTAATCCCAGAGTTGGTACGGCTTTTGATGGAAGAAGGTCTTTTGATAGATGAGGCAATTGACATTGTCCGAAAGACCTGTGCCTATACGAATCATACGATTCTGGCAGAAGCATTGGAAAAGTGGCCGATCGGATATTTAGAGAGGGCAGTACCACAGCTGATGCCGATCATTCGTCAGTTGGATAACCATATCCGTAAAGAAGTCCGTGATGAAAGTACCTATATTATTCAGGATGGACTGGTGCATATGGCACATCTGGATATCCACTATGGGTTCAGTGTCAATGGTGTGGCACATCTGCATACGGAGATTTTAAAGAATAATGAACTGAAAAATTTTTATCAGCTTTATCCGGAAAAATTTAATAACAAGACCAACGGAATTACGTTCCGAAGATGGCTGCTGCATGCCAATCCGAAGCTGACCGAACTGATCACGGAGCTTATCGGAGATGGCTTTAAAAAGATGCAACAGAATTAGAAAAACTGGCACAGTTTGCAGAAGATGAGGCAGTCTTAAAGAGGATTTTAGAAGTAAAACAATCTGCAAAATGCGAGTTGAAAGATTACTTGAAGCGGGCACAGGATATGGAGTTAGACGAACATTCTGTTTTTGATATTCAGATCAAACGTCTGCATGAATATAAGAGACAGCAGATGAACGCGCTCTATGTGATCCACAAATATTTTGACATCAAATCGGGGAATCTTCCAAAGAGACCGATTACTGTGATCTTTGGGGCAAAAGCTGCACCGGCATATATCATCGCGAAGGATATTATTCATCTGATTTTATGTTTGCAGGAATTTATTGCAAATGATCCACAGGTGTCACCATATCTAAAGGTAGTGATGGTAGAAAACTATAATGTGACGGCAGCAGAAAAGCTGATCCCGGCATGTGACATTGATGAACAGATCTCACTTGCTTCTAAAGAGGCATCGGGAACCGGAAACATGAAGTTTATGTTGAACGGAGCGGTTACCATCGGAACGATGGATGGAGCAAATGTGGAGATCGCACAGTTAGTCGGCGAGGACAATATCTATATTTTTGGAGAATCTTCTGAGACTGTGATGGAGCACTATGCAAAAGCAGATTATGTGTCAAAAGATTATTATGAAAAAGATGAGGATATCCGGCGGGCAGTGGACTTTATTGTCAGTGATGAATTAAAACGAATCGGCAATGAAGAATATTTAGAGCGTCTGCATCACGAACTGATCTCTAAGGACTGGTTTATGACACTGTTAGACTGGAGAGATTATATGGAGACGAACGAGCGGATGTTTGCCGATTACGAGAAGCGTTCGGGGTGGGCAAAGAAAATGCTTATCAACATCAGTAAAGCGGGATTTTTCTCCTCAGACAGAACGATTGCGCAGTACAATGAGGATATCTGGAAGCTGTAGAGGAAGTTTAGATTGCTCTTTTCATTTTGAGGTAAACTTGATATACTTGTATCAATGTCGTATTTAGATATTTCGAATGGAAAGAATAAGAAGTACGATGGAAAATAAGAGAGAATCTGGAGAAGTAGAATGAAATTTCAAAAATATATGGTAGTTGGTATCTTAGGTCTGACCATGGCATTGGGATTTAGCGGATGTCAGAGTGAGAACCAGAAGAATCAGGATGCCTATCGTAAGATTGGAATTAACAGTATGGCAGAGGGCGATTATGATAAGGCGGTCAAATCCTTTCAGAAAGCCTTAGATACGTCATTAGGAAAAATCGGTGCCGAGGAGATAGACATCTGTTATTATAAGGCAGCTGCCCAGTTTGCAAAAAAAAGATTATGACGGTGCGATCGAAACTTATACGTCACTGATCGATTATGATAAGGAAAATGCGAATGCATACTATCTGCGTGGAAGTGTCTATTTAGATACAGATAAAAAAGACAAGGCATTCAAAGATTATAAGAATGCGGTCAAATATGCAGGAAGAGAGTATGAGATTTACGAGGGCATTTACGAGAATCTGACCAATAAAGGTGAAACAGAGGAAGCGAAGAACTATCTGAAAAAAGCACTGGACATCAAGCCAAAGGATGGTGCAGATTATGCGGAGCAGGGACATGTGTACTATCTCTTAGAAGATTATACACAGGCAAAGAGCAGTCTGGACCGGGCAATTGATAAGGATGATAAGACAGCGCTGCTGTATTTAGCAGAGGTCTATAATGCAACGGATCAACAGGAACAGGGGCAGGCACTTTTAGAAAGCTATGTCAAAGAAAACGCAAAAGACAGTGAAGCGTTGAATACCTTAGGCATGATGCAGATGAAAGACGGTAATTACGAGGATGCTTTAAAATATTTTCAGATGGGCTTGAAAAATAAGGATGCCGTGAACAAACAGGAACTGATGAAAAATGAGATTGCCGCCTATGAGTACAGCGGTGATTTTGAGTCGGCAAAAAAGACGATGCAAGCCTATATCAAAGAATATAAAAGTGACGAAGAGGCAGTCCGGGAATACACATTTTTAAAGACCAGATAGGAGAAAAGCATGCCGCTTTATGAAGTAGAACAGGAGACAGAGCGTGTCATTTTAGTAGGTGTTTCACAGCAGGACGGCGACGATGCCGAGGATTCGGTAGCAGAGTTGGCAGAACTGGTGGAGACTGCCGGTGCAGTCGTTGTGGGAACACTGATCCAAAAAGAGAGAATATCCATCCGGGAACCTATGTCGGAACCGGAAAGGTATTTGAATTAGAAGAACTGATCGAAGAGACCGGTGCAACCGGTATTGTCTGTGACGATGAACTGTCACCGGCACAGTTGAAAAATTTAGAAGAAGCATTAAAGACGAAGGTCATGGACCGGACTTTAATTATTTTAGATATTTTTGCGGCAAGGGCTTCTACCAGCGAAGGAAAGATACAGGTAGAATTAGCACAGCTAAAATACCGGTTAAGCCGTCTGAGCGGACTGGGGCGCTCTTTATCCAGATTAGGTGGAGGAATCGGCACCAGAGGACCCGGTGAGAAAAAATTAGAGATGGACAGGCGGTTGATCAACAGCCGTGTGGCACAACTGAATCGGGAATTAAAAAGAGGTGCAAAGGCATCGTGAGGTCAACAGACAGCAGCGGAAGCGAAGCGGGATACCGGTGGTGGCAGTGGTCGGTTATACCAATGCAGGAAAATCCACACTGTTAAATCATTTAACGAATGCAGAAGTTTTAGAAGAGGATAAGCTGTTTGCGACCTTAGATCCGACAACGAGGATTTTAGAACTGACCAACCATCAGAAGGTGCTGATGACAGATACGGTAGGATTTATCCGCAAACTGCCGCATCACTTAATCGATGCTTTCCGGAGTACCTTAGAGGAGGCAAAGTATGCAGATATCATTTTGCATGTGGTAGATGCCTCAAATCCGCAGATGGATAAACAGATGTATATCGTATATGATACCCTGCGGAATTTAGAAGTAGAGGGCAAAAAGATCATTACGGCGTTTAATAAAACAGACCGTATCGGGCAGCCGGAACCGCTGCATGATTTTCGTGCGGAGCGGACTGTTCATATTTCCGCAAAATACGGAGACGGTTTAGAGGATTTAAAAAATATCTTAGAAGAAATTTTACGCGAAGAAAAAGATTTTTTAGAGTGCACGATACCATATCGGGATGCCGGAGTCATCCAGAAGATCCGCGAAAAGGGCGAGCTTTTAAGCGAAGAATACCGGGAAGACGGCATTTTTGTGCGTGCCTGGGTACCAAAAGAGTTTCACTATATGTAGAAAGTTCAACAAAAAATGAACACTACATATAGTGCTTTTTTATATTGACTTCAAAAATGCGATTTGATAGAATAGACGTACACGATTTGAAAAGCGTATCTTTTGAACAGATATGGAGGGTGATGGAATAATGTTCAAAGTAGTGAAAAGAGACGGGGAGACCGATGACTTTAATCTGGCAAAAATTCGTGGAGCGATAGAGAAAGCGTTCAAAGCAACGGGCAAGGAATATACAGATGATATCATAGAACTGTTAGGGCTTCGGGTCACTGCAGATTTTCAGTCTAAGATTGAAGAGGGAGTTGTCCATGTAGAGGATATCCAGGACAGCGTTGAGACCGTGTTAGAGCAGGCGGGTTATACAGATGTTGCAAAGGCATACATTTTATACCGCAAGCAGCGTGAAAAAATGAGAAATATGAAGTCTACAATTTTAAATTATAAGGAAATCGTAGACAGCTATGTAAAGGTAGAGGACTGGCGTGTCAAAGAGAATTCTACCGTTACATATTCCGTAGGAGGCTTGATCTTAAGCAACTCCGGAGCGGTTACAGCCAATTACTGGCTTTCAGAGATTTATGATGAGGAGATCGCAAATGCACACCGCAACTGTGACATCCATATTCATGATCTGTCCATGCTGACCGGTTACTGTGCAGGATGGTCTTTAAAACAGTTGATCCAGGAAGGTCTTGGTGGAATTCCGGGTAAGATCACTTCTTCTCCGGCAAAACATCTTTCCGTACTGTGTAACCAGATGGTGAACTTCCTTGGGATCATGCAGAATGAATGGGCTGGTGCGCAGGCATTTTCTTCTTTTGATACGTATCTGGCACCTTTTGTCAAGGTGGACAACTTATCCTATGAGGAAGTAAAAAATGCATTGAGTCATTCATCTATGGTGTAAATACACCAAGCCGCTGGGGAACACAGTCACCGTTTTCCAATATTACTTTAGACTGGACCGTTCCAAACGATTTAGCAGAACTTCCTGCGATCGTTGGTGGCAAAGAAATGGACTTTAAGTACAAAGACTGTAAAAAAGAAATGGATATGGTCAACAAGGCATTCATTGAAACCATGATCGAAGGAGATGCGAACGGAAGAGGATTCCAGTATCCGATACCGACCTACTCTATTACGAGTGATTTTGACTGGTCTGATACAGAGAACAACCGTCTTTTGTTTGAAATGACATCGAAGTACGGAACACCGTATTTTTCAAACTATATCAACAGTGATATGGAGCCGAGTGATGTGCGTTCCATGTGCTGCCGTCTGCGTCTGGATCTGCGTGAACTGCGGAAAAAATCGGGTGGTTTCTTCGGTTCCGGAGAGAGTACAGGTTCTGTAGGTGTAGTAACGATCAATCTACCGAGAATTGCATATCTGTCTAAGAATGAAAAGAATTCTATCACAGATTAGATTATATGATGGATATTTCGGCACGTTCTTTGAAGATTAAAAGAGGCGTTATTTCGAAGCTGTTAGATGAGGGACTTTATCCGTATACCAAGCGTTATCTTGGAACCTTTGATAACCACTTCTCAACGATTGGGCTGATCGGTATGAACGAAGTGGGACTGAATGCAAAATGGCTTGGCGAGGACTTAACACACGAGAAAACACAGGAGTTTGCCAAAGATGTTTTAAATCATATGCGTGAGCGTCTGAGTGACTATCAGGAGGCGTATGGTGATTTATACAACTTAGAAGCAACACCGGCAGAATCCACAACATACCGTTTGGCAAAATATGATAAAAAGCAATATCCTGGCATTATTACGGCAGGACGTGAGGGCGAAACACCGTATTACACGAACAGCTCTCATCTTCCGGTAGGCTATACCTCAGATATTTTTGAGGCATTGGATATTCAGGATGAGCTTCAGACCTTATATACCTCAGGAACTGTATTCCATGCATTCCTTGGAGAAAAACTTCCGGATTGGAAAGCGGCAGCAACGCTGGTACGAAAGATCGCACAGAACTACAAACTGCCGTATTATACGATTTCTCCAACCTATTCGATCTGCAAAGAGCATGGTTATATTGCAGGCGAGCATTTTACCTGTCCTCACTGTGGAAAAGAAGCAGAGGTTTACAGCCGGATCACCGGTTATTACCGTCCGGTCCAGAACTGGAATGATGGAAAGACACAGGAATACAAAGATCGTAAATTATATGAGATCAGTCCTTCTAAATTAAGTGAAGTCAAGACAAATATTGTTACGATTTCAAAGGACGAGGTCAAAGTGGAGCCGACCGATAACATCCGCTATCTGTTTACAACAAAGACATGTCCAAACTGTGCAGCAGCAAAAGAAATTCTGGGCGAAGAAAAAATTATGTGCTGATCGACGCAGAGGAAAATCAGGAACTGGTTGAAAAATATGGTGTGATGCAGGCACCGACGCTTGTCGTAGTAGAAAATAACAGGGCAAAAAAATACGTCAATGCGTCAAATATCAAAAAGTATGTAGAAACAAAATAATCTCCAATATGCAGAAAAAAGATTGAAATAGAACGGAATGCCGCAGCAAGCGATAGGTTGTTGCGGCATTTAAAAATACAAAAAACTATTGACAAAATACGCCAGAGTCAGTATAATAGCATTTGTGTTTAACACTTATGCGCGAGGGGCTCAGTTGGTGGAGCACGACCTTGCCAAGGTCGGGGCCGCGGGTTCGAGTCCCGTCTCGCGCTCTTTTTATTTTTAGTTAAACCCCTGCAGCATGAGACTTTGCAGGGGTTTTTCTTTGTGTAAAAGGAACTACATGATTGAGTGACCGAGAGTGACTGTCATCCGATAATGAGATTGTTTTAAGCAATTCTTGCATAAGACATCTCCCCATCCTATAAACTTTACTAAGAATAAGTTTCGTGGTTCGTATGAAAATAAAAAAATCAGAAAAAAAAAAGCAGCATCCGTGATCGCAGCGACACTGGTTCTCTTTTGGCGGGAAACGGAGCAGCGTCCTTGACACATCAGTGTCTGAATAATTTTTCCCCGAAAAAGGAACAAGTGGAAAACTGGGGGCTTGGATTCGGGGCGGAAGGCACGCAGCCAAGCGGAAATGCGACACCGGAGGAACTCAAAGAATACGATGCACATTATATCGGAGATGCAAAAAAGAAGGTATTGTACCTGACGTTTGACTGCGGCTATGAGAACGGCAATACGGAAAATATCATGGTGGCATTGAAAAAGCACAATGCACCGGCAACCTTTTTGTGGTGGGGAATTTCTTAGAGACGAGTCCGGATCTGGTAAAAAGATGGTAAAGGAAGGATATACGGTAGGAAACCATACCTATCATCATCCGGATATGTCCTCCATATCGGATAAGGCATCTTTTCAGAAGGAATTAGAGGGAGTGTCAAAGTTATATAAGGAAATCACCGGAAAGGAAATGACGAAATACTACCGCCCGCCACAGGGAAAATACAGTACGGAAAACTTGAAGATGGCAAAAGAACTAGGCTATCAGACCTATTTCTGGAGCCTTGCCTATGTAGACTGGAATGTGGATGCACAGCCGACAAAGGAAGAAGCGTTTAACAAACTGCTGCCAAGAGTCCATCCGGGTGCGATCGTACTGCTGCATAATACATCTAAGACAAATGGGGAAATACTCGATGAACTGCTGACAAAGTGGGAAGAGATGGGATATACATTCAAACCGCTTTCAGAATTAAAATAAAGAGTCATATTTTAACAGGTGGAAGCATAATCTATAGTAATGAAAAAATGAGGAGGTTCCATTGAGTTCAAAAACAAAAATCGTAGTATTCCACATGAAAGAATTGATCTATACGGCAATATTTGTGGGATTGGCAATTCTTTTTTTATCATACTGATGGTATGTATGTTGGATAAAAAAAGGAGATGACAAAAAAGACAAAAGAAACCATGAAATATCAGGCAGGAGTCTATACCTCCTCAATCTTATTTAACGACAATGTGTTGGATGTTGAGGTGGCGGTAGATGAAAAAAGATTAAATCAATTTCACTGGTAAATCTGGATGAATCGACGGCAACCATGTATCCGTTAGTAGAACCGGCATTGGAGAGTCTGTCAGAGCAGATCTATAAGAAACAGTCGCTGGAAAACATTACATATAGCGAGGAAAATCAATACACCAGTATGGTCTTAATCAATGCCATAGAGGACGCATTAGACAAAGCGGAGATAAAAAAGTAGCGGAATCACTACCAAAGAAGTCAGTATATCAGTATAATAGAAGCATGATTATAAAAATGTGAATGACGATTCATGCAAGATAATCAGTACAGAATAAAGAGCCCCACGGAAATTGTATACAATCTCCGTGGGGTTTTTGTACATTTGAAAAAACAGAAATCCTACTCTGCCTGCACTAACGAATTCTGGTAATCTGCAAGTGCGGAAGCATCCACTTCAATCGTCTCAGCAGTCTTATTAGAAGCCTGTCTCTGATAAATGGAATAACCACCCCAGCCGATGATAGCTGCACACAGTGCGACAGCGCATACACGGATGGTGGCGAGCTTTGTCTTTTCTTTTTGCATGTCTTTTTACGGTTTGCCTTAGCGGCTTTATTACGATCTACTTTTTTCCTGGCTCATAGTATGAAAAACTCCTTAATAGAAATATTTTTTGTATTATAGCACATTTTTATGCAAAAGAGCAAAAAATAAGAAAGATAGTAAAAAGTGCGGTTGCAAGCATAGTAAAAATGGGATAAAATCAATAGTGAATAAGTAGCAGAGGAGAACATTATGAGCAGAGCAGACCGTATATTTATAGATATGTGTAAAGATATTTTAGAGAACGGTGTCAGCACGGAAGGCGAAAAAGTCCGCCCGCACTGGGAAGACGGAAGCAGTGCCTACACCATCAAGAAATTCGGAGTCGTCAACAGGTACGATTTATCCGAAGAATTTCCGGCAATTACACTTAGAAAGACAGCCATTAAGAGCTGTACGGACGAAATGCTCTGGATCTGGCAGAAGAAGTCTAATAATATCAAAGATTTAAACAGTCATATCTGGGATGAATGGGCAGATGAGAATGGGTCTATCGGAAAAGCCTATGGCTATCAGTTAGAGTCAAACATCAGTATAAAGAAGGTATGATGGATCAGGTAGACCGCGTCATTTACGACTTAAAAAAACAATCCATTCAGCAGACGGATTATGACAAATATCTATGTACATCAGGATCTGCACGAGATGAACCTCTATCCATGTGCATACAGCATGACCTTTAATGTGACACAGAAAAAAGGAGAAGATCGTCTGACCTTAAATGCAATTTTAAATCAGCGTTCACAGGACATTTTAACGGCGAATAACTGGAATGTCTGCCAATATGCCGTGCTGGTTCATATGCTGGCACAGGTCTGTGACATGAATGTCGGGGAACTGGTACACGTCATAGCAGATGCGCATATTTATGACCGCCATATACCGTTAGTCGAGGAGCTGATCCAAAGACCGGTTCATGATGCACCAAAATTTGCATTAAATCCTGAGATTAAAGACTTCTATGATTTTACACCGGAGGATGTGACTGTGACAGATTATGTGACAGGTCCTCAGATAAAAAATATTCCGGTAGCAGTATAATTGCCGCCAAAAAGGAGAAAACACCATGAATTTAATTGCAGCAGTAGATAAGAACTGGGCAATCGGACTTAAAAACAAATTGTTAGTAAGCATTCCGGCAGATATGAAGTTTTTCAGGGAAACGACCACAGGTAAGGTAGTCGTCATGGGAAGAAAGACATTAGAGAGCTTTCCGAACCAGCGGCCGTTAAAAACCGGGTCAACATCGTACTTACCAAAGATACGACCTATCAGGTTAAGGATGCAGTGATTGTCCATGACATAGAGCAGTTAAAAGAGAAACTTGCAAAATATCCGTCAGAGGATATTTATGTGATAGGTGGAGAGAGCATCTACCGTCAGCTTGTCGATGAGTGTGATGTTGCACATATCACAAAAATAGATTATGCATACGAGGCAGATGCATATTTCCCAAATCTGGATGAAAAGGCAGAGTGGGAAATCACGGCAGACAGCGAGGAGCAGACCTATTTTGATTTAGAGTATCAGTTCCTGAAATATGAAAAGAAGTCATGCTAGAGAATTTTATATACAGCGTTAATGTCACATTCCCGATTTTTCTGGTTATGGTTTTAGGCTGGTTTTTTTACGGCAAAGGGAATGTTTAATGAGAATTTTATTAATATAGCAAATAAGTTTAATTTTACGGTGACACTGCCCTTTATGGTATTTCGTGATATTTCAGCAGTAGATATCCGCAAGGTGTTTGATGCCGAATATGTGCTGTTTTGTGCGGTGGCAACATCGGTATGCTTCTGGGGCATCTGGGCAGCAGCCAGATTTTTGATGAAAGATAAGAGTATGACGGGAGCGTTTGTGCAGGCATCATTTCGCAGCAGTGCGGCAGTTATGGGATTGGCTTTTATTTCAAATCTGTATGGTCCGTCTGCGATGGGACCTCTGATGATTATCGGAGCAGTACCCCTTTATAATATCTATTCCGTCTTAGTGCTCATCTTTGAAGCAGAGGGAGAAGAACAGGACCGGGATACGGGAAAATTAAAAGAAGTATGTGTAAACATCTTAAAAATCCGATCATTTTATCTATTGCATTGGGATTAGCAGCATCCCTGCTGCGTCTGGATTTTCCGGTACTGATCGATAAGACAATCAATAATGTGGCATCAATGGCAACACCGCTGGCATTGATCACTTTAGGAGCAGGCTTTGAAGGAAAGAAGGCACTTGCAAAGATCAAACCGACATTAGTGGCAGCCTTTATCAAGTTAGTGGCGCAGGCAGCCGTGTTCATACCGGTAGCCATCCACTTTGGATTTACGGGAGAGAAACTGATCGCCATTATGGTCATGTTAGCGGCGCCGGCAACGCCAAGCTGTTATATCATGGCAAAGAGCATGAAAAATGATGATGTGCTGACCGCAAGTATCATCGTGGTCACAACCCTGCTTGCGGCATTTACGCTGACTGGGTGGATATTTATATTGAGAACAATGGGGTATATCTAACGAGTTGTGGAAGCAGGAGGAAGTATGGATATAACAGGCAGAAAATTATTCGTAAAAGCGCTGCAGGAAGAGGGCGTGGATACCATTTTCGGTTATCCGGGCGGAATGGTTACAGACCTCTTTGATGAATTATATAAACAGGATAGTATTGACGTCGTCCTGCCAAGACATGAACAGGGCTTACTGCATGAGGCAGAAGGATATGCCAAGGCAACCGGAAAAGTCGGTGTCTGTCTTGTCACAAGCGGACCGGGAGCAACGAATATCATTACCGGATTAGCAGATGCACATTATGACAATATACCGTTAGTCTGTTTTACCGGACAGGTTCCGTTAAATCTGATCGGAAACGACGCTTTTCAGGAAGTGGATATCGTTGGAATGACAAGAAGCGTTACTAAATACGGCGTGACGGTTCGTGACCGTAAAGATTTAGGACGCATTATTAAAATGGCATTTCACATTGCAACGACAGGCAATCCGGGACCGGTTTTAATCGATATTCCAAAGGATATACAGGTGGCATCCGGCCCGGCAGTCTATCCGGACAAAGTAGAGATTCGCGGATATAAGCCAAGCACCGGTGTACATATCGGTCAGTTGAAAAAAGGCTACAAATTATTAAAGGCTGCAAAAAACCGCTGTTTTTAATCGGAGGCGGTGTCAATGCGGCAAAAGCCAATAAAGAACTGTTAGAGTTAGTAGAATGTACGAAGATTCCGGTAGTTACCACTGTAATGGGAAAAGGAGCGATCCCGACCGATCATCCGTATTATATCGGAAACAGCGGTATGCATGGACGATATGCAGCAAATCTTGCAGTCAGTGAGTGCGATGTACCTTTTTCCATCGGAACCCGTTTTAATGACAGGATCACCGGAGATCTGAATGAATTGGCACCAAAAGCAAAAATTGTACATATTGACGTGGACACTGCTTCCATTTCCAGAAATGTTGTGGTAGACGTTCCAATCGTATCGGATGCAAAACTTGCGATCCAAAGACTGTTAGAGTGGGCAGAGCCGCAAAAGACGGAGAAATGGAGAGCCTGCATTGCACAGTGGGAAGAAGAAAATCCGTTACAGATGCGAAGAGACCGTGGACTGACCCCACAGATGATCATGGAAGGCATCAATCAGGAATTTGATGAAGGAATCATTGTTACGGATGTAGGACAGCATCAGATGTGGGCAACCCAGTATATTGACTTAAACGAGAAAAAGCGTTTTATTACCTCCGGTGGACTTGGTACGATGGGCTTTGGCTTTCCGGCAGCCATCGGAGCAAAGATCGGATGTCCGGATAAAGAGGTGATCTGTATTACCGGTGACGGTGGATTTCAGATGAATATTCAGGAATTTGCAACCGCAATGTGTCAGGAGACGAATATTATTGTCTGTGTATTGAATAATTATTATCTCGGGATGGTACGTCAGATACAACAGCTTTTTTATGGAAAACGCTATGAGGCAACCTGCCTGAAAAGAAGAAAGGCATGTCCGCCGCGCTGCAAAGGACCGGGAGCGGACTGTCCGCCATACGAGCCGGATTTTGTAAAATTAGCAGAGAGCTACGGGGCATCCGGAAAGAGAATTGAAAAGGAAGAAGAGATTCTGCCGGCATTGCAGTGGGCGAGAGAGCAGCAGACACCGGTGGTACTTGAATTTATGATAGCAACTGAGGAGATTGTGCTTCCGATGGTAAAGAGCGGAAATCCGATGAGTGAAATGATTTTAAAATAGGAGGAAAGAGATGGAACGAGACATGAAGAACCGCTGGATCGCATTATATGTGGAAAACCAGGTCGGTGTGTTAGCAAAAGTGTCCGGACTTTTCTCCGGAAAATCATATAATCTGCAAAGTCTGACGGTTGGTACGACGGAAGATGAGACGGTTTCCCGTATGACCATCTGCGTAACCAGTGACGATATTACGTTTGAGCAGATCAAAAACAGTTGAACCGTATGGTGGAGGTCATTAAAGTGATCGACCTTACGAATATCCCAATCCATATGAAGGAGATCCTGTTTGCAAAAGTAAAAAGATGTACGGCAGAGGAAAAAGCGGAGGTCTTTCAGATCGCACAGGTATTTCAGGTACAGGTAGCAGATATCGGAAAGGACAGTGTCCTTTTTAGAGTGTAAGCTGTCAGAAAGACGCAATAATGAACTGATTGCACTGTTAAAGTCAAAGTTCAAACAGATAGAAGTCGTACGGGGCGGTGCAGTTGCGATTGAATCCATAAGTACATCCTGTAGATAAAATAGAGAGGAAATGGTTGGATGAGAAAAAGTAATTTTGAAGCTGATACAAATATGACAGATATGGTCTGCGATTTTTTGATCGGGATTGCTGTGGTCATATTGAGTTATCTGTTTTTTGGCAGAAGTGGGGAGTTTTCCCGCTTTTTCTGTTATGGTTTTGCATTTTCCGTTATTTTTATCTTAGAAAAAAAGGACGCAGGCTTGTATGACAGGACAAGATTTTTCTATATAGACAGAACCATTAAAAAGTGACGTTTTCGTGGATGGTTGCCGGGGGTATTTTGCTTCTTTGCATACTTCCGAGCGGAGAAATAAAGCAGGACAGAAAAGCCTTGATCTTCTGTGCGATACTGTTCTACATCCTGTTTGTGATGATCGCATTGGCAAGGAGGATGCAGAGTCAGAACCGTAACCAGACAAGAACGCTTTTAGTCGGAAACTGTGAGGAATATGAAAAATTTCGTCATTTTTTAAAAAAGACAAATCTGAATCTGAATATCGTCGGATATGTTGGCGATGGAGAAGAGCCGGAATATGTAGGCACCATGGAGAATTTAGAAGAACTGATCCGTGAGTATGCGGTGGAGCAGGTGTTTTTCATGCAGAATATCAAAAATCAGGATTACAGAGGACAGATCGCGCTCTGTTCCCGTATGGGTGTCAGTGCAAGTATCGTCATGGATCTGTACCAGTCAAATTATGGTGACAGCTATGTCAATGCACTCGGAACTTATCCGGTAATTACATACCATACCGTAACACTCAATGTATATAAACGCAGTATTAAGAGAAGTATGGATATCATCGGAAGTCTGGTGGGGATCATTTTAAGTTCTCCGATTATGTTAATTGCTGCGATCGCAATTAAGTTAGACTCTCCGGGGCCTGTTATTTTTAAGCAGACACGCGTGGGCAAGAACGGAAGACATTTTACAATCTATAAGTTCAGGACCATGTGTCAGGATGCAGAAAAAGAAAAAGGCAGAACTGCAAAAGAGAATGAAGTGAAGAGTGATCTGATGTTTAAGATGGAAAATGATCCGAGGATCACGAAAGTAGGAGCATTTTTAAGAAAGACCAGTATTGATGAACTGCCACAGTTTTTTAATATCCTTTTAGGAGATATGAGCCTGGTGGGAACACGTCCGCCGACATTAGACGAGGTGCAGAAATATCGTGCGGATCACTGGCGCAGGATCAGTATTAAACCGGGACTGACCGGAATGTGGCAGGTCAGTGGAAGAAGTCAGATCACATCATTTGATGAGATTGTAAAGCTGGATGTCAGCTATATTGATGAGTGGAGCTTAGGACTGGATATCAAGATTTTGATCAAGACAGTCTTTGTGGTACTGAAAAGAAAAGGTGCTTATTAAGAGCAGAAGGAGGCAATGATGGGGAAAAAAAGCGGTAGAGCTGTATCGCTGTAAGAATCAGCATGTTACAGACGCATATGATAAGGCGGTATTTAATATTTGTCTGCAAAGAGAAAAAATGGCTATAAATCTTTCCATTTATGCGGATGTGAGCCGGGAGTAGGTACGACCTCCGTGGTAATGGAGCTTGCGATCTCATTATCCTGTGCAGGCTGGAAAACCGTGATCTTAGACGGAGACTTACGAAAAGGAAATAATTACAAACGTCTGAATGCAGATAATAAAAAAGGATTGGCAGATTATGTCCGGGGAGATATTGGAAAAAAAGATATGATATATAAGACGAACTGGCCACTGTTAGACTATATCCCATGTGGAACTATCAACGGAGAGAATCCGCTGCATCTTTTATATGCATCTAAAATGGCAGAAGTCATGGAAATATTAGAAAAGAAATATGACTTTGTACTCATTGATGTACCGTCTGTCAACAGTTCCGTAGATGCAAATATTTTTGCCGTAAAGTCGGATGCAACGATCATGGTTACGGCAATGGACGGTTCTTCTAAAAATGTTTAGAAGATGCCTATGAGGAACTGATCGCAAACAGTGCAAATGTTGTCGGAGTGATCGAAAATAAGATCAGTATGGAAGAATACAAACGTTATCTGAAGGATTATGACTATTTTGACAAGAAGAAGTTCGTAAAGAACCGAAAGGAGAAATATGAGGCAGATTAAGAAGATCATTGGAGGAATGTTGTGCTGTGTACTGATCACGGGATTGTTTTCTGTGCCGGTTGATGCAAGTAAGAAAAAAGCTGCAACAACAGATACGGAAACAACAGAAACGGATACGACAAAGCAGGATGACAAGGACAAGAAAGAGACAAGCACAACTACAACGCGTGTAACAAGCAGTGCAAAACCAAAAGACGGTGAGATTTCTAAGGTGATCGTTGAGTCCTATGAGATTGAGGGAGATACTTCACCGGGAGATGAGTTTACCATTAAGGTAACGATACAGAATACCAGCAGCCAGTTTGATGCAAAGGATATCGTTGGATTTATGTATTTCCCAAACGGTGGTCTTTATATCCAGAACGGTGAGGCAAATGAGAAGTTCTGTGCCGTTCTTGCACCGGGAGAAACCACGGTATTAGAGTACAAATTAGGCGTGGCAGAGACTTGTTTAGATGACACGGCGTTGATCGAATTAGATATTGACTATTTCAGTAATAATAATGCCAATGTAACGAATGCCAACTTCACACCGGCAATTGTACAGAGCGGTGATCTGTCTATAGATCTCTTGTCTGTAGCAAAAAAGTGTGGAAAATGGTACGAAGCTGTTAGTCAGCACCCGGTATGAGAACAAAGGGGAAAAAGACATTAAAAAGTCATCATGCATGTGACCGGAAGTGTCAAGGGCGGAAAAGCCGATATCAAGTTTGACGAAATTGATGCAGGCAAGGTTCAGACAAAAGAAGGGTTTGTGGAGTTAGAAGGCTCCGGTATGCAGCAGATCAAAGTTTATTTTACCTATGAAGATTCCAAGGGCAACCATTATAAGACGAAAGAGCAGACTTTTAAGGTGGAGATTACCCAGAAGGGTGTCAAAGAGAGCAAGTCAAGGATCAAGAAATTTATTGATGAGATTAGCAATCCATTCTGCTTAACGATGATAGCGGCAGCAGTGGTGTGTCTTGTGATCGTATTGTTATTTGTACTGGATAAGAGCCACAAATCAAAGCTCAGTAAGCGGAAAAAAGAGAAGAAAGGAAGATCGTGATGAATAATAAGCGTTTGATAGAAATTGATGTACGCAGATGTTTCAAGGCATTAAAAACACATCTGTCCTGGATCTTTATGTCGGCAATCCTGTTTCTTGCAATCGGAATCGTATTTGCACTTGCCACCGAAGAAAAACAGGATATGTATAAGGCATCTTCGAGTGTGTACTGTATCACAGAGGGCGGGGATTATTCCGCAACTTATGACAGTACTAAGCTGATGATGACTTATGCAGAGATCGGAAAGAGCCAGACGGTCTTAGAGAGAGCCAATCAGATCATGGGTAACCGTTATGAGAGCACACAGGATATTTTAGATTTAGTGGATATTGATTATGACGAGAGTGCAGTGATTGAATCCGCATTGCTCCGTGTGAATGCTGTCGGACCGGATAAAGATGAAGTGGTAGAGGTTGCAAATGCCGTAGCAGAGGCTTTTGTGATCGAGATGTCAAACATTACGGAAAACGGAGATGCAAGAATTTTAGATAAAGCAAAATTTGCAGAAAAAGATGTGAATGCACAGAAGAATATCTTAAAAGTTGTCGGTATCTTTGCCATAGGAGGTGCCGTGCTCATGTGTATCTATCTGGTATTGAGAGAGATTTTCTCAAACAAGTTAGTAACGGTAAAAGACGGAACCCTCTATGGAAAGATCAATATCATTGGTGTCATACCGGATTTTAACAATACGGATGATTAAGGATTTAATTTAATGACAACTAATTCCGGTGGATTGTTAAAACGCGGAATGGAGGCATCTCCAAGTCCACGGCTTGAGATCAGGGTGGCATCACCGATGGTATATTCGCCTCCGGCATATTCCGGGAAGAATGTACCGTCATTTCCAAAAATTCCGCCCCAGATTGGGAGTCGGACAATGCCGCCATGTGCGTGGCCGGAGAGGATCAGATCATAGTGATATGGTGCAATCTCTTTAAAGTTATCACTTCCATGATAAAGAAGAATGTCAAAATCTTTGTCAGAAGCGATCGGAAGGGAGTCGGTCAAGTACTGTGAAAAGTATTGTCTGCCATACAGAGTAATGGACTGACCGCCCTTTTTAATTTTACCGAATCATTATCCAAGTCAGTGACACCATATTTTTTGAAAGAGAGCTAAAAGCTCCTGATACTGGGTTGCAGCAAGAGAGGTAAGCTCATGATTTCCGGTAACAAAATAAATCGGTGCAAGGTCTTTGATCCCTTTTAAAAGGTCTTCAACACTGCTGATGGAATCGTGGTCTTCATCTACGATATCACCGGTCAGTGCAATCATGTCCGGTTTGGCAGCTTTTATTTTTGAGATCAGTTCTGACTGGTTTTTGCCGAAATTTTCGCAGTGGAGGTCAGAAATCTGTACAATCGTATAATCGGAAAATGCCGATGGGATTTTCTTATTATGATAATTGTAAGTTGTGACAGTCAAAGGAGTCTGCAGACCGTGATAAATATAAACGGCAAGACACGCAAGCAGCACAAAAACAATGAGTGATATCATTCTTGATTTTACTTTCGATCTGGATTTTTTACTCATATGAAACCTCCTGAAAACTAGGTGTATCATATCATAGGTATGGTCAAAATACAAGGTGAGGGAAAACAATGAAAAAAGATATTATACATAGCAGAGGCCTTTGGCGGCGGTGTATTTACCTATTTTACGGAGCTGGCAAATGCAGTCGCCGAAGAATATGAAGTGCTGATCGCTTATGCGAAAAGAGCAGAGACACCGGAAAATTTTGAACGTTTTTTCCGCTCAGATATCCGTTTCGTGGAGATTTTGCATTTTCAAAGAAGCGTGAATCCCCTGCAAGATTTTAAAGCCATGCAGGAAATCCGTCATTTAGTGCGGGAATATGACCCGGATATCATCCATCTTCATTCCTCTAAGGCAGGTTTTTGCGGAAGAATGGCGATTAACTGTAAAAACACAGAGTCTATTATACACCGCATGGATATGCTTTTTTAAAACAGGATGATTCTGCCCTCAAAAGAAAGATTTATTTTTTAGCAGAAAAGGTTCTCTCCATGAGCCATGCAAAGGTGATCGGTGTATCTAAAGGAGAATATGAGGAAGCATTAAAACTTACAAAAATGCAATGTATATCAACAACGGAATTGATATTACAAAGATCCCAAAGAGCGGTAAAAAAGAATTTGACAGGGAACATCCGGTCATCTGTACTTTAGGAAGGATCAGCTTTCCAAAGAATCCATCGATGTTTAACCGGATCGCAGAGTCATTTCCTGAATGGAAATTTATCTGGATCGGGGATGGAGATCTGCGGAGTGAATTGACCGCATCGAATATTGAGATCACCGGCTGGATGGACAGAGAGGAAGCCACAGAACAGCTTGCAAGAGCAGATGTTTTTCTGATCCCATCCCTTTGGGAAGGACTTCCGGTGGCACTTTTAGAGGCAATGTATCAGGAAAAGCTCTGTATTGCCAGCCGTGTCATTGGAAACCGGGATGTGATGATCAATGGGGAAAATGGATTTTTAGCAGACCGTTATGAGGATTATGTACGGATATTAAAGGACGTTTCAAGCGGTAAGATTCCGGTGGAGAAGATACAAAAAGAGCAAAGCAGGATGTGACAGAGTCCTATAGCACCACGAAGATGTGTGGAGAATATTTGCGTGTTTACAGAGAGGATACGAAATGAGTCAGAGTTTGATCAGTGTAATTGTTCCGGTTTATAACGTCAAAGAATATCTGAATACCTGTGTGGAGAGTATTCTAAACCAGACCCATGAAAATTTAGAGGTTATTTTAGTGGATGACGGGTCTACCGATGGCAGCGGAGAAATCTGCGATTCTTATGCAAAGACCGATACCAGGGTACAGGTGCTGCATACCACAAACGGCGGACAGGCGGCGGCTAGAAACCGCGGAATTGAGGTCTGCAAAGGAGAATATCTGACGTTTATAGACAGCGATGATTCCATGGAGCCGGAATTGATAGAAACGCTGTATCTTGCACAGAAAAAGAGCGGTGCGAATCTGGTATCCTGCCGCTGGAGAAATGTCTATGAAGATGGCAGGATCGAGAGAAGCAGTGGTCAGACCAGTGGAAGTGTAAACGTCGGCAAAGAGGAAGCCTTAAGGCGGATGCTTTATCAGATCGATACCGATGTCTGTGTCTGGGCAAAGCTGTATCAGAGAGATTTATTTAAGAGTCTGCGTTTTGAAGAGGGAAAAATCTATGAGGACTTTGCCATTATGTTTCCGATATTAGAACAGACCCAAAAGGTTACTTTTTTAGGCTATGACGGTTATTGCTATTTACAGCGGAGTGCCGGAACCATGCGGCAGAGTTTTCACCGAAAAAATGGTACTGATCGACTACGCGGAAGTCATGTATCGGCACATCAGTACAGTTTATCCAAAGCTGGCAGAAGCGGCGGCATACCGTGCGGCAAGAGCGGATTTTAACATCTATTTACAGATTCCGAGAACGGCAGAATACAAAGAGGAACGAAAAGAGTCGAAAACTGCATCAAAAGTACCGCAAAACCGTGTTAAGAGACCAGTATGCAGGCTTTGGAACCAAGGCACCACTGCTTTGTACCTGGATCAGTTTCGGACTGGTTTACCGGTTAAAGGATATGAAAAAAATTAGGGAAGAGGCAGGGACAGATATGAAAAAAGAGAATTGCACATATTGCAGGCGGCTTAACAACCGGTGGTGTAGAAGCTGTGATCTATAACTATTTTTCTAAAATAGACCGTAAGGACTATGAGCTGTATTATATTACCTATGATACACCCGATCCGGCGGTAAAAAAGAAATTTGAGGATATCGGATTTCATGTCTATGAGGTAACGAAAAAGAAGGAAAACCTTAAAAAGAGCTGCAAAGAGGTTTATACGATCTTAAAAGAGAACCACATTAATATTGTACATTCCCATATGACCTTAATGTCGTTTGTGACCTCTTTTTTTAGGCAAACTCTGTGGAATTAAGGTGCGGATCGCTCATTCCCATTTAGCGTTATACCCGACAGGAATCAAGAAGCCGGTCTATGCATTTTTTAAGTTCTGCACCAGAGTGACTTCTACCGATTATATGGCATGCGGAAAAAAGCAGGAGAATATCTCTACGGTAAGGCAAATATGAAAAACGGCAGAGTACGGATCATGAATAATGCCATTGATACTGAAAAATATGCATACAACGAAGAGATACGGAATAAGAAACGCGAGGAGCTTCAGATCGGTGACCGTTTTGTATCGGACATGTCGGCAGATTTGCAGAGCAGAAAAATCATGCATATTTAATTGACATTTTTATGAGGTTCATAAAAAGAAAGAGTGCGGTTCTGCTTTTAGTCGGTGATGGGCCGTTACAGGAAGATGTAAAAGCCAGGGTACATCAGTATGGTTTAGACGATGCGGTTATTTTTGCAGGCTCAAGGGATGATGTGGGAGAACTGTATCAGGCAATGGATTTATTTGTACTTCCGTCTTTATTCGAAGGACTTGCACTGGTATTAGTTGAGACACAATGTGCCGGATTGAGGATTCTGGTATCGGATGCTGTAACAGATGAGATCAAGATGACAGACCGCATGGAATATCTTCCATTGCATGATAAAAAGGTATGGGTCAATAAGATCCTTTCTATGACAGAAGAGATCAAAGAAGAAAATCTTGCATTACGGAGCAGGGGAAGAGAAGAAGTAGCGAAAAGCGGTTATGATATTATGACCGAAGCAAAGAAGCTGGACCGGTTTTATGAAAAGAGACTGGAAGGACGGCGTTAGGAGAAGGATATGGCAGTTTACATCATTATGACAATTATATCGATGCTGTTTGCCGGCTATGCACAGAATGTTAAGGAAGTGGAAAGTCTGGATTCCACCTACCGGATCCTCGGTGTGATGGCATTTTTACCATTTGCGGTTGTGTCGGCACTCCGTTATCAGGTCGGAACAGACTGGCCGATCTATAATGATTATTTTCATTCAATCCCGGCAGGAGGCAAGAAATTTACGGAACCGTTGTTCAATCTGTTAAACCGTTTTCTGTATCATTTTACACAGAATTCATACATCTTGTTTGCCGTGGTAGCGGTACTTTTGCTGAGTTTTATGTTTTTGACCATTTTTCAGCAGTCAGAATATCTTACGCTTAGTATTTTGATCTTTGTTGTCAGTGGAGATTTTTTTAACTCACAGAACCAGATCCGCCAGATGCTCGCCACGGCAATCCTGTTGTATGCTTTAAAATATGTCTATGACAGAAACTGGAAGCACTATTTTTTACTGTTACTCATTGCAGCGGGAATCCATATCAGCGCATTGCTGTTTGTACCGGTATATTTTATCTATGGAAAAAGGGTCAATATCAAAAAGCAGATCATTGCCTACCTGATCCTTGGCATATCGGTGCCGATTTTAGGAAAACTGATACTGCGTCTGATCTCTAAGACAAAGTACGGATGGTATATCGGTTCTATGTATGATACGAATAATTTCTATCTGATCGGATTTGTGTTTACACTCTTTTTCTTAGCGATTTTTTATTACTATGTATATTGTAATCCGGAGCATGATGTAAAGTATGAGTTTTATGTAAACCTTTACTATTTAGCGGCGGTAACGGTCCTGTTTTCTTCCGTAGTGCCGCAGGCAGATCGTCTGATGAAGCTGTTTGCATCTATTACCTGTTTAGCAGTTCCAAAGCTGGTATTCAGGGAAGAGGACCGCAATAAAAGGATTCTTTTGTATATGTTAGTAGTAGGGGCGTTTACGGTGAAATTAGTTTATGATGTGTACAGAAACGGCTGGTATGATGCAGTACCGTATCAGACGATTTTTTCGACGCTGTAAGGAAATAGAATTATGAATCAGAAATTTCGCAATTTTTTAAAAAATTTCATGCATGCACTATCCGCGAATGTCATCCGTCTGATGATCTCCGTGGTGATGACACTGGTACTTCCAAGAATTTTAGGAGTAGAGGAATACAGCTACTGGCAGTTATATCTGTTTTATGTGACGTATACGGCATATTCATCGATCGGCTGGTGTGAGGGTACTTATCTGAAATATGGTGGAATGGAATATGCCAAGTTAGACCGCAGCCGTATGGCAGGACAGTTCTGGGCATTGGCAGTCTTTCAGTTGATCTTCTGTACGGTTTTTGGTACGGCAGCTCATTTTTGATCGATAATCCATATAAAAGTACGATCCTGATGCTGGCACTGGTATCTTCGATGTTTGATATCCTGCGTTATCTGCTGCAGAATATCCTTCAGACAACCGGACGAATCAAGGATTTTGCAAGGATCATGACTTTAGAAAGAATGTTGTTCTTTGTATTATCCGTTGGAGCATTGTTGTTAGGTTTCCGTAATTTTTATGTTCTGATCTTTATGGAGATCACAGGCAGGATTCTGTCCATGTGCTACGCGATGTATGTGTGCAGGGAGATCGTCTTTGCAAAATTAGACAGTTTTCATGAGATCACAAAGGAATCAAAAGAGATTATCGGCATCGGCTATAAACTGTTAGTCGCTTCCTTTGCAAGTCAGCTGATCATAGGAATTGTCCGTTTTGCGATCGAGCAGAAGTGGGGAACGATCGTATTTGGAAAGGTTTCACTGACACTTAGCCTTTCGAACATGGTCATTACCTGTATCGGTGCGGTCAGTGTGGTACTGTTTCCGATGTTGAAAAAATGAAGGAAGAGACCTTAGAGGAATTGTTTTTGACCATGCGAACGGTTCTGACCGTTCCGGTTTTAGCAGTGCTGATCTTTTACACACCGATGCGTTGGATCTTAGAGCTTTGGCTGCCGCAGTATCATGACAGCCTGCACTATCTCGCAGTGCTGTTCCCGATCTGTGTCTATGAGACACGTTCCGTTGCCCTGATCGACACCTATCTGAAGGCTTATCGGAAAGAAAAACTGATCCTTTTTAACAGTCTTGTGACAGTTGGTATCAGTGCATTGCTGTCCTGGATCACGGTATTTTTAATGGGAAGTCTGGATGCGGCAGTGATCAGTATTGTGCTTTTTGATGATGTTTTAAAAATATTTTTTCCGAGAAAATGTTACTTCGAAGCAGCCTTCCTGTCAAAGTCTGGAAGGACAATATTTTAGAGGTTGCATTGACCGGGATTTTTATTCTGGTGAACTGGAAGATTGGTGGCATTACTGCAATGCTGCTTTATACAGCGGCATATATCATCTATGTGTTACTGAAATCAAAAGATATTAAGCGGGAAATGAAAAATCTGAAAAAAATTGCAAGAGGATAACAGTTATGGCAAATGAGAAGAGAAATGCATCCATTGATATAACAAAATTTATACTGGCACTGATCGTTGTAATGCTGCACAGTGCAACGGAATGTCTTGGAACAGAGCATATGGCAGTCCGGGTGATCGAATACAGCGGACGTTTCGTTGTACAGTTCTTTCTGATGGTTTCCGGGTATTATTTTACGAAAATGTTAGTGGAAAAGGGAACCGGTTTTTGAGATTTTTCGTGCGGATGATGAAGATTTATCTGCTTTGGTCAGCCGTTTACATTTCTCTTAGTTTTGCAGTGAATGTTCTATTAAATGGAGAGAATGCAGGCGAGGCAGTGCTTGGCTATGTAAAGAATTTTTTCTTTGTCGGAAGCTACTGGCATCTGTGGTATATGGTCGGATTGATCTATGCACTCTGTCTGACGACACTTTTTTTATAAGATCGCAAAAGAGCGGGGACTACGGATATTACTGGGGGCAGTATCGTATGTTTTGTATTCGGAGCACTCTGCTATGCCTATACGCCGCTTATGGAGCGGATCACATGGCTTAGACCGTATCTGGATGCATCCTGGTTTTCCTCGTTTTCAGAGATTATGTGTCTGGGAATCCCATGTTTTATCTGGGGATATGCGGTGGTTTTATTCCAACAGAAAAATGCAATGAACCCGAAAAGGGATGGCAGATTACTGATCCTTTCGTTGATCTTATATACGGTAGAATTCTGGAGTATCGTAGGTCTGACCGGAAATACACATATACGAAGCTTACTCAGCACACATTTTGTTACATTTTTCCTGATGCTGGTATTATTAGAGCATCCGGCAAGTACATGGGAAAAACAGGGACTCTTGTGTAAGGACTATTCCACCTATCTGTATTTAGCCCATCCGCTTTTTATTGCGATCTTATCTGCCGGACAGGATATGATCGGCATTCAGCAGCCGGCAGCACTGTATGTTTTAGAAGTACTGGCGTTCACATTGTTCAGCAGAGTGGTGCTGCAGTGGTGCAGACAATTCAGGGTAAGGAGAAGGGGTACGAATGAAAAATAGAAATGTATCGGTAGATTTATTCCGCTTTTTGGCGGCACTTAGTATTATGTTTTTGCATACCTGCTGGGGACTGGATGACAGCCTCTTAAATGCCTATCCGATCATTGGGATTGTCATTGGACGATATCCGGTCATTTTATTCTTTACGATATCGGGATATTATTGTTTTTGCAGATTTCAAAGGGACGCAATGCAGCAAAGACACAGATACGCAGTCTTTTGAAGGTTTACTGTGTCTGGACGGTGGTCTATTATCTGATGAGTTTTGTCTTGAATGTAGCAGCAGGATATGAGCCTGTTGGAAAATTCTTCGCGGAGAGAGTGCTGTACTTTTTTACCGAGGGCAGTTATCCGCACCTTTGGTATGTGGTTTCTTTGATCTATGTTATGATACTCATCTGTCTGGTATATGAATTATGCGGTGAGAAGGGAATCCGGATTTTGGCTGCGGTATCGATGATCCTGTTTATGATCGGTGTCCTTGGAACATCGTATTTGCCGCTTGGAGAACAGATTCCGGTGTTGGGAGATTTTTACGGATGGAAATATTATTTTGTATTCCGCAACATTTTCTGTTTAGGGCTGCCGGGAGTGATGTTCGGTTATTATATTGTAAGACTTTTGCCTGTAATAGAAAAAAGACCAAAGCTGGCAGAAACAGGATTTTTTTATCACGTCCGTTTTAGGTATGATAGAAGGAATGATTGTCATTCAAAAGGGATGGATCTCTGATTTTCCGAGTATGTTTTTGATGCCGTTTGTACTGATCTTTGGAATGTCCTGTCTGATCAGACATCCGTTAGGGCAGTTAGAAAGTCATGCGGTATTTTTAAAAGGATGTCGTCGTATATTTATTTTGTACATCCGGCGGTGATCGCAGTGCTCAGTTTTTACTACAGGTGACAGGTGTGCACCTTTCTTATTGGATGGATTATATCATTGTTGCGGGGCTGGTGTTATGCTCCGGAATCATTTTGATGAAGATAAAAGACCGTGGACAAAGCTGTTTATTTAGAAGAAAGTGGTGAGAAAGAAGATGAAAAAAGCGATCAGGATCTGGGGAGGTCTGCTGTGTGCCGTTGTTTTATTCGTGGCAACAGTCGGATGTACCAACGGCATGAAGGGAAAAAAAGGAGTCCTATCTGTATCAGTTTGAAGGATATGACTATCAGTATGCCATTACGAAAGACCAGCAGGAGAAAGTGTTTCGGATGACGCCTGCAAAACGGACGGTCGAGGTATTAAATGGAGTCGGAAAATATACGATTTTAGGAGAAGCGGACAAACCGCTTTATACAACCGATAAGATGAAAGATTATACGGTGGATGAGTCGGGGAAAAATCCGGTTGTTACGGTGCATTATGCCTTATCGGACAATGCCGGGGATGTGACTGCGATCTATACGCTCTATAAAGAGTACATGGATGTTGAGATTTCTTTAGAAAACTACAGTGGAAAAGATGCTGCTTCGGCATACTATGTCAGGGAATTCACAAAGAAATATCAGAAGGTGGAAAAGCGGAGTGTCGGAACGTGGAAATTTCCGGAAAACGATGATTTTCCATATCAGACCTTTGACAGTCTTGCCTGGATCCACAGATTTAAAGATGGCGGAAGTATGTACACGTTCTATGAAGGTGAGGAGGCACAGCCGAAGAATTATTTAGAGGCTTACCCGGAGCATGCCATTCCGCTTACAATGTCAGACGATAAGCAACCACAGGATAAACTGCATCTGGCACTGGTATTTTCCACAAAAAGACACCAAAACAGCCGACAATCGTGCTTTGTTTGCGAAAAAGAATTTGGACATGGCACTTTCGTTTCAATGTACTACGAAGGGAACCGGAAGTGCGACTCTTTATACACAGAAGGATTTGAATTTTTCAATGGAAGTGGAAAATCTGACGGATCAGAAGAAAGACGCAGAAGTGTCCTGTCAGATTTACGGATATGACGGAAGTACCTGTTTAGAAAAGACGGAGAAGTTCTCTGTGAAAAACAGGGAAATGCACAGAAGAAAAATTCTTTTAAAGCACCTTCCTATGGGATTTATTATGCGATCCTGACGATGCAGTCAGGAAAGGATACCTACAAAGAGGTGTATCCGTTTGCCGTTTTAAAAAAGCATACTTATCAATATACAAAGAGCAGTCCGTTCGGCATCAGCGGTGTTCATTTTGGACAGTATCAGCCGAATGAAGATACGATCTCTATTTTACAGGAGCTAGGTGCAGCGAATGTGCGTGTCGGACTCGGCATTCCGGAATATGCGGAAAAGGATACAAAACTTTTAAAGAAAAATCTTGCCAGCCTGAAAAGAGCGGTATCCGTATCAATGGTCAGTATCTGCTTTTAGACGACTGGTCGGAACCGCTCGACCCGAAGGCCTATGAACAGGCAATCCGAAGTGTGTTAGATGACGTTGGAGATTTACTCGATGGCTGTGAGGCGGGAAATGAGCCGAATCTCTATGCAACTTATTATGGTTATTCCAAAGAAGACTATATGGCATATTATTATGAGGTAAATTATACAGGAGCGTATCCGGCGATTAAGGATGCAGGACTAAAGTATTTAGGAGCCGGTGTTTACCAGGGTGAATCCATCTGGTTAGAAGGTCTCGATTACTATGGCATTATGGACAAACAGGATGTGTTAGTAACACATGGCTATGCATTTCCATATTCCCCGGATCTGACGAAAGACCCACAGGTAGAGCTGAGTTTTGAAAGCAGTCTGGTAAGAACCCGTCAGTTCTTAGATAAGACCGGAGACAAGACATGGTATTTAAATGAGTGTGGACTGCCAACGACTCCGGAGCAGACAGAGGGGATTTCAAGCGGCGTGGATCTGCGGACACAGGCAGACTACATGGCAAGAGAGCTGTTGTTAGCGTTATCCTATGGTGTCGATGAGATAGAGGTCTATTCAATGTTTGACCAGCAGAATCTCTATCATACCATTATGCCGGAAGAATATGAGAACAATTTCGGACTGTTTTATCAGCAGGATTACAGCGGAAGGATTTTTCCAAAGCCGTCTGCAGCAGCTTATGCAAATATTACAAGGCTCTTAGAGTCTGTGGAAAAATGCGAGGAGATCTCTGCCGGTTCCGATACCGTGCGGGCATTCCGATGTGATCTGAAAAAGAAAACGAAGAGCTGTTAGGCTTATGGAGCACGAAGGAGCGCTTAAGCAATGACAGTAATGAAAATATTGTAAGAACGCCGAATCTTCCGTGGGTCAATCAGTGGACGGAAAAGGAGACCGTAACGATCCCGGTAGAAGCGAAATCCGCCAAAGTCTGTGATCTGATGGGAAATTCCTATGAGGTTCCGGTTACGGATGGAAAGATTGAGGTTGAGGCAACGGGAGCACCGGTGTTTGTGAAGTTGGAGAAGTAGGGACTATAGGCGAACGCCAAAGAATAAAAAGATTAACAAAGGAAAAAATCCCCCATAAGCAGATTTTGGTTATTTACCTTATCTGTTTATGGGGATCCTATTGTAAGTCCACATCTTTATGCGGCTTATTTTTTTAATATTATCTCTGATATCATTTCTAATGCTATCTTATTGATCACACATCAAAAATGTTCTTTTTAGCGGGCAAGGATGTCTGTGATCTCACCAATATACATGGTGTGATAGTCATCCAGATTTGCCTTGAGTACCATTTTTCATCAATGTCCATGTCGATAAACATATCTTTTGTGATTGGAACAGCCGCCATTTTTTACAGATAAATGCAAGATTTCCTTCATCAACAAAAGGAACATCATTGTGATAATTCAGATTTAAGCCGGAAGTCTTGAATTTGTCTTCCTGCCGTCCTGAAACGGCTCCAAAGTATTTTAAATCGTTTTTGTACTTCTTATCAAAGAAAGTCATGGAAAATGTCTCTCCATTGTCGATGAATTCTTTGGTGTAGCGGGATTTACGGATAAAGATAAATGCAACGTTTTTGCCCCAGAGAAAACCGAGTCCGCCCCAGCTTGCTGTCAGTGCATTTGCTTTTTCTCTGTTTCCGGAAGTGATCAGCATCCATTCGGAGCCGATTTTTGTAAATGGGTCAATCTCGAACATATCGGAAGGATAAGTCTGAAATGTATGCATAAAGATACCTCTCTTTCAAAAAATATTCATTCGCGGTGCAATGTGTTGAGTAATGCACGGGCATTCGCCCTATCATCCAACAAAAATACAACTGACTTTGTGCAAGCACAAGTCTGTTATATTTTTGTTGGATGGCACTGCTCATTGCTTACGCTCATCACTTCGTGAGTGGACTCACTCAGTAATTTCGTCGCTCGTCAATCATGCGAGTATGTTGACTCGCTTGCACTCATTATATCATATGTGTCAGGGGCATGTCAGTAAGAAAAGAAAAGTGAGATATAAATAAAAAGCATAAAAAGGGCATAAACTATAAATGAGAGTTATATTCTACATAAGCCATCGGAATAATCTTGACACCATTCAAAAAAAGTATAATAATTGACAACAGATATAGAATTAATACGTTAGGATGGAGGCTTATTTATGGAAATAAGAATGGAAAAATGTAAGGAATTAAAGCAGAAACCGGATCAGAAGCATTTAGGCTTCGGCAAATATATGACGGATTATATGTTTGTAATGGACTGGACAAAAGATGAGGGATGGAAGGATGCAAGAATTGTACCATATGCACCGATCACTTTAGAACCGGCATGTGTGACACTTCACTATGCACAGGAAACATTCGAAGGTATGAAAGCATACCGTACAGCAGAAGGCAAAATCCAGCTGTTCCGTCCGGAGATGAACGCAAAGAGAATGATCAACTCCAATGCAAGACTTTGCATGCCGGAAGTGCCGGAAGATATGTTTGTTGAGGCGGTAAAAGCACTGGTAAAGGTAGAAGAGGACTGGGTTCCATCAGAGCCGGAAACTTCTTTATATATCAGACCATTTATGTTTGCAACAGAAAGTGCTCTTGGAGTGCATATGGCTGCTGCATACAAATTCATGGTCATCTGCTGTCCGGTTGGCGCTTACTACGCAGAGGGAATCAACCCGGTTAAGATCTTAGTTGAGGATGAACTGGTTCGTGCCGTAAAAGGTGGTACCGGATTTACAAAATGCGGTGGTAACTACGCAGGTTCTATTTTAGGACAGGTAAAAGCAGAAAAAATGGGATATTCCCAGGTGCTTTGGTTAGACGGCGAGCATCGTAAATATGTAGAAGAAGTCGGAACCATGAACATCATGTTTAAAATTGACGGCGAAATCTATACAGCACCAATCGAGGGAACTGTTCTTCCGGGCGTAACCCGTGATTCCCTGATCCATATCTTAAGAGACTGGGGATATAAAGTAAATGAGACAAGATTATCCATCGATGATCTAATGAAAGCCGGACATGACGGAAAATTAGAGGAAGTATTTGGAACCGGTACGGCAGCCGTAATTTCTCCTGTTGGTGAGTTACGTTATAAAGATGATGTGATTACGATCAATGACTTCAAGATCGGTGAATTAACCCAGAAATTATACGATACACTGACCGGAATCCAGTGGGGCAAGTTAGAAGACAAGTACGGCTGGACGGTAGAAGTAAAGTAGTATCCGTTTGACCATAAGTCAGTGACACATTTTTGATTTTTCCTGCATAAAATATTTTGAAGAAAAATATGAGGTTTTCTATGGCAGGAAGCAAAATCAGAGCCATGCAGACCGAAGGCGTGGACAGAGGAAAACTACAGGTAAATGTAACAGGAAGCAGGAGGCACAGACCGATTCCAAATGCCCGGATCCAGTTGTCCTATACAGCAGACCCGGAGACGGAGTTAGAGGAATTAGATACAAATGAGTCAGGGCAGACGGAACAGGTAACCCTCCCAACCCCTCCCTTAGAATATAGTATGCAGCCGGGAGAGCAGCAGCCATATGCAGAGTATACGATCCAGGTAACCGCAAGAGGATATCATCCGGTCAATGTTTCCGGTATCAATGTTTGCAGATGAGACAGCAATCCAGGAAGTTGAGTTAGAACCGACCGGAGAAATTGAGGAAGAACAGGAAAACATTGTGATTCCGGCAAATACACTGTTTGGAGATTATCCACCGAAAATTGCAGAAGCAGAAGTAAAACCGGTAGCAGAAACCGGAGAGATCGTACTTAATCGCGTAGTCATTCCGGAGTATGTGATCGTGCATGATGGAGCACCAACGGATTCTACAGCAAAGAATTATTATGTACGTTACAGAGATTATATTAAAAACGTTGCATCCAGTGAAGTTTATTCCACATGGCCGGACGCAACACTGCGGGCGAATATTTTAGCGATCATGTCCTTTACATTGAACCGTGTCTATACGGAATGGTATCGGAATAAAGGCTATGATTTTACCATTACATCGTCAACGGCATTTGACCATAAATGGGTATTTGGACGAAATATTTTTTCCAATATCTCAAGAATTGTCGATGAGATGTTTGTGAACTATCTGTCCAGACCAAATGTAAGGCAGCCTATTCTGACACAGTATTGCGATGGTGAGAGGGTGTCTTGTCCGAACTGGATGACACAATGGGGGTCAAAGTACTTAGGCGATCAGGGCTACAGTGCAATTGAAATCCTTCGTTACTTCTATGGAAACAGCATGTATATTAATACTGCGGAACAGGTATCGGGTGTGCCGGCATCGTGGCCGCGGGTAGATTTGCAAGCCGGCTCAAGAGGCAACAATGTTCGAGTGATACAGGAGCAGTTAAATGCAATTGCAAGAAACTACCCGGCAATTCCGACCGTAACGGTAGATGGCATCTTCGGACCGGAAACAAGGGCGGCAGTACAGAAGTTCCAGTCGGTGTTCAATCTTCCGGATACCGGAGTGGTAGACTATCCGACCTGGTATAAAATTTCGGAAATTTACGTTGCTGTTACGAGAATTGCAGAATTATATCAATAGGGAAGCAGATTTTTATTTGAAATATAATTGAAATAACAAAATAGCACCAACTGTCAAATGATGGTTGGTGTATTGTTTTTGTTTCGTAGAAATAACATAATAACCACCATGGAGGAATTATGCCAAACTATAAATTAACCATACAGTACGAAGGGACAAGATATAAAGGCTGGCAGGAGCAGAAAAATACGGAAGCGACCATCCAGGGAAAATTGCAGCGGGTCTTAGAGCGTATGACAGAAGAAGAGATAGATTTACAGGGCTCCGGCAGGACAGATGCCGGAGTGCATGCGAAAGGTCAGATCGCACATTTTCATACAAAGGCAGTGTGGGATGTGGAGGAAATCAAAAATATATGAATGAATATCTGCCGGAAGATATTGCAATATTACAAGTGGAGCAGGTAGACGGGCGTTTTCATTCCAGATTAAATGCCAAGTCAAAGACCTATGAATACCGCATCTATAAAGGAAGCAAACCGGATGTCTTTGAACGCAGGTATGTCTGGCCAATGGAAGAAAAAATTAGACGTGGCGAAAATGCGGGAGGCTACGGGGCATCTGACAGGGACACATGATTTTATGGCATTTTGCGGAAACCGCAGGATGAAAAAACAACTGTCCGAACGATTTATCAGATAGAAATCGAAGAGACAGAACATGAGATCGAATGCGCTTTACGGGAAGCGGATTTTTTGCAAAATATGGTCCGTATCCTGACCGGGACTTTAGTAGAAGTCGGACGTGGAGAAAGGACACCGGAGGATATGGAGTGGATTCTTGAGAGCAGAGACCGCCAACAGGCAGGATTTTTAATGCCGGCAAAAGGATTGACATTGATGGAAGTGAAGTACAAATGAGACAGGCAGAGAATTGGACGGTGTGGGCAAAAAAGCCGATTTTCAGGAAATAGGAAAAAATACGGTATTGATCAGGTGACAGCCCGGATCATGCGTAACCGGGATATCATTACCGATGAGGAGATCAATAGTTATCTGAACGGAACGATGGACATGCTGCCATCGCCCTATCTGTTAAAAGACGTAAAAAAGCTGCAGGAATTCTTGCAGAAAAGATAAAGTCGGGAAAGAAAATCTGCATTATCGGTGATTACGACATTGACGGAGTGCAGTCCTCTTATATTCTGTGGGAGGGAATTGAGAATTTAGGTGGAAAAGTCTATGTTACGATTCCTGACCGTATCAAGGACGGTTACGGGGTTAATGAGCAGTTAGTAGAAGCTGCCATAGAAGAGGGAGCGGACACGATCCTGACCTGTGACAATGGGATTGCAGCGGCAGATGCACTAAAAAGAGCAAAAGAAAACGGATTGACCGTAATCGTAACCGATCACCATGAAATCCCGTTTTGCGAAGAAAACGGTGAACGAAAAGAGATTCTGCCGGATGCAGATGCGATCGTCAATCCAAAACAGAAAGATTGTGCCTATCCGTTCAAAGAAATCTGTGGAGCGGTTGTTGCATGGCATCTGATACGGGTACTCTATGATATGACAGGAAAGGGCATGAAGCAGGCAGATGTTTTTATCGAAAATGCGGCATTTGCAACGATAGGAGATGTCATGGAGCTTCAACATGAGAACCGGATCTTAGTAAAGGAAGGTTTAAAACGGCTGAATCAGACAAAGAGTATCGGCATGCGTTCTCTGATCGCATCCAATAAGCTGGATTTAGGAGGAATAAAGGCATACCATATCGGATTTGTACTTGGACCGTGTCTGAATGCGAGCGGTAGACTGGATACGGCAAAAAAGCATTGCTTTTGTTAAAAAACAAAAGATGAAGTTGATGCAGGAAAACTTGCAGAGGAGTTAGTAGAACTCAACACGAGCAGAAAAGCCCTGACGGAAAAAGGAATCGAGGATGCCATGCAGTGCATCGAAACACAGGGACTTTCAGAGGACAGGGTCTTAGTCATCTATCTGCCGGACTGTCACGAGAGTATTGCAGGAATTATTGCAGGACGCGTCCGGGAACGCTATCACAGACCGGTTTACGTTCTGACAAATGCCAAAGAGGGAGTCAAAGGCTCCGGGCGTTCCATAGAAGGATATTCCATGTATGAGGAACTCTGTAAATGTCAGGATCTGTTGGACAAGTTTGGCGGTCATCCGATGGCAGCCGGTTGCAGTATGCAGCGTGAAAACGTAGATATTTTCCGAAAGCGACTGAATGACCGTTGTACATTGACAAAAAAAAGATCTACAGCCGAAAATACGCATTGATGTGCCGATGACGTTAGAATATCTGTCAGAGAAGCTGATCCATGAGTTTTCGGTTTTAGAACCCTTTGGCAAAGGGAACGAAAAGCCGGTATTTGCAGATAAAGAGCTGCGGGTGCGGGATATCAGAATTGTCGGAACGAACCGGAAATTTGTACGGATGAAGCTGGTCGATAAAACGAACCGGAGCTACCAGGCAATCTGTTTTGACGGAGATGCCTATGAGAATCAGAAATATTTAGAAGAACATAAGGAAAATCTTTCTATAGTGTATTATCCGCAGATCAATACATTTTTGGCGAGGAACAGATAGAAGTTCTGATCACACACTTCCATTAGAGGGGAGGAATGATAGAAGAATTCTAAAGATTTCCTTAAATTTGTCCGATATTTTTGACTTTATCAAGGTTCTATGTCAGAATGAATAAAGCAGATTTTACGAAAATGAAATGGAGGAAAAAATGAAAAAGAATATAAAAAGAGTGATGGGTATTCTTTTTTAGCAGCAACTATGAGTATATCCCTTGTGATGCCTGCATTTGCATCCCAGACAAGTAATACGGATGAAGCGACTGAGGTGCAGGAACAGAATGAGCAGACAGATGCAAATGGAAGTGCAGATACTGCCAATGATACACAGACAACAGGCGGCAGTTCTGATCAGGGAACTGACGAGCAGAAGGAAAATACAGCAGACAGCACAGGAAGTTCAATGAATTCCGATACGTCAGATGTGAATGCTTCCGATACGGGAAGTTCTGACACAGACAAAAAGACTTCTGACAATGCAGCACAGGCACCGGTAGAAGGCACCGTAACACAGGATACGGAAACCAAAAAGGAACCGGTAAAGGGAGAAGTTCAGACAGAAGTTGCAGACGATAATGTCGTGGTAGGAAAACATGACAAACCCTATTTAGCACTTGGTGCAGACTTAACAGCAGAGCAGCAGGCAACCGTTCTTGGTCTGATGGGAATTGATCCGGCAAAACTTTCCGATTATGATGTGGTACAGGTAACCAATGCGATGGAGCATGAGTATTTAGACGCATATCTTCCATCCAGTACGATTGGAAGTCGAGCATTATCCTCCGTATTAATTATGGAAGGAAAAAAGGAAGCGGAATCCAGATATCCATTAAGAATATTTCCTATTGTACAGTCGGAATGTATAAGAGTGCACTTGCAACAGCAGGACTTGAAGATGCAGAGATCATCGTAGCAGGGCCGTTCCCGATTTCCGGTACGGCAGCATTGATCGGTGCGTTAAAAGCATATTCAGAGATGACCGGAGATGAAGTGAAGGAAGACAGTCTCGATGCAGCAATGAACGAAATTGTTGTAACAGGTCAGTTAGCAGATGCGACCGGCGGAGATAAAGTGAAAGCAGAAGAGTTGATGGCATATCTGAAGCAGGAAGTCGTAAAGAATGATTTAAAAGATGATAAGAGTATCAACGAGGCGATTGAACAGGGATGTAAGGAGTTTGATGTCCAGCTGACGGATGACCAGAAAGCGAAATTATTAGATGTATTAAAGAAGATCAGTGACTTGGATTTAGACTGGAATACATTGAAAAATCAGGCATCGGATCTGTATGACAGATTAGATGAGTTAGGACTGTTGTCTAACAGCGGCATTGGAGCAAAATTAAAGAGTCTGTTCCAGTCCATTATCGATTTCTTTAAGAGCCTGTTTTAAGATGAAATAAAGAAAATAAGAAAAGAGAGAAAAAGACCGTTTTTTGATAATTGTTATCAGAAATGGTCTTTTTTAAAAAACTTAAAATAATAGCGTAAATATGGTAAAATATAGGAAAATAGGATGTAATAAAAGAATAATAAATGAAAAACAGAGGGATTGCATAATGTATGGAGAAACAAAATAAAAAAAGTAATCTATGTTGGGATAGATGCATTAAAAGAATGCTTAGAAATGCTTTATGATCAGGGGTATCAGATCATACATATTTGTACGGCACCGGATGATGACTATGACCGGACGGTAGAGATTCAAAAATTTGCGGCAGATCACAGGATTCCGCTGTCCTTAGAAAGAGTGACAGTGGAGCAGATTCGGTGTAACACTGCACAAATTGAGTGCACAATTCGATGCAGGAGATATTTTATTACAGGAGAAAATAAAAATAGAGCAGGAAGATCATCTCGTTACGCTGTTAGAAAAGATAAAAAAGTTTCCGTAAAACTGTTATCTGAATATTTAAGCTCACCGGATGAGATCTGGGATCATGCCAGAGTACAGGGGCAGGGAGAATATTGGGAAGAGCCGGAGATCTAGAACGTACATTTTCGTTGGATGATACCGTAGAAAAATATCGACGACCCTGAGAGCGTTTTATGGTTATGGAAGCCTGTGTAATCTCCATGGACTGCCCATAGAGATTGTCAGAGGAAGTGTTGTAAATGATAATAGAAATGTGAATGGAAAGCTTTGTATTCCGATAAAAGAGAGGTATCTCCTCTGTGAGGAATGGAGGATTCCTTTTAGAAAGATAGAGCTGCAGGACAGAGAAAATATTGAGACAATACGAAGAAAATATCAGCCGATGTTGTCCGATTATACATTTTCACTTTTGTATTGCTGGCAGGAAGAATTAAAACTATCACTATATATAGAAGAAGAATTTTTTGTTATCCGGGGCGAAGATTATTACTTTTTCCCGATCGGAGAGCCGAACCGGGTGAAAGAGTTTATAGAAGGAAAGTATGAGTACCAAAAGGCGGATGCAGACAGTGATTATGTACTTTTGAATCAGACAATCTGTGAACTGCAGGGAAGCCGATTTTATGTTATGAAATCCTGCATTGATACGATCGGAGCCCGGTATCGGTATAAAAAGACGGTGCGTATTATTTATGTTATAAAGAACCGCCGGTATTCCAAAAGGAGCATACCACGGCGGCAATAGATAAGAGAATGGCAAGGTTTGAAGAGTGGCTTAGCAATCAGGAATGGAAGCCAAAGGTCATCACATTGTGCCGCTCTGCAATATCGGGATATCTGCCCTCAGACTACAGTCAGTATGTAGAGGAGCAGTTGTTAGAGTGTTTAGAAAGAATATATTCTATAAAAAAGAAAAAATAGAAAGGAAAAGCTGAGATGATTCAGCAGGAGAAAAATGGAGATCAATGTAACAAAACAGCCAGAAATACTGCAATAAAGAGAAGATCGATATGATATTGTTCAATGTTGCAAAAAGCGTTATGGAAGTATTTGAAATGACAGGCTTTGCAGATATTCTTACCATAGAGTAGAGAATGTGATAGAAAAATAAAAGATGACTTACAGAACCTAAAAAAAAAGAGGATCGCCTAGATCCTCTTTTTTTAACATCTCTAAAAACTTTTCTATCTGTAACGGTGTTCCCTGTTTTTCCTGTACGGCTAAGCGGTTCTCTTCACTGAATCCGACTAAAATATCGTGATTGGCTTCCGCTAAATAGTCCATGATACCGTCAATGTCGGACTTGATATTTTTCGGACAGTGGATATATAAATGCTTGTTTGCCGTAATGTGCAGCGTATAGGAAATGCTGAAATGATACCAGAAAAATTTGTGCAGGGTAGAATGTTTGTAAACCCAGATAATTTCCCGGATCGGTACGATCGCAATTCCGTATTTAGAAGTTTCAATAAAATAATGCTCTGTGATAAACATATCATCCGTGGCAAGCTGTGGTAATGTAGCAAGTTCTTCCTCTGCTTCGGCAAGAAGCTCCGCAGGTTTGCCAAAACAGGATAACTGTCGTACCGGTGGTGACAATAACGGAAAGCGGTAATAAATAACTAACAGGATCAGACTGATGAATGCATAGAGCATACTTGCAAAGTAGAGAAATAACAGCAGATAACTGCGAAAATTCCTACAGTCCGGTTCATTAATATAATAAGGACTTACCTTAGAAGCAATGCCGGTTTCCGTCCAGTTCAGATCTTTAGAAAGGTTGTCTAATACGTCTTTCGCAGCACGGTCACGTTTGGCAAGTCTGCCCTTGGTGTGTAAGGCAGTAATTTTTGGCAGTCCCTCTTCACTAGTGGAAGGGGAGAGCAGAACGAGGATACATTCATCACCGCGCATGGTATAGTAATAATAGCCGGTCGTAAATCCAAGACTTGTCTGTGTATAGCCGGTAAAGTAAAGATCCGTAAGCTTTGTATCAATATAAGAAACATCCTGTTTGTAAAGTTTCGTTAAGGAATCATTGCTGTCCGCCTTTTCCGGAACTACGATCTCTGAAATCGGTGAAAGGATCCAGAGTGCGAGAAGCAGGATCAGATAAATGATCGGAGAGATCATTTTGGTACGGCATACATCCTTAATGTTTTTTGTAATATAGTGTTCGTAATTTTCCATCATAAATTTTAGTATAAAGGTTGTATTTGAAATAATCAAGGAGAAACATGCGGATTGTTCGGTTGCTTTTCGTGAAAAAAATTGATACTATAAGAAGAATGGAGGACAGCCTATGAATGCGTACACAACTTTTGCCCAGGTCTATGATCTGTTTATGGATAACGTTCCCTATGAGGAATGGAGCAACTATATCGTATCGGTTTTAAAAGAATATGGAATCCATTCCGGTGTCATATGTGACCTTGGTTGTGGAACGGAAAGATGACACGGCTTTTAGCCAAAGCCGGATATGACATGATAGGAGTCGATTTGTCGGAGGACATGCTTGCGATTGCAAGTGGGCAGAATGAAGAGGGAATCCTCTATCTCTGTCAGGATATGTGTGAGCTGGAGTTATACGGAACGGCAAAGGCGATGGTGTCTGTATGTGACAGCATTAACTATCTGTTAGAAGAGGATGAGATTGTATGGACTCTGCAAAGCGTCAACCGGTACTTAGAGCCGGGTGGAATTTTTATTTTTGACTTTAATACGGTCTATAAATATGAAACAGTTTTAGGTGATACAACCATTTGCGAAAATCGCGAAGAGGGAAGTTTTATCTGGGAAAATTATTATGATAAAGAAGAGCAGATCAATGAATATGACCTGACACTTTTTATCAGGGAAGAAGAACAGCTTTATCGAAAATTTGAAGAAACTCATTATCAGAGAGGCTATTCACTAGAGCAGATGCACACATTAGTAGAAGAAGCCGGAATGGAGTTCTTAGCAGCCTATGATGCTGAAACCAAGAAGAGTCCAACGGCAGATAGTGAGAGAATTTATATTATTGCAGGAGAGAAAGGAAAATAGTATGTCAGATTATATTGTAAGAGCAACAGCGGCAAATAACCAGATCCGGGCATTTGCCATTACATCCAAAGACCTTGTAGAGTAGGCAAGAAGAAGGCACAACACCAGTCCGGTTATTACCGCAGGTTTAGGACGATTATTAAGTGGAGCCGCAATGATGGGTGCGATGATGAAAGGCGATGATGACCTTTTAACATTGCAGATTAAATGTGGTGGTCCGGTACAGGGCTTGACCGCAACTGCCGATGCAAAAGGAAACGTCAAAGGCTATGCAGAAGTGCCGGATGTCATGCTGCCGCCAAACCCACAGGGAAAATTAGATGTCGGCGGAGCAGTAGGACTTGGAATCCTGAATGTCATCAAAGATATGGGACTCAAAGAGCCATATGCAGGGCAGGTTGCATTGCAGACCGGAGAAATTGCAGAAGATTTAACCTATTATTTTGCAACCTCCGAGCAGATACCTTCTGCGGTCGGGTTAGGAGTGTTAATGAATAAGGATAACACGGTCAGACAGGCAGGAGGTTTTATCATACAGCTTCTGCCGTTTACCGATGAAAAAATCATAGAGCAGCTAGAGAAAAAAATCACGGAAATGAAATCCGTCACCGAGATGTTAGAAGAAGGCATGACACCGGAGATGTTATTAGAAGAAATTCTTGGAGACTTCGGTTTGGAGATTACCGATACATTGCCGGCACAGTTTTCCTGCAACTGTTCTAAAGAGAGAATTACCAAGGCGTTGATTAGTATTGGCAAAAAAGACCTACAGGAAATGATTGATGATGGAGAACCGATTGAGGTCAACTGCCATTTTTGCAATACAAATTATACATTCAGTATTGATGAGTTAAAGGAGATTGCAAAGTGAAAGACGGATATATCAAAGTAGCAGCAGTCACTCCGCAGGTAACCGTTGCAGATGTCAAAGAAAATACAAGGGAAATCTTAAAAAGTGATCCGTGAGGCAGCAGCCCAGAAGGCAAAAATTATTGTATTACCGGAGCTCTGTATTACCGGATACACCTGTCAGGATTTATTTTTGCAGGAAATCCTGCTTCGTGAAGCAAAGGATGCACTGATAGAGATCAGTAATCAGACAAAAGGAATTGATGCGTTGATTTTTCTGGGAATACCGTTGGAGTATCACGGAAAGCTCTATAATACGGCAGCAATTTTAAATCATGGAAAAAATCCTTGGCATTGTGCCAAAACGTTATATTCCAAACTATAACGAATTTTATGAAGTACGTCATTTTACAAAAGGTATGGAAGAGCCGGTGGCGGTACGTTTGAATCAGGAGATTACCGTTCCGATGGGAATGAATCTGCTCTTTTGCTGTGAAGAAATACCGGAATTGAAAGTGGCAGCAGAAATCTGTGAGGATTTGTGGACGATGCAGCCACCAAGCATTGCGCATGCACAGGCAGGGGCAGTCTTGATCGCCAATCTGTCAGCGTCCGATGAAGTGACGGGAAAAGAAGCCTATCGCAGGGAATTAGTCAAAGGACAGTCTGCAAGACTGTTGTGCGGCTATATTTATGCAAGTGCCGGAGAGGGGAGAGTCTACGCAGGATGTGGTATATTCCGGTCATGATCTGATCGCAGAGAACGGAGTGGTATTAGCAGAGTCCGAGCGTTTTACCAAAGGAATCCTCTACTCGGAAATCGATGTAAAAAAACTTACCTCAGAACGCAGACGGATGAGTACGTTTGAAACAACAGATAAAAGATATCAGGAAATTTATTTTTCTTTAGAACAGGAAGAAACAAAGATAACACGCTATATAGACCCGATGCCATTTGTGCCGGGAAGTAAGGCAGACCGTGAAAAACGTTGTGAGGAAATTTTGATGATACAGGCACACGGACTGAAAAAGCGTCTGGCGCATACCCATGCAAAAGAGTGCGGTTGTCGGAATTTCGGGAGGACTGGATTCTACGTTGGCGCTTCTTGTTACAGTCAAAGCCTTTGATTTACTTGGAATCCCAAGAGAACAGATTGCAGCGGTCACGATGCCGGGGTTTGGAACAACCGACCGGACTTATGACAATGCGGTGCATCTGATCCGGGAATTAGGAGCAGAGTTCATCGAAGTTCCGATTGCCGATGCAGTCCGCCTGCATTTTCGTGATATCGGGCATGAAGAAAATATCCATGATGTGACTTACGAAAATTCACAGGCAAGAGAGCGAACCCAGATTTTAATGGACATTGCCAATAAAAAAAGGCGGTCTGGTAATCGGAACGGGAGATTTGTCGGAGTTAGCACTTGGATGGGCAACTTATAATGGAGATCATATGAGCATGTATGCAGTCAATGCTTCTGTACCAAAGACGCTGGTGCGCCATCTGTTGCGTTACTATGCCGATACCTGTGGAAGTGACAGACTTGCAGCAGTACTTTATGATGTGTTGGACACACCGGTCAGTCGGAACTTCTTCCGCCGGAGGACGGTAAGATTTCACAGAAGACCGAGGACATTGTAGGACCTTACGAACTGCATGACTTTTTCCTGTACCATATGTTAAGGTCAGGATATTCCCCGGCAAAATTTACCGGATCGCAAAGATCGCATTTGCAGATGTCTACGATGAGGAGACCATTTTGAAGTGGTTAAAGATATTTACAAGAAGATTTTTTGCCCAGCATTTCAAGCGTTCCTGTCTGCCGGATGGTCCAAAGGTCGGAACGGTAGCAGTTTCACCGAGAGGAGATTTGCGGATGCCGAGTGATGCTTCGGCACAGATATGGTTAGAAGAATTAGAGGAATTATAAAAAATAGAAATCGTGTTGCCTTGGCTTCACGATTTTTTTTTTGATATTTGATATTTTTATTTCAGATATGATTATGATGGATCATCCCTAAATATGATGGAACTGTTTTTCATAGGATTCCTCAGCAGCAGGAGATTTCATATAAATCAAACAGAAGAAAATACCTGCCATTGCAAATGCGGTAATCACATCAAAAAGGAATGTTGTTTTAAAAACATCGTCGATAAAATGATGCTGACACATAACAGTAAGGAAACAAATTTTGTCTTCTTCTTTTCACGGAAACATTCACTCTTCATCACGGCAATATGGACACCTAAGGAGTTGTAAACATGAATACTCGGAAAGAGATTCGTCGGTGTATCGGTAGCATAAAGCCATGCAACTGCCTGTGTGAAAATGTTGTCATGTGCAAAACTTTCCGGTCTGAGCGTGTGTCCGTTAGGATAAATGGTAGAGACAACTAAAAAATGGTCATTCCGGCAGCTAAAAAGCCACACAGCCGGTAAAAATCATGTTTGTTCTTAAAAAGAAGTAGGCAACTGCCGCTGCAACGTAGCCAAACCATAAAAAATATGGAATGACAAAATATTCAATAAAAGGAATGGAATCGTCAATTGCCATATGTATAATATGAAAATCGTTTGTTACATTTTTTTCTAAATAAGTAAACCATGGGAAATAAATCAGACCATATAAGAATACCCATATATGACTGTATTTCACCAAAAGTTCCGAATATATTTCAAGAGTATCACCTCGTGTCTATTCTATGTTTTTAAAATTTCATTATTACCTGTGGATTATAGCACAGAGAAAATGAAAGAACAATGTGCGAAAATGGATTTTCACAAAAATTAAGAAATTACAAGTTCTTTAAAAAAATGTTACAATTTAACGAAAAAGTTGACATCAAAGGCGAAGATAATATAATACAATATAGGGTAACTGCAAAAGTTAAAGTAAGTGAGGATAAAAAATTGAATTCTGGAAATGAACAAGGAAACAAAAAATATCAAAAAAAGGAACGATTATCGCAGCTTCCGTCGTAGGAGCGCTGGTAGTCATTTATCTTGCAGGAAGCATTTTCTTTCAGTCACACTATCTGCCAAGGACAGTGATCAACGGAATCTCCTGTACCGGAAAAAATGCGGATGGCGTAAAAGATGCGATCACGTCAGAGGTTAAGAATTATAAGCTGACGATCCAGGAGAGAGGAAAAAAGAGCGAAACAATTACCGGAAAGGATGTCAGTATTTCCGTAGAGTTTGATGATACGCTTCAGAAGATTTTAAAGAAGCAGAACGGGTTTAAGTGGGTAGTTACTTTATTTTCCCCGGAAGTCTATGAATCGAAATCCATTGTAAGCTATGATGAGAATGCATTAAAGCAGCAGATGAATCAGTTGTCCTGCATGAACAAGGACAAGATGAAGCCGCCGGTGGATGCAACCTTAAAAAGGAAGATAAAAAGACGGTTATGTCATTGTCAAAGAAGATTTAGGTACAACGGTAGATGAAGAGGTATTTTGGAAAAAACTTCAGGATTCCGTACTGAATTTGCAGTCAGAGCTTTCCATGGACAAGGAAAAATGCTATGTGGCTCCAAAGGTAAAAGAGAATTCTAAGACATTAAAGAAGACCTTAGCAAAGATGAAATCCTTAAAGGATGTAAAGATTACATATACGTTTGGGGATAAGCAGGAAGTGTTAGACGGAACGGAAATCTGCAAGTGGATGAAGTTTGAAGAGGGCAAGGCAGTTGTGGATGATGAGCAGGCACTTGCTTATGTAAAGAGTCTGGGTTCTAAGTATAATACCGTTTATAAGCCAAAGACCTTAAAGACTTCATGGGGCAGCACTGTGACAATTTCAAATGGAAGCTATGGCTGGAAGATTGGTAATGATAAAGAATTAGAGCAGTTGAAAAAGGATATTGATGCCGGCAAGGACGTGACAAGAGATCCTGTTTATGCACAGACAGCAAACAGTCATGGTGAGAATGATTACGGAGATACTTATGTTGAGATCAATCTGACGGCACAGCATTTGTATTTTTATAAAAACGGAAATCTTGTAGTGGATTCTGATTTTGTATCAGGAAATATCTCAAAAGGTAACGGAACTCCGGTTGGAGCGTATCCGGTAACCTATACAGAGCGTAATGCAACCTTAAAAGGCGAGAACTACTCTTCGGATGTAAGTTTCTGGATGCCATACTGCGGCAATGTAGGTATGCATGATGCATCATGGAGAAAAACCTTTGGTGGAAACATCTATAAGAGAAATGGTTCTCACGGATGTGTCAACTTACCATATGCAGCAGCGAAGGCCATTTTTGAAAATATTGCAGCCGGTTATCCGGTCTTAGTATATGAATTACCTGGAACCGAGAGCCCGAAAGCGATCGCCATGGATCAGGGTGCATCGGTTGTGGATGCGATCAACGGTATCGGAGAGGTATCCTTAGGCAGTGAAGGTGCGATCACCAATGCAAGAAATGCTTATAACGGACTTTCCGAGGAAGCAAAAAGCTATGTAAGTAATTACAGTACCTTAGAGGCAGCAGAAGCAGCCTATGCAGGATTAGTCAGCCAGGAGGCAGAGAATCAGGCAAATAATGAGGCACAGGGACAAGCTAATGGTGTTATTGACCTGATCGGTCAGATCGGCAAAGTAACAACAGGCAGTGGAGATGCGATCAAAAGAGCAAGAGATGCCTATAATGCACTTTCCGACAGAGCGAAAGCCATGGTATCAAACTATGACACATTAACGGCAGCAGAGGAAGAGTTTAAATCTTTGTCTGAATCATAAAAATATATGGAAAATATAATACCTCTGAAGTGGATGGATGAAATAGAAAAATCTGTTGCTTTGGAGGTGTTTTTTTACTTTACTTTACTAAAGAGTTGTAGTAGAGTTATGTTTAGAAATGTCAGGAAAGGTGGGAGCATTTTGGTTTCAAAAAAGATAGCACAGGCATTGGCGGGAAGTTCTGTGATCCGTGCAATGTTTAATGAAGGAAAAGAAATGGCAGCACGTTATGGTGCTGAGAACGTATATGATTTCAGTCTTGGAAATCCGGCAACTCCGGCACCGGAGTCAGTCAACCGCTCGATCAAAGAGATCGTGGACGAGATGAATCCGTTAGAGTTACATGGCTATATGTCAAATTCCGGATATGAAGATGTCAGAAGGGCAATGGCAGAGAATCTGAACCGGAGATTCCAGACCTCCTTTGATGCACATAATATCATCATGACGGTGGGGGCAGCAGGCGGTCTGAACATTATCTTTAAGACACTGTTAGACCCGGAGGATGAAGTCATCGTCTTTGCCCCTTATTTTGGAGAATATAAGTCTTATGCAGCAAATTTTGATGCAAAGATCGTAGAGGTAGAACCTGATTTTGCAAGTTTTCAGCCTGATTTAGAAAAATTTACAGGAAAGATCACGGCTAAGACGAAGATCGTGTTAGTCAATACACCAAATAATCCGACCGGTGTGGTCTATACGGAAGAGACACTGCAGGAAATGGCAGAGATTTTAAGAAAAAAGGAGCAGGAATTTAAAACGGACATTTACTTAGTGTCAGATGAACCATACCGTGAGTTAGTCTATGATGACGTAAAAGAAATATTTTTAACAAAGTATTATCACAATACGATCGTGGGATATTCGTTTAGCAAATCCCTGTCACTGCCGGGAGAGCGGATCGGTTATGTCGCAGTACCGGATGAGGTTACGGATGCAGAAGATGTCATTGCAGGGTTAGAGGTGTCAAACCGAACCCTTGGATTTGTCAATGCACCGTCCCTGATCCAGAAGGCAGTCAGCCGGTGTGTGGAGGAAAAGACAGATATCGCATTTTATGATAAGAACCGCAAGTTACTGGATGAAGGGCTGATAAAGCTCGGTTTTACCTGCATCTATCCGCAGGGAGCTTTCTATCTGTGGATGAAGTCTCCGGATAAGGATGAGGAAAGATTTGTACAGGCAGCGAAAAAATATCACATTATCATGGTCAAGGGAGCAGCCTTTGCATGTCCGGGCTATGTGCGGCTTGCATATTGTGTTTCTCCACAGATGATAGAAAAATCCATGTCAGGATTTGAACAATTAGCGAAAGAATACGGGTTAGTAAAATGAAGAACTGGGAAAAAATGTAAGGCTGGTGACCCCATATACACCGGGGAGCAGCCGAAAAAAGGAGATATCATTAAGCTGAATACAAATGAGAATCCATACTCGCCGGCACCGGGAGTACAGAAAGTACTGAAGGAATTTGAAACAGACAGACTGCGTCTTTATCCTGACCCGGCATCTTCTGAGTTAGTGGATGCAATCGCGTCAGAATATGGTGTAAGATATTCACAGGTGTTTGCCGGAGTAGGATCGGACGATGTCCTTGCAATGGCATTTATGACGTTTTTAATTCTAAAAACCAATCCTGTTCCCGGACATTACCTATTCGTTTTATGATGTCTGGGCAGAAGTATTTCGGATTCCCTACGAGACAATACCGTTAGATGAAGACTTTCGGATTTGTACCAAAGATTATCAGCGGGAGAACGGTGGGGTTATTTTTCCAAATCCGAATGCACCGACCGGCGTTCTCATGCCGTTAGAACAGGTAGAAGAGATCATCCGGGCAAATCAGGATGTTGTGGTCATCGTGGATGAAGCCTATATTGATTTTGGAGGCGTATCCGCACTGCCTTTGATTGAAAAATACGAGAATCTGTTAGTGGTACAGACGTTTTCAAAATCACGCTCCATGGCGGGCATGAGGATTGGATATGCGTTTGGAAGTGAGAAGCTGATCGCATATCTGAACGATGTTAAATATTCATTTAATTCTTACACCATGGATCAGCTGACCCTGGCAATGGGAAAAGCCTCGGTGGAGGACCGGGAATATTTTAAGCAGACCACCGACAAGATCATCCGTACTAGAGAGTGGACAAAGGAAGAGTTAAAAAAATTAGGCTTTCTGTTTGAAGATTCTAAGAGCAATTTTGTGTTTGTAACACATCCGAATGTTTCGGCAAAACAGCTTTTTGAGAATCTCAAAAGAGAGAATGTCTATGTGCGTTATTTTGCAAAACCGGAGCGTATCAGTAATTATCTTCGGATTACGATCGGAACCGACAAAGAAATGCAAAAGCTGATCTCTCTTTTGAAAAAATACTGCTAAAATAGGAAAATATTTTCTGCCTCGTGAGGCAGTGCAGAGATTTCATTTATGCATAGAAAAAAAGGAAAGTGCAGGAAATCTTGCGCAAACACTCACGGGCAGACACTATTTTCGGGTAACTTAGCGTGCTTCTTTCGCATAAGTAGTGGTGATCAAGTCCTTATAAGGCGGTCTGTCGGTCAAAACGCCTGCTTCCTCTAAAATATCAAGTAAAAGCTCATAGCTGTCCTTAGTGAATACTAAATCGTCCTTCCAGGTATCCTGTTTCTGATAACGTTCCACGATCAGGGCAATGGTGGCTTCATCCGTATCTTTGAACTGAGGGGCAATGACGTTTGCAATTTCCGCAGCAGAATGATTGTTGACATAAGTCATGCCTTTTTGCAGAGCGTTGGTAAAGCTCTGGATGAGCTCAGGGTGTTTTTTGATATAGCTTTCTTTTTGCAGAAAAAGCCGTGTAAGGCACATAGCCGGAATCCACACCGAGGGAAGCAACCACATAGCCGGAGCCTTCTTTTTCTAAATTGGTTGCGCCTGGTTCAAATTCAACGGAAAAATCGCCATTTCCACCGGAAAAAGCAGCAGCAGTGCTTCCAAAATCAATACTCTTGTCAATGGTTAGATCTTTTTTTGGGGTCGATTCCCTGCTGTTTTAAAACATATTCAAAAACCATCTGTGGCATGCCACCTGTCTGCCACACGACCATGTAAATAATCGTCCGATATTTGCTTCGTGGTCATTTCCTCTGATAAATCCGGTAAATAGTTACGGGCAAGCAGGGAGATTTCTTTTTCGGATTTCATAATACGGTAAGGCTTTCGTGGATTGTCTGTATCCTTTAGGATATCGAGTGTTTTCATCAATTCGATATAAGGTAAAATACTCTGCTTTGTCTTTGAAAATCCCAGATCGGTAAGATGTTCTGACAGGTATTTTGCAGAAGTGTAACTGCGTTTGTCCTCTGCGATCAATTTCATAACGATTGCAATGATAGTATTTTCTCTGCAATTCATTTCTTTGGTAGGGTTGTTATTTATGAAGCTGGCTAAGCCATATTTTAACGTGATTTCCGGCATTCCGTTTTCATCCACTATGATTTTTTTGATCAGTAGTTCGATATCTTTATGCCCCAGAGTTCCTTTTGCAATTATGTGATCCATGATATCCAGAGGATTTTTTAAACTGTCCGCTATATCCGGTGCTTCTGTGGCAGATTTCTCCAGTTCTTTTCGTTGCATTTCCAATTCGTGAATTTGTTTACATAAATCTGTTTGCATAGACTCGTAAGCCTCATGGATAAAATCTTCATTGTGGATGGAAGTTTCGTTTTCGGCAGCCAGTGATAAATCCTTTATTTTTTGTGTAAGAAGGAGTTTTAGTTGATTTTTACGGTCATCGATCGCGGTATGCAGTTCCTGTCTTTTTTGTTCTAAGCTTTTTTTCTTCTCTGTTTGAAAATCCTCTGGATTATAGCCGGCAATTATGTCACTGAAAACATCTCTGCACACTTGGAGATAGGTCAGGATGTCTCTCATCAGATCGGCTTCTTCAATCAAATGAGCCTTAGAACAATAACGTTTCCCTTTCGTATTATAAGTGGTGCAGATATAATATTTCCGTTCTCTGCCGGAGGTCTGGCGTTTGATCGGTGTGAGACGTTTTCCGCAATCCTTACAGAACAGACAACCGCTGAATGGATTTGGAACTTCTGAACCTGCCCATTGTCCAAAGCTGCCACGGTAGTTTGTACGGTTGCGTTTTTCCTTTAATTCCTGCACCAGAGAAAACGTAGTCTCATCAATAATTGCCGGGTGATGATTCTCAAATAGATACTGTTCTTCCCTGGGGATGCGACAGTCTTTGCCATGGATGGTTTTTCTGGCACGTTTTCGTAAGCGGAGCGTACCGATATAAAAATCATTGTCAAGTAAATCCCGCACCATGCTGTCTGACCAGCGAAAAGCAACGTTTCTTTTGGTTAACTGTCTGTTTTCTATTTCATGCTCGTGCTGTTTCATAGAGGGAGTAGGGATTTGCTGTTCATTTAAATAATTGGCAATCTTTCGGTAGCCAAGACCGGAAAGATAGAGCCGATAAATGGATCGGATGGATTCCGCTTCGGCAGGATCAATGCTGAACATCGTCGGATTGTCTGTGTCACGCCGATACCCAAACGGCGGTCTTGTCAGCAGTGCACCTTCTTTTTTGCTTCGCACCTATGGCACGTTTGATTTTTTTACTGGTATCTTTCACATACCTTTCATTAAACCAGGTTTTAATCCCGATTGTATCATCGGCTGGTTCCATAGAATCATAGTTATCGTCGATCACAACCAAATGTTTTCCACGCTCCTGAAATTCGTCCAGTAATAAAAGCACTTTTTGCGTTATGTCTGCCAAGACGGGAGAAGTCTTTGACGTATACGGTATCAATATCTTTATCCAGATCTGCCATCATTTGCTGAAATCCTGGTCTGTCAAAAGATATAGCCGGAAATGCCGTCATCTTCATACCAGCGGTCGATGGCGATGCCATGATCGGCTGCGTATTGGCTGATGATCAGCTTCTGGTTTTCTATGGAAACATAATTTTTTTATCATCGTCTTTTGAGAGACGGACATATCCTGCATTCATAGACATTCCTTTCTGTTTGAATGTAAATAGTCTATGAAGCATTATGGAATGATATGACATCGTCTTTTGCCCCCCTAATCGTTAAAAAAAATTGACATATAGATCGCAGTGTGATATATATAATATATCGTAGTTCGATATATCGCACTAAAAAGGAAATGGACAATGGATGCACATATAAAAAAGTTTATGTTCCGATGACGGAGACCGGATTTTATATTCTGTTATGTCTGCGTTCTCCGAATCACGGATATGGAATTGTACAGAAAGTAAAGGAAATCACAGACAATGAAGTCATACTCGGTCCGGGGAACCATGTATGGAAGTCTGTCAAAAATGGAAAAGACGGATTGATCCAATTTGTCTGTGAAGAAGATAAGCGAAAAAATTTATCAGATTACAGATCTCGGTACAGAAGTTCTGGAATTGGAGTGGAAGAGGATCCGCAGATTGTATCGCAATGCACAGGAGAGAATGGAATGAGTGATAAGAAAAAAGAAGTTCGCTGGTTTTCTATTATGGATTATGAAAAAGAAGCAGATTATCTGAGTAAAAGGCATCAGGAGGGATGGGAATTTCAACATGTGACATTTCCCGGCATCTATACGTTTAAAAAATGTGAACCGGAGAAGGTGGTTTATCAGTTAGATTATAATCAGGAAGGCATGAAAAATCAGAACGAATATGTTCAGATGTTTGAAGACTGCGGATGGGAGTATCTGATGGATTTTAATGGATACTGTTATTTTCGAAAACCGATGGCTATGATGCAGCAAAAAGAGGAGATTTTTTGCGATGATACCTCACGACTGGAAATGATGCAGCGGATTTTTTACGGCAGGATCATTCCGTTGATCGCCATTTTTTGCTGTCTGATCATAAATGGTTATATGTCCACGACCGAACATGGAGCACATAGACTTACGATCGTGTTAGCTGTATTAATGGTTTTATATATGGTTATCTTTTTACAGTTTGCCGTAAAATACTTTTTCTTCCGACAGAAATTAAAAAAATAAGATCAGTCGGTATCAGATAAATGATTTTTGATCAGTGCCTGGATACCATTATGGATATCGGCATCCGGATCGCCATCTGAAAAAGTGACAACCCGAAAACCGATGTCAGCATATTTTCTACGTTCGGCTTCAAATTCTTCCTGTGAAGAAAAATCACTGTGCCAGAGATAATACGTCGGTTTGTGCAAAAGACTCACATCTTTCAATGAAAGGTTTTATCACTATCATATAAAAAGGTGGACAGTGTTGATGTGTGGATTTTTTGGGGCAGTTATCTGTTTATTACTGCCGGATATGGAAGTAGATAAATAAAAAACTCTGTTCATTTTTAGAACAGAGCACTTTTTTTTCTCATTAACGATAATGTCATCTCCTATGTGAATCTGATGATATAATATCATAGGCATGTAATGGGGGCAAATAGGCATTCCCCATATCTAAATCGTAACAGCAACCTGCGTAATATAATCCGAACTCTGTTCTCCACGGCTGGGTGGACCCTCTAAATAGATGCTGCGAAACGGTCCTGTGGTCTGGATATGGTTGGTCTCTACATAGGTATTTAAGGTAGCGATCGCAGTTCCGATCCCCTCATAAGGCCCGCGGTAATAGACACATAGAGCAGGGGATTCGGCAAACTCTGTCCGTTCTTCGCCTGTAAAATCGTCCTCGACCGGAATGCAGCACATCAGATCCAGACCCGTGTCAGGTTGTCCGATACGCATGGTAAACATTCTGGCAGACATGGACATCTTTCCGGTTCTGGCGGCGGCAATATAAGTGTCACGCAATTTGTCAGCCGCATCCTTTGTATCCTTACATTGATATCTGCGGCAATAACATACCTGTTTTGGCAGGCGTACACGATGAATGCTTAAATCGCCCGGTTTTGCAGCACGCACCTGAAGCAACTGGATATTGCGGTCTAATGCAGCACGCAGATCCATCAGACGTTCCAGATGGTGGTCGAGATTTTTAGAATCATAATAATATTCCTTGATTTCTGAGAGAGACAGTCCTAAGGTCTGCAAAGAGCGGATGGAGCGGATCTGTGTCATATTATCGGCGGTATAGTAGCGGTATCCACTGTTTTCATCCTTGACGGCAGGTGTCAGTAAGCCCATGTCCTCATAGACAAGGATGGTTTTTCTGGTGATACCAAGAATTTTTGCGATTTCGCCTATTTTAAATAAATGATCGTCCTGCTTTTTCATGATCGTTCTCCGTTCTTTTTGAAAAAAAATATGTGGAATAAGGGTAGTTATCACTTGACTTGTCCCTTAGGGTACGATTTATAATTACTATAACAAAAAGTATGTAAGTTTACAAGGAGAATGCATATGAGGAAACGAAATCAAATGAAAAAAGGAATTGCAGCTTTGCTTTCGGGCGTATTGGCATTCGGAATGACAGCGGAGTTATTCCGGGGTTCGGGGACAGCATGCAATCTGTATGGGCGGCAAACGGTATTGCACCGAGTGTGACAGCCTATGCAACAAAGAAACAGTTGAAGGATTATCAGACCTTTGGAACGGACACTAACGGAAAACCTAACAATAATATAGGCGTGCTGGCATTTGGTAAAAATCAAGACGGAAAGCCGCAGGAATGGTATATCTTAGGAAACGATAACCGGATAGCTAGTGATAATGCTTCCATTTTTGCAGTCACCCCGGTTATAGATCGTCAGACATTTACGAACACAACGGAGGAAAACAGAACATTACAGGATAGTTGGGGGAATACGATTCATCAAAGAAACAGGAAACTGTAAGTCGTAATCATTACGGAGCAAGTGATATAAGAGCTAAACTGCAGAGTATAGCGAAGGATAAGAACCGCTTTTCTGTAGCAGAGCAGAACTTGATGAATGCGACTACGATAGAAACAAGTGGTTATATAGGTGGGAACACGACCGAGTACAAATATAAAACTACAGACAAATTATATGCTCCGCACTATACGAAGGGAAAGACCATAGAAATAGGAACCTGGAGTACTAGATCGTTGTTACTGACTACCTATTTGAAAGACTCAACGAAGCAGGAGGGCAGTTCATGGGTATGGACACGCGTAGCCAATCCTGGATATGAGAATGATCAGCGGGTGTATGCTGTGGATGGTTATGGTAATGTTTCGACTACTTTTTTCTATCAATGATTCAGCAAAAGCATTTACCTATCCTGCTTCTAATCTGAATCTGACAGATGTTCTCTTTGCATCATCGGCAAAAGCGGCAACTTCTGATACCGCAGTGTCAGGTGAGATTGCACAAGGGAAAGCAATGACTTTGCGACTGAATGGAGGCGGCAAGGATATTGGTACGGTAACCTGCAATGCTGACGTAGGACAGATCAATGCGAAAAAAGGAAATACCGCAGGTAATGTGGCACTTGTAGTACAAGGAAATGACGGAACGAAGGACTGGTATTACAGTAAACAGATCAGTGGAACAGATAATGTGATCGTAAATGCCTCTGATATCGCAGCAGAATCGAATACACCTTCTGATATTGATCTTGCAAATTGTAAAATCTGGCTGGAGGTAACGGAAGATAGTGTGGCTTATGCGGTTGAGGCAACAGCGACAAAAGACGTGGTTAAGACCGATATTTCATCGGTAGAGGTTACAGGGATTGACACACCGGTATCCAATACGGCATTAGATACTTCTGCTGTATGTGCGACCCAAGGGGTAAGCACAACTGCACCTGCTGTTACATGGACACCGAATCACACCAACGCAGGCTATAACACAATCTATACAGCAAGCGTTACACTTGCAGCATCTGCACACTACGAGTTTACAGATTCTGTAACAGTGACCATAAATGGACATAGCGCAAGAGTAACAAAGAATGAAGATGGAACCTTAACGGCAATATACGAATTCCCTGCAACGGCAAAGGATAAACTTACAAGCATTACGGTACCGGGGACTGTTACAGTGGCGAACGGTACTGCTTATAAAGATATGAACCTTCCAACGCAGGTTAACATTGTGACAGAAGGAAATACGGTAGACAAAGCAGATGTTACATGGGATACAGCAAGTGGTAATTATGATCCGTCGGTATTGACAGAGCAGGTTGTAACTTTAAACGGTACGGTAACATGTCCGGAAAATATAGATGCAAATGGAGTAGCACTTACTACCAGTATCACCATTACAGTCAGTGCTGCAGGTATTGTAGGCGCACCGACTCCATCGGTAGAAAGCGGTACATATACTGAGAACCAGAAAGTTGCATTAGCATCTTCTACAGAAGGAGCAACCATTTATTATACAACGAATGGTTCAGAGCCGGGGAGAACGAGGCGGAACAAGATATACAGGCCCGATTACTGTCCCAGGAACGGAAGGTCAGAGTATAACGACAACCCTGAAAGCCATTGCGGTAAAGAATGGTATGCAGGACAGTGAGGTAAAGACATTTACCTACACGATCAATATTCCAAAACCGATCGTTAAGCATACGATTACAGCTACAGCCGGAGCAAACGGAAGCATTTCTCCAAGTGGAAAAGTGGAAGTGGTCGAAGGAGCTGACCAGGCGTTTTCTATTACAGCAAATGAAGGCTATGAGATCGAATCCCTGAAAGTGGATGGAGCAGCCGTAAGTACTGCAACAAGCTATACATTTACAAATGTAAGGGCAGCGCATACGATAGAAGCAACCTTCAAACAAAAGATTACAGTAGAGAAACCAAGTATCGGTAAACAGCCACAGAATGTATCCGTAAAAGCAGGAGAACAGGCAACCTTTACAGTGGCAGCTACCGGAACGGACTTAAAGTATCAGTGGCAGATAGACAGAAATGATGGTAAAGGGATTTGCAGACATTGCCGGAGCAGACAGAGCAAGTTATACGACATCTGCAGTAGATAAAAACTGTAACGGTTATAAATATCAGTGTGTGATCAGCAATTCCGCGGGTTCTGTTACAACCGGTGCAGCAACTCTGACTGTAACAGAGGATGTAACGCCTCCGGTTCAGCCTACAGTAAAGAAACCAGGTATCAGTAAACAGCCACAGAATGTATCTGTAAAGGCAGGAGAACAGGCAACCTTTACAGTAAAAGCTACAGGAACAGACTTAACATATCAGTGGCAGATAAACAGAAACAATGGCAAGGGATTCGTAGATATTACCGGAGCAGACAAAGCAAGCTATACGACTGGTGTGGCAGACATGCTTTGCAATGGTTATAAATATCAGTGTGTAATCAGCAATTCTGCGGGTTCTGTTACAACGAATGCAGCAACTCTGACAGTGACAGAAAGTACGACACCATCACCGGATCCGGTTTCCTATAAAATCCTTGACGGTGCCAACAGTTCATGGACAGAGAATACAGATGGAAGTCTTACCATTCGGGGAAACGGTGAAATGGAGAAGTTCCAGAATGTAAAAGTGGATGGTAAGATCATTGATAAGAAAAACTATACGGTTACAAAGGGTTCCACGATCATCACATTGAAAGTGGATTATCTTAAGACACTTGCTACCGGAGATCATACGTTTGAAATCGTCTGGACAGATGGTTCTGCAACTACGAAGTTTGCAGTAGCAAAAAATAAATCCGGTGATAACAACAAAAACAACAATAACAATAATAAGAAGAACAACAGCAACAACGCAAAGAATAACCAGACAACACAGAAGAATCCTACAGATACCAAGAAGAAGGAACAGAGTGTAACAGCTCCAAAGACGGGAGATACATCTGATATGACACTTTGGACCACACTTCTGATCGTATCCTTTGCAGGAGCAGCGGGAATCGTTGTAAGAAGAAACAATAAGACTTGTAAATAGGATTTCTGGTGAATAGCCGGAAGGTAAAATAACCGGAAGCGGTTTATAAGACAGGATAGAACAAGCTTCACTGACACGAGAGTGTTGGTGAGGCCTGTTTTTTTTCTATAGGAAATACCGTGTTTCCTATAGAGCAAGAAGCCCTTCGGGCGAAGATGCGTATATCCGGTAGTTCGGATTGCAACTTTAAATTGCCATAGAAAATATATCTTGCTATAATTTATGGTAAAGAATAACAAAACAGGATTTTTCAGTATAAAGTTGAGGGATGAAAAGATGGAACTGGATATCATAGGATTGGTAAGTGCCTGTTCCTATGCACTGGACTGCATAGAGGCCGAACTGGTACATGTTACAAACAGGCATGGAAAAAGAGTTGCATACATCAGTGTATGGCAGAAAAATTTGGAATTATAGGAGAGGCGCTGCAGGATTTAGCAATGTGTGCGCTGCTACACGACAATGCATTGACGCAGTACATATCGGAAGAGGTACGGCATGATCTGATCAAAGATCAGACGATGGATATTTCTTCTAAAAAATTAGGTGTTCACTGTGTATATGGGGAGCAGAATATCAAAAAACTTCCCTTTTATACAGATGTGACAAATGTGATCTTATATCACCATGAAAATGCAGACGGTACAGGACCGTTTAGAAAAAATGGGAGGAAATCCCGCTGTTTGCAAGGATCATCCATTTGTGCGATACCATTGACATCATAGGAAATACCGGTGGTTATGATCAGCAGAACTGGGAGCAGGCAAAGGCATATTTAGTGAAATATGAAAATACGATCTTTGATGCGGAATGTGTGAAGGCATTCTTAGAAGTCTTTTCGAAGAAAAATTTGCAGACATGGGAGGAGAAGAGTTAGAAAAACGCCTTTGGGAAAAGGTACCAAGAAAGAAGCAGTTCTGCGATGAAGGGACCTGTAAAGATCTTGCGGATTTTTTTTGCACAGATCGTAGATTACAAATCTGAATTTACGGGGATGCATTCGATCGGGTTGCCAAAAAGCGGCAGCACTGGCAGAACACCTCGGTTATGACCGGTTAGATATTCAAAAATCTATTTAGCAGGCGCACTTCATGATATTGGGAAAATGGCAATCGGAAATGAAATTTTAGAAAAGCCCGGACGGCTGACCGATGAGGAGTTTTCTAAGATGAAAAACCATGCCGGATATACCTATATGATACTGTCGGAAGTAGAAGATTTTGAAGAGATACGGGACTGGGCAGCACTCCACCATGAGAAATTAGACGGCAGTGGATATCCTTTGGCAGGACAGCAGAAGAGTTGAACGAGCCGGAGCGTATCTTAGCATGTGTAGATATCTATCAGGCACTGACAGAGGAACGCCCGTATAAAAAAGGCATGTCGCATGAACAGGCATGTGGAATTTTAGAGGATATGGCACAAAAAAGGGTGGATTGATGCCAAAATCACAGGGCAGGTCAAAGAGTGCTTCAGGGGAAATTCATTAAAAATCTTTTCCCGATATTCTTTCGGGGTGTTTCCAACCTGTTTTTAAAGATCTTTGTGAAATAATTCACATCGGGAATTCCGCAGGCTGCGGCAATCTCCTGAATTTGTAAGTTAGTAGAATTTAAAAGAAAAATAGCATGTTCCACACGTTTCCGGTTCACATATTCTGTCAATGTTGAACCGGTTTTTTTTTAAAAAGAGTGGAGAGATAACTTGAGTTGACACCGAGAAGCTCTGCCTGTGATTTAAGACTCAGATCGGCAGTTAAATCTGAGTCAATGCGTGTGAGGACTTTTCGGATTAACAGGGAATAGCCTTTCATCGAGTGATTTTTGACAAGCAGGCAGTATTTGTGAGCCATTTCTTTTTGCAGGGAAAAAGCATCCTCTTCGGAGGTGAGAGCCTCGATCTGATGGGCAAAGCGGGAGGAAAGGCTGTCAATATGAAGAGGGTGGACCGTACCGGCTTCTGCGGCTTTGCGAAGCAGGGTATTGAGGATGATCGTGTAATTTTTCACATTACGAAGAGAGTCACTGGTGCGTGGCTCTAAATCTTTGGATGGGAGGGCATTTAAAAACATTTCTGCCTTGTGAATCTGTCCTTTGGAGACTGCCTGTATCAGCATATTTTCCTTGTGATAGCGTTCTTCTAAGAATTTCATACTGAAAAGAGTTTCTTCCGGCGAAGAGGAAACAGGGCGTTTAGCGACAGGCTGGTAATCAGAGGAAACAGATTTGTTGATTTCCTGAATAGAAAAAGCATCCATTCCACCGAAAAGTTCAGAACAGAGAACGTGTAAGGCAGTCAAAAGGAGCTGTTCATCGGAAACAGTGGTCAGTGACTGATAATAAAGCTGTAGCTGTAACAGCAGGGAATCGGGAAAAGATAGTTTTTTTGCATTTTCTAATAAGGACTCTGTGGAAATATTGCTCAGACGGTAAGGACCGAGAAGAGCATAGGCAGTTTCCGTGCCTTCAGGAAGCCGGAAAAAGAAATAGTGACAGAAAAACTCATCCTCAATCTTATAGACCCCTTGGGGCTTACAGTGAGAACAGAGGCGTTGAAACTCCAATAAATAATCGGTGTCCGGATTTAAAAGACGGCGCAGTCCTAAATCCGGATCAGGTATTGTTCCATGGCTATCGCAGAGAATACGGAAGTTTAGATGAAATTGTTCCAGTAATTTTTGGAAAAAATGAAGTTCAGCTTCGTGTTGCATGGCAGAGTCCTTTCTAAATTACATTTTCTTTTCGTAATATTATTTCCCATTTTCGTAGATTTTTTAGATTAATTTTAAAATTTATAAAAATTCATAAAAAAAGTACCAGAATAGCAAGAAATTCTACTCACGCTGTAACGAACAGATACGTTACAATCCGAATCACAACAGAGATAGAGGAGGAAAACGATGTTAGAACATTCTATGTTATATCCAAAGACAACATTGACAAGAAGAAGAATTTCCATGGATGGAATGTGGAAGTTTCATTTAGATGAAAGATCCGCTGGAGAGCACGAAGGCTGGATAGACGGGATTCCGGGAGAGGAAATGATCCCGGTGCCGGCAAGTTTTCAGGATTTTTATACGGAAAAAGATATCCGGGAATATACCGGAGATTTCTGGTACGAGACAGACTTCTTTGTGCCGGGCGAATGGGAAGGCAGAGAGATCCTGCTTCGGTTTGGAGCGGCAACGCATCGTGCAGGTGTCTATGTCAATGGTATTCTGATTACGGAGCATGAGGGGGATTTCTTCCTTTTAGTGCAGATGTGACAACTGTGGTACGCTACGATTCTTATAATAAGGTCGTCGTAAAAGTCAATAATGAATTGAACTGCACCAATATTCCATGCGGAGAGACGATCACACTGCCAAATGGAAAGAAGATGTCAAAGCCGTATTTTGATTTCTTTAATTATGCAGGATTACAGCGGTCGGTATACCTTTTGGCAGTGCCGAGAGAATCCGTAGTAGATTTTGATTTGGATTATGCAATTCATGGGAAAAATGCGGAGGTTTCCTATCAGGTAAGAACGAATGGAGAGCATGCGGTACAGTTGGAGCTTTTGGATGCTGAAGGTAGCTGCGTGGCACAAAAGGATGGAAAAGAAGGTGTTCTGTATGTGGAAAACGCACATCTATGGCAGGTTCGTAATGCTTATCTTTATCGTTTGCGTATCCGCATTATGGATGGCGAAGAACTCATTGATGAGTATGAGCAGGAAATCGGAATCCGTACCGTGAAGGTAGAGGGAACGGATATCCTGATAAACGGAGAGCCGGTTTATCTGAAAGGATTTGGAAAGCATGAGGACAGTGACATTGTCGGACGAGGTTTTAGCATCGGTATCATGAAGCGTGATTTTGAACTGATGAAGTGGATTGGGGCAAATTCCTTCCGTACTTCACACTATCCGTACAGCGAAGAAATTTATCAGATGGCAGACCGCGAGGGATTTTTGATTATAGATGAAGTTCCGGCAGTGGGAATGTTCCAGAGTCTGATGAATTTTATGGAGGCAAGTACCGGAAAGCAGACCGCTTTCTTTGAAAAAGAGACAACACCGGTTTTATTAAAGGCACATTTAAGAGCCATTGAAGAGATGATTACAAGGGACAAAAATCATCCGAGTGTCATTGCATGGAGTCTTTTGAATGAGCCGGAGACCACGAATGAAGCAGCAGTGCCATATTTTAAAGAAGTATTTGATTTTGCAAATAAGTTAGACATGCAGAAGCGTCCGCGTACCTTTGCATTGATTATGAACTCTTTGCCGGATACCTGTAAATGTTATCAGTTCAGTGACATCATTGCACTCAACCGTTACTACGGATGGTATATGAAGGGTGGCTATGAAATCTGTGTCGCAGAAGAACTTTTCCGCAAAGAAATGGATGCATGGAAAGAGAAAAATTAAATAAACCTTTTATTTTTACAGAATACGGTGCAGATACACTTGCTTCTGAACATAAACTTCCGTCCGTAATGTGGAGTCAGGAATATCAGGATGAGTATTTGAAGATGACACATGAGGTTTTTGATTCCTATGATTTTATCAAGGGAGAACAGATTTGGAACTTTGCAGACTTCCAGACCACAGATGGAATTATGCGTGTCAATGGCAATAAAAAAGGTGTCTTTACAAGACAGCGACAGCCAAAGGATATTGCATATAAGTTAAAGGAACGCTGGGAGAAGCTGCCGTTAGATTACAAAAAATAGAACAGACAGGAGAATACCATGGATAGAGAAAAGACAGTCCGTCCATTCGGTTGGCGGGATAAAGTAGGATATATGTTTGGCGATTTTGGAAATGATTTTACCTTTCTATTTGCCAGTACGTTTTTGATGATTTTTTATACAAAGGTATTAGGTATCAGCATGGGACTGGTGGGAACCTTATTTCTGACAGCACGATGCATTGATGCATTTACCGATGTGACAATGGGAAGAATTGTAGACCGGATGAATCCGAAAAAGATGGAAGATTCCGTCCGTGGCTGCGACGGATGTGTGCACCGGTTGCGATTTCAAGTTTTCTGATGTACCAGTCCTCGTTAGCAGATGCGTCGATGACGGTCAAAGTGATTTATATGTTTGTCACTTATATCTTGTGGGGAAGTATTTTTTATACATCCATTAATATTCCATACGGCTCCATGGCATCTGTCTTAAGTGCAGATTCCGATGACCGTGCCGCACTCTCCACTTATCGCAGTGTGGGGGCAACGTTGGCGGGACTTATCATTGGTGTCGGTGGACCGATGTTGGTTTATACGACCGATGCAGCGGGCAACCAGCTTGTGCATGGACCGCGTTTTACACTGATCGCAGGGATTTTTTCCCTAGGGGCAATCGGCTGTTATCTGTTGTGCTATTTTATGACCACGGAACGGGTAAAAATCGCCCCGACACACCATGAGGAACAGGTCAGCTTCAAAGAAACCGTCAAAGCGCTTGTTTCGAACAGAGCCCTGCTTGGGATCATCGCAGCCGCAATCTTATTGTTATTGGCATCCCTGATGACACAGTCTGTCAACCAGTACGTTTTTGTGGACTATTTTAAAAATAAAGAAGCACTGGCGGTAATGAGTGTTGCCGGAATCCTTCCAATGCTTCTGATGGCACCGTTTACCGTGCCAATCACCAGAAAATACGGAAAAAAAGAAGTGGGAGCAGTCGGCTGTATCATCGGTGGAATCGCGAGCCTGTTGTTATTCGTACTTCAGGTAAAATCAGCCCCAGTCTATATTGCCATTTCCGTCATTGGTTATTTTGGCTTTGGATTTTTCAATCTGATTATCTGGGCGTTTATTACGGATATCATTGATGATCAGGAGGTGCGGACAGGAAAACGTGAGGATGGAACCATCTATGCCGTATATTCATTTGCAAGAAAAATCGGACAGGCACTTTCCGGCGGATTAGGAGCTTATGCATTGGCACTTGTAGGATATGATTCGAGTGTTCAGGTGCTGACAGCAGAAGTGGCAGGCGGAATCTACAATGTGGCAACCTTAGTGCCGGGAATCCTTTATATCGGTGTAGGACTTTGTCTGATTTTTATCTATCCACTGAATAAAAAGAAGGTAGAAGGGAATATTGCAATTTTAAAAGAGAGAAGAGAGGTAAACTATGAGTAAGCGTGTGGTTACATTTGGAGAGATTATGCTGCGTCTGGCACCGGAGGGCTATTACCGTCTGGTGCAGGCGGACAAATTAGGGGCAACCTATGGAGGAGGAGAAGCGAATGTAGCAGTGTCTTTGGCAAACTATGGATTTGATGCTGCATTTGTCACAAGACTTCCACAGCATGAGTTGGGACAGGCAGCAGTCAATTCCCTAAGAAAATACGGAGTAGATACGTCACAGATTGTACGAGGCGGAGAACGCATCGGCATCTATTATCTGGAAAAAGGAGCATCGCAAAGACCGGCCAAAGTCATCTATGACCGTACCGGTTCAGCACTCTATTCTGCCCTCAAAGAAGAATTTGACTGGGAAAAAATCTTAGAAGGAGCCGAGTGGTTTCATTTTACGGGGATTACTCCAGCGTTGAACGACGAGGTAGCGGCAATCTGTTTAGAGGCATGCAAAACTGCAAAAAAAATGGGTGTGAAGATTTCCTGTGATTTGAACTACCGTAACAAACTCTGGAGCAAAAAAAAAGCCGGACAGGTGATGGGAGAACTCTGCCAGTATGTGGATGTATGTATTGCCAATGAAGACGATGCGGTAGATGTTTTTGGCATTCATGCAGCAGACACCGATGTCATCACAGGCAGCGTGAATCGTGAAGGCTATAAAGAGGTTGCGTCACAGTTAGCCCGGAAGTTTGGTTTTGAAAAAGTAGCCATTACTTTAAGAGAATCTATTTCCGCAAATGACAACAACTGGTCGGCAATGCTCTTTGACGGGACAGACTATTATTTCAGCAGAAAATACGCCATGCATATTGTTGACCGTGTAGGCGGTGGGGACAGCTTTGGCGGTGGTCTGATCGCAGCATTGTTAGAAGGGTATGATTCAGAAAAAGCGATTGAGTTTGCGGTGGCAGCTTCCTGCTTAAAACATTCCATTGAAGGAGATTTTAATCTGGTATCAAAAGAAGAAGTCCTGAAGTTAGCAGGTGGAGATGCCAGCGGACGTGTGCAGAGATAAATAATAAGTCTTAAATAGAACATGTCATATGAAAATATCATATAACAAGCAAGTTACATGGTGCTGTGTCAGTCACCTGACCGACCACCAAGAACTTTCCTGCCTTTTAAATCTTCCCAGCGAAAGTCCGGCATTTCTTCTCTTGCAACTAAGAAGTTGCCGGCACGCTGGGTAAGCTGTGCAAAGTTGACAATTTTATCGTTTGCACCTTCATTATAGGTATAGACTGTCGTCTCCGGTCCCATGAAGCCGATATCCGCTTCATTCGAGAGTACGGCAGTCATTGTTTTGTCAGCACCAAAACCGGTTACCAGTTCTAAATCAATGCCTTCATCCTTAAAATAATCTTTTTCGATGGCAACATACATCGGTGCATAGAAAATAGAGTGAGCCACTTCGTTCAGTGTGACTTTTTGCAGCTTTTTTTTTCAGAGTCTTTGGAATTTGCACATCCGACGAACAGTGTCAGGAGCATAGCAAGACTCAAAAACAGAGCTATATCTTTTTTTTTCATAGAATCCTCCGAGTGTTTTTAGTTTAGCGTATGCCAAAATAAAAAAGTGTTAGAGGAATGTAAAGATTACAGATATGGATGCATGCCGTCACACAGTTTTTCTTCAATTTTGATCAGGCGGTCGCTGCTGTCCATACTCAGCTTCATATTGGTTTTTATCCAGGACATTCCCTTAGCGATCTGATTTGGTTCTTTGTCAGAGCTGTTGTACTCCGAGAGGAGACTGTGCAGTTCGTTCCCTAAGGTTTCGTGGTGTTCCTTGCTTTCTGTGAGCAGGCTCTTTAAATTTTCATCATGTACGAAGTCAAGTACCTCGTCAATCGAAGCAACAGCCATATTAGTGCCTGCATCACATTCTATTTTTTGCTATGTTTCGTAGCCTGCACCAGTCAGATATGGAAGGTTTCTTTTTGTGCAATGAAAATGAAACTCAGGAAATCGTGAAACCCTCTGGTGCACACGATTTCCGATTTCAGAGGTTCATTGGAATGGTCTGCACAAGGAAACTTGGAATATCTGACTGGTGCAAGCGGCGAAAGAACATGGAAAAAAATAAAAGGTCGTGCTATACTACATACGGACAAATCAGAGATACGATACGAGGAGTGATTGACATGAAAGATATTTTGGATTTGCACACACATACGATCGCGAGCGGACATGCATACAATACGATGAATGAGATGATTGCAGCCGCAAAATCGCGGGGACTTGAAATCTACGGGATTACGGAACATGCACCGCGGATGAACGGAAGCTGTACAGAGATGTATTTTCAGAATTTCAGAATTCTTTCAAGAGAAAAAGATGGAATGACTGTTTTGCATGGAGTCGAATTAAATATTTTAGATGCGGAGGGTCATGTGGATTTAACAGAGAGAGTGCTTGCGGAGATGGACATTGGAATTGCAAGTATGCATCTGCCGTGCTATACAAGCGGAGGGATTGTGGAAAATACAAAAGCCTATCTGAATGTGATGAAAAATCCATATGTCAACATTATCGGACATCCTGACGATGCAAGATTTCCTATTGATTATAAAGAATTAGTATTAGGGGCAAAGGAGCATCATGTGCTGTTAGAGGTCAACAATTCTTCCCTGTTACCGACAAGCTATCGTGGAAATCCAAGAGAGTCCTATGAAAAAATGCTTGCATACTGCAAGGAATATCAGGTGCCGGTGATCATGGATTCGGATGCCCATGCAGACAATGCAGTAGGAAATCACAGTGAAGCCGTAAACGTATTAGAGAGTGTGGATTTTCCGGAGGAACTGATCGCGAATACTTCTACCGAACTGATCCGTCAGTATCTGAACTATTATATATATATGGATTAGGGTGTCAAAAGGCGCCTCACAACTTAGTGGCTGGCAACTTGTACAAAGCTGAGTCTATTTTGTTCCGTTGTACGAAAATAAGAAAATCTAAGTCTGCCTGAGTCAGGTTATGATGGAATGACGTGTACGTCTTAAACGCCCCGTCCATGGGGCTTAAGACTTTGCTGCCGTCCATGGCAGCAAAACACTATGCATGAACAGCCAGACTAAGATTTACTAACTTTCGTCCAAAGTCACAAAAGCAGTCCCGGCTTTGTACAAGTTGCCAATCAAAAAACTTGGAATCGCCTTTTAACACCCTGATCATACATGAAAAAGAGCATCGAGGTCTTTACAAGTAGTTTTCAATACTATATAATATAATTCGAGGTGAATTTATGACAATAGATATGAAAGACTTCTTAAGTGCAGTGACCGATGTTCTGCATAGAATCGACTATATAAAGCCGGAGGATCTGCCGAACATTGATTTATATATGGATCAGATTACCACATTTATGGATTCCCAGTTGGAGACATCCAAGCGGCATGCGGATGACAAGATTCTGACCAAGACGATGATCAACAACTATGCGAAGAATAATCTGATCCCGCCACCGGAGAAGAAGAAATATACCAAAGAGCATATCCTCTGTCTGATCTTTATTTACTATTTTAAAAATATTTTGAGCATCAGTGATATCCAGCGGATATTAAATCCGATCACGGACAAGTATTTTGGAACAGACAAGGAAAGTTCCGTGGGTATGACGGATATCTACAGTGAGGTGTTCAGTTTAGAAAGTGAGGAGACAAAGAATCTTTTAAAGGATTTAGCGAGAAAGTATAGTATCAGCCAGAAGACTTTTTTAGATTGTGAGGATCTCTCAGAAAAAGACAGGGAATTTTTACAGACATTTGCATTTATCTGTGAACTGAGTTTTGATGTGTATATCAAAAGACGCTGATTGAAAAAATAATCGATTCCCTTCCGCAGGAGGATAAGAAAGAATCTAAAAAGATGCTAAAAAAGAAGCGAAAAAAGACAAAGAAATAGAAGTATAGAAGAATAAAATAATCTAACGAATCCAAAAGCGGAATCATGAGTGGGACAGAGCCAGTGCATCATATTGGCATGGCAAAGTTTCACCTATGATTCCGGTATTATTTTTAGTGTAATTTCAGTATTATTAGTATTAGTAGTATTTTATTAGTTTTCTCCGGCTGTTATTTTGAATATATTGATCAGGTCTGTTATCGGTTCTTCTTAGGATTCGGAATCATCATCTACAGATACCCGCTCAAATACCATATCATAACCGTCATTTCCGTAATTTAACGAGCGGTTGACACGACTGATCGTAGCAGTCGATGCTCCGGTCTTCTCCGCAATATCCAGATAAGTCTTCTGTGCGCGCAGCATTCGTGCTACTTCATAACGCTGCGAGAATGAGAGCAGCTCATTGACGGTACAGACATCTTCAAAAAACGGTAACACTCTTCTTTATTTTCTAAAGACAGAATTGCATCAAATAAATGATTCACTGCCTCGGTATGAACATTTTTACTCATAGTATCAATCTCCTTTGATTAGTCCTTTGTTTACTTAAAATTTTAGCATATTAAAGTTTTGACGTAAACCCATTTTTTTAAAGATTGACACTGAAACAGAAAAATGCTAGCCTTTAACAGAGATAAAAAAAGAAAGATAAGGGGAATTTTATGTACGAGAAGTTAAATAATATGCAAAAAGAAGCCGTCTTTCAGACCGAGGGACCGGTACTGATCTTAGCAGGAGCGGGTTCAGGAAAAACGCGTGTGCTGACCTACCGGACGGGCTATTTAATAGAAGAAAAGGGAGTCAATCCCTACAATATCATGGCAATTACTTTTACGAATAAAGCTGCAGGCGAGATGCGTGAGCGTATCAGTGAGCAGGTCGGATACGGGGCAGAGAGCATCTGGGTATCCACCTTTCACTCCACCTGTGTACGGATTCTTCGCAGACATATAGACCGGCTGGGGTTTGATAACAATTTCACGATCTATGATTCTGATGACCAGAAGACGTTGATGAAGGACATCTGTAAACGGTTAGAGATTGATACAAAAATTTACAAAGAGCGGACATTTTTAAATGCGATCTCTTCTGCAAAGGACGAACTGATGGACCCTGTAGCATTTGAACTGTCAGCAGCAGGAGATTACAACAGACAGCGTCAGGCAAAGGTATACCGGGAATATCAGGCAGCATTAAAAAAAAGAATAATGCATTGGATTTTGACGATCTGATCATGAAAACCGTAGAGCTGTTCCGTGCAGATGCAGAGGTGCTTGACTATTATCAGGAAAGATTCCGTTATATCATGGTCGATGAGTATCAGGATACGAATACGGCACAGTTTGAACTGATCCGGACATTAGCGTCCAAATATCAGAACCTCTGTGTGGTCGGTGATGATGACCAGTCCATTTACAAGTTCCGTGGTGCGAATATCTATAATATTTTAAATTTTGAAAAACATTTTCCAAATGCCAGAGTGATCAAGTTAGAGCAGAACTATCGTTCCACACAGACCATCTTAGATGCTGCAAACGGAGTCATCAAAAACAATGAAGGACGAAAAGAAAAGGCACTTTGGACAGAAAACGGCACAGGAGACAAGATTGATTTTGAACAGTTTGATACGGCATATGAAGAGGCAGACTACATAGCAAAAGATATCAGAAAAAAGTAGAGGCCGGTGATTATCAGTATAAAGACTGTGCCATTTTGTATCGTACGAATGCCCAGTCACGTCTTTTTTGAGGAGCGTTTTGTCATCAGCGGGATTCCTTACAAGATTGTTGGCGGAGTCAACTTCTATGCGCGAAAGGAAATCAAGGATTTACTGTGCTATTTAAAAACGATCGACAATGCCAGAGATGATTTAGCAGTGCGGAGGATCATCAACGTGCCAAAACGCGGGATCGGAGCGACAACCTTAAACCGTGTGCAGGAATATGCAGATGCCCATGATATCAGCTTTTACAATGCGTTGCGTGGTGCAGAAGAGATCACCACATTAGGACGTGCCGCTTCAAAGATCAAACCGTTTGTAATGTTTATCCAATCCATGCGTTCTAAAGCGGAAATTTTAGGCGTATCAGAGCTGTTAAGGGATATTATCGAGCAGACCGGATATGTGACGGAATTAGAGGCCGAGGATACGGAGGAAGCAAAGGCAAGGATTGAAAATATTGATGAGTTGATCAGCAAGGCGGCAGCCTATGAGGATGTCTGTGAAGAAAACGGAGAGCCTGCGAGTCTGAGCGGATTTTTAGAAGAGGTTGCATTAGTTGCCGATATCGACAGTCTCGATGAAGATCAGGATTATGTTATTCTGATGACACTTCACAGTGCCAAAGGGTTAGAGTTCCCGCAGGTATATCTTGCAGGAATGGAGGACGGACTGTTTCCAAGTTATATGAGCATTGTGGCAGACGATGCGGCAGCGGAATTAGAAGAGGAACGCCGTCTGGCATATGTGGGGATCACAAGAGCAAAACAGAATCTTGCCATTACCTGTGCAAAACAGAGAATGGTTCGTGGAGAAACACAATATAATAAAGTATCACGATTTGTAAAAGAAATCCCAAGAGAACTGTTAAGCGGTGCTGTCCGTAAAGAAAAAGAGCATAAAGAGCCAAAAGCGGCAACGTATCAGCAGGCAAAGCAGATCTTCCGGGCAAAACCATACGGTATGCCGCAAAAACCGGAAAAATCCTTTGGAACACCGGGCAATCCGGCATCGCTCGGCTATCAGGAAGGAGACCGCGTCAGACACATGAAATTTGGCGAAGGAACGGTGCAGAATATCGTGCAGGGCGGACGTGATTATGAGGTAACTGTGGACTTTGATAAGGTCGGTGTGAAAAAATGTTTGCTTCTTTTGCAAAGCTAAAAAAGTATAAAATTTTTAAAAATTTACGAATTATGTATAGGCTATTAGGAAAAAATATGATATACTGAAAAAATCAAACAGTAACCAGCATATGGAAATGGAGGAGCGTGGCTATGAGCAGAGTAGAAGAGATGTTAAACGAGTTATTAAAAAAAAAAGAGGAAGAAGAGAAAGAAAATAACAAGGTTCTCAAAGTACTTGCAGTGGTAGGAATTGTAGCAGCAGTAGCAGGAATTGCATATGCTGTATATCGTTTCTTTGCACCTGATTATTTAGAGGATTTTGAAGATGACTTCGACGATGAAATGGACGAAGACTTCTTTGACGAAGATGAGAATGAATTTGAGGACGATGCAGATTCAGAATAAGAAAGAATAATACGAAAGGGCTGCAATCATATTGCAGTCCTTTTTTTTGCTCTATAGGAAATACCATGTTATGTTAAAGCATAAAAGTCGTGTTTCCTATAGAGTAAAAAGCCCTTCGGGCGAAGATGCACAGCTCGCGGAGGAGTAAATAGCTGCTATGCAGCATCGCTCGCGCGCGGAACAAAAGCTGTGTTACGAATGAAAATAGAGTGTGGAAGTGTGCGAAGCACACTTTTGTTGAGTATAGGTATAGGAGTATGTATGAAAAAAGGACAGGTTTTAGAAGGAATTGTAGAACGAGTGGCGTTTCCAAATAAGGGAATTGTCAGTGTAGAAGGAGAAGAACAGAAGGTCATTGTAAAAATGCCATCGAAGGACAAAAAATCCGTTTTTCCATCAATAAAAAAGAAAAGGCAAGGCAGAGGGAAGACTCTTAGAGGTCATAGAAAAGTCCCCGCTTCAGACAGAAGAAGAGTGTGCCTATTTCGGAAAATGCGGCGGTTGTATGTATCAGGGAGTACCGTACCAAGAGCAGCTTAAGATCAAGGAAACGCAGGTAAAAAATCTGTTAGCACCGGTGCTTTTGAATGCAGGTTATGAGTTAGATGAGATTTTCGAGGGTGTCAAAGAAAGTCCGAGAAGTCTTGCTTATCGCAATAAAATGGAGTTTTCTTTTGGAGATGAAGTCAAGGATGGCCCGCTCAGTCTTGGAATGCATAAACGCGGAAGTTTTCATGATATTGTAACGGTGGACGGATGCCGTATCGTGGATGAGGATTATTCGAAAATTTTAAGAGGTGTACTGGACTTTTTACCGAGCGTCAGGTTCCTTTTTATCATAAAATGGGTCATGTGGGTTATCTGCGTCATCTGCTGGTACGAAAAGCCGTCAAGACCGGAGAGATTTTAATTGACCTCGTAACGACCACGCAGATGATCGAGGGTATTGATACAAAAGAACTGTTATCAGAAATGGTATCTATGATCTGTTCCCTGGATTTAGAGGGAACGGTTGTCGGAATCCTGCATACGGAAAATGACAGTGTGGCCGATGCCGTGATTAATGAACGCACGGAACTTTTATATGGTCAGGATCATTTTGATGAGGAACTGCTCGGACTGCATTTTTCTATTTCGCCGTTTTCATTTTTCCAGACAAACTCTCTTGGAGCGGAGGTACTCTATGAGACGGCACGGGAGTATGTTGCCGATGCAGGAAACGGAAAGGTAGTCTATGACCTTTACAGTGGAACCGGAACGATCGCACAGATTCTAGCCCCGGTTGCCAAAGAGGTGATCGGAGTAGAGATCATTGAAGAAGCGGTGGAAGCAGCGAAAGAAAATGCAAAACGTAACCATTTAGAGAATTGTGAATTTTTAGCAGGCGATGTTTTAAAGGTGCTCGATGACATTGAACAAAAACCGGATTTCATTGTCTTAGATCCGCCAAGAGACGGGATCCATCCCAAGGCATTAGAAAAGATCATCAGCTACGGAGTAGAAAAGATGGTCTATATTTCCTGCAAGCCAACGAGCCTTGCAAGGGATTTAGAGGTGTTGTTAGCGAGAGGGTATGAGGCAGAGCGGATCTGCTGTGTGGATATGTTCCCGCAGACGACCGGGATAGAGACGGTAGTACTGCTTTCCCACAAAAAGCCAGACGGACATATCAACATAAAAGTTGAGTTTGGTGAGGGTGAGGGAAAAGTTCCGCTTGATAATATCGCTAAAAGAGCCGAAGAAGTACAAGCCCAAGGAACGAGTGACCTACAAAATGATAAAGGAGTACATAGAAGCTAAATATGGCTTCAAGGTACATACCGCATATATCGCAGAGGTAAAGAGAGATTTAGGCTTGCCAATGTATGATGCTCCTAATGCGGTAGAAGAATTGAAACAGCCGAGGAAGCATCCGACAGCGGAGAAAGTGGAAGCGATAAAGGATGCATTGAAATATTTTGGCGTATGTAGCTAATTTTTAGTGCATAGTTATAAAATTTATAAAACGACATTTACCGTTCTATATGGTAAAATTAAATATAGATACAATTTTATAAATGTAGGTGGTAAACATGGGAGATAATCGAAGAATTTTTAGTGATAACGAAAAAAATGGTATTGTTTAATGAGGTCGATGGACGATGTCCAATTTGTGGAAAGCCATTAACTAATACCAAGAATGGACAAATTATTAAAATGTTTGAAGTGGCACATATATATCCTGCGAATCCTCGTCCAGAGGAAGTCGAATTGTTAAAAGACGAGGAACGTTTGAGTAAAGACGTTAATAGTCTGGCTAATGTCATAGCGGTCTGTAGAATATGCCATAAAAATTTGATACACCTCGTACTGTAGAAGAATACCGCTCATGGGTAAGACTTAAAAACAAATTATTGCAGGATGCAAAGTTAAAAAAAATACATATGCTCTTTTTAATATCGAGGAAGAAATAAAGGTAATATTAAGGAAATTAAACGATGAATCTTTAGAAGATGATTTGGTACAATTAAGTTATGAATCCTTGAAGATAGAGCAAAAAGCTAATGACACATTGCCGTTTGCAATAAAGCGTACTATTAAAAACGATGTGGTTGATTATTTTGATTATATACATAAGATATTTATTGAAATGGACAAAGTAACACCATATAAATTTGATACCCTAGCGGCTCAAATAAAGGGATTCTATTGCAAAACTATGCAAATTAATCCTAACCAAGAATTCGTATATGCTTCTTTAGTGGATTGGCTTAATGAAAAGACAGGGTCATATTCAAGAAGGGCTTGTGAAATTGTGATTGCATCTTTTATACAAGATTGTGAGGTGTTTTCATGATATTGCCGAATAAGCTAATAAGCTTTCAAGATTGTGTTTTGGCAAAAACAATTTATATATTAGAGAAAATAAGTGATTCAGACTTTTCGGTAATTGATTTATATGAAAAGGTGGAAACTCATTTTGAAGATTTAAATGAGTATATGTTGGCTCTGGACGTTCTATATGTTCTTGGCAAAATAAAATATAATGAGGGGTTGCAGGTGATACAGTATGTTGAAAAAAATTAGTTGTAATATATTTTTGCAGAAAGAAATTGTATTTCATGAGGGTTTAAATGCCATTGTAGGAGATGATGTAGCTTCTAATTCAATAGGAAAATCAACTATGCTTATGATTATAGACTTTGTTTTTGGGGGCGATGATTATATTAATAAAAATCATGATGTGGTAGATAATTTGGGGCATCATGATTTCAGATTTATTTTTAATTTTGATAATAAGGATTACTATTTTATTAGAAGTACAAATGAATACAAATTTGTATCTATTTGTAATGAGAAATTTGAAATTTTACAGAGTGTAACAACGGAAGAATTTACCGCATGGTTGCAAGAAAAATATGATTGTCAATTGGAATCTTTATCATTTAGAAGTATAGTGGGTAGGTATTTTAGGATTTATGGGAAGGAAAATTTAAATGAGAGAAAACCTATTCAATATTTTGAAAAAGAAACAGCACCTAAATCTATATTAGCTCTCTTAAAATTGTTTGATAAATACAAATACTTAAAAGCGTATGAAGAACAAATAGAAAAACTAAAAAAAGACAAAACTACATTAGTTGATGCAGCAAAAAAGAATTTTTTGCCGAATGTCAACACAAAAAGTTTATTTAATAAAAATGAAAAAAAGATTGAAGAATTAAGCGTACGATTAGAAAAAATAAAGAAGGAAATTGTAACAACATCGCTTGATTTAGAATCAATGGTTTCTCAAGAAATATTAAAACTTAAGAGGGAGAAAAGCCAACTTACTATTAAATTAAACTCATATCAAAGCAGATTGCTAAGAACACAAAATAATATAAAGAATAAACCTGTGAAAAAATTAGTGCTGAGTTAGAACAATTTGTATATTATTTTCCAGATTTTAATATAGAACAAATAAATAAAGTGGAGGATTTTCATAAAAATATAACTAAAATATTAAAGAGTGAACTTGTAGCAGTAGAGAAGGAATTAAAAGCTAAAATCGAGGAAATTAATAATCAGATAATAGAAATAGATAAGGAAATTGAACAGAAATTGTCCATAAAAGATGCACCTAAATTAGCAGTAGATGAAGTGGTTGATTTGGTGGCACAAATAAAACAGCTTAATGATGAAAATGGATACTATACCAAGAAGAAACAATTGAGGGGACTATATCACAGGCTAATGATGATTTAAGTGAATTAAAAGAAAAGGCATTAGATGAAATATGTAATGAAATAAATGTCAAAATGTACGAGCTAAATAAAGAAATATATGTTGATGGAAGGCGAGCACCGACACTGAATATTCACGGAAGTAAATATTCGTTTAATACTGCGGGGGATACTGGAACAGGTACAGCTTTTGCTAACTTGATATCATTTGATCTTTCATTGCTGGAATTAACCCGTTTGCCGGCTATAGCTCATGATTTGCCATTGTTAAAAAACATTGAAAATGTTGCAATGGAAAACATTATTTCAATATATAGTAGAAGTGAAAAGCAAATATTCGTTGCTATTGATAAATTGAGTTCTTATGATGAGAAAGCGGCACAAATTATAAATAAACATAAAGTATTACAACTTTCGAAAGACAAATTACTCTTTATCAAAAATTGGAAAAGCAATAAATAAATCTAAAAAGCGTATCGTTAGAAATAATGGTACGCTTATTTTTTTTGCCCCTTTTTTGCAGATTTGTACTTTCTCATGCTTTCCAATATAATGAAGCTAAAGAAGTGGAGGTATGCTTATGAGAGAGAAATTTAATCATCTGTATTTGGATAGCCACGAAAGAAAACTTTTGATACATAGCCTTGTAGAGTTAAAAAATCAGCTCATACAGCAAGGCAGATATACGGATTGTATTGACGAGCTTATTTTTAAGGTCATAAATGCACCGACCAAGAGAATGAAAATTGAATATGTCTAAGGCAAATTACGAAGCCGCTTATTCTTATTGATTTTAAGAGTAGGCGGCTTTTTTGCGTTCTCTGGTACTGTTTACATAGCTACCTTGACAAAGTGGCTAAATCTATGTGAAAGGAGGACGCATCTATGTCAAATTGCAAAGTAATTGCTCTGACTAACCAGAAGGGTGGTGTCGGGAAAACAACCACAGCGGTCAATCTGGGTGTAAGTCTGGTGCAGCAGGGTAAAAAGTCCTGCTGATTGATGCCGATGCACAGGCAAATCTCACGATGGCTCTGGGTTATAACAGACCAGACGATATTCCCATAACGCTCTCTACTGTGATGCAGAACATCATAGACGATAAAACACTTGATGTTTCACAGGGTATTATCCACTACAGCGAGGGCGTTGACCTACTTCCGTCAAACATTGAGCTGTCGGGCTTTGAGGTAAGGCTAATCAATGCAATGAGCCGTGAGCGTGTGCTGAAAACCTATGTCAATGAGGTTAAAAAGAATTACGATTATGTGCTTATTGATTGTATGCCGAGCTTAGGCATGATAACCATCAATGCTCTGGCGGCGGCTGACAGTGTAATTATCCCGACACAGCCATCCAAAATCGGTAAGGATAGGTCACACCTTTTGACGGGGATATTAAAGTGTCCCCTTTGTGGAAGTTCAATGTATACGAACAAACACGCTTGGACAAATAAAGACGGCACATACAAAGAGGTTTACTATTATATTTGTGGTAGAAATAAGCAGGAGCGAGGACATCATTGTGATTATAAAGCATCGCTAAGAAAAACAGATATTGAGCCACTTGTAATTGAAGCTGTTAAGGAATTGGTAAGCGATAAGTATTTTTGAAGAGATTGAAAAGCGTGTTGGCGTACAGACCGATACAACAGCTATTGATAAGGAACTTGCCAATTACGAGAGTAAGCTGAAAGAAGTAGATTTGAATAAAGCCCGTCTGGAACGAGAGATTGATAATCTGCCTATTGATGCTCGTTTCAGAGAAAGGAAAATCCACGACATGACTTTAAGACTTGATGCCTTGTATGATACGATTGTAGAGTTGGAAGAACGGATTGAAGATGCAAAGCTGAGAAACAGTTCTATCGAAATGGAAACAATCACTCTGGACAATATTTACAAGCTTATGCTGAATTTCGGAAAGCTCTATGATATAATAAGTGACGAGGAAAAGAAAAGCCTTATTACTTATCTTATAAAAGAAATTCAGATATATCCAAATGGGGAGTCAGAGCAGCCTTTGAAGTCGATAGAGTTTAATTTCCCAATATATCGGGATGGTCAAGAGGTAAGGCGGCTCTTGTGGGAAAAAGGTAATACCGTTGAGAATGTGCCTTTTGGGCAAACGAAAACCAGATGCCAAGGTGAAAATAGGCATTGATATGGATTATTATTACCGTATCAGGGAGAATGCTGAAAGCAAATAAACTTTTACAAAACCGAATAATACACTGAATTAAAGCAGGATAGAAGCTGTTGATGCGTTAGAAGATAACGTGTCAGCGGCTTTTTCTTTTTATCTGAAAATCTATTAGTCAAATCTGAAAGGAGTCAATTCTATGGCAAAGAAAAATGTAAGGAATATGAAGGTTTGTGGACAGAGTGGTTATAAATATGAGACAGTTCCGGCAATTACATTAAAAGGAAAGTGGCTGGAAGAACTGGGATTTCATCTTGGGGATAATGGCAGGCTTATTTTTTTGTTTGAGGTCTCAAACTTTTATGTGACAAACATAACTGTCTGTGTTATTATAAAAATAATATAAACGAAAATGACTTTTGCGGAAACGAAAGTATCTTTATATTTTTATCTGTATACTTCCTATAATGGGGATAAATACTTGCAAAGTTGATTACTAATATTTTTTCATTATTACAGGTACAATAAGAACATGTAATAGCGGAAATGAGGTATAGTTACTTGCAGATAGAGAAGTATATTGCGGATAAAATAACATCTTTGTGTGAAAAGCGTGATATCAGTAAATATAGATTATCGCAGCTGTCGGGAATTTCCCAGTCGTCACTGGGAAGGATCATGGCGCAGGAAAACCTGCCGTCGCTGATCACACTTGAAAAAAATATGTATAGCTTTGGGCGTGACATTATCGCAGTTTTTTCAGGAAGGTAATTCAGAGAATCTGACAGAAAAACAGAAAGAAGTTCTAGGGATATGGAACGATCTGAATGCAAATGAGCAGGAAACAGTAATGTCAATGCTTCGTGGACTTCGGAAGTAGAAGAACAGTTCGAGTATATGTATCGGCTGTTCTTTTTTTTTTTCAGGCGTTAAAACGGTAAATTTTTCTTATGTATAGTTGAGCGTTAAAGTATAATAAAATCAATTTTTGGCATAAGATTAAGGCTATATTAAGGAAATTGGCAAACCAGATGAAAGTCTGGGACGCAAAGCTACAGAGCCTGTGAAATGGCAGCCAGTTGCATAAAATGAGGTGCACTGTCTGTCTGACGGTACTTTTTTACGGTGTTATTTCACAGACGTAACAATAATGATTTTATCAGGAAGAGAGAAAAATATGAAAATCAAAAAAGTACAAAGTGTATGTCTTATTCTGGCATGTGTAGTAGCAACAGGACTTATAGGGTGTGGGAAAACAGATGAAACACCAAAGAAACACGAAGCAATTACTTTTATGGCTCCTTATTTGGATATAGACAGCTTCATAGAAGAAGTACACAAAACCTATCCGGAGATTGAACTGGAAGTTGTTCCGTACAGCGGAGCAAATACAACAACCTATCTGCAGAATATGTTAGAGGCGGATGATCTTCCGGACATCTGCACACAAACTTTTATAAGCCAGATGTGGTGGATGTCAGTGATAAGATGATTGATCTCTCTGGATACGATTTTACAGATAATTATGTGGAATCACGCCTGAAAGAGGTATCCGATGAGGGGGCACTTTATATGCTTCCATCTTTGTACAACTGTTATGGAATCACTTATAATAAAACACTGCTTGAGAAAAATGGATGGAAGCTGCCAACATCTTTTACAGAGCTTGAAGAACTTGCAGACAAAGCAAAAGAAGCAGGAGTTACGTTATGTATGGCACAGATTCAGTACCCTGGTTCTGCCTTCCAGTATATATGTAATATTGCGGATGCGGGATTCCTTGGTACCTTGTCTGGAAAACAGTGGCAGAAAGATTACCTGTCAGGAAAGGCAAATGTAAGCAATACACCAGGCATGATGGAAAGTATGGAATATATCCAAAAATGGAAAGACCTTGGGATGCTTGACTGTAGCAATAGTGATCCGACAGATGATGGTAAAACAAAAGAAGCTTTTATAAAGGGAAAATCATTGTTTTTATTGGGACCACAGAATGGAATTATGGACTCAGAAGATACAATGGACAAATTTGGTCTGATGCCATATCTGTCTGAAGACGGAAGCAGGAATGTGTTTATTTTAAATGTAAACCGTTTTTATGGATTGAGTAAAAAGCTGGAGAATAATCCTGAAAAACTGGAAGATGCATTAAAAGTCATGAAGGTGCTGTCTACGGTAGAAGGAACCAGCGCCCTGTATCCGGATAGCACATTAAAAGCAGGATTACTTCCTTTCAAAGATGCAAAGGCGGATGAAACCTTCTATGCAGATATTTCAGATATGATCAATGCAGGGAATACGACACCGTTTATTTATTCCGGATGGGAAAATACGATTGTAAATACCGGAACAAAAATGCTGGAATTCATGCAGGATCAGGCATCAATAAAGGATGTGGCAGACCAGCTGGATGAGGATCAGAACAGCGTGGTAAATAACCAGCCGGAAGTGATCACAACAGCCACAGAGGAAATCTCACAGGAAAGCTGTGCAAAGCTGGTGGGCAGATGTTTTGCCGAGGCGACCGGAAGTGACATTGCTCTTATATCTCTCGGAACATGGATCAGTGGAAATGGCACGAACCAGAACAATGATGGCGTGAGCGGAAAACTGTATGCAAAGAATATTACAGATTATGATGTCTGTACCATTCTTCCGACTGGCTGGTCACGGACGATTAATACAATCAGACTGACAGGAAAACAGATTCAGGCATTGTATGAAGAAGGTTATGATGCAGTTGGTACAGGCAAAAATTATCCATATATGCTGGTAAATCCTGAAAATCTGAAACTGGAGGAAGGAAAGACTTATCAGGTCGCAATTTCCGGAATCAGTGAAAAACTGGCATCAGAAACAGAAGTAACAGACAGTGGTATTGTAGGTATAGATGCCGCAAAAGAGTTTTTTGGAAAGTTTAAGACTTTAAGTGAAGCGGACGCTGAATGGAAATAAGCGGAGGGGAAGGATGCAGAAGGCAAAGAGTTACAGGAATTTAATATTGGGCTGCTGTATGGCTGGCGGAGCGATGCTTCTTGCATTCTTTTTCCTGTATCATACTTATATCCGGGATATTATCTATGAAGAACGGTTAAACCAGATGGAAGAGATTACCCGTCAGATGTTTCAAAATCTGGAGGATGTGATCGATTCCCACTGGGACCGGGTAATGGAAGAATGTAATTATCTGCGAGAAGCAAATGTACAGACCATAGATGAACTTTGTAAATATATGAAAAAGAAGTATGATTTATCAGCATATGCAGACCATAAGATCACGTTGATGGCAGTGGATTCAGAAGGCGGATATTATACAGAATCCGGAAACAGGGGACTTTTTCGTGATCTGGATTATTTTGAAGATAGTCCCGAACAGATCAGCTTTGTTTTTGATTCTATGACAGATAATCAGTCAGAGATGGTATTTGTGGATCATCTTCCGGAGCCAATACATCTTCAGAATGGAGAAAAGAAAACTTCAATTCTCTATTTTGGAATTGCTCAGGACATGGAACAGCTGAATCCTTATTTTAACTGCGAGGCATATAATGGAAACAACAGTGTGTATGTACTGGATGATAATGGATTTAAATTGTTCAACAGTAATAAAGTAGAACTGATTAAGGGGCATAATGTATTTTCTGTTTTGCAAAAGATGAAATATCTCCATAATTCTTCTTTTGAAAAAACAAAAACGGAACTGGAAGAAAAAGGCTGCAGTTATTCTAATGCAGTACTGGATGGAACAGAGTATTTTTATGCACTAAAAAGAATGGAAAATGCCGAATGGACACTGATTTTTCTTGTTCCGGCAGAGTATGTTGCTACGAATACCTTAAAACTTGTGAATTTTGTCATGGTATTTATCGTTATTTTTACAGTTATCGCAGCTGTCTGCGTTATGCTGGGAATTTCTTTTTGTTATGCGTAGAAATCAGCAGGAAGCGATTCGTGTGGAGCGGGAAAATAATGCGAGGCTGGAAACAGTGAATACAGAACTGCGGCAGGCAAAACAGGCGGCAGAGGAAGCTTTTCAGGTGGCACAGGAAGCGAGCAGATCCAAGAGCAGTTTTCTTGCAAATATGTCTCACGATATACGTACCCCTATGAATGCGATCATTGGTATTACGTCATTGGTCCGACATGATGCCGCTGATAAAGGCAAGGTAATAGAGTATGCGGATAAAATTGACACTTCCTCAAAGCATCTGTTAGGGATCATTAATGATGTTCTGGACATGAGTAAGATTGAAGCCGGAAAAACTGTTTTCAAATATTCTGACTTTTCTATAGTGGATTTTATACAGGAACTTGACACGATATTTCATTCTCAAATATATGAAAAGCAGCAGACCTTTACAATTACAAAAGAAAATATCCAGCATGAGTGGGTGAATGGGGATCAGGTTCATTTGATGCAGATTTTCAGTAATCTGCTGTCTAATGCCATAAAATATACGCAGGAGGGTGGAAAAATTCAGCTTCTGGTAGAAGAATGTGAGACAAAGTCATCTGTCTATGCAAAGTACCGTTTCTTAATTAGCGATAATGGATTGGGAATGTCGGCAGATTTCAAGGATACAATTTTTGATGCGTTTACCCGTGCGGAAAGTTCCCTTACAAACAAAATACAGGGAACCGGACTTGGAATGGCTATTACTAAGAACCTGGTTGAGGCAATGGGAGGTACCATTGATGTGGACAGTGAATTGGGACAGGGAAGCTGTTTTGAGGTTCTCATGGATCTGAAAATTGCAGAGGATAGAACAGTTGCTCTGGCGGCACAAGAAGAAACAGATAAACAGGATGGTAATATCCTTCAAGGAATGAAATTCCTGTGTGCAGAGGATAATGAGTTGAACGCAGAGATCCTGACAGAACTGTTAAAGATTGAAGGTGCGGAATGTACCATCTGTGAAAATGGTGAAGAGATTTTGAAGACATTTGAAAAGTCTGTACCAGGGGATTATGACATAATCCTGATGGATGTGCAGATGCCTGTTATGAATGGTTATGAGGCAACGAAGGCAATCCGCAGAAGTTCCCATAAACTGGCAAAGACGATTCCGATTATTGCAATGACTGACAATGCATTCTCAGAAGACATTCAGCATTCCCTTGCGGCTGGCATGAATGCACATGTTTCAAAACCGGTTGAGATGAAGGTGTTGGAAAAGACGATCAGAAACATAAAATCCGGTGGGGGGTACCGAACCGCAGGTCACTGTACAGTGACGAATGGAAAGTAACCGGATATAGAAGAATCAAAAAGGATAGTTAGGGATAGACAGAAAATGAAAGGAAAAAGAGTGATTGCAGGCATTCTGCTTGCGGGAATTTTAGCAGTCACCCTGGCAGGGTGCAAAAACACAGATAACACGAAAGAAGAACCAGAAAAGCCAGTCATTGCCCTTGGCAGCGATAACTATCCACCATACAATTATCTGAATGAGGATGGTGTACCGACGGGAATAGATGTAGAACTGGCTACAGAAGCTGTTCAAAAGAATGGGATATCAGGTGGAGGTTGTCCGAATCAACTGGGAGAAGAAAGAAGAACTGGTAGAGAGCGGAGAGATTGACTGTATCATGGGCTGCTTTTTCCATGGAAGGACGCCTTGACGATTACCGCTGGGCGGGACCATATATAGCAAGCCGTCAGGTGGTTGCTGTAAATGAGAATAGTGATATCTATAAACTGAGTGACCTGGAGGGAAAAAACCTGGCTGTCCATTCAACGACCAAACCGGAAGGTATCTTTCTGAACAGGTCGGATGAAAGAATCCAAAAACTGGGGAATCTGATCAGCCTGGGACACAGGGAGCTGATCTATACATTTCTGGGAAAAGGATATGTAGATGCAGTTGCAGTACACGAGGAATCTGTTGTCCAGTATATGAAGGATTATGACGCAAGTTTTCGTATTCTGGAAGAGCCTCTGATGATCACAGGAATAGGTGTCGCTTTCGCAAAAAATGATGACAGAGGAATTTGTGAGCAGATGAGCCAGACATTGGAAGAAATGCGTCAGGATGGCACATCCCTGAAAATTATTGAAAAATATCTGGATGATCCCCAAAAGTATCTGGAGGTGGATGATTTTGGGTATTAAGAGAAAGAAAAGAGAAAAAACGAATCCAGCTGTTCGGTGCTCTGATTGGAATCTGTGTGGCTGTAGTCTCTCTGTTTTATTTCTTCCACGCAGAAAAAGCGGAAGCAGAGAAAAGAATGGTGGAGATTGTAAACTATGTGAAAGTGCAGTGCTCCACCTACACCCATTTTAATGAATCTTCGGAATCAAAAGTCTTCTCCGTGCGATTGAAAGTGCTAGACAGATGAGTACAAATATTAAAATGGAAATAGAAAACGGCGGTCAGCTAAGCCGGGATTTCCTGAAGGAAAACCTGCAGACTCTATGGGTGGATGGTATCATTGTACTGGATGCAGAGGGAAAGACAGTCTGCGAGTATAGCATAAAAGAGTCTTTGACGGACGAGATTACAGATTATCTGCAAAAAAGAAATTATCATGGATTTTACAGGATATGAAGAAAGAAGCTATTCGGAACGGTTTTACCAGGGAAGACGGGTCACATATCGACATTGCAGCCTGCGCCAGAAAAGACGCACCGGGTATTGTAGCAATTTACTATTATACATCTCCTGAATTTACCAGAAACTATACTTTGACGATACAAAATCTCCTAAGTGGATATAGTGTCCAGAAAGATGGAACGATTATTGTTGCAGACGACGGAATCGTTGTTGCCAGCAATAATGAGAGCCTGTTGGGGCAGAATACGGCTGGCAACGAGGTTGTTCAGGCAATGAAAAAGCATACAGACAGTCAGCACATTTATCATTTTAAGAAGGAAGGAACCGGATGTTATGGAATCATGCTGAAGCAGCGGGATTATTATATCTATGCGTATCTTCCGGATACGGAAGTGTTTCATAACCTTCCATTAAGTGTAGCAGGTGTTATTTTTTTCTTTATTTTCTGATATTCAGTATATTTTTGTTCTGGGGTCACAGAACCAATCAGGCACATCAGAAACAGGAGCAGGAAAAAGATGAAAAATATAAAGCAGAACTTCTGACAGCAGCAAAAAAAGGCAGAAGCCGCCAATGAGGCAAAAACAGAGTTTCTTCAGCGGATGAGCCATGATATCAGGACTCCGATTAATGGAATCTACGGTTTGATCAATATGGCAGACCATTATGCAGATGATATGGAGAAGCAGAAGGAATACAGAACAAAGGTTAAAGCGGCAGCCAATTTGTTGCTGGAACTGGTAAATGATGTTCTGGACATGAGTAAGCTGGAGTCGGGTGAAGTTGTTCTGGAAGAGAGTCCATTTAATCTGAGCAAAATCTCTGAGGAAGTGCTTGTTGTGATCGAACAGATTGCTGCAGAACAGAATATCCGGATTGTATGGGAGAAAAAAAGAAATCATACACCGTGATCTTATTGGAAGCCCGGGGTATGTGAAACGTGTGATGATGAATATCCTGTCCAATGCGGTGAGATATAACAGAGAAAACGGACATATCTATATCAGCTGTATGGAAATCCCATCCGAACAGCCGGAAATGACGACGATGGAATTTGTCTGCCGGGATACAGGAATCGGAATGACTGAGGAGTTCCAGAAATATATTTTTGAACCATTTGCACAGGAACATACGGGAAGCCGCACAAAGTTTGCCGGAACCGGACTGGGAATGGCCATTTCAAAGGAAGCTGGTTGAGAAAATGGGTGGAACCATTACTTTTGAAAGTGAAAAAGGCGTAGGGACGACATTTGTGATCCGGGTTCCATTTAAAATAGATCCGGATGCGGATAAACGTGAAGAACAGAAGGATGTATCCGAAAAATCTATAAAGGGATTGCATATTCTTCTGGCGGAAGATAATGAGCTGAATATGGAAATCGCTGAATTTATGCTTCAGAATGAAGGCGCGGACGTGATCAAAGCGTGGAATGGGCAGGAAGCGGTTGAGCTGTTCAGAAATAGTGAACCTGGTGAATTTGATGTCATTCTTATGGACATTATGATGCCGGTAATGAATGGTTATGAAGCTACAAAGATGATCAGGTCTCTAGACAGAGAGGATGCAAAGGAGGTACCGATCATTGCAATGACAGCAAATGCGTTCACGGAGGACAGAATAAGAGCAAAAAGCAGCAGGGATGGATGAACATGTTGCTAAGCCAGTTGATGTGGAATTACTGATAAAAGTAATTCATAACTTGGTGAAATAATTGATACGACAGTGTCAAATAAGCGGTGAAATATAGGTAGGAGGATTAAAATATGACAATGCAAGAGTGTTATGAAGCTATTGGAGGAAACTATGAAGCTGTCTTGGGACGCCTTCACAGCGAAGCACTGATTCGGAGATTTGCATTAAAGTTCCTTGAAGATCAGAGTTATATACAGTTAAAACAGGCATTGGAAAATAAAAATTATGAAGACGCTTACCGCAGTGCGCACACATTGAAAGGGGTGTGTCAGAAGCTTTCCTTTGACCGTCTGTATGAGGTTAGTAACGATTTAACAGAACTTTTGAGAGATAGGACCGGAGAGCAGCCGGGGATATCGGAAGCAATGGAAAAAGTAACAGAAGTATATGAGATGACAATTGAAGAAATAAAGAAGAGAATGTAGCATTAAGCGATGCGAAATTTAACAGGGACATATTGAAAGAGATTCTTGGAGATACTTATAATTATCTGGAAGCTGAAAATGGAAATCAGGCAATCCAGATGATAGGAGAAAATATTGGAATTGATCTGATGCTTTTAGATATCAATATGCCACAGATGAATGGTTTTGAAGTCTTGAAAATAATGAAAAGAAGCCAGTGTATTGCTGAAACTCCTGTAATCATGATATCTTCTGAAGATGCTGTTGATACTATGCGTAAGGCATATGAGCTGGGAATCACAGATTATATCACACGACCGTTTGATTCTGTGATTGTAAAGAAAAGAGTTCAGAATACCTTGGGCCTCTATATGAACCAAAAGCATCTGATAAATGTGGTTTATGATCAGGTTTACGAAAAAAGAAGGAAATAATAATATCATGATCCGGATTATGAGTAATATATTGGGATCCCGTAACAGCGAGAGCAGAGAACACATCCTGCATATAAAAAAACAGCAACGGAGATGATGCTGAGACAACTGGTAAAAGTAACAGATGCTTATCCTTTGACAGAGGCAGATATTGCTTTGATTACAACTGCTTCTTCCCTTCATGATATTGGTAAGATCCGTATTCCGGAAGAATAAGACAGTTGTACACGGAGCTATATAAAGAGAAGAAAAAGACGAATCCCAAAGCGGACTGTCTGTTGTCTATATGTGATGCATTGGAGATTACTCCCGAACAGCTTTTTGACAGGAAAAGGCATTGATCCGGAATATAAGGATGAAGATGCGAATTATGAAGTAACCAGGTCGGATATTAAGATTTTAAAGCAGATTCACAGCCTTGGAGATGAGCAATATAAAAGACTCATGGCGTATATGAAAGCCTTGCAGAAGTTGGAACAGATGGAGAACATGGTGGAGGAATAGAGATGGCAAATAAAATAGTTAGGGAAATTATTCACGCAAAAGGAATTGATATTGGGATTTACACGAAAGATTTTGAAAATGAATATATTTCGTTGACAGATATTGCAAAATATAGAAATGATAATGATCCCAGATTTGTCATTCAGAACTGGATGCGAAACAGAAATACAGTTGAGTTTTTGGCTGTTTGGGAAGAACTTCATAATTCAGATTTTAACCGTGTGCAATTCGAGGCGGTTAGAAGTGAGGCAGGATTAAACAGGTTTGTTATGACGCCAACCAAATGGATTGAACAGACCAATGCTATTGGAATAGTGTCAAAAGCAGGCAGATATGGTGGGGGAACTTATGCACATAGCGATATTGCAATGGCATTTGCTACATGGATTTCTCCGGAATTTCAACTGTATATTATGAAAGATTACCGCAGGTTAAAACAAGATGAAAACAGTCGGCTTTCATTGGACTGGAACTTGAACAGGGCTTTATCAAAGGTGAACTACCGTATTCACACGGATGCGGTGAAGGAAAATTTGATTCCACCAGAGCTGACACCAGAACAGATTGCTTATACATATGCCAGTGAAGCAGATCTTTTAAATGTTGCGTTATTTGGTCAGACTGCAAAGCAATGGAAAAATAATAATCCGGGTAAAAAGGGGAATGTGCGTGATTATGCAAATTTAAATCAGTTGTTGGTGTTGGCAAATATGGAAAGTTATAATGCTATTTTAATTGAGCAGGGGAAATCGAGAGTATCCCAAGTAATTACGCCATTTGATATGGTAACATCTAAAACTTCATTCAATGTAATTCCTGCACTTTTTAATACTTCTTTTGGCAGTCTGATTCCCTGGCTGTTACCCCATTCTTTTACTTGTGTTTGCATGAAAAACCTCCTTACAGATAGACGTATATACTTAGTATATACACAGAAAACAAATTTATCAATACCTTATTATCACTCCACCAACAAAGCCACCTGCGTAATAAACTTACTCGGATCCGTATGTGCCGGCGGACCTTCGAGATAGATATGCCGACAGGTTCCCTTTAAAGAAAATCCATGTTCCTTCGCATATGCGATCAATCTGTCGCGTATGTCAGGAATCGATTCATAGCTGCCGTGGTAAAAAATGCAGAGTGCTTTTTCTTCCGGCAGTCTCAGAATGTATTCGCCCTCACTCTGCGGTGGGACTGCAATACAATAGGAAATCAGGTTCGGGTCTTCTAACGGATATTCAATAAAATACATGCGTTTGCTGGTGTCTGAGCCGTATTTTCGCATAGCATCAGGGATAATATACCGTAAATGTTCTTTTCTCTGTTCTACGGTGTCAGCACGCATTGTGCGGCGGTAAATGGTCTGTTCGGGATCGTGACCGTATGGAGTTCAAAGTCATTGTCGCTTTTTACACGCTGTTTTAGTTTTTCAATATTGAGATTTAATTCATCACGAAGCTTTTCTAAACGCTCGATCATAGGCTCCATATCAGTAGTTCCGTCGTAATATGCCTGGATGTCATCCAAAGACAGACCGAGGTTTTGCAGTACGCGGATCGTCCGTATCTTCGTCAGGGAGTCTGCCAGATAGTAACGGTTGCCGGTAGCCCCGTCTTTTACATCTGCCTGCAACAGATTTTTTTTTTCTTCATAATTCAATATAATTCTTCGTGTGATGCCAAGGGATTTTGCAATTTCTCCGATAGACATCAGACGATCTTCTTTCTGACTCATAAAACCTCCAAAAATGCTGTAAAATTTAGAAAAAACTCTTGTATCGTACACTGATGTACGGTGTAATATATATTATATAAAAAATGTAAAACTATGTCAATTTGGGAGTATAGATGTAAGGAGGTAACACATGAGGCAGACAAATAAGATAAGAAAGGGGATTGCCTGGCTGCTTTGCACAGTGCTGGTACTTGAATATTACCAATGCTGCCACAAATGTCAATGCAGATATCCGCAGCAGAGAATGCCGCAAGCGTATTTGTAGATGGTGTGGAATTGCATGCGGGCGGTAAGAAGTATTTTAAAAATGGTGATACTGCTGATAGCGGTGCAACAGGTACTGATGAGGACCATAGTGCATATTACGATACGGCGGGTGAGCTTTGGCTGAATAATTTAGAGGCACATACGATCAAAGCGAATGGAAATCTTACCATATATGTATGCAACAATCAGGAAACAAATACGAATATCGTGACTGCCACGCAGAATGAAACAGCGATAGAGGTAACCGGCTATTTGACGATTCAATATGGTGGATATGGTGAAACAGGCAGCCTGACAGTGGAAAGTGACGGAAAAGAGGCAATACAGGCTGGCTCCCGCATGACGGTCTCAGATGGCGTGGAAGTGAAAGTCCGGGCGAAAAGTGGTGCTACAGCCATATCATCGGGAGGAGTGCTGAAAATCGATGGGATTAGGACGAAGCTTGAAGCAGCGAGCGATGGCAGTACGGGAAAAGGTATTTTTGCACAACAGAGTATTTATGTGAAAAACTCTGCTGTTCTGACAGCTTTTGGAGGTGCTGCTGCTTATGAGTCTCCTTCCGGTATAGATAAGAGTGGGTATGGTTATGAAGACTATAATGTATTTACCGGCGATGCTGCACCGGGAACACAGGCAGCCAAGGATACGGCATTAGATGGTTATAAATACATACGGATTGAGCCAACAGGTGTTGCAAATGTTAAGACATTGACTGAGCTGCAGGCGGCAGCCCAAAATCAATATATCAGTCTTATCAATGTCATGAATGACATAACGATCACAGATACGGTATATGTCAGAAGAGCAGTGACGATCCAGAGTCCGGATGTATCCAATGTATCAAAGTTGATCCGGGGTAAGAGTCATACAGATGTAATACTGGATTTTGATGGTGCCAATGGTCATAAGTCAGATGTCGTTACATTGAAGAATATCATCGTGGATGGAAATAAGGACGGAAATACACAGACTGCATCACCGGCACTTAAATCTAAGAGTATTTTGGTAGATTTAGAAAGTGGTACCGTGATTGAGAATAACCATGCAAAGGAAGGTGCAGCCATATATGTAAATCATTATAGTACGGTGACTATGAAAGAAGGCAGTGAGATCCGAAATAATTTATCCGAGAGTGACGGAACGGTTTATGTGATTGGCAATGGTGGATATTTTGAAATGGCTGGTGGAACTATCAGTGGTAACACAGTTGCCGGCAATGGAGGCGGAATCTATGAATTTGGAGGTGGTTCCGCCCGCATGACCGGTGGAACCATCAGTGGAAATACTGCTAAAGGAAACGGAGGCGGTGTCTATAATGTAGAGAGACTGTATGGAGGTACGATCACCGGCAATAGTACAAGTGGAAACGGAGGCGGTGTTTTCGTTCCGGTAAGTGGAGCATGTCTTTTAAACAGTGATATCAATATCAGTGGCAATTATAAGGACGGTATCTGGAGTACAACAGAACAGCGCTATACCACAGGAACAGCCAATAATCTTTATCTGTCGGATTTCGGATCAAATGTATATGTGGAAGGTTCCTTAGCGGGAAATGCTAAGATAGGTATCACCAGTGCTCTCGAAACCTATCCTGTTTCCATAGGTGGAGGAGATGCCAGATATATCTATGGTAAAGGTTATGTGTTGAAAGAGTCGGATGTATCTAAATTTGTCAGTGATAAGAATGGTTTCGTAATAAAAGAAGACAATAATGAGCTTTTTTTGAAAAAAGAAGCTGCTACATTAAAAGCATCCGATTTTCAGTTTAAAGCACCACAAAGTCTGATCTACAATGGGGAAGCAAAGGCAGCAGAAATATCGAAAAAAATGGGACTTCCTGCGGAGATATCACAGTAGAATATTATCGGAACGGAAAGAAAGTCACACCGGTCAATGCCGGAACATATATCGCAAAGATCAATGTGGCAGAAAATGATAATTATCTTGCAGCTTCCGGTCTGACAGACAGCAGCTGGACATTTACCATTGAACCGAGAAAACTGTTAGTATCCGTTGCGGATGTTGTGATTGACAGAGGTGATGCAATGCCGGAACTTACCGTCAGAGTAGATGGATTTGCAGATGGCGAGGATGAGAACAGTATTGCAGGATTCCAAAACCAACTGCCAAAGTAAAAGGAACCGTGAATACAAATGATACCAATGTTAAGAATTTTGAAGTAACTTACAGCGGTGGAAAGGCAACTGCAAACTATCAGTTCGTAGAAAATACAATTGCAAAGATTACGATCAATTCTACGGACACAACAGCACCAGAGATTACCGGTGTTACGAACGGAAAGACCTATTGCAGTAAGGTGACAGTAACCGTTACCGACAAGGACTTAGATACCGTAAAATTAGACGGCAAAAAGTAACTTTAAAGGATGATAAGTTTACGGTCTCTCCAAAGAGCGGAAAACAGAAAATAGAAGCAGTAGACAAAGCAGGGAACAGGACAACCGTATCCATTACTGTAAATAACGGACATACCAAGAGTGACTGGATCATCGACGAATTACCTACTTCCACGAAAGAAGGAAGCAGACATAAGGAATGTACGGTATGTGGAGCAGTGGTAGATAGTGTCAGCATTCCAAAACTGACACCAAGTAACCCGGAGAATCCAACAAAACCAGATCCGGAGAATCCGACCAAGCCGGACCCGGAAAAACCAACGAAACCGGATCCGGAGAACCCAACGAAACCAGACCCGGAAAAACCAACCAACCCGGAGAAGCCTACACAGAAGAAATATAAGGTGATCGAGGGGGCAGATGCTACCTATACGATCAATAAAGACGGAAATCTGACCATGCGTGCAGACGGTAAGTATAAGAATTTTAAGGGAATTGAAATCGACGGTAAGACCGTAGACAGCAAAAATTATACGGCATGGAGCGGTTCTACTTATGTAAAATTCAAAAAAGATTTTGTAAATACATTATCTGGAGGAAAGCATACCGTAAAATTCACATTTACAGATGGTTATGCGACCACCAGTCTGACGATTGCAAAGAAGGATAATTCTGATACTAAGAATCCTTCCGATAATAAAAACCGGATACAAATACGAACACATCGGGCAATGGAACAAACAATACAACAACCACAGCCAGTACACAGGTAAAAGCACCGAAGACCGGTGATACCTTCCAGCCGATACTCTGGGCAGGAATACTGTGTGTTTCTGTAGCAGGAATGGCAGGAGGTGTAGCAGCCGATCAAAAGAGAAAGAAATGTCAGTAGGAAGTAAAAATAAGAAGTATTAATATAAAGAGTTCATAGGAAACACAAACTGAGCCTCATTCACAGAAAGAAGTGGATGGGGCTCAGAGTTTTATTGCTGATCACAGAGGTGGGGAAGGGTCAATCTGACTAATTATTTTCATATCATAGAGCATGCAGATGAATTGACGCAGATGTTAGCGGAGAATCAGGGCATACAGTGAGGACGGACAGAGCCTGACTGTTGCGATCATCTTAGAATCTTAACATATTACAAAAATCCTTAAAATCTTCCTTTACATTACTGTTTTATCATGGTAGTATACTAAAGTACAGTGAATGAAAAAGGAGGATTTTTTTATGAAAAGAGCAACCGGATTTGCAGCAGTGCTTATGGCAGCGGCAATGGTATTTACAATGGCAGGCTGCGGAAGCAGTAAAGACGCAGATACATCTGCAAAGAAAGAGACAAAGACAGAGGATTCTAAGGATAAGGAAAATTCCGATAAACAGTTTATCGTTGGATTTGATGCAGAATATCCTCCATACGGATATAAAGATGACAATGGCGAATATGTAGGATTTGACTTGGATTTAGCACAGGAAGTATGTGCCCGTAACGGCTGGGAACTCGTAAAACAGCCAATCGACTGGGATTCTAAAGATATGGAGTTAAATTCAGGTTCCATCGACTGTATCTGGAACGGATTTACGATGACAGGACGTGAGGATGACTATACATGGTCAAAACCATATGTAGATAACTCTATCGTTGTAGTAGTAAAAGAGGGTTCAGGAATTGAGAAACAAGAGGATTTAGCAGGAAAAGTCATAGCCGTACAGGCAGATTCTTCAGGACTTGCAGCTTTGACAGATGAAGAGGACAACGAAGAAAACTTAAAATTAGCAGCAAGTTTTTCAGACTTACAGCAGGTAGCAGATTATAACACAGCATTTATGAACCTTGAGGCAGGAGCCGTAGATGCGATCGTAGTAGATATCGGTGTGGCAGATTATCAGTTAGAATCCAGAACAGGATTTGTAATGTTAGATGATAAGATCCGTACAGAGCAGTATGCAGTTGGTTTCAAACTTGGAAATGAAGAGTTAAGAGATCAGGTACAGAGTACATTAGATGAGATGGTAAAAGACGATACATTTGATGATATCGCAAAAAAATGGGATTTATCAGATATGGTATGTCTTGGTAAGTAAGGAGCAAAGAAATGGCATTTGATATCATGTTTCGTCAGCTTTTACCGGGTATGGGGGCATCTGTTTCCATATTTGTGCTGACGTTGCTGTTTTCTCTTCCATTGGGACTTTTGGTGGCATTTGCGAGAATGTCTAAGATAAAACCGCTTCAATGGATCACAAAATTTTATATATCCATTATGCGTGGAACACCGCTGATGTTACAGCTTTTAGTGGTTTATTTCGGACCGTATTATGTATTCCGGCAGAATATTTCCACCGAATACCGGTTCTATGCAACGATCATCGGATTCAGTATCAACTATGCGGCGTATTTTGCAGAGATTTACCGCTCCGGTATCCAGTCGATCCCGGTAGGACAGCGTGAGGCAGCAAAAGTCCTTGGATATTCCAGAGTTCAGACATTTTGGAAGATTATTTTTCCACAAATGGTAAAAAGGGTGCTGCCACCGGTAACAAATGAGGTTATCACACTGGTCAAAGACACTTCACTGGCATTTGTATTGGCATATGCAGAGATGTTTACGATCGCAAAACAGATCGCAGCGGCACAGACCACGATCGTACCATTGTTTGTAGCAGGACTGTTTTACTACATATTTAATCTGATCGTAGCGGTAGGTATGGAGTATTTAGAAAAACGCCTGTCTTATTATCAGTAGGAGAAATGCGATGAAGTTATTAGAGATAGAGAATTTAAAGAAAAGTTTTGAAGACCTCGATGTACTGCATGACATTTCTCTTGGGGTAGAAGAAGGAGAAGTCGTTGCGATCATCGGTCCGTCCGGTTCCGGAAAATCTACGCTGCTGCGTTGCTGCACAGGCTTAGAGCAGGCAGACAGCGGAACAATCCATTATGAAGGAAGTTACGGACTGGTATTTCAGAATTTTAATCTGTTTCCACACTATTCGGTGTTGAAAAATATTATGGATGCGCCGATCAGTGTCCAGAAGCAGAGTAAAAAAGAAGCAGAAAAAGAAGCAAGACGTCTTTTGGAGAAGATGGGCTTAGGGGACAAAGCAGATGCCTATCCATGCCAGCTTTCAGGGGACAGCAGCAGAGGGTAGCCATTGCAAGAGCACTTGCATTAAAACCGTCAATTCTGTTTTTGATGAACCGACAAGTGCATTAGATCCGGAACTGACCGGAGAGATTTTAAAAGTAATCCGTGAACTTGCGGAAGAAAAAATGACCATGGTGATCGTGACACATGAGATGAGCTTTGCAAGGGATGTAGCAGACCGCGTGATCTTTATGGATGGCGGATATATCATTGAGCAGGGTGATCCAAAGGAAGTCATCGAACACCCGAAGGAAGAACGGACCAGACAGTTTTTGGCAAGATTTATGCAGGGATAAAAATCGAATTCACAAATATAGTTTGCATTAGAGGGAAGGTTGTACTTTCCCTCTTTTTTTTTGCTCTATAGGAAATACCCAAAACTACCCTTTACACAGGGGGAAAATACTCTTATACTACTATAGAAAAGAAAAAACACAGAAAAGGGGACGGTATGAAAAGAACCGAAGAAAAACAGGGAACATTAAGATGGGATAAATTAGACAATACAGCACATGTATTTCCGGTCATTGCCGGAAATGAGATGACGAATGTGTATCGGATCAGTGTTGTCTTAAAAGAAGAAGTACAACAGGATCTGTTACAGCAGGCATTGGATATTGTATTGCCAAAATTTGAAATTTTTCATGTGCGGCTGCGGCAGGGAATTTTCTGGTATTATTTTGAAGAAAATGTAAAGAGGGCTCCGCGGGTGCATGAGGAGGAAACCTATCCATGCCGTTACATTGTACAGAACAAGAATCGGAGTTATCTGTTCCGGGTAACTTATTATAAGAAGCGGATCAATTTAGAAGTTTTCCATGTGCTGACCGATGGAATGGGCGGTATCAATTTTTTACGGAGCTGACTTATCAATATCTGCGTCTGGCTCATCCGAAACTTCGTGAGCAGGTGGGCGGCGATGCTCTTTGCAGTGAGACTTCGTTAAATACAGAGGATAGTTTTATCAAGAATTACAGAAAGAGCATCCAGAAGATTTATAAGACCCAGAAGGCATATCTGCTCAAAGGAGAAAAATTCAAAGAGCCGGAGTTTGGCGTAATACACGGATATTTGAATATCCCACAGCTAAAAAGTGTCTGTAAGAAGATGGGAGCAAGTATCAATGAATATTTAGTCAGTGTCTTTATCTGGAGTATTTATACGGAGTATATGCATGGGATGCCGGAGAAACGTCCGGTCCGTGTCGCCGTTCCGGTCAATCTGCGTCCGTTTTTTAACTCTGTGACGACAAAGAATTTTTTTGCAATGGTCTCGGCAGAATTTGAAGCCAAAAAGGAAACCTATACCTTTGAAGAGGTACTAAAGATCGTGTGTGAGAGTCTGCGGTCACAGATCAATAAAGAGCATTTAGAGGATATTTTTTCTTATAATGTATCCAACGAAAAGATATTGATCGCAAGGGCAGTCCCGTTGGTATTAAAAAACTTGCCATTCGTTCGGTCTATACATCGGCGGCACTGGCAAATACTTCTACAATTACCAATATAGGAAATATTTCCGTGCGGGAGGAATATGAGCCATATATAGAGGGATTTCATGCCTATCTTGCGATGTCCAAAGGGCAGAACTTAAAAGGAACGATCTGTTCTTACAAGGATACACTGGTGTTTACGTTTAGTTTTATTTTAAAAGATACTTCCGTACAGAAGGCTTTTTTAGAAAGTTAGCGTCCGATGGACTGGATGTTTCAATAGAAAGTAATGGTGTGTGTTATGAGTAAATGCAGAAATTGTAAAATAGAGATTTTAGACCGTACCGGAGTCTGCCCGCTGTGCCATTGTGTGGTGGAACAGGACGGAAGCGAAAGAGAAGCGGCATATCCTGATGTGGGAATCCGGGAAAAACGTTTTGCACTGATCATCCGTATCTATGTATTTTTGGCCGTTATGGCAGAGGCACTGTTGGTATTCATCAATGTAAACCATCATAAGGGAATCTGGTGGAGTGCGATCACGGCAGGAGTATTTATTTACATTTATCTGATCATGAAGATCGGAATCCAGAACGATGCAGGCTACCGCAGTAAGATTATTTTTTGACGATATTCAGTATCGGACTGCTCTTTCTGATTGATGAAGTGGCCGGTTATCGTGGCTGGTCTTTGAACTATGTCCTGCCGGCAGGCGTGATCATGCTGAATGTGGCGATCATACTTTTGATGATCGTCAACTGGAGGAACTGGCCGAGTTATCTGCTGTTTCAGCTTTTTTGCATTTTGTGCAGTATCTTTCCGATCATTTTATGGAAGAAGGATGTCATTACAAAACCGTTTTTAAGTGAAATCGCACTTGCTGTTTCGGTATTTTTGTTCCTCGGCACCTTTATCATTGGCGGAAGCCGTGCGAGAGCGGAATTGAAGAGAAGATTTCATGTTTAGGAAACTGAGGCGTAAGGAGTAAGAAGAAAATATGGCAGAAAGTATCAGAGGAAAAGTGATCCGCGATCTGATTGCCCGTTTTTCAAATGATCTGTTGATCGGCAAAAGATAAAAAGCGGAGAGTTAAGAAAAAGAGCTGTGGATTTAGAACCGGAGTGGAAATGTCCGGAGCAGTTTACCAATACCATGATCCTTATGGAAAATTTTACCATGGAGCTGTTAGAGCCGGTGGAAAATGTGGGCAGCCGGGTGGTGCTGCAGCTTCATGGAGGCGGATATATTGCCACGATGAAGAATGCATACCGTTCGTTTGCGGCACTTTACAGTGAGTTGGGCGGCAACTGCCGTGTATTGACCATTGATTACCGGGTTGCACCGGAGCATCCGTATCCGGCGGCATTAGAGGATACGATCGCGGCATATCACTGGCTGTTAGAGCAGGGATATCCGGCAGAAAAAAATTGTTGTGGCAGGAGATTCCGCCGGTGGCGGATTGGCATTGGCACTCTGCCTATGGCTGAAAAACCATAAAGAACCGCTGCCATCCGGTGTGATCGCCATGTCACCGTGGACAGATCTAACGATCAGCGGCGAATCAGTGGAAACAAACTTTGAGAAAGACCCATTGTTTGGAAAAACAAGGGACAGCATGTTATATAACAAGGACTACCTTGGAGACAATGACCCGACGAATGAGTATATTTCTCCATTATTTGGTGATTATGAAGGATTTCCACCATTGCTGATACAGGTGGGCTCCTATGAAATGCTCTTAAGCGATTCGACCAGAGTTGCGAAAAAAGCAAAAGAAGCCGGAGGCAAAGTAAAACTTTCCATATATGAGGGAATGTTCCATGTGTTTCAAATGGCAATGCTGCTGATGCCGGAATCGAAGAAGGCATGGGCAGAGATCAAACGTTTTTTGCATTACTTAGATACAGAAGAGAATGAAATGCAGAACATAAGTAAAGGAAAAAGCATAGGATTCTACAGAAAGAAAAAATACTGTGGAGTTATCATGAAAAAAGCTGCAAAATGGTTGTTATGTATCAATCTGCTGGCATGGACACTGCTGGCAGTTCAGGTTTTGACTGTAAACATGGAGCAAAGAGTCGCACAGAATACGGTTCCTGTTCAAAATGGAGACGTGCAGGCAAAAGGAGAGGACGCAGATGCAGTGAAAAAGAAGGTAGCACTGACTTTTGATGATGGTCCTGATCCGGATTATACGGAGATGCTCTTAGACGGACTGAAAAAAGAGAAATGTCAAGGCAACCTTTTTTTGTTGGGAAAGCAGGCAGAAGCATATCCCGATATCGTAAAACGCATGCATAAAGAAGGGCATATGATAGGAAATCACTCCTATGACCATGTCAATCTAGCGAACCTTTCTAAAACGGATGCGGCAAAGCAGATTTGGATGACAAGTGAGGCAATCCATAAGATTACCGGAGAATATCCGCAGTATTTAAGGCCGCCGTTTGGAAATGAGCCACCGGAATGCAGTTGTGCGAAGAATATGATGACCGTGCTTTGGGACGTGGACCCGCTCGACTGGTGCTGCGGAAGTTCGTCTACGGTCATAGAAAAAGTAGTAAAAGCGGTGGAGGAAGATGATATCATTTTACTGCATGATGCATCGGAAAGCAGTGTGGAGGCAGCACTTGGGATCATTGATGCCTTAGAAAAACAGGGATATGAATTCGTTACCGTGGATGAGGTGATTTTTGAATAAAAATCCATAAAAATGAAATTTGTATTGCTTCAACTTGCAAAATGATGTATATTTTATAAGGATAAGGGGATAAAAATGGATTTATTTGACTACATGAGAGAACAAAATATGCAAAATGAATCTCCGCTGGCAAATAGAATGCGACCAAAGACATTAGAGGAGGTGGTTGGACAGCAGCACATTATCGGAAAGGATAAGCTGCTTTACCGTGCGATCCGGGCAGACAAGTTGAGTTCGGTTATTTTCTACGGACCACCCGGTACCGGAAAAACCACACTTGCAAAGGTCATTGCGGGAGCAACGAAAGCAGAATTTGTGTCGATCAATGCAACTGCCGCCGGAAAAAAGGATATGGAGGCTGTGGTCGAACAGGCGAAGAACAGTCTTGGCATGTATGGAAGACGGACGATCCTTTTTATAGATGAGATCCATCGCTTTAACAAGGGACAGCAGGATTATCTGCTTCCGTTTGTCGAGGACGGTACGATCATCTTGATCGGGGCAACCACAGAGAACCCGTATTTTGAGGTAAATGGGGCACTGCTCTCAAGGTCAGTCATTTTTGAATTAAAGTCATTAGATAAAGAGGACATCCGCATACTTTTAAGACGTGCCGTAACCGATGAGGAACGGGGAATGGGTGCCTACCATGCCGTTTTAGAGCCGGATGCCGAGGATTTTTTAGCGGATATCAGTAATGGAGATGCAAGGGCAGCACTAACGGCAATAGAGCTTGGCGTGCTGACCACGGAGCGGAGCGAGGACGGTAAGATCCACATTACTTTAGACGTAGCACAGGAATGTATACAGAAGCGGGCAGTGCGGTATGATAAAATGGGAGATCAGCACTATGATACAATATCTGCATTTATAAAGAGTATGCGTGGTGCAGATCCGGATGCAGCCGTTTATTATCTCGCCAGAATGTTGTATGCAGGCGAAGATATCCGGTTTATTGCAAGGAGAATGATGATCAGTGCATCCGAGGATGTGGGAAATGCAGACCCGAATGCATTGAATGTGGCAGTTTCTGCAGCATTAGCAGTAGAGCGGATCGGGATGCCGGAGGCAAGGATCATTTTAGCACAGGCAGCTACTTATTTAGCATCGGCTCCAAAGAGTAATGCATCCTATTTAGCCGTTGACCGGGCAACCGAGTGCATGAAGCAGACGATGACTGCTCCGGTGCCGGTACATTTACAGGACGCCCATTATAAAGGAAGCGAAAAATTAGGACATGGTCTGGGTTATTTATATGCACATAATTACCCGAACCACTATGTAGAACAACAATATCTGCCGGATGCCTTAAAAGACGAGGTCTTTTATGAGCCGACAGAGATCGGTTATGAAAAACAGATCAAGGAGCATTTACAGTTTTTAAGAGGCAATCAGACAGAAAACTAATATGATAAAGCATGAAGGAGTTTAGGAGGAAATATGAAGTCTTATCAGGAAATGTCAAAAGAAGAGTTGTTACAGGAAAAAGAAAGTTTGAAAGCAGCGTATAAGGAATACCAGAAGATGGATCTGAGTCTGAACATGGCAAGAGGAAAACCGGCAGTCGAGCAGTTGGATATGGTCATGGATATTTTAGACGTACTGGATTCTAAGAGTGAGATGGTTGCAGAAAACGGAATTGATGTACGCAATTACGGTGAGATGGATGGTATTCCGGAAGCCAAAAAACTGATGGCAGATATGATGGGAACAAAAGCTGAGAATGTACTGGTATTTGGAAATGCAAGTCTTACGATCATGTATGATACCGTGTCACGTTCTATGACACATGGTGTCTGCGGAAGTACGCCTTGGTGTCATTTAGATAAGGTTAAATTTCTCTGCCCCGTTCCCGGATATGACCGCCATTTTGCGATTACCGAGCATTTTGGCATCGAAATGATCAATATCCCGATGACAGAAGACGGACCGGATATGGATATGGTAGAACAGTATGTCAATAATGATCCTTCCGTAAAAGGAATCTGGTGTGTGCCGAAATATTCCAATCCGCAGGGTTATGTCTATTCCGATGAGACGGTAAAACGTTTCGCGGCGTTAAAACCGGCAGCAGAAGATTTCAGGATTTTCTGGGATAATTCCTATGTGGTACATCATTTATATGAGGACAGACAGGCAGAGCTTTTAGACATTATTTCAGAGTGTGAAAAAGCAGGAAATCCGGATATTGTCTATGAGTTTGCATCTACTTCTAAAGTGACCTTTGCGGGAGCAGGAATTGCAGCCATGGCATCTTCAAAAAAGAATCTGGATTTTATCAGAAAGAGTATGACCATTCAGACGATCGGTTATGACAAAGTCAACCAGTACCGTCATGTAAAATATTTCAAGAATTTAGATGGCATCAAAGCAAAGATGAAACAGCATGCAGACATCTTACGTCCGAAATTTGAACTGGTGGATGAGATTTTAACCAAAGAATTAGAAGGTCTTGGTATCGGAACCTGGACAAAACCTCTCGGCGGTTATTTCATTACCTTTGAAACCTTAGAAGGCTGTGCAACTTCTGTGGTAAAAAAGCAAAAGAGGCAGGCGTAGTCCTGACCGGAGCCGGAGCACCATTCCCATATGGAACCGATCCAAGAGATTTTGTGATCAGGATTGCACCGTCTTATCCGACTTTAGAGGAACTTCGTCAGGCAGCAGAAGTCTTTGTCCTCTGCGTTAAATTAGCTTCTGTAGAAAAATTATTAGAGGCATAAAAACTGCTACAACATCAGGGCAGCGTAAACATGTGATATAGAAACTTCATATAAATAAACAGGAAATAAGTGGCAGAATGTCAGAAATCCGCAAGTATGGTTATGGTAAGGGCTGTACTTTGCGGAAGGGATGTTCTGCCATCCTGCTTTTTTGATAAAGGATTTTCTATAAAAAGACACATTCTGCTACAAAATATGCCTATGAGAAAAATGCTCCGAAAGGTACAATACGGATAAATAACAAGGTGGAGGGCATATCATGTTAAAGATTAAAAATCTGACAAAAGTATATGGAGACAAAAAGGCGTGGCGACGAACAGGAAACGCAGCATGTCAGTGGGGATAGCCGAAGACAGCGGCATCCTATAAAGGAAAAAATACTCATAATCGCATTCAAAATCGGTTGTAACCCATTCGCCCCCATGCTATAATACCCTCAAAGCATATTTTCTTATATAAGGCGGCATTTCTGCCGTAGTCTATTACAAATCTTATTCAGATCAGAAAATTCATGCTTTTCCAACATTATGAACAGCAGGAGTTTTCGCGAAAAAGGATAAGAACTCCTGTAAAACAATTTCAAACAGGAGGTAATACTATGACAGAAACCAAAAATGAGATCAGTGTTGCAAGAAACCACAAGGACAGATTATTTCGCATGATATTTCGTGAAAAGAAGGAACTATTGAGCCTTTATAATGCAGTCAACGGAACATCTTACACAAACACAGAAGAACTAGAGATTGTAACCTTAGAAAATGCCATCTATATGAATATGAAAAATGATCTGGCATTTATCATGGATTCATACCTGAATCTTTATGAACACCAGTCCACTTATTCCCCCGAACATGCCATTGCGGGATCTGTTTTATATTGCAAAAGAATTGCAGGGGCAGGTCAATCACAGGGATCTGTATCGCAACAAACTGATTAAGATTCCAACACCGAGATTTTTAGTTTTTACAATGGTTCGGAGGAGCAGGCAGAAAAGAAATACTTACGTCTGTCGGATGCTTTTCAAAAATCCATGGACGACCCGGATTTAGAACTGGTAGTAACCATGCTAAACATCAATCTCGGAAAGAACCGGAAACTTTTAGAACAGTGCCAAACTTTAAAGGAATATGCTATCTATGTGAAGAAAGTAAGAACCTATGCAAAGAGCATGAAAGTAGAAGAAGCGGTAGACCGTGCGGTGAGAGAATGTATCAATGAAGGAATCCTGCGGGAGTTTCTGCTTCAGAACAGAAAAGAGGCGGTGGAAATGAGTATCTTTGAATATGATGAAGAAGCAGTCTTTGAGATTGTCCGGAAAGATGAATATGAGAAAGGACATCAGGAAGGAGTCAAAGAAGGAGTCATTGCAGGGAAGGCAGAGGATATTTTAGAACTGCTAGAAGATATTGGCACAATACCAGAGGAAGTGCGTGAAAAAATAACAGGTGAAATTGATCTTGAGATTTTGAAAAAATGGCACAAATTGGCGGCTAAGTCAGAGTCTATAGATGAATTTGTGTCGAAAATGTAAGTAAGGGAAATGTAGTTAGAGAGGGTATTTGTTCAGCGAGTTTCCGATGATTATTCCAAGTTTCCTTATGCTGAGCATTCCGATGAACCTCCTTCAAAGCAGGAATCGTGTTCGCCAAAGGGCTCCACGCTTCCAGGAGTTTCATCTCCATAGCACAAAAAGAAACTTTTCATAATCATCGGGAGCTCGCTGGGATATATGTTTTCTAATGGGGTTGGGGAGAGTAAGTTAAGCTCTACGTTGAGATTTCCGAGAAGGTGTTGCCGGATGATAGTGGCGAAAGAGACATAGATATATAAAACGGTTTTAGTATCGTGAATAGATTTTATTATGTAAACTTATCGATTTGTTGAACCTTCTTTACAATCATTAGAGAATCTTCTATATTGATACAATGCTGTTTCCCGGCTATCCCCACAGACAGTTGCGAGGCTTCCGTCGTGAGGAGCACACTGCCGCTCATGTTTTGTGCCTGTTTGAGCCTGTAGGGCGAGTTGCACAAAACATGAGCAAAAAGGCGTGGGGACGAACAGGAAACGCAGCATGTCAGTGGGGATAGTCGGGGGAACATGAGCATGAAAAAGGTATAAAATATACAAATCATACAACCCTACCCCTACGAGCATTTCCGATATTTCTGTATCCATTTCATCGGTATCGCAGAACCGAAGATAATACCCAGTGCAATGGCACCTGCCATCTTGAAAGTTTCCAGCCCCATAGAGGCAGCCATTCTGCCGTGATTCATGATCAGGTGGTAAGAAGTATAATAGATTCCGGCACCCGGAACTAAAGGAAGGATTCCTGTTACCAGATAAATAGTAACGGGAGCTTTTTTTATAATAGAAAGTATTCTTGCTAAAACGGTTACAAAGAAGGTAGCAAAAAGGGCAGCGATTACAACACTGTTGCCGAACTTTTGAAAAAGCAGGTACATTCCCCAGGTAAAGCAGCCGCAAAGACCGCAGGCAAAATACTGTGAGCGTGGAGCAGAAAACAGTATGGCAAAAGCAAAGGTAGAAATAAACGCTAATAATAATTGTCCGATCATAATAAAGTACCTCCGAAAAACTGGTAACAGGTCATCACGGCACCGACTCCCACAGCAATGCAAAGGGCTGTTACAAGTGCGTCTACCATGTGAATGACACCGGAAAGAAAATCTACATTAAAGAAATCCCGAATAGCATTGGTTAAAAGAAGTCCCGGAACAAGTGGCATGATACAGCCGATGACCATTTTATCGACCATGACAGGTGCATGCAGGGCATAAGGTAAAATGCTGAGTGCCGTTACGAGAGCACTTGCGGCAATCGTATAAAAAAGCGGGAGGACTGCCGTATTCTGGCATGGTACAAAAAGGACTGCAGGGCAATTCCAATAAAAAGAGAAAAAAAGCAGTCTAAATATTTTCCACCAAAAAGCAGGGTAAATGCGGCACAGCCAAATCCGGAAGCCAGGTGTCGGAGTAACTGTTTTTCACTGAGAAGGGTGCTGCAGCTTTTCATTTTTTGATAGCTTCTCCCGGAGGATAGTGGAACTCACAGATTTCGCGGGAGAGCTGGTTTACGGCAGCAATCCGTTCTAAATTTACATTGCTGAAAGCAACATGACGGACCAGACTGTAGGGGTGGCTGCCCTGTTCATCAATGGTGGCAAAAATTCCGTTTGAGAGAACATAGACATTGTAGTCTGTGATGCCGTAGGATTCAATGATCCTCATCATCGTATCTTCCACGCGAAAAAATTTCGCCTCCGTTTTTTATGAGAATTTCTCCGGCAAGCACTGCCAAAGATAAAATTTCCTGATTTTTATTCATAGTGACCTCGTGTATTTGTATCATTGTAAATTAGCGATGTGTGAGAAATGACCTCACGCAATCTATAAATAAAGTATGCAAAAAAGAGGAGCTTGTCAATCTTTATTTCAATAAAAAGAAAAGAATATTTTTAGAAAAAACTGACATACTAGAGGCAAATGGAAAAACGAGGTGATAAGATGAAACAGAAGACATACAGACTGTGTCTGTTTTCCCTGATCGTCATTGTATTGGTAGTTGGGCTCCTTTGTTATGATCGTGCAGGAAAACAGGCACAGAATATGGCAGGTGCCGTGCTGGTGATGGAGGAATAGATGAGCAGTCAGACGATTTATATTAAGATAGATAAAAATGTATTGGTGCATAACCGCAATATTACGCTGGGTGACATCGCGAAAATTGAGTGTACGGATGTCGGGATGTTGCGCAAGATCCGTCAGAAAAAAGTGTATTCTTTTCAGGGAACGCATGCGAAAAAAAATCAGTTTCAGGTATTTTCCATATTAAAGATCATTCAGCTGATCCATGAGGATTATCCGAATGCAGATGTGCAAAATGAGGGTGAGGCAGACTTTATTGTGGAATATGTGCCAAGACTGAATCCACCGATGGGGGTTGCTTATTTAAAGACCATTTTATTGTGCATTGTGATCTTTTTCGGTTCCGCCTTTACAATCATGGCATTCAATAACGATGTCGGCGTCAGTGAAGTTTTTGCAAAATTTTATATGCAGGTGATGGGAAAAGAGTCCAGTGGATTTACGGAACTGGAAGTGTTTTATTCTATCGGTATTGCGTTTGGAATCCTGGTATTTTTTTTAACCATGTCGGAAGAAAGAAGATCACACCGGATCCGACTCCGCTGCAGGTGGAAATGCGTAAGTATGAAAATGATATAGATACAACATTTATCGAAAACAGCAGCAGGGGAGGAAGCAATATCGATGTGGGTTAATCATGTGATCTTAGCATTGATGGGATTGTTTGCAGGCTTTGCAGTATCTGCCGGAACATTTGCTTTTTAATTGCCATCGGTGTTATCCCGAGACTGATCGGAAAGTCGAATACGGCAAGGGCGGTATTTTCTTATGAAACGATGATCCTGTTAGGGGGCGTTGTTGGAAATATAATCTCCACCTATTCGGATATGTCCATGCCGGCAGGCAGGATTTTGTTGATCCTGTTCGGTTTTTGTGCAGGCATTTTTGTGGGCTGCATTGCCGTTTCTTTAGCAGAGATCATCAATACATTTCCCATTGTGTTCCGGCGTTATAAATTGAGTATCGGACTGGCATGGGCACTGGCATTTATGGCATTTGGAAAAATGGCGGGTGCATTGTTCTATTTTTGGACAGGGTATATGAGTACGCTGTAATAAGGAGGAAAACAGAGTGAAGGAAGAAGATAAGCAGATTCAAAATGAAGAGTATAACGAGTATGTAAAACAGGTGACTCCGACGAATAATCTTTTTGGAAATATGGTAAAAGCATTTATCGTAGGAGGCGTTATCTGTGTCATCGGTCAGGTGATCTTAAACGTAGCTATGAACCGGTTTGGACTTGACAAAGAGACGGCGGGAAGCTGGTGCAGTATGTTGTTGATCTTGTTGAGTATTATTCTAACAGGATTTAATATTTACCCAACGTTCGCACAATGGGGAGGTGCCGGAGCATTGGTGCCAATCACCGGATTTGCCAATTCCGTAGCTTCGCCGGCAATCGAGTTCAAAAAAAGAGGGTCAGGTGTTTGGAATCGGATGTAAGATATTTACGATCGCAGGGCCGGTCATCCTCTATGGAATTTTTACAAGCTGGGTGTTAGGACTCATTTACTGGATCGGACGATGCGTGGGATGGTTTTAAAAGCAGATGTTGTCCGGACAGATGTTTTATAAGCCGCAGTAGCAGGACATCATGGATGTTAGAGTTTGCTATTGCGGTTTTTTTTTTACTCTATAGGATTAGGGGCAAAAGACGGTTTGAAATTTTTGGATTGGCAACTTGCACAAATCCGGGTCTATTTTGTTCCGTTGTACGAAAATAAGAAAATCTAAGTCTGTCTGAGTCAGGCTGCAATAGAGTGACGTGTACGTCTTAAACGCCCCGTCCATGGGGCATTAAGACTTTTTTGCTGCCGTCCATGGCAGCAAAACACTGTACATGAACAGCCAGACTAAGATTTACTAATTTTCTCCCAAAGTCACACAAGCAGTCCCGGTTTTGTGCAAGTTGCCGACCACTAAGGTTGTGAGCCGTCTTTTGCGATACTAATCTCTATAGGAAATATTGTGTTACATAAAAGTATAAAATTCGTGTTTTCGATAGAGCAAGAAGCCCTTCAGGCGAAGATGTGCAGCACACTTTTGTCTGTAACATATCCAACATACTTGACAACCAATATTATACGCCGTATAATATTGACTATCAAATAGCAAGGAGAGATTCCATGATTTTTCAGACGGGTGCGGCTCTTTTGGATGCAATCGTTCTTGCAGTTGTTTCCAAAGAGGAAGAAGGCACATATGGATATAAGATTACACAGGAAGTACGCAGTACGATCGAGGTTTCGGAATCGACACTCTATCCGGTACTCCGGCGGCTGCAAAAGAACCGGTGTTTAGAAGTATACGATGTGGAATGTGCGGGCAGGAACCGGCGGTATTACAAGATTACGGATGCCGGAAGAGCACAGCTTTTATTATATCGCAGGAATGGGCAGATTATTCTTCTAAAATCAGTCTGCTGTTTTCTGGAGAGGAGATTAAATGAACCGAAAAGTATTTATGGAGAGACTGCGTGAGTGTTTAGCAGATATTTCTGCGGAAGAAAGAGAAGATGCACTTACATATTATGAGAGTTATTTTGAAGAAGCCGGTGTGGAAAATGAGGCACAGGTCATTGAGGAACTGGGTTCTCCTGAAAAAGTAGCAGAGAACATCAAGCGTGATCTGCTTGAGGAACCGCAGAGCAGTCTCCAGGCACCGGAATGTATGGAAAAGGAATCGTCAGAGGATTTTTCATCAGAAGATTTTGAAAAACATGAACAATACGAAGAATATGAACAAAAGGATAAGTCAGGAAGGATTGCTATGGTCATTGTGATCGCTGTTTTAACGTTTCCAATCTGGATCACTGTGGCAGCAACATTATTTGGACTGATCGTAGCAGCTTTTGGCGTGTTGTTCGGATGTGCAGCGGGAGGCATTGCCGCAACAGTGGGACTTCTGATATCAGGAGTGGCATTAATTGGCATGGGAATCGGTGGATGTATCTCCGGAAGTATTGCAGCGGGAATCCTTGTGACGGGAGCCGGATTTTTCGTAATGGCAATCGGAATCCTTTTATTGATCTGTGTTGTATGGATCTGTGGCAGGGCAGTTCCGATATGTTGCCGTTGGATCGTTAATCTTTGTAGAAAACCATGGCAAAGAAGAAAGGAGCGTATGTCATGAAAAAATTTGTGAAAGGCTGTCTGATCTTAGCAGCCGTATGTGCGGTACTTGGCGGTGTGGCATGCGTGACCGGACTGGTATTAGGAGCCGGAACGAGAGAATTGCAGCAGGCATTTCGTGAGAGTGGATTAAAAGACTGGATTTGGGAAATCGGTTCGGATAGTTCAGAGGAATCTTTTGACTGGGAAAAGGAAAGTGACGTGTCAAAGACGCTGGATAGTTTTTCAAGTGAAGAGATCGATTCTTTAGAAATTGAATTAAAATATGGAACATTAGATATAGAAGAAAGTGATACGGATGAAGTCACGGTAAAAGTAGAAAAGATCAGGAAAAATGCAAGGCTACGGTCAATGACAGGGTATTAAAGATAGAAGATACGCGAGAAAAAGGGATCAAAGGACATAATTACCATGTGCTGTTACTGATTCCAAAAGGAATGGAGTTCGACCAAATAAAAATTGATAATGATGCAGGAACAGTGGATGCACATGACACTACTTTAAAAGCACAAAACATCAATTTCAAGGTTTCTGCCGGAGAGATTATGGCGGAGCGTTTAGAGACAGAAAAGTTAAAGCTGCGGGTAGGTGCCGGAAATGCAGACATCGATGAGCTGAAAACAAGTGATGCAGATCTGACCTGTGGAGTTGGAAATATTGATGTAAAACTCATGGGCACTGAAAAAGAGTACAATTATCAGATAAGCTGTGGAGTAGGAAATATTTCGATCAATGACCAGGATTTTTCTTCACTGGGCAAGGATAAAACCGTGGAACATGGTGCTAAAAAAAGAGATACGCTTAGATTGTGGAGTAGGAAATATTACATTGGTTACAGAGAAGGAGGAAATTTGAGATGGAAACAAAGAAATTGTATCGTTCTAAAAAGACAGAGTTTTTGCAGGAGTATGTGGAGGAATCGGTGAATACCTTGGCGTGGACCCGACCGTGATCCGACTTCTGGCAGTGATTTTAGGATTTACGGGAAGCGGTGTGCTGGCTTATATTGTGGCAGCTATCCTGATACCGGAAAATCCGGTGTATTAAGGAAGTACCGAAAGACCCTGATATGCAGTCTGTGTATCAGGGCTTTTTTGCGTTAAAAATTTCATAAAAGTATTGAAACTTTTTGCTATGTAGGGGAATCTAATGATTAGAAAAGAAAAAAGGAGGTACAGGCAGGTAATGTTTTTTCAAAGAAAAGACGTAAAGGAACAAAAGATAGAAGAACTTTTGTTAGAAAACTATAACAGATATTACCGATTGGCATACAGTTATGTACACAATGAAGCGGATGCAGCAGATATTGTACAGAATGGAGCCTATAAGGCAATACGAAATAGTGATTCGTTGAAAAATGTGGAATATGCACAAACGTGGATCTATCGGATTATGCTGAATGAGATTTTTCAATGTGCCAAAAAGAAACAGATGGTTTCATTAGACGAACTGCCGACAGAACAGGGACAGGAAGATCACTATGAAAATATTGATCTGAAAAGAGCATTAGATCAGATGAACCCGCAGGATAAGGCAGTGATCGAATTAAGGTATTTTGAGGATATGAAGATAGAAGATATTGCAAAGGTGTTAAATGAAAATGTCAATACCGTAAAAAGCAGACTTTACCGGGGACTGAAAAAACTTCGGTTAGAACTGACAGATGCGTGGCAGTGGGAATAGAAAGGAGATATTGTTATGGAAGAAAAAAAGAAGAACAATGCAGCAACATTAGAACAGGTAAAAAAAGAGTATCAAAAGCCGTGTATGACACAAGAACAGGTGGAACAGATGAAACAAAGGATAGAAGAAGCAAAAGCAGAAAAACAAAAGAAGGCCGCCAATTCCTATATGGGAAGAAAAATAGCAGCCGCTGCAGCAGTGGTTGTCGCAGCGTTTATCGTTTTGCCAAATACATCTGAGAATGTGGCACATGCAATGAATCAGATTCCTGTGTTAGGAGGTCTGGTAGAAGCAGTTACTTTTCGGGATTATAAATATGATAACGGAAAGCATACCGCGGATATTGAAACTCCAAAACTGTCTGTGAAAAAGAGTAAGACAGATCAGGAGGATTCAAAAACACAGCAGAATCTAAAAAGAGACTACGAAGGAAGTAAATGCAGAAATTCAAAAAACTTACCGATCAGATCTTAACGGAGTTTGAAAGTGGTCTGAAAGATCAAGAAGGGTATCAGGAGATGCAGGTAAAGCATAAGGTACTCAGCACCACAAAAGATTATTTTACATTGAAACTGATCTGTTATCAGGCAGCCGGAAGTGGTGCGGAAACCGATTATTATTATACGATCGATTTAAAAACAGGAAAACGGCTGGCGCTGGCAGATCTGTTTGTAGAAGGTGCCGATTATATTACTCCGATCAGTGAAAATATTAAACAGCAGATGAGAGAACAGATGAAAAAAAAGATGAGAATGTTATATACTGGTTAGATGATCCAGAGGTGTCGGAATGGAACTTTGAAAAGATTACGGACCAGACATCATTTTATCTGAACCAGGATGGAAAACTTGTCATTTGCTTTAATGAAGGTGATGTGGGACCGATGTCCATGGGATGTGTACAATTTGTAATTTCAAATAAAGTCATTGCAGATATAAGAAAATAAATTATCATTTAATAAAAATACCCTTTACCGGTCAGAAACCGGCGAAGGGTATTTTTTAAAATAAAGCGTTACACGCTTTGGTATTTCATCTTTTAAGCACAGATCCATTCTCTTGCATCTTCAATTTTCATAAGTACCGGAAGCAGTACCAGACTGATGACGATTCCGGTAACACCCTGTAAAATGTTGAAAGGAATACCGGAGGCACTAGAAGCAATACCGGCAGCAAGTGTTGCAGAGTTAAAATGTCCACTGGCGAGAGCAGCAAGTCCTGCTTCATAAACAAAGTAGCCAAATACCATAACGGCTTCACCGATGATACCACCCAAAATGATGCTTAAATATTTTGCACCATTTCCGTTAAAACGATGCTGCATGCGGTGGAATAAGAAGCCTGCAACAAAAGCGGTAAGCGCTTTGATGATCAGTGTGGCAGGTGCCCAGGAAGCATATCCTGAAAAATATCTGCAAACATAGAACCGATGCCGGCGGAAAGTGCACCGCCTAAAGGTCCAAGAACGATGCCACATAAGAGGACAAGACCGTCTCCTAAATGAATATAGCCTAAGGTAGGTGTTGGGATTTTAATGATCATGGTGGCAATGCAGGTCAGAGCAGCCATTAATGCACCAATCACAAGTTTTTTTGTGTTTTTCATATCCAATTCTCCTTTTCTTTGTCTGTTGTTACTGCACATTATAGAGAGAAGATGGCTGTTGTAAAACATCCAGTTTCAAAATAATTACACAAGCCAGTTTAGATATGATCCGATATCAGGAACGATAATGAGATAAAGAAAAACAGAACATAACCGGTGCTTTTTTAATAAATATTTCGTAAATTATAAAAAACGGAATTTTTTATATGAATAATGAAAAATTAGAAAACCAGTTAAATCTTGCCTTGGAGGCAACCCGGCGGGAAAGAGAAAAGTCGGAAGAATTGGAAGTCGGATATGAGAAAAGTACCAATACATGGGAGCTGATTGTCAAATATAGTGGGAATATCAGTCCTCTGGAAGATGTAGAGCGTGGAATTGTGATTGAACAGTTGAGTAATGAATATGCGATTGTCCGCATACCGGAGAATCTGATTGCGGAGTTTGTGGCAAACCCGGAAATTGAATTTGTGGAAAAGCCTAAAAAACCTGTATTTTTCACTGGTGCAGGGAATCCGTCAATCCTGTGTTTTTCCGGTGCGCAGAAGTCCCTATTTTTTAGAGGGAAAAGATGTTATTACGGCAATTATTGATTCGGGAATTGACTATTTTCATCCTGATTTCAGAAATGAAGATGGCAGTACCAGAATTCTTGCATTATGGGACCAGACATTACAGCCGGGAGAGGGTGAAAAACCGCCATATGAATTTCGCCGGGGGTAGAGTTTTCAAGGGAGGAAATTAACCGTGCATTGGAGGCTGGAAGTGAGGCGGCGGGGCTTCAGATTGTGCCAAGCCGTGATGCGAGCGGACATGGCACCCATGTGGCAGGCATTGCGGCAGGAAATGGCAGGGCATCCGCAGGGCGATATACCGGTGTGGCACCGAAAAGCGAGCTGTTAGTGGTAAAGCTGGGATATCCGGGAGAAAATGCATTCCCAAGAACCACAGAACTGATGACGGCGTTGGATTATGTCATACAAAAGCTATAGAGTATCGCAAACCGGCAGCCGTGAATATCAGCATTGGTAACACTTATGGCGGTGACAGTGGGAGGTCTTTGTTAGAGACTTATATAGATGATATTTCTAATTACGGAAGAAATGTAATCTGCGTTGGCAGTGGAAATGAGGGGGCAGCCAGAGGACACGCACAGGGAACTTTGAGAGAGGGATTTTCAGAAGAAATTCAGTTAGCCGTAGCACCTTATGAGGCAACGTTAAGCGTTCAGATATGGAAAAAATTATGCCGATGATTTTGATATCAGCATCATTGCACCTTCCGGTAAAAAAGCCGGACCGCTTCAGCAGATTTTGGGTGCACAGCGTTTTACACTGGACGGAACAGAGATTCTACTTTATTATGGGGAACCGAGTCCTTACAGCCCATATCAGGAAATTTATATTTCATTTCTGTCAATCGGAGATTATGTTGACAGCGGTGTCTGGAGGTTTGAACTGATTCCGCATAGAATTGTACAGGGAAATTACAACCTGTGGCTGCCAAGTCAGGCTGTGTTAAGTGCAGGAACGGGTTTTTTATATCCGTCGGAAGAGATTACTCTGACCATTCCATCTACGGCATCCAGAGTCATTACCGTAGCTGCCTATGATGCCTATTCGATGCAGCTTGCAGATTTTTCCGGGCGGGGCTATACCAGAGAAACCAATCAAATCAAACCGGATCTCGCAGCACCGGGTGTCAATATTATCTCCTGTGCACCGGGTGGAGGCTATGTGGCAGCATCGGGAACGTCCATGGCAACGCCGTTTGTAACCGGAGGAGCGGCACTCCTGATGCAATGGGGTATCACCGATGGTAATGACCCGTTTTTATACGGTGAAAAAGTAAAGGCATATTTCATCAAAGGAGCAAGACGCATTGAAGCGGTGGCGGAATATCCGAATCCGGAGATTGGGTGGGGGACGCTGTGTGTGGCGGAGAGCTTGCCGGGGTAATTTGAAAGATATTGATAATGTACAAAAAACGAGATATAATTATATCAACAAAATGATATGTCTATAAGATGATAGGAAAGGATGAAGAAAATGATTATTAAGGCTTCAGCAACACTTCGGAACGATTATGCTTCTATTTCTGATCTTGCGAAAAAAACAAGAGAACCGATTTATATAACAAAAAATGGGGAGGGCGACGGAGTATTTATGAGTATTGATGCCTTTGAGAAAAGAGAGCAGGCATTAGAACTTCGTGCAAAAATCATGCAGGCAGAAGAGGAACGGTTAAGCGGAGCAAAGACAAAAAGTATCTCCGAAGCAAGAAAGGAATTGAGGAAACGTGCAGGAACAATATAAAGCTGAGATACTTCCGACAGCATGGGAAGATTTGAAAAAGATTGAAGATTATTATCTGCTTCAATTTGGCGTGGAATCCTCTATGAAAGTTACAGAACAGATTTTGGACAGTATTGAACGATTAGAGAGTTTTCCTGATTCTGGTTCTCTGACACCGGATAGATGGCTGAACGAGCAGGGGTATCGAATGGTCATATCTAAAAGGTATGTTTCTATATATCGACCGATAGGAAAAGTAGTTTATGTGTATCATATTACAGATACGCAGACAGAGTATACGAAATTGTTTTCGTGATGGTAAAGAGGTAGCAGGATGAAAGAATGTTCAGTTTGCCAATCCACTGGAAAAATTAAAAATCGAAAATATAACCAGAGCAAAAGTAACGAATACAAAGAGGGTAGAGAAAAATTTGCTTGCCGGGGTAAAAAATAGCACCTTTTGATTTTGGGGAAATCCAGTAAATATACGGCTTTACAATGGATTTTGACAAAGTAAATCATGTCGTTGATGAGCATATTAGATTTTGTTAAAATAAGATTAACAGTTAGTGCTAAGTGTAATATAATCGAAAGGTAACGATATACTATGAAACGTAAAATCAGATATCAGGCAAAGACAGATTTTAAAACTATTGAGACGTATTAATGGAATATCCAAAGAATATGTGGCTGATAAGATTGGCTATACTATAAGAAGCCTAGAACGGATGGAAAAAGAAAATGCGGTTACAACAGAGCGTACTGCACATCAATTATGCAGTTTATATGACTTGGTGTATGAAGAACAATTTTTATCGTGGATAAAAATCACTGGAATGTGTTCGGCGATGTTTAGTGGAGAATAAAAAGTACCGGAGCATATTGTCTACCATAATAGTAAGTATTATCTTTTATATGTCAGGAAGGTGGGATTGTTTCAAGATTGTATTGCAGGAAATGTAATGTGGGTTGGAAATTATAATCGAAATATGGAACGGCGAAGACTAAGGGAAGTTAATGCGAATGTAGTTTTGCAAGAAGAGCCTGCCATTGAGATAATAAATAGTGAAGATGAGTGGTGTTATTGGTATCATAATCTAATCATTGGTAAGTTGTATAAGGTGATTGTATCAGAAGGGTGTATGGAAAAGTGTCTACGAACATGTTTAGATGAAGTGATAGTTACACAAGATAATCTTCATTCGTATGACGGAATAACAGACATTGCTTTTTTGGGAACTAAAAAAAAGATATTACTAAAATTCGTGCAATGCACAAAAACAAGGAGCAACACTATGGAAATTAAAAGAGATGTATACCTTGAACAGTTTAAAATACGAAAAGATAATGGAATGATTAAGATTATTACAGGGAAATGCGTTAATATAGGACGGCACCGAACAAAAGGAGAAGATGAAGCAGCAGAGTACAATTAATGTTTACGGAAGGATAATAACCCACAGAGGGCTGAGATGCTCCTTTTATCCTCGCAACACCAATATCCATGAGAAGATTGCTGAAGCCAAGAAGCATAATATAGATGATAGGGTTTCTTCGGTGTCACCTCAGATTGGGAAGCAACATCGAATATATGTAGGCACAGTAGTTGTTTGCAATAATCATAAGTATCTGATTCCATTATCACATCCGGTTGAAAAACACAAGAGAATGAGCCAAGAGCTGATTTTGATAAGATAATAGACAAAAAAGGAAAACTTTTGGGAGTGCTGAATTATAATCTTATGATTCCGGTAGAGGACAATCAACTTATAAAAGTTGACTTGAAGGAAAATAAAAAAAGATACTCCAGCTGAAAGACATTATAAACAACTATGTATAGATGAGCTTACATGGTGTAGAAAAATGCTGAGATAATAATTAATAAGGCTAACTGCTTATATAATCTATGTATGGGAGATTCAAATTATAAGGGGAAGACAAGATGCCTCAATTTTGGTAAAGTGTCAGGCGTGTCTCAGTTGCGGAAATGTGCTGGAATTTGTAAAAAGAGGCGGTTACAGATGTAGTTTTTCCTATCTTGACATAATAAAAGAAAGATGATAAGATAACACCGTTATTAAATAACAGTGTTATTTTTTCTCAGAGAAGAAAGATGATGAGTCCGAAGAGCATATACAAAATTCTTCTTACAGAGCAAAACGAGGTGCACCATGAAACCAACAAACGAAAAGCTGGCAGCAGATATTCTGTCGGCAGGGAAAAAAGAATTTTTAGAAAAGGGATTCCAGAAAGCGTCTATGCGTAGTATTGCATCATCGCTTGCGGTGACGACCGGAGCAATTTATCGCTACTACACGGACAAAGAAGCCATTTTTGAGGCGTTGGTGGAAGAACCGGCAAAAGAATTAGCTGACCGCTACAGAGCGAGTCAGCATAAATTTGCAGAAATGTCTTTAAAAGAACAGTTAGAAGGGCTGCCGGATGTAGCTGATCATGAGTATGTATGGATGGTAGATTATGTTTATGACCATTTTGATGCATTTAAACTGATTGCCTGCTGTTCGACAGGTACCAGATATGAACATTATCTGGATGCATTGATAGAGATAGAGGTCAATGCCAGTCATCTGTTGATGGAAAAAATGCAGCGGGAGGGTTTGAATGTCCTTCCGCTGGATGAAGACATGGTACATATTTTAGCAAGTGCACTCTTTAACGGCTTGTTTGAGACGGTACGCCATGACACGCCAAAGGAGAAGGCGGTAGCATATGTGGATACACTGCGAACCTTTTATTCGGCAGGATGGTTTAAGATTTTAGGAATCAATGAGAAATGTAAAAGGCATTTCTCTTATTTTTCGATGATGAGTTAGTTGAATCTAACAAAAATTAGTGCAGGAGGAAATGCAACGATGGAACAGGAAAAGAAACGTTCGCCCTATCAGATGTTATGGGAATGGGCAAGAGCATATCACGGTTCGTTTTATGCCGCAGTTATCTTTGCGGTATTGGGAGTTGTGTGCAGTATGATACCGTACTTTTGTGCGGCGGGTATCATAAAACTTTTGTTAGAAGGATGTGAGGAAATAGAAAAATTGTTGCCGTATTTTGGAGGAATGCTAGGAGGCTATGCAGGCAAGGTGATTTTTTCCTGTATTTCTACGGGAATTTCACATAGGGCAACCTATGCTACGCTTCAGGATTTAAGGAAACAACTGATTGCAAAGCTATCGAGAGTTCCAATGGGAACAATTTTAGAGACACCTTCCGGGCAATACAAGACAACGATTGTAGACCGTGTAGAGGGTATGGAACCGACCCTGGCACATCTCTTGCCGGAGATGACAGCAAATGTATTGGTGCCGCTTGTCATTGCGGTTTATATCTTTGTACTGGACTGGCGTATGGGGCTGGCATCTTTAGTCACTCTGGTAATTGGCATGGTTGTCGCGGGACAGAGTGGAAAAACCTATGCAGTACGCTGGGAAGGAGCGGTAAAGACCGGGAAACGAATGGCAGACGCAATTGTAGAGTATGTCGGAGGTATTCAGGTAGTGAAGGCGTTCAGCCAGTCAGCCGGTTCTTATCGCAGATATGCGGATGCAGTGAATGATAATGCACAGTATTATGTAGACTGGATGCATGATAATCAGAAATATATGGCATCCATGCAGTCCATTGTGCCGGCAGTTCTGGTAACGATACTTCCGGTAGGTACGGGACTTTGGGGAACAGGAAGTTTAAGTGCTGCGGAATTTTTTTACCATTATTATCCTGTCATTGGGACTGACCGGACCGTTGATGGCAGCAATGACATTTGTGGATGATTTAGCAGTAGTGGGAACCAATGTAGGAGAAATTGCAGCAATTTTAGAAGCAGACGAATTAGAGCGTCCAAAAGAAATCGCAGAATTAAAAGGAAACGGTATTGAACTGCATCAGGTGGAATTTTCCTATGGTGAAAAGACGGGCGAAGTGCTGCATGGCATCAATCTTTCCATTCAGCCGGGAACAGTCAATGCATTGGTAGGACCATCCGGTTCAGGAAAATCAACACTTGCAAAACTGATTGCAGGTTTTTGGAATGTAACCGGAGGAAGTATCACATTGGGAGGAACGGATATCCGCAAGATACCGTTTGAGCAGTTAAACGGACAGATTGCTTATGTATCACAGGAAAATTATCTGTTTGACCGTTCTATCCGGGATAATATCCGTATGGGGAATCCGAATGCAACGGATGAAGAAGTGGAAGAAGCTGCACGTCAGTCAGGATGCGACAGTTTCATTCGTGCATTAGACAATGGATATGATACCGTTGCAGGAGGTGGCGGAGGTCATCTTTCCGGAGGAGAAAAACAGAGAATTTCCATTGCAAGAGCCATGTTAAAAAATGCACCGATTGTTATTCTGGATGAAGCAACAGCCAGTGTGGACCCGGAAAATGAAGCACAAATACAAAAAGCACTGTCAGCATTAACAGCAGGGAAGACATTGATTGTTATCGCACACCGGCTTTCCACAATTGTGGATGCAGATCAGATTATAGTAATCGAAGACGGATGTGTTGCGGGATGCGGAAAGCAGGAAGAATTATTAGCAGACTGCCCGCTGTACGCAAACATGTGGAAAGCACATCAGGAATCCAAAGACCGGATGGGAGAGGAGGAACAAAAAGATGCTTCAAATAATTAAAAAATATTTAATTTTGCAGGAAAGAAGCGGGAATTACTGAAAAAAGCAGTGCTTACAGCATTTGTGGGTGCGATTTTTGGAGCATTGCAGTTTGCGGCTTTAATGATTGTTTTAGATGCAGTGATCGCAAAAGAATATACGGTTGCCGTTATCTTTGGAGCATTGGGAATCATGTTGCTTTCCATCATAGGAAGGCTGATATGCATGTATCATTCAACCAATGCGGAAACAGAGGTAGGATACTTTATGGTGGCACAGAAGCGTATAGAGATCGGTGACCGTTTACGCTACATACCAATGGGATATTTTAATAAAAACAGTTTGGGAGCCATTACCGGAGTTGTTACCACAACCTTAGGAGATGTGGAAAATTCAGCAGCAAGATGTTTAGTCACACTTTTTGGTGGATTTTTAAATACGTTTGCACTTTGTCTGATGCTGTTTATTGTGGACTGGCGGCTGGGACTGTTGTCACTGACAGGAATTGTAGTATATTTGTCAGCAACCGAAATTTCCACAAGAAAATCTAAAGCCACCGGACCTGCAAGACAGAAAGCACAGGAGCAGTTGTCAGAATCCGTATTGGAATATGTACAGGGCATGAGCGTGGTCAAAGCATATGGATTAGAAAAAGATAAGCGTCAGACCGTTCAGAAAACCATCGAGGAAAGCTGTAACAAAGCATTAAAACTTGAGTATACGGTACTTCCTTGGTCAGGAATCCGGCAGGGAGTCGTATGGATTTTTAGTCTGCTTATCGGAATATGCAGTGTGATGTTTTATTTTCAGGAAAGTATGGCATTATCCCGTTGTATTCTGATGTTGATCGCATCCTTTATGATTTACAGAGAATTGGAAAATGCAGGAAATATGTCGGATTTGCTTCAGATGCTGGGGGCATCCATAGATACCGCAAACGCCATTGATGAGATTCCGATTATGGACGAAAAAGGAGCAGAGCTTGCACCGCAGGATGCTTCCGTGACATTTAAGGATGTGGAGTTTTCCTATGAGGAAAGAAAAATTTTAGACCATATCAATATAGAAATAAAGCCGCAGACTACGACGGCTATCGTTGGACCTTCCGGCAGTGGAAAAACCACACTTTGTCATCTGATTGCACGTTTCTGGGATGTGCAGGGCGGTCAGATTTTTTAGTAGGCGGGCATCCGGTACAGGAGTATAAATTATACAGTCTGATGAAAAATATTTCTATGGTATTTCAAAATGTCTATCTGTTTCAGGACACCATTGAAAACAACATCAAATTCGGCAGACCGGATGCGACCCGCGAGGAAGTGGAGGATGCCGCAAAACGTGCCTGCTGCCACGAATTTATCATGGCACTTTCGGATGGATATGATACCGTAGTAGGAGAGGCAGGAGGAACTCTTTCAGGCGGCGAACGGCAGAGAATTTCCATTGCAAGAGCAATGTTAAAAAATGCCCCGATCGTCATATTAGACGAGGCAACCGCCAGCGTAGACCCAGAAAATGAGAAAGAACTGCAGGAAGCAATCGATGCACTGACACAGAATAAGACCATTATCATGATTGCACACCGTTTAAAAACCGTGCGTCATGCCAACCAGATACTGGTATTGGACAATGACCATATCGTGCAGCAGGGAACGCATGAAGAACTTGCAGGAGAACCGGGACTGTACTATGACTTCTTAAATGCAAGAAAAGAAGCAGTGGGCTGGAAAGTAAGCCGATAAAGTATTGAAGCAATATATATTTCAACATATGAAAATATAGCCGGCACCTGAAGTATCTGACAGGTGCCGTTCTGTAACTACTAAAAGTGCAACCAGCTTTCTTATAATGGAGTATTAATGAACCACTAACGAGAAAGTTTCTCAATAGCAAAAAAATACTAAAATTTCCGAAAAGAAACGTTATAATAAGGTTAGAAATAACTAACTAGCATAAGAAGGAGATTGTTATGTATTTAGAGTTAAAAAATATTCATAAATCCTTTGGCAGCGGTGACAACCGGACAGAGGTGCTCCGTGGGATCAGCTGCGGAGTAGAACAAGGAGATATCTGTGTTTTACTTGGACCATCCGGTTCGGGAAAATCCACCTTATTGAATATTATAGGAGGAATTGAAACAGCCGAGGAGGTCAGCATCATCATTGATGGCGAGACCGTAGAGAACATGAATGACAAGCAGCTTTCCCTGTACAGAAGAAAGCACTTAGGATATGTGTTCCAGTCCTACAATCTGATCCCGAATCTGACGGTAAAAGAAAATATTGAAACGGGTGCGTACTTAAGCAATGATCCACTGCCGTTGGATGATATGTTAAAAACACTCGGACTCTGGGAGCATAAGGACAAAATCCCAAACCAGCTTTCCGGAGGACAGCAGCAGAGAACAGCCATCGGAAGGGCGATCATCAAAAATCCGGACATACTGCTCTGTGATGAGCCAACCGGAGCTTTGGACTATAAGACCTCGAAAGAGATTTTAAAACTCATTGAGACCGTAAATCAGAAATTTGGAAATACCGTCATCTTAGTCACACATAATGATGCGATCCGCCATATGGCAGATCAGGTCATAAAGCTGCATGACGGACAGATCCGCCACAATGATAAGAATGAGCAGAAGATTCCTGCCGTAGATTTAGACTGGTAAGGAGGGAGCTGTATGAAAAATCCATTACATAAAAGATATCTGCGGGAGTTAAAGCAGGATGCCGGAAAATATCTGGTACTGTTTTTTGTTCCTGACACTGACGATTGGATTTGTATCGGGATTTCAGGTTGCTGACAGCAGTATGACCAAGGCATATGATGAGAGTTTTGAAAAATATAAAATAGAAGACGGACATTTTACACTGGCAGTCAAAGCAGATAAAGAACTAAAGAGTAAATTAAAAAAAAAGAACATCTGAAGCTGAGTGAAATCTTTTATAAAGATGTAGAGCGTAAAACGAACATTCCGTGCGTATTTATACCCAAAATGACGATGTCAATAAAATCTGCGTCATGGATGGAAAATTTCCAAAGAATAAAGATGAGATCATCATAGACAGGCTTTATGCGGAAAACAATGGGATTGCCATCGGAGACAAGTTTGATGTTGACGGGAAAAAGTTTACAGTCAGCGGAGTGGCAGCATTTTCCAACTACAGTGCATTGTTTAAAAACAATACGGATATGATGTTTGATGCTAACAAATTTACCGTTGCCATGGTAACGAAAAAGGGTTTTGAGAGGTTTTCCGATGATGAACTGCATTATTGCTATGCATACCGCTGGAATCACCGCGGATATTCGGAACAGAAAGCATCGGATAAGTCAGATGATGTCAAAGACATTTTAAAGAAGACCGGCTTACTGACCGATTTTGCCAAGGCGAGCGATAATCAGGCGATCACCTTTACCGGTGAGGACATGGGCGGTGATCTGGTCATGATCATTACCCTGCTCTATATCGTGATGGTCGTTCTGGCATTTGTCTTTGCCGTAACGACACGCAGTACGATAGAAAAAGAAGCGTCTACCATAGGAACCCTGCGGGCACTCGGCTACACACGGGGTGAACTGATCCGGCATTATCTGACTCTGCCGATCTGGGTTACACTGATCTCCGCAGTTATCGGAAACATTTTAGGATATACCTGTATGAAAGATGTGGTCGTAGATATTTATTATCACAGCTATTCACTTCCGACTTACGAGACGATCTGGAATACGGAAGCCTTCTGGCTGACGACCGTAGTTCCATGCCTGATCGTATTTGCGATCGTGCTGTTGATCTTAGTTTCCATGATGCATCTGCCACCGTTGCAGTTTTTACGTCACGAGCTGCGGAAAAAGAAAAAGAAAGGCGTGATACATCTGCCGGAGTTTAAATTTTTACACGTTTCCGGCTGCGTATCGTATTCCAGAATATTTCAGCATACCTGACCCTGTTTTTAGGTGTATTTTTTGCAAGTTTCCTGCTGTTCTTTGGCATGATGATGTCACCACTGTTACAGAACTTTAAAACAGAAGTCATCCATTCAGAAATTGCAAAATATCAGTACATTTTAAAGGCTCCTGTTCAGACAGAGACAAAGGGTGCGGAAAAATATGCAGTGATGTCCTTACAGACAGAGCGGGGCGAAGAGATCACGGTCTATGGTGTGGAAGAGGATTCCACCTATTTGAAGGATGCCAAGATCCCTTCCGGAAAAAATAAAGTGCTTCTTTCCGATGGATTTTTAGAAAAATATGGTCTGAAAGAGGGAGGAAAAGTAACCTTAGAAAAGAAATATGAGGATGATTCCTACACCTTTACCGTCAGTGGTACATATGATTATCCGGCGACCTTGTCGGTATTTATGAGTATGGAGAATTTTAACCGTATCTTCGATTATGATGAGGATTATTTTAACGGATATTTTACGGATAAAAAATAAAGGATATTGACAGCAGCATGGTTGCATCCATTATCACACAGGATGACCTGACCGTCATTGCGGACCAGTTAGAGGATTCCATGGGTGACATGATGTGGCTGATGTGCGCATTTTCCGTATTCCTCTATGTTTTAGTCATCTATCTGTTAGCAAAAATGATCGTGGAGAAAAATGAACAGTCCATTTCCATGATCAAGATCTTAGGCTACAGTGACAAAGAGGCAGGCAGTCTCTATAACCGTGCGACAGGAGCCGTATTAGTGATATCATTGCTACTCGTCATTCCAATCTGCCACTTTACAATGATGGCAATTTACTATGTGATGATGCAGCAATTTAACGGCTGGCTGACCTACTATGTTGCTCCTTGGGTCTATCCTGCGATGATTGCGATCGGCATTGTATGCTATCTGGTCGTACATATGATCCAGATGAAGCGCATACGGAGAATCCCGATGGGACGCGCATTAAAGGACATGGAGTAAGGATAGGGAACGAAGAAATAAAAGAGAAAGATATAAAAGGATTCGATCAGAATCTTCAGAAGAACAGTACATTTCTAAAAATAGAGAGGTGCTGTTTTTTTCTATGTGTTTTAGAACATTCGAGTGGATTTTAAAAGAAAATTCGCACCGTCGAAATCCACAATCACGGTTGCGATACATCCTGTCACATGATACAATGAGTGAAAGCTTACAATACAAAAAGTGCAAGCATATAGACTAGTAAAGCAAAGTGAGGAGAGGAAATGACACTTCTTATTAAAAATGGGCATGTCTTAGACCCTGCAACGGAAACAGACGAGGAAATAGATATTTTCATTGAAGATGGAAAAATTGCAAAAAAAGAGGAAAAAATTAAAATGTAAAGCAGAGCGTGTCATAGATGCGGCAGGCAGTTATGTCATGCCGGGATTTATTGATCTGCATGTGCATTTAAGAGATCCGGGATACGAAGAAAAAGAAACGATTGCAAGCGGAGTGCGGGCAGCGGCAAAGGGCGGTTATACGACGATCTTAGCAATGCCAAACACAAAGCCGGTCGTAGATAATGCGGACGTGGTGTCATATGTGCATAAAAAGCAGAGAGTGAGGGACTGACCAGAGTCTTACAGGTAGGAGCAGTCACAAAAGGGCAGCAGGGAGAGGAACTTGCGGATATCAAAGGCATGGTTCAGGCAGGCAGCCCGGCGATCAGTGAAGACGGCAAATCGGTCATGCGTACCGATTTATATAGAGAAGCAATGAAGATTGCAGCAGAGTGTAAGATTCCTGTGTTAGCACACTGCGAAGACATTCATTTAGTTCAGGGCGGAGTAGTAAACGCAGATGAGATCACTAAAAACAGGGACTTGCAGGGATCACCAATTCCGTAGAAGATGTGATCATAGCAAGAGATATTATTTTAGCAAAAGAGACAGGGGCAAGACTGCATCTTTGTCACTGTTCCACAAAGGACAGTGTTACCATGGTAAAAGAGGCAAAAGCAGACGGACTTCCTGTGACGGCAGAAGTCTGCCCACACCATTTTACACTGTCTACCGAAGATATGGTACCGTATGATACCAATTATAAAATGAACCCGCCACTTCGTACCAAAGCGGATGTGGAGGCATTAAGACAGGGATTAAAAGAAGATATCATGGATGTCATTGCAACAGACCATGCTCCTCATACACAACAGGATAAAAACCAGAGCATGCAAAAAGCACCGTTTGGGATCGTGGGCATCGAAACCGTGGCAGCGCTGACTTACAGTGAGCTGGTATTAAAGGGATATCTGACACCAATGCAGATGGCGGAAAAGATGAGTTACAATCCGGCAAAAGTCATTGGAAGTGACAGAGGCAGCTTAGAAGTTGGAAAAGATGCAGATATTGTAATCTTTAATCCGAAAAAACATATCAGATCGATAAAAATAATTTTGCATCCAAAGGAAGAAATACACCATTTGATGGACGTACCGTAACCGGTGAGGTAGAGTATACCATTTGTGGCGGTAAGATGATATATGAAAAGAAATGACAGGAGAAAAAGCATGATCAACAAACTAATCAGTAACATTCAAAAAACCAATGCACCAATCGTTGTAGGATTAGATCCGATGTTAAACTATGTGCCGGAACATATACAGAAGAAATCATTTGCAGAATACGGAGAGACCTTAGAAGGAGCAGCAGATGCGATCTGGCAGTTCAATAAAGAGATCGTAGATGCGACCTATGACCTGATCCCGGCAGTAAAGCCGCAGATTGCCATGTATGAGCAGTTTGGTGTAGAAGGACTGAAAGCATTCCAAAAAACCGTAGATTACTGTCACGAAAAAGGTCTGGTCGTAATCGGAGATGTCAAGAGAGGAGATATCGGTTCTACCTCTGCAGCCTATGCAGTCGGACATCTGGGAAAAGTACAGGTAGGAAATACCATCTGTCAGGCATTTAATGAAGATTTTGCAACGGTCAATCCATATCTGGGAACAGATGGGATCAAACCGTTTGTAGATATATGTAAGGAAGAAAAAAGGGATTGTTCATCCTTGTTAAGACATCAAACCCATCCAGTGGGGAATTCCAGGACCGCATCATCGACGGCAGACCACTCTATGAGTGGGTAGGGGAAAAAGTTGCCGAGTGGGGTGCAGACCACATGGGAGATTCCTATAGTTACATCGGAGCAGTTGTGGGGGCAACTTATCCGGAAATGGGAAAAGTCTTAAGAAAAGTAATGCCAAAGAGCTATATTTTAGTACCGGGCTATGGAGCACAGGGAGGAAAAGGAGCAGATTTGGTACACTTCTTTAACGAGGATGGTTTAGGTGCCATTGTAAATTCTTCCAGAGGTATCATTGCGGCATATAAGCAGGAAAAATATGCAAAGTTTGGAGCCGAGCATTTTGCAGAAGCATCCAGAGCAGCCGTGATCGATATGGTGGAAGACATCAGTACAGCTTTGGAGAGAGCAAAGTAAGGAGAAGGACATGTCAGAAAAGAGCAGGGAAGAAGCAATCGTGATCCGTCAGGAGGAGATCGCAGACGGAGTATTCAGCATGTGGTTAAAGACGGATGAGATTGCAAAAATGCAAAAGCAGGACAGTTTATTTCTGTTTATTGTAAGGACGGAAGCAGAATGCTGCCAAGACCGATCAGTATTTGCGAAATAGACAAAAAAGATGGAGCATTGAGGATTGTTTACCGTGTTGCGGGCAAGGGAACAGAAGAGTTTTCGGGTATGAGAGCCGGAATGATCTTAGATATCTTAGGACCGTTAGGAAACGGTTTTCGAAAAAATCCAAGAAAGCAATCCTGATAGGAGGAGGGATCGGAATTCCGCCAATGTTAGAATTAGCCAAAGAACTCGAATGTGAAAAACAGATCGTATTGGGATATCGGGATGAGCTTTTTTAACAGAAGAATTTGAAAAAAGCAGGAGAAATCTATCTCGCAACCGAAGATGGAAGTATGGGAACCAAAGGAACCGTTTTAGATGCGATCCGTGTTAATGAGTTAAAGGCAGATATCATCTATGCCTGTGGACCGACTCCGATGTTAAAAGCAGTGAAAGAATATGCAAAAGAAGCAGGGATCGAATGTTGGATTTCGATGGAAGAACGGATGGCATGCGGAATCGGAGCATGCCTTGCCTGCGTATGCAAGTCCAGACATAAGGACAGCCATACGAATGTGCATAACAAACGTATCTGTAAAGAAGGTCCGGTATTTTTAGCTGAGGAGGTGGAGTTGTAATGAATCTGAAAGTAGATTTAGCAGGAGTTACTTTAAATAATCCGATCATGACAGCCTCAGGTACCTTTGGCTCCGGTGAGGAATATTCAGAATTTGTGGATCTGAACCGGTTAGGAGCAGTAGTGACGAAAGGCGTTGCAAACGTTCCGTGGGAAGGAAATCCAACTCCACGGGTAGCGGAAGTCTATGGGGGAATGCTCAACGCCATCGGATTGCAAAATCCGGGCATTGATCTTTTGTAGAAAGAGATATCCCGTTTTTAAGACAGCATGATACAAAGATCATCGTCAATGTCTGCGGAAGAACCACAGAGGACTACTGCGAAGTAGTAGAACGGTTATCCGATCAGCCGGTGGATATGTTAGAGATCAACATCTCCTGCCCGAATGTTAAAGAGGGCGGAATTGCTTTTGGTCAGGACCCAAAGGCGGTAGAAGCAATTACAAAAGAGATCAAAAAGCATGCAAAACAGCCGGTGATCATGAAACTGAGCCCGAATGTGACGGACATCACAGAGATGGCAAAAGCGGCAGAAGCCGGCGGTGCAGATGTGTTGTCCCTGATCAATACATTAACAGGAATGAAGATCAACATTCGCAACCGGAAATTTGCACTGGCAAATAAGACCGGTGGATTGTCCGGTCCGGCAGTACATCCGATTGCAGTCCGTATGGTATATCAGGTGGCAAATGCAGTGAACCTTCCGATCATCGGAATGGGCGGTGTGCATACGGCAGAGGATGCGATTGAAATGATGCTTGCAGGAGCAACTGCCGTGGCTGTGGGAACAGCGAATTTCCAGAATCCGCGGGCAACCATGGAAATCTTAGAAGGAATCCGAAGCTATATGGCAGAATATGAGATTTCCGATATCCGGGAATTGATCGGAGCAGTATCGGAGTAGAAAATAAAAATACGGGCACTTGACGTACAGAAAACCGTACAATATAATAAAAGTACAGAAAACTGTACAACATAAAGATGTGCAAAAATCAGTGCTGCATCGAATGGAGGTGTTATCATGTTAGCGGTCAACTATACAAATTTACGGGATAATATGAAAACGTATATGGATAGGGTAACGGATGACTATGAGACAATGATCGTAACACGGAAAGATAATAAAAACGTAGTAATGCTTTCGGAGGAAACCTATAACAACTTGATGGAAAATGTATATGTGATGGGAAATAAGGCTAATTATGACTGGCTGATGGAATCAAAGCACAGCTTGAAAAGGGAAAATCCTCTGTTCACAATCTTGCGGAGGTGTTCGCAGATGAATAAAGTTTTCACCGATAACGGATGGAAAGACTATGTTTACTGGCAGACCGAGGACCGAAAGACACTGAAGAAGATCAATCGTCTGATCGAAGATATATGCAGAAATGGCAACGAAGGCATTGGAAAGCCGGAACCGTTAACCGGAAATTTAGCAGGATTCTGGAGCAGACGGATCAACGATAAAGACAGGCTCATATACAAAATCGATGATGAGAATATCTATGTATTAGCTTGCAGATATCATTATAGTGACACATAAAATGAACATATCAATGCTTACGAATGGCTTGAAATAAGGAGGAAACAACAGAATGGAACAATACAAACAGGAATTTATCGAATTCATGGTAGAGAGTGATGTCTTAAAGTTTGGAGAGTTTACATTAAAGAGCGGAAGAAAATCCCCATTTTTATGAATGCAGGTGCATATGTGACAGGCAGCCAGCTTCGCAGACTCGGTGAATACTATGCGAAGGCTATTCATGAGCATTACGGTGATGATTTTGATGTATTATTTGGACCTGCATACAAGGGTATTCCGTTAAGTGTTGCGACAACGATGGCATACAGTGAATTATACGGCAAAGACATCCGTTATTGTTCAAACCGTAAGGAAGTAAAAAGACCATGGAGATACAGGAATCCTGCTTGGAAGTAAAATTCAGGATGGCGATAAAGTGGTGATCATTGAAGATGTGACAACATCCGGGAAATCCATTGAAGAGACATTTCCGATCATCCGGGCACAGGGAAAGGTAGAGATCGTAGGACTTATGGTATCTTTGAACCGTATGGAGCGGGGCAAAGGGTGATAAATCCGCATTAGAAGAGATCAAAGAAACTTATGGATTTGATGCAAATGCCATTGTCAGCATGGCAGATGTGGTAGAACATCTCCATAATCGTCCATGTCAGGGAAAAATTGTCATTGACGATACATTAAAAACAGCAATTGACCAATACTATCAGGAGTATGGTGTAAAATAATTGGAGGAATGATTATGAACGAAAAAGCATATAAGACAATGAGCCGCAGTGGAGCAGGAGCACTGACTGTTGGGATCATTATGATGGTGGCAGGCTTAGTCTGCGGTATTATTGCAGTGGTAAGCGGGGCACGTTTGTTACATGACAAAAAAGAAATTATGTTTTAGATGGATTCTGTTCGGAGGATATCTGCTGCTTTTGAGTTACTTCCTGTTTTTTGCGGAAATCATGGGAAGAACCAATCTGACCAGAACCTATCATTACCATCTGGTTCCATTTTTGGAAATCAAGCGTTTTATCATCTATCGGAAGAAGCTGGGAATGACAGCAGTAGTAGTAAATCTGCTCGGAAATGTTGCGGCGTTTCTTCCGTTTGGCTTTTTTCTGCCATTCCTTAGTCAGAAAAACAGGAGTTTTGCATATGTGACACTCATCAGCTTTGAGTTCAGTCTTTTGATCGAGTGTATACAGCTGGTGTCTAAGGTGGGCAGTTTCGATGTGGATGATATGATTTTAAATACGCTGGGAGGAAGTCTTGGTTATCTTTGTTTTTGGGTTGCAAGGAAGTGGAAGAAGAGAAGAAATGAGAAAAAAAGAAGAATAACAGAAGTTATAAATTTACAGAGAAGAAAAAATCCGTTCGCGGCATGATCGCCTGTGTCGGAGCAGTGATCTCCCTGCTCATATTAGCAGGAATGCTGATACAGGCAGTCACAAGTGCAGGAAACGGTGGTGCATTTTTAGGAAGTGCAGGTGTTGTTGCACTGTTTGTCGGTGTTGCATCTTTTATAGAGGCCGTACAGGCAGTGCAGGAAAAAGACACCTTCCGCTCCATTCCATATACGGCAGTCGGATTGTCGGCGGTTGCGACAGTGCTGTGGTTAGCACTTTACATGTTAGGAATTTTGTTATAAAGGAGAAGACGAAATGGATAACGAACGGCTGAAAAAAGCAGATGGATTTCATTTTAGAGATGGATAAAATGAAATCCATTATGAGACAGACATATCTTGCAAATGGAGAGCGTAAGGAAAATGATGCGGAACATTCCTGGCATCTGGCTTTGATGTGCGGCATTCTTGCGGAATATTCCAATGAGCCGATCGATGTGTTAAAAACAATGAAAATGGTATTGTTACACGATGCCATAGAGATTGATGCCGGTGACACTTATGCATATGATGCGGCAGGCAACCAGACAAAAAAAAGAGCGGGAGCAAAAGGCGGCAGACCGGATATTTCCGATACTCCCGGAAGATATGGTAAAAGAATACCGGAGCCTTTGGGAAGAATTTGAAGAGAGCAGGACGCCGGAGGCAAAATTTGCACATGTGCTTGACAATGCACAGCCAATGCTTTTAAATGATGCATCCGAAGGAAAATCGTGGAGAGAACACGGTGTGAAAAAAATCCCAGATCATGAAAAGGAATGCGAGAACACATGAGGGCTCCGAGGCAATCTGGGAGTATCAGAAGGAAATTATTGAACAGAATATAAAAAAGGCAATATCATAGATGATATGTAAGGAGATATGTAGGAAGATATATGGATCAGGAATTACAAAAAGAACGATATGAATTAGTGACGGGACGCATCCGGGAGATTGCAAAAGAAGAGAGCGTACCTGCCCGCTATCAGGAGTATTTTCAAAAGACAGCATTATTTTTAGAAAAAAGTAGATGAAACACTGCAAAAAAAGCAGCAGGGACTGTTAGATGCAGAGTCAGAGGGAGAGGCAAAAAAGAGAAACAAAGAGTTTTATCAGGATATTTTAGGAAAAAAATTATGACACCAGTTACGCTAACCCTTCCTATGCAGTGGAAAAGCTGGGAGAGGAATTTGGCGGAGCCTTAAGTTTTTTCTCTATACAGAACTTCGTGCCTGCATTGGCTATGCCTATGAGGGAAGAGCAGAGGACATTACGATTTTCGGCGAGCTGTTTGTAGAGGTCTATGGAATCTTTGCGGCAGCACAGGATGAAGTAGTGGATAAAAGAGAAGTGATGCAGACTATTTACTATTTTTACCATGATTACAGTGAAACAATGGTGGAACGTAATATTTTAGAGATGATAGATCCGTCACTGGACTTTTTACGGATATCGTGATGCATGCGGATCTGTCCGATACCCGTTATCTCTATCGTTATGGCGAGTATATCAGTGATTGCGAACTGGAGATCGCACGTTTTCTGAACAGTATGGAAGAAGAAAAAATACAGTCCATGGCAGACACCTATACCGAGGGTTACAGGCTCGGTTTTGTAAATCTCGGTGTAGATCTGTCTAAAAAGAAAACCGTGCAGATCCATTATCCGATCGGATTTGAACGCATGGTACGGGCAGCAGTGAAAAATTTTGAAAAAATGGGGTTACAGCCGACCATTTCAAGAGATCCGGTGTTATCATTGTTTAACCGCGGACATGGAAAACGCAATGCTTATGTAAAGGCAGTCAACAAACAGTATGAGTATGACCACAAGGACGATAAGGCATACTATTTTGACAAAGCATTCGTAGAGCGTCGTTTAGAAGTGCTTAGAAGCCCTTTGAAAGCCGTAAAGAATTAGCAGGAGTCCATGCAGGTCCGGCGGTGATCGAGATCTTTGGAGAAGAGCCGTTTGAGCCGGTGAGCAAGCTGGAAAATGCACATTATAATGAAAAACAGCAGCAGTTGAATGTCTATTATATGAGCATGGCAGGACAGATTACAAACGAGTATATCAAAGGCGATGAACGGAGTTTTACGATCATCGCATATCCGATCCCGACGATCGGAGAGCAGTTCCGTGAGATCTTTGATGAGACCGTAAAGATCAATACTTTAGATTACAAACTCTATCAGTCGATACAGCAAAAGATCATTGATGTGTTAGATACCGGTGAGCGGGTGCATATCAAAGGAAGAGGTCAGAATAAAACAGATCTGACCGTAGAACTTTATAAATTGCAAGATCCGGATAAGCAGACGATTTTTGAAAACTGTGTGGCAGATGTCAACATTCCGGTAGGGGGAAGTCTTTACCTCCCCGGTCTTAAAAGGTACCAACGGAAAACTGCATGTTTCACAGGTGTATTTAAACGAGCTTAACTTTTTGGATTTAGAGATGGATTTTTTCTGACGGAAGGATTGTGAATTATACCTGTAAGAATTTCGAGAACGAAGAGGAAAACCGCAAATATATTCATGAAAATGTATTGAAGCACCATGATACGCTTCCAATGGGAGAGTTTGCGATCGGTACAAACACCACAGCATACTGTATGGCGAGAAAGTACGATATAGCGGCAAAACTGCCGATTTTGATCGCAGAAAAGACAGGACCTCATTTTGCGGTAGGCGATACCTGTTATTCCCATGCGGAGGACAATGCAGTCTTTAATCCGGATGGAAAAGAGATTGTTGCAAGAGATAATGAGGTTTCCCTGCAGCGAAAAGAGGATATGAGTAAAGCATATCTGAACTGTCATACGGATATTACGATCCCGTATGATGAATTAGGTGCGATCACCGTGATCCGTGCCGATGGAAGCACAGAGGACATTATTCGGGATGGAAGATTTGTAGTGCCGGGAAGTGAGGCATTAAATCAGCCACTCGATGAAATGTAAAATACAGATTTAACAAACAGGAGGAAGAAAAATGGCAACAGTAGGAATAGTAATGGGAAGCGATTCAGACATGCCTGTTATGGCAAAGGCAGCAGAGATGCTTGACAGATTCGGGATCGATTATGAGATGAAGATCATTTCTGCACATCGTGAACCGGACATTTTTTCTTTGAATGGGCAAAGGGCGCAAAAAGAGCGTGGAACCAAGGTGATCATCGCAGGAGCCGGAAAAGCAGCACATCTTCCGGGAATGTGTGCAGCTCTGTTTCCAATGCCGGTCATCGGAATCCCAATGAAAACGTCCGATTTAGGAGGAGTAGATTCCTTATATTCTATCGTACAGATGCCAAGTGGTATTCCGGTTGCAACAGTAGCGATCAATGGCGGACAGAATGCCGGAATCCTTGCAGCAAAGATCCTTGCAACTTCTGATGCAGCACTGCTTGAGAAGTTAGAAGCATACAGTGAAGAAATGAAAGATCAAGTAGTAGAAAAAGATAACAGATTACAGGAGACAGGTTATCAGGCATATTAATGGAAATGATTTCATCCGATAATGAGAAAAACTGTTCACTAATCATCTTGTTATCTTTTTAACAATCCGTTATAATAAATCTGCATTAGAGATACTAGCGAGAAAGGAAAGGATGAACAGTATGCAGGAATTCAGTCAATGGGATGGTTTTGAAGGAAGACGCTGGAAAGAGGGCGTAAATGTCAGAGATTTTATCCAGAACAACTATACACCATATGAAGGTGATGAGTCTTTCTTAGAAGGAGCCACCGAGGCAACAGACAAGTTATGGGGCAGATTACAGGAGTTACAGAAGGAAGAGCGTAAAAAGGCGGCGTTCTCGATATGGAGACCGAAGTAGTATCTTCCTTAACCGCTTATGGTCCCGGTTACATTGATGAAGGATTAAAAGATTTAGAGCAGGTAGTCGGTTTACAGACCGATAAACCGTTAAAACGTGCTTTTATGCCATATGGCGGAATCAAGATGGCAGAGCAGTCCTGCCGTATGTATGGCTATGAGCCAAGTGAAAAATTACATGAAATTTTTACAAAATACCATAAAACACATAACGATGCAGTGTTTGATATCTACACACCGGAGATGAAGCGTGCACGTCACAGCCACATTTTAACAGGACTTCCTGATACATACGGCCGTGGAAGAATCGTAGGCGATTACCGCCGTGTGGCACTTTACGGTATTGACTTTTGATCGAGTCTAAGAAAAAGACTTTGCAAAAACAGAGCGTCACGGAATGAGAAGAAAAGACTTCCAGATCCGTGAGGAGATTGCAGAGCAGATCCGTGCATTAAACGGCATGAAAGAAATGGCACAGATCTACGGATTTGATATTTCCGAACCGGCAAAAACTGCAAAAGAAGCAGTTCAGTGGCTGTATTTTGGATATCTGGCAGCCATTAAGACACAGAATGGTGCAGCAATGAGCGTAGGCCGTATCTCCACATTCTTAGATATTTATATCGAAAGAGATATCAAAGCAGGAATCTTAACAGAGAGCGAAGCACAGGAACTGATCGATCATATGACTATGAAATTCCGTCTGGTAAAATTCGCAAGAATCGAGTCCTATAATCAGTTATTCTCCGGTGACCCGGTATGGGCAACCTTAGAGGTTGGAGGAATCGGCATCGACGGACGTTCCCAGGTAACAAAGACCGATTACCGTTTCTTACATAAATTAGAGAATATGGGACCTTCTCCGGAGCCAACCCTGACAGTACTTTATTCTTCCCGTCTGCCGGAGAACTTTAAGAAATATGCAGCTCATATTTCCGTAGAGACAAGTTCTATCCAGTATGAAAATGACGATGTAATGCGTCCAATCTGGGAGATGATTATTCTGTATGCTGCTGTGTATCTGCAACAGAGACAGGAAAAGAGATCCAGTTCTTCGGTGCTAGAGCAAACCTTGCTAAGTGCTTACTTTATGCGATCAATGGCGGAGTAGATGAGAAGAACAAAGATCAGGTAGGACCGAAGTACCGTCCGATCACTTCTGAATACTTAGACTATGACGAAGTTATGGAAAAATACGATGCTATGATGGACTGGTTAGTAGATCTTTATGTAGACACATTAAACTTGATCCAGTATATGCATGACAAATATTACTACGAAGCAGCGGAGTTAGCACTGATCGATACCGAAGTACGCCGTACCTTTGCAACCGGTATTGCAGGATTCTCCCATGTTGTAGACTCCTTAAGTGCGATCAAATATGCAAAAGTAAAAACTATCCGCGATGAGGACGGACTGGTAGTAGACTTTGAGACAACCGGAGATTTCCCGAAATATGGAAACGACGATGAGCGTGCCGATGAGATTGCTGTATGGCTCTTAGAGACTTTCATGAGAAAATTAGAGAAAGTTCATACTTACCGCGATTCAGAGGCTACCACATCCATTCTGACCATTACTTCAAACGTCGTATACGGAAAAGCAACCGGAGCAATGCCGGATGGAAGAAAAGCATGGACACCATTGTCACCGGGAGCAAACCCATCTTATGGTGCAGAGACAAACGGATTGTTAGCATCCTTAAACTCCGTAGCAAAACTGCCATACGAGGATGCGCTCGACGGAATCTCCAATACACAGACCATGAACCCGGATGCTTTAGGACATAGTCCGGAAGAACGTGTGGAAAATCTGACACATGTTTTAGACGGATACTTTGACCAGGGTGCACATCACTTAAATGTCAATGTATTTGGAAAAGAAAAGTTAATCGATGCAATGGAGCATCCGGAAAAAGAAGAGTATGCAAACTTCACGATCCGTGTATCCGGTTACGCTGTTAAGTTTATCGACTTGACTAGAGAGCAGCAGCTTGATGTAATCGCCAGAACCTGCCACGAAAGTTTATAATCTATGAGTCAAGAACAGAATATCGGATACGTCCATTCACTTGAGAGCTTCGGCTCTGTGGATGGACCGGGTGTCCGTTACATTATTTTTCTAAGCGGTTGTGCCATGCGATGCCAGTTCTGCCACAATCCCGATACCTGGGAGAAAAATGCAGGAACTCCGGCAACAGCAGAAGAGTTGCTGGACAAAGCGTGGAGATACCGCAGTTACTGGGGCGAAAAAGGCGGAATTACCGTCAGTGGCGGAGAACCGCTGTTACAGATTGATTTCTTAAATGAGCTGTTCCAAAAAGCAAAAGAGCGGGGAATTCATACCGCATTAGATACCAGTGGCAATCCGTTCACAGAACAAGAGCCTTATTTTTCCAAGTGGAAGGAACTGATGAAGAATACGGATCTGGTATTGTTAGATATCAAACATATTGACGAAGAGCAGCATCGTATACTGACCGGACAGAGTAACCGAAATATTTTACGCATGGCACAGCTCTTATCCGAAATGAAAAAACCAATGTGGATCCGTCATGTCCTTGTGCCGGAGCGAAATGATAAAGATGAATATCTGTTTCGTTTAGCGGAATTTATCAGGGAATTGCAGAGTGTGGAACGGGTAGAAGTTCTGCCGTATCATACCATGGGAATTTTTAAATGGGAAAATCTTGGACTTGATTATCCGTTAGAAGGTGTCTGTCCGCCGAGTGCGGAAAGAGTAGCCAATGCAAAAAGAATTCTGGAAGATTGCATAACAATGAAAAAATAATCATATTTTCATCGTGCTTTTCTTATGATTTCCATTATGCTGCACGCACCGCTGCAAATGCATTGGAGATTCCTTTATGATGATGCTGGCATTTAATATCATGCAGTAATACGATAGGGTATAGCACAAAAAAATGAAACCGTTGACTAATCATGAAGTCTTCGGTTTCATTTTTTATTGTGTAAGAGAAATTACATTGCAATTTTCAATAATATACAATTTTTTTTAAAATGGGATTCCTTCCATTTTCCGTAAATAAAGTAATTTATGCATTTAATCTTAGGATGATTTTTTTTGCGTCTTTTTTGAAAATTGTCTTATAACTATCCTTTTGTGTGGATGAAGGCAAATCAAATGTTGGAATAATGGAGGTGTTTTTTGCTTTTTTTGTGTATCGTAAAGAATACCCGAATTTTTCCCATAAACCCAGGAAGGAGTAAAATCCCAGTCCTTGTAATAGGACATTGGCAGAACAACATCAATATACGACTTAAATTTTCCAACATCCTGCCCACATTCTGTGAACTCTGGAGGGAGAATAAATACACCCAGTAAAATGTCTTTTTAGTTTGCCGGACACTACGAGAAGCCTGTTTGACATAAGATGCAAGCTGTGAAGTTCTCCAGCTATTCCACTGTCTGCGTTTGGCATTATTGGTTGAAAACGAAATGGTTATCGGATCATAGCCATATTTCTTTTTAAAAGCATTTCTGGTAGACTTGCTCAAATCCATTTTGTAATCATCAAAGCGAAGCCAGTCTAAAATAATACCGTCAACATCATATTTTTTAGCGATTTCCTTTAAGATGGAAATCTCATATTTTTGGATTTTCTTATTTAAAGGATTTACAAAAATATTCACCATTTTGGTTGTAAGCCACAGTTTTTTTTCCAACCAGAGTTTTCATCTGTGCATTGGGATACTTTTTTAATGCTGCACGGTCATGAAACTGAGGAACCCACGCATAGACTTTGATAGATTTTTTTATGAGCTTCTTTAATCATAGATTTTAAAATATCGAAATTCCTGTAGCCTTTGGCGATGGGTGCAACCTTACTCTTATAATAAACATAACCGGACGGTACTTCATCATCCTCATCCTGCTTTACATTTAAGTAGATGACAGATATTTTATATTTAGAAGCCAGCTGAACGAATTTTTTAACATCTGATTCAGTCTTGAAATTTGTGGCTGTCCGAACAGTAATCTGTGTTTGGCGAGGAGTGGAAGATACAGATTTTGCAGGTGCAGCAGACACAGATAACAGTGTCTGGCTGCTACATAACAACAATATACATAAAAAGTCATCCATTTTTTCATGAAATATATCCCTTTCGTTGCCTATAATAAAGAAATTTCGTGTGCAGTGGCTTCCTGTACAACTTCTTCCGGCCACATCGAACTCTGTACTTCGCCAATATGGGCTTTCCTTAAGAAGAACATACAGATACGGGACTGACCGATACCTCCACCGATGGTATATGGAAGTTTTTCTTCAATAATTGCTTTCTGGAAAGGAAGCTCTGCGCGTTCCGGGCAGCCGGCTTTTTCTAACTGTGAGAGCAGTGCATCCTTATCTACACGGATTCCCATGGAAGAAAGTTCCAGTGCAATATCAAGAACCGGATAGTAAACGACAATATCTGCATTCAGACTCCAGTCGTCATAGTCCGGTGCACGTCCGTCATGGCGCTCGCCATTTTCTAAAACATCTCCGATCTGCATGATGCAGACAGCACCCTTGGCCTTTGCAATATAATATTCACGTTCCTTTGGAGAAGATACATCCGGGAATACATCTTCTAATTCCTGCGTGGTGATAAAAAAAATATCCTTTGGAAGGATTTCCTGAATGTAATCATACTTGATGGACATATATTTTTCCGTCTTACGCAAAACCTTATATACGGTGCGGACGGTTTCTTTCAATGTCTCGATATTACGGTCTTCCTTAGTGATGATCTTTTTTCCCAATCCCACTGGTCCACAAAAATAGAGTGGATATTGTCGGTCTCTTCATCACGACGGATGGCGTTCATGTCCGTATAGAGTCCTTCACCAACGGAAAAACCGTATTTATCCAATGCATAGCGTTTCCATTTTGCAAGGGAGTGGACGATCTCGGCAATTTTTCCATCCTGTTCTTTGATGTCAAAAGCCACCGGGCGTTCCACACCGTTTAAGTTGTCATTTAATCCCGAATCCGGGTCAACAAACAGTGGAGCAGAAACTCTTGTTAAATTCAGACGTTCTGCTAACAGTTCCTGAAAGCAGTCCTTAACTGTTTTAATGGCAACCTGTGTATCATGGAGATTCAGGTCGGGTTTGTAATCTTTTGGAATAATTAAGTGATCCATATGTATCCTCGATTCTGTCAGTTTGATTTTGTTACGGATCGATCATGTCGATCATGCGGGCATGTTGATCCGTTTGCCATTATTATACCATATAGACTTCGTTTTTCAATAAAAGGTTGGGGAATAGATTTTATTCTATCAAAAGTTCCAATTGTAAGTATAAAAAGCGAATGATATAATTAAACTTAATAGGAAAGAATATTTTGGAAAAGGTAAAAATATAGAATTTCAACGGAAGCTTCCAAGTAATCATGAGAAATTTTTAAAGGACATTATTGCTTTTTCTAACAGTACAGGGGGACAAGTGATGTTAGGAATATGGCTTACCTGATCCGTTATTTGAAGAATTTGGAGATGGATTTAAGGTCACAATCTTTAGAAAAGTAAGCAATGCTTTTGAAAAATATCAGCCATTGTTAAAAGAAGCAAATGCGACAGATGTTTTTGTGAACAATATTGAGAAGGTATTTAAGCATTGTGGAACAGATACGATATTTGGGCAGCTAATGTGATGGAATGGCTGGGATGTTCAAAGTCTAAGGCTACAAATGTAATGAATGTTTTAAAGGAAGCAAAAGTCATAGAAAAGGTTACCGGCTTAAGTGCCGGAAAATATAGGTTTTAAAATTGTAGATTTATGGAGCTAAAATGATAATAAATGAGAATTGCCCATGCAAAAGAAAAAAGTGTGAACGTCATGGGAAATGTGACGAATGCAGGAAACATCATGCAGAGTCTGAACGTCAGAGACCTGTTTATTGTGAAAAAAAGAAAAAGGAATGACGAATGAAGACTCCGGTTTTTGAAAGTTTCCAAAAAAAATACTTGCAAAATAACCAAGACTATGCTAACATACAGGCAACAAAAAAGCGATGAAAGAGACTCTTATCATCAGACATCGACAGGAATACAGCGTCACCGACTGAGAGCGCTGTTTGAAAGAGGAGACAAAGGGAACACTCTGGAGCAGACTGGTTGAACAGAATTTTGCAGGAAAAGGAATGAGAACTTGCAAAATGCAGAGTAGGTCAGTACGTCTGATATGCGTTAAATATCAAGAGTGGAAAAGTTGTGATTGCCATGATTTTTCAATGCGGGTGGTACCGCGGGAATATAGAAGAATGAGATCCCGCCCCGGAACAGTGAAATGTTCCGGGGCGTTTTTTTATTTCTAATTTTTATTATTTCTAAATTCATAAAAATGAATCAGTAAAAAATGATATTTTTTTCACAAGAATGTATTTCCGTCCCGCACCTATCCTTCAGAGGAAAATATTTCCGACTGAAACATGAAGAAAAGGAGAGTACAAACATGATGGAATTTTTAACAGGAGTAAAAGAACAGGAAACTTTAGAACTGACAACCCTCTTAGCAGGAGATTACGAAGGACAGAGCGTAAAGCTCAACGGTGCCGTTCATACCATTCGTGATATGGGCGAGGTCGCATTTGTGATCCTGCGAAAAAGAGAAGGACTGATCCAGTGTGTATTTGAGGAAGGCGTAACCAAGTTTGAGCTGAAAGATTTAAAAGAGGCAGCAACCGTAGAAGTAGAGGGAGTGGTAGCAAAAGAAGATCGTGCTCCAAACGGGATTGAGATCCGTTTAAGAGAGATCCGTATCTTGTCAGAGCCGAGTGCTCCAATGCCGCTTGCGATCTCAAAATGGAAACTGAATACATCCTTAGAGGCAAAGCTAAACAACCGTGCCGTATCTCTTAGAAATATCAGGGAGCGGGCAAAGTTCAAGATCCAGGAGGGCTTAGTCAGAGGTTTTCGGGAATTTTTATACGAAGAGGGCTTTACCGAGATCCATACACCAAAGATCGGCGCCAGAGGCGCAGAGGGCGGTGCAAACCTGTTCCGTTTTGAATATTTCCACAGACCTGCCGTATTAGAGCAGAGTCCACAGTTCTACAAACAGATGATGGTAGGTGTTTTTGACCGCGTATTTGAGACAGGACCGGTATTCAGGGCAGAAAAGCACAACACTAAAAGACATTTGAACGAATATACCTCCTTAGATTTTGAGATGGGATATATCGACGGATTTGAAGACATCATGGCAATGGAAACAGGATTTTTGCAGTATGCAATGAAACTGTTAGAAAAAGATTATGCAAAAGAGTTGAAAATGTTAGGTGTAACGCTTCCGAACGTGGAAAAAAAGATACCGGTGGTTCGTTTTGACGAGGCAAAGAAAATGGTGTCAGAAAAATATGACCGCAGGATCAAAAACCCATATGATTTAGAGCCAGAAGAAGAGCATCTGATCGGAACTCTGTTTAAAGAAGAATATGATGCGGATTTTGTATTTGTTACACATTATCCAAGCAAAAACGTCCATTTTATGCAATGGATGATCCACAGGATACCACATTTACACTGAGCTTTGACTTATTGTTCCGTGGCCTTGAAATTACAACCGGCGGTCAGAGAATCCATGATTACCGGATGCTGACAGAGAAAATTGCAGCAAGAGGAATGACAGAGGAAGGAATGGAGGACTACCTGAGTGCATTCAAATACGGAATGCCGCCGCATGGAGGTCTTGGAATAGGATTAGAGAGACTGACGATGCAGTTGATCGGCGAGGACAATGTCAGAGAGACCACACTGTTCCCAAGAGATTTAAGCAGATTAGAACCTTAGGAAAACAAGGAGAAGAAAATGGCAAATATAATTTCAGATGAAACTATTGAATACGTTGGTATTCTTGCAAAATGAGAGCTTTCCGAAGAAGAAAAAGAACAGGCAAAAGCCGATATGGGAAAAATACTCGATTATATTGATAAATTAAACGAATTAGACACCTCCGGCGTAGAGCCGATGTCCCATGTATTCCCGGTCAATAACGTATTCCGTGAGGACGTTGTAACCAATGGAGACGGACATGATGATACACTTGCAAACGCACCTTGTGCTAAAGATGATGGATTTAAGGTGCCAAAGACGATCGGTTAAAGGAGGAATACAATGAGTCTGATGAGTCTGACAGCCGTAGAGCTGGGAAAAAAGATAAAAGCAGGGGAAGTAACGGTAAAAGAAGCCGTAGAAGCAGCCTTTGCACAGATAGAAAAAGTAGAGGGCGATGTGCATAGCTTTGTCACCCTGACCAAAGAGCAGGCATTGAAAGATGCCGGGGAGATCCAGAAAAAAATAGATGCAGGAGAGTTGACCGGACCGCTTGCGGGCGTACCGGTGGCATTGAAAGACAACCTTTGTACCAAAGGAGTTCTGACAACCTGCAGTTCCAAGATATTAAATAACTTTGTACCAACCTATACCGCACAGGCAGTAGAAAATCTGCAAAAAGCAGGCGCGGTCATCATAGGCAAGACCAATATGGATGAGTTTGCAATGGGAAGCACGACAGAGACCTCCGCATATGGAGTTACAAAGAATCCATGGAATTTAGAGCATGTACCGGGCGGTTCTTCCGGCGGTTCCTGTGCAGCGGTGGCAGCAGAGGAGTGTAGCTATGCCTTAGGTTCTGATACTGGCGGTTCCATCCGCCAGCCAAGTTCTTTTTGTGGGGTAACCGGCTTAAAACCAACCTATGGAACAGTATCCCGTTATGGGCTGATCGCCTATGGCTCTTCCTTAGACCAGATCGGACCTGTAGCAAAAAGATGTGACGGATTGTGCAACAATTTTAGAAGCCATTACTTCCTATGATAAGAAGGATTCCACTTCAATAGAAAGAAAAGATACGGATTTTACATCTGCTCTGGTGGATGATGTAAAAGGAATGCGGATTGGAATTCCAAGGGATTATTTTGGCGAAGGATTAAATGAAGAAGTGAAAGCAGCAGTTTTAGCGGCGGCAAAAGCATTAGAAGAAAAAGGAGCCATCGTAGAAGAATTTGACTTGAGCCTTGTGGAATATGCAATCCCTGCTTATTATGTCATTGCCAGTGCCGAAGCGAGTTCAAACTTAGCACGTTTTGACGGTGTAAAATACGGCTACCGTACCGAAGAATACGAGGGACTTCATAACATGTACAAAAAGACACGTTCCGAAGGATTCGGTGCAGAGGCAAAACGCCGTATCATGTTAGGTTCCTTCGTACTGAGTTCAGGATATTATGACGCATATTATTTAAAGGCACTTCGAACAAAAGCACTGATCAAGAAAGAATTTGACAAAGCATTCGAGAAATACGATGTGATCTTAGGACCGGCAGCACCGACAACAGCACCGAAGTTAGGTTCTTCCTTAGAAGACCCGATCAAAATGTATTTAGGAGATATTTATACGATATCCGTCAACTTAGCAGGACTTCCGGGAATGACACTTCCATGCGGGATCGATTCGAAGGGACTGCCGATCGGATTGCAGTTGATCGGAGATTGTTTTAAAGAAAAAATATTATTCGTGCAGCATATAGTTTTGAACAGACCAGAGCATATCACAAAAGCCCGTTAGCAGAATAGGAGGAGGAGAAAATGAGCAAACAATATGAAACCGTGATCGGATTGGAAGTTCATGTGGAACTTGCGACCAAGACAAAAATTTTCTGCTCCTGCTCCACAGCGTTTGGAGGAGCACCGAATACACATACCTGCCCGGTCTGCACCGGAATGCCGGGTTCTCTGCCGGTATTGAACAAACAGGTCGTAGAGTATGCCGTGGCAGTCGGACTTGCAACCAATTGTACGATTACCCAGTACTGCAAGTTTGACCGTAAGAACTATTTCTATCCGGACAACCCACAGAACTACCAGATTTCCCAGCTCTATCTTCCAATCTGCAGGAATGGAAGCGTAGAGATCGAGACCGCAGGCGGAAAGAAAAGTATCGGTATTCATGAAATCCATATGGAGGAAGATGCCGGAAAACTGGTGCATGACGAGTGGGAGGACTGCTCAATTGTCGATTACAACCGTTCCGGTGTACCGTTGATCGAGATCGTGTCAGAGCCGGATATGCGTTCCGCAGAAGAGGTCATTGCATATTTAGAGAAGTTAAGACTGATTATCCAGTATCTTGGTGCTTCTGACTGCAAATTAAATGAAGGTTCGATGCGTGCCGATGTCAACCTGTCAGTCCGAGAGGTGGGAGCAACAGAATTTGGAACCCGTACCGAGATGAAAAACCTGAACTCTTTCAAGGCAATTGCAAGAGCCATTGAGGGCGAGCGTGCCCGTCAGATCGAGCTGTTAGAAGAGGGCAAACAGGTCATTCAGGAGACCAGACGCTGGGATGACAACAAAGAATACTCCTATGCGATGAGAAGCAAAGAGGATGCACAGGATTACCGTTATTTCCCGGAACCGGATTTAGTGCCGATCGTCATCAGTGACGAATGGTTAGCAGAGATCAAGGCAAAAGAGCCGGAACTTCGTACCGCAAAATTAGAGCGTTACAAAAAGAATATGAGTTGCCGGACTATGATGCACAGATTATTACCGGTTCAAAGCATATGGCAGATATTTTTGAAGAGACCACAGCCATTTGTAAGAAGCCGAAAAAAGTCTCAAACTGGTTGATGGGCGAAACACTGCGGCTGTTAAAAGAGCATGAGAAAGAGCCGGAGGACATCGCCTTTTCTGCTGAAAACTTGGCAAAATTAATCGAGCTTGTCGATGGCGGAGTCATCAACGGCAATGTTGCAAAAGAAGTATTTGAGCAGATTTTTGCAAGGAATATCGACCCGGAAAAATATGTGGAAGAAAAAGGCTTAAAGACCGTAAATGATGAGGACGCATTGCGGAAAACGATTGAGCAGATTGTTGCAGACAATCCGAAATCCGTGGAAGATTACCACAACGGTAAGGAAAAAGCCATCGGATTTTTAGTCGGTCAGACAATGAAAGCCATGAAGGGAAAAGCAGATCCTGGAATGGTCAATAAGATATTGAAAGAAATTTTATAAATTCGGCATTTTCTCCAAATTATCAATTGAGATTGCAAATGGAATGTCTTATAATGGGGGCAGTTATAGATAAGATAGATGATAGGAGAATAACATGTCAGATCAGGATAAAGATTTAGAACAGGAAATCATAGAAAAGAACAGACAGACGATGCCCCGGATACGAACAAAGACGAGAAGGATGGCTACGAAGATATCTGCTATATCTGCCGCCGGCCGGAGAGCAAAGCGGGCAAAATGATAAAAATCCCAAACAATATCTGTATTTGTCGGGATTGTATGCAAAAGACCTTTGACAGCATGAGCGGTTCCGGGTTTAATCTTGAGATTTCAATCCGGCAAATATGGGATTTGGGAACATGCCCAATATCAGCATGATCAATCTTTCTGATTTACAGGGGATGCTTCCAAAAAGCCAGCAGATCAAGAAGAAAAAACCAAAAGAAAAGAAAGAAAAGCCGGCACTCGATATCCGTGCGATCCCGGCACCTCATAAGATCAAGGCAAGTCTGGATGAGTATATTGTAGGACAGGACTATGCAAAAAAGTCATGTCCGTTGCCGTATACAATCACTACAAGAGAGTGGCATCCGAGGCAAATGATGATATTGAAATTGAAAAATCCAATATGCTGATGGTAGGTCCGACCGGTTCCGGTAAGACCTATATGGTCAGAACGTTAGCAAAGCTGTTAGAAGTGCCGTTGGCAATTACGGATGCACCTTCCCTGACAGAAGCCGGTTATATCGGTGATGATATTGAAAGTGTAGTTTCCAAACTTTTAGCGGCAGCCGATAATGACATAGAAAAGGCAGAGCGTGGGATTATCTTTATCGATGAGAGCGATAAAATCGGCAAAAAGCGGAACACCAATCAGAGAGATGTCAGCGGCGAGAGCGTCCAGCAGGGAATGCTAAAGCTGTTAGAGGGTGCTGATGTAGAGGTTCCGGTGGGAGCCAGCAGTAAAAATGCCATGGTGCCGATGGTAACTGTCAACACCAGAAATATCCTGTTTATCTGTGGTGGAGCATTTCCGGATTTAGACAGCATCATCAAAGAACGTCTGAACCAGGAATCCTCCATGGGATTTAAAGCGGCATTAAAAGACCGGTACGATGAAGATGAGAACATTTTACAGAAGGTAACGGTAGAGGATATCCGTACTTTTGGAATGATACCGGAATTCATCGGTCGTCTGCCAATCCTTTTTTCTTTAGAGGCATTGACAGAAGATATGTTAGTGCGGATTTTTTAAAAGAGCCGCGCAACGCCATTTTAAAACAGTATCAGAAGCTGTTAGAGATGGATGAGGTCAAGTTAGAATTTGAAGATGAGGCACTCCATGCGATTGCAAAAAAGCAAAGGAGAAGAAAGTCGGAGCGAGAGCGCTTCGTGCCATCATTGAAGAATTCATGCTAGACATCATGTATGAGATTCCAAAGGATGACAACATTGGAAAAGTAATTATCACAAAAGAATATATCGAGAAAACAGGCGGACCTGTCATTATGATGCGTGGATGCCCGGAATTGGAAGAAAAGAGTGTGATCTAGTGGCATAACTTTCTATTTTCGGCATAAAATGCAATAAATAGAAGCATCAGGTGAAAAATGGATTGTACAGAGGCCGTTTACTCGGAAGATTATTTTGACTTCATAAATACATTGTCAAGGGAAGTGAACATGCGAAACGGAGATGAAATCTTGTGTTCCCAGCCACTTGACAATGGTTTTGAAGTCCTTTTTATCCCAGGGAAGTTGTAGAGAATGGGGATTTTAATATTGCAAGACTGACTTATATCGGAGTGCCAAAATGCTATGCACTGATGGATACCTCTGCGCTTGAAGGAACCGGAATACTTACCATGCAGAATTTTCCGACCCTTCCATTAAAAGGGAACGGAGTGCTGATGGGATTTATCGATACCGGGATTGACTATCAAAATCCGGTATTTCAATCGGAAAACGGAACTACCAGGATCTTAAGGATCTGGGATCAGACTGTGCGGACCGGGACACAGCCGGAAGGATTTCTCTATGGAAGTGAGTATACGGCAGAGGATATCAATTATGCGATCCGTTCCGAAGATTCTTATTCGATCGTGCCAAGCCGTGACACAAACGGACATGAAACTTTTTTAGCAGGAGTTGCGGCAGGCTCGGAAGGCTGAGAGCGGGATTTTATCGGAGCAGCACCCTTGCAGATATTGCGGTAGTCAAATTAAAAGAAGCAAAGCAGTATTTAAGAGATTTTTACCACATCAAAGAGGGTGCCGTGGCATATCAGGAAAATGACATTATGGCAGGAATCGCCTATTTGCACAATCTGGCATATACACTGAGTAAACCACTGGTGCTCTGTCTGGGACTTGGAACGAACAGTGGCGGGCATGGGGGACTTCGGCATTGTCGATGCTGCTCTCTTATGTGGCGGCAAAACGGATGCGGGCAGTGGTCGTTGCAGCAGGAAATGAGGCAAATGCAAGGCGGCACTATCTGGGAAACTTAGCACCGTTGCAGGGATACGAGGATGTGGAGATCAGTGTAGGAGACAATATCGGAGGATTTACCGCCGAGCTTTTAACAAATTCACCGGAAGTTGTATCGGTAGCCGTGCAGTCACCGACCGGAGAAAGTCAACCACTGATCCCGGCAAGGCAGGGAAGTAGTGAGGAATACCGTTTTTTGTTAGAGGGAACAACAGTCAGTATCAGCTATAGTCTGGGAGAGTTTACCAGAGAAAGGGAACTGATTTTTTTGCGGTTTACGAATCCGAGCAAGGGAATCTGGAGACTGCGGGTATACCCGGAAAATTATGTGACAAGCAGATACCATATCTGGCTTCCGGTCACGGAATTTGTACAGGGAGACCTCTTTTTCTTAAGGTCAAATCCCGAAACTACCATTACCGGACCGGCAAGTGCCTATGCGCCAATCAGTGTGGGCGGGTTTAATGCATCAGACGATAGTCTTTACTTAGATTCCGGCAGAGGATATAATATTGATAATCAGGTCAAACCGGATTTTTTAGCACCGGCGGTAGAAGTCTTTGGTCCTGACCTGACCGGGAATTTTACAAGGCGTACCGGTACGAGTGCGGCAGCCGCCGTTACGGCAGGGGCAGCGGCACAGTTGTTAGAATGGGGAGTCGTGCGTGGAAATTCCAGTGACATGAATAATGCATTGATCAAAAATTATCTTTTGGTCGGAACGGATAAAACGCCGGGAAGGGTCTATCCGAACCCGGAAGAAGGCTACGGACGGCTGAATGTATACAAGGCATTTACAAATATGAGGAGAACGACATGAACTATTTATTAGGAAGTACAGCGGCATTTTTTATGTGATTATGCTGCAAAGGAAAAAGTAGAAAAAACATATGATGAAAAGAAGCAAAAAAGAACTCTTTCGTGGAAAAGTTCAGATTGAAAAATATCACAATAAAGGGGCAGCACTCAATGCCCTGGAAAAAAGACCGGAACTTATGAAAAAGCTGCATGCCGGAGCATGGTTTAGCGCAGCAGGCTATCTGACCTGTGAACAAACATCGCGATCATGCAGGGATGAAAGCAGGCACAGGACTGTTATTAGCAGGAGGACTCAATAATCTTCTTGACCGCTACCGGAGAGGTTATGTGGTCGATTACATACGTTTGAAGACCTCTGATAAACGCCTGAACAAACTGGTTTTTAACCTGTCGGATATCTATGTCCTTGTTGGAGCAGTGATACTATTTATTACTTCAAGACTTCATAAGGATGAACAGTAGTAAGATAAAGAACAATAAAATAAAAAGAAGCTGTCATCAGGATGATCTGATCTCAGATTACCCGGTGTTCAGCTTCTTTTTGCTTCATAGCCATTACCCAATACCTAACTTTTATCATAATAAAAAATAAAAAATCTGATTCTATCTGTTTATTATCGAAAATAGAAAAAGGTACGTTGAAAAGACTAATTTAAAACGGTTACGTTGACTGCCTGAGGACCTTTAGCACCTTCTGTAATATCAAACTCTACAGATGCGCCTTCCTAAGGATTTGAATCCCTCCATGTTCAGACCGGAGAAATGTACGAATACATCATTTCCCTGCTCATCGGAGATGAATCCGTAACCTTTTTGGTTGTTAAACCATTTTACTGTACCTTTGTTCATTGAAAGTACCTCCAAATAAATAATATCAGTGTGCACTCTGCAACACTAAACTAACCATATCATAGGTCCTCCGAAAAGTAAAGGGAATGTTCCTTAAAAACTGCCGGATATAGGAATCCCACTCAAATTCTAAGGATTTATCGGTGGAAAAAGTACGATAGGAGACACCGGTCGAGGCAGTCAGCTCCCCATGCATAAATCTCAGATTTAATAAAAAGCCACTGATCGCATCCGAAGGGTCCGGTGGAAGCTGTGTCCTTTCATAAAAATTCAAAGGGGATAAAAACAGAGTAAATTTAAAAAAGACAGGAGTTTTTTTCCCTTTGATCAGATCAAACAGTACCGGACGCTGCATCGAAAAAGGCAGATAAGTATGTCCGAACAGTCCTTCTTCTCTCAGTTCATCTTCCGAATAAGAGTCACTCAGAATGTGGCCATCGAAGTCATAGGTAATGCGTGTCTGCAAAGTTCCCTCCATAAATTCAAAGGGATCAAATATTTCCGAACGCAAAAATTTAGTCATAAAACTGCCGATATCTGCAATCTGCACTGCAATCATGTAAAAATCCTCCTGTGTTATGTACGCTAAAACGCATTATGCATATTATTATAACGCAACGATATGACGAAAAAAAGAACTTTTTTTATAAATATGATCAGGGTGTCAAAAGGCGGTTCCCATTTTTTTGATTGGCAACTTGCCAGCCACTAAGTTGTGAGCCGCCTTTTGACACCCTGATCAAAATATAAAATAAAGATAAAATACCGGATAGATCGGTAGAAAAAAGAAAGAGAATATAGTACAATGTGAAGCAAATGATGGGAGGTCATAGAAATGAACACAACAGCAGAGCAACTGTTCCATTTAATAGAGAAAGGAGGCTCGCCGTATCAGGTTGTGGAAGAGGCAGAAAAAAGACTGAAAGAAGCAGGATTTGAAAAATTAGAGTTTCACACGGCATGGGGCTTAACCGGTGGAAAAAGTTATTATATGATCCACCATGGCACAACGCTGATCGCATTTACGATTCCAAAAACGCTGTATTACAGAGAAAGTTTTCGTATGGCAGCGGCACATACGGATTTTCCGTGTCTGCGAATCAAGCCAAATCCGGAAATGGAGATGTCCGGCTATCAGCAGTTGAATGTCGAGGTATACGGTGGAGCGATCTTAAATACCTGGTTAGACCGTCCGCTTGGAATTGCAGGAAAAGTGGCACTTGCAAGTGACGAGGTATTTGCACCGCGGATTGTGCATTTTTCCTCGGAATGTCCGGTTGCGGTCATACCGAATATTGCGATCCATATGAACCCGGCATTAAATAAAGGCGTAGAACTGAATAAACAAAAGGATATGATACCGATCGTCGGTATTGCCGGAGAAGAGATGCAGAAAAAAGATTTCTTCTATGAATATTTAGCGAAAGAATTACAGTTATCAAAAGAGGAGATCTTGGATTTTGACCTGTATCTGTATAATACGGAAATGCCGGAAACCGTTGGCATGGGAAAAGAACTGATCTCAGCTCCAAGACTGGATAACCTGACTTCCGTACAGGCATTGTTAGATGGGATCATAACGGGTGAGCGTGAGGACGGCATCAATCTGATCGCATTATTTGACCATGAAGAGATCGGAAGCAGAACGAAACAGGGCGCAGGCTCAATGCTGCTTCGTGATGTCGTAGAAAAAATACAGATTTCACTTGGCAGAGATGCATGCCAGGTAAAAGAGGCACTTTACCAGAGTATGCTGTTGTCCGTGGATGTGGCACATGCCATGCATCCAAATCAGAACCAGAAAGCGGATGTGACGAATCAGCCGGTATTGAACCGGGGATTTTGTATCAAAGAATCCGGCAACCAGTCCTATGCGACAGATTGTGAAGTGGTTGCGATTGTGGAACAGATCTGTAAAAAGGAAATGATTGCTTATCAGAAATATGTAAACCGTTCCGATATTGCAGGAGGAAGTACGCTTGGAGCCATTGCAGGAAGCCTGATGCCGGTACAGACCGTAGATATCGGAGTTCCAATCCTTGCAATGCACTCTGCAAGGGAGTTGATGGGAGCAGATGATATGGCAGCTTTGAGCCGTTTTGTAGGTAGTTATTTTTCAATCTGAGAATACAGGAGGTAAAGCGTGGAGCTGTGGAAAAAATGCAGGATAGGTATTCTGTTTTTAGCAATGCTCTGTCTGATAACGGGATGCAGTCCGGTTGACTGGAAAACAGCAGCGGATACCATCACAGAGCAGGCATCCAAAGAGATCAAAAAGCCGGAAGAAGTAGAGAGTATTTCGACGGAAGCCTATGCATATCAGACACTGGATGAACAGACGAAAAAAGTCTATGATGAGGTACTGGATGCAATCTTAAAAATAAAGAAAGTGTGGCAGTATCGACAACCGAGCGGGAAGTGCTAGACAACGCCTATAATGCGGTAAATGCAGACTACGGCGGACTGTTCTGGGTGTCTGGATATATGTATACCCAGCATAGCAGAGGGGATAATATCATAGGCATGGATTTTTTCACCAAGCTACACGATGGAGCAGAGTGAGCGGGAAGAAATCCAGGCGCAGATCGACAGCTGCGTGGAGGAACTGCTTACCGGCATTCCAACGGAGGCTTCCGATTATGAAAAAGTAAAGTATGTGTTTGAAACGCTGATCGAACAGGTGGATTACAATCCTGAAGCAGAGAATAATCAGAATATCATCAGCGTATTTTTAAATGGGGAAACGGTCTGTCAGGGATATGCCTGTGCAACGCAGTATCTGTTACGTCTGTTGAATATCCAATGTACGATTGTAACAGGAAAAGCTGACGGAGATGCGCATGCGTGGAATCTGGTACGGATGGACGGAGATTATTATTATTTAGATACCACCTGGGGCAATTCCCGTTATTATGGAAAAGACCGTTCCGCAGAAAAGTATGTAAATTACAATTATTTGGGAATTACCAGTGAGGAGATCAGCACTTCCCATCAGGCAGATACCATCTATACGTTGCCGGAATGTACGGCAACGGCAGATAATTATTATGTACATGAGGGGCTTTACTTTGACCAATGGGACCCGGATGCGATTGGAGAAAAATATGCCAAAGCATGGGAGAACGGACAAAAGAAGGTGTCAGTGAAGTTTGCGACACCGGAGCTTTATGAGCAGGCAGTACAGTTTTTTATCCATGATGAAAAAATTTCAAATTACTGCGACGGAATCACTACAATGTACTATATCGAGAATAAGGAACAGAAAATTTTAAGTATATCTTTTTAAAAATTTTTAAAATATAGAAATAACTCTTTTCAAACGTATAGGTTTGTGCTAATATAATGTAGTATTAAAAACTACATGTTATAGAAAAAGAAAAGATAATATATTTTTTAATAACAAATGAGAGCAATAGAAAAAAGAGAAATGAGGATGTTTTTATGAGCTATAAAATTGTAGTAGACAGTTGTGGAGAATTAAAGCCGGAGCAGAAGAGTGACATTCATTTTGCGTCAGCGTCCTTAGAGCTGGATGTGGACGATTATCATGTTGTGGATGATGAGAGTTTTGACCAGAAGGAATTTTTAAGAAGAGTGAAGGAGAGTCCGAACTGCCCGAAATCTACCTGTCCTTCCCCGGAGCGTTATATGACAGCATTCGAGGGAGAGGCACAGAATGTCTATGCAGTGACACTTTCTTCACAGTTGAGCGGTTCTTATAACAGTGCCGAGCTTGGTAAGAAGCTCTATTTAGAAGAAAATGAGAATAAGAATATTCATGTGTTTGATTCAAAATCGGCCTCGATCGGAGAGACACTGATCGCTATGAAGATCCAGGAATGTGAGGAAGCAGGCATGGAGTTTCAGGAAGTAGTTAAAGAGGTGGATCAGTATATCGAGACACAGCATACGTTTTTTGTGTTAGAGACTTTAGATACACTTCGTAAAAACGGACGTTTGAGCAATCTGAAAGCACTTGTGGCAGGAGCATTGAACATCAAGCCGGTCATGGGTTCGACACCGGAGGGGGCGATCTGTCAGCTTTCCCAGGCTCGTGGAATGAATAAGGCATTAGAAAAAATGGTGCAGGAGGTTGTGGCAAAGACTAAGAACTGTGAAGAAAAAATCCTTGCGATCGCCCACTGCAACTGCCCGCAGAGAGCCGCACTGGTAAAAGAAAAGTTAGAAAAAAGCGGCAAATTTCAAAGATATTTTGTACTGGATACAGCAGGAGTCAGCTCCCTGTATGCAAATGACGGCGGTGTGATCATTGCCTGCTAGTGAAAGATCATGCGGTAAAAATAAATAAACAGGAGTATAGGATTTAATCAATGGAAGAGAATACAAAGAATACGAAAAACACGAAAAAATAGTGTTAGGCGTCGTATTGTTTGCAGTTGTGATAGCAGTCTTATTCGGATGCTGGAAAGTATTCGGAGCAAAGACCACACAGGGTGCAAAGAGTTATACACTGACCGTACAGGATGATAAAGGGGATAAAAAAGTCTATGAAGGCCATACCGATGCGGAGTATGTCAGAGGCGCATTGGAAGAGTTAGAAAAGACGGAAGATTTTACCTTAGAAGGCAGTGAATCCGATTATGGGCTCTATATTGAAAAAGTAAACGGATTAGAAGCAGATTACAACAAGGACGGTGCTTACTGGGCATTGTATATGAATGGCGAGTATGCACAGAACGGTATTGATACACAGCCAGTCCGGAATAAAGACGAGATCACACTGTCTTATGAAAAAATGCTGCAGAATAAATCTTCCTGGTCGTTGACAGTACGCGATGTCGCTTATATCGGAATAATGATCGCAACTTTAGAAGCGGCAAAGCTGTCCCTGTCATTTATCCCGAATGTGGAACTGGTTACATTCCTTTTGATACTCTATACCTTAGCATTTGGCAAAAAAAGTGCTCTATGCAGCCTTTGCCTTTGTCGGTGTGGAATGTCTGATCTGGGGAATGGGAATATGGGTCATCATGTATTTATACATCTGGCCCTTGCTTTGCGTATTGACACTATTTTTTAAAAAACAGAAATCTGCATGGTTCTGGGCAGTTTTTTCCGGCATCTATGGTCTGATGTTTGGCGGATTGTGCAGTCTGGTATATTTGGGATTTGGTGGAATAAAGACGGCATTTGCATGGTGGATTGCCGGAATCCCCTATGATATCTTGCATGGGATTTCTAATTTTGTACTGATGCTGATCTTATACCGGCCGATCCGGAAAGTATTAGACAGGTTCATTTAGGAGGAAAAAACGTGAAAAAGCAACAAAAGAAAAAGCCGGTGAAATACATTATTCTAATCCTGCTCCTTGCAGTCATAGCCGTAGCAGGAGTATGGACGGCTTTTCATATCAAAGAGGGACGAAAAGAGACGACTACGGTCATCAGTAAGACAACCTTAGAAAAAGTATTGGATATCAGTGAGTTATCGACAGGTAAGGCAGTTTATCATGGGATCGCACATGTGTATGATCCGAAAAATGATGAGCGCGTGCTATACCATGTGGCATATGATGCGACGGTAAAAGCAGGCATTGATACCGATAAGATCAAGATCAAAATAGAGAAAGAAGCCAAAAAGTAACCGTTACGCTGCCGGAGGTTCAGATCCAGGACATCGATGTGGACATGGGAACGTTAGATTATATGTTTGAGAGCAAACGAAGTCAGACAGAAAGTGTGTCCAAAGATGCATATCAGGCAGCCATTGCGGATGTGACCAAAGAATGTAAGGACAATGAGGAGATCAAAGATCTGGCAAAAGAGAATGCAAAAAATGTTGTCAAAGGAGTTTTAGGAACACTGTTAGCACAGCAGGAAGAAGCATATACGTTAGAAGTAAAATAAGGAGAAGGACGGATGAAGAAGCGGATCAGTATTTACATATGTGTCATGATGCTGGCATTTTCCTTTGCGGGATGCACTTCTGAGCAGAGCGAAAAGAAACCGGAGATCGAATTACAGCAGATCAAATCCATTGGAGAATTTGCGGTATTAGAATGTTATTATCACAATGTCGCAAAATCAGATACTATGAAAAAGGTGTTGTGGTGGAATACGGACAGGCGGCTCTGGATAGAGTATACAGGAATCGTAAAAGCAGGCGTTGATATAGATAAAATCGATATGAAAGTGGATGGAAATACACTTACCATATCCCTTCCAAAGGCGGAGATCTTAAGTTGCAAGGTCGATAAAGATTCTCTGACCGAGGATTCCTATGTCGTAGAAAAACATGGGTTAGGAGCCGGAAAGATCACGGCAGACATACAGACCAAGACGATCAGGACGGCACAGGAGAACCTGAAAAAAGCAGCCAAAGAAGATAACGAGCTGCTTTCACAGGCAGAAGAGAGAGCTAAGAACCTGATCACGGATTATGTCAACCGGATGGGAGAGGCAACCGGCGAAACCTACGAGATAAAATGGAAGTAAGCTCTTAAGAGTATTTTAATAAATCATCAAGTCCTACCGGGCCTGCAAGCACTTCTCTTGCGACAAAGAGAGTACGGTCCGGTTTGGTGGGAGTGTCCATTTCACTAAAGACAATTCCCGATGAACCAATTCGATACAGGTAATGCAGCGGGGATGTACACAGCTTCCGGTATTAAAGTACAGGCTGTCTTTAGAACCTAATACGGGACGGTGGGTATGCCCGGTGATCAGGATTTTTTGTGGAGTTTGGTCCATTCCTGCAGTCTTTGTTCGGTTTTGTTTTTCACCTTATAATTTTTAGCAGCACTTGTCGGGTCGAGTACGCCGAATTGTTCTAACGGTTTCCAGAGATAACGCACCAGAAAACAGGAGAGCCGCCAGAGCGTGGAATTAAAAAATCCGCCTGGTGTCCGTGTGCAGATACAGTTCCTGTCCGGTGACACAGTCTTTCAAACGAAGACCCTCGTGAAAGCAACAGTCCGAAAACGGATGAAAATCCTTCTTGGCAGTATCGTGATTTCCAAACAGCATGAACAGGCGGTGTTCTTCATAAAAGAGAGAAAGCAGCCAGAAGACATTGCTGTGGATATTCTGAATAGCGGAAAACTTCTGTTTTCCCACAACTCATCCCCATCCCCCAGTTCAATATAGCAAAAAGAATGTTGATAATAGTAATTTAAAGCAGCAAAATAGAGATGCTGGTTTTTTAAAAAATTGTCATTAGAAGTACCGATGCCACGGTGGCAGTCACTAAAGAGGACATACCGCCCGTTCTCCGAAAGTGGGAGAACAGGGGCATCGGAAAAGGCATGGTCAATACGGGATAGATAACTCATAGCTGCCTCCGGATCTTACGATTACTTTTATGAAGCTGAAGTGTCTTATGAAAAGCAAAAAAGGAAGACTTTCACAGAGAAACAATATGCGGTCTAAGGCAGTGTCAAATGGTCTGGTATACCACAGAAACAGACGGCATAAGAGGCGGTTCTGCCACTGGATCCATCTGCGGTAGCATTTGTGCAGGCAGGAAAAAGAACAGTTTTTGCAGTCTGAAAACGTAAAGCAGATCTTCAGACCACAGATACAGACATCATAACCTTCTTTTTCAAGGGCATCCCGGAAAGCATATGCCATACAAAGGTTTGGAAAAGTAATGGAGGTCTCCATCGTCAAATCCTCCGGATCAGAAAAGACACCCGGACAAAAAGCAGTCAGCCACCAGTGGATACCGGAAAGTGCAGCCACGGTCGTATCGTTTTGTTTTAAGACAAAGGACATCGGAAGAAGCTCCTCATCCGATACGGCATGGAACAGTTCCGCGGAACGCTCTGCCGGTCTTAAAATGCGGTCAGAACAATAGACGCCGATCTCGCAGCCGGTGTGAAGTCCGTACTGACCTTTCCAGAACTCGATGAGCCAGGTGCGGCCGTCATAGTCAAAATAGACCGGGAGAGCATTAAAGACCATATGAAAATGTGAAGCACTCTTATCATAGAGGGCAGCGTATCCAAAGCGTCTCTGCCATGCTTCTAAGGCAGAAGAAAAGAAATCGCCTTTTGGAATATAGGTATACCCAAAAGGAAACACAAGGTTTTCTATGATCTGCAGTTTTTGCGGACAGCTCATCTTACAGATTTTTTTTCAGTCTTTGCCTTTCTGAAAAGCATACTCAGGACAAAAAGCAGCACACAGAGCAGAAGAATCATACCAATATATAAATACATACGAAAATCCTTAAAAGTTTTTTATATCATATGCAGGGCGTTGTATGTCGGGAACAGAATGTGGTATGCTTGAAAAAAACAGGAAGGAAGATTCTTTATGTATATAGGAAATCATTTGTCCTCGGCAAAAGGTTATGAGGCAATGGGAAAGCAGGCAGTCCGATTAGGCGGTGAAACCTTTGCTTTTTTTACCAAAATCCAAGAGGTGGAAAGGCAAAAGAGATTAAGCCTGAGGATGTGGAAAAATTTGTAGAAATTGCAAAAGAGCAGCACTTTGGAAAGATCGTGGCACACGCACCCTATACGATGAATGCCTGTGCAGCTAAAGAAGACATTCGGGAACTGGCATATACCATGTTTACCGATGATTTAAAGCGCATGGAATATACGCCGGGAAACTATTACAATTTTCATCCGGGTTCCCATGTCGGACAGGGGGCAGAGACAGGGATCACATTGATCACAGAACTGCTCAATCAGGTGTTGTATCAGGAGCAGACTACGACCGTCTTGTTAGAGACCATGGCAGGCAAGGGAAGTGAAGTCGGAAGAAATTTTGAGGAATTACAGGCAATTATAGAACGGGTGGATTTAAAGGAAAAGATTGGAGTCTGTCTCGATACCTGCCATGTCTGGGATGCCGGTTACGATATCGTGGAACATCTCGATGAAGTGTTAAAGGAATTTGACCGTATCATCGGATTAGAGAGATTAAAAGCCATACATTTAAATGACAGTATGAATCCGTTAGGAAGCCACAAGGACCGTCATGCAAGATTAGGAGAAGGGCAGATCGGACCAGAAGCATTGCAGAGGATCGTATGTCATGAAAAGCTGCAGGGACTTCCGTTCATCTTAGAGACACCGAATGACGATGAGGGCTATGCGGCAGAGATTGCAATGGTAAAATCCTGGCGGGAAGGCCTGAAATAACAGTCTGCAATAGAAATCTGAAAGAAAAGTCTAAAACAGTGCAGAAACACTAAACTATTGAAAGAAATGTACGATATATAGTATAAGAAAGCAGCATAAGTGGGCGGAGCCGGCTTAGCAGGACACAATCAAAACGCAGCAAAACCACGGAGGGATGGATATGAGTACAATTAACAGTGTAACAGCAGCGGCGTATACAACAACAGTTTATGAGAGCAAAGCAGCTGCAAAAAAAAGAGAATACAGAGGCAACGACAGAAAATCCTATGGCAAAGATGTAGGAGTAGTCTATGAGAAAAGTTCAAAGACCGTAGAAAATGCAGGAACTTATAAAAGACAAGCGGAAAGACAAATACCGCACTGATCGAAAAGATGAAAGCAGATACAGCAAACAGAACCAACCAGCTTCGCAGCATGGTAGAGCAGATGATGACGAAGCAGGGCAAGAAGATCGGACAGGCAGACGATATCTGGTCATTCTTAGCAAGCGGTAAATATAATGTATCTCCTGAGGTAAGAGCCCAGGCACAAAAAAAGATATTGCAGACGATGGTTACTGGGGCGTAGAGCAGACCTCTGACCGTATCGTGGAATTTGCAAAAGCATTATCCGGCGGCGATTCAGAAAAAGCAGACGAAATGATCGCAGCATTCAAAAAGGTTTTGATCAGGCGACCAAAGCATGGGGCAAATCCTTGCCGGATATCTCGAGCAGAACCTATGATGCCGTTATGAAAAAATTTGATGCATGGAAGAACGGTACAGAGACAGCTAAGACAGAAACAGAAGAATAATGATTAAAATTTATCATCAAAGACATCCTAACAGGGAGGTCAGAGGACAGGAAAGCGGGTAATCTCTTACGGAAAAGGCGAAGGGATTCTCCGCTTTTTTTACTCTACAGATTAGGGTGTCAAAAGGCGGTTTCAGGTTCTTGTATTGACAATTGCACAAAACCGAGTCTGTTTTGTTCCGCTCTACAAAAATAAGAAAATCTAAGTCTGCCTGAGTTAGGCTGTGATAGAGTGACGTGTACGTCTTAAATGCCCCGTCCATGGGGCATTAAGACTTTGCTGCCGTCCATGGCAGCAAAACACTATACATGAACATCCAGACTAAGATTTACTAATTTTCTCCCAAAGTCACAAAAGCAGTCTCGGTTTTGTGCAAGTTGCAAACTACTAAGTTGTGAGCCGCCTTTTGACACCCGGATCTCGGCAGGAAATGTCACTTGACATTTTTAAAATATCACGTTAGAGTATATTGTATACAAAGTGCAGGAGAAAAACATGGATGAGTTAAATTTAAAAGCATTGGCAAAAATTAATATTGGACTTGACGTATTGAGAAAGCGTGAGGACGGATATCACGAGGTTCGCATGATCATGCAGACGATTCACTTATTTGACCGTCTTCATATCAAAAGACAAAAGAGCCGGGGATTCAGATTTCTTCGAATCTGTATTACCTTCCGGTCAATGAGAACAATTTAATTCATAAGGCAGCAGCTCTTTTGATGGATGAGTTTTCAATCACAGAGGGTGTAGAGTTCCGTTTAGAGAAGCATATTCCGGTTGCGGCAGGCATGGCAGGAGGCAGTACCGATGCGGCAGCAGCATTATATGGAATGAACCAGATGTTTGATTTAGGTCTTAATATGGAGCAGTTGAAGGAACGTGGTGTAAAGATCGGAGCAGACGTGCCATATTGTCTGATGCGTGGAACCGCTTTAGCAGAGGGAATCGGAGAGAAGTTAACACACTTCCGCCGATGCCAAAATGTCCGGTTTTAGTAGCGAAGCCATCGGTTGCGGTTTCTACAAAATTCGTATATGAGAATCTGCATTTAGAGAATGATCCGCCACATCCTGACATTGACCGTTTATTAGAAGATATCCGTAAGAAGGATTTACAGAGCACGGCGCAGGATATGGGAAATATCTTAGAGACAGTAACCGTTGCACATTATCCTGAGATTGCCAGTTTAAAAGAGATCATGAAAGAGCATGGGGCACTCAACGCACTGATGAGTGGCAGCGGTCCGACGGTATTTGGACTGTTTGAAGATGAAAAGACAGCGAAGAGAGCGTATCGTGCGGTAAAGAGAGCGGGCTGGCAAAGCAGCTCTATCTGACAACGATTTATAATAACAGAAAGTAGGGGGATTTATGACAGACAATTTAAAATTAAATGTGGATGCATATCTGCCACTGCGTGATGTAGTATTTCATACACTGCGGGAGGCAATCCTGAAAGGAGAGTTAAAACCGGGGAGCGTTTGATGGAATTGCAGCTTGCATCTAAATTAGGAGTGTCGAGAACACCAATCCGTGAAGCAATCCGAATGTTAGAGCAGGAAGGGTTGGCAGTGACGATCCCGCGCAGAGGTGCGGAAGTAGCACGGATGACCGAAAAAGACATGAAAGATGTTTTGCAGATCCGTGAGGTCTTAGATGAATTAGCAGTCCGGCTTGCCTGTGATAATATCACAAAAGAAGAGATCAAAGAATTAGAAAAGCAGATGCTGCAGTTTGAAAACAGCACCAAGCAGGGGGATATCAAAAAATCGCGGAAGCCGACGTGGCGTTTCACGATACGATTTACCATGCGGCAGGCAATGCAAAGTTAGTAACGATGTTAGATAATATGCGTGAGCAGATCTACCGGTATCGAGTGGAATATCTAAAAGATGAAAATGCATATCCGACACTGATACAGGAGCATCGAAAGATACTGGAGTTATTAGACAAACACGAAAAGAAAAAGTCATCGAAGTCATGAAAGTACATGTGGAAAAACAGGCAAAAGTAGTGAAACAGATTATTCGCGATCAGGAGTGATCTTAAAATCAGATAAGAATCGTCCGTTATGGTATAAAATGGCTAGAATATGAAGATATTAAAAGAGATAAGTGCAGCTTATCTCTTTTTTGCTTATAGGATTAGGGTGTCAAAAGGCGGTTTCAAGTTTTTTGATGGGCAACTTGCACAAAGCCGAGTCCATTTTCTCCCAAAGTCACAAAAGCAGTCCCGGTTTTGTGCAAGTTGCCAGCCCACTAAGTTGTGAGCCGCCTTTTGACACCCTAATCTTTATAGGAAACACCGTTATAGGATTCGGAGGAATTACCATGAATATGGATGAACGGAATAAAAAATACCGTCCTGATGAAGAGAAGCATCCGGTAACCGGAAATCTGCAAAAGGACAGTGCGGTGCTGTTTGATCTCTTTGAAGGATGCAGTGATCTAAAATATAATGAGATCCATTTAGGAACGGAGCATAATATTTCCTGTATCGTAGCCTTTATCGAAACAACGGTGGAAAATATGCTGTTAGATGAGACCGTACTTGGAAAAATGCTCACTATGTTATGCACGATGAAAAAAGAGGAGGTCTATACCTCTTTGGAACAGAACAGCTTTGGCGTGTCCGACATGGCATATTTTGAGACAATAGAGGATGCCATCAATGGGATGTTATCCGGTGCCGCATTGCTTTTGATCGATGGATTTGCACGGGCGATCAAGGTTTCGGATAAAGGTTATCCGGGAATAGGAGTGTCAGAGACCGATTCGGAAAAAAGTTGCCCGTGGTTCGAACGAAGGTTTTGCGAATTCCATAAAAACAAATACTGCACTGATCCGAAAAGGATCCGTTCGCCACAGCTAAAAGTCAAGGAGAAAAAGCGGGAGTCAGAAGCAATACGAATATCAGTCTGCTCTACATGGAGGGATCGCACCGGACATTGTGTTAGCAGAGATTGAAAAGCGGTTAGAGGGATTTGAGATTGACGGCGTGATGGACAGCGGAGTGATCGAACAGCTTTCAGAGGAACGGTGGCTGTCGCCGTTTCCACAGTTCCAGACAACCTTGCGGCCGGATCGTGCGGCGATGTGTCTGTTAGAAGGAAGAGTGATCCTGCTCTGTGACAATTCTCCGGTGGCATTGATCCTGCCTACGGATTACAACTCATTTATTCAGACCAGTGATGACTATTACAACCGGTTTGAAATTGCCTCTTTAGGACGGATCATCCGTTATCTGGCATCTTTTTTTGCAATGACACTGCCGGGACTGTATCTGGCGGTGACCAATTTCCATACGCAGATCTTGCCAACTACGTTGATCTTATCCTTTGCGGCGGCAAGACGGGGCGTACCGTTTCCTTCCGTGGTAGAAGTGATCCTGATGGAACTGTCTTTTGAGCTGTTGCGGGAGGCGGGCATCCGTCTGCCGGGAGCAATGGGAAATACGATCGGGATCGTAGGTGGATTGATCATCGGACAGGCAGCAGTGGAAGCGAATATTGTAAGCCCGGTCGTGGTGATCGTCATTGCCTTTACGGCACTCTGTTCCTTTGCAATACCAAACGAGGAATTTGCCGCAGCCTTCCGTATTCTCAAATTCTTCTTTATCGGAATGTGTGCGTGGTTAGGCTTCTTTGGATTTTTGATAGCACTTCTTGCTATATTTTTACATTTGGCAAGTCTGAAAAGTTTTGGTATTCCGTATCTGATGCCATTTGCGGGAGCAGATCTGACTAATTATCAGGATGAGCGGGATTCCCTGCTTCGGGTGCCGCTATTTTATCTGAAGAAAAGACCGATTTTTGCGAGCAGACGGAATAAGACGCGTCTGCGCTGGAAGGAGTAAGATGTTTGCAGACAATGGAAAAATATCATTACGTCAGATAAAGCGGCTGCTCATTTTTAATATCTTTGGCATGGCATCCCTGCTGCTGCCGGATATCCTTGCAGGAAGGAGTGGGGTGGACGGAGCAGTTGCGATCCTGTGTGGCATATTTTGCACGTTTTTACTGCTGTGGCTTCTGGGCGGTAATTTTAAGCAGATGCGGGGAGATTATTTTTCCTATTTAAAAGAAGCATTTGGGGAAAAAGGAACGGAATTTTGTGAAATCTTTTATTTTTTTACAGTATCAGTATCGCGGGTTTTGCAGCATATACGATCTGCCATCTGATCTTAAAAAATCTGTTGCAGCAGGAATCCTTTGAGGTCATTTTGCTCCTGCTCCTTTTACTGGGAGCATATGGGATTTACGGAGGGATTGAAAGCCGCGGAAGAGTCTATGAGATCATATACTGGACGCTGGCGGTCCTGCTGCTGATCATGCTGGCATTTTCTGTAGGAAGTGTGGATACGGATAAGTGGATGCCGTTTTTGTATGACAGTGGAATGGATTTTTTAGGCAGTACCTATCTGGTATTTGGAATCTTTTCCTGGATCATTTTTCTGCTGTTTTAAGACCTCACTGTGCAGAACCGGAAAAATTGGGAAATACAGCGGCAAGGGCAGTCCTTGTGACCGGTGGACTGCTTTTTTTTTCATCTATCTGCTTCTGATGGGGATTTTTTGGAACAAAGGCACTGGCGGGAACGCAGTTCTCAGTTGTGGCACTTATGAGCATGGTAGAATTGCCGGGTGGATTTTTAGAGCGGTTAGACGTATTGATGGTGGGGATATGGTTCTTTGCGCTGTATGCTTTGATGGATCATATGATCTTTCACAGTGTGAATATTTTTATGCATACATTTTCTTTAAAAATAAAAAATATCCGTCCATTCTGATCTTAATTCTGGTCTATGCCATTGCCAGAGGATGTTGGGAGTCCCTGTTTTTTTTACAGCTTTTAAAGCAGTTGTTTTATCTGGCGGCAGTCCCGGTTTCTATTGGGATTTCGATTCTGGCATACATTCTGGTAAAGCGCAAAAGGAGGAAAGAGCATGCATAAAAAAAAGAAAAATGTTTTTCATGCTTATGGTCTTATCCCTGCTGCTTTGCGGCTGTGGCGACCATGAACTGGAGAACCGCAGTTTTCCGTTAGCGGTCGGTTTAGAAAGTGAGAAACAGGGATGCCGCGTGGTCTTTAACTTTCCGGTGCTTTCGGAGGTTGCAAATGAAAATGCCGATGGCAGCTATACGGCAGTGGCTTCTAAAAAGGGAAAGGATTTTTTACCATACAGAAAAATTACGAAAAAAACAGCTCTAAGAGTATCGACTTTTCTCATAACAAAGCACTGATCTTAAGTGAAGAATTTTTAAAGGACGAAGAAAAACTGCAGAAGTTCTTAGAATATGCAAAGACGCAGGAACTGATGGCAAGGAACACTTATCTGTTTGCAACTGACCTGAAAATGGAACATTTATTTGGAATGGATCAGAACTTAGAAAAGCCGTTGGGAACTTATTTAGAGGAGCTTTTAGAGAGTGATGAGGACTATAAGGATAAGCGGATCATGACACTTGGACGGCTCTATGACGAGCGGCAGAATCAGATGGAAACACTGTATATTCCGGTTTTGGGAGAAAAGATAAAGAGCCGGAGGTGACAGGATTTTATGTGTTAAGAAATGGAAAAGCAAAAGAGAGAGTGTCATCGGAACTTGCCATGGAAAGTATGCTGTTACAGGGAAAACTCAAAGGATTTTCCTATCAGGATGCAGCAGGCTGTGAGTGGAGGATCACAAAGATCCATCCGTCTTATGAGTTTGAAAAAATATAGAGCATCCGATCATAAAGATCCATCTTGCCTGTACGGCTTCTTTGGAAAATGCAACCTTAACAGACTGGAAGCATGAAGAGACATTAGAACGAACGTTAGAAGAGGAATTGCAGAACCGGTTAAATACGGATGCAAAAGCGGCATTGGAAAAAGGGATTGACATCAGCAACAGTTATAAAAAACTTGGAAATTCCTATCGGAAAGGCTATGTCTATTATGAAGAACGAAGAGAGGAATATGAGAAAAATCTTCAGATCAAAGTGGAGACAGAGGTATCGGTGGTAAATTTAAAATAAAACAGGTTTAGGATTTCTTTTTTTCGGGAAAGATGTATCTGACAAACAGATCCGGGGTCAAAAGACAGTGATCGGACAGGATCCCTGTGATAAGAGTCAGAAAGAAGGAATAATAATGAATAAAAACTGGAAAAAGGAATCTTTTTTCCTGCTATTATTTTTAGCAGTGATGCCGATGATACATATGTATAGAGAACAGAGAATGCAAAAGGAGATCGCAGAGAAAATTTTGCGTTTTCATGTGATCGCTAACAGTGACAGCAGAGAAGATCAGGAATTGAAATTAAAAGTCCGTGATGCAGTCGGGCTTTATATGAAAGATCAGATGAAAGAAGTCACGAACCGAAAAGAAGCAGAAGAGACAGCGAATGCCAATTTAAAAAGATAGAAAAAGTGGCTGAAGATGTCATAGCCAAAGAAGGAAGATCATATACTGTAAATGCTTTTATCGGACCGGTGGATTTTCCGGTCAAAACCTATGGAGCATATTCTTTCCCGGCAGGAACTTATGAAGCGGTCGAAGTGGTTATCGGAGAAGGAGCCGGAAAAACTGGTGGTGTGTGATGTATCCGAATATGTGCTTTCAGGGGAGCATGTATGAGGTGATCGATGAGAAAGCCGAAACATCTTTGCAGGAAGTGTTGACACAGGAAGAATATGACTCTATTATAGAGGACAGCGACTATAAGATACAGTTTAAATATTTGTCATTTCTCAATCATTATCTGTAATGCTTATGTTTGCTGACTTGAATATTTTATGGAAAACAGTTAAAATGAAAAGAGTAGAAAGATTTTGAGAGGAATAGAACATGACGGAACATTGTGACTTGAACCATGCTCCGATTGGCGTGTTTGATTCCGGTGTCGGCGGTCTGACGGTGGCACGGGAGATCATGCGTCAGATACCGGATGAGAGAATTGTATATTTTGGAGATACAGCACGCGTACCGTATGGAAGTAAGTCACCGAATACCATTATCCGATATTCCAGACAGATCATCCGTTTTTACGGACAAAAAATGTCAAGGCAATTGTAGTTGCCTGCAATACGGCGAGTGCGTTTGCATTAGAGACGATCAAACCGGAGTTAGACATTCCGATTATCGGTGTTGTAAAGCCGGGGGCGAAGGTTGCGGCGCGGACAACGGAAAATGGGAAGATCGGAGTCATCGGAACAGAAGGTACGATCCGCAGTGAGATTTATACGAAAACCATACATAGAGAAAATAAAGACGCACAGGTTATGGGCAGGGCATGCCCTTTATTTGTTCCTTTAGTGGAAGAGGGATGGATCAAAGACCCGGTAACCGTTGCCGTGGCAGAACGTTATCTGCAGCCGTTTAAGGAGTCGGATATTGATACACTGATCCTAGGCTGTACCCATTATCCGCTGCTGCGTTCAACCGTAGAGAGATTATGGGAGAAGGCGTGAATCTGGTTAACCCGGCTTATGAGACAGCCGTGGAATTGCGGCGGCTTTTAGCAGAGCAGGGAATTGCAAATGATGGAAAAGCACAGGATGGGGAGGAAAAATACCAGTTCTATGTCAGCGATGCGGCGGAGAAGTTTATGCAGTTTGCCAATTCCATTCTGCCATATGACATTGAACAGACACAGCTCATTCCGATAGAGGAGTATTGATATGACAAAAGACGTAATTGTAACCATCAGCGGATTACAGTTCGCACAGGAGACAGAAACAGAGCCGGTCGAGATTGTAACAGCCGGAAGTTATTATAAGAAAAACGGAAAGCACTATATCATCTATGATGAAGTCATGGAGGGATTTGAGGAAGCACGAAAAATATCATCAAGCTGACCGAGGATTCTTTGGATGTCACGAAAAAGGTGTGACGAATGTCCATATGGTGTTTGAAGAAAATAAGAAAAATATCACTTATTACAATACGCCGTTTGGAAACCTGTTTATCGGCATTGATGCGGAAAAATACAGGTAGAGGAGTCAGAAGAGAATATTAACGTAAACGTGGCATACGCGTTAGAAGCCAATTATGAGCATTTAGCAGATTGCCGGATACAGATGAATATTAAATCGAAAGATGCAAGGGATTTTTAAACTACAGGCATAGGAGGAACAGATATGAAAGTACGCAAAGCGATTATACCGGCAGCAGGATTAGGAACACGTTTTTTGCCGGCAACCAAGGCACAGCCAAAAGAGATGCTTCCCATCGTGGATAAGCCGACCATCCAGTATATTATTGAAGAGGCAGTAGCATCCGGTATTGAAGATATTATCATTATCTCAGGAAGAGGCAAGCAGACCATTGAGAACCATTTTGACCGCTCTATCGAGTTAGAGATGGAATTAGAAAAGACCGGAAAGACAGACTATTTAAAAATGGTACGCGAGATCGCAGATATGGCAAATGTACATTATATCCGCCAGAAACAGCCAAGAGGACTTGGACATGCCGTATTAGTAGCAAAACAGTTTATTGGAGATGAACCGTTTGCCGTATTACTCGGCGATGATATCGTAGTATCGAAAACACCATGCTTAGGTCAGATGATCGAGCAGTTTGAGGAATGTCAGTCGAGTATTTTAGGCGTTCAGACGGTACCGGAAGAAGTTGTAAATAAATATGGAATTATTGATGGAGAGCGGGTTTCAGATCGTATGTACCGCGTACATGATATGGTAGAAAAACCGGACCCTGAACATGCACCTTCCCATGTTGCCGTATTAGGACGTTATATCATCACACCGGAGATCTTCCCATTATTAGAGACACAGGGAGCAGGAAAAGGTGGCGAGATTCAGCTTACCGATGCATTAAAACGTCTTGCAAAACAGCAGGAAGTCTATGCATATGACTTCAAGGGACACCGCTATGATGTGGGCAGCAAGATTGGATTCTTACAGGCAAATATTGAATTTGCACTTCGCAATCCGGAAGTTTCCGGAGAGTTGAAAGAATATTTAGACCAGCTTCATGGAAATATGGATGCAATGTTAGATTACGAGTAAAGAGAAACAGATAAAAAGGAGCTACCACACTGCTGATTTCAATCAGCTGGTGTGGTAGCTCCTTTTTAGCATGTCCTATTTTTTGAAGAATTTCTTTTTCTTCTTCTCATCTTTATTTTCGATTGGACCGCGGAGTCCTTTTACCTCGGTAATATAAAGACCACTGACCACTGCTTTGACTTCTTTTTTTCACAGGAATACTGTCATAGATAGAAGCATCACAGATCAATGTCATAACTTTTGGACCAATTTTTGCCTTTACGATAGGCAGTTTGGAACGACGAAGCATTTTTGGAGACTGTTCAATGACAACTGCCGGAAGACCGGAATCCTTCAATCTCATCTTTTTCTTGTCTATGATCAACATTGATACTGTCTGTGCAGTAGCGGCTAACTGTTCATTCTGCTCTTCCTGTCTCTTCTGTGCTTTCTTTCCTACGAAATACAGTGCGATGACGGCAGCTAACATAGCCACGGCGATAACAATTAGTACAACTGTTAATGGGCTCACGATATAGACCTCCTTATCATCAGACTTGATTTTCATTGTATCATTGATTTATAGAAAAAGCAATATGTGAAATCTTTATTAATTTATCGGAAAGAATCTTTTCAATCCCCACAAAGTGTGGTATCGTAAATACTTGTGAAGTTCTAAAATATCGTAAGGAAAGGTAGAGACTATGAAAAAAATGATAGCACTTTTTCTGTGCATTTCTACAGTGGCGGCTTTATCCGGATGTGGTAGCAGCAAAAGCAGTACAAGTACAGGAAATGTGGACAGCGCAGAAAAACTGGTAAAACTTGGGGATTATAAGAATATTGAAGTGGAAGTAGATAAGAGCTATGAAATCTCTGATAACAGTGTACAGGAGACCATTGAGAATTATTTCTTAACTGCCCCGATCTATACGGAAAATAAGGAAAAAGACACCGTTGCAGATGGTGATGTTGCAAATATTGATTATGAAGGAACCAAAGACGGAGAGGCTTTTGACGGCGGTTCCGCAAAAAGGTTACAATTTAAAGATCGGTTCCGGTACATTTATTGACGGATTTGAGTCCGGTCTGATCGGTAAAAAGTCGGTGAAACCGTAGATCTGAACCTGACATTCCCGGAAGATTACGGCAGTGAGGACTTAGCAGGAAAAGATGTTGTCTTTAAAGTAACGATCAACTCCATTCAGGATGAGAGTTATCCGACTTATGATACATTGAACGATGAATATGTCAAAGACAATTACAACGATTATTACGGAGTATCTACAGTTGAAGAGTTAAAGAAATATGTATCCGATTCTTTAGAGAACAATAACAATTCAGCAGTAGGAGATGCTTTAACGGATAAGTTAAAAGAGATCAGTAAGATCAGTGATATTCCGGATTCTCTGACCAAAGAGCGTACCAAAGAATTAAAGAGCTATTATAAAGGAATGGCAAAATATCAGGATCAGGAATTTGCAGATTTCTTACAGAACACCTATGGAATGTCAGAGGATGATTTTAACAAGCAGCTCAAAGAACTGATGCCGGACTATATCAAGAGCGATTTAGTATGGGAAGCAGTTGCTGCAAAAGAAGGGATCAAAGCCAGCGGTGAGGATTATGACAAATTCGTAGACAAGATGATGAGCACCCTGAAATTTGATAAAAAGGATGATCTGTTTGACGTCTATCCGGAAACTATGGTAAAACGTATGTATATTGAGCAGGAAGCCAAAGATAAATTGATCAAACAGGCAAAAGTAAAATATGTAGAGACTACTTCCGAGGACACTACAGAACAGACACAGTCTGATGGAAGTGAAGATACAGGTAATACAGACAATACTTCTGAAAATGCAGAAGTAAAGGATACCATTGATACAACGACAGGAAAGTAAGAAATAGAACAGAGGGATTAGAGATGGAATTGGTAAATATACGCGAATTATATCGGAACCAGGAAGAATATCTGGATAAGACAGTGACGATCGGCGGCTGGGTGCGAAGCATCCGAAGCTCTAAGAATTTTGGGTTTATTGTTGTAAATGACGGAACTTTTTTTTGAGCCATTACAGATTGTATATGCAGATGGCTTAGAAAATTTTGAAGAGGTAGAAAAATTAAATGTCGGTGCGGCAATCATCGTTACCGGAAAATTAGTAGCGACCCCACAGGCAAAACAGCCATTTGAGATCCAGGCAGAGGAGGTTGCCATTGAAGGTCAGTCTTCACCGGATTACCCACTGCAGAAAAAACGCCACAGTTTTGAGTATTTAAGATCAATTTCTCATCTGCGAGCAAGAACCAATACGTTTGAGGCGGTGTTCCGTGTACGTTCTTTAACCGCATATGCGATCCATAAGTTTTTCCAGGAGAGAGACTTTGTATATGTTCACACTCCATTGATCACGGAAGTGACTGCGAGGGTGCAGGAGAGATGTTTAAAGTTACCACATTGGATTTAGACAATGTGCCGACAAACGAGGACGGAACCGTGGATTATACCAAGGACTTTTTCAATAAGCCGACGAACCTTACCGTAAGCGGACAGCTAAATGGTGAGACTTATGCGATGGCATTTAAGAATATTTATACCTTTGGACCTACATTCCGTGCAGAAAACTCAAACACTACAAGACATGCAGCAGAGTTCTGGATGATCGAGCCTGAGATGGCATTTGCTGATTTAGATGATGACATGAAGTTAGCTGAGAGCATGTTAAAATATGTCATCAACTATGTATTAGAGAATGCGCCGGAAGAGATGAATTTCTTCAACAGTTTTGTGGATAAGGGACTGTTAGACCGCCTGAACCATGTGTTAAATTCTGATTTTGGACATGTGACCTATACAGAGGCAATCGAGATCTTAGAGAAGCACAACGACAAGTTTGAGTACAAGGTATCCTGGGGCTGTGACTTACAGACAGAGCATGAGCGTTATCTGACAGAGGAAGTGTTCAAACGTCCGGTCTTTTGTAACCGATTATCCGAAGGAGATCAAAGCATTCTATATGAAGTTAAACGAGGATGGCAAGACAGTGGCAGCAATGGACTGCTTAGTACCTGGCATTGGTGAGATCATCGGTGGAAGCCAGAGAGAAGATGATTACGACAAACTGCTTGCACGGATCAAAGAGCTTGGTTTAAACGAAGAAGACTACGGATTCTATTTAGATCTGCGTAAATACGGAAGCACCCGTCATGCAGGATTCGGCCTTGGATTTGAACGTTGTGTCATGTACCTGACCGGAATGGGTAATATCCGTGACGTCATTCCGTTCCCAAGAACTGTGAATAATTGTGAGTTGTAAAAAATAGAAATAGGATCTTTAGGAGAAGATATCTGCTGCAGGGCAGGTATCTTCTTTTTGGTTTTTCATATAATCAAATTCCTGCATCCGGTCGATACATATGATATAGATAGAAACATGAGAAAGCATATCATAAAAAATATTACAAAGAACACGACAGTTCAAAAACACAGACAAGGATGTGATCATATGAAGATCGGTGAAGCAAGAAAGACTTATTCCGCACCACTGCGTGAATTTTGGGAAGAGAAAAAGTCTTTAGCAAAACAGAAAAAAGCATTAGATGAAAAAATAAAGGCAACCCCAAGTGGAAAAGAGGAATTTGCCAAAGAGGCGGTAACCTTAGACCTGTCATATCGTGCTGTTTCAGAAAAATATGAAGAGTACAGCAAGACCATGGAACAGATCATGGCACAGCATACAGCACTATTTAATGCAGAGGTTTCTAAGCAGCAGGGCGAGGCCATGGAAGAATATTCAGAGGATATGATAAAGATCATGGAAGTGGCACGAAGGATCATGAAGGGTGCAAAAGTACCAGCCTCCGATGAGAAAAAACTGATGGAATACAGCATGGAACTGTATATGGCAGCAAAGAATATGGCAGTGCTGAACGAAAATAAGAAGAAAGAAGAGTATGATTCCCTTTGGGATGATGAAAAAAAGAAGAAAATCCGGACCCGGATGAAGTGGCAAACGATGCAGAATACGGTGGTGGTACCCCGGAGATCATGGAGGTATCCGATGTCGTTGCCTCAGCAACAGAGGGGATAGAAGGATAACCGGGAAAAATTTCTTACAATATTTTATAAGAAAAACAAAACTTACCACATAGATTAATTAGCCACGCTAATAAAACCAATAATAAAATACTATTGGCTTTTTTAGCGTTTTTTTTTACAATAAGGACAGTGACATAAAACCGCGATCGTGCGGAAGATACAGTGATACATAATCAGGATATTCAGGAGGAAAAAAGATGGATTACAAGAATGCCGGTGTAGATATTGAAGCAGGTTACAGATCAGTGGAATTGATGAAAAAACATGTGCAGGAGACCATGAGAAAAGAAGTATTGACAAATCTTGGCGGTTTCTCCGGTGCGTTTTCAATGGAAGCATTTAAAAATATGGAAAAACCAACTTTAGTATCAGGGACAGATGGAGTTGGAACAAAATTAAAGCTGGCGTTTATTATGGACAAGCATGACAGTGTAGGAATTGACTGTGTGGCAATGTGTGTCAATGACATCGCATGTGCCGGTGGTGAGCCACTGTTTTTCCTTGATTATATTGCATGTGGAAAGAATTATCCGGAAAAGATCGCATCGATCGTAAGCGGTGTGGCAGAAGGATGCAAGCAGTCAAATGCTGCATTGATCGGTGGCGAGACCGCAGAGATGCCGGGATTTTATCCGGAAGATGAGTATGATTTAGCAGGATTTGCAGTAGGAATCGTAGATGAAAAAGATATTATTACAGGTAAAGATGTCAAAGCGGGTGATGTGTTGATCGGAATGGCATCCTCCGGTGTACACTCCAATGGATTTTCACTGGTACGCAAGGTGTTCTCCATGGATAAAAAGACCTTAGATACCTATCATGAGGAGTTAGGAACGACGCTTGGTGAAGCATTGATCGCTCCGACAAAATTTATGTCAAAGCACTTCGCAGCATCAAGGATGCAGGCGTGCGCATCAAAGCATGCAGCCATATCACAGGTGGCGGTTTTTATGAGAATATTCCAAGAATGTTACCGGAAGGAAAGTGTGCAGTTGTAGAAAAGGACAGCTACGAAATTCCGGCAATCTTTAAAATGCTTGCAAGAGAAGGGGAGATTGCAGAGCATATGATGTACAATACATACAATATGGGCCTTGGAATGATCCTGGCAGTGGATCCGGCAGATGTAGATAAGACCATGGAAGCAGTCAAAGCAGCAGGAGAGACTCCGTATGTCGTAGGAAAAATCGAGGACGGAGAAAAAGGAGTTACTTTATGCTAAAAAATAGCGGTACTGGTGTCTGGAGGAGGAACAAATCTTCAGGCGATCATAGATAAAATAGCAGAAGGCGTGATCACAAATACCGAGATTGCAGTGGTCATCAGCAATAATAAAATGCTTACGCATTAGAGAGAGCGAAACAGGCAGGCATTGAGGCAGTCTGTGTTTCTCCGAAAGATTACGAAAACCGTGAGCAGTTCAATCAGGAATTTTTAAAAACATTAGACAGCTATCAGGTGGATTTAGTGGTACTCGCGGGCTTTTTTAGTAGTCATCCCGCCTGCAATGATACAAAAATATGAGAACCGCATCATCAATATCCATCCATCTTTGATCCCGTCTTTTGCGGAACCGGTTATTATGGTTTAAAGGTGCATGAGGGTGCGTTAGCAAGAGGAGTCAAAGTCACCGGAGCAACCGTGCATTTTGTGGATGAAGGAACTGATACCGGCTCGATCATCCTGCAAAAAGCAGTAGAGGTTCAAAACGGAGACACACCGGAAATCCTGCAGCGGCGTGTGATGGAACAGGCAGAATGGGAGATTTTACCGAGGGCGATCCATCTGATCGCAAACGGAAAAGTAACTGTAAAAGACAAAAAAGCAGTTGTAGAAGAATAGATACAGGAGGAAACAACATGAAGGTATTGATCGTAGGAAGTGGCGGACGTGAACATGCAATCGCATATTCCTGTGCAAAAAGCGCAAGAGTTGATAAGATATATTGTGCTCCGGGCAATGCCGGAATCGGTCAGATCGCAGAATGTGTACCGATCGGAGCAATGGAATTTGAAAAATTAGCAGCATTTGCAAAAAGAGAAAGAGATTGACTTTACCATTATCGGAATGGATGATCCGTTAGTCGGCGGAGTGGTAGATGTATTTGAAGCAGAGGGATTAAAAGTCTTTGGCCCTCGTAAAAAACGCAGCTATCTTAGAAGGCAGCAAGGCTTTTTCAAAAGACCTGATGAAAAATACAATATCCCGACAGCAGGATATGAGAACTTTGACGATGCGGATAAAGCACTGGCTTATTTAGAGACTGCAAAAATGCCGATTGTATTAAAGGCGGACGGATTGGCACTTGGAAAGGGCGTACTGATCTGCAATACCTTAGAAGAGGCAAAAGCCGGAGTCAAAGAGATCATGTTAGATAAGAAATTCGGTGATGCCGGAAATCATATGGTTATTGAGGAGTTTATGACAGGACGTGAGGTTTCCGTACTTTCTTTTGTGGATGGAAAGACGATCAAGATCATGACCTCTGCACAGGATCACAAGCGTGCACAGGATGGAGACAAAGGACTCAACACCGGAGGAATGGGAACATTTTCACCAAGTCCGTTCTATACCAAAGAAGTGGATGAATTTTGTAAAAATATGTTTATCAGGCAACCGTGGATGCCATGGCGGCAGAGGGAAGGCCATTTGTCGGAGTTATTTTCTTCGGACTGATGCTGACAGAGGACGGACCAAAGGTGTTAGAATATAATGCACGTTTTGGTGACCCGGAGGCACAGGTAGTACTGCCTCGCATGAAAAATGACATCATTGATGTGATGGAGGCATGTGTGGATGGCAGACTTGATGAGATCGATCTGCAGTTTGAAGATAATGCGGCAGTCTGTGTGGTATTAGCTTCTGACGGTTATCCGGTATCTTATGAAAAAGGAAAAGAGATCTCCGGTTTAGAGCGATTTGAAAAAGAAGAAGGATACTACTGTTTCCATGCCGGAACTGCATGGAAAGACGGAAAGATCGTAACCAACGGCGGACGTGTCTTAGGTGTAACCGCAAAAGGTGCAGACTTAAAAGAAGCACGCGCAAATGCATATAAAGCAACGGAATGGGTAGAATTTTCCAATAAATATATGCGTCATGATATTGGAAAGGCAATTGACGAAGCATAGGGATGTGGTTTGGATATGAAACGAGGAATCATTTTTGACATGGACGGAACGCTCTGGGATGCGTCCGAAGAAGTGGCACATTCCTGGCAGGAAGCCATCCAAGCATCGACGATCACGGATAAGGTTCTGACAAAGGAAGACTTTATGCGTGTCATGGGAAAACCGATGGACGAGCTGATCGAGGCACTGTTCCCGGAGCTTTGAAAGCGGAACAGAACCAGCTTTTAGAAGACTGTTGTAAAGTGGAAAATGCCTATTTACGGGAAAAGGGAGCGAAACTGTATCCGGGCATTGAACAGATGCTTGCCGATCTGAAAAAAGAATATTTTTTAGCAATTGTAAGTAACTGTCAGTGTGGTTATATCGAAGCCTTTTTAGAGCATTATGGATTTGGAAAGTACATCGATGACATACAGTGTTTTGGCATGAATGAGGTTCCAAAAGGAGAGAATATCCGTCTTGTGGCAGAGAGAAACCATTTAGAGGATGCGGTCTATGTCGGAGACATCCAGGGAGATTATGATGCGAGTAAGGCGGCGGGAGTAAAGTTTATCCACGCAGCGTACGGCTTTGGCGAAATAGAAGACGAAGTGCCGCGGATCGAAAAGCCTTTGGAATTAAAAAAGAAGTTATACAAAAATCTGGTCATAGTGATTGAGCAGAGTCCCCATATATCAGAAAAAGAAATCTGGTATATGGGGACTTTTTTGTTTTGATACAACCAAGTCCGTTTTTGGACACCTTATATCATAAAATAATCTCAAGACGAAGGGGAGAACAAAAGAAGGCAGACGAAAGGAGATGTATTTTATGAAAGGATATGTTGTATCAGACGGTTACATGGGATATGTGAATGGAAAATATATGTTATTTGCAGATGAGGAAGATTATCGCGATTACATCGAAGATTAACAGGAGAGAAGCCATGAAAAAATATGAGATCATAGCGGTGGATTTTGATGGAACGCTGTGCAGCGATTGTTATCCGGATATCGGAAAGCCCAACCTACCATTGATAGAACTGTTAAAGGCATTAAAAAGAGAGGGCTGCCGGATCATTCTCTGGACCTGCAGGTGTGGCAGGGAATTAGAGCAGGCAGTACAGTGGTGCGAAGAGTTCGGACTGGAATTTGACAAAGTCAACCGGAATACAGATGAGATTTTAGAAAAATACGGAAGCGATTCGAGAAAGATTTACGCAGACGTATACATTGACGATAAGGCATGCTTTCCGTGGGAAGTCATGGCATACAAAAAGGAGGAATAAGAGATGACAGCAGGGATCATAGATTACAAATATAAAAAAGAAAAACAGGGGGTAGATTTAGAGACACTTTTTGTGACGGCACTTACCGCATTTACAGGAGGGATCGGGATCATTGCAGTGTTTGCGGTATTGACCGGTGCAGATATCTGCCAATGGAGTAAAAAGGGAATGGTTGGTACTTATTTGCTGCTTAGTGTATTGATTTGGGGAATCCTGCTTTTGCGGGAAATCAGGACACAAAAGCGTCACGATATTTAGGTTGACAGAAATCTACATAATTTCCTATAATAAGGATGTTCTAAAATAGAAAAAAATCAGATATGAGATTTTATATGGAGGCATATACTTATGAGTAGGATCAGAAAAAGAAATGGCTTGGAATAGGACTGGCAGTAGTGATGGGATTGTCTATTGCGGCATCAGATATGGGAATTATGACCGCTTTTGCAACAGGCAATAAAACAACTACAACGACAACAGCCAATACAACGGCAAACAATGCAAGATTTACCGTAAATGGAGCAGATTTAGTGGTTACGGAAAATCTGAATCCAAATAAATATCCAAAAGATTTTACAGAGACAAAGGTAGAATGTCAGGGAAGACAGTATAAAGGATTGAAATTCAGCAAAGCAGATATCAAACTGATCTGTCTGTTGAATCAGAAGACAGGAGCAGCGGCATATCATATCTATAACGATGCAGACCAGAGTGTATATCCGTTTATCCGAATTGAAAATGGGAATGATTATATCATTGCAATGCCACAGAGCATGATGGATGGTGCACAGGCTCCGGAGAGCTATGCCGAGACCTCTATGGAATTTGAAAAAGGAACGATACAGGTTTATCAGCAGGACGGTGCAGACACCTGCCTGATCTATGCTATGAACAGTGAAGGTCAAAAGGGATGGTATGAGTATCAGACTACAGATAAGACATATCAGGCATATGAAGTACAGAGTAGTCAGGAAGAGACACCGACAGATGGAGAAGAGCAGCAGGTAACCGATACTTCTTCGGAGAGTCAGGATAATTCTCAGAGTACGCAGTATGAAGAATTAAAGCAGGAAATGAAAAGCATGAAGACAAAATACTGTATGATCATTGCCGTATTGATCATTATCATTGCAGTATTGGTGATTCTTTTGATCAATACCCTGTTAAAAGGACCTAGAAACCCAAGAGACGAGTATGACGAAGAAGAACCGGACGAGGATTTCTTTGATGAGGATTTAGATCAGGAACCGGAGGAAGATTTCTTTGACGAGGATACAGACGAAGAGTCTGACGAATACTATTTTGATGAGGAGCCGGACGAGGAACCGCAAAAGGAATATCCAAAGGCACCAAAGAATGAACCGCAGGAAAAACCGGTAAAGAAAAAATACGAAAGTGATATAGAGATCATAGATTTAAATGACTTATAAAAGAGAGGCATAGTATGCAGAAACCATATACAAAAAAAGCAGAAAAGGTATTAGAGATCGCAAAAAAGCATCCAGATCCATGCATCACAGCTATATCGGAACAGAGCACCTGTTAATAGGACTCCTGGGCGAAGGAAGCGGAGCAGCAGCGAAGGTTTTAAGTTCTGCCGGTGTAGATGAAGAGCGGATATTAGAATTGATCGAGAACCTGATCGCGCCATCCGGAAACGTGATCACAGCGGATGCAGGCGGCTATTCTCCAAGAACCTTAAGAGTGCTTGAGAACGCAGCAAAAGAAGCAGAGCGTTTTAAAAATGAAAAAGTAGGAACAGAGCATTTGTTAATTGCATTGATCAAAGAAGCCGACTGTGCAGCAGTTCGTCTTTTAAATACCTTAGGAGTAAATCTGCAAAGACTCTATGTAGAGACCTTGACGGCAATGGGAGAGGATGTCAGTCTCCATAAGGATGAATTTCAGAATGGAAAATTAGCAAAGAAGAAAAAAACTTAGAAGCAACACCAACCTTAAACCAGTATTCGAGAGATTTAACACAGCTTGCAAAAGAGGGCGGATTAGATCCGGTGATCGGACGGGAAGAGGAGATACAGCGTGTCATTCAGATCCTGAGCAGAAGAAGCAAGAACAATCCGTGTCTGATCGGAGAGCCGGGTGTAGGAAAGACTGCAGTAGTAGAAGGACTTGCACAGAATATCGTATCCGGAATGGTGCCGGACAGTGTATTGAACAAACGTGTGGTAACTTTAGATTTATCAGGCATGGTTGCCGGTTCTAAATATCGTGGAGAATTTGAAGAACGGATCAAAAAAGTTCTTGCAGAAGTAAAAAAAGCAGGAAATATACTGTTGTTTATTGATGAGCTGCATACCATCATAGGAGCCGGTGGAGCAGAAGGGGCCATAGATGCATCGAATATATTAAAACCGTCGTTAGCAAGAGGCGAGATACAGTTGATCGGAGCAACAACGATCGAAGAGTATCGAAAATATATCGAAAAAGATGCGGCATTAGAACGGCGTTTTCAGCCGGTTACGGTGGAAGAACCGGATGAAGAGCAGGCAGTGGCAATATTAACCGGACTGCGCGCGCAGTATGAAGCACATCATCATGTAAAGATTACCGATGAGGGAATCCGTGCAGCCGTGCAGATGTCAGAGCGCTACATCAATGACCGGAATCTGCCGGATAAAGCCATTGATCTTATGGATGAGGCGGCTTCCAGAGTGCGGCTTGGCAGCTTTAAGACACCGAAACAGATGAAAGAAACAGAGCAACGTATCCGTGAACTGGATATCATTTTAGAAGAAGCAGTCCGCGGACTTCGTTTAGGTGATGCAAAAGCAGCCCGCGAAGAAAAAGAAGAACTCTTAAAAAGGCATGCAAAGCAGATAAAAAATATCATAAAGATGCCGAGAAGAAAGAGCCGTTAGTCAACGAAAACGAAATTGCAGAGGTAGTGTCCTCCTGGACAAAAATCCCTGTGAAAAAAATTAACGGCAGATGAAAGTGCAAAACTTGCAAAATTAGAGAAAACACTGCACAAAAAGAGTTATAGGACAGGAAGAGGCGGTAAGTGCTGTGGCAAAAGCAGTCCGCCGTGGAAGAGTAGGATTAAAAGACCCGAAGCGTCCGATCGGTTCGTTCTTGTTTTTGGGACCAACCGGTGTCGGAAAGACGGAAGTTTCCAAAGCACTGGCAGAAGCAGTTTTTGGAAACGAACAGGCAATGATCCGGGTAGATATGTCGGAGTATATGGAAAAGCACAGTGTCTCTAAAATGGTAGGCTCTCCTCCGGGATATGTCGGATATGACGAAGGAGGTCAGCTGAGTGAAAAAGTACGCAGAAACCCATATTCGGTCGTATTGTTTGATGAAATTGAAAAAGCCCATCCGGATGTATTCAATATTTTATTACAGGTCTTAGACGATGGACACATCACGGATGCCCAGGGAAGAAAAAGTAGATTTTAAAAATACCATCATTATCATGACCTCCAATGCAGGAGCACAGTCGATCGTTTCGCCAAAACACTTGGGTTTTGGTTCGCAGGATGATGAAAAACAGAATTACGAATATATGAAGCAGGGTGTTATGGAAGAGGTCAGAAGGATCTTCAAGCCGGAATTTTTAAATCGTATTGATGAAACCATTGTATTCCATGCCCTTACGAAAGAAGACATGAAGCAGATCGTTACACTGTTAGCGAAGACATTAGTGGAGCGCTGCAGGACACAGATGGAGATCGAGCTGCATATCCGTGATTCCGTCAAAGCCTATATTGTTGAAACAGCATATGACCCGAAATACGGAGCACGTCCGTTGCGCCGGATGATCCAGAGTAAGATCGAAGATGCACTTGCAGAAGAGATTTTAGCAGGCAGGATCAAAAAAGAGGCGACCGGGTAGAGGTCGGACTAAAGAAAAAAAGAAATTGTATTTGAAGTGCCAAAAGCAAAGAAGTGCAACCATAATGTTTCAAAAGTAGTATCGTAAAATTTACAAAATTACTAGCCACACAGACTGAAATATTATATAATGATCATATAAGCAGTTCACTTACAGGAGGAGAAGAAAGAAATGGGAGCAATCAGCGAATTGATTCGCACAGAAAAAAGACGGAACCATCAGTTTTGGTGATTATACTTTGGATAAAAAGGAAAAGCTGGACAACTTTGAGCATGACGGTGATTTATACAAAGTAAAGACCTTTCATGAGATTACCAAATTAGAACGCAACGGAATGTTTGTATATGAATCTGTACCGGGAACGGCAGTAACCGAGCTTTCTGTGACAGATAACGGAGTCAGTTTTTCAGTAGAAGGACCGGAGGATGCGCAGATTACTCTAGAATTAGAAGAAAATGCAGAATATGAGATATTCATTGACGGCAGCAACATGGGAAAAATGAAGACGAATTTAGGCGGAAAGTTAAGCCTGAGCGTAGAGTTAGATGTAGTCAGCCAGGTAGCTGTCAAAGTGGAAAAATGTTAAAGAAACGTCAGAAGACCCGAGATTTCGGGTCTTTTTCGCTCTATAGGAAAACAGGAAAGGAGTAGTATGGCAAAAGGAAAGACATCCGTATACTTTTGTCAGTCCTGTGGATATGAGTCAGCAAAATGGATGGGTCAGTGTCCGGCGTGCAGAGAATGGAATACGTTTGTAGAAGAAGTCATAGATAAAAAAACAGACAGAAAAAGTAAGAAAGCAGGCATCTGCTGCAAAGGTCAGCCACATTTCAGATATTTCCGTGGAAGAGCAGAGCCGTATGGGAACAGGATTTTTAGAACTTGACCGTGTCTTAGGAGGCGGGATCGTTCCGGGTTCCTTAGTTTTAGTTGGAGGAGATCCGGGAATCGGAAAATCCACATTACTGTTGCAGGTCTGCCGGAATCTTTCGGTGGGTAAAAGAAAAAATACTCTATATTTCGGGAGAGGAATCGTTGCAGCAGATAAAATTAAGAGCAGAACGTATGGGAGAATTCGGAACATCTCTTGCAATTCTTTGTGAAACCAATTTAGATATCATTCAGGAAGTCATCCGTCAGGAAAAACCAAAAGTTGTCATCATAGATTCGATACAGACTATGTACAATGAAAATGTATCCTCCGCACCGGGAAGTGTCTCGCAGGTGCGTGAATCCACATCGGTGCTGATGCAGATTGCAAAGGGAATGGGAATTTCGATCTTTATCGTCGGTCATGTGACAAAAAAGAAGGAGTGGTTGCAGGGCCTAGGGTTTTAGAACATATGGTAGATACGGTGCTTTATTTTGAAGGAGACCGGTATGCGGCATATCGGATCTTGCGGGGAGTTAAGAACCGTTTTGGCTCCACAAATGAGATCGGAGTATTTGAAATGCGGGATATCGGTTTAGTAGAGGTGAAGAATCCGTCAGAATACATGCTGAGCGGAAAACCCAAAGGAGCGTCAGGCTCTGTGGTAGCCTGTTCCGTGGAAGGAAGCCGACCGATCCTTTTAGAGATACAGGCACTTGTCTGCAGAAGCAACCTTGGAATCCCAAGAAGGACAGCAGCCGGAACCGATATCAACAGAGTCAATCTGTTGATGGCGGTATTAGAAAAAAGACTGGGACTCAGTATGTCATCCTGTGATGCTTATATCAATATTGCAGGCGGAATCCGTATGAATGAACCGGCAGTGGATTTAGGGATTGTACTTGCCATGATATCCAGCTACAAAGACTGTGCGATACCGGAAGATGTGATCTGTTTTGGCGAAGTGGGATTGAGCGGTGAAGTCCGTGCGGTCAATATGGCAAAGCAGCGTGTCGCAGAGGCGAAAAAACTGGGATTTTCCACCTGTATTCTTCCAAAAGTGTCGTTAAAAGGACTTGAAGACATGAAAGGAATCCGGTTGATCGGTGTGGAGAATGTGCAGGAAGCAATGAGGAACATCTTATAGTAATCAGAAAGAATTAGAATAAAAACAGGAGAAAAAATATGGACAGACAGGAAATATTAAAAAAGTAGACCATACACTGTTAGCACAGACAGCAACATGGGAGGAAATAAAAGAAATTTGTGATGATGCGATAAAATATCAGACCGCATCGATATGTATTCCGCCATCCTATGTAAAAAGAAGCGAAAGCATATGTACAGGATCAGATGGAGGTCTGTACGGTTATTGGCTTTCCAAATGGATATAATACTACTGCGGTAAAAAAAGCAGAGACAGAGGATGCATTGAAAAATGGTGCGGATGAAATCGATATGGTCATCAACATCGGCTGGGTCAAAGACAAAAAGTTTGCACAGATCGAAGAAGAGATCAGAACGTTAAAAAAGCATGTGGAACAAAAATTTTAAAAGTCATTATCGAAACATGCCTTCTGACCGAAGAAGAAAAATACGACTGTGTGAAATCGTTACAGCATCAGGAGCAGACTATATCAAGACGTCCACCGGTTTTTCAACAGCGGGAGCAACACCTGAGGATATAGCGCTTTTTGCAAAGCATGTCGGAAAAAATGTAAAGATCAAGGCAGCAGGAGGAATCTCTTCTTTTGAGGATGCAGAAGAATTTGTCCGCCTGGGGGCAGATCGTCTTGG